>Ga0334895_1000113_pt1 | contig 130097 bp, 112 predicted proteins | sample GraSluR3_MG_7_FD_207229 | JGI IMG/M metagenome (GOLD analysis project Ga0334895, IMG submission 207229) | Sludge microbial communities from methane-producing bioreactor in Wageningen University, Netherlands - Granular Sludge_31_05-R3 | ecosystem: Engineered > Bioreactor > Anaerobic >... | reverse complement strand
TTTCCAGTGTCAGCAATCAACGTAATCATATTCCAAGAAAATCATTGAATTACAGAACACCAATTGAGATATTTTTGAGCTATGTACAAGAAGCATTTTATTCTAACTTAATTTGACAAATCATAATATTATTCTTATAAAAATTTTTGCTATATGTTTGGAAAATTAATTTATATCTCCTATTTTTGCGCAGGTTTAGGAATGGATAATGGAAATTATCTAACGACAATTATACCCATCTTCCTTTGTTTAGTGGTATTTATTTCACTCTACTATAAAATAGAGAAGAACATTGTTATGGATGAGATAAATAAGCTATTTAAACGTGAATATAAAACTTCAACATTGCTTACTACAATGTTGAAATTATCTGGCGTTGTAGTTGTTGTTATTATAGTTGGAATGCAGCTGTATCGGTTAAATAAATCATGGTTAAAAGGATTTATTGAAAATAGTGATGTGTTGAATACGAATGCTACAATAAGTGATATTGTTGGTATATTCATTGGTATCCCACTTTTGATGATTATTACATTAATTCCTACATTTTTCCTTTTTGATGCCAATTTATATATGAAGGGAAAGATTATTAAGCAATACTCTGAAGAATTCCGTCAAGAATATGATTTTACAAAAGAAGAGTGGTATGGTGAATAATAGTGTGGGTAGTAGTCCAAACTTTAAACTCAGAACAGAGTATAAACCAAATCCAAATCAAGGCAAAGTCTATCTCCAACCAGATCCAACTCTTAAAATCACAGACAAAATCATTAGCACGACCATACCAAAGGCAAATGGTGGCTATGAAACACAACAACATAAAACAGGCGAAATAGCCAAAGGATTATTAACAAACTCAGAAGCAGGCTACAATTCATATTTTGTAACAGATAACCCCAGCGTAAAAAACTCTAAAGAAACTTACTTTGTCACTCGAGGGAGTGATGGTATGTCCGTAGAAAATCTAAATGATTGGGTAAACAATAATGCCAATTTTACGTTGTTCAATGCTTATATCCCACAAGCAAAATTAGCTGAAAAAGCAATGGAGGTAGTATGTGAAGAAACAGTTACTAATTTTTAGCTTATTGATATTAGTAGTGTTCAGTATATTAGAAGGGTGTAAAATGTCGACAGAAAAGACAGTAACGAAAGAAGAACAGATTGCTTTTTTGAAAAAAAATGAAGCTGAGATGACGGAATATGTAAAAGCACAAAATTCTAAAGTCACTAGTGTTCAGTGGGATTGGGAGAGTGTGCAAACGGGCGTAGGAGGAAATGGGACACCGCAAGGCGCTGGAGAATATATGTCAATAAAAGGGGGATTCAACAATAAAAAAACAGATTTTCTAGCTCAATTTTCTATTGATAGTGGAACTAAAAAGCCGTATATAAAATCAATGGTCGCAAGTAACTTCATAATCTTTGAAAATGGAAGGTGGGAAATTTATGAGTAATCTACAAAATTTCAATGATATATATGCTAGTTTAGCAGAATCAGCTTATAACGGGCTTCGCCCTAATCCCTTTCCAGAATTAATAAAAGAAAAAGAGTCTCGCCCAATTGATTTTTCAAAAGACAGTATCATCAAAGATAAAAAAGGTGAGGTTATAAGTCTAACCAAAGGAGGAACCAACCTTCCAAATGACGGAAAAGTCTATCTCCAACCAGATCCAACTCTTAAAATCACAGACAAAATCATTAGCACGACCATACCAAAGGCAAATGGTGGCTATGAAACACAACAACATAAAACAGGCGAAATAGCCAAAGGATTATTAACAGACTCAGAAGCAGGCTACAATTCATATTTTGTAACAGATAACCCCAGCGTAAAAGATTCTAAAGAAACCTACTTTGTCATTCGAGGTAGTGATGCTATATCTTTAAAAACTTTGAATGACTGGGTAAACAATAATGCCAATTTCACGTTGTTCAATGCTTATATCCCACAAGCAAAATTAGCTGAAAAAGCAATGGAGGCAGTGTGAAGAAACAGTTATTTATTTTTAGTTTATTGATGTTAGTGATGGTTAATATATTAGGAGGGTGTAAAATGGCAGATAAAAAAAATGTCACAACGAAAGAAGAGCAGATTGAATTTTTGAAAAAACACGAAAGTCAGATAACTGAATATGTCAAAAATAAAAGCAATGCAATTGAGGAAATTCAATATGATTGGGATAGTGTGTCCATTAGCGATAGTGGAGCGTTTACAAAAAAAGGATTTAATATTAGAGTAATTACCTATAATAAATACAAAGAAAAGATTAATGGATATAGTTTTTTTATAATTCCAAAACCTGATGTTGACAAGCCTGAACGGATTGATTCAATTATAGGTCTTAATTTTCCGTAAATTTTTATGATGAGGAAGACAGAATGACAAATTTAAAAAAATTCAATGATATGTACGCTAATTTAACTGAAAGTGCATATAATAATAGACCCAACCCATTCACACAAGAACAACTTAATGATAAACAAAAAGATAATTTAAATGAAGGGAAGGCTGTATTATTTGATTTTAGTAAAGATGCCTATGATAGGGACGAAAATCTTACTAAAGGTGGTATCAATCTACCAAATGACGGAAAAGTTTACCTCCAACCAGATAAAACCGTTACAAAACAGGTCACGAATACTATTCAAACGCCTAGACCAAACGGAGGATATAATACAGAAAAAGTTACATCCACTTTTGAAACAAACTTGTCTCAAGATAAGTTCACAGGTTTTAATTCTTATTTTGTCACAGATAACTCAAGTATTAACGAGTCTAAAGAAACTTATTTTGTAACTCGTGGGAGTGATAGCTATGAAAGTCTCCATGATTTGCAAACCGACTGGATAAGAAATAATGGTACGTTCACGTTGTTTGACTCTTATATTCCACAGGCAAAAGTTGCAACAAAAGCAATGGATGCTAGGGTCGCTGAACTTCCAGATGGTGCCGTAATGAATGTAACAGGTCATTCGCTTGGTACAATGGTTTCTATTCAAGCGGTAGCGAATTTACCAGCAGGGGACATCAATAAAATTGGCCGAGTGGTATTGTTTCAAGGTCCTGATGCACGTTCAAGTATCGATAAAATGTCCGCACAGGCAAGAAAAAACATTGAAACGTTAGAGGCGCAAGGAAAGATTGATTATTACGTGAATCCCTTTGACATCGTTTCAATGTTGAATCGTAATAAAAAAGGTGTAGACGAAATTGGAAATGTTCATTATTTGATGCCTATTTCTGGAACAAGCACTTTTCAGATGGATGCTCCCTATGGCTCTAGTCATGAATTTGGACAATATCAATTTAATAAAGATGGTAGCATCAAAGAAGCCAATGTGAAAGATAATCCAGAGATTTTTGAGGCAGGAATTCGAGTATCACGATTGATTGATGAAACATTAGAACAAGTAACAAAAGCTGCGCCTAAACTTGGGAGTCAAACGCTAACAACAATTTTAGGACTACTGGGAAGTGCGGCAACACGTAATCCAATTAGCGCGATCGTTGCAGCTGCTAATGGTTATTTGACTTATGAACAAGCGAAAAAAATATATGATGATTTTTCTAAGAAATATAATGGTATTATTGCTGATACCGCTAAACAAATGAAAAGAAATGATAAAATTTCTAATCTGAAAAATCAAATTTCTCGCAGTTCAGGTGGACAAAAAGTAAAACTTCGTGCAGAACTTGCGGGAGCTGTCTCAGAAGAAGCAAAAAGCTATGGTCGAGAATATGAGGAGCTTGTAAAGAATTGTCAACAAGAAACAGAAGATGAAATTGACCGACTTGTTCAAGAAGTTTTTGAAGGAGCCCATGGTTTAGCATTCCGTCTTCCTTATTATGAGGTAGATGCAATGATTCAAAGTTTCCAAAAAGATAATCTTTGGGACAATTCACAAGCTGAAGATAATTTAAAACTAGCGAAAAAATATAAAGAAAAACTTGATAAATTTAGCGATGCTTTGAAGAATGTTTCAAATAATATCCAGTCTTATGACGGTCAGGCAGGTAAAAGTTTGTTTAACGAGAAACCTAAGACTGTACTTCAGCCATGGGATTTACATTTTTAAAACAGAAAGGAGTAGCAACTAAATGAAGAAAAAACCAACTCTCACGGACAAACTGAATAACTACTATCGTAGGCTACAACTTATTGCAGGTATTTCTTTGTTTGTTGTGCTGTCTGCGTTGGTTGTTATTCTTGTCTCTCTCAATCAAAAACCGCAAGAAAAAGTCAAAGCGAAAACGCCAACGATTGCCCTTGTCAATGAGGATAGTCCTTCCCAATTTAACAATCAAGACTACAATTTTGGGAAGAATTTCATTGACTTGGTGTCCAATGACAACAAGTATAATTGGCAAGTGGTTTCCCGTTCTGTTGCGGATAAAGCCTATTCAGACGGCTCGATCGACGGAGTCATCTATCTCCCTCAGACTTTCTCAAAGGATTTGTTGACGTTACAGGACATTGAACCGACCCAAGCAGATGTTGCGTATAAAATTCAACCACAGGCAGATGAACTATCTGAAAAGTTGCTTCAAGACAAAATCACGTCTGCCTTATATGATTTCAACCAAAATGTCGTCAAAATGTATTACGCCAGTGTCGCAGGCAATATTGCTGAAGCCGAAAACCAGATGAATGCCACAGTTGGCAAACAGGAAAATTTGGTTTCAACTTTATCTCATCAAGTGCATCAACCCTTTCAATCTAGTATGCCCAATTATGCGAGTTTTATTTCTGGGACAACTAGTTTGAAAGGCATCAATCAAGCGAATGTTGCCATGCAAAATAGTTTTACTGATAGTACTAAAAATTTGATGAAACAAACTGGCGAGAGTTTTTCAAATCAATTGCCACAGATCACCAACTATTTTGAGACACAAAAGAGAATCGCTAGTATCAATGTAGCCAATGCAAACATTGGGATAGCGAATCAAGCTGATAGCGACCAAGTCTTTTATTATAAACAATTTGATGTCTTGAACACAAATATTGTCAATGGTCTAAATGATTTCTATCAAAAAGACACGGCGGGTGCTGAAACAGGTCAGCTGGTCGATTTGAGGCAGAAAGTCACGGACTATAATACATTGACTGAAGATGTTAAAGGGGATATTTCAAATCAAATCACAACGCTGACAAATAAGCGAGATGAATTACTTGGGCTTGAAAATGATTTGTATCACCAGTTTTTGGCACAGAGTATAACTGCGACAACAGATAATTTTGATAGTTTCGCAAATTTACAAACGCTTGATAATTCAAGAATGGCATTGGCTATTAAACTTCAGACATCTCTTGGTAAACATGATAATTTGACTGGGAGTGCCTATTTAACTAAACTTCAAAATCTCATTAGTAGTCTATCTTTGACCGACTCTGATTATAAATTAGATGACTTAGTGGCAAATGGTACCATTGATAATATTACGAGAACGAAGTATAAAGAAGAACTACAAGTGATACGGCAATATGCGACTGAGTTTGGTTTGAGTAATGGTGCAGTGACATTGGGAGATAGCCCAACCGCAGATACGGTTACTCAAACCTTGACACGAAACATCAAGATAACAGTGCCGGCAGGAACTACCTATAAATCTTCAAAATTTCCTTCCGAAGTGAGCGTTAACCCTATTTCTGCAACAGGAATAACAGTCAATGCAGATAATAGTGTTGTATTAGATAATCCGCACCCAATAAATCCAGATGGGACAACAGGAACTGGGAGTCCGACAACTTTTGAATGTCAACTGGCTGTGGCATTGAGTGATAAAAAGTCATATAATTTTACGACGACTTGGAAGAACCAAATCAATGAAACTTTATCAACGACAACTGATACTTTCGCTTTAATACCCAAGGAAAGCACGACAAGTTACAATCAATATGTTGTGGATAATTTCCAAACTATAACAGATTTACTTGGGAAAATTGACAGCACAGCAAGTATGATTGCAACACTTTTCTCAAGTCCTGGAGCTGATTACACGAGCTTACTTTCGGCAACAAGTAAGGCTGATTTTCAGAATGCGAGCCCAAGTTCCATTTTTAATATGTACGGTAATATGGATTTATCGACACTTTCGGATCGTTTAAGTGATCAAGATGTTCAAGATTTTTTGACGATGGGACAAAATGATTTGAATAAAGTCATTCAGACCATAGAAGAGTTGAACAGTTCCATTTCGGCATTGCAAAATGATGTATCAACTTTACAGAATCATCTCCCTGAGAACTACTTCACAGATAATTTAGCTACATTGACAACTTGGTATACGAAAACTGTGTCAAAAATTGATGAGACCTACAAAAATTGGCAACAACAAAATGCAACCCCGCTTCAAGTAGTGGAGTGGAATAAGTATGATAGTACTAAAACTGAACTCTACATGGAGATAAGTAACTCGCTCTATGAACAATTTCAAACTCTAGTGACAACAACTGAAAAATCTATAGCAACAATTGCAGAAAGTTCAACCGTTGTTAAAGATAACGCCACACAATTTGAGGAGTTGGTGAATCAAGCAATCAGTACGCAAAAAGATGCACAAAATCTCCTTGCGAATACGAATAATTTGGTATCTACTGGTAATCAAGGTGTTGATGAGTCGAAAGGATTCTTTGGAGATTTCTCAAAAACACTTGCCAATACGAGAACCAAAGGTGTGAATACACAAGGTATTTATGATTTCTTCGCCACACCGATTGCGACAAGTAATGCCACACCAAAGCAAAACTTGGTAGTCAATACAAAGCAATCTTTTGATGTACGCCCTCTCGTTATTTTTAGCATTGGATTAGTAGCAGGTATTTTTGCAATGATTGTGGGACAGCTTGTCTTGCATAAAAAGAAATAAGAAGTCCAAAAGTGCTGATGGTGGGGATATTTTCTTTCATCAGTGACATTTTCAATCAAGCATTGATGTGGTGGTAAGCAAGCATGAAAGCAATTGCCTCAACGGCTTTTGTGTTTGAAATGGTAATGGATGAGGCATAGAAAAAATTAATGGAGAAAAAATGACAAATAAACAACACGCTTTAGTGGGAAATATTCTAGCAACACTATCTTTTTTGATGACAGCTTATACAACGTTATCGCTTAATCTCAATTCAGCTGATACAGTGGTATCTTCAGCTTTTACGGTAGGCATCTTTATTGGTCTTAGTTTTAATTTTATCTTGCATGTCTTGACTTGGATTGCCTATGTGAGGATTGGTAAGACAGGTGATAAAGGCTGGAAAATATTCTTACTGGTTATTGCTATTATCTGGATATTGGGAGCGGTATTTGGGATATTAGGAGGTTTCATAATGGGTGTCGGTGGTATTGAGTTGCTCGGAGCCCTATCACAACTGGTTGGTAGTATCTTCTTTATTATCGCTTTCGCCTTAAAACCTCAAAATATCACTATTTCTAATGGTTGATATGAAAAAATAGGAGAGTATATTAATGAAAAAGAAAATAGGAATAATAGTTTTGGCTTTGACATCCGCATTGTTAATGACGGGGTGTGGTGCGAATGGTGCGAAGAAAGAGACCAAAGATGGCTCAAAAGCAAGTGCAGCGAAAGCGGTAGGACTGGAAGTTAATCTTAAAAATGGATATGTTGCACTTTCTGAGAAAAAAGAGATGAGTGACGATACAGAATACCTCGCACTTGAGGTCAATGTTAAAAATACGAGTGACAAGAAAATTTATTTAAGTGACGAGAACTTTGCTTTGTACCAAAAAGGTGATGACGAGAAAATAAAACCTGAAAGAACGTATGACTTTGCGATATCTTACGATTATAAAGACACTTTGTTTACAGAACTTTCAGAGGGGAAAAGCACAACAGGCACAATTGTGTTTGAAGTTAAAAAAGGCAAAACATATAAATTAGCCGTATCAAAAACATCACCTAGCCTCGCACAAAAAGAAAAAGATATTGAGATTTCAGTTGATTTGAAAAAATATGATAAAACAACATCTAATTTCACAGAAGCTGAGAACGCCTTGGCAGCCTATATTGATGTTGTGTTCCTAAATAAAGCAAATGCTGCTTATGGAAAATTGGTATCAACTGGTAAAGATGAAGCTATTGAGACAGCTAAAAAAGCGTTTGTCAAAAATTTTAAAGACAGTTTTATGGATTTTAGACCAAGTGATGAACAAGCAAGTGCGGCATATGATCAATTTCGTGAGGCGCAAGCCAAACGTTCATCTTATAAACTGACAATCATAGGTTTTTATGATAATAAAGCGCTGGTTAATGTTAAGTTGAATGCCTTATCTAGGGAAAACATTCGTCGCCTTATCGGTGATTATGAGAGTGCTTATTTTGATACGACAGATGATTATGATTACAAAAAAGCAGAAGAAGATGCCTATAATAAATATAAGGAAATTCTGGATAAATCAGACTTAGTAGAATCAAATGATAAACTCAATATTGTGATGAGCAAAAAAGATGGCAAATGGGACATCAAGATGAAAAATGTTGATGCATCGCAAAATGAATATCTTCTCCAAAGTTATATCGGAGATGTAATGGATTATTAAGCTTTAAAAACACTCTTTAGAGTGCCAACTCTAAGGAGCGTTTTTTTTAGTTTGTTAGTGTTGTCTAAAAAAGTATGAGACTAATCTCAAATTTTTACAAGAGCAGTCTTTTTTGATATAATGATATAGAATAATGGATGATAGCGGAGATGAACATGAGCGAATTTAAGCATTTATACGATGATTTTAAACCAGAAAATTATAAAATTTTTCTGGATGTTAACCGAGAAACAAAAAGATTCAAAGGTCAAGTCACTGTAACAGGTGAGAGTCTGACGACTAATCTTGCATTTCACCAAAAAGATTTAGAGATGACATCAGTTATCGTCAATGGTCAAGCAGTCGATTTCAGCTTGGATGAACCATCAGAAACGGTAAGTTTTAAGGCCTCTGAGCTAGGTCAAATGACAATTGACTTCACATACTCTGCAGCTTTGACTGACAATATGACTGGTATTTACCCATCATACTATGATGCTGATGGTGAGAAAAAACAATTAGTCGGTACACAATTTGAGACGCATTTTGCCCGTCAAGCCTTCCCGTCGATTGATGAACCAGCGGCTAAAGCGACCTTTGACTTATCAGTGAAATTTGACGAAAAAGAAGGCGAAGAAATTGTTTCAAATATGCCAGAAATTTCAAATGAAAATGGTGTACATACCTTTGATACAACGGTTAAGATGTCATCTTACCTTTTGGCTTTCGTCTTTGGCGATATGCAGTCAAAACTTGGTGAAACGAAAAATGGGACTCAAGTTGGTGTTTTTGCAACCAAAGCTCATAAAGCCCAAGCGCTCGATTTTCCTTTAGATATCGCGATTCGTGTTATCGAATTTTACGAGGATTATTTCAAAGTCGCCTATCCATTGCCACATTCATGGCATATCGGTCTGCCTGACTTTTCAGCAGGCGCGATGGAAAACTGGGGTGCCATCACTTATCGTGAAGTCGCTTTGCTTGCTGATCCAGATAACTCGACGCTTGCTAGCCGCCAATACGTGGCGCTTGTCATCGCTCATGAACTTGCACACCAATGGTTTGGTGACTTAGTGACAATGGAGTGGTGGGATGACCTCTGGTTGAACGAATCATTCGCTAACATGATGGAATACGTTGCCATTGATGCGATTGAACCTGATTGGCACATCTGGGAGCAGTTCTCAGTATCTGAAGCTCCTATGGCGCTTAATCGAGATGCTATCGACGGCGTGCAATCAGTCCATGTTGCAGTTAACCACCCTGACGAAATTAACACACTTTTTGACGGTGCGATTGTTTATGCTAAAGGTGCTCGTCTCATGGTCATGCTCCGAAAATGGCTCGGCGACACTGATTTCTCAGCAGGCCTTCATGCATATTTTGAAGTGCATCAGTATGGCAATACCGTTGGTCGTGATTTGTGGGATGCTTTGTCAGCAGCATCAAGCCGTGATGTTTCAGCCTTTATGACATCGTGGATTGAGCAGCCCGGCTACCCAGTACTAAGCGTGTCCGTAGAAAATGATGAACTCGTTTTACGCCAACAACAATTCTTTACAGGTGAGGGTGTGGATCAAGGTCGTCTATGGCAAATTCCGCTTAACACGAACTGGACTGGTCTGCCTGATGTTTTATCAGAAGCAGAAGTTAGAATTCCAGGTTTTGCGGTTTTGTCAGCTGAAAATGTCGGCAAACCACTCCTCTTTAATGCGCAAAATGCCGCCCACTATTTGGTCAAGTATGATGCAGCATTGACTGAAAAAGTAACTGCAGCAGTCCCAACTTTTGATACGATTACAAAAGTTCAACTCATCCAATCTGCCTTGAAATTAGCAGAAGGTGGCTTGTCTGACTACGCTGACTTGGTCAATTTGCTTGCGACATTTGATAATGAACCGTCAAACGTTGTCAACTTGGCGATGTCCCAAGCGCTCAATGCTTTGAAAATTTTCATTGACGAAGATACTGATTCAGAAGTCAACTTTAAGAAATTTGTTGCCCGTTTGTTTGACAAACAATATAACCGTTTAGGTTGGGCTAAAGTTGCTGGTGAATCATTCAATGATGAGCAATTACGTGCTTTACCAATTTCATGGGAAGTCTACGCTGAAAACGCGGATGCTGTTGCACAATCATCAGAGGTATTTAGCCAACACGCTACTGATATTCACAGTATTCCAGCTGATATCAGACAAGTTGTCCTGAAAAATGAAATCGTTGAAAACGAAACAGATGAATTAGTTCAAAAGTACTTCGATGCTTATACTAAAACGACTGATCAAACTTTCCAACGTGAGTTGAATGTTGCCGTGTCTAGCACGAAGAAAATGACAACAGTCGACACCATCATCTTACAATATCGGAATACTGATTTGGTGAAACCGCAAGACTTGCGTTTCTGGTTCTCATCACTTGTCAGCCGCGACTTTTCACAGGCTGCTGCCTTCGATTGGTTAGTTGAAAATTGGGATTGGGTGCAAGAAAAGCTAGGCGGAGATATGGCGTCTGGTGACTTTATCAAAGTCATAGGTAATAGTTTTGATACAGAAGCAAAATTGCAAGCCTTTATTAACTTCACAGAACCATTCAAAAATGAACCAGCCTTTAAACGAATTATCGAAATGGCCAAAACACAAATTGCTGCTAAGATTGCCTTGTTAGCTGATCAAAAAGCAAAAGTTGTGGCTTTGTTTGAAACGATTTAAGGGAAAGAACATCATTTAAAGCACTCTGAATACAGTGTGCTTTTTTTGTTTCAAATCAGATTAAGCTTTAAGTAAGCACATCAAGCAAATGAGGCATTCATCTTGTTTGTTTTTATTTATTAAAATACTTGCCAAGCTCAGTTATTTTTGGTATAATTATAACGTTGTCTTTGTGAGTTTCATAGCTTTCAAGAGTACAACCGCACGAAGTTAGGTTTAAGCGAAGTCATTCCACCTACCAAGGCGAGTCTAACATATTATATAAGGAGGAAACACGCAAATGACTTATGCAATCGTAAAAACTGGCGGGAAACAAGTCAAAGTTGAAGTAGGACAAGCAATCTACGTTGAGAAATTGGACGTTGAAGCTGGCGCTACTGTAACTTTTGACGAAGTTGTACTTGTTGGCGGTGAAAAAACTGTGATTGGGGCGCCATTCGTATCTGGTGCAACTGTCGTCGCAGAAGTTGAGAAACAAGGTAAACAAAAGAAAGTTGTCACTTTCAAATACAAACCTAAAAAACACTCACACCGTAAACAAGGTCACCGTCAACCGTATACAAAAGTTGTCATCAAAGAAATCAACGCTTAATCGCGACAGTTTAATCAGATGATCAACATCAAGTTTAGTCGAAAAGATGATCAGATTACACGCTTTGTGATTACAGGCCATGCCTTTAATGGTCAAACGGCGCATGACATTGTTTGTGCTGGCGTTTCAAGTCTTGCAATCACAACGGTCAACTCCCTAGAGACAATTGCTCATTTTCAACCTCTGGTTGAAGTGGATGAAGTTGAAGGTGGTTTTCTCGATTGTGAAATCTTGTCTGATTTATCCGACAAACAAGCTGAAATTGCTCAGATATTGCTGCTAAACTTCGAAAATGGTGTTAAAGCCATTGCCGAGGAGGCAGAATATAGCAGTTTCATCCAAGTTACCTCAAGGTAATCTACTAAGTGAACTGTTTGGGTTAGATTTTGAAACCATAAGTATGAAAATCGGTCGTTCAAAAACCGAACGACTGAATCAACGATTTCCTGACTTATGATTCAAAATCTAAGCGAACCCAAACAGTATCCTACATTAAATCAAGGAGGAAAAACCCTATGTTGAAAATGAATCTATCGTTGTTCGCCCACAAAAAAGGTGGTGGTTCAACTTCCAATGGTCGTGATTCACAATCTAAACGTCTTGGCTCTAAAGCTGCTGATGGACAAACTGTGACTGGCGGATCAATCCTTTACCGTCAACGCGGTACTAAAATCCATCCAGGTGAAAACGTTGGCCGTGGTGGTGACGATACACTTTTCGCTAAAATCGAAGGCGTTGTAAAATTCGAACGTTTCGGTCGCGACAAGAAGAAAGTATCTGTTTACCCAGTTGCTAAGAAAGCTTAAAAATTGCGACGAGCCTAGGCGAGAAAGCAAAAAAACTGCGACGAGCCTAAGCGAGAAAGCAAAAAAGCTTAAAAATAAAAACTTTCGACTCTAGGGTTGAAAGTTTTTTCATGTGACAGGGGTTGAATACCCAAGAAATGAGGAAAATGATGATAGAAAATGAGATGTTAGATCGTTTTTTACGTTATGTAAGAATTAATACACGCTCTGATGAGACAAGTACAACAGTTCCAACGACACAATCACAAGTTGTGTTTACAGCCATGTTGGCAGACGAAATGCGTGAAATTGGCTTAGAGAATGTCCATTATTTAGAAAGCAATGGCTATGTCATTGGGACAATTCCAGCGACGACAGCTAAACCAGTCCGTAAAATGGGTTGGATTGCGCATGTGGACACAGCTGATTTTAATGCGGATGGGATTAATCCACAAATCGTCGAAAACTATGATGGTAACCCAATCCAACTTGGGACAAGTGGTTATGCACTGGATGCCAAAGACTTCCCTAATCTAGCTAACTACAAAGGTCAAACCTTGATCACAACAGATGGCACAACTTTGCTTGGGGCTGATGATAAGGCTGGTATTGCTGAAATCATGACAGCAGCTGATTTCTTGATCCAACATCCTGAGATTGAACATGGGGAAATTCGTGTTGGTTTCGGACCGGACGAAGAGATTGGTACGGGTGCCGATTTATTTGATGTCGCTGATTTCGATGTTGACTTTGCCTACACCATTGATGGTGGGCCACTAGGTGAGTTGGAATACGAAACCTTTAATGCTGCGTCAGCTGTGATCACAATTGCTGGTCGTAATGTTCATCCAGGAACAGCGAAAAATCAAATGATTAACGCCCTTCAACTGGCCAATGATTACCACAATCAATTGCCAGAAACAGCCCGTCCAGAACTGACTGATGGGCGTCAAGGTTTCTATCATTTGGCAAGTTTGACAGGTTCTCCAGAAGCAGCTACGATGACTTATATCATTCGCGACCATCACCGGACGAATTTCGAGAAAATGAAGTCAGAACTTTTAACAATTGCTGAAAAAATGAACGAGAGTTATGATGAGGACCGTGTCAATGTTGTCTTGAAAGATCAATATTACAACATGGCTGAAGTGATTGAGAAAGATATGTCTATTGTCGCACTAGCTGAAACTGCGATGAAAAACCTGGGCATCACACCTAAGATTGAACCTGTGCGTGGTGGGACAGATGGCTCTAAAATTTCATTTATGGGCATTCCAACGCCGAATATTTTTGCGGGTGGTGAAAATATGCACGGTCGTTTTGAGTTCGTGAGCGTGCAAACCATGCTGGCAGCTGTTGATACAATCATTGAGATTGCTAAATTAAACAGCACACAACTTTAATTGTGAGTATCTGTGCCTATCTATCAAAAAAATCAGAGCTCTTTTCGAGTTCTGATTTCATTTTTAACGGACGATTAAGGTATCGCATTTGGCATGGGTAACGATGTATTGAGCAACTGATCCGATGAATAGTCTTTCAATGTAGCTCAAGCCTGTCGCACCAATCGTAATTAAGTCAACGTTTTCTTCTTTAGGGAGTGTCGTAGACATCATAATCTTAGGAGAACCAAATTCGACTCGGGTCTTGACTTTACTAATACCGGCTTTTTTCGCCTCTTCAGCGAAATCAGCAATGAGTTGTTCCGCTCCTTTTTTGGTGTCCTCAGCTACCATTGTGTCGTAGGTTGAGATGCTTTGAAAAGCACGCAAGTCGATAATATTAACGAGTAGAAGTTCTGCATCATTTCGTTTTGCGACAGCGATTGCGCGGTCCAAAGCATTAGCAGATTCAACGGATCCGTCAATCCCCACCATAATTTTGTTATATTCTTGAAGCATAGCTTTTCCTCCATTCATGATGCTCTAGGGTATTTTGACGCGGCATTCGTGCCAAAACTGGGCAGAAAGTAGTCGTGCCCTCTACTTTTATTATATGCTCATTTGGTAAAAAAGTAAAAGAAAAACTTGTCTTATATGATTTGAAAGGCTCAGGTCTTTTGGCGTTGGCGTGTATGGGGCATTTGTGCTATAATAAGCCTTATCAATTAATCATATGGAGAGAAGAAATGAAAAAGTTGTCTGATGATGAATTTGAACAAAAAATTCAACATATGCGCGAGCTTTATTTAGAAAATCATGATAAAAGTGAATTAAAGACTGCTATGGCAGCTAAATTATCATTTTTAGATCACTTTCGTAGTCGAGATAATCAAAAAGCACGTTTGCGTCGACAATTATCAGAATTAGAAATTAAACGATGTCGGGCGACTTTGGATAAGAAATCTGCCCAAAAATTTGACCAGAAGTTAGCCATGAAAAAAGCTTTATTCAAACAATTATTGGATGAGAAAAATGATAATTAATGGTATTTTTTGAGTGCTGTTAAAAACCATAATATAAGATGGAGTGGCCAATTAATGCGCTATACCTAAATAGGATGAGTTATAAGCACTCTCAACAATGAGGTCAAGCATCTGTGACAAGTTAGAAAGCGAAAGGAGATCATACACGGTTGATTCATACGGTATTTTATGTCATCATATTTTTTGTTGCATTAATTGTTTCTAATGTCATCAATAAGGTATTCCCTAAACTTCCACTACCTCTCATTCAAGTTGTCTTTGGTCTGATTTTAGGTGTACTTGGAGCAGGAGATGTCTTACGCCTAAATTCTGAGCTTTTTCTGGCCTTTGTTATTGGTCCCCTTTTGTTTAGAGAAGGAGAAGAAGCTGACGTGAAAGGGATTGTCAAACATGGACGTACGGTAACACTGCTTGTATTCCCTGTTGTCTTTGTGACAACCCTTATCGTCGGGATTATCGGTCATAATTTTTATGCTGCCATTCCTTTAACCGCCTGTTTTGCCCTTGGTGCCAGCTTAGGACCAACCGATGCAGTAGCGGTGAGTTCGCTCTCTGAGCGTTTCGATTTTCCAAAACGAATCATTGCCGTCTTAAAAGGCGAAGGTCTTTTTAATGACGCATCTGGTATTATCGCCTTTCAGTTTGCCATATTAGCGTTAACTACAGGAGAGTTTTCTCTTGGGAAAGCTGTTGGCAGCTTAGCACTGTCAGCCATTGGGGGAGCGCTAGTTGGTTTTCTAGTGGCTTGGTTAAATCAAACTGTTCTGACCCTGATGGAAGATGTCGCGGCGCAGGATGTCACGGGCTATCTGATGTTAGAGATTGTGCTCCCTCTATTGGCATTTTTCCTAGCAGAAGAATTTCATGTTTCAGGAATTATTGCTGTTGTTGTGGCAGGTGTCATGCAGGCAAGTGGTTTCAAAAAAATTACTTTGTTCGATGCTCAGGTTGAAAGTGTTTCAAAAACAGTCTGGGATGCTGTGACGTTTATTTTGAACTCCATTGTCTTTTTATTTCTAGGTATTGAATTACAACAAATCATGACACCAATCATCAGTAATGCCTATTATGATAATTTTAGGTTATTATTCACTGTTTTAGTGTTAACCGCAGCTTTGTTTATCATGCGTTATGTGATTTTAAGTGTCTATTATGCCGTAATTGCTAAAAAGCGTCATCAAAAATTTTCCCGTTATGTTGATGATATTTTACTTCTGACCTTTTCTGGTGTTAAGGGGACAGTATCTGTTGCGACAATCTTATTACTACCAGAAGCCGTTGCTCAGAAGTATTCCTTGCTTATCTTTCTTGCGGCATCAGTAACAGTTGTCAGTTTCTTAACGGGTATTTTGGTGCTACCAATCATCGCGCCTAAAAAAGAAGAAAAGGTTGATAATGTCTCAAAGATTGCTATTTTAACTAGTGTCGTCGAACAGCTTGAGCAAGAATCAGTAAAAGGTCGAAATAAACTCGGCTATATTGCAACGATTGATAACTATCAAGCGAGAATTCGGAAATTGATTATTAATCAAGAATCAGCGACAATGACCGCCGAGTTTAATGACTTACAGCTTTTGATTCTTCGACTTGAAAATGAAGGTCTGGAAAATGCATTCCGAAATAATGACATTACGATTAAAACTTATCGGATTTACCAAAGATATTTGAAAGAGCTAGAACGCTCAATTGTTCATAGATTTGTTTCAAGTTTAGCCTTCGCAGTTGCCATTTTTATACGGGCGATTCGCTTGGTTTTGAGTAATATTTTACATACTAATATTCATTTTAATCGAAAAAAAATACAAAAATTGGTTGGCGATTCTAAAACGGAAATTCGTGACCTTTACTTCAATAATACAAGTCTTATTTTAGATGCCCTAGAGAGTTTGGAGGGGGTCTATAATACTGACTTGATTAATTATCTACAATCAGAACGCTTGCGTGCGTCAGAGCAAGTGGCAACGGGCGGTTTCATCACCCGAATCATTACCAAGGCGCGGCCTAATAATTTAGATGAGATGATGCGCGGCTATTATTTAGAACGCAAATTAATCTTTGAATATGAGGCACAAGGCTTGCTAACAGCGAGAGAAGCCAAAGTGATGCGAAAAAATGTCAACGCCCTCGAAAATTATTCAATGACTGACAATCATTCCAACTTGCTCTATGATTTCCTAGAGTATACACCAAAATAAAAACTGCGAACTCGCAGTTATTTTCAAGTTCAAAATATGATAGTGAAAGCAGTATGACGTAGCACAAACTTCTGCGCTTGTGCAGGTTCGTCAATTATCTATTTTTCTACAGAAGTTAACTTGAAGTTCTAATAAAAGGAAGAAACATGATATATTTTGATAATTCAGCGACAACAGCGATTGACCCCACCGTCCTGAAAACATATACAGACGTTACCACAAAAATAATGGGCAATCCGTCTAGCTTGCATAATTTAGGGACAGTTGCTGGGCGAATGCTAGAGGCATCTCGCAAACAAATTACTGACCTACTCGGCAAATCAGCATCGGAAATTTACTTTACCTCAGGCGGTACAGAAGGTGACAACTGGATCCTAAAGGGTGTGGCATTTGAAAAACGTGTCTATGGGAACCATATCATCGTCTCAAGTGTTGAGCATCCTGCGGTCAAAGCATCAGCCGAATGGCTTGCGACACAAGGCTTTGAAGTGGATTTTGCCCCTGTTGATAGCCATGGTTTTGTCAAACTTGATGCCTTAGCAGCTTTAATCAAAAAAGAGACGATTTTAGTCTCAGTTATGGCTGTTAATAACGAGATTGGCACCATTGAGCCAATTCATCAGATTGCGGACTTGTTAGCGGATAAACCAACGATTTCTTTTCATGTGGATGCGGTACAGGCTGTTGGTAAGTTAGATGTGTCGGAGTTTTTGCCTGAACGTGTTGATTTTGCAACTTTTTCAGCGCATAAGTTTCATGGTCCTCGCGGTGTTGGTTTTGTCTATATTAAAAAAGGGAAAAAACTGCAACCCTTATTAACAGGTGGTGGTCAAGAAAATAATCAACGCTCAACGACGGAAAATGTGGCGGGTATTGCAGCGACAGCTAAGGCTTTACGTATGGTGCTGACAGATTCAGAGGCTAAACTTACGAAATTGGCGGCGATGAAAGAAGTCTTATTGACGGCGCTGGCTGAATATTCGGATGTTGTCGTCTTTAGTCAGCGAGATAACTTTGTACCTCATATCATTACTTTTGGACTCAAAGGTGTCCGTGGTGAAGTGTTAGTACATGGGTTTGAAGCACATGAGATTTACATATCAACGACAAGTGCCTGTTCGTCTAAGGTGGGTCTAGCGTCTAGTACCTTAACAGCGATGCACGTGTCACCTAAACTTGCGACATCCGCTGTTCGCATTTCCTTAGACGAGACCAATGACATGGTAGAAATCGAGCAATTTTTGACGATTTTCAAACAACTCCATGCCAAATTCCAAAAAATACAATAAAATATAGAGATACTTTTTCGCTAGGTGAGGGTATCGGGCATCTTTCGCTAGTGTTAGGCGAGGGATTTTAAATAGAAAGTGACTATGACAAATTTAAATTATTCAGAAATTATGGTTCGCTACGGTGAGCTGTCGACTAAGGGCAAAAATCGGATGCGTTTTATCAGTCGTTTGGCTCAAAATATCCGAGAGGTTTTGACAGAATTTCCGACGATTTCGGTTAAGGGTGAGCGAGACCGTGCGCATATCTATCTTAATGGTGCAGCCTATGCGCCTTTGGCTGAGAAATTAGTCAAGGTGTTTGGTATTCAGAATTTTTCGCCTGCGATTAAAGTGGACAAAAATATGCCAGCAATTGAAGCAGCAGTGGCAACCTTGATGAAAAATGTGTATCAAGAAGGCATGACGTTTAAAATTACGGCTAAGCGTTCTGACCATGACTTTGAGTTAGATAGTACAGAGTTAAATCGTGAGTTGGGGCATACGGTTATTATGGCAGTGCCACATGCGAAAGTACAGATGAAAAAGCCTGATATTGATTTACGGGTTGAAATTCGTCCTGACTTCGCTTATCTGAGCTATGAAACGATTAAAGGTGCGGGCGGCTTACCTGTCGGTACTGCTGGTAAAGGGATGCTGATGTTGTCTGGTGGGATTGACTCGCCAGTTGCGGGCTATTTAGCGCTTAAACGTGGCGTAGAAATTGAGGCAGTTCATTTTGCTAGCCCACCTTATACGAGTCCTGGTGCGCTCAAAAAAGCAAAAGACTTAGCTAGTAAGTTAACAGTTTTTGGCGGTGATATTCAATTTATCGAAGTGCCATTTACTGAGATTCAAGAAGAAATCAAAGAAAAAGTACCGATGCCTTATTTGATGACAGTAACGCGTCGTTTCATGATGCGTGTCGTTGATGAGATTCGGGCTCGCCGTCACGGTCAGGTCATTATCAATGGTGAAAGTCTAGGACAAGTGGCCAGCCAAACGTTGGGCTCAATGACAGCCATCAATGCAGTCACTACAACGCCAGTTATTCGACCGGTTGTGACCATGGATAAATTAGAAATTATCAAATTAGCTGAGAAGATTGATACGTTTAATATTTCGATTCAGCCATTTGAAGACTGCTGTACGATTTTTGCACCACCACAACCTAAGACTAATCCTAAGCTTGAAAATGCTGAAAAATTTGAAGCGCGTATGGCTATTGATGATTTGGTGCAACGAGCGGTTGATGGGATTATGGTCAGCCAAATTACAGGTGAGGCACAAATCGATGATTTAGAAGTAGCTATTCAAGATTTATTATAGAAAAAGGGAAGTCGCATATGTTTAGTAAAGAAAAATTTCCAGGGCTATTGGCGCTCGGTATTTTTACGTTTATGTCAACCCTTGATGGGTCAATTGTTAATATTGCACTGCCAAGTATGGCACGTGAAATGCACCTTGATATGGGGCAAGTGACCTGGTCAGTGACCATTTATTTAGTCGTTATATCAGGTTTAATTCTGTTATTTGGTAGACTTGGTGACTTAGTTGGAAAAACAAAAATTTTTAGCATTGGTAGTTTGATTTTCACCCTAGGCTCACTACTCGCGGGGATTAATCTAGGACTACATTTTCTACTCTTTTCAAGGATTGTACAAGCTGTTGGGGCATCTATGACCATGTCTAATAGTTTTGGGATTACTAGTCAACTCTTTGAGCCGGCTTTGAGAGCTAGAGCTATGAGTATCATGTCTATGTTTGTGAGTTTAGGTGCCATTGCAGGACCTGCAATCGGCGGCTTTATCTTACAGTTTGCGAGTTGGTCGTACATCTTCTGGATTAATGTACCTTTAGGCGTCGTTGCCTATCTCATTGGTAGAAAAGCCTTGCCGGAAGATCCTGGCTCAGGTAGTGTGAAAGATGCCGATTTACTTGGGGCAACACAGATGTTTCTAACGATTGTCGCGTTCTTCATCGCAGTCAGTCTAGGACAAGCTCAAGGTTTCATGACGCTGTCGGTCATCCTAAGTTTTGCTGCCATGATTGCACTTTTTGCTTGGTTTATTCATACAGAAAAAACAGTCGAAAAACCTTTGCTGAACCTCAATATTTTCAGCAGTAAACTCTTTAGTATGAGCGTTTTGACGAGCATGACAATGTTCACAGCGGGTAGTTTTGTCAACATCATCATGCCATTCTATCTGCAAGATTATAGAGGTGCTGCCGCTGGTTTTGCAGGAATGGTGATGATGGCCTATCCTGTGGGAATGTTCATTTTTAGTCCGATTGCGGGTGTTTTGTCAGATAAATTTGATAAAGAAATCATCACTTTCTTTGCTATCTCTGGTGTATTGATTGTGCAGCTGGGCTATCTCATGATTGGTAAGCTGACAGTTTTGCCAGTTGTAATGCTGATCTTGTTCTGTCATGGTGGCAGTGTCGGCTTTTTCCAAAGTCCTAACAATGCTTTAGTCATGTCAACGGTGGAAACGAAGTATCTGGGAATTGCAGGATCAGTCAATGCCTTGGGACGAAACCTTGGCTTTGTATTAGGAACAACCTTAGCGACAACGGTTTTATTTGTTGCCATGTCCAATCAAATCGGTCACCGTGTTTCGGGGTATGTCAAATCACAGCCTGAGGTCTTTCTCCACGGTATGCACATTGCCTTTTATGTGGCTTTAGCACTGATTGTATTCGCTTGGAGCTTGTCAGGTTATCGTTTACTCACACGGAAAAAATCTGCTTGATCAATGAGAAAGTTGAAAACTATCAGATTTGATGCGTATTGTTCCAGTCTATTTTTTATTTGATTAGAAAAGTGGTTAACCTCTTGATTGGTATCCTATTAGTTGCTTTGGTTAGCTTGCTTTCTTGGTTCAAATTTGGAAAGAAGTTTGCGAAAAACATGAAATAACAGCTTAAACAAGTCTAGAAAAGCAGACTGAGAGAAAGCTCAAAAGGAGAAAATTGGGGCTGTGATAAAAGTCTCAAAACAGAAAAACGCTGAACCTTGTTTGTAAAAAACTTGGTTTCATGCGTTTTTTTTGTATTTCAGAATCAGGTAACCTTAACTCCTAGACTCTTCTTTTATTGTTTGTCTCCACTTTTTCTATGTATGTTTAGTGGAGGTTGGTTATACCGATCAGTAATTCACAATCGTATATTTTTTCTTACCACGGCGAATGACCGTGAGTTCGCCTTCAAGTTTATCTACATCGCTCAAAATATAATCAAGCTCAGTTTGACGTTCCCCATTGAGGTAAATCGCGCCATTGGTAATGTCTTCACGCGCTTGACGACGACTTGGAGAGATTTTGGCATCAACAAGTAGATTAACCAAGTTACCATCAAAATCACTAGCAACTGTATAGCTAGGCACATCTTTCAAGCCAGCTTTGATGTCTTTGACTGATAAGGCTTTGATATGACCTGCAAAAAGTTGCTCTGAAATATTGACTGCTTGCGCATAGGCAGCTTCGCCGTGAACCAAAGTCACGACTTCTTTAGCCAATGTTTTTTGAGCCAAGCGTTCATGTGGTGCAGCCTCAAATGCTTTGGCAATGGTATCAATCTCATCAAGGGATAAGAAAGTAAAGATTTTCAAGAATTTCACAGCGTCGGCATCAGCGATATTGAGCCAGAATTGGTAAAATTCATAGGGTGATGTTTTATCAGCATCAAGCCAGACGGCATTGCCCTCAGACTTGCCGAATTTTTTACCGGTTGAGTCAGTGATCAGCGGTACTGTAATGACATGGGTTTCATTACCTGACTTTTTACGAATTAAATCAGTCCCAGCTACCATGTTTCCCCATTGGTCAGAGCCACCGATTTGGAGGTTAACCCCGTGATTTTCATTGAGTTGGTAGAAATCATAGCCTTGGAGAATTTGGTAGGCAAACTCAGTATATGAAATGCCGGTTTCAATTCTTTTTTTGACAGATTCCTTGCTCATCATGTAGTTGATGGTGTAGTACTTGCCGACATCACGCAAAAATTCAAGGACGTTCATGTTGGCGAACCAGTCGTAGTTATTGACCACGATAGCAGCGTTTTCGCCCTCAAAACTTAGAAAACGTGATAACTGTTGCTTAATCGACTTAGACCACTCTGCCACGGTGTCAGTGGTTTGGAGTGAGCGCTCAGCATCTTTAAATGACGGGTCGCCAATCATTCCAGTCGCCCCACCAACGAGTGCCACAGGATGATGCCCAGCAAGCTGCAAGCGACGCATATTTAGGATAGGCACCAAATGCCCCAAATGGAGCGAATCTGCAGTTGGGTCATAACCCGTGTAAAAGCTAACAGAAGTTTCTGTCAAGGCTTTGACTAGCGCTGATTCATCTGTCGTTTGAAAAATCAAACCACGTGCTTTGAGTTCTTCGAAGATATTCATGTTCAATCGTCCTTACTTTAGAGGTTGTCTTTATTTGCTGCCGGTACATGGTAGCAGATAATACTTTATATGTGTTATTTTATTATACTGATTTGAGTATAATGTATCGTGACATAGCCACAGAGGATAAAGTGTTAAAAATACCATATTGAAAGCTGGGCAGACATAGTGTCACCTCAATTAGCTAAATTTTTATAAATTAAGTCTATTATATCAAAAAAATCAAGATATTTTAAGGCGTGAGTCTATATTTTAACAGATATCGTCGATGATTTACTAAATTAAAACTTGTCGGATAAGTATCTGAAATGCCTGATCTGATACTGAGTTTACGAAAGTGTAAGTCAAAGCTACTAAAAACTGGTGTGTCATTTCAATATCATCAAGAGGTACAACGATGTTTTATTGCCTTGAAACTAAATCAGTAGGAGAAAGTAGTATAACTATTATCAAAATAAGCTTAATGTCATTTTTCTTATTTTAAGTGCAGAAGGCTTTCATTTCACACATCATCGTAAGAAGTATATGCTGAACTAATTGATTAGTTTTTGGATTTGTCAGATTTTATTTATGACTATACCAGCTATCTTGCTAACCTCTAAGGTAGAGCTGATTAACTCTATCTTTGGGACTTTATTTTTAGGTCGATATGCCATGTGGGTGTATGATGGCTAGTCAAGATATGACATTTATCATCAAATGGATTTTTTATATTCTCTATCCAATTCACATTATCTGCTGTACCTCTTGTCTACTTTGCTTTTTTATAACCAGTTAATGCGTAGATTATTGCTAGATACAAAAGAGAAGGAATCCCTATGTCTAAAGGCTTGTAGGGCATATAGTAGTAGGTAAAAGAAAAAAGTTGTGATATAATAAAGCTATGACTAGAGAATTTTCCGATAAAGAACGTGAGGCGCTACAGCATCGCATTGAAGCTAAAAAAGCGAAACGTAACGAAAAAAATAAAAACAAAAATAAAAAAAGTCCTTCCGATGGTAAAACTATTCTAGAGACGACTTTTATAGTTGTCAGAGGTTTGGGTGTCGTTTTTGCGACGATTTTGAGTCTTGGTATTATTTTTAGTGCCGCGACAGGAACGGGTTATTTAGTGAGCTTGATTTCAGACGTCAAAGTACCGTCAAGTAAAGTATTGACTGAAAAAATCAATACCATTCCTGAGGCATCTGTGATGACTTATAGCAATGGTCAGTCAATTTCTGATATTTCGAGTGATTTAATCAGAACAAAAGTGTCAAGTGATCAGATGGCACAAACAGTAAAGAATGCCTTGATTGCAACAGAAGATGAAAATTTTGAACATCACAAAGGCGTGGTACCCAAGGCTTTCTTCAGAGCAATTTTGGGAGAATCAATGGGAGGGTCGTCTTCAGGTGGCTCAACGATTACTCAACAGTTGATAAAGCAACAAGTCCTTGGAGATTCACCAACTTTTAAGCGCAAAGCCACAGAGATGGTATATGCGTTAGAGCTTGAAAAACATTTTACCAAGGATGAAATCTTAACAGACTATCTAAATGTCTCGCCTTTTGGTCGTAATAATAAAGGTCAAAATATTGCAGGTGTTGAAGAGGCAGCTAAAGGAATTTTTGGCAAGTCAGCTAAAGACTTGACGATTCCAGAAGCAGCTTTTATCGCAGGTTTACCACAGAGTCCTATTGTTTATACACCTTATGGTGCAGATGGCAATCTTAAATCTAAGGAAAATATGCAATATGGCTTAGATAGACAAAAAGATGTTCTCTTTAACCTTTATAGAAATGGTTATATCTCTAAAAAAGAGTACGAAGCTTATAAAGCCTATGATATTTCGACTGAATTCATTGCGCCGGCAACAGCCGAAACAGCAAGTCATGGTTATTTATATCACGTGGTCTATAATGAAGCCTTTGATAAAGTCTATGATTATTTGATTAAGACAGACAAAGTTTCTGAGGCTGAACAAGGTAATGATGTGATTAAAGAAACCTACCAAAAAATGGCAGAGCAAAAATTGCAACAGGGTGGCTTTACAATCACTGCAACCATTGACCAAGGGATTTATCAAGCCATGCAGACAGCTGTCGCAAATTATGGCTATCTCTTGCAAGACGGCACAGGTGAAAATCAGACGGGGAATGTCCTCATGGACAATAAAACTGGCGCTGTTCTTGGCTTTGTGGGTGGTCTGGATTATAATAGTAACCAAAACAACCATGCTTTTGATACGCATCGAAGTCCTGGTTCATCGATTAAACCGATTATAGCTTATGGTCCAGCGATTGATATGGGCATTTTAGGTAGTGCAAGTCGTTTATCTAACTATCCGACTAAGTTCTCTAGTGGCGAGCCTATCATGCATGATACATCAGCGGGTACGCAAGAGATGATGACCTTGCAAGATGCGTTGGATACATCTTGGAATATTCCTGCTTACTGGACCTACCAAACAATGCTTAAAAACGGACAAAGTGTCAAACCTTACATGAGTAAGATGGGCTATCAGGTTGACAATTATCAGATTGAATCACTGCCTTTAGGTGGTGGGATTGATCCTTCCGTTGTCCAACATACGAATGGTTATCAAGCCTTGCTAAACGGTGGACAATATGAGCAGTACTATGTCGTTGATAGTATTAAAGATGGTAATGGTAAAGAGATTTATAAACACGAAAGCAAGCCAGTGCAAGTGTATTCAAAAGCGACGTCATCAATTATGGCAGAGCTTTTAAAGGGACCGATTAAGTCACAGAAAACAACGACCTTTTATGGTCAGTTGTCTAACTTGAATTCAACGTTAGCGGGTGCTGATTGGGTAGGTAAAACCGGGACATCAAACGACTTTGTCGATGCTTGGCTTATGGTTGCAACGCCCGCAGTAACGCTCAGTTCTTGGGTCGGTCACGATAATAATACGCCAATGGCTGCGATGACGGGTTATAACAATAACTCACAATATGTTGCCCAGCTAGCCAATAGTATTTATCAAGCTAATCCAGATGTGTTTGGTATTACGCAACGGTTTACACTTGATCCATCAGTGACAAAATCAACAGTCTTGACAGCAACAGGTGAAAAACCAGGTACATTCACAGGTGGAGGCTACACGAACTTTACATTATCAGGACCCACGACGACATCTTATTGGGCTAAACCAGAAGGTGCACCGACGACGCAATATAAATTTGCGATTGGTGGTAGTGATAGTGACTATGCTGATGCTTGGACAAAAATTTTAGGTAGTAATACTGGTAATAATGCCAATAATAACGCTGGTAACACCACGAGCAGTAGTACTGATAATGCAAATAAGAAGAAACCGTAAGGTATAGAGAAATATAGAATAAAAAATAATTAATAAACGTGAATGGCTGAGCCGTTCACGTTTATTAATATTTTTACAATTTAGTACTAAGTGCTATTCGGTGTCTACTGATGTATCCGATTGTTCTGAAGACACGGTTTGTATCATACCTGAAGTCACTTCAAAAATCGTCATCTTATCAGGCAAATGCTGCAGATGATCAAGCGTCGTTGTTGTGATGAATGTCTGTGTTTTACCGATAACCAGAGCTAATAAATCGAGTTGTCTTTGGTTATCAAGTTCACTCATCACATCGTCTAAGAGTAAAACAGGATAATCACCAGTTTCTTGATGGATGAGCTCAATTTCAGCTAATTTGACAGACAGTGCAGTCGTGCGTTGCTGACCTTGAGAACCAAAATTGGAAACATTAATATCATTGATAAAAAATTGTAAGTCATCTCGATGAGGTCCAACAGAAGTTTGGGCACGAAACTGGTCTTTTTGACGCGCTTGCTTGAGCTCGACTGCAAAGTCAGTCTTGACATTTTGAGCATAAACGATGCGTAATTTTTCTTGACCGTGGCTCAGATGATGGTGCAAGTCAGCAGAAATCTCAGTGAGACTGGAGATAAATTGTTTGCGATGGTTCATGACTTTTTCACCATATTCGACCAGCTGGTCATCTAAGACATCCAAAAAATTAGGGTCAATTTTTGATGCATCGAATTTGAGATAACTGTTGCGCTCTTTGAGTGTTTTATTATAGCGCATCAAATCATAAAGATAAACTGGACGAATCTGGCCAATTTCCATATCAACAAAACGTCTGCGCACACTAGGTGCACCCTTGATAATCGCCAAATCCTCTGGGGCAAACATGATGACATTCAAATGTCCGATATAATCAGCCAGTCGATTTTCCTTGAGATGATTGACTTTGGCAATCCGCCCCTTAGGTGTCAAGGTAATCTCGAGTGGGACAGTTGTATTTTTTTTGATAATCGTGCCTGATACCGACATCTCTTTTTGCTCCCAACCAATCAATTCCCGGTCAGTATGCGTTCTGTGGCTGCGCGTTAAGGCAAGAAAATAAATGCTTTCAGCAATATTGGTCTTGCCTTGGGCATTTTTTCCGACGAAAATGTTTAAGTTGGGATGAAACGTGAGGTCGAGATGGTTATAATTTCGAAAATTGGAGAGATGTAACTCGGAAATAATCATAGGTATTTATTTAGCACCAGGGAATTTAGGTTTGCTCGTTTTACGTTTATAGTATTGCTCTTTATTGTTAGCAGCTGATTTTTGACGCATTTCCGTTTTTTTGTTATCGGCGTTGATTTTTTTGACAATGGCTTTGACACGTGCCTCTTCGTCAAGTTCGGCTTGATGTTCCGCAATTTCATCTGCTGTCGCTGCGACAATACTAATTTTGAGACCAAAGCCTGGGAATTCAAGCACATCGCCATCAAAAAGTTTTTTACCGCGTCTATTTTCGTATTCACCATTGTACAAAACATCGTTGGTTGCTAAGAAATGTTTGGCTGCACCACCTGTTTCAATAATCGCTGCTTCTTTGAGCAACTTACCTAGGGTGATAAATTCATCGTATATCGTATAAGTATTCATACCTCATTTTAACATAAATTAAGGTCTTTAGGCGTGCAATCGGAATCTTTCGTTAAATGAGTATAACTTGATAGGAAATAGGGCATGAAAAATCTAGCGATACTGACAATCAGTGCGCTATAAAATTTGTTGAAATCTGCTACTTGATTTGGTGTTCGGATGCCTATATTTTGGTATAATAGAAAAGTACATAAATAAAGGATAAACATGAAAATAAAAAATGGCGTAAATTTACATATAATCAAGGAAACTAAGTTTAAGACAGTGCAATTTTTGGTGCGCTTTCGCGCTAAGATGTCACGCGCTAATGTTGCTAAACGTGTGATTATTTCTAACCTCTGGGAGACATCAAATGCAGTTTTGACGACCAATCAACAATTTCAAAGAAAATTATCGGAGATGTATGGTGCAAGTTTTGCGACTGGCGTGTCTAAAAAAGGTGACAATCATTTTTTGAATATCGGTATGAGTGTTGTTAACTCAAGGTTTGTTGAGGGTGATACGGTAACCGATGCGGTTGAACTCTTACATCAGGCCTTGTTTATGCCTTTGATTGATGAGATTGGCTTCGATGAGGCTACTTTTGCGCGTGAAAAGAAAAATCTTTTGCATTATTTGGCATCGACGCGTGAGGATAAGTCCTACGTGGCATCTATGCGCTTGAGCGAGCTCTTTTTTGAAGATAAAAATCTATCGACACCTAGTATTTCAACAGTTGAACTGATGGAGCATGAGACACGTCAGAGTGTTTTTGAGTACTATAAAAAAATGTTACTGACAGATACAATTGATATTTGGATTCTGGGTGATTTGTCAGCGGCTCAGGAAGCGAGTGTCAGGACTTATTTTTCAGACATGCCTTTTACTGATAGGGAGCCCTTGAGCACTGTCTTTTATGAGCAAGAAATAGCCAATATTGTGCGTGAAAAGACGGAAAAAGAAGCAGTCAATCAATCCATTTTACAGTTGGCTTATAGTCACCCAGTCAAATATGGCGATTCGGATTATCTCACGATGCAAGTGTTGAATGGCCTTTTAGGTGGTTTTTCACATTCAAAATTGTTCACAAACGTACGTGAAAAAGAAAGTTTGGCTTATTATGCTAACTCGCGTTTTGATACGTTTACAGGTTTCTTGAAAATTTCAGCTGGTATTGACGCGGGACAGCGCAGTAAAGCTTTAACAATTATTCGAGCACAGGTTCGTGCTTTGGCACAAGGTGATATTTCAGATAGTGAACTAGACCAGACTAAAAATATGTTGAGAAATGCTTATTTCTTATCACTAGATTCGCCGTCAAACCTCATTGAGCAGGCTTATATCAAACAACTTTTACCAGACCGTCAGCTTTCTCAAGCAGAATGGTTGCAAAGGTTGGACGCTGTGACAAAAGCTGATGTTGTTAGAATAGCTAAAATATTGAATTTACAAGCTTTGTATTTTATGGAGGGAGAAAGTCTTGGAGATTAAAAAATATCCACAAGTCGGTGAGACACTCTATAAAGAAATACTAGACAATGGCTTACTCGTTTATTATTTACCAAAGCCTGAATTTAATAAGACTTATGGTTTGTTCACGACAAATTTCGGTAGCTTAGATACGCAGTTTATCCCACGTGGCAGCTCAGATATGCAGACCTTTCCAGAAGGCATTGCTCACTTTTTGGAGCATAAATTATTTGAGAAAAAAGATGGCGATGCCATGAACTTTTTTGGTGCATTGGGCGCTAATTCCAATGCTTTTACAAGCTTTACACGGACGTCTTATTTATTTTCAACTATGGAAAATGTTGAACCTAATGTTGAATTGTTATTAGATTTTGTTCAGGAGCCATATTTTACGCAACCTTCTGTCGAAAAAGAACAAGGCATTATCACACAGGAAATCCAGATGTATCAAGATGATGCAGACTTTAGACTGTTTTTTGGTCTTCTACAAAATCTTTATCCTGAGTCACCTTTAGCTGCTGATATTGCAGGTACGCCCCAGAGTATCAGACATATTTCAGCGGAAGATTTATATGAAAATTATCGGACCTTTTATCATCCAGCCAATATGACGCTCTTTTTAACAGGACCGTTTGAGGTATCAGAAATGTCAGCTTTGGTTGAGAAAAATCAAGCTGAGAAACGATTTGAGCCGATTGAACCGATTCAGCGTGCACCGTTTGTGGCAGCAGCACCGATTGCGACAAATCATTTAGCTTTTGATGTCACGATTCCTAAACTTGCGCTAGGTTTTAGGGGGTATGATCGTTTGCCGTCGGACCCTTTGCTTAGATTTGAGTATAAGTTAGCGATTCAACTTATGTTAACGATGATTTTGGGAAATACGAGTAGTCGTTATGAAAGCTTGTATAATCAAGGCTTGATTGATGATTCGTTTGGTTTTGATTTTGAAGTGGCACCGCAATATCATTTTGCCAGTATGACGTCAGATACGATTTATCCAATAAAACTCGCTAAAGTTTTGCGTGATACGCTAAAAAGTTATAAAATAGAAAGTGATTTCAATTTAGATCATTTGACGATTATCAAAAAAGAGATGTTAGGCGATTATTATAAGTCTTTAAATTCGCTAGAGTTTATTGCCAATCAATTTTCATCTAACCTTTTTGAAGGTATGACTTTCTTTGATTTCCCAATGATTTTGTCAAGTCTGACATTGAGAAAAATTGAACAACATGCAGACCGATTTATCAAAGAGATGGTCTCGACTGAATTTATCATGAACCCAAAGTAAAACAAATCAAAATCGACTATAATACTAAACATAGAATTGAGTTTCGGCTCCTAGCTCCTAGGAAAATAGATGATTTGTCCGCACGAACTACGTTCGCTTACGGCAAATCCCTAATTTGCTCCTGCGATTACTCGTCGCAGTAAAACATTCTACGGAGCTAAGCAGTCGCCTCAACATCTTATATAGAAAGGAGTTCTCGTGGCAAAAAAAACAGTAGGACAAGTTTTACGTGACCAGCGTGCGAAGCTTGATATGACGCTCAACGCAGCGGAAGCATTAACACAGATTAAAAAAATGTATATCGTCGCTTTAGAGCACGATGATTATGATGCCTTGCCAGGGGACTTTTATGTCAAGGCTTATCTCAAACAGTATGCAGAACGTTTGGACCTTGATTATGACCAATTGGTCACAGCATATGAAAAAAACGAACCCATTGAAGTAGATGAAACACCTGATTTATCTGAAAGTTATCAGTTTGTAAAACCTTCTGAACGCCTTGAAGCAGATGAAGAACTAGGCGACAAAAAGTGGCGTTATTATCTGCCAATCGTTTTATTAGGGACTGTTGCTGCCCTTATTATCATTAGTATTTCAGCCACCGTAGTCCTTAACAAACCTAAAAACAGTGGGATTGCAGAACACCTTTATAGCGTGTCAACTAGCTCTAAAAGTAAGGCATCAGCAAGTCATCCTGCGCCAAGTACATCGTCTATTTCTTCAGAATCAAAAGCACCAGAACCGCCCAAACCAGAAATAGCGGTGACTGGGAATGGTCAAGCACTCGCAGCAACGGTGAAAAATGTCGCAAGTCCAGTGAAAGTTAACCTCAGTACGGCAGCGGGACTAGCTGTTTGGATTGGCATGACTAACTCAGACTTGCCAGGTGGACAGATTACTTTGACCAATGCTACCCCGACGACGACAACCTTGACTGGGAACCAGACAGTCTTGACATTGGGTAAAACAACAGGATTAACCATTAAAATTGGTGATACCCCAATTGACTTGTCAAGTATTGTAGCACCTGAAAGTCCAGCAACCTTGACGATAACAATAGAATAGAGAACTGATGAAATTAACCAAAGAAAACTTACCTAATAATTTAACCATTGCCCGTATTTTTGCGATTCCACTTTTTATCCTGATTTTAGCATTGGGTGGTCACGCTCATGTTTGGCAAGTCATCGCTGCGATTTTATTTGCAGTCGCATCTGCAACTGACTGGTTAGACGGTTATTTAGCACGTAAATGGCACATCGTCTCAAATTTTGGTAAATTTGCGGATCCCTTGGCCGATAAAATGTTAGTCATGTCAGCATTTATCATGTTAGTGCCCTTGAAATTGGCACCAGCTTGGGTGATTGCCATTATCATTTGTCGGGAATTAGCCGTGACTGGTTTACGTTTACTCTTGGTTGAACAAGGTGGTGTTGTGATGGCCGCTGCCTTACCAGGCAAGATTAAAACCTTCACACAAATGCTATCTATCATCTTCTTGTTACTAGGTTGGCACTTACTTGGTGTGATTTTCTTATACGTCTGCCTAGCCGCAACCATTTACTCAGGTTATGACTACTTTGCCCAAAATATGTCAGTCTTTAAAGATGCAGACCAATCACAGCAATAAAATCTTGCAAAATGGTAAGGACTAATATATAATTAAGATAAGCAATCAGAGAGCGGAGGTAGCTGGAAATCCGCATGATAGAGAAAGTGACAGTTAAAGATTATAGTTAGCGACTTTATAGCTACAGAGCTAGGAATGCCTAGAAACCCAAGGTGGTACCACGATATTGTCGTCCTTGAGCGTAGATTTCTACGCTCAGGGGCGTTTTCTTATAGGAATTGAGAGAGGTAAATAGCAAATATGAAATTACAAAGACCTAAAGGCACAGTTGATATCCTGCCCGGTGAAAGTGAAAAATGGCAATTTGTCGAGGCAACCATGCGTCGTGTTTTTGCGACCTATCGTTTTAGTGAAATTCGCACGCCACTTTTTGAGCATTACGAGGTAATCTCACGTTCCGTTGGGGATACGACAGATATCGTAACCAAGGAAATGTACGATTTTTACGATAAGGGTGACCGTCACGTGACCTTACGGCCTGAGGGAACAGCACCAGTTGTCCGCTCTTATGTTGAAAACAAAAAATTTGCGCCAGAAGTCCAAAAACCATTTAAAGTTTATTATACGGGTTCAATGTTTCGTTATGAACGCCCGCAGGCTGGTCGTCTGCGTGAATTTCACCAAATTGGTGTCGAAAATTTTGGCTCAAAAAATCCTGCAACGGATGTTGAGACAATCGCTATGGCTAAAGCCTTTTTTGACCAAGTTGGTGTCAAAAATATTAAGCTTGTCATCAACTCATTAGGCGATGCCGAGACACGTGAGCGCTACCGTGAGGCCTTGATTGCCTATCTGGAGCAGCATTTGGAAAAGCTCTCGGATGATTCAAAGCGCCGATTACACGAAAACCCCTTGCGTGTGTTAGATTCCAAGGATAAACAGGACATCACTATCGTCAAAGACGCGCCCTCAATCTTGGATTTCTTGTCTGATGCGAGTCAGCAACACTTGACTGACGTCAAAACCATGCTTGAGACCCTAAATATCGCCTACACCGTCGATCAAAATATGGTGCGTGGTCTGGATTACTACAACGACACGATTTTCGAGTTCATGACGGAAATCAAGGGCAAAGAGCTGACGATTTGTGGTGGTGGTCGCTATGATTCACTGGTCAGCTATTTTGGTGGGCCTGATACACCTGGCTTTGGCTTTGGTATCGGAGTGGATCGACTCTTGCTTGTCCTAGAGGAGCAAGGTGTGTCGCTACCAGTTGCACAGCCACTAGATGTTTACGTGGTTGTTTTAGGCGCAAGTGCCAATGTTGCAGCGCTCAAGTTAGTGCAATCGCTGCGTGAGCAAGGCTATACCGTAGAACGTGATGTCTTAAATCGCAAGATTAAGCAGCAATTCAAATCTGCAGAAGAGTTTGGCGCCAAGACCATCATCACTCTCGGGGAATCAGAAGTTGAGACTGGAGATATCGTCGTTAAAAATAATGCGACACGTGCAGAAGTCAAGACGACCTTGTCTGACATTCAAAGCCAGTTTGATGCTGTCTTTACAGAAGTGACGACTGATTAATGGCAGATAAACTCAAAATATTGATGGGCTTGTCAGCTTTATCAATGGCTGCTAGTTTGTATCAGATTATCACAAACTCTCATCAGTTTGACCATACTTTTTTAGTGATTTATTGCGCCTTGATTGTGATTTTTAATCGGGATAAGGCGATTACCCGAGATAAAATTGCGCGGGTTATTGTGATCATCACGCTTATCCTTTTACTCGTGACATCATTTCTCACGAGGTAAGGCATGACAAAAAATACAGTCCATCTATCAATCAGAATTTTAGTAATTTTAATCATCATCATCAGTATCCTCAAACTGGTACAAGGCGATACTAACGGTCTTAACCTATGGCTCTTTGTTGTCCTCTATGGGGTGGCAATCAAGAAAATCAACGCTTTCCTTAAGGAAAGCCGTTTGACGACAAGTCTAGTCTTTCTAGCTGTTGGATTGCAGCTTGTGATGTGTGTGTTACACTCATTTTAAGTAGAAAATAGTAGTATATTAAGGAAGTAAAAATGAAACGAACATTGTATGCGGGCGTCGTCCGCTCAGAACAGATTGGTCAAACAATCACCCTCAAGGGTTGGGTGGCACGCCGTCGTGATCTTGGTGGCTTGATATTTATTGACCTACGTGATCGTGAAGGTATCATGCAGTTGGTGGTTAATCCTGAATTAGCCTCAAAAGAAGTCTTGGCAACAGCAGAGAGCCTACGTAGTGAATTTGTCATTGAAGTGACAGGAATAGTCGTTGCTAGGGCGCAAGCCAATGATAAATTAGCAACCGGACAAGTCGAGCTTGAAGTTGCTGAGTTGACCGTTTTAAATGCTGCAAAGACAACACCATTTGAAATCAAGGATGACTTAGAAGCCAGTGATGATACACGGATGCGCTATCGTTATCTGGACTTGCGTCGTCCGGAAATGTTGTCAAACTTTAAATTGCGTCACAATGTGACTAAGGCAATCCGTCATTATCTGGATGATTTGGACTTTATTGATGTTGAAACACCGATTTTAACTAAGTCAACACCGGAGGGGGCGCGTGACTATTTAGTGCCGAGTCGAATTTCGGAAGGGCATTTTTATGCCTTACCGCAGTCACCGCAAATCACCAAGCAGTTATTAATGAACGCTGGCTTTGACCGTTATTATCAAATCGTCAAATGTTTCCGCGATGAGGACTTGCGAGGTGACCGTCAGCCTGAATTTACACAGGTCGATTTGGAAACCTCTTTCCTTGATGAACAGGAGATTCAAGGTTTGACAGAAGGTTTGATTGCAAAAGTTATGAAAGATACGAAAAATATCGACGTGACTTTACCTTTTCCTCGCATGACTTATGATGACGCCATGAATCAATATGGCTCTGATAAGCCAGACACGCGTTTTGAGATGTTGTTGACAGACGTCTCTACCATTGTCAAAAAGGTAGATTTCAAGGTCTTCTCAGAAGCGCCAGTCGTGAAAGCCATTGTTGCCAAAGATGCGGCGGATGCTTACTCACGTAAAGACATTGACAAAATGACAGATTACGCCAAACAATTTGGTGCCAAAGGTCTGGCTTGGGTTAAATTTGTGGCCAATGAATTCTCAGGTCCTATTGCTAAATTCTTGCCAGAAATTTCGGATGAATTGGCTGATACGCTGGCTCTGACGGATAACGATTTGGTCCTATTTGTGGCGGATGAATTGGACGTGGCAAATGCGACACTTGGTGCCCTCCGCAATCAAATCGCCAAAGAGCAAGACTTGATTGACCAGAATCAATTTAACTTCCTTTGGGTGATTGACTGGCCGATGTTTGAGTGGAGTGAAGAAGAAGGTCGCTACACAAGTGCTCACCATCCCTTTACCTTGCCAACAATAGAAAGTGCGCATGAACTTGAGGGGGATTTAGCCAAAGTTCGTGCGGTCGCTTATGATATTGTGCTCAATGGTTATGAATTGGGTGGTGGTAGCTTGCGGATAAACCATAAAGACTTGCAAGAGCGGATGCTCAAAGCGCTTGGGTTTACAGTAGAAGCTGCAAATGAGCAGTTTGGTTTCTTACTTGAGGCTATGGAATACGGTTTCCCACCACATGGCGGCCTAGCCCTTGGTCTTGACCGCTTCGTTATGCTTCTAGCTGGCAAAGATAATATTCGTGAAGTCATCGCCTTTCCAAAAAATAATAAGGCGACAGACCCGATGACGCAGGCGCCTAGCTTGGTTTCTAACCAGCAGTTGGCAGAACTCAATTTAAAAATTGGAAAATAATATCTTCTATGATGAACGTGATTAAAAATCTCTCTATCGAAAAACTGATGTATAAACTTTCAGCATCAGTCGTCTACGCGATTCTATCTGCGGTCGCCCTGAATTTCTTCTTTCAGCCTGGTCACGTTTATTCCAGTGGGATAACAGGTCTAGCGCAGATTTTCACAACTCTATCTTATAAATTACTGGGTCATAATATCCCCGTATCCATTACTCTCTATCTGCTTAATATTCCCTTGCTAGTTTTAGCTTGGCTAAAAATCGGCAAAAGATTTACCATTTACACGGTGCTTACAGTTACCCTGAGTTCAATCTTCATCCATATCATTCCCGAGTTTACCTTGACGCCAGACCCGATTATCAATGCTATTTTTGGTGGTGCGGTCATGGGTGCGGGGATTGGTTATGCGCTACGCAGTGGGATTTCCAGTGGTGGGACAGATATCATCAGTCTCTATATACGGAAAAAAACAGGTCGCCAGGTTGGGAACATCAGCCTCTTGTTCAATGGTGTCATTGTAATCCTTGCAGGTATTCTTTTCGGTTGGCAGTATATGTTCTATTCGCTTTTAACGATTTTTGTATCAAGCCGTGTGACGGACGCTATCTATACCAAGCAACGTAAGATGCAAGCAACCATCATTACCAAACATCCGGTAGAAATTACTCAGGCCTTACATCACAGATTACACCGAGGGGTCACAGTGGTTAACTCAGCTGAGGGTGGCTATACAAAGGTGACAATGACGATTTTGATTACGATTATCACACAAGCCGAATATCAAGAATTTAAATATATTATGAAAGAAGTTGACCCGGCAGCCTTTGTGTCGGTCGCTGAAAACGTCAAAGTCTTAGGACGTTTTGTGGAAGATCAAAATTAATACTAATTCGCCTAAAAAATGTTAAATTTTTCGATTAAATATCGTCAATCCATCGTTAATATTTTTCGACATAACACCGCTATGCCTTCAAAATATTGCCTTGTCTTGACGACATTTAATTCGAAAAGATACTTATCATTTTTAAGGCGAATTAGTATAAAAAATAAAAGATAAGGTTTCTATGCTCGGTTAACCAAATAAAGTAAACATTTTTGACTATTATGTTTTCTTTCTTTAGCTAACTGAGTATAACTTTGATAAGATTGTGACATATCATCACAGTCTTATTTTTTGAAAGTTAGGAAAAGCCTTTGAGCGGCCGAAGTTCGTGAATGACCCTGCTTGGCGGGAGCGCAAGCGGATGTCAAGTTTCAAGGTTTCATAAAGTGAAAACGCAGAAAGCCTTTGAGCGGCCGAAGTTCGTGAATGACCCTGCTTGGCGGAAGCGCAAGCGGATGTCAAGTTTCAAGGTTTCATAAAATGAAAACGCAGAAAGCCTTTGAGCGGCCGAAGTTCGCGAATGACCCTGCTTGGCGGAAGCGCAAGCGGATGTCAAGTTTCAAGGTTTCATAAAATGAAAACGCAGAAAGAAAAATAGATGAATAAAGAAGTTAAATTTCACCCCGTAAATTTCTTGATGATTGCATTGGGGGCGGCGATTTACGCCTTTGGTTTTGTTAATTTTAACATGGTCAATCACCTAGCTGAGGGTGGTATCAGTGGGATCACCCTGATCTTTCATGCCCTGTTTAAACTCAATCCAGCTTACACACAGATTCTGTTCAATATCCCTTTGTTCATTTTGGGTGTCAAAATATTCGGTAAACGAGGTATGATTTACACCATTCATGGGACTGTCTGTCTATCTGTTTTTATCTGGCTCTTTCAGCGTATGAGCTTTTCAATTGATCTTGCGCATGATACCTTGATAGCTGCACTTCTCGCAGGTATTTTTGCTGGGATTGGTGGCGGTATCGTCTTTCGATTTGGTGGGACGACCGGTGGTGGGGATATCATTGGACGTTATTTTGAGCAGAAAAAAGGCTTAGCCCTCGGACAGACCCTCTTCGTTTTTGACATTGTTGTCCTAACCTTATCACTCTCTTATATCGACATCCAGCACATGATGTACACCGTCATTGCTAGTTTCGTCTTTAGTCAAGTCGTTGCCGTCGTGCAAAATGGTGGTTATACCGTACGAGGGATGCTGATTATTAGTAGCAAGTACACAGAAATCAGCCAAAAAATCACGGATGAAATCGGTCGTGGGGCAACCTACCTCAAGGCAGAAGGGGTCTACTCAGGCCAAGGAACTAAAGTTATCTATGTCGTCTTGAGTCCTGTGCAAGTTCAAGCGGTCAAAGCCATTCTAGCAGAAATTGACCCAGATGCCTTTGTCTCCATCATCAATGTGCATGAAGTCATCGGCAGTGGCTTTACTTATACGGAAGATTTGAACTTGTGAGTTTCCGTTTTAAAAAAGATAACAAGTCAAGGTAACCAAAACAAAAGGACATCTGTCAATCGACAGATGTCCTTTTGTGCTATTTCACTTCAAAAATATAAATTACTTTTCAGTTTCGAATATTGTCAAGACAAAGCAGTATTTTTAAAGTGAAATAGTATTAATATCAAAACAGTTTCATATAATCATCAAAGATGCCAGAAATCTCTGCAGCAGAATTGGCTTGATTAATGGCAACCTTAACCTTGGCGGCACGAGGTGCCCCTTTGAGGTAATAAGCGGCGTGCTGGCGGAACTCACGTGAACCATTTTCGTCACCTTTGAGCTCAGTTAAGCGCGTCAAGTGAACCTTAGCCGTTTTGATTTTCTCAGCAACAGTCGGCTCAGGCATTGCTTCACCAGTAGCTAGATAATGTGCAGTCCTTTTTAGCATCCAAGGGTTACCAAGTGCAGCACGCCCAATCATTACGGCATCGACACCGGTTTCATCCAGCATGCGCTTGGCGTCCTCAGGGGTTTTGACATCGCCATTTCCGATAAAAGGAATGGTCATCTTGCTTGCGACCTTGGCGAGCCAATCCCAGTCAGCCTTGCCTTCGTACATTTGAGCTTTAGTTCGGCCATGCATGGCAACGGCAGCAGCACCCGCTTTTTCAGCAGCTAGCGCGTTTTCGATGGCAAAAAGGTGATCATTATCCCAGCCTAGACGCATCTTAACCGTTAAAGGTAAGTCGATAGCAGATGAAACGGCGGATACCACATCATACACTTTATTAGGGTCTAGCAGGAGGCGAGAACCAGATTCATTTTTAGTAACTTTAGGGACAGGACATCCCATATTAATGTCGATAATGTCAGCCGTCGTATGTTCTTGGACAAATTTCGCAGCTTCCACCAAAGTCTCAGCATCACCACCAAAAATTTGAATCGACAAGGGATTTGGTACGCCATCAAAATCAAGCATTGATAGGGTTTTAGCATTGCGATGCTCAATTCCCTTGTCAGAAATCATTTCAGTGACGACAAGACCTGCCCCAAATTCTTTAGCGAGGCTGAGAAAAGCTTTGTTATTGATACCAGCCATCGGCGCAAGGACGATGCGGTTTTTGATGTCAATGTCCCCAATTTTCCAGGGTGTATCGTAGGTATTTGTCATGTTATATCAGTTCTTTCAAATCATTTTCTGAAAAATTGTAGACTGTTTCACAGAACTGACAGATAACTTCAGCTCCGTGATTTTCAGTAATCAATTTTTCAACTTCTATTTTGCCAAGGCCTTGGATACTGGCAGCAAACCGTTCTTTAGAGCAATCACAGTGGAAAGCCAAAGGCGATTCTTCCAAAATTTTGTATTGGTCTTGTCCGTAAATGGCGTCTAAAATAGCTTTAGAGTGGTCATGTGAACGCAAGAGTTTGGAAATGGCAGGCATTTTCTGGATGCGTGCTTCAAAATCTGAGATTTCAGCCTCAGGTGCATCTGGCATGACTTGAACTAAAAAGCCACCGGCAACATGGACGGACTCATCTTCATTGAGCAAAACATTCAAGCCAACAGCAGATGGTGTCTGATCAGATGTTGTCAGGTAGTAAGCCAAGTCCTCACCTATTTCACCAGAAATCAAAGGTGTTTGTCCAGTATAAGGCGTTTTCAAGCCCATGTCTTTAACAACTGAAAACCAGCCCTGACCGACTAAATCGCCGACTAAGACTTCACCAGTTGAGCCACGTTTATAGTCCACGTTAGGCTCTTTAATGTAGCCTTTGACATTACCACGTGTGTCTGCAACCGCAATGATACTGGTAATTGCACCATTACTTTGGACGCGTACCGTAATCGTATCATCACCTTTTTGATTGGCACCTAAAATCTGCGCCGCAATCAAAGTCCGCCCAAGCGCAACCGTTGAGCTAGACCAAGTTTTGTGTCGCTTTTGTGCCTCACTAACCGTTTGCGTCGCTTCAAGCGCATAAGCTCTGAAATGCCCATTATTTGAGATTGTCTTGATTATTTTATCCATGAGTTATATTTTAACATAAATGCGTCTGACTTGTATAGGAAGTGGTATCGCTTTTAGTTTTGGTAGAAGAAACGCAGTCAGTTGTTTTAATTGTTAATGATGTTGCTTAGCTTGAGCAGACGACAACGACAGCCGTTCCATAATCGAAACGTCCTAACACAGGAGAACGGAATGAAAAAAGTTTAGCGAGTCGTGCTATCGAAGTGACTTCGCCGTGAGCATCTTGTACCTGATTAAAAGAAAATATTTAAAAGTTAAAGGTTGATCTTTTTTGCCCCTTTCATAAGGTGCTTTGAGCCTATTCACGATTTGACAGGCGTTAACATTATTTGACTATTCTATTTATGAGTCATATTTTAATATAGTTGTGTCTTGCTTTTAGTAATGAGCACAGTTTAGTTTGAGCAGGTTTAGCATATCATTTTGCCGTATTTAGAAAAGAGGGTATACTATAAACATAAGATAATAATATAGAAATGTGACATATTTTTTTAATTTAACGAATTGTTTTGTACATTTACGAAAATAGTGTATAATAAAGTTGGAATTTAATTCTAATCAAAAAATAATACAAAACCGTTTATTTATCATAAAAAGTCAATAGGATTAATTTTAAGAACACTTGACAGGAGAGGGGGACAGGCATATGATTAACAGAACAGAACAGAACAGAACAGAACAGAACAGAACAGAACAGAACAGAACAGGCGGCTAGTTGCGGTCATTTTAATGATACCTCATGAACTGAACTTTAAATTAAAGGTCGGACATTTTGTCTTGCCTTGATTTAAAGTTCAGTTCTTTTGTGTTTTAAATTGATTTTCGAAACTTGAAAACCAAGGACTATCAGAAAGGAGAAGATAAGAAGTGAAAAAAATTATGAAACATATAGGCAACGCCTTGCTTTGGGTGTTGACACTTGTGTTTATGCTTGTATTGGTTGGCAACCTCTGGATGATGTTTCAGTCAACTGTCCAGCATTCGAAAGCACCTAGTATTCTAGGGTATAGTCCCTTGATTGTGAATACAGGTTCTATGGCAGGGGATAAAGCAGATGATTTTAACGCTGGGGATTTAGTCATTATTCACAAAACGAAAAAAACGCTAAACCTTAAAAAAGGGACCATCATTACCTTTGTCGACCCGCATTCGGAATCTAAGGCATTGGTGACGCACCGAATCAATCGGGTCATCACACATGGTAAGGATCACGTTTATGAAACAAGGGGTGATGCCAATAATACTAGTGACAAAGGTGTGATTAATCCATCGCAAATCGTCGGTGTTTATCAGACACACCTGAAAGGTTTCGGCTCAAAACTGATGTTCTTACAATCACCAAAAGGGATGCTCTTGTTCATTGTTCTGCCACTTATCATTTTGTTTGGTAGCGATTATATTGTTCAGGCCTTTAAGTCAAAAGCATCTAAGGTGTCTAAAACAGAAGAAGAGCCGATAGTGAGTGTTTAAAACTAAGAAGATGAAGAACCGATAAGGTTAGAGAGGAAAATGTTATGAAATTAAATGGGAAAATAGTGAGTGCATTGGCACTGGTCACACTGGGCGCAGCAATTGGAGGCGCGGGCACACTTGCCAAGTACACCTCTCAAGTCGAGGTGGGTTCAAGCGAAGCCCGTTTGGCAAAATATCAGTTTAATCAAACAGGGACACTTGATTTGTTTGCAGCGAGTTATGACGGCACGGTTCAAGCTAAAAATGGGACAGACCTACTCATCGCCCCAGGCACAACAGCTACAGCAGATATTACTTTTGCATCAGATTCAGAAGTCAAAACAGAAACAGTCGTCAACTTAACAAAAGTAGAAGCAGAAGGTGTCTTGCTGGATCACATCAAAGTAAATGTGTCAATTGCTGGTAATACACCAGCTTATGCGACGCTTAGCGCAATCAATGCAGCGCTTGGTAACAATAAAGAAGTGACACTCGGCGCTCCTGTCATAACCGATGCTGCAACAGCGGCTACCATCACGATACCTGTTACTTGGACCTATGACTTTGAGGGGACTGGCAGCTATGACGCAGATGATACTACCGCGGCAAGTGGTGGGACAATGCCAACTGTCAAACTCACATTTACAGGTATTAACACACAAATCGACTAATCTAGTCTAAGCATGAAAAAAACTGAGTTTCGGCTCCTAGCTGATAGCAACTTTGTTGCTTCTATCCGTAGATTGAAAGCTGTGATTTCAACTAGGAAAATAGCTGATTTGTCCGCACGAACTACGTTCGCTTACGGCAAATCCCTAATTTGCATCTGCGATTACTCGATGCAGAAAACCGTGCTCCTGCGATTACTCGTCGCAGCAAAGCGTTCTACGGAGCTGGACAGTCGTCTCAACATCTTAATATAAGGAGAACTGCCATGAAACTTACAAAAAAACGTCTTGCACTCGTAACTGCAGCTGCAACCTTGGTAACCGCCGGTATCTTTGGTGGCACTTATGCGAAGTACCATACTGAAACACTCCCAACAACTGATAACGCACGTCTCGCAAAATTCTATCTTAACTCAGAGAATACGCTAGATTTATTTAAAACAGAGTATACGAATGCTACAGGTAATGGAGCAGATGTCAAAAATGATGGTAGCGATGCCAAAAATCTCATTGCACCAAATGTCACAACAACTCAAAATTTGACATTCAAAGTTGCGACAGAAGTTAAATCAGAATTGACTTTCCAAGGTCTGACAATTGAAACGAATTTACCAACTGATCTTCAGCCATATATTTCTGTTTCAATTAATGGCACTCGGTATACTCTGGCTGATTTGAAGGCTAGTGTTACCCCTGTAAAGTATACTGTTGCAACTGTGCCAGCAGGACAGACAGCTACTGACTATCAAGTTCCCCTAGGCTTTACTTGGGAATTGGATAACAGTGATACTGTAGACGCAAAAGAAACAGCAGCAGCAATCGCACAAGCGGGAAATCCGAGCGCTGGCTACTACCTAGAGGTAACAGGTCAGGCAACCTTAACACAAATCGACTAATCTATCATAAGAAATGGAGCGTAGGCATATGAAAATCACAAGAAAACGTGTCTTGAACACAACAGCAATCGCAGCAATTTTAACTGCAGGTGTCTTTGGCGGGACTTATGCCAAATACTTGTTACAAGTTGATACCCAAGCAGACACAGCTCGTGTCGCAAAATTCTATGTCGGTTCTTCTGAAGTGAATTTGTTTACTAATACTTACGACAATGAAGAAGGCACATCAGGAGCGGATATTGCGACAGATACAGACAATCTTATTGCACCAAATTTTACAGCGACAGCCGAATTGACGTATGACGTTACTTCTGAGGTCAAAGCAGAGTTGAAATTTGACGATCGAACAAAGGTTGAGACGAATTTGCCAGCAGATATTCAAAAAGATCTCAAGGTAGTTGTCGGCGATACATCGACAGGTATTCTCTATACAGGGACAGTTTATGACCTCAATCAAGCTAATGGTGCTGGTCTGCCATCATTTACAAAAATCAAAGATATCCCTGCACACACAGTCGGTGCAACAATTAAAGTACCAGTGACTATCTCATGGGACTTAGAAAATGGTCATGATAAGGTGGAAACTGATGCGGCAATGGCACAATATGTCGGAACAGATTACACTTTGACAATTTCTGCAGGTGCAGTCTTGACACAACTTGACTAAACATGGCAAAAAGCAAGTTAAAAAACATGATACTGAAAGCGGTGCGACGTAGTCGCAAACTTTCGTAGAAAATTAGCTTGAAGTTCAAAAAAGGAGCAAGCAAATGAAAAAAATAATACTTATGGCTGTCCTTGCTTTGTCGCTGCTGTCAGTTGGTGATGTTGTTCAAGCAGCGACACCAGATGCAAGTTCTGGTGCAACGGTTGCGGTATCTGATACGAATGGTGTAATTTGGACTTCTGAAAATAAAGTGCCAATTTTCTCAGATTCAGTCTTTTATCCTGGTTATGATGATGAGTATTGGTTTACCGTCAAAAATACTAATTCTCATGCAATTGAGTATCGTATGGTGTTTGATTTAAAAGATCAATCAGGCGTGCCATTAGATATTAAGGTTAGCCGTGATAATCGAACGATTTTTGAACATCAAACAGCGAACCATGCGACTGAGGAAACAGTAGAGAGCGAAAATTTGAAACTGCCAGCTGGTGCGTCATTCAGCTATCGTTTTAAAATCACATGGCATGATAATGCCTTGACAGATGCAGAAGATACAGCGCATGGTTTAGCAGCTATGACCGAAAATAAGACCACTTCTGTCAATTTCTATTTTGAAAAGCCGAATAATGGTGGTAACATCCCCGGCGACACAGATGAAACGACTGACGGGTCAACAACACCTATCGGTCTACCGACCACAGGTAATACACAACCTATCGGTCAGAAACTTGCAGACACTTTTGGAAAATTAGGAGAAGAAAATGCTACTTTGGTAAGTTCTTTAGGTGTTGCTGCGATTGTGATAATTGGCATCTTAGTGCTGAAAAGGAGGAAAGCAGATGAAAAAAACTAGACGACTAATCCTTTTAGTCATTGGTGTTGCTGCCTTATCTGCTGGCTCAATAGGTTACAGTAACGCTAAATACAGAAAAGAAATTAATAATGAAACCACAGCACGTCTAGCGCAATGGCGCGTCAATCCAGAAGCACTATCAGGGAGCCTAGATTTGTTCTCGGGCAGCTACACTGCAGCAGGTGAAAATGATACGGATGGCGTTGATAATATGACCGCCTCAAGTGATCCTAAAGGAGCACCGATTGCCTTTGACGGCAATAACTTACTCGCACCGGGTGCTAAAGGTAGCACAATCTTAGATTTTTCAGGTATCGAACTGGGTGACACAGAGGTAGCTTATCAGATTAAATTCGTGGATATTGTGCCAGGTGCCGACTTGATTTCACAGTATGTGACGATTGGTGAATATGGTGCAGGAGATGGCAAGGGGGTTACGCCTATATCTGATCCAGTGTTGGACTCGCTAAAAAGCAGAATAGTTTACACAGCAAGTGTTGATGGTGGCACAACAATTAATGGTGACTTATCAACGCTTGAGACTGGGCTAAAAACCTTAACCGTTCCGGCAAATGGGAAAGTTACAATTTCATGGGAATGGCCCCATGACAGGTACAATAATGGTGGCTATGATGTGCAAGACACAGCAGTCGCTGACTTAGCAGAGAGTCGTACGGACTTGCGACTTGTCGTGAGACTTGCCTATCAAGCAGTTCAAGTCAATTAAATGCCGCAAGGGGGAACAATGGTTAAAAAAATCATGAGTGTAATTATTGCTACCCTGCTAGGTTTCATCTTGATAGGCAATGTTTATGGTCTCGTGCAGCGTATGACAGGTCAGACTGTTTTTCCTATGTTTCTGGGCTTTGGCAAAGCCATTGTCGTGAGTGGGAGTATGGATCCAGCAATTAAAGTAAATGACATCGTCCTCGTGCATAAGGTGCCACAAGCAAGGTATCAAAAAGGCGACATCGTTACCTATCGTTCGGACGATTATCCTGTCACACACCGCATCCAGTCAGTAACAGGCGATATAGTTATCACCAAGGGCGACGCCAATGATGCGGTAGACCAACCGATAAAAACCAGTGATATTTATGGGAAAGTGGTCCTCGTCATTCCTAAGCTTGGCTATCTGCTCCGTTGGTTGCAAGAGCCACTAGGACTAATGGTTTTGGCAACAGGTTTAATCGCTATCTGGGAAAGCGACAAATGGCTGACCTTGCCAAGAGGAAAAAAAGATAAAAAGTAGGTGAAAATATGACACATCATAAAAAAGTTTACCGAGTGCTAGTCTACCTAGCGATCTTGGGAGCTGTGGGGACAGGCGCGACTTATGCCAAATATGTCAGTCAAGTCGGCTCAGCAAGAGAATCAGCAAAAGTTGCAGGTTTTAATGTGACGGCAAGGCTGGAAACATCTGGCACTAAGAATATGACTGAAAACACAGCGACAGATACAGGTCCTAATACAGGCAAATTCCAATTTGAAATCAAAGGCAGCGCAACAAGTCAGCAAATGACCGTGACTTTCACGATTAACAGCAAGGTATGGGTCAAACCGATTGCCAGTGGTGGTGCCGTCGGCAAAACGAATTTGTCAACAGTTTTAGCAGGTCAAGTCATCAAACAGGGCGAAACGAAAAGTTATGATTTCACGATCTCATCAACCTATGGTTTAGCAGATAAAAATCTCATCTTTACAGCCCAACAAGTCATGACAGAATAGAGAGGAGAGGCTTATGAAAACAAAAAAAAAAATTGGTTTAACATTAGGTTTGTTGTCACTCCTCGCGCTCGGCGGCTTGACACAGTCTAAATATGTCCGCAATGCGACGATTGAGATGGATGTGACCAGTGAAACGGATCCGGGTGTCTTTTTGGCGAATACCACAGCAACAGGAAATTCTGGAGCGCCATGGACGACCTATACCATCCCAAAAACAGGTTACTACGCCCTCCAACTTCGTGGCGGAGATGGGGGAACCAATATGAGCGCAATAGGTGGTAAAGGCGGGGTCGTTGAGGCAGTTTACTACTTTGTTAAAGACCAGCAGATTCGATATACGCTTGGCGGTCCTGGTGGGCATTATGAATCTGGCTCACAAAACCAAACAGGCGGCGGCTCGTCTCATGCGGGAGGTGGTAAAGGTGGCAATGGCTATGGGGATGATTCGTCTAGCAAGCAAGGGTCAGGCGGTGGTGGATCTTCTGCGGTGGAACTATTGGTAAATGGTACTACGCTTCTGGTAGCAGGTGGCGGTGGTGGCGGAGCAGGTCATGGATATGATAGCTATATAGGTGGTGTGGGAGCCTCTAATGTCGTTGGCGTTTCTGACCTCTCGAATTACCCTAATGCAACAGGAAGGCTTTTGGCGGTTTCCATTGCTGGACGCAGAACAGATGCTTCTGCTGATAAGAATGGTCAAAGTGGCTCTCTAACTATAAATGAGTGGGGTGGCGGTGGTTCAGGCGGAGGCTTTACCGCTTCTCATGCAGGCGGCCAATCTGGTGGCAAGATTTTTGGGATAAAGAATCGTCCTGCTGGAGCGGGCACAGGCGGTCATTCCTATGTCAATCCAACAGGTTTTGTCCCACTAACGAATGCTCTGAAAACGATATATGCCGCAAAACTTCCAACAAGTGGTCCAAACGCTGGAGATTTCATGCCTTATAGCAATGGTACCAACACTGGAGGTGGTGCAATTAAAGCGGGTCAATTCAGAATCGCCTATCTCTGGAGCGATACAACAGCTGACCATACAGCCATTGATAATATTTACAAATAACACAGGAAAACCAAATGAAAAAATCATGTCAGACACTCATCTGACACGATTTTTTTTATAAATATTTTTCAGCTATTTTTTTGTCACCCGCATAAGGTGCTTTGACACCATTCACGATTTGATAAGCGTCAACCCCTTTGCCTGCAATAATGACAGCGTCGTCGGCATTAGCCGTCGTCGACATCGCCGTCTGAATCGCCGTCTCACGGTCAATGACAATCCGAACATCGCGAGAGATAAAACTTGCAATCTCACGCGCAATCTCAGCAGGATCCTCAAAATTCGGGTCATCTGCAGTTAAAATCACATCAATATCAGGCAGCTGCTCCAAAAGCTCCCCAACCCCTTGGCGTCGACTCTCACCCTTGTTCCCCGTCGTTCCCATCACAAGCGTCACGCGCCCCGTCTGGTGCGGCACAACCACATCGACCAGCTTCGCCAAACTGTCGGCATTGTGCGCATAGTCGATAAATACCTTGGCACCATTGGCTTGCGTCAGCACTTCCATGCGGCCAGGGACAGTCGTTTTCGCAACCCCCACTTTCGCATCAGTCAAGCTCGCCCCCAGGTGAATGGCAGCCAGACTTGCAGCGACAGCATTTTCTTGATTAAAACGGCCAATTAACTGAATCTCAAAATTTGTATCAAGTGCAGAAAAAGAGAAAGCCTCAGAGTTTGAAATCGGGTGCTCAGAACCCTCACCATAAAAGGTCGTCTCGCCTGTTAACTCAGATTTAACAAAGTCAAAATGCGTCATCTCAGCATTGACGACTGCATAGCGTGCATTAGCCAGTAACTGACGCTTACAGTAGAAGTAGTCTTCAAAAGTCGGATGCTCGATAGGCCCGATATGGTCAGGCGAAATATTAAGAAAGACCCCGACATCAAAAGTAAGCCCATAAACACGTGATGTCTTATAAGCCTGTGACGAGACTTCCATGACGAGGTGCGTCATGCCGTGACTAACAGCCTCACGCATCATGCGAAAAAGGTCAAGACTTTCAGGTGTCGTCAGTTGTGACTTGAAAAAAGTCTTGCCATCAAGTGTTGTCTCCATGGTTGAAAATAGAGCAGTTTTACCACTATTATGTGTATCTAGGATATTTTTAGCAAAGTAGGCAGCAGTTGTTTTCCCTTTAGTACCAGTAAAGGCAAGCGTTTTGAGCGCATCTTGTGGTCTGTCATAGAAAGCCATCGCAATCAAACTCATGGCGTGCTTGACATCGTTGACAATGATGGCGGGTATGCTGACCTCGTAATCTATTTCAGACACATAAAAAGGAATCGCCAATTCAGCTAGAAACTCCCGCTTGAAATTCAGCCCCTTGGCAAAAAAGAGGGTACTGTCCGACACCTCACGACTATCATATGAGAGCTGGCTAAAAGTCAGATCTTGTATGGGCGCACTAAAATAGGCACCATCAATGATGATGTCACGAAAATTTTGGTCTTGTTTTAGAATAGCAATCACTGTCTTTAAAGTTATCATGACTCTATTATAACGGTTTTTCTGGTAAAATTGTTGTATAATCAAATTTTGGCTCCTATTATTGCCTATGGCATTGGAGTTACCGCTTAGCCGTTGATTAATTGACTAAAAATAGTTAGAAAGTTGCGTATCACTTTTTAGTTAAACGAGTATAGCTAAGTCGTCTCAACATCTTAATGCAAGGAGTAAAAACATGCCAGAACTACCAGAAGTCGAAACTGTTAGACGAGGACTAGACGGACTTGTCAGTGGTCAAAAAATCACAGCACTTCGAATTGACTATAATCGCATGATTAAGTCTGATTTGACGACTTTCAAAAACAATCTCATCAATCAAACCATCCACGAAGTCAATCGCCGCGGTAAGTATTTGCTATTTGAGTTAGGCGAACAGACCCTGATTAGTCACTTGCGGATGGAGGGGATATGGCTGAGTTATCTCAGTACAGATATTCCGGACAATAAGCATTTTCATGGCTTTTTCGACCTCTCAAACGGTCAAACCCTCGTCTATCAAGACGTTCGCAAATTTGGCACGATGGAACTTGTTAGAACAGACAAACTTGCAGATTTTTTTGCCGATAAAAGAATTGGACCAGAACCGACAGAAACGGATTTTAATTTAAGAACGTTTCAACATCAACTCTCAGGCAGCCAGAAGAAGATAAAACCCTATTTATTGGACCAGTCTTTGGTGGCGGGTCTGGGCAATATCTATGTGGATGAGGTGCTGTGGCTGGCTAAAATTCATCCGTCAGAAATCGCTCGACATCTATCTGCTAAAAAAGTGGCAGAGCTTAGGGGTGCAGTCATTCATATCTTAGAAAAAGCCGTCAAATATGGTGGTTCGACCATTCGTAGCTATAAAAATGCACTTGGTCTTGATGGCACGATGCAAGATTATCTGCAAGTTTATGGCAAAACGGGTCAGCCATGTGCGAGATGTGGTACGCCAATTGAGAAGTATAAACTGGCTGGACGTGGGACGCACTTCTGTCCCAAATGCCAGAAATTAAAAAAAGTTTGAGCAAGATGGCGGTGCTTTACGTATATTAAAGTGAGTGAAAAAATGGTATAATAAGATATTGTGAGCGTTCTTGATAACCTTAAATAGGGGAGCTGCTGGACAACTCAAAACTGAGTTAAACGAGTATATTTAGAACTTAGGCTCAGTATCCAAAAGGAGATAAAATTGGCAAAAAAAGCAAAGAAAAATTTAGATGATATTACTAAAAAATTTGGTGATGAGCGTGAGAAAGCGTTAAATGATGCCTTGAAAGTCATTGAAAAAGACTTTGGTAAAGGCGCTTTGATGCGTCTTGGTGATAAGGCTGAGCAAAAAGTTCAGGTGATGAGTTCAGGCTCATTGGCACTTGATATTGCATTAGGTGTTGGTGGCTATCCTAAAGGCCGGATTATTGAAATCTATGGGCCAGAGTCATCAGGTAAAACGACAGTTGCTCTTCATGCAGTAGCGCAAGCTCAAAAAGAAGGTGGCATTGCAGCCTTTATTGATGCGGAACACGCGCTTGACCCTGCTTATGCAGCAGCGCTTGGTGTCAACATTGATGAACTCTTACTTTCTCAACCAGACTCTGGTGAGCAAGGTCTTGAAATTGCTGGTAAATTGATTGATTCAGGTGCCATTGACTTAGTTGTTATTGACTCAGTCGCAGCCCTTGTTCCCCGTGCTGAAATCGATGGTGAAATCGGTGATTCTCACGTTGGTTTGCAAGCACGGATGATGTCACAAGCCATGCGTAAATTATCAGCGTCAATCAATAAAACCAAAACAATCGCCATTTTTATCAACCAATTGCGTGAAAAAGTTGGGGTCATGTTTGGTAGCCCAGAGACAACGCCTGGTGGTCGCGCGCTGAAATTTTATGCATCTGTTCGTTTAGATGTCCGTGGTAACACGCAAATCAAGGGAACTGGTGATGACAAAGATACAGCAATGGGTAAAGAAACCAAAATTAAAGTCGTTAAAAACAAGGTAGCACCACCATTTAAAGTCGCGGAAGTTGAAATCATGTTTGGTGAGGGGATTTCTCAAACTGGTGAATTGGTTAAAATTGCTACTGATTTGGATATCATCAAAAAATCTGGTGCTTGGTTCTCTTACAATGATGAAAAAATCGGTCAAGGGTCTGAAAAAGCTAAACTTTATTTGAAAGAACACCCAGAAGTATTCGCTGAAATCGATCACAAAGTCCGTGAAGCATTTGGTTTGATTGAAGAGAAGACAGTTGAAGCGCAAGCTGAAGACAAATCAGCGCCAAAAACAAGCAAGGCTAAAAAAGAAGCAAAAGTAGCAGAATCTGAGTTAGTATCTCTTGAATTAGATACAATTGAAATCGAAGAATAAAGTCTTTTTGTGATAAAAAACTAATGGTAAATTAAGCGTCTTGACTAAATACTTTCATAATTTATTTAAAAATTGAAGTTTTTATGGAATAGGTCTTTTGACTGATGACAAAATATGTTATAATTGATATCATATAAATAACAAGAAATGCGTTAGAAGTACCAACACGGAGGTCACTATGATAACAATTTACACAGCTCCATCCTGCACGAGTTGTAAGAAAGCAAAACTATGGTTAGGTCAGCATGATATTTCCTATGATGAGAGAAACATCATGTCAAGTCCTTTGTCAACTGACGAAGTCAAACATATTTTAGAAAAATGTGACGATGGCATTGAATCTCTGATTTCAAATCGTAATCGATTTGTGAAATCACTAAATGTTGATTTTGAGGAGCTCTCTTTATCAGAGGCTGTCACAATTATTTCTGAAAATCCACAAATTCTACGTCGTCCGATTATCATGGATGATAAACGCCTACACATTGGTTATAATGAAGAAGAAATTCGCGCATTCTTACCTCGTAGTGTACGTGTCTTAGAAAATGATGGCCTACGTTTGCGTGATGCCATTTAAACAATCAAAGTACGGTATTCGTAATTAAACTGTTCGCCAGTGGTGGGCAGTTTTTTTGTGGTTTTAAATTTAATTCCTCGTTATGATGTTAAAATTATGTCAAAAATAGGGAAAATAAAAAGACAAGCATGTCGCTTGTCTCATTATCCCTTACTGTTAGAGCTGACGATTAATCTTTTTTGCTTTTGTTGATGGTGTGTCTTATATGTTTGAAACAAATGATTGTTTAAAGATATGCGTCACGTTTGGTACGAAGATGAGTACATGATAAGCTAAGAGATATCATAAAATTTGATGGAGAGATTAGTCGCGGTCAATTTTTTCCTTGATTTTTTCAACGCCATCTTCAATGGCTTCTTTTACATCAGAAGCCGTTTCTTTTACTTTACCGATAGCTTGATTCATCAAACCCTCGGCTTTTTTCTTGTCATCACCAGTTACAGTACCAGCGATTTCTTCTGCTTTACCTTTTAATTTATCAACAGTTCCTTTATCAGTCATCGTGTTCTCCTTTTAAGATGTTGAGGCGACTGCATTGAGACGTAGAATTCTTTTTCCGCAATGACTAATCGCAGAAGTGAATGAGGTGTTTGCCGTAAGCGAACAAATCATCTATTTTCTTGGTCCCAAGGTGCCAAAACTCAATTTAATTAGATGTTGACCTGAAGCTCAGCTTAATGATGGTTACATCAAGGCTAACGTTTAGTTTTTTTGAAAATATTTTTTATCTATTGGATAAACGGCTATAGTTAAGTCAATAATGGTCGTTCTTAATGGAAAAAAATAAACCACAGGTGACTAAATTTATGCTCTGGAAACAAAAAACAATAACAGTAAGTTTAATAAATTTCTTTAGAGTTAAAGTTACTTTTAGCTCATTTATACCCATCCTCAAGTTTAGTATACCACATTTTGAAAAAGAAAGATAAATAAGGATTAAAAACTGGTAGACTGTCTTTTGTATTAAAAGAACACTTGCTGTTTATAGAGATGATTTAGTTCATGTAAAAATTGATAAGGAGTAAATTGATAAAAAATTGTCTGAATAAATAAAACAGACTAGCCAAATCAAGTGCTGTCTATTCTGGAGTTAAGAAATTAAATATTTGACAGACAACTATCAATTTTGTATAATTGATATGAAAATAAGCGGATATGAGGATGTGTTGTGTATGGAAATAGAAAAACTATTTAAAGCGCTTTCTGATCCAACGAGAGTGAGAGTATTGTTATTATTATCTCAAAAAAAATTATGTGTCTGTCAACTACAAAAAATTTTAAAACTCCCCCAAAGTAAATTGTCAAAACATTTGGGTAAACTACGGGATTTGAATTTAGTTGTAGGATATCAAGATGGAAAATTTATAAAATATGAACTTTCTAAAAATTATTTTCTTGAAAATATTCTAGTGTTAGTTAAAGAATCTAAGAATTTAGACGAACAATTTCAAGTTGATTTGAGCCGAATTGATAAATTTGATTATTTGATTGGAGATGTTCAATAATGTGGACTTTTATTAATGATCAATTATTTAAAATGGTTTGGTTAAATGACTTAGCTGGGTGGTTTGTCGAGACTATCTTTAAATTACCTACGGATGAGAAAATTGGTGGAAGTTTACAATTTTTTATTTTTGATACCGTTAAAATATTTATACTTCTTTCTGTACTTATATTCTGTATGGGTATTATACAATCTTATTTCCCACCCGAACGCACGAAGGTGTTGTTAAGAGGAATGCGAGGATGGAAAGGGAATCTATTAGGTGCACTAATTGGTACAGTTACACCATTTTGTAGTTGTTCAAGTATCCCAATCTTTATTGGTTTTACTACGGCTGGTTTGCCTTTGGGGGTTACGTTTTCTTTCTTGATTTCATCCCCAATGGTAGATATTGCATCAATCATTATGCTGATGTCATTTTTCGGTTTAAAGATAGCTGTTATTTATGTTATAGTAGGATTATTATTAGCTATTATTGGTGGGACTGTAATTGATAAGCTAGGTATGGAAAATCAAGTCCAAGAATACATTCGAAACATGGAAGAGGGTTCTTCTTTCAAAGAAGATCTGACCTTTAAGAAACGTGTATCCTTTGGTGTAGAACAAGTAAGGGAAGTTGCTGGAAAAGTTTGGCCTTATATTCTTATAGGTGTTGGTATCGGAGCGGGAATCCACAATTGGGTACCACAAAGTTTTGTTGAAAATATCCTAGGCCAAAATAATCTTCTATCCGTTACATTAGCCGTTTTAATTGGTATGCCTATCTACGCAGATATATTTGGTGTCTTACCAATTGCTGAAGCCTTGTTTTCAAAAGGTGTCCCTATTGGGACTCTAGTCGCCTTTATGATGTCTGTCACAACGTTATCTTTACCATCTTTAATTATGTTAAGTAAGGTAGTTAAACCTAAATTATTAGGGACATTCGTTATTATTTGCCTTATCGGTATTTTAATTATTGGATTTTCTTTTAATTGGTTTTTTGTATAATTTTATGCGTTTTACAACAAGCATTGGAAGGGAGGTGTTTATTTATAAGTGTGTTTAGTGAGACGTTTCTTTTTCTGGGAATCCGTTTTTAGAGGTTTCAATTGAACGGCTGCCCTATATTTATTTGAGTTTTTGAACTCATTTTCTAGTACAGCTGATTCTAGAAAAAGACCATTGACAAAACACATTGGTAATTAGTATTATCTATAGTAACACTTCTTGTTAACAAGTATTTTCTTGTATACATGTTGCTGAAAAAGAAAGGAAGAGAAAATGATTATTAAAGTCTTAGGACCGGGTTGTAAAAATTGCAAAAATTTGGAAAAAAATACTTTAGATGCTTTGAAATCTAGCTCCGTAGAAGCGAAAGTTGTAAAAGTTACAGATATTGCAGAAATTCAAAAATATGGCGTGATGCGTACACCCGCCTTAGTTATTGATGAAGAGGTTGTCGTATCTGGTAGAGTACCAAAAGAAGACGAAATTGCACAATGGATTAATGGCTAACAAAAATGCCTCTTCATATTGATTGAAGAGGTATTTTTGTTAGCCATTTTAAAAGATGAATAGATCATAAATAGAACACATTCTTTTATTTAGAATGTTTAAAAATTTCCTGATAATTCTTGTTGCCCCCAGATAAATTATAAACTTCTTTAAAGCCTTTACTTCTCAATACATTTTGAGAAGCGTTTCCTGTCACTCCTTTATTACAATAAACAATTGTTTTCTTACTCTTATCAAGTGTTGAAGCCTTTTCTCGTAATTCTGCTAATGGTATGTTAATAGCGTTAAGGACATGATTTTTTTCATAACTTTTTGGATCTCGAGTATCAATAATTGTAATATTTTCATTGTTTTTTTGAAGTTCCATTAAGTCATGAGGAGTAATAAGTGGAGCTGTTGTTAGAGCATTGGTTAATGCCATACCTGTATATGCTACTGGATCTTTTGTAGTAGAAAATGGTGGTGCATAGGCTAAGTCCATGTGGAATAAATCTTCTGCAGTAACTCCTAAAGTTATTGTTGAAGCAAAAACATCTATTCTTTTATCCACGCCTTGAGGCCCAATGATTTGCACACCCAAAATACGATGAGTGAGCTTGTCAGCCACTGCCTTAATAACCATTTCCTTTCCGTGCATATAGTCTGGTTTATCTGGCTTAATATTAGATAGTACTGCAACTTCATAACCTTCAGCTAGAGCTTCTTTTTCTGTCAACCCAGTTTGAGCAATTGTTAAATCGAAGAAACGTAAGATACCAGTTCCTAAAACACCTTGAAATCGAAGTTGTCCACCTGTCATAGCATCTCCTGCAATTCTCCCCATCTTGTTTGCGGTAGAAGCTAAAGGACGATAAATAGGCTTACCTGTAATAACGTGGAAGCTTTCTGCTACATCACCTACTGCATATACATCGGGTATGTTCGTTTGAAGTGTATTATCTGTCGCAATGGCCCCTGCTTTTCCAAGTTTTACACCAATGGATTGAGCTAGGGCTACATTAGGTCGAACACCAGTTGCTAAGATATACATATCTGCAGATAGTTTTGTTCCTTTGTTAGTGATTACTTCGTCAAGTTGGGTATCACCAACTAAGCTTTGTATCGTTTCTTCAGGTCGGAAATCAATCCCTTGTTTTACCATTTCGTCCTCAATACGGATAGACATATCCCAGTCTAAATGTGACATAGGGTGTTTTCCACGTTGAAGAATTATGACCTTAATTCCACGTTCTTTGAGTTGTTCAGCGACTTCAAGACCGATAAATCCTGCTCCTACAACTACAGCAGTCGTAGGTTTTTTATTTTCTATAAAGGACTTGATTTTTTTCCCACTATTAATATTTTTCACTTGAAATACGTTGCTGAAGTTACTTTCTTCAAAAGCATCAGGTACCTTGGGTGTTGAACCTGTGGCAAACACTAATAAATCATAGTTATCTGTAAATAGGTCGCCGGTAATAAGATGCTTTCCTGAAATTTCTTTCTTCTCATGGTTTATGGCAATTACTTCATGTGAAGTAAAAATGTCAACGTTATAACGCTTTTTAAACCACTTTGCATCACGTGGTGTCAACTCTTCAAAATCTGGTATTTCTCCGCCAATTGCATAAGGAATCCCACACACAGCATACGAAATATCAGTATCTTTGTCATAAATAACAATTTCATTTTCTTCAGAGTTTCTTCTGGCTTTTGCAGCTACACTTGTGCCAGCCGCTACTGAACCAATAATCAAAATTTTCATTAAGTAAACCTACCCTTATCTAATATCACGTGACTCTTCCTCTTTTGACAATCAATTTGTTGTATGATGCAATACTTTTACCAAGAATACATTATGGAGTTCTATTGCCAAGTTTATCTATGAGTCTATTTTAATATAAAATCGAGTAAGAAACTAGCTAGATGATTAAGGATTCTAGTGTAAAGTTTAAAAAACAAACTGTTAATTCGAACAGTCTACCATTAAAAAAGCTGATATTGTGTTTTGGTATTTTACTTTGACAATTAATTCAAATGTTGTTGGCTTTGATAAATTTCTTGTATACAAAGCAGAAATGAGATGGAAATAAATGATATACTATATGTAGCCAATACTTGCTTCTTTGTAAAGGGAAGTATATATGAATATTAATAAAACCAAAATATGGTAACATACTACTAGTACAAATAATGACACGATTTTTACAGGGTTGCGGGTTGGGGCAGTTCCGGCACTAATGTGGTCAAATGTTGATTTTGAAAATAAAGTCTTGAATGTAAGATATACTTTAGATGACAGCACGGTATTAAGTTCGGACTTTGAGTTATCATCTTCTAAAACAATATGCTTATACTCATATAGGAAACTTCTTGTGAGTAAACGAGTGTTTAAATCTTGAAATGGTTTGAAAAGAGAACGATAATATAAAATTAATTGATAAACATTTTTGTTTAGTTACTTATCAAGTCAAGGAAGAGCATTTGATCCGACAACTGTTAGGACATTTTCATGTTTCTAGGTTAGCTGAAAAAGGAGTGCCATTAAAGCGATTATGTAAATTATGCGACATAAGGACACTAAAACGATTCTAAATATTTTTACAGAAGAAACAAGATGAGAAGTGGCTGACATAATAGATAGAATTGATTTTTAGTTAATAGAGATTATTTTTTATAGAGTCTCCAAAAAATTAGGAATTTTAGGGAAACATAAGGAAGAATATGACATAAGGTGGTGTCTAACAACCCTTGATACAGAAAGTTTAGGAAACATTGAGAAGAAAGAAAGGGAAATAAAGTGATTTTTGATACACATACTCACTTAAACGTTGATAATTTTGCAGGTCGTGAATCTGAGGAAATTGAAAAAGCGCGTGAATTTGGTGTCACCAAACTTAATATTGTTGGGTTTGACACCCAAACAATTGCGCAAAGTCTGGTATTATCAGCAAGCTATGATAACCTGTATTCGACTATTGGATGGCACCCGACAGAAGCAGGGTCTTATACATCTGAAATTGAGGCTATGATTGTCCAAAATTTGGCGAACCCAAAAGTGATTGCCCTTGGTGAGATTGGTTTAGACTACCACTGGATGGAAGACCCCAAAGACGTGCAAGAAGCAGTTTTCCGTCGTCAAATCCAGTTATCTAAAACGCATGATTTACCTTTTGTTGTTCACACTCGTGATGCCATAACAGACACTTATGATATCATCAAGTCTGAAGGGGTAGGTCCACGTGGTGGCATTATGCACTCTTTTTCAGGTACTTATGAAGAAGCCATGCAATTTTTAGACTTGGGGATGATGATTTCCTTTTCAGGCGTTGTGACTTTTAAAAAGGCGATCGACCTGCAAGAGGCTGCGACGAAATTACCGCTTGACAAGATTTTGGTTGAAACAGATGCGCCTTATCTGGCACCGATGCCTTTTCGTGGTCGGGAGAATACGCCAGCTTATACGAAATTTGTTGTCGAAAAGATTGCAGAACTGCGGGGCCTTACGCCAGAAACAGTTGCTCAGGCGACTTATGACAATGCCCTGCGAATTTTTAGGATAGCACCATGAAAATCATCATTATCGGAATAGCTGGTGCTGGGAAATCAACCCTTGCACGGCGATTAGCTGATAGCTTGAATTTGCCAGTGCTACACTTGGATACACTTTGGCATGCGACAGATTATTCTGCTGAGGCAGAGCGTTTGTTTCGAGAAAAACAGCAGACTTTTATTAACAGCCATGAACATTGGTTAATTGATGGCAATTATTCAGGTAGTTTGGACGAACGTCTGCCCTATGTGGACAAAATCATTTGGTTAAAAATGTCGCGGTTCAAAGCCATTTTCCGTGTGATGAAAAGAAGTTGGGCTTTTCACAAAAATCGCCAGAGTCGACCTGAAATGCCAAGTGAATTTACGGAGAAACTAGACAGTGCTTATCTTGATTTTCTGAAATTTGTCTGGGATTTCCCCCAAAAAAGTAATAAAAGATTGGCTGCTCAACTTGATCAATTTCAAACTTGGGACAAGGTGGTCGTCTTGAAAAATCAGCGAGAGATAGAGAAATATTTAACAAATGAAGCAAAAAATTTATGAAATCGTTGTCGTTGAAGGCAAGGATGATACGGCAAATCTCAAAAAATATTACGATGTTGACACCTATGAAACGCAAGGATCGGCGATCTCAGATGATGATTTGGAACGGATTGAACGTTTACATGATTTACGTGGCGTTATCGTCTTTACAGATCCTGACCATAGTGGGGAACGCATTCGCCGCATCATCATGACTGCCATTCCCACAGTCAAGCATGCCTTTCTCAATCGGGATGAGGCCAAGCCAAAATCAAAGACCAAAGGCCGTTCCCTCGGGGTAGAACATGCGAGTTATGACGATTTAGAGAAAGCCCTAGGGCATTTAACGTCGAATTTTGATGCAGACACTGTCTTTGATATCACGCATGGTGACTTGGTTCGGTTAGGTTTAATCGGTCATACGGACAGCCGTCAAAGACGAGAATATCTGGGTCAGACACTTAGAATTGGTTATAGCAATGCTAAGCAACAGCTCAAACGTTTAGAATTGTTTGGCATCACCCTAGTAGAAGTTGAAGAAATAATGGAGAACTATTCATGCACATAGCAGATTACCGCGTTACTAAAGCCATCTTAGACCGTCATGGCTTCTCATTCAAGAAAAGTTTGGGACAAAATTTCTTGACGGATACCAATATCTTACAAAAAATTGTCGATACAGCTGAGATTGACCGTCATGTCAACGTCATCGAAATCGGTCCAGGTATTGGCGCTTTGACAGAATTTATCGCTGAAAATGCAGCAGAAGTCATGGCGTTTGAAATCGACGACCGCCTGATTCCGATTTTGGCAGATACCCTACGTGACTTTGATAATGTTACTGTGATTAATGAGGATGTCTTAAAAGCTGACTTACAGACGCACATCCGTAACTTCAAAAATCCCGACCTGCCAATCAAAGTCGTGGCTAATCTCCCTTACTATATCACAACGCCAATCTTGATGCACTTGATTGAAAGTAAAATTCCGTTCACCGAGTTCGTCGTCATGATGCAAAAAGAAGTCGCCGACCGCATTTCAGCTGAGCCGAATACCAAAGCCTATGGTAGCCTCTCCATCGCTGTTCAGTACTACATGACGGCTCAAGTCGCTTTCATCGTACCGAAAACGGTTTTTGTACCAGCACCTAACGTCGACTCAGCTATTCTCAAAATGACCCGGCGCGATGCGCCAATGGTGGCGGTTTCAGACGAAGATTTCTTTTTCAAAGTTGCTAAACTTGCCTTTCTCCACAGACGTAAAACACTTTGGAACAATCTCCAATCAGCTTTTGGTAAAACAGCAGAAGTTCGCGAGCAACTCACACAAGCACTTGAAGCTGCAGATATCTCGCCACAAATTCGTGGGGAGGCACTTTCAATTCCAGAATTTGCTAAATTATCTGAAGCACTGTTACCATTGAAAAAATAAGACAAAAAACAGTTTGATATGTGTCAAACTGTTTTTTTCATGGCAATGTGCTGGATATCAGCGTCTAAAAAAATATCACCAAAAGGTTCAAAACCTAACTTTTCATAGAAAGGGATGGCTTGTATCTGGGCATGAAGCTCTACTATTTTAAAATGTTGAGCATGTAAAAAGTCTAGAACTTGAATCATTAGTTTGCGTGCATATCCTTGACCTCTGTAAGGTTTGAGCGTTGCGACACGTTGGATTAAAGCCTGTTCACCATTGGCCGAAGGCAAGATGCGCAAGGTCGAAACAGGTGTCTCTTCTTGATCGTCAAGCAGTAAAACGAAGTGGACAGCATATGCCTCGTCTTTGTCGATTTCGAGGGAAAGGGGGACTTGCTGCTCTTTGACGAATACGGTGTTTCGAATTTTGAGAGACTGGACATAGACATCTGATAAGGTATCACGGGTATGCTTGATTTTCATGGTTCTCCTATTTGTTTGACCGGTAAATGTAAGGATTTGGGCATAAAAAATATATTATGGTCAAAATCTGTTATAATTAAGGTAATTATAACAAATTTTTGGAGAAGATGTACTGTGCAGTGTTTCCTGCCCAGTCTAGTAGGTGGAGAAATGTTTAAAAGCTCGAAATTATTTTTTTGGACAATAGAGATGCTGGCCGTCGTGACTTTGATTTGGCTGTTAACACATATTAGTTTTGTTTTCAAACCAGTGACAACCTTATTTTCATTAGTATTTTTGCCTTTTATTATCGCAGGGTTTTTATATTATGTTTTTAATCCGCTAGTCTCTTACTTAGAGAAAAAATTTAAGTTAAAACGGATTTGGGGCATTGTGCTCGTTTTCATTTTGATTATCGGCATCTTCGTCTATACTGTGATGGCACTGGTACCAAGCATTATCACTCAGTTGTCAGATTTAATTAAGGCATCAGGAAATAGCTACCCTCAACTGCAAAAATGGTTGGAGAAATTATCCGAGAATCCTGCTTTTAGCGAGATTGACTTCAAGGCGCTGCTCAATAAAGCTAATATCAGCTACATGGATATTCTGCAGAACTTGCTGTCTGGTGTAACCTTGAGTGTGTCCAATGTCGTTGCGGTTGTCTCTAAAATTTTCATGGTTCTAGCCTTGGTTCCTGTCTTACTTTTCTATATGTTAAAAGACGGTAAGTCCATGTTACCATTTTTGAAAAAAACAGTTTTAAAATCGGATAGACTAAATATCGTAGGCCTCTTGAATGATATGAATGACACAATTTCCAAATTTATCAGTGGCGCTGCGATTGACTGTTTGTTTATCTTTGTGACAGTCTTTATCTCTTATTTAATCATTGGGATTCCCTATGCGTTCTTGTTTGCAGTTTTTGCGGCAATAACGAACCTCATTCCTTATATCGGACCTTATATCGGTGTGGTACCGGTTATCCTGACAGTGGCATTTACCAACCCAATTCAAGCGCTGATTGCCGTGATTGTCGTTCTGACCTTGCAGCAACTTGATGGCAATATCATCTATCCAAAAGTCGTAGGTTCAGCTGTTGAAGTCCATCCTGTGACTATTATGGTGCTCATGCTTGTGGTCGGCAGTCTCTATGGTCTTGTCGGGATGTTAATTGCTGTGCCTTTCTACTCACTAGCTAAAGAAATTGTCAAGTTTTCATGGCGTCTTTGGGAAAATCATAAAGCAGCACGACTGGATGAGACTGAAAACGAGAAGTATGATATAATAGAGAAATAATGTCTTGTCTAGCGATTTTTTCTGATGTGTGATACATATCGATTTAAAAATGCTAGCAGGCTTCATACTAACACTGAAACTACATTGGAGGAATACAACTCATGCACCCTGACCCCGAAAGTCAGTCCTTATTATTTCAAATTGGTTTACTGATTTTTTTGACCATTCTTAATGCGCTCTTTTCAGGTGCCGAAATGGCACTCGTCTCGACTAGCCGTGCGCGTGTCGAACAAAGAGCTGCCGAAGGTGACAAGAAATATCAACGATTACTCGGCATTCTGAATAAACCTAGTAACTTTCTGTCAACGATTCAAATCGGGATTACACTGATTAATATCTTGTCAGGGGCAAGTTTGGCTGAAACCTTGGCATCAAAACTCACACCTGTATTAGGTGGTACACCAGGAGCCAAAAATTTGGCATCGGTGATTATTCTTGCCATTTTGACTTATGTTTCGATTGTTTTTGGTGAGTTATATCCTAAACGTATCGCGCAAAATCTTAAAGAAAAATATGCTTTAGCATCGGTGACACCACTGAGAATTTTAGGTGTTATCATGAGTCCATTTGTTTGGTTGCTAGCGACATCGACTAACATCCTAAGTAAATTGACACCCATGACTTTTGATGATGATTCTGAGAATATGACGCGTGATGAGATTGAGTACATGCTCAATGCAGACAGTAGTGCACTGGATGAGATTGAACGGGAAATGCTGGCAGGTGTCTTTAGCTTGGATGAGCTCATGGCGCGTGAGATTATGGTGCCAAGAACTGATGCTTTCATGATAGATATTAGTGAAGGAATTCATGAGAATATCGCAGCTGTTCTTGCTCAAAACTACAGTAGAATTCCCGTCTACGTTGACGATAAGGATAAGGTTGTAGGTGTTTTACATACCAAAACATTACTAAAAAGTGCTTATGAGAAAGGATTTGACCACCTTGACTTACGTCCGATTTTGCAAGAACCACTTTTTGTGCCAGAGACAATCTTTGTTGATGACCTATTACGGGAACTAAAGAAAACGCAAAATCAAATGGCCATTTTACTTAATGAGTATGGTGGTGTTGAGGGGATTGTTACACTTGAGGACCTCTTAGAGGAAATCGTTGGTGAAATCGAAGATGAATCTGATATTGCTGAGAAAGATGTTTTCAAAATTAATGAGCATATTTTCATCGTCAAAGGTGGCTTGACTCTGAATGATTTTAATGAATATTTCGATACATATTTAGAATCAGATGATGTTGATACGATTGCCGGTTATTTCATGGCGGGTATTGGTGCCATTCCAGGTGAAAAGGAACAAATTGATTATGATATTGTGACAGAAAAAGACAACTTGACTCTAACCAGTCTAGAGGTTGAGGGAACGCGTCTCATTAAACTACGTGTGACTTTTCATGAACCTATTGAGACTGAGGAAAAAGATAGTGACGAAAAATAAAATTTAATCTGCGAAAGCAGATTCTTTTTATTCTATCAAGTTATATATCTGTGACAAGATAAAAATAGTCTAGCAACTTAATAAGTTGTTAGACTATTTTGATTTTTATAGTGATGCGGAGAAAGGGATTTGAACCCTCACACCCGTACGGATACATGCACCTGAAGCATGCGCGTCTGCCATTCCGCCACCTCCGCTCAACTATTCCATTATATCAAAAAAGTGAGAAAAGTGTCGGATAAAAGATAGGATTAAATTTTCCATCTTTACAACAAATGATAGTTTTTGGAAGAAAAAAACTTAAAACAATTATTTTTGGAAGTTTTTGATAGAAAATGCTTGACAATGAATGATTTTGCTTGTATAATAAAACTGTAAACGGTTACAGCGAGTGTTGATTTTACCTCCATCAGGTAGATGTTGCTGAATCATTAGGAGAACGGCCATGCTAAAGAACGCTAGAAAACAAAAGATTTTAGACCTTGTCAATCAACAAGGGTATGTGACTTTGGAGCTTTTGGCACAAGGTTTGAACACGAGTGAATCGACGATTAGACGCGATTTAACGGAGTTGGATAAAAGTCAACAGCTCAGACGTGTTCATGGTGGGGCTGAAAGTTTATTCAACTTACGCTATGAAGAAGGTGTTGCTGAAAAATCTGTTAAAAATGTGCAAGCTAAGCAAATTATTGCACAAAGAGCAGTCAGCCTTCTTAATAATGATGATGTGATTTTCATGGATGCAGGGACAACTGTTGCCATGATGACGGACTATCTAACGGATGTGGCAAACATTACAGTCGTCACTAACTCAGTTCATACTGCGTCAACACTGATGGATAAAAAAATTAAAACCATTATCATCGGTGGTGCGGTTAAACCAACAACAGAAGCTGTTACAGGTAATTTTGCGATTCAGCAACTCGTGACCTTTAACTTTAGCAAGGCTTTCATCGGAGCGAATGGTATCTCAAGAGATGGTGGTATCACAACGCCAGATGAAGAAGAAGCGATGATTAAACGTTTAGTATTACGACAGTCCAAAAAGAAATATATTTTAGCTGACAGTTCAAAACTAGGCCAGATCTATTTTGCAAAAATTGCAGAATTTGATGACAAAATTGACATTATTACGGAGGAAATTCATGATTTACACAGTGACACTTAACCCATCTATTGACTTTTTGGTACGCTTACCAGAGTTCAAAGTAGGCGAGGTTAATCGAATGACTAGCGACGATAAATTCCCTGGTGGTAAAGGGATTAATGTTTCGCGTATTTTAGCTCGCCTTGGTTCAAACTCGACTGCTTTAGGTTTTCTTGGAGGCTTTACTGGTGCATTTATCAAGGAAAAACTTGAAGCAGAAGATATTCAAACAGATTTTGTCAAGATTGCATCAGACACGAGAATCAATGTCAAAATCAAATCGAATATCGAAAGTGAAATCAATGGTGCAGGACCGAAAATCTCAGCAGCAGAGCAAGATGCCTTCTTTGCCAAACTTGATGGTTTAACAGCATCAGATATCGTTGTCCTAGCCGGTTCAGCACCAGCTAGCCTTGGACAAGATTTCTACCTAGATGTCATTAACAAAATCAAAGCGCAAGGCGCTGAGTTTGTCATTGATATTGAAGGCGATGTCTTGGTTAAATCTTTAGCCAACCGCCCATTGGTTGTCAAACCTAACAACCATGAGTTAGGTGCTATCTACGGTGTCGAGTTTGATAGCGTAGAAGAGTTGATTCCTTATGGTCACAAGTTATTGGCTGATGGCGCACAATACGCCATGATTTCCATGGCTGGTGATGGCGCGCTCTTATTTGCGGATGGCAAAACTTACTTTGCCAAAGCGATTAAAGGTACGGTAAAAAATTCTGTTGGAGCTGGTGACTCGATGATTGCTGGTTTTGTCGGAGAATTTGCCAAGTCACATGATGCGGTCAAAGCTTTCCGTCAAGGTGTCGCTTGTGGTACCGCAACAGCTTTCTCAGATGACCTGGCATCAACAGCATTCATCCAAGAAATCGCTGACCAAGTGGTCATTGAAGAACGTTAATTCATTTATTTTATATTTAGAAAGGTTTTCTTATGAAAATTCAAGACTTATTGCAAAAAAACGCGATGATTTTATCGCTCAACGCAACCAATAAGGCAGATGCCATCTCAGAAATGGTTCAAAAGCTCGTTGACACAGGCTACGTCACTGACTATGACACGTTTAAAGATGGTATCTTGGCGCGTGAGGCTTTGACAACGACTGGTCTTGGCGATGGTATTGCCATGCCTCACAGCAAAAATGCGGCAGTCAAAGAAGCAGTCGTGTTATTTGCGAAGAAAGATGGCGGACTAGACTATGAATCATTAGATGGTCAACCAACTGATTTATTCTTTATGATTGCAGCGCCGGATGGCGCTAATGATACACATTTAGCAGCACTTGCTGAATTGTCTAAGTATCTCATGAAAGATGGCTTTGCGGATTCACTTCGTGCAACATCAACGCCTGACCAAGTGTTAGCAGCATTCAACGCTGCTGAAGCAGCAACAGTTGAAGAAGCCGTTGCTGCAATTAATAATGACGGAGACTTCGTCGTTGCGGTGACAGCTTGTACAACAGGTATTGCCCACACTTATATGGCTGAAGAAGCGCTTAAAAAACAAGCAAAAGCCCTCGGTGTGGCAATTAAAGTCGAAACAAATGGTGCATCTGGTATTGGTAACAAATTGACAGCAGAGGACATTAAAAAAGCCAAAGGTGTGATTATCGCAGCTGATAAGGCTGTCGAGATGGACCGTTTTGATGGCAAACCATTGATTTTGAAACCAGTTGCGGCTGGTATTCGTGAACCAGAAAACTTGATTAAAGCAGTACTTTCAGGTAACTTACCAACTTATAAAGCAACAGGTCAAGCCCAAGAAAATAACTCTGAGGAAAAACTCAGCATCGGTAAAGCTTTCTACAAACACTTGATGAGTGGTGTTTCAAGTATGTTACCGTTCGTTATCGGTGGCGGTATTGCGATTGCGATTGCCTTCCTCATTGATAATGCCATGGGTGTACCAAAAGATCAACTTGCTAACCTTGGTAGCTACCATGAATTAGCATCAGTCTTCAAGCAACTCGGTGGTGCAGCCTTTGGCTTCATGCTTCCAATCCTTGCCGGTTACATCGCTTACTCTATCGCTGAAAAACCAGGTTTAGTTGCAGGTTTCGTTGCAGGTGCGATTGCATCAAATGGTCTTGCCTTTGGTAAAGTACCATTTGCCAGTGGTGGTGAGAAGACATTAGCTTTGGCTGGTGTACCGTCTGGTTTCTTGGGCGCACTTGTCGGTGGTTTCCTTGCCGGTGGTGTTATCCTCATTCTTAAAAAAGTATTTTCTAATGTCCCACGCTCGCTTAACGGTATTGTTTCAATCTTGGTTTATCCAGTATTAGGTGTTTTGATTACTGGTTTCCTCATGCTCTTTGTCAATATCCCGATGGCGGCTATCAACAGTGGCTTGACAAACTTCCTTAATAGTTTATCAGGTGCCAATGCAGTGTTACTAGGGGCTTTACTTGGCGGCATGATGGCTATTGATATGGGCGGACCGTTTAACAAAACCGCTTATGTTTTCGGGACAGGAACACTTGCAGCGACGGTTGCTTCTGGTGGTTCAGTTGTCATGGCAGCAGTTATGGCTGGTGGTATGGTACCACCACTCGCAGTTTTTGTTGCAACATTACTCTTTAAAAATAAATTTACTAAAGAAGAACAAGATTCTGGTTTGACAAATATTGTTATGGGATTGTCATTCATCACTGAGGGTGCCATTCCATTTGGCGCAGCTGACCCAGCGCGTGCCATTCCATCCTTTATCCTCGGTTCTGCTGTTACAGGTGGTCTTGTCGGTGCGCTTGGTATTAAACTCATGGCGCCACACGGCGGTATCTTCGTTATCGCTTTGACAAGTAATCCAATCATGTATCTAGTTGCTGTTGCAATCGGTGCAGTCATCTCAGGTATTGTGTTTGGTGCCTTGCGTAAAGCGAAATAAGGATCAATCTTACCCAAATTTTTATCATAAAAAGAACGTCTGCTATGGACGTTCTTTTTGTTTGACCGTAGAATTGCTCACAAATCAAAAACCTGATGACAAATCGATTCATCAGGTTCTGCTTTAATTGTTATTATTTCATAGTTGGGAATAACAAGACGTCGCGAATAGATTGTGCACCTGTTAAGAGCATAACCAAACGGTCAATTCCGATACCAAGACCACCAGTTGGTGGCATCCCGTATTCTAAAGATTCAACGAAGTCGTAGTCAACGCCAGTTGCTTCATCATCACCATTTGCTGCATCGCTGGCTTGTTTTTCAAAGCGTTCTAGCTGGTCAATCGGGTCATTCAACTCAGTAAAGGCATTACCAAACTCACGACCTACGATGAAGAGTTCAAAGCGGTCGGTAAAGCGGCCGTCTTCTGGATTCTTCTTAGCCAGAGGTGAGATGTCTACTGGATGACCATAAACGAATGTCGGTTGGATTAGAGTCGCCTCGACATATTTTTCGAAGAATTCATTCACAATATGGCCCCAACGGAAATGAGGTTCAACTTTGATGTCATGTGCTTCAGCGACTTTAACCGCATCATCGAAATCAACGATGTCAAAGAAATTGACGCCTGTTTTTTCATTGATGGCATCAACCATGTGGATACGTTTGAAGTTATCAGCAAGATTGATGGTTTGCGCGTCATATTCGACAACGTCTTTGTCAACCGCAGCTTTTGCCACGTGTTGAATCAAGCCCTCAGTCAAGTCCATAACGTCTGTATAATCGGTGTAAGCCGTGTAAACTTCCAGCATGGTAAATTCAGGGTTATGTGTCGTATCCATACCTTCATTACGGAAAACACGGCCGATTTCGTAAACTTTTTCCATGCCACCGACAATTAGGCGTTTGAGGTGAAGTTCTAAGGCAATACGCAAGACCATGTCAATGTCCTGAGCGTTGTGATGCGTGATAAAAGGTTTAGCCGCAGCACCACCAGCTTCGTTGTGAAGGACAGGTGTCTCAACTTCAAGGTAGTCTTGGCTATCAAGGTAGCGACGAACTTCTGAGATAATTTTGCTACGTGTGACGAAACGCTCAAAGCTTTCGCGATTAGAGATCAGGTCTAGGTAGCGTTTACGATACTTGGTCTCAGTATCTGTCAAACCGTGATATTTTTCAGGCAATGGACGCAGGGATTTAGATAGGAAAGTAATCTTATCCGCTTTAATAGACAACTCGCCCATATCTGTCCGCATGACTTCTCCTTCGATACCATAGAAGTCACCGAGGTCGGCATGTTTGAAGATATCATAGGCTTCATCACCAACATTATCCTTACGAACATAAATCTGAATTTGACCTTCACGGTCTTGGATGTGGGCGAAAGAGACCTTCCCTTTACCACGTTTCGTCATTATTCGACCAGCAATTGTTGCGCGTTCAGCAAGTTCATGCAAGTCTTCTTTAGACTTATCAGCGTATTTAGCATTTAAAGTTGCTGAGTTAGCATCACGCTCAAAACGCTTACCAAACGGGTCAAGTCCAGCTTCGCGAAGTGTTTCTAATTTCTCGCGACGCACTAGCATTTGGTCGTTTAATTCTACTGTATTTTCATCAGTCATTGTTTTCTCCCATTTAAAAGTTCATTGCTTTCATTTTATCATATTATAGTAGATTTGTGTAGCCAGCGATATAAAACAAAACGATTTTTAATCATTAAAAATCGTTTTGTTGCGTTCAAATTAATAGTTATCTAAAAAGGCAGTGACCTTGGCATAATAGCCAGCCTTATCTGTTTCTAAAGATTTAGCATGTTTAGCCCCCTTGACGATAAATTTTTCACGTGGGCCTTTCGTTGCGGCGTAATTTTGATCAACCATTGCTGTCGGTACAAAATCATCGGCATCGCCGTGGATGAAGAGAACCGGTAGCTTGTTATGAGCGAGCGCCTTGACAGAGCTTGCATCTGCCTCGCCATAGGCGAACCCTGCTCGGATTTTAGAGAGTGCAGATACCTCATAGAGTAGCGGAAAGGCTGGCAAATTGTACATATCCTTGGCTTGGAAAGTTAGTTCATCCCATACAGAGCTGTAACCGCAGTCCTCAATGATGTTTACCACGTTCTTGGGTAAATCTTGACCGGACGCCATCATCACAGTGGCTGCGCCCATAGAGAGGCCAAAGTAGGTAATCTTAGACTTAGGGTTAGTCTTAATCAGTTGATCTGTCCATTTGGTGAGGTCGCATTTGTCCGTCACCCCATAGCCAATCAAGGTCCCGTCAGATGCCCCGTGTGCGCGGTTGTCAGGCATGAGCACGTTATAGCCAAGTTTATGGAAAAGCATACCATAAGCCGCCATCTGTTCCTTGCTGCCGTTAAAACCGTGGACTACGATGACCGTTTTATCTGTTTTATTTTCAGCTGGGACATACCAAGCTTTGAGATTTAAACCGTCATTTTTTAGGGACAAGTTTTCTTTGTCTAGCTTGAGAAAATCTTTCTCATCTTGATAAACGGGAGAAGCTTGAGGTGTTGCGGCATGACTGATAAAGGACTTATCGCCACGAACCTGCGCCACATGGAAGAAGTAAAAGCTAGCACCGATTGAAACGATAGCTAGGAATGAGACGATGCCTACAATTATTTTAAATAGTGTTTTCTTTTTTATCATTACTATATTGTAACAAAAATAGGAAAAATGAACATATTCGATGATCAAAATGTAGTTATAGTGTGCGTTATTGTTGCTATTTTTTATTGTTACGCCTGACTGTATTTGAAAATTTATGAGGGGAATTTACTGCTAAATAAAGAGCTGCAAAATGTGAAGTGTTCTGAAAGTAGAAGATTTTCAACTTTTTAAATAAAATAAATTGACGTGATAGAATAGAGCTGGCAACGCTAAATGAGATATGCGAATGTATGCCAGTATAAAATTCCTATCATTTTATGTTTTTATTTGGCGGTATTTCGATTAATAAATTGATAATTGAATGAATAGATGTTAAAACGAAGAAAAGTAAGGCGAATTATGCTGTAACGATTACGGTTGATTTGACTAAAGCTGATAAAACAAAATTAGCTCAAATCTTTCTACCTATTGATTTTTCTAAAATAAAAGCCTAAAAAACTGCTGAAAAAGAACTGAGAAATTTACAGTTTAAAATTGAAAAATGACAGGACACTGTTAGTAGAGTAGCTTAATTTCCTGATTGATGAGCAATAGAAATCGCTTAATTGAGGCGATTTTAAATTATTATCAATAAAAATGAAAAAATATACAAAAAACCGCTTGACAAATGTATTTTTATGCAGTAAACTGTATATATAATCAAAAAAACAAAGAAATTGAGGACTTATACACATGGCAAAAGAAAAAATTGTACTCGCCTATTCAGGTGGTTTAGATACGTCAGTTGCAATCAAATGGCTCGTTGACGAAGGCTATGATGTCGTCGCTGCTTGTTTGGATGTTGGCGAAGGCAAAGACCTTGATTTCATCAAAGAAAAAGCCTTGACGGTTGGGGCTATTGAGTCATACGTTATCAATGCGAAAGAAGATTTCACGCATAACTATGTTGGTTACGCTATCAAAGGTAATCTCATGTATGAACAAAAATATCCACTCGTTTCAGCTTTGTCACGTCCATTGATTTCAAAAGCCTTGGTTGAAGTGGCGCGTGAAACAGGTGCAGCTGGGATTGCCCATGGCTGTACAGGTAAAGGCAATGACCAAGTGCGTTTTGAAGTGGCGATTCATTCACTTGCCCCTGACTTGAAAGTCTTAGCACCGGTTCGGGAATGGAAATGGTCTCGTGAGGCTGAAATCGAATATGCTAAAAATAATGGTATCCCTGTACCCGCAGACCTTGATAATCCATACTCAATTGACATGAACCTCTGGGGTCGTGCCATTGAGGCAGGCATTCTCGAAAATCCTTGGAACGAATGTCCAGAAGATGCTTTCTTCATGACAACGTCTATCGAAAATGCACCAAATGAAGCTGAATTCATCGAATTGACCTTTGAAAAAGGCATTCCTGTTGCGCTCAATGGTCAAACATTGCCCTTATATCAACTGATTAATGATGTCAATGTCATTGCGGGTAAACACGGTATCGGTCGGATTGACCATGTAGAAAATCGTTTGGTCGGCATTAAATCACGTGAAATCTACGAATGTCCAGGGGCGACTGTTATTCTCAAAGCCCATAAAGACATTGAAGATATTACTTTTGTTCGTGAAGTGTCACATTTCAAACCAGTGATTGAAAACGAACTCTCAAACACAATTTACAATGGGCTTTGGTTCAATCCAGCGACTGATGCGCTTAAAGCCTATATTGACAGCACACAAGAAGTTGTCAATGGGACAGTGAAAGTGAAACTTTATAAAGGCAATGCCATCTGTATCGGACGGAAATCACCTAATTCACTTTACGACGAGAACTTGGCAACTTATACAGCAGCAGATGAATTTGACCAAGATGCCGCAGTCGGTTTCATCAAACTTTGGGGACTACCATCACAAGTTAACGCCCAAGTTTGGGATAAACTTGATCAAGAAAAATAAGCCAGTCATCAAATAAACTAAGTCAGAGAACTAGATTTGAGACGTTATAACCAATAACGATTTCAGAGAGAATCATTGGTCAGGTTAAGAAATTCCGTGAGATTTCACCACATAGAAATTAAAAGTAATCAGGGAATTACAATTTCGCTTTAAAGCGCTAGACTAGGCGCTTTTTTGATATAATAAATTAAACCTGATAATGGTAGATTAAATTCTACTTTAACTAGAGTTACTAAAAAGCTGAGAATAGCGATCAATCTAGAAATAATGGAGACAAGACAATGGCAAAACTATGGGGCGGTAGATTTGAAGAAGGCCTAGATAAAAAAACAGAAGCCTTCGGGGCATCGATTACTTTTGATCAAAAAATGGCGCGTCAAGACCTAAAAGGTAGCCTTGCACATGTGACGATGCTTGCTTCAACAGGGATTTTAACAGCAGAGGAAGCTGAACAAATCAAGACGGGCATTCAAAAAGTCGAAGCGAAATACGAAGCAGGCGAGATCGAATTTAAAATCGAAAACGAAGATATTCACATGAATATGGAAACTTATCTGCATGCAGAAATCGGACCAGTCGCAGGTAAACTTCACACGGCACGTTCACGTAATGACCAAGTCGCAACGGATATGCATCTATGGATGAAAGATACCTTATCAGAAACCATGGATAAATTGCAAAACTTACGTGACGTTATTGTGACCTTGGCGTCAGAACATATTGAAACCATCATGCCTGGCTATACGCACTTGCAACATGCGCAGCCGATTTCATTCGGACACCATCTCATGGCCTATTATAGTATGTTAACACGCGATTTTGAGCGTTTTGCGTTTAATATGAAACATGCTGATATTTCGCCGCTAGGCGCGGCGGCACTAGCTGGAACGACTTTCCCCATTGACCGGAAAGAAACGGCGGCACTCATGGGCTTTAGCGACGTTTATGTGAACTCGATGGATGCGGTGAGTGACCGTGATTTCATCCTAGAATTTCTCAGCAATGCTAGCATTCTCATGATGCACCTGTCACGTTTTTGCGAGGAGCTGATCCTTTGGTGTAGCAATGAGTTCCAGTTTGTGACTTTGTCGGATGCCTTTTCAACTGGCTCATCCATCATGCCGCAGAAGAAAAATCCAGATATGGCTGAGTTAATACGTGGTAAATCTGGCCGTGTTTATGGCAATCTCTTTGGCTTGCTTACGGTCATGAAATCTCTACCTTTAGCCTATAACAAGGACTTACAGGAAGATAAGGAAGGCATGTTTGACACAGCAGACACGATTTTGACCAGCCTTGATGTCATGGCAGGGATGCTGTCGACACTATCGGTCAATGAAACCGTTATGGCTGAGTCGACTGAAAAAGACTTCTCAAACGCCACAGAACTTGCTGATTACCTAGCTGCTAAAGGACTGCCTTTCCGCCAAGCGCATGAAATCGTCGGGGAAATGGTGCTAGAATGTACGAAGGCGGGGTATTATTTGCAAGATGTGCCATTGACACGCTACCAAGAAGTATCGCCCTTAATCGAAGCAGATATCTATGAAACTTTGAAGTCTCGGACTGCTGTTCAACGCCGTAATTACTATGGTGGCACAGGCTTTGAACAAGTCAAGATGCAAATTGCTTTAGCGCAGGCTGATTTGAAACAGAAAGTTGATTCTGCAAAAGAATAACGTGTTAATTTATATCAAAATAAATGAGAAATGTACCCTTGAAATGGTGCATTTTTTGCATATTTATGGTAGAATTGGTTAGATAAATTACTGTAGGAGAATCTATTTTGGCAATCAAAAAAGCTTTACGAATTAAGAAAAAGATTGATTTCGATAAAATTTTTTCTGCCAGAAAATCAACGGCTAACAAGAAATTTGTGATCTACCAATTGCCTTCAAAAACGACACATTTTAGAGCAGCAATTTCAGTGAGCAAAAAATTAGGGAATGCGGTCACCAGAAATCGCGTCAAACGTCTCGTCCGTCATGCTTTAATACCACTTTCTGACAATTTATCACAAACTGACTTTGTGATTGTCTGCCGAAAAGGGGTGGAAACCTTGACTTTTGATGAAGTGCAGAAAAATTTAACACACGTCTTGAAGGTAGCAAAAATTTATCAGAAATCAGAGATATCATCAGTTTAGTTTTTAGAGTTTTAATGATACTCGTTCAAGTATCAAATCAAAACACAAGATTTTGAGATAGTTTTACCCAAATCAAGAAAAGCAGCCTAAAACGTAGAGCTATACGATAGGGATGATTGATGAAGAGTTGGCTGAAACTAGCCAAAAACTGTTTTGATTTTGTGCTTGTATGAGCGTCATGACAGCGTTAGGTATAGAAAAGGAAAATTGTGAAGAAAAAACTTAAATTAGTCGCCTTATCAGGTCTAGCAGTCCTCGTTTTAACGGGCTGTGGTCGTACGGATATTACAGGACATTCAAGCGGTCTGTGGGAGCAATTCGTTTATGGCTTTGCCCAAATCATCCACTTTCTTTCATTTGGTGGTTTGGTCGGCCTAGGTATTATTTTATTCACCCTAATCATCAGAACGCTCTTATTACCTTTGATGCATATCCAAACAAAATCAACGCGTAAAATGCAAGAAGTGCAACCTGAATTGAAAAAAATTCAAGCACAATATCCAGGTAAAGATGCGGAAAGCAAACGCTTAGTTGCTGAGAAAACACAAGAACTTTATGCGGAAAATGGTGTGAATCCTTATATGGGATGTCTGCCATTATTGGTGCAAATGCCGATTCTCTGGGCTTTGTATCAGGCTATAACGCGTGTTGGTTTTCTGCGTGATGGGCATTTTCTTTGGTTTGATATTTCGGGTCATGACCCTTACTTTATCTTGCCAATCCTTGCCGCAGTATTCACCTTTGCTAGTTCATGGCTAACCATGAAAGCAGCGCCTGAAAAGAACGGTATGACAACTGCCATGACCTATGTGATGCCAGTACTTATCTTTGTGATGGGGGTTAGTGTTGCAGCCGGTGTGGCGCTTTACTGGACTGTGTCAAATGCTTACCAAGTTTTCCAAACCTTGCTTTTGAACAATCCGTTCAAACTACAAGAGGAACGTGTCGCCAAGGCGAATGCAGAAAAAAATAAAGAAAAAGCCCGTCAAAAAGCATTGGCAAAAGCTAAGAAGAAAAAATAAGCTAATTTTAGTGACTGGCGGCGTAGTTTGCTGTCAACGATAAAAAGAAATAAATCTATCCTAGATACATTTATCAACATCAAAGTAGTACTTAAGCAATACCTCATAAAGGAGTAGTTAAAGAAATGGCTATTTTTACAGGAAATACAGTAGATGAAGCGATTGAGCGTGGGTTGAAAAAACTTGGCATCAAACGTGAAAATGTCCATATTCAAATCGAGCAAAAAGATAAAAAAGGGTTCTTGGGCATTGGCAAAAAACGTGCCCGTGTTAATATTGATGCGATTCAGGAAGAAACTGTTCGTCAGGCTGACCGGCTAGCCACGCGTGGCTTAGATGCTGAATTTATAGCAGACTCGCCGAAAGTTCAATCCGCTATGGAAGCAACACTTGAGTTATCACAAGTTGTTAAGGCAGTTAAAGCAGCTGAAAAAGCAAGCACGGGTGATTTAAGCCAAGAAGATAAAGAGGCAATTATCGAAGAGGCTAAGAATGAAATTGCTGAAAGAAAATTAAGTGACCTTGAAGGCGATATCGGCCCCGCAGCAATGGCTGAGGAAATGACACACAGTCAGAATAAAGTGATTAAAGAAGTTTCAAAATACTTGACATTAATTACACAAGATATGGGTGTTCCAGCATCGGTTTCGGCTCAAAATGATGGCGGTTTGATTGTTTTCAATCTTAAATCATCGCAGGATGGTTTGTTAATTGGTAAACATGGTAAAATTTTACAGGCTTTACAAGTTTTGGCTAAAGCATACGCTAACAGCTTGACAGAAGAACGTGTCATTCTAGCGATTAATGTTGGTGATTATCATGAAAAGCGTAAGGTGTATATTACTAGCTTAGCGCATCATGCGGCAAAACGTGCACGTAATGGTGAAACAGTTTATATCAATGATTTACAAAGCAATGAACGTAAAATCGTCCATGCTATTATCTCACGTGAACCAGACGTTGCCAGCCGTTCTGTTGGTCGTGATAGTGGTCGATATATCGTGGTGACAAAAGAAAATTAAGATTATCTTGACAAATGCTTGTAAAAACGATAGAATATTAAGGTATGTTTAGTAACTGATCAAAAGCCTAGGCTAGACATAAGGTTGTTGGTTTACCAACAGTCAAAAATTCTGTACAGGAGGAAAAAACATTATGAAACGCACTTTTCAACCAAGTAAACGTAAACGTCAAAAAACACACGGTTTCCGTAAACGTATGTCTACTAAAAACGGCCGTCGCGTCGTTGCCAGCCGTCGTCGTAAAGGACGCGCAGTTTTGACTGCATAAAATACGATAAAAAGAACATAGATACTCGAGCCTATGTTCTTTTTTTATCGTCATTTTATCGGTGATAGCTAGTTATGAGTTAGTATTAAAACATAATGTGCTAAGAAAATGAATAGAATTAAAATGTATATAGTTTTTGTGGGCATAGTTGCTAAAATTTTGATACAATAGTACTGGAAACGATTACAAGGAAAGAAAGGCTCTTGCTATGAAAAAAATTAAAATTGCCAATACGGACATGACAGCTAGCCAACTTATTTTAGGGTGCATGCGCATTAATGAATCAGGTAAAAATCCTGTTGAAACGATTCAGACTGCATATGATCACGGCATTAACTTCTTTGATCATGCAGATATTTATGGTGCTGGGGAATGCGAAACAATTTTCTCCAAAGCTTTAAAAGAAACAAGCATTTCACGCTCGGATATTTATTTACAATCTAAAGTCGGGATTAAACCAGGGATTGCCTTTGACTTTTCAAAACAACATATCATCGAAGCGGTAGAGGGGTCATTGAAGAGATTAGACACAGATTATCTGGATGCCTTACTGTTACACCGCCCAGATACCTTGGTTGAGCCTGAAGAAGTTGCAGAAGCTTTTTCTCAGCTTGAAAAAGCGGGTAAGGTTCGTGCGTTCGGGGTATCCAATCAAAATCCTGGTCAAATTGAACTCTTGAAAACAGCGGTTAAACAGCCACTTAATATTAATCAGCTTCAATTCGGTCTTAAACACACGGGCATGATTGATGCTGGCATTAATGTTAATATGGAAAACCAAGCAGGTCTCGTTCGAGATGGTGGTATTCTGGAATATTCACGTATTCATGACATGACGATTCAAGCTTGGTCACCTTTCCAATATGGTTTCTTCGAAGGTGTCTTTGTTGGCAATGATGAAAAGTTTCCTGAACTCAATGCTAGATTACTAGAGCTTGCAGAGCAATATAAGGTGACACCATCTGGCATCGCCGTGGCCTTCATTAATCGCCATCCTGCTAAGTTTCAAACAGTTCTTGGTACAATGACGCCATCTCGTATTATTGAAGCGACAGAGGCTGCTGATATTGTGTTAACGCGTGAAGAATGGTATAGCTTATATATGGCAGCAGGTAATATACTACCATAAGCCTTAAAATGCTAGAGATTTTCCGATATGTTGGAGAATGTCGGCATTTTCTTCATTTGTCTAGATAAATGAAGAGTATTGTTTGAATTTTTAGCAAAAATAACTTATAATGAAACTAACTCAATAAATGACAGAAGTGAGGTGACAGATATGAGTTTTACAGATGAAACGGTACGTTTCGAGTTTGATGACTCGAGCAAAAAAGAAATTGGCGAGACACTTGTCAGTGTCTACAAGTCTCTCGGCGAAAAAGGCTACAACCCGATTAACCAAATGGTCGGTTATGTGTTATCAGGCGATCCAGCTTATATCCCGCGCCACAACGATGCTAGAAACAAAATCCGTCGTTTTGACCGAGATGATATCGTTGAAGAATTGATTAAAAATTACCTCAAGGATCAAGGTGTGTCACTTTGATGCAACGTTTAATGGGGCTAGACGTCGGTAGTGTAACTGTCGGCGTGGCCGTAAGCGACTTGCTAGGCTATACAGCTCAGCCTGTTGAGACGATTCGGATTAACGAGTCAAAAGCAGATTATGGGTTTGAGCGTTTAGCAGAACTTGTCAAAGACTATGAACCTGCAAAATTTGTCTTAGGTTTGCCTAAACACATGAACAATGATGAAGGTATTAGGGCACAAGCCAGCCGTCATTATGGTGATTTGTTGTTCGAAAAATTTGGTATTCCAGTTGATTACCAAGATGAGCGACTCACGACAGCCCAAGCAGAGAAGATTTTAATTCAAGGACACACACGTCGAGAAAATCGCAAAAAATATATTGATAAATTGGCGGCTGTGTTGATTTTACAGAATTATCTTGATAGCCACACTTTAGGGCATCTCTAAAAATTCAGTTTTGCCCAAATTACCCATTTTTCCGATATTCATCGTCTACCTTCTCATCCCATGAACCACATGGACTTCGTTGGTATCTTTGATAATCGAAAATGGAATCGTTTGTTCTAAAAGCGATTTTTTGAGATACCCTTTATAAACTAGATTACGGAGTAAATAATGACTGAACATACACATCATCATGACCATGAGCATGAGCATGAGCAAGAATTTATCACTTTGATTGATGATCATGGAAATGAGACTTTGTTTGAAATTCTTTTGACAATTGATGGTCAAGAAGAATTTGGTAAAAACTATGTCTTAGTTGTACCAGCTGGTGCGGAAGAAGACGAAAACGGTGAAGTTGAAATTCAAGCATACGCTTATACACAAAATGAAGATGGTACTGAGGGTGACCTCTTGCCAATCCCAGAAGATTCTGATGAAGAATGGGATATGATTGAAGAAGTTTTCAATACATTTGTAGAGGAACAAGACTAAAGCAACAGCAAAAACTCTGAAAGTGGACTTATCTGATGTTAAATCAGGATGGTCTGTCTTTCAGAGTTTTTAGGTTGTACTTTTGCATCGTTAAAGTCAGGACTGCGAAATGTTCATCATCAGTCGTTGTCAAGAATATCGTCAGCTGCATCAGTCATGATGACCATGTGATCAAGAGCCTTGACTTCAGGTAATAGCATGCTTACGATATTGCCGATAAAAATGCTGACGCCTGCAATAATCAGAAGGGGTGGGATACCGATGGTTTCAGCAAGTGGTGCCGCAAAAATCAGACCAATTGGACTTGCCATGGAGGTCATGGCTTGCGCAATACCCATAATGCGTCCAGTTTGTTTAGCAGGGAAAGCCTGTTGAACGATCGACATAAAGAGGCCGTTTGCTGCCATGAAACCGACGCCGCCAGGGAGTTGTAAGGCGATAAAAAGCCAAAGTCCATGGCGATTGTCAGGTAAGAATCCCATGAGTGTGAAAGCGAGACCTGCCAGATAATACCACACGACACCAATTGTCAGTCGGCGTTTAGTCGTGGCAAAAAGGCCAATGAGGAGTCCACCCAGAAGGGAACCGATGGACCAACAAACTTCAACGATAGAGGCATCTGAAATACTACCATGAAAATAAGTGGTCGTAATCAAGGGGTAGAGTGAGAAAGCAGGCCAAGCAAACATACCAATCAAGGTAGTAATGATTAAGAAGTTAAAGATACCTTTATGATGTCGAACGAGTTTAAAACCCGCCACTAATTCGTGAAAATAGGTGTTTTGCTTCCCAAGGTGATCAAAACTAGGAATTTGTGTCATTACTACTGTAATTGTCGCAATAATGGCACCAGCGACATCAACTAGCATGATTTGAGAAATGGGTAGCGAGCTGTAAAAAAGTGCGCCAATAGCTGGTGTGATAATCATTGAGGCGCTATTAAATGCACCGTTGAGCCCGCTGACTTTAGGTACAAATGTTTCTGGAACGAGTGTCGGGATAATGGATTGCGTTGTTGGTGTCTGAATGGCACCTGAAAAACTTCTGATGAACATAGCGACACCTAACAACCAAAAAGGCAGTGGACCACCCTGTCCATAAATTGCTAGGATAATTGCAGCAAGTGCAACAATCCAATCACCTGACAGTAAGAGAATTTTCTTATTCATGCGATCAATTAGTGGACCGACTAAGGGGCCAATAATGATGCCAGGAATAAATGCAATTAGCATATACATGGCAAGTAACGTTGGACTTTTAGAGCGATCGGTCAAATACCAAATCAAGGCATATTGCGCAATCATGCTTGTGAAAAAGGACAATTGTTGACCCACAAAAAGTGTAAAAAAATTCTTTTTCCATTTTGTCTTCATATACTTTTAATTTTATCAAAATTTTGATAAGACGGAAATACCTTTGATGATTTAAGTTGAAAAGTTTATATATAGATGAAACGAGGTGAAAAAGATCAGATGCGTCAGGATGGATCTTACTAACATGTTTTATCCGATGGCAAAAATGTTCTGAATTATCGGAATCTAGCTTGACAAATAACTCTGGAAGTAGTAAACTAACGTTAGTTTATAGTAAGCTAACGAGGTGCATATGACAATTAAAAATAAACTAACGACACTGCGAGAAAAATCTGGTTTTAGTCAAGCAGAGGTCGCAAGAAAAATCGGCGTTTCGAAGCCAACATATTGGGCTTGGGAGAAAGGGAATGCTAAACCTAAGGCGGAAAGTCTTAAAAAACTGGCAGCATTGTATGACATAAATTTGGATGAACTGATGGAAAAAACTAACGAGAAAGTAGCGACACATATGACAACTTTTGAAAAATCCGATAAACTTGATGATGTTGCTTATGATATTCGTGGACCAGTTTTAGATGAAGCGAATCGCATGCGCGCTAATGGCGAGAAAATTTTGCGTCTTAATACAGGCAATCCAGCCGAATTCGGCTTTACAGCTCCAGATGAAGTGATTCGTGATTTAATCATGAATGCGCGTGATAGTGAAGGATATTCAGACAGTAAGGGTATCTTTAGCGCGCGTAAAGCCATTATGCAGTATTGTCAAGTGTTAGGTTTTCCAAATGTTGATGTTGATGATATTTATACTGGTAATGGTGTGAGTGAACTCATTTCTATGTCTATGAATGGCCTATTGAATACTGGAGATGAAGTTCTAGTGCCAATGCCTGACTATCCCCTTTGGACTGCGTCAATTAGTTTGGCTGGTGGTCATGCTGTGCATTATTTATGTGATGAGTCAGCGGAATGGTATCCTGACATTGCAGATATCAAGTCAAAAATTACGTCAAATACGAAGGCGATTGTCATTATTAATCCAAATAATCCGACAGGTGCTGTGTATCCTCGAGAGGTCTTGTTAGATATCGTTGAAGTGGCACGTCAGAATGATTTGATTATCTTCTCGGATGAGATCTATGATCGCATTATTATGGATGGTATCAAACACGTACCGATTGCGACTTTAGCACCAGATTTATTTGTCGTGACGATGAATGGTTTGTCTAAATCACATCGAGTGGCTGGTTTCCGTGTTGGCTGGATGGTGTTGTCTGGTGATAAAAGACGTGCCCAAGGCTATATTGAAGGTTTGAATATGTTAGCCAATATGCGGCTATGTTCGAATGTTCTGGCGCAGCAGGTCATCCAAACATCATTAGGTGGTACGCAGTCTGTTGATGAGCTATTGTTACCTGGTGGTCGTATCTATGAGCAACGCGAATTCATCTATAAGGCTATGAATGAAATCCCAGGAATTTCAGCAGTGAAACCTAAAGCTGCCTTCTATATTTTCCCTAAGATTGATACAAGGATGTACAATATTCATGACGATGAGCAGTTTGTTTTAGATTTTCTGAAACAAGAAAAAGTCATGTTGGTTCATGGTCGTGGTTTTAACTGGAAAGATCCAGATCATTTCCGGATTGTTTATATGCCACGTGTTGATGAATTGGCACAAATTCAAGAGAAAATGACACGATTTTTATCTAAATATCGTCAGTAAATTGTTTTAAAATAGAAAACAATAAATAATTTTCTGAATATTGTTGTATTTCTGATTTGTTATTGTTATAATAAAGCTATAGAATCTTTTTAAAAATAGGAGAAGTATGACTACTTTATTAGAAAAAACAAGAAGAATTACGGCGATTTTGCAAGAAGGGCTTAACAACTCTAGCGAAGAATTACCGTATAACGGCCTATCGGAACGTTTATCAGCGGTAATTGATTGTAACTCTGTTGTCATTGATGGCAAGGGGGTTGTGCTTGGCTATGCCATGCCATATAAAACAAACAATGACCGTGTTGAGGCGATGTTTGATAAACGCAAATTATCAGATGAGTATGTTCAAGTCGCATCACGTACTTATGACACTGAGGCTAACTTGCCTGCAGATGCGATGTTGTCACTTTATCCTCAAGAAGTTATCAAAGATCATCCTGATGGTAAAACGACAGTTGCGCCAATTTATGGTAGTGGCTTGCGTTTAGGGACATTTATCATCTGGCGTAATGAAGAAGCGTTTAGTGATGATGACCTTGTCTTGGTTGAATTGGCAACGACGGTTATTGGTATTCAGTTATCAAATCTTCAAATCGAAAAGATGGAAGAGAATATCCGTAAAGCCGCAGCTGTTAATATGGCTGTTAGCACGCTCTCTTATTCTGAAATGAAGGCCGTTAAAGCAATCCTTGAAGAATTAGGTGGCATTGAAGGTCGTTTGACAGCCTCTGTGATTGCTGATAAAATTGGTATTACACGTTCAGTAATTGTGAATGCTCTTCGTAAACTTGAGTCAGCAGGGATTATTGAATCTCGCTCGCTTGGTATGAAGGGAACTTACCTTAAAGTTGTTAATTCAGGTATTTATGAAAAACTTGAAGGTCGTAACTTTTAAGGTTGTTGAGTTAATGAATTTTTAAAAAATAGCAGTAATTTTAACATAAATCAGTTGAGAGAGCGCCTGTTGCTGAGAATGGCGCCTGATGTTTAAGATGAAGAACACTATTTTGATGCAATTGAATAAAACTAGTAAAGGCTATTGTGCTCTAAATTTTGATTTTGGCGCAGTGGCGAATTAAGGTGGCACCACGAATTTCGTCCTTTTCTGACGATATTTGGGGTGCTATTTTTGTTAAGTTTTCTGTCGCGAAACTGTTAAGTCAGTGGTCTAGTGTCTATCGGTTCTAAGGAAAATACCGTTGAGCTAAGGTCAGACACCATTGACACAAATAACTAAATAATTCTAAATTTTAAGATATATCAATGTATACCTATGGTAAAATAGGTTAAGTACGATAATAAGTAGAGGAAAAATATGAGAACAAAAACGATTGAGACAATTTTGAAACAAGGTGAAACCGTGACGGTAAAGGGGTGGGTAAACTCACGTCGTGACCATGGTGGTGTCATTTTTATTGATTTACGGGACTTTTCTGGTCTTTTGCAAGTCGTGATTCAGCCTGAAAATGTGGCTAATTTTTCGGCAGCTGAACATTTGCGTGATGAGTATGCCATTTCAGTCACAGGGAACATTCGCCAACGTGGTGAGGGGCTTGCTAACCCTAATTTGGCGACGGGGCAAATCGAATTGGTCGCAGCTGAGCTTGCGATTTTAAATGCATCTCAGCCTTTGCCAATTTCACTTAATGAAAGCAATAAATCAAGCGAAGATTTACGTTTGAAATATCGTTATTTGGATTTGCGTCGCCCTAAAATGCAAGAAACCTTGAAAAAACGTGCTAAATACCTATCATTTATTCGTCGTTTCATGGAAGATCAAGACTTTTTAGAAGTGCAAACGCCGATTTTGGCTAATTCTTCACCAGAAGGAGCACGTGATTTCTTAATTCCAAGTCGTATCCATTCTGGTAAATTCTATGCCTTGCCACAAGCACCGCAACAGTTTAAACAGTTGCTTATGGTCGGTGGGATTGATAAATACTATCAAATTGCACCATGTTTCCGTGATGAAGATCCGCGTGCTGATAGACTTTATGGCGATTTCTACCAGCTTGATTTGGAGCGCGCATTCGTAGAGGACGGCGAAGAAATTCGTTCAGAGATGGAAGTTTTAATTCAGAATCTGGTTAAAGATTTTGCTGGTAAAGCGCTTGTCTCAGAAGATATTCCGCGTATTTCTTATGAAGATGCTATGAACATCTATGGTAGCGATAAGCCTGACTTGCGCTTTGACATGACTTTGGTTGACTTGGATGAAACACTTGCGACAACTGAATTTGCTGTCTTTAAAAATGCTAAAAAAGTCAAAGCGATTTGTGTTAAAGGTGCTGCTAGCCTGTCACGCTCACAAATTGATAATTTCACTGAAATCGCTAAAAAAGAAGGTGCTGGCGGTTTGGCTTATTTGACTTATATCGATGGGGGCATCAAATCACCGATTGCTAAATTCTTGACAGAGGCTGAATTAGCTGAAATTACAGCCAAAACGGGTGCTGAAGATGGCGATATCGTTTTCTTTGGTGCGGGTAAACCTGCCATTGTAAACCGTGTGCTCGGCCGTATGCGTAATGAATTTGCGGATTTCTATGACCTCAAAGATAAAAATAAAGTAGCACTTTGCTGGGTCGTTGATTTTCCATTTTACGAATACGACGAACAAAATCGCAAAGTTGACTTTGGTCATAACCCTTTCTCATTGCCAAAAGGTGGTGTTCAAACACTTGAAGCAGCGAAAACAGATGCAGATAAGTTGGCAATCAAGGCAGACCAGTATGACATGGTTATGAATGGTTATGAAATTTGTTCAGGTGCTGTTCGTAATTACAATCCAGAAGTGATGTATAAAGCCTTTGAAGTGATTGGCTATGACAAGTACTTTGTTGAGCAAAAATTTGGTGCCATGTTAGAAGCCTTTAAATTTGGTGCGCCACCACATGCTGGCTGTGCCTTTGGCCTTGAACGTATCTTCATGGTCTTGACTGGTGAAGAGAACATCCGCGAAGTTGTTGCCTTTCCGAAAAGTGCGGCTGGCGTTGACCTGATGATGGATTCACCGAGTGATGTTGACCCTAAACAATTAAATGAATTGAAATTAGTTTTGGATATTGATTTTGACTAAACCTGTCAAAAATTGATATAATAGACTCAATTAATCAAATAAAACGAACATTTTGGGCTATTTTTCGTCACTTTATCGTTGATAAGCCTTGCCGTACATCTATGCGTCTTTGCTTTATCGTATCTGACATTGAAGTTGTCGCTTTAGCGTCTTACGGAAGATCTATGGGCAACGTGACTTGGCGGTTTTGGTATTGGCACTTAGCGCTTTAGCGCATTACGTACCTGCTATGTACAGTAGACTTGATTTTTGAAAGAATCTTAGTCGCTGGATTACCGCTTAGCCTTTGACCGAATTAGCAAAAACAGTTCAAAAATTTGTTCCTTTTCTTTAGTTAAGTGACTATAAAACATGACATTATACGGATATTTCTAGAATTGCACCGGAAGGTGTCACACTAAATTTTTAGGGATGCCCCGAGGTTTGATTCCCGAAAAAAAGAGGAGAAATCAATGGAAATCACAAAAGATGACGTAAAACACGTCGCGGATTTGTCAAAATTAGCCTTTGATGAAGCAGAAACTGCTGAATTTGCTGGCACATTGACAAAAATCGTTGATATGTTTATGAAATTAGAAGAAGTAGATACAACAGGTGTACCGTTTACATCAAATGTAGCAGATAATATCAATGCGTGGCGTGAAGACGTTGCGGTTGCAGGCTGGAACCGTGATGAATTGTTCCAAAACGTGCCAGAAGCTGAAGATGGCTTTATTAAAGTACCCGCAATTATGGAGGACAACTAAGCATGACAACGATTAAAGCACTCCATGACAAATTGGTCAATAAAGAAATCTCAGCAGTTGAGCTTGCCAAAGCAACTCTGAAAGATATCAAAGATCGTGAAGGTAAAGTTGATAGCTTTATCACGATTACAGAAGATGAGGCACTTGCACAAGCTGCTGCCATCGACGAGCGTGGAATTGACGCATCAAACCCAGTTTCTGGGATTCCGATTGCGGTTAAAGACAATATCTCAACTAAAGGGATTTTGACAACAGCAGCATCAAAAATGCTCTATAATTATGAGCCTATTTTCGACGCAACTTCTGTAGAAAAACTATATGCTAACGACATGATTATCGTTGGTAAAACTAACATGGATGAGTTTGCCATGGGTGGCTCAACTGAAAACTCAGCTTTCAAACCAACCAAAAATGCTTGGGATGAAACAAAAGTACCTGGTGGTTCATCAGGCGGCTCTGCGACAGCTGTTGCAGCTAACCAAGTTTTGCTCTCACTAGGTTCTGATACAGGTGGCTCAATCCGTCAACCCGCATCATTTAATGGTGTGGTTGGTCTCAAACCAACTTATGGACGCATTTCACGTTTCGGTCTGATTGCCTTTGGCTCATCACTTGATCAGATTGGACCATTTTCACAAAACGTTGAAGATAATGCCCTCTTACTCAATGCTGTTTCAGGTTACGATCCAAAAGATTCAACCTCGTCAAAAGTTGCAGTCCCTGATTTTACGTCTAAAATTGGTCAAGATGTCAAAGGCTTAAAGATTGCCTTACCAAAAGAATATTTAGGCGAAGGGATTGATCCTCAGGTAAAAGAACAAGTCTTAGCTGCAGCTAAACATTTTGAAAAGCTTGGTGCGATTGTTGAAGAAGTGAGCTTGCCACATAGCAAATATGGCGTGGCTGTTTACTACATCATCGCCTCATCAGAAGCCAGCTCAAACTTGCAACGTTTTGACGGTATCCGTTATGGTTTCCGTGCAGAAGATGCGGTTGATTTAGAAGATATCTATGTGAAAACACGCTCACAAGGTTTCGGTGAAGAAGTGAAACGTCGGATCATGCTTGGAACATTTAGTTTGTCTTCAGGTTACTATGATGCTTACTTCAAAAAAGCTGGACAAGTTCGGACTTTGATCATGCAAGACTTCCAAAAAGTTTTTGAAAACTATGATCTCATCATTGGTCCAACAGCACCGACTGTTGCCTATGATTTAGATACACAAGGTCATGATCCAGTTGCCATGTATTTGGCTGACTTGTTGACTATTCCAGTCAATTTGGCAGGGTTACCGGGGATTTCAATTCCTGCTGGTCAAGTTGACGGTCTACCTGTTGGCTTGCAAATCATTGGTAAAGCCTTTGACGAAACAACGATTTACCAAGCAGCAGCAGCCTTTGAAGCAACGACAGATTTCCATAAAAATAAGCCAGTCATTTTTGGTGCCTAAATATGTCAGTTGACCAATTGATTAAGCGGTTGAATGCGATTGCTGATGCAGGTTTGATTTATGGCAAGAATGCCTTTGATTTGGAACGCTATCAGGATATCAAAGATGTCTTGCGTGAATTGACAGGCGATTTGTCAGATTTAACACCAGCAGAACTTAGTGATTTATTTCTTCCAACTAGCCATTATCCAACACCGATGATTGATGTCCGAGCCTTTGTAAAAAACGATGATGGTAATGTCTTACTCGTCCGTGATCAAGCAAAAGGAGATTGGGCTTTACCTGGTGGGTATGGTGAAATTGGTTTTTCACCTTGTGAAAATGTCCTTAAAGAGTTAGTAGAAGAAGCAGGTGTCACAGGTGAAGTTGGTCGTTTGTTAGCTGTTTTTGATACGAATAAGTGGCAACCGCAAGGGAGACAGTATTATAAATTGGTCTTTGAATGTCACGCTTTAAGTGAAGATTTTCAAGTGAATAGTGAAACGTCAGAAATTGGTTATTTTAACTTGAAGGCCCTAACTGTTCCTTTGTCTGAGAAACGCAATACACGTTCACAACTGAATTTGCTAGAGGAGTTATCCCAAACTGGTAAGCAATACGTTGATTAGGCATTGACTCAAACAATAAATGGAGAAAAATAAATGAATTTTGAAACAGTCATTGGACTTGAAGTCCATGTCGAGTTGAATACCAACTCGAAAATTTTCTCACCAGCGCCTGCGCATTTTGGTGCGGGACCAAATGAGAATACCAATATTGTCGATTGGAGTTTTCCAGGTGTTTTGCCTGTCATGAATAAAGGGGTTATCGAATCTGGTATTAAAGCAGCGCTTGCTTTAAATATGGATATCCACCAAAACATGCACTTCGATCGCAAGAACTATTTTTACCCAGATAATCCTAAAGCTTACCAAATTTCACAATTTGATGAGCCGATTGGTTATAATGGGTCAATTGAAATCGAGTTGGAAGACGGGACTAAGAAGACACTTCGAATTGAACGTGCTCACTTAGAAGAAGATGCAGGTAAAAATACACACGGCACAGACGGCTACTCCTACGTTGACCTAAACCGTCAGGGTGTCCCTTTGATTGAAATCGTATCAGAAGCCGATATGCGCTCACCTGAGGAAGCATACGCTTACTTGACAGCTATTAAGGAAATCATCCAGTACACGGGCATTTCTGATGTGAAGATGGAAGAAGGCTCAATGCGTTGTGATGCCAACATTTCTCTACGTCCTTATGGTCAAGAAGAATTTGGTGTGAAAACAGAGTTGAAAAACTTGAACTCCTTTAACTTTGTCCGTAAAGGTTTGGAATATGAAGTGGCACGTCAAGCCAAAGTTTTACGCTCTGGCGGTGTGATTCAACAAGAAACACGTCGTTATGATGAGAAAACGGGCGAAACAACGCTGATGCGTGTCAAAGAAGGGTCATCAGATTACCGGTACTTCCCAGAACCAGATCTACCACGCTTTGAGATTTCAGATGCGTGGATTGACGAAGTCCGTTCAACCTTGCCAGAATTTCCGAAAGCACGTCGTGCTAAATATGTGGCTGAGCTCGGGCTTTCTGACTACGATGCGGCACAAATCACAGCAGCAAAAGATACGGCTGACTTCTTCGAAGCTGCGGTCAATGCGGGTGCGGATGCGAAATTGGCGTCTAACTGGCTGCAAGGTGAGGTCGCGCAATTCCTCAACGCAGAAGGGAAAAAACTTTCAGAAATTGGTTTAACACCAGAAAACTTGACTGAAATGCTCAAACTCATCGCTGATGGTACAATTTCATCAAAAATTGCTAAGAAAGTTTTCGTTGAATTGGCGAAAAATGGCGGTTCTGCCGAAGCCTTCGTTAAGAAAGCTGGCTTGATTCAAATCTCAGACCCTGCTGTTTTGGTACCAATCATTACAGATGTCTTGGCTAAGAATGAAAAAGCTGTCAACGATTACAAAGGCGGCAACAAAAATTCTGCCAAAGCCCTGATTGGTCAGCTGATGAAGGCAACCAAAGGTCAAGCGAATCCACAAGTTGTTCAAGAGTTGTTGTACGCTGAACTAGATAAATAAATAAATAGGAGTTTATCATCTTGACGAGACTTGTAGGATGATAAAAGAAAAACTGATTCGGATGATACATTTGAGTCGGTTTTTCTTTATTTAAATGCTTGAGTATGATACCATGAGGAGATGGCTTTAAAATAGTTTGCCTGTCTCATCAATCAAACAGTTTTGTGTCAGATGATGATGTGGTAGTTAACGTATTAATTCTAATAACAAACAAGGAGGTTTGAAAAAAACACGATGACAGACAATACAACTGATAAAATATCTCCCAAATTAATTGCGGCGATTTTAGCAACGGGTATTCTTAATTTTGCCGGGATTACAGTCGAAACGGCAATGAATATCACTTTTCCGATTTTAATTGAGCAATTTAATATTGGGATTTCGACAGTTCAATGGATGACGACGCTTTATTTACTGGTTGTTGCAGTGACTGTTCCAATCTCTTCATTTTTGAAACGTCGTTTTACACTTAAAAAATTATTTATTGTAGCTAATCTCTGTTTTATTGCGGGAGTTGTGCTGGATGCTATAGCACCAAGCTTCTCGATTTTATTATTGGGGCGTTTTGCTCAAGGCGTTGGGACGGGGATTGCCTTGCCTTTGATGTTTAACATCATCTTGGAACAAGTACCGCGTCAAAAATTAGGAACAATGATTGGTCTTGGAACCCTAATTACAGCAGTTGCACCAACGGTTGGGCCAACCTTTGGTGGGGTTATGGCAAGTTCACTGGGGTGGCGTTATATTTTCATTTGCCTACTACCAATCTTGATTTTCTCTTTTATCTTAGGAATTATGACCATTGAACAAAAAACTGAGCCTCAGAAAATTAAATTAGATGTGGTAAGTTTTATTGCAATCGTTGCGACATTGGTTGGTTTTATTTATAGTCTCAGTAACTTGAGTGCTATGTCATTTATAAGTTTACACGTTTTAGGTGCTTTTGTGATGGGGATAGTTGGACTTGGGATCTTTATCTATCGTTCTAATCATCAAGAGAGTCCTTTGATCAACTTAGTTGTGTTCAAAAATGTCTCTTTTGATGGGCATGCTGTGAGTTCTTTTATTTTATTAGCCTCTTTACTAGGACTTAATCTTGTGTTGCCTAACTATATCCAGTTGGTGAACGGTGACTCAGCAGTTGCCGCAGGATTAGCAGTTTTGCCAGGTACGATTCTGAATGCTGTCTGCGTTTCTTTTAGTGGCCGTATTTATGATACCATTGGTGCAGCTAAACCGATTCTATTGGGTACTTTGCTCTCAATTATTTCGTTAGTTCTTTTTTGTCTCATGAGTAGCAATTTGACCAACTTAACGATTTCAATTCTCTTTGCTATCTACTGTATTGGCTTTGGGCTGACCTCAGGTAATGTCTTGACAAATGGCCTAGCTCAGTTGCCTAAAGACTTACAGACAGACGGCAATGCTGCGATTATGACGTTGCAACAATTCGCGGGTGCTTTTGGGACATCCATTACTGCCATTATCATCGCTTTCAGCCAAAAATCAGCCATTTCTAAAGTTATTGGAACCCAACACGGCTCACGAAATGCTTTAATTCTTTTCTTGATTATGGCTGCTCTTGAGTTTATGATTTTGTACTTTGTGATTAAAGTTTATCGTCAAGAAAAGATAAAAGCCTAATGTTCAAATAGTGGTTAAAGAACGGCTCTAAAGAGGGTTCTTTTTTAGTATCACCTAGTAATTAAAACGCTATCTTAGCATCAGGAAATTCGATACTTTTTTGTTAAAATAAAAGCAAAGTCGTCAGTAAATCATGAGTATATGTGGAGAAGAAGGTATAACAAGTCAAGCAGAAAAAATTAGAGAATCATTCAAGATATAAAATTGGATTATGTATCCAGTGCTAAAAATATTTTACTGAGCAATCTCTTATAGTATGGTCACAGTGATATTTTTGAATCTCAAATTCAATTTGTCAATTTCGTGTGGTTGTTAAAATTAAGGACAATCGACAGTAAGTTAATTTGTGTAAATTATAAAGCGGACATCGGAGAGATGCCTGTTTTTATGTTAAAATAGAACCATGACAACTACAGAAAAAAAACTACTTTTAATAGACGGCTCATCCATTGCTTTTCGGGCCTTTTTTGCGCTTTACACGCAGATTGACCGCTTTGTTGCGCCGTCTGGTTTGCATACGAATGCGATTTTTGCCTTCCATACTATGTTACGTAATGTTTTGGATTCAGTCCAACCCACACACGTACTCGTCGCTTTTGATGCAGGCAAAACCACCTTTCGGACGGAAATGTACGCTGACTATAAAGGTGGGCGTGCGAAGACGCCCAATGAGTTCAGAGAGCAGCTACCATTCATTAAAGAAATGTTGGAGGCGCAAGGTATCAAGCATTATGAGCTAGCAAACTATGAGGCAGATGATATCATCGGTACCTTGGCGACGCAAGCGGAAAATGGTGACTTTGATGCGATAACGGTTGTTTCAGGCGATCGAGACTTGACCCAGCTGACCACAGACAAAACGACGGTGGAAATCACGATTAAGGGTGTGGCAGAACTTGAAACCTACACACCGGCTTATCTGAAAGAAAAATTAGGCTTAACGACTGCGCAATTTATTGACTTGAAAGCCCTTATGGGTGATAAGTCAGATAATATCCCTGGCGTGACGAAAATCGGTGAAAAAACTGGCATTAAATTACTGTTAGAATACGGCTCGCTCGAAGGTATTTATGATCATGTCGACGGCATGAAAACTTCTAAAATGAAAGAAAATCTGATCAATGATCGTGAACAAGCTTTCTTATCAAAGGAACTCGCGACGATTGATTTGGATTCGCCGATTGAGATTCAACTTGACGACGCGATTTTTCAAGGCGCTGACTATGACAGACTCAAAAAATTCTATCAAGAGATGGGCTTTCAGAAGTTTCTGGAAGACCTTGAAGGTGTGACAGAAAAGGTAATTGAAGAACTAGACTTTACAGTCGTTGAAGCTGCAGTGACGCCTGAGATGTTTCATGAGGAACAATTCTTCTATCTGGAAATTCTAGGCGAAGATTATCAGCGCGAACCGATTATCGGCTTTGCTTGGGGTGATGACAAGACGATTTATGTCTCAAAAAATGTCGATCTGCTCAAAGACTTCCATTTTCCTAAGAACACCTTTGATTTCAAGAAAAATAAGGTCTTACTAGGTCGCCATGGCATTGACTATCCACTCGTTACATTTGATACTATGCTTGCTAAATACCTCTATTCGACGATTGAAAATAATAAAATTTCAACAATCGCAGATTTATTTGGTCTGAATTTGCCAGACGATGATGTGGTCTATGGTAAAGGCGCCAAGCGTGCGGTGCCTTTTGACGATGTCCTTTATGATCATCTTGCTCGAAAAGTAGATGTCCTCGTCAAAACGAAAGCAGTCTTGCTTGATAAGCTACGGGAAAACGATCAGGAAAAACTCCTATCAGATATGGAGTTACCACTTGCTAATGTCCTCGCTAAAATGGAAATGGCAGGTATTAAAGTGTCAGGCGGCGTCCTAAGTGAGATCGGTCTTGAAAATGAAAGAGTCATCGCAGATTTGACAGCAGAAATTTATGAGCTTGCTGGTGAGACCTTTAATATCAATTCACCGAAACAACTAGGTGTCATTTTATTTGAAAAAATGCAACTACCTGTCATCAAGAAAACCAAAACAGGATATTCAACGGCTGTTGATGTTTTGGAACAGTTAGCACCACAAGCGCCAATCGTTGATAAAATCTTGAAATACCGTCAAATTTCTAAAATCCAGTCAACCTATGTCACGGGGTTACTCGGTGAGATTATGGCTGATGGCAAGATTCATACGCGTTATATTCAAGATTTAACACAGACGGGTCGTCTGTCAAGCGTACAACCCAACCTCCAAAATATTCCAGTTCGTTTGGCTGAAGGCCGTAAGATTCGCAAGGCTTTTTTGCCTGATAAAGCAGACTCTGTCCTACTATCAAGTGACTACTCACAGATTGAATTACGGGTGCTTGCCCACATTTCAGGTGATGAACATTTGATTACGGCCTTTAACGATGGTGCTGACATCCATACGGCAACGGCTATGCGCGTGTTCGGTATTGAAAAACCAGAAGATGTCACGCCAAACGACCGTCGTAACGCCAAAGCCGTTAACTTTGGTGTTGTCTATGGCATTTCTGATTTCGGTTTGTCTAATAATCTGGGGATTACTAGAAAAGCTGCCAAAACATACATTGACACGTATTTTGAACGGTATCCTGATATTAAAAAATATATGGAAGATATCGTTAGAAGTGCTAAGGATAAAGGATATGTCGAAACCCTTTATCATAGAAGACGTAATCTACCAGAAATTAATGCTAGGAATTTTTCAGTGCGTTCATTTGCAGAGCGGACTGCCATTAATAGCCCTATCCAAGGTTCAGCGGCAGACATCTTGAAGGTTGCCATGATTAACCTCGATCGTGCGTTAACAGATGGTGGCTACCAAGCTAAAATGTTACTACAAGTTCACGATGAAATCGTCTTGGATGTGCCACGTGATGAGTTAGACACCATTAAAAAATTAGTCAAAACGACCATGGAAGATGCGATTGCACTTAAAGTACCGCTATTAGTTGATGAAAATAGTGGTAAGACATGGTATGAAGCGAAATAAACAGTTGGTTATCATCCGATAAGATTTAACGGAAAAGCAGGCTTTCATAAGGCTTGTTTTTTTCGATAGAAAAGCTTTACAATATGGTATTTAACAAGATGGTTTAGACAAACTGCTGATTGGACGAACATCAGTTATCACGACTCATAGATTATCATTTATCAAAAATTCTAATTATGTTTTCTATGTTGTTCACGGTGATGTACAAGAGTTGACCATCATAATACTTTGAAGGTAGAGAAAGACACTTATTATTATCTATATCAGTCGCAGTTTGATTTGTTGTAGCGGAGGATAACAATCATTTAACTAAGTTAAAATAATCATATCAAAATCGCACTGCTCTTTGAAAAAGGGCAGTGCTTTTGCATGTGATCAAATGGGGCTGATAATGTTTAAGTTGCTCGAGGAAAAATTGGTTGACCTAGAGTTTATCTTAATTTGCTAAGCCTTTAATTTACAGACCTGTGTTCGCACAATAAACTAAGGGAAGAGATAAACAAGTGATTTTTGGAGAAGTTTCACCAGTCTTGAATTAAATCTAAATAAAAAAAATTGCCAACTCCTCTTGACAAAATAAAATGCTCAGTGTACAATGGCATTGTAAGTTAGTTCGGAAAACGAACTAAAAAATATCACGAATGACCTCACTTGGACAGAGTACAAGCGTAAGTCAAGTTTCAAGATTTCATGACATGAAATCGCAGAAAGGACAGGATATGGCATATGTATTAGGCATTGATTTAGGGACGAGCTCGCTCAAAGGTCTTTTGATGACCGAGACGGGCGATGTTGTCGGTGAAGCAAGTGCAGCTTACCCGATTTTGACACCGCAAACTGGCTTTAGCGAGCAAGAGCCAGATCAATGGCTTGAGGCAGCGAAAAAAGTTATTACAGCGCTGATTCAAACGACTCCAGACATGACAACCCAACTTCAGGGCATCAGTTTTTCGGGTCAAATGCACAGTTTGGTCGTGCTAGATGAAAAAAAACAGTCTATCCGACCGGCTATTCTTTGGAATGATGTTCGGACGACCAAACAATGTCAAGAAATCACTGAAAAAGCCGGTGATTTAGTCCTAGGCTTGACTAAAAACATTGCCCTTGAAGGTTTTACCTTGCCGAAAATCCTTTGGTTACAGGAAAATGAACCTCAAAATTGGGACAAGGTTCGTTACATGATGTTACCAAAAGATTATCTTGGTTTTTGGTTGACTGATACCTTTGCGACTGATTTTTCAGATGCCGCAGGAACCTTGCTCCTCGATATCACTAAAAAAGAATGGGCGCAACCTATTCTGGATACCTTCAATATTCCGCTTGAACGCTTGCCAAAACTTTTTGAGTCCCAAGACCAAGTTGGTATCTTGACTGAAGAAATCAAGGCTTTATTTGGCTTTGAAGTTGATGTGCCAGTCTTTGCAGGTGGTGCGGATAATGCGTGTGCGGCTGTTGGGGCGGGTATTATTCAAGATGGAGCAGGGATGTGCTCCATCGGAACGAGTGGTGTATTTTTATCATTTGAGAATGATGCACTTGCAGATTACCAAGGTAAACTCCACCTCTTTAACCATGCAGCTAGGGGTGATTATTACTCAATGGGTGTAACATTAGCAGCCGGCAATAGCTTGGATTGGTTCAAAAATACTTTCGCAGCAGATAAAAGCTTTCCAGAACTGCTCGGTGGTATATCTGAACTTAAACCAGGAGCAGATGGCTTATTATTCACACCTTATATCGTAGGAGAGCGAACACCACATGTGGATAGCCAGATTCGTGGGTCGTTTATTGGTATTGATACGCATCACACCTTGACACATTTTGCAAAAGCAGTGCTTGAAGGGATTACCTTCTCACTAAAAGATTCGCAAGTGATGATGGAAACTATTGCCGGTCGTCATTTTGACCGAATCGTTTCTGTCGGAGGTGGTGCGAAAAACCCTGACTGGTTACAAATGCAAGCAGATATTTTCAATGCAACAATTGTGAATTTGACGGTTGAGCAAGGACCAGGGCTTGGAGCTGCGATGCTTGCTGCCATTGGTGCAGGTTGGTTTGAAAATGCTGAGTCAGCTGCTGATGTTTTCGTGCATTACAAGGACGAATTTACACCAAACCCTGAAAATGTTGCGGCCTATGCGAAACTTTATGCCCTTTATACCAAAGTCTATGGGGCGACTAAAGATCTCAGCCATGAGTTATTGGATTTAAATTAAAAATTTATATATGAAAGAGAAAACAAAAGAAATGACAGATTTTAACTCAAAAACCTATCTTGACAAAGTTGACGCTTGGTGGCGGACGGCTAACTATATCGCCGTTGCCCAAATGTATCTTAAAAACAATCCTCTGCTCAAAACAGAAATTCAAAAAGAGGATGTTAAAAATCACCCAATCGGTCACTGGGGAACTATTGCCGGTCAAAACTTTATCTATGCGCATCTTAACCGTGCCATTAATAAATATGACCTCAATATGTTCTATATTGAAGGCCCTGGTCACGGTGGTCAAGTTATGGTTGCCAACTCTTACATTGACGGTAGCTATACTGAAATCTACCCAGAAATCACGCAAGATGAAGCTGGTTTCAAGCAACTTTGTAAAATTTTCTCATTCCCAGGTGGGATTGCCTCACATGCTGCACCTGAAACACCAGGTTCAATCCATGAAGGCGGCGAGTTAGGGTATGCCCTTTCTCATGCAACAGGTGCGATTTTAGACAATCCAGATGTGATTGCTGCGACAGTTATCGGTGACGGAGAGGCTGAAACTGGTCCGCTCGCTGCTGGTTGGTTCTCAAATACTTTCATTAATCCTGTCAATGATGGTGCAGTTTTGCCGATTCTTTATCTCAATGGTGGCAAAATATCCAATCCAACGATTTTGGAACGCAAGTCAGATGCTGATTTAACCAAATATTTTGAAGGTCTCGGTTGGGAACCTATCTTTGTATCAGGCACTGATGCGGCTGAAGTTCATCCTGTTATGGCTGAAAAATTAGACCAAGCGATTGAAAAAATCAAAGCCATTCAAACTGAAGCACGCAAGGGTAAAGCAGAAGAGGCAACGATGCCAGCTTGGCCTGTCTTAATCGTTCGAACACCAAAAGGTTGGACAGGTCCTAAATCTTGGGACAATGAACCAATCGAAGGCGGTTTCCGTGCGCACCAAGTGCCAATCCCAGTAGATGCGCACCACATGGATAAAATTGATGACCTTGTCGCTTGGTTGAAATCTTATCGACCAGAAGAATTGTTCAATGACAATGGGACAATTCGTGATGAAGTTCGTGAGATTTCACCTAAGGGTGATCGTCGCATGTCAACCAACCCTGTAACCAATGGTGGGATTGATCCTAAACCAATGGTCATTACAGATTGGAAAAAACATGCCCTTGAATTTGAGCCAGGTAGTATTTCAGCCCAAGACATGGTGGAATTTGGTAAATTTGCCAAAGATTTGATTGTCGCTAACCCTGATAATTTCCGTATCTTTGGCCCAGATGAAACCAAATCAAATCGACTCACATCAGTCTTTGATGTGACTAATCGTCAATGGTTGGGTGTTAAAAAAGAAGATTACGATGAATGGGTATCGCCAGTTGGGCGTGTCATTGACGGTCAGTTGTCAGAACACCAATGTGAGGGTTTCTTGGAAGGCTATGTCCTGACAGGTCGTCACGGTTTCTTTGCTAGCTATGAGGCTTTCTTCCGTGTTGTTGATTCCATGATTACTCAACATTTCAAATGGTTGCGTAAGGCTAAAGAACAACCTTGGCGTAAGCACTATCCATCATTGAACTTGGTTGCGACATCAACTGTTTTCCAACAAGACCACAATGGCTATACCCACCAAGATCCAGGGCTTTTGACACATTTATCTGAGAAGAAACCAGAATTTATCCGGGAATACTTGCCAGCTGATACCAATACCATGCTGGCAGTTATGGCTGAAACCTTGGCATCAGAAGAACTCATTAACTTGATTGTCTGCTCAAAACAACCACGAGCGCAATTCTATTCGGCTCAAGAAGCTGAAATCTTGGTCAAAGAAGGCTTGAAAGTCATTGATTGGGCGTCAACTGTCGCTGAAAATGAAGCGCCTGACTTGGTGATTGCTGCGGCAGGGACAGAGCCCAACTTGGAAGCCTTGGCTGCGGTAACGATTCTTAAAGCTGCCTATCCTGAGCTTAAGATTCGCTTTGTCAATGTTGTGGACTTGCTCAAACTCCGTCATCCAAATGTTGACCCACGTGGTTTGACTGACGCTGAATTTGACGCTTATTTCACAACAGATAAGCCAGTTATCTTTGCCTTCCATGGTTATGAAGGACTGATTCGTGACATCTTCTTTGATCGTCACAACCACAATGTCTTTATCCATGGTTATCGTGAAAATGGGGACATCACAACTCAATTTGACATGCGTGTCTTTAGCGAAATGGACCGTTTCCACTTGGCACAAGATGCGGCAAATGCGGTTTACGGCGCAGCTGCCGCAGACTTTTCACAAAAGATGACGGATACCATCAATTTCCACCATGATTATATCCGTGCCAATGGTGAAGACATTCCAGAAGTTGAAAACTGGCAATGGTCTTAATTTAAACTGATTGTATACTCATTTAAGTAAAGAAAGTGAACAGCATTTTTGAGATATTTTCTGTCAATTCGAGGCGATGAGGCGTAGACGTACATGAGTACGTCAAGACTCGTCAACGAAGAAGTGACGAAAAATAGCCAAAAATGTTTGCTTTAGTTGCTTAATTGAGTAGATTAGAGAATTGTAGTTAACATCAACACCTAACCACCTGTTGGTGAACTGATAACGATACAAATATTGTGCCTCCTTAGCTAATTTTGACATATTAAATCAACTACGATTCTCTATTCAATATGATTATATAATCTAGGTACTAGACGACATAATGCAAAAGATGTGCGTTCCCTGCTGTCAAGGGAGTGCATCTTTTTGTTAATCAACAATCCAAAGTCATGTTACAAAAAACGTGTTAAATTTCAAGGTTTCATGAAGTGGAACCGCAGAAAGGTAAAAATATGAGTGTAGAAGTCAAAAAGATTAGCATGGGTGAGGGGAAAACAACCCAGCTAGTTAGAATAGAAAATGAGCATCTGACAGTTGAATTAGTTGCTTATGGGGCACATTTATATCGTGTCTTGGCTAGGGATAGATATGGTATAGCTGAAAATGTCGTCCTTAATGTGACACCAATTTCAGCATTAGCCACTGATTTACAGTATTTTGGTGCGACTATTGGGCCAGTCGCTGGTAGACTTAAACAGGCACAAATTGGCGGATTAGACTTAGAAGCCAACGAAAATGGTAATTCGCTCCATAGCGGCTCGCAAGGCTGGTCATTTCAAGAATGGGAATTGGATTGGCAAGAAACAGATGATAAAATTACTGTCATTTTCAGTTATGTCGATCATCAATCAGGTTTTCCTGGTCCAATCACGGCGCAAGTCATGTATCGCTTGATAGGAGAACACCTTAGTATTACTTTTACGGGGGAATCACCTGTTGCAACCTTCTTTAATCCCACCAATCATGGTTATTTCAACCTTAGTGGTGAGTTGAAAACAGATATTCGCAAACAAATGCTTGAAATTTCAGCGCCTCATATTTTGGCTACTGACGGTGAGCTAATACCGACAGGAACATTTTTACCTGTCGCAGAGACGCCTTATGACTTCACAACAGCTAAGCCACTCGAAACTGCGCTAAACGAGCTGCCAAGTGGTTTAGATACAGCTTTCGTTTTTGGTGACAATGCGCGTGAACACCGTGTCAGTTTGTACGATAAAGTAAGTGGTAGACAACTAGACGTGACGAGTGAGGCTGGGAGTGTTATTATTTACAGCGCGAGTGGATGGAACCGAGATACTCAGGTAAACGATCATCCGATGACAAAAGAGTTAGGATTAGCGATTGAATTTCAAGAGTTACCTGATTTACCGCATCATCCAGAATGGGGAAGTGTTGCACTTTTACCGGGTGAAAAAATCTCAAAGACAATTCATTATAGATTTGGAGTTAACTAAAATGGTCAAAACAGTCATTAGTGTAACGGGAGACTATTATCATGAGGGAAAAGACACCGAACAGTATCTTCAACGTGTTTTAAGTTTACTTGATGAACCTGTTAGCTATGAAAATATCCCTTTAGATGCTTTAAGTGATGCACTTGCTAAAAATCCAGACTTAATTATCCTATCGGCTGAAAATCAACGGACGCCGCAGCAAACAGAGCTAAGAGAGTGGTTAACACCAGAGATGAGTCGGTTAATCACAACTTATGTCGAGCATGGTGGTAGTTGGCTGGGACTTCATTCGGGTATGGCAAACTATCCGATAGATTCGGGCTATATCCAGATGTTAAAGGGCTATTTTATCCAGCATCCAGAGCCAATGCCGGTGACTTATAAGTGTGATCTGGCTGAGATGCCGAGTCAGTTTGTTATTCAGGACGAGCATTACCAAGTTGGTTTTGTCGATGATTATACGCATATTTTCCTACGAAGTTTTTCGAATGCGGGAGAGTCGGTTGCTGGTTGGCGACATTTTTATGGCAGTGGCAAGGTTGCAGGATATGTTCCTGCTCATGATATTGATGGTATGCTTGAACAACAAAATCTAGCCTTATTAAAAACAGTTGTCGACTGGTTATTGAAACGTCAATCTAGTGTCAGATGGAAACAATACTTGAAAGGTTAGAGGTGGCAGAAGGCAAATCTTATTTTTAGAGATAATTTTGATAAAGTAATGAGATAGGTTCAGTGACTGAGCCTATTTTTATCAGGTGAAACTAATCGCTAATAGAATTAAAACAATGTAAGTTCGTTGACCGAACTATTGGAAATTGTTATAATAACCTTAAGGGGATTGGACGAGAGGTAGATAAATGGTTAAAAAAGCAAATTTAGATGTTGTCAGAGAAAACAATCGAAAGTTAGTGTTACAAACATTGTTCAATTCAGAAAAAACATCGCGTAGTTTAATTTCAAAAGCAGTTGGCCTACAGAAGTCGACAGTTTCATCAATTTTTCTTGATTTAGAAGAAGAAGGTTTTGTTCAAGAATTAGGCATTGGAGAATCATCTAATGTTGGCGGTCGCAAACCGAGTATGATTCGATTTAATCGACAATATGGCTATGTTCTTGCCTTTGATATGGGGGTTAGACATCTGCGTTATACAATCAATCACTTGAGTGGTGAAACGATTAGTGAGGGTGCGATTGAAATTAATTCTAAAAAAATAGCACCAGTTTTTGCAGAGATGAAAAAAGTTATCGAGTCGCTAAATATTCAAGATACAATTAAAGGTTTAGTTGGTATTGCAGTTGCCGTTCATGCACCAGTTTTCAAGAACAAGATTATTTACAGTCCTTTCTTTGAATTTGAAGACTTTGATTTGGTTGGCGAATTGGAAAAATTAACAGACGTGCCAGTTCTCATAGAAAATGAAGCCAATTTGGCTGCAATCTTCTATCGTGATTACCATGTCTACAAGGAAACAGATGAATACAAAGATTTTATCGCCTTAAATATCCATAATGGGATTGGTGTAGGCATTGTTTGTGAAGGTTATGTTTTCAGAGGTGTTAATGGTTTAGCTGGTGAAGTTGGTCGTACAATTGTCTATGATGCGAAAGCAAATCTAAGCAGTGGTGACTTATTGCGATTAGAGGATTTGTATTCTGAAAATGCAATCATTGATCGTGCCGCAACAATCAAAAATGTCAAGAGCATTTCTCGAGAAACATTTTTAGATTTACTAAGAGATAGAGATGCTGAAGTAAAACCCTTAATCGAAGAGTGGGAGATGGCAATTGCTGCCTTTATCTACAATCTCAATCAACTCTATGCACCACAAGCTATTTTCATTACATCAAGGATTTTTGATACTTGTCCAGAAATTGCTCAAAAAACTTTGGACAATGTTGATAGATTTAATAGTGTGCATAAACCTGAGCTTATCATTTCAGATTCGTCAGTGCAAGATGTTTCTTTGTTAGGTGCTGTTGCACTGATTTCAAGATATGTGCTCGGGTTACAGGATCATATTTTAAAATTTTCTTTATAAGATAATGCCAGAAGTTATTTCGGGCATTTTTTTATTGGTCAGTCAATCGCTAATTTTACTGAGACAAATGATTAATAGTGGGTGCAGAAAAATATTTTAAAAAATTATCAAAAAGTGCTTGACAAGTCGTTTGAAAACGATTACAATAATCTTGTAAGTTAGTTCGTCAAACGAACTTTAAAATATTGACTCGCAAAGTCGAGCAGGAGGAAGAAAACCATGTCATATTTTCCAGAGATAGAGAAAATCAAATACGAGGGTACAGGTAGTAAAAATCCTTTCGCCTTTCGTCATTACAACCCCGAAGAAGTGGTTGAAGGCAAGACAATGAAAGAGCACTTGCGTTTTGCCATTGCCTACTGGCACACCATGACCCAAGATGGGTCAGATCCTTTTGGTAATCCAACCAATGAACGTCCTTGGTTTGGTGCAACGCCGCTTGAAACAGCTAAAAACCGTGTGGAAGCTTTCTTTGAAATCTTGGTTAAACTCGATGCGCCTTACTTCTGTTTCCACGATATTGATATCGCACCAGAAGGAGACACGCTTGAAGAATTTTTCTCAAACTTGGACATCATCACTGATTTAATCAAAGCAAAAATGGACGAAACAGGCATTAAATTGCTCTGGAACACGGCGAACTTGTTCTCAAATCCACGTTTTGTCAATGGTGCAGGGTCATCAAACAACGCAGATGTTTTCGCTTATTCAGCAGCGCAAATCAAAAAAGGCTTGGACATTTCTAAAAAACTTGGCGGTGAAAACTATGTCTTCTGGGGCGGTCGTGAAGGTTACGAGTCACTCCTCAACACTGACATGAAATTGGAACAAGACAATATCGCACGTCTTTTCAAAATGGCAATTGCCTACGGTGAGAAAATTGGTCACAAACCACAATTCTTGATTGAGCCAAAACCAAAAGAACCAACCAAACATCAATACGATTTTGATGCGGCAACAACCCTTGCTTTCATCCTCAAATACGGTTTGGAAGGCGATTTCAAACTCAACCTTGAAGGGAACCACGCAACACTTGCAGGTCATACATTTGAACATGAATTGACAGTGGCACGTATCAATGATGCGCTTGGTTCAATCGATGCCAACCAAGGTGATGTTTTACTGGGTTGGGACACAGATGAATTCCCGACAAACGTTTTCGATACAACTTTGGTCATGCTTGAAATCTTTGAAAATAACGGGATTGCGCCTGGTGGTATTAACTTTGACTCGAAAGTTCGTCGTTCATCATTTGCCAAAGAAGATTTGTTCTTAGCACATATCGCAGGTTTCGATACTTTCGCCCGCGGTCTCAAAGGTGCAGCAGCGATTCGTGAGGACAAATTCTTGTCAGACCTCAAAGCTAAACGTTATGCGAGCTACACAACAGGCATTGGTGCTGATATCTTGGCAGGCAAAGAAGACCTTGAAAGCTTGACAGCCTACTCACTTGAAAATGGGGCTAAGATCAAGAACGAGTCTAGCCATATTGAGCTTGTGAAATCACAACTTAATGATTATTTGGTGTAATAGCGCTAGGTCCTAAATATATCGAGTAGTTGAGTCTATTAGACGGTAACTACTCCCTTATGTTTAGGAAAACTAAATAATCAATGCCATGACATTGAAAGCGGTACGGCGTAGTCGTAAACTTTTTTAGAAAGTTAGCTTGAAGTTCAAATGAGGAGAGAAAATGAAGATTCAAAATCCAGTCTTACCTGGTTTTAACTCGGATCCATCGATTATCCGGGTTGACGATACTTATTACATTGCGACATCAACCTTTGAATGGTTCCCTGGTGTGCGGATTCATGCATCCAAGGATTTGGTGCATTGGAACTTGGTCGCACATCCTTTGTCAACCGTCAAATTACTTGATATGAAGGGAAATCCTTCGTCTGGTGGGATTTGGGCACCTGATTTATCCTATGCTGACGGAAAATTTTGGTTGGTTTATACGGATACCAAAATTACCGACGGTGCTTTCAAGGATATGACCAACTATCTGACAACGGCAACTGACATCACAGGTCCATGGTCGGATCCGATTACGCTCAATGGTGTTGGCTTTGATGCCTCGCTCTTTCATGATGACGACGGTCGTAAGTATCTGATTCAACAAACTTGGGATCATCGGGAGTACAAGCATCCATTTGACGGTCTGACTTTGACCGAATACGATGCAACTGCTGAACGACTTTTACCTGAAACTGCTCGAACAGTCTACCGTGGTACGGCTGTTAAGTTGGTTGAAGGCCCGCATATCTATAAAATTAACGGCTATTATTACATTTTTGCGGCACAAGGTGGGACAGTCTACACGCATGAAGAAGTGGTTGCTCGCTCTAAAACTTTGGACGCCCTGTCTTTTGAAACCCAACCTGGTGAAGTGTTCTTGACCAATTTTGACACGCCTTTTAGCTATCTTCAAAAACAAGGTCATGGTGGGCTAGTGAGCACGCCGGGTGGGGAATGGTATTATGCCTCTTTATGTGGACGTCCTTGGAACCACCCCAATGAAAGTATTACTGATCCACGTGGTTGGTGTACCTTGGGACGTGAAACGTCCATCCAAAAAGTAGAATGGGACGAGGCAGGTTGGCCGCATATCGTTGGCGGTCACGGTGGGACGACAGAAGTTGACGCACCAAAAGATGCTATCTTGACAGAAGCGCCTGACAATCATAATCAATTCAATACGTTTGACGATAATGAATTAGACATCAATTTCAATACCTTGCGTGTGCCATTTGACGCCAAAATGGGCAATGTCAATGCTGAAGTACCAGGACATTTGCGGCTTTATGGTCAAGGCTCAATCGAGAGTTTATTTGACCTGTCCTTAGTTGCCCGTCGTTGGCAAGCCTTTAACTTCGATGCGGAAACGAAAGTCAAGTTTGAGCCGAAATCTTATCAAGCCATGGCTGGCTTGACAAACTACTATAATGACAAACATTATTCATGGATTTTCATCACTTGGAATGAAATCAATGGTGCTGTGATTGAGGTTGCCCAAAATAATCGCGGAACCTACACTTCTTTCCTCAAAGATAATGCCATCAAAATTCCTGAAGGGACTGAGTATGTCTGGTTCAGGACAAAAGTTCGCAAACGGACTTACACCTATGAATACTCCTTTGACGGTCAAACTTATCTTGAAGTGCCAGTCACTTTGGACGCTGCAATTTTGTCAGATGATTATGTCAATCAAACGATGGGTGGTTTCTTTACAGGTGCCTTTGTCGGTCTAGCAGCAGTGGATTATTCTGGCTATCGTACACCTGCTGATTTTGACTATTTCAAATATGAAGAGTTTGAAGATGATGAAGAAAAAGATGTTTTTGCTCCGGGATTGAGATAATATTTTCTCAAAAAAATCGAGTGCTTATATAAGTCGTTTTAAATCAAATAAAATTGAGTTTCGGCTCAACATCTTAATGGAGGGTGCAATGGCAGATGATGTCTTGTTTTCCATGACGGGTATCGAAAAAAGTTTTGGACCCGTGCATGTGTTAAAGGGCGCTAAACTTGAAGTCAAAAAAGGCGAGATTCATGCTTTTATGGGTGAAAATGGCGCTGGGAAGTCAACTTTGATGAATGTCCTTGCGGGACTTTTAGACAAAGATGCAGGAAAAATTGTGTTTGATGGGAAAGAAATTCCTAGAATGACACCTAAGATTGCCGCAGAGTTAGGGATTGGTTTTGTTCACCAAGAGTTGAACTTAGCCGAGGATCTGACGGTGGCAGAAAATATCTTTATTGGCAGATTGCCTTATAAAAACGCTCTGCTAGGGATTGTTGATTTCAAAAAATTACATGAAGATGCCACCTACTGGCTCAATATGCTAGGGGCTAATGTCAAGTCAACAGATTTGGTTTCTAGCCTATCAACGGCCAATAAACAGTTGGTTGAGATTGCTAAAACGCTGAGTTTGAATGCACGTGTGATTATTTTTGATGAGCCGACAACCTCTCTATCTGACAAGGATGTTGAAGTTTTGTTCATCATTATCAGACGCTTGAAGGAAAAAGGTTTTTCAAGCATTTATATCTCGCATCGGATGAAAGAAATTTTTGAACTTGGTGAGCGAATTACGATTATGCGTGACGGCGAGTATATCGCTACGGATGAGGTTAAAAACTTAACGGAGGATCAAATCATTACCATGTTGGTTGGTCGGGAAGTTTCTGACCTGTATCCCAAGGCTGATAAAAAAATTGGCGATATATCATTTGAAGTGGCAGGACTTTCTGATAAAAAAGGGAAAGTCCGAGATGTCTCATTTAACGCCAAAAAAGGCGAAGTTGTCGGCTTTTCAGGCTTGGTTGGCAGTGGTCGAACAGAGACGATGCGCCTGCTCTTTGGCGCAGATAAGATGAAGTCTGGTGAGATTAAGATTAATGGCACAGTTGTGACCTTAAGAACGCCGACAGATGCGATTAAAAATGGTCTGAGTCTCCTGACTGAAGATAGAAAACATCAAGGTTTGGCCTTAGGTTTGTCAATTAACGATAATATCAATATTGCCAGTCTGCATGATTTTGTCATTCATCATAAAAAATTGCGTGAGACTTCAGATAAATTTGTCAAAGAATTGAATATTAAGGTCTCTGACATTGAAAATCCTGTCTCCAGTCTTTCAGGTGGTAATCAGCAAAAAGTTGTCCTTGGTAAATGGTTGAACACCGATAATGATTTTTATATCTTTGATGAACCCACCAAGGGGATTGATGTCGGAGCTAAATCTGAAATCTATGAAATTATTTCCCAATTAGCCCAAGCCGGCAAAACGATTTTGATTGTGTCGTCAGAAATTCCAGAATTACTGGGCATTTGTGATCGTCTTTATGTCTTTCATGAGGGACGGATTACAGGTCAAGTCAATGTGGCTGACTACGCCAATCAAAAAGAACAAGCGCAAGAATTAATCATGAAGTATGCGACAGCTACGCATCATGATTGAGAAAATACTCATATAAATTAAATGGAGAAAAAGATATGAAACCATCATCTAAGAAGTTGGATTTACGAACCCTCTTCATGAATTATTCGGTATACATCGTCTTGATTGTGTTGCTTGCTTATTTTTCAATAGCAAATGGTGACTTTCTGAGTACGTATAATATCGAAAACTTTTTGCAACAAGTGCCGCCTGTTGGCATCTTGACCGTTGCCTATACCATGATTTTGATTTGTGGCTATGTTGACCTGTCTATCGGTTATGTCGGCATGGCAGCTGGGATGCTAGGTCTGTATGTGGCCAATCACGGTGTTCCAGCTCCCTTTGTCCTAGTCATTGTTTTGGCAACAGGTGCAATTCTCGGCACGATGAATGCCCTGCTGATTAAGAAATTTGATCTACCGTCCTTTATCTTGACTTTGGGGTCAAGCTACGTGATTAAAGGGATGCTAGGTTTCTTTACCAATGAGCAATTTATCGGTTCTGATAAAGAATGGTACAATGCGCTTGCGACAACGCCGATTATTGGCGACATTTTAAAAAGTAACGCCCTGATTTTCGTCGCTGTCATTGTCATCTTTGCTTTCGTGATGAAAAATACACGATTTGGCAAATATACTTATGCGGTCGGTTCCAATCCAGAGGCAGCACGTCTTTCTGGCATCGACACGGACAAACACGTCATCAAGGTTTTCATTATTGAAGGCATGCTTGCCGCAGTCGCTGGACTTTTGATTATTTCCAATCTTCAAGGTGGTGCCTCAAAAGATGCCAATGGCTTAGATTTGTTTGCCATGGCAGCAGCTATCATGGGTGGCACATCATTCTCAGGTGGTATCGGAACGATTGGCGGTGCCGTTGCAGGGATTTTGACTCTGCAAGTGTTCAAAAACGGTTTAACCTTAATGGGTGTCAACTCATTCTTACAAGATACGGTAACGGGTCTCGTGATTATCCTAGCGATTATCGTGGACTACATCAAACGTAAAACAAGTAGCAATACTTAATCTTAATTTGGTAACAATTTATTTTATATAACTTATTTTTACCACTGAGTTTCGGCTGTTAATAGTCTGAAGATTAAGCAGTCGCCTCAACATCTTAAAGGAGAACAAATGAAAAAAGGAAAACTTATCGTCGGTGCGCTTTTAGCGGCAACTTTATTGGCAGTAGGGGCTGGGTGTAGCAGCAAAAAATCAGGCGTTAGTTCTGATGCGAAAAAAACGCTCTACTTTATTCCAATCGTTGATACAGGTGCTTACTGGAATCCTATGAAGAAAGGCGCTGAAGATGCCGCCAAAGAATTAGGCTACACTTTGGTAACGAAAACTTCGCCTTCTGCAGAACCGAGTAAAAAAGAAAAACACATCGGTTTCATCAAAGAAGCAACGGCTAAAAATGTGGCTGGGATTGCAATTGCACCAATTGAGAAGAAAGCATTCGTTAAACCAATCAAAGAGGCAATGGCTAAAGATATTCCAGTGATTACCTTTGATGCGGACTTGGAAAACAAAGACGACCGAACAGCCTATGTCGGCACAGATAATGTTTCAGCCGGTAAAGAACTTGGTAAAAAAGCTGCTGAAGAAATGAAAGAAAAAGGCATTACCAAAGGCTCAATCGCCATTGTCTGTGTGGATGTGGCGCAACCAACGATGATTGACCGTGAAAAAGGGCTTAAAGAAGGTTTTGAAGAAGTCTATGGCGCAGATGCTAAAAACTTCAAATTCCTGGCAACAATTCAAGATAACGACCAACCATCAGAATCTAAAAAGCAATTAGAAGGTTATATCTCTGCCAATAAAGATTTGGTCACAGTCTTCTCTCTTGGGTCAGAAGGTCCTGACGTAGGTGTCATGGGCGCAATTGAATCTCAAGGTAAAGCCGGTCAAATTCTTCACTATGGTTTTGACTACACTGATACTTGGTTGAAAGGTGTCGATGATGGCCGTATTACAGCCATTGTTGACCAAGACGCTTACCAAATTGGCTACCAAGTCATTGAAGATTTGGTTAAAGCAAGCAAGGGCGAAAAACTTGATAAAACCATTCCAATTGATGTGAAATATGTCAAAGCTGCTGACCTCAAAGCCTATGGCGTTGAAAAGAGCAAGATTAAAACATCTGAAACAGATTAATAATCAGTTAAACAATAAAAGTTATCGAAATTGATAACTTTTATTGTTTTTGACACCATTTTTAAAAGGCTAAAAATGCAACACTTTTCCGCTTGGACAGAGCGTTAGCCCAGAAAGGCATGTAAAATGAGAACATTTAAAATCGGTATACTCGGCGCAGGTGTCATCAGTAGAACCTATCTTGCGGATATCAAAGCATTTTATCAGCGTCTTGAGATTGTTGCTTGTGCTGATATTGATGTCGCACTTGCACAGGCACTAGCCCAAGAATTTGATATTCCCAAAGCCTATACCGTCAAGGAGCTACTAAACGATGCCGAAGTTGAAATCGTCATTAACCTGACACCTCCTCAATTTCATGTTGAAACCAATCGGGCGATTATCGCAGCAGGCAAACATCTGTTCAGCGAGAAACCATTTGCGCCTAGCTTGAAAGAAACAAAGGAAGTTTTAGCCCTAGCTGCTGAAAAAGGGGTGAAGATTGGTTGTGCGCCGGATACTTTTTTGGCATCAGGGCTTCAAAGCATGCGTTATTATCTTGACAATCAAATCATCGGAAAGCCATTCTTTGTGACTGCCAATATGACGACATTTGGCGTTGAAACGTGGCATCCGAATCCAGTCGCATTCTACAAGAAAGGGAGTGGTCCCTTGTTTGATATGGGACCTTACTATTTGTCGGCACTTGTCGCCTTGCTCGGTCCGATTGAAACTGTCATGGCGTTTGATGCTACAGGCAAGAGTACGAGGCATATCTATGTCGGTGCAAATGCTGGAACGGAAATTGAAACAGAGGTGCCAACGCATTATTCTGGCATCCTTAAACTGAAAACGGGTGTGGTTGTGAGTTTTAATCTGAGTTTTGATATCTACAAATCAAATCTTCCCATGTTTGAAATTTACGGCGATGGTGGGACACTTGCTTATCCAGACCCTAATTTTGGTGGTGGGACGCCAAAAATTTATCGAAAAGAACAGTATACGGATGTCATTTATCAAGACACGCCTGCAGCAAAGGCAAGAAAAGAAGTCTTTTACGATCTACCAGAATTATTCCCAAGGGTCAAAGATTATTCAAGAGGTTTAGGCGTCTTAGACCTTGCCAAAGCGATTGAAACCAATACACAAAATCGTGCCAATGGCGAATTGATTCAGCATATTACGGAAACGATTGAAGGGATTTTGTCTGCTGCTGAGACTGGGGAAGTTTACCACATGACAACGACTTGTGATAGGCCCGCCCCTTTGAAACCAGGTGGAAATATAGACGAAATTTGAAAAGAGAGAGAAGGAAAATATGCGTCAAGGTATTGATGAAAAATAAGCAGCCGTTTATTTTAATGATACAGCAATTACTTTACTTTAAATATCTTATTTTTTGGAGGAAAAAGTGTATAATATAAATAGATTACACTAGGGTTTGAAAGGTATGAACTTCTCATTCTGCTAACATTTATGTGTATCTGTAACCAATATGGGTCCTGACCCATGATTTAAAATTAAGTCACACGACTGTCAGATTAGGAATGGAGAATGAAAATGAAATATTGCCAACACTGTGGAAATGAAATGAAGTTAGAGGACAGATATTGTCAAAATTGTGGTGCGGACTCGCAAGTGCCAGTGACACAAGCTGCTGATATAACAGCAGAGACATCTGACGCAAAAGAGTCGATGTCTGGTACAGAAAGCACACAAGAGTCAGAAGACAAGACATCAGAAACTGCCTCAACTTCTCAAGATTCAGAAGAAGAGATACAAGCTATATCACCAGTTATACAAGAATCAGAAACAGCTTCACAAGATACACCATCAACCTCTCAAGAGACTGTTGCGCCAAATCAAGAAGAACCTATCGGCACTACCCAAACAGCATCAGCTTTTGCACAAGTAGCAGCTGCCACACCGTTGAATACTAATGGAATCGAAACTAAATTTAACTGGGGTGCTTTTGTGAGTCCTTTCAGTTTTGGGATTGCGCATAAGACTTATCTCGGTTTACTGAGCTTGCTAGCAATCATTCCGATTATAGGTTGGATTTTTGGGATTGTTTGGGCTTTTGTTTTCGGCTTTAATGGCGAAAAATGGGCATTAGAAAATGCTGCTAACCAGTATCGTGATAATGAAGAATTTCGTAAGGTTATGTCACCTTGGCATCGTTATGGTCTCGTAGCCTTTATCATCGCTGCAGTAGTCATCGTTCTTTACCTCATCATAATTATCGTGATGTTTTCATCTCTTTTACACTTTAATGATTATAACTATTAATAGAACTCAAAAGGAGTAGTGAACCGTGAACAATTTCAGAATGTATGTACCAACGGATATCCGTTTTGGTAAAAATCGCTTAAATGAATTGCCAGAAGTCTTAGAACCTTATGGTAAGCGTGTATTGCTAGCTTACGGTGGTGGGTCGATTAAGCACTTTGGTTTGTATGATAAAGTTGTCGACTTACTTGAAAGTAATGGCTTTCATATTATTGAGTTGGCAGGCATCGAGCCCAATCCTAAAATTGACTCAGTTCGAGCAGGTGTTAAACTCATCCGTGAACATGCCCTAGACGTTATCTTAGCAGTCGGTGGCGGTTCTGTTGTTGATGCAGCTAAAGTTATTGCAGGCGGTGTCTACTACGATGGAGATGCTTGGGATCTTGTCGAAGATAGCAGTAAAATGAGTAAGGCGGTACCAATCGTTGACATCCTGACACTTGCTGCAACAGGCACAGAAATGAACCGCAATGCCGTCATTTCAAACCCTGAACGCAATGAAAAACTCGGTACTAGTGGTTGGGAATTGTTGCCTAAAGTCTCATTCTTAGATCCAACCAATACTTTCACTGTTCCTGCCACTCAAACTGCCGCAGGCGCAGCAGATATTTTAAGCCATTTATTTGAGCAATATTTTAACCACACAGTTGGTGTAGATGTTCAAGACAATATTGCTGAGGGGCTAATGAAGGCAGTCATTCAGCACGCACCAACCGCCATTCAGACGCCGGATGATTATGTTGCAAGAGCTAATATTCTCTGGGCATCAACCCTTGCATTAAATGGCATTCCAGGCAACGGCCGTGTAGGTGGTTGGACTTGTCACCCAATCGAGCATGAATTATCAGCCTACTATGATATTACTCACGGCATTGGACTTGCTATCCTAACCCCACGTTGGATGGTATACTGCCTCAACCATGATGCCACGACGATTCCTAAATTCGCCCAATACGCACGCAACGTTTGGCACCTTGAAGGCGACGACGAGATCATCGCCCATCAAGCCGTCAAGGCAACCCATGATTTCCTCAAATCTCTGGGCATTCCTATGACCCTACCAGAAGTTGGCATCACAACTGATGAGTTGGTTACCGAGATGAGCGCGCAAGCCGTGCAACATGGTCATTTAACGCAAAGCGCTTATGTCGCTCTTGAAAATGACGATGTGGCTGAGATTATCCGTGCTTCATTTGACGAGATGACAGATTTCTAAACTCAGAAGAAATATTTGAAAAGCCTGAGAAATTAGGCGTTTTCAAATATTTTTTGATTTGTTGCCTAATGTTTGACAAATTGAGATATCAGCAGTATAATTGTTATCACGCTAATAGTTATGCAACTAACAATATATACTCGTTTAGCTCAAAAAGTAGCACCTTTTTGAGGGCAACTACGTTGTCTCTATTGGTTACTTGAAAGCAGAACTCTTTTTGCGCCGAGTAATCGCAGGCGCAGTGCTTTCAACTATTTTCAATCACTTCGTCGTTTGGCTATTATCTTAGCGATTTAGCGCTTAGATAAATAGCTATGTACCACGTGCCTAAGTGATTTATCACTTAGGCGTGGGACAATAAGTCTTACCGTATACCTGTAAGGCTTCAACTTATCGCCTATGGCATTGAAGTTGATGTTTTAGCGGTTTTACCGCTTAGCCGTTGACTAATTGACTGAAAATAGTTAGAAAGTTGCGTATCACTTTTTTAGTTAAACGAGTGTAGAAAGAGGACAAATGAAGGAAGAAAATATAGGTGCAGAATTACGTGCGCTCAATATTTCACTGTTACGCTACCTAGCAAAACATAAAGTGAGAACGAACAAGGAGAAGTCTGACTATCCAGATGAAACACGAGGTTTACAAATCTGGGTTATTGATTATCTGATTAAACACCAAGATGAAGATATTTTTCAGAGAGATCTGGAAAAAGAATTTGTCATGCGAAGATCAACGGCAACTAACTTTGTTAAAAAAATGGAGCAAGCAGGACTAATCAGACGCGAATCTGTTGCCTATGATGCTAGGCTAAAGAAAATCATCCTAACTGACAAAGCTTTCGAATTACAGGCCGGGATGATGGCGAAAAAAAAGGAATTCGAAACACTTTTGCGTGGTGATTTATCTGAGGCAGAAATCAAACAATTCATCGCAACGATCCAAAAAATTAAACACAACTTGCAGGAGCAATGAGTCTTTAATCTGAGACCAATTACGCCTTCAAACCAACAGATATGGTCGTAACCAAAATCGTCATCTCAATAAAATAAAGGAAGTAAGTATGCTTAAAATCTTAAAAAAAATCACTGGAAAAGAGCTTAAATACGTAGGTATCAGCTTGATTTTCATTGTTATCCAGGTTTATTTAGACCTTAAATTACCGGACTACATGAGTAAAGTGACTAAGTTAATCCAAGAAAAAGGCACAACCGTGTCACAAATCTTTGATGAAGGTCGCTGGATGGTACTTTGTGCCTTCGGCTCACTCGTCGCCGCAGTCATTGTCGGATTTTTTGCGGCAAAAGTCGCTGCCGGTTTATCAAGAACGCTACGTCATGATGTTTACCATCAAGTCTCAGAGTATTCAATGGCTGAAATCAACCAATTTTCAACTGCCAGCTTGATTACCCGTTCAACCAACGACATCACCCAAGTTCAAATGATTGTGGCGATGGGGCTGCAACTCAGTATTAAAGCACCAATCACAGCTGTTTGGGCTATCATGAAAATCGCCAATAAATCATGGGAATGGACGACAGCCTTAGGCGTTGCAGTACTGTTTCTTTTAGTCATGATTAGTATCATTGTGACACTTGCCATGCCGCGCTTTAAAATTATCCAAAAATTAACGGATAAACTGAACTCAGTGACCCGTGAAAACTTAACAGGTATTCGTGTCGTTCGTGCTTATAATGCACAAAAATATCAAACAGATAAATTCGAAAAAGCCAACAACGACATCACATCAACTAACCTTTTTATTCAACGCTCAATGGCTTTCATGATGCCGATGATGTCACTTGTTTCATCTGGTTTGTCAGTTGCCGTTTATTTGATTGGTGCGACCATTATTAAAGCCGCAAGTGTTGGTACACCGGCTAATTCCCCACGTATTAATCTCTTTTCAGACATGGTTGTGTTTACTTCTTATGGGATGCAAGTCGTAATGGCATTTATGATGCTGACGATGATTTTTATCATGTTCCCACGTGCGAATGTTTCTGCTGGACGTATTAACGAAGTGATTGAAACAGCATCAACCATTAAAAATGGGACAAAAGACGGTTCAGCAGCTAAAGAAGTCGGAACGGTCGAATTTAAGAACGTCTATTTCCAATACGCTGATGCTTCTGAACACGTCATCGAAGGTGTATCATTTAAAGCGAATAAAGGTGAAACAGTTGCCTTTATAGGCTCGACCGGATCTGGTAAATCAACGCTGATTAATCTGATTCCGCGTTATTATGATGTGACTGCTGGTCAAGTCTTAGTCGATGGTGTCAATGTTAAAGAATACACGGAAGAGGCATTGCACGATAAGATGGGCTTCATTCCACAAAAACCAGTCATGTTTGACGGTACCATTCGGTCAAACTTGGCATTTGGTACCAATGCGCATGGTGAATTAACAGATGAAGACTTGATGAAAGCTGCACGTATTGCACAAGCAGAAGAATTCATTAAGAAAAATCCTGATGGTCTTAACGCCGAAGTTTCTCAGGGTGGTCTTAACCTGTCAGGTGGTCAAAAACAACGGCTCGCCATTGCTCGTGCCATTGCCCGCAAGCCTGAAATTTTAGTCTTTGATGATAGTTTTTCAGCCTTGGACTATAGAACTGACCGCATTTTAAGGGATACTTTGAAACGTGAAACAGCTGACACGACGAAACTCATCGTTGCGCAACGGATTGGCACGATCATCGATGCTGACCAAATTATTGTTCTGGATAAAGGTAAAGTCGTGGGTCACGGAACGCATGACGAGTTGATGGCAAGTAATGAAGTCTATCAAGAAATTGCCTATTCACAACTGTCTAAGGAGGAATTAGCCTAATGCCGACAATAAAAAATACCCCTAAAAAATCTCATAGCGGTGGCTTTGGACCAGGTCGTGGTCTCGCTTCCGGCGGTGAAAAACCCAAAGACGTCAAAAAAGCCCTAGGCGATTTAGTGAGATATGTCAAACCCTGGTATGCAGCAATTCTAGTCGCAGCAGCAGCAGCATGTGGTGGTGCTTATTTGACGATTATCGGGCCTGACCGCTTATCAGAAATTACCAATAAGATTATGGAAGGGTTGAAAGCCAGCTTTATCCCGAAAGGGATGCCAGGTCATGGCGATATTGACCTGAAAGCTATCACATCAATTGGGATAACGTTAATTGCTTTCTATTTAGGTTCAGCGATTCTGAGTTATGCCCAAGGATTTATCATGGCAACCGTGACGCAGCGGGCATCTAAAAAATTACGTCAGGATATTTCGACTAAAATCAATAAATTACCATTGCGTTACTTTGATAGTCACCCTTATGGTGATACGTTATCGCGCGTGACAAATGACGTGGATGCCATTAGTCAAGCGCTTAACCAATCTGTTGGTAGCTTAGTCTCAGCATTGACTTTGTTCTTTGGTACAATCATTATGATGTTTAAAACCAACGTTGAAATGAGTCTGACTGCCATTGCGACAACAGCTATCGGTTTTGGTTTAATGATGTTGATCATGACTAAATCACAAAAATTCTTTAACGCCCAACAAAATGGGCTCGGCGAGGTCAATGGTTTTGTGGAAGAAGTTTACACAGGTCATAACATTGTCAAAGTCTCTAATGCAGACAAAGCCAAACAAGATGAGTTTGATGAAATCAATGAACGATTGTATAATTCAGTTTGGAAATCTCAATTTCTGTCTGGCTTGATGATGCCAATCATGCAATTTATTGGTAACTTTGGTTATGGTGCGGTCTGTTTGGTTGGGGCGATTTTAGCCATTGACGGTAAAATAGAATTTGGCGTGATTGTTGCCTTCATGATTTATATTCGTCTGTTCACCCAACCCTTAACACAAATTGCACAAGCGGTAACGTCTATGCAATCAGCAGGGGCAGCCTCAGAGCGGATTTTCACATTCTTTGCGGAGCCTGAATTAGAAGACGAAACTGGTAAAGCAACGACATTGGTCAACCCTAAAGGGGCTGTTGAATTTAAAAATGTACGCTTTGGTTACACTGATGAACGTGTGATTATCAATGATTTCTCAGCTAAAGCTGAACCAGGGCAAAAGATTGCTATCGTGGGTCCAACAGGTGCGGGTAAATCGACCATGGTTAACTTGCTGATGCGTTTCTATGACATCAATTCTGGTCAGATCATCATTGATGGTACGCCAATTATGGCTATCACGCGTGAGGCTGTTCATGACCAGTTTTCAATGGTCTTGCAAGACACGTGGTTGTTTGAGGGCACAGTAAAAGAAAACTTGATTTACAATCAAACGAATATCACAGATGAACAAGTCATTGCTGCTGCTAAAGCGGTTGGCGTCGACCACTTCATTAATACCCTGCCGAATGGTTATGACTCTGTATTGAAAGACGCGGAAGAATTATCAGTTGGTGAGCGTCAACTCTTGACTATTGCGCGTGCACTTTTGAAAGATGCGCCAATGTTGATTCTTGATGAGGCGACATCATCTGTTGATACACGGACAGAAGAATTAATTCAAAAAGCCATGGATAAACTCATGGAGGGTCGGACAAGCTTTGTCATTGCGCATAGATTGTCGACTATTAAAAATGCTGATTTGATTCTCGTCATGAAAGACGGTGACATCATTGAAAGTGGTAATCATGAAACCTTACTTGAGCAAGGTGGTTTCTACGCTGATTTGTATAATTCACAGTTTGAAAGCGTTGCTTAATTGATAAAATGAAAAAGTAGTTTAGACAATTGTCTAAACTATCTTTTTTTGTCAAAAAAATCGACTAAAAAGGGTCACTAATGGCATATATAAAGTCGTTTAGGGTATACGGTGTTTTTTTTAATCAATAATAAGGTAGAGTGAATATAGCATATCTTTTCGTGATAAATCAATAAAGGACGAATCTGACAACTAGCGTGCAGAAAAGTTTAATAGGCATGGCATTATCGACATTACGAGACACAATGCACAGTGTTATAGCGGTATTTGGTATTTATAATAACGACTTGGACTTAAGAGAAATATTTGAGCATAGTTTACGTATAGTAATAAAGTGCTGATTGCTTTGTCCTAATAAGAGATATGAAGATGTTGATGCAGAAGGTGACTGTTGTAGATTGGAGAAGAGCAGAAATGAATTTAATTATTCTTGAGGATGATTTGTTGCAACAAGAGCGTTTAAAAAAATTTATTCTAGCTTATTTAAGTCAGAAGAAACATTCGATTGGGCGTATGATTGTTTGTGGTAAAACAAGACAACTTTTAGAAGAGCTAGAGAATATCTCTCAAAATAATATATATTTTTTAGAGACGGCGATAAAAGGTGATCTTGATGCTGGGCTTAAAGTCGCGCAGAAAATTCGAAAGTTTGACCCACTGGGTCAGATTACCTTTGTCACAAGACACAGTGAATTTGCGACACTGACTTATGAGTATAGAGTTAATGCGCATGATGTTATTGATAAAAAATTGTCAGAAATGGCCTTCTACGACAGGATTATCGCTAACATTGAAGATTTTTTAACCTTTAATGAGCAGCTACCTTTGAGTGAAGTTTTCACCTATTTAACAAGAACTGGTAAAGTGATTACTGCTCTTTATTCGGATATTTATTTTTTTGAAACAGGTAATTTATCCCATCAAATATTACTCAGTATGAAAAGTGAGGTTATTCCTTTTTATGGTTCTCTAACAGACATTGAAAAAACTTCTGAGTGTTTAATACGTATCCATCGTAACACTGTTGTTAATAAAAATAAAATAAAAAGATGTCTAAAAAAAGATAAAAAAATAGTACTTGAAGATGAGACAACATTTTATGTTTCAAGGTCTGGTCGAAAAAATTTAAGAGAAATAAATAAATGGTAAGACTAGAATAGAGTACTTGAAAATGCTAGTCTGGACGATTTTTTGAACCAATGATATTTTATAAACAGACAGACATCAGGTTTGTTATAATGAAAACTAGGGTGATAAGCCGTAGTAATTGATGATGAAGGTGTTTAGAGAAAGTTGATTCATAGGCCAAAATGAGAAAGTGGCGGTATCATAGATGCAAGATTTAGTGAATTTCAGAGATTTAGGTGGCTACCAAGCACAAGAAGGAAAAAAAGTCACACATGGCAAAGTTTTAAGAGCTGCCCAACCCGTTGGGCTATCAGAGTCGGATAAAAATACCTTATTAAAAGATTATCATCTCAAAAAAATCATTGATTTTCGATCTCAACAAGAAGTCGTTGAAAAACCTGTTGACACCTTATCAGGCGTGGCCTATCTCAATATTGATCTCATGAAAGACATACAGTCGGGGACATCAGGCTTAGCAGATTTGTCAAAAAGCGCATCAGTTTCAGAAGTTGATAAAGCCATGCAAACCATTTACGGTGAACTCGTCTTGGATAAGACCAGCCAAAAAGGCTACGCAAACTTTCTTGAGCAGATTATTATGCAAGAAGAAGGTGCCATACTCTTTCATTGTTTTGCTGGGAAAGACCGCACCGGTGTTGGTGCTGCACTCATACTAAGTCTTTTGGGTGTCCGCCAAGCTGACATCGTGTATGACTATTTGCTGACCAATACCCAGAGACAAGAGACGAATCATAAAATGACAACCTTCGCAGCGTCACAAGGCATGACAAGGGAACAACTGCTAGCCTTAGACAGATTATTATCGGTTGATGAAACCTACCTAGGGCATGCCTTTTCTAACATAAAGGAGAACTATGGAACGATTCAAACGTATGCAACCGAGGCTCTAAATTTTGAGCAAGACAAGCAAGCCTATCTGCACAAGCTATTATTAACAGACTGACTCGCTCTCAGCAATAAAATCATGTTAGCGGACAGTATTTGATTTTAAAAAGAGGTTGAAAGAGAAAAACTAGCCCTAATTGATCATGATAGACATGATCAATAAAAAAATAATGTAAAAAAATTGTAAAGCGACTTTACAACTGTTAAATTTTGAGTTACAATAAATCTGTAATAAAAATAACAAAATATAATCATTGTTAGATGAGGCTCCTATACTGGAAATATGCTACTGCCGCGAAATGTCGAGAGACGCCAAGCTGGTTAAACAAAATAAATCGTGAAGGTTTATTTCAATGTAGCTAGAAAATTTTCTTACGCCGTATAGTGCTAAAGTTCAACGATAGGCTATGTGTGCAGATAAATGATTGAGGAATCTTGTGCATCAACTTATTGTTGATGTGCGGATTCCTTTTTGTTTGACCTGACTATTTCGTTACGCTAAGCCTGGCTAGCTAGACAAGACAAAATAATCAGATCAAACAAAAATACCTACCATCAAAGCCGTTTATGAAACTTAATTTAATACAATGATTCAACGAAAGAGAAAAGGTGTTGATGAACGGTCAGCGCTGTACAAACTTAGGAAAAGACGTAAAGACGCTTTATCGTCTGCGTACTTTTCTCTAGTTTTCTAGGTGGCTGCTCATCATAAACCGGATTAGAGGTCTAAAAATGGAAAAAAAGACAAAAGCGTTTGAATTACAAAAACTTGCCCTACAAGCACCAGAACAGTTATTTGGTGACTACCAAACGACGCGAGAAGGTCTTGGTACAGCAGATGCTAAAGATCGTCTGGAAACTTATGGCATGAATATCGTGGCATCGCAAAAACCGTTACCTGCATGGAAAATCTGGCTCAATGCCCTTAAAGATCCCTTTGTTATCGTCTTGATTTTGCTAGCAATCGTCTCTTTCATCACCAATGATATTGAGGCGGTTGTCGTCATGAGTTTGATGGTTATCTGCTCAGTCTCTATTAGTTTCTACCAAGAATATACGAGCCAAAAAACCAGTATCAATCTTCGTGAAATGATTGAAAATACAGCAGCTGTCATTCGTGAAGGCGAACGTCAAGAAATCCCGATGGATGAAGTTGTCCCTGGCGATATAGTCAAACTCCATACTGGTGACATGATTCCAGCAGACGGTGTTCTGCTCAATTCCAACGACTTGTTTATCAACCAAAGCTCGCTCACAGGTGAATCACTTCCTGTCGAAAAACTACCTTTGACAGCTGACAATCGTGCAGATAATGCCGATAAACCAGCAGTTGATTTACCCAATCTTCTCTTTATGGGGACAGACGTTCTGAGTGGACAAGGCACCATTCTCATCTTGAAAACTGGGAAAGATACATTCTTCGGAGATATTGCAAAGAGTGCGACAGGCAGCAAAGCTGAGACGGCATTTGAAATTGGTCTAAAACGCGTTAGTTCCCTACTCTTGAAGATGATCGCGATCTTATTTCCGATTGTCTTTATCCTCAACGTCTTGACTAAGCATGATGTCAATAGTGCTTTTTTCTTCGCCATTGCCGTCGCGGTTGGTTTAACGCCTGAAATGCTACCAATGATTGTCAATTCAAATCTGGCAAAAGGGGCGCAAAAACTTGCTAAGGAAAAAGTGATTGTCAAGAAACTGTCTGCTATCCAAAATCTGGGAGCCATGGATATCTTGTGTACCGATAAGACAGGGACAATCACCGAGGACCGTGTCGTGCTCATGCACTATGTTGACCCTTTTGGCAATGAAAACGAAGACGTTCTCAACTATGCCTACCTCAATTCTAAATACCAAACCGGTTGGCGCAACCTCATGGATGTCGCTGTACTAGATTACTTTGATAGCAAGAAAAAGACCTTACCTTTTGCCAATGTCAGCAAGATTGACGAAATTCCCTTCGACTTTTCACGTCGGAGACTATCTGTTGCTTTATCTCTGGCTGGTGAGCGTGTGATGATTACCAAAGGTGCCGTTGAAGAAATGGCAGAGGTTTGTTCTTCTGTCCTTATCAATGGCGAAAAAGTTGCCATAACGCCTGACCTCATTGAGCAAATGAAAGCCGTCAATGTCAAGATGAATCAGGATGGTATGCGCGTGATTACCGTCGCGCAAAAAACGATTGACAGTGATGTCATTCACATCGCCGATGAAAATAACCTGACCATTCTAGGCTTTATCGGCTTTCTTGACCCAGCCAAAGCATCAGCCATTACTGCGATTTCCTCTCTTCAAGCACATGGTGTGACAGTTAAAGTCTTGACCGGCGATAATGCCATTGTCGCCCAAAAAGTCTGCGCAGACGTCGGTATTGATGCTGAGCACTACCTGCTTGGTAGCGACATTGATGGCATGAGCGACGCTGAGCTGACCGAAGAAGCAGAAAACCTGAACCTCTTTGCCAAGCTCAACCCCATGCAAAAAGAGCGCGTCATTGGCTTACTCAAACAAAAAGATCACATCGTCGGGTTCATGGGGGATGGCATTAATGACGCCCCTTCTTTAAGAACGGCAGACGTTGGTATCTCAGTCGACACGGCAGCGGATATCACAAAAGATGCCAGCACGATTATCTTACTAGAAAAGAGTCTCCAAGTCCTAGAAATCGGTGTCCAAGAAGGTCGTAGCGTCTTTATTAACATGATGAAATACATCAAAATCACCCTCAGCTCTAACTTCGGTAATGTCTTTTCGATTTTGATCGCTAGCGCCTTTCTACCATTTCTGCCAATGTTATCAATGCAACTTCTCGTGCAAAATCTTATCTATGATGTGGCGCAGCTCGCAATTCCTTGGGACAATGTTGATCGAGAAGAAATTGAGAAACCTGTTACTTGGAACATGAAGAACTTACTGAACTTTACTTTCTTAATTGGACCAGTCAGTTCAATCTTTGATATTCTGACTTTCATCCTCTTATACTTCGGTTTCCATTACAATACCATCGCAAGTCAAGGGACTTTCCAAAGTGGTTGGTTTATCGTCGGTTTGATTACACAAACACTAGCCTTGCATATTTTAAGGACGAAAAAAGTACCCTTTATCAAGAGTAGTGCCAGCATCACAGTTTGTGTAGCAACCATCGGTGTCTTTGTCATCGGAGGCGTGTTGAGTTTGACATCTATCGGTCATTTCTTTGACCTTCACTTGCTGCCAGTGACTTACTGGTTGATTTTCCCGTTTATTATCATCGGCTATCTCATTACCTTGCAATTTGCTAAGATGATTTATCAAAAAAGTAGTGAGTAATGTAGAAACGATAGCAAAGCTCTTTTAAATATAAAATGACTAGATAGACTATCTGTTTAGTCATTTTTGATGTCGATTAAGGGAATACTATAATTCATTATAACATTGTGATATACTTAAGGGAGTAATAATAGGTATCATGCTTTCGAATTTGTTTTTATATCAAAAAGGAGGGAAATATTTGAAAATAGAAGAAATTCAAGAAGGTAGCTTTTATAGGGATAAGCGAGTGGCACGAGGATTTCATCAAGTAGATATCCTTGATAATACGATAACAGCATCCACCTTGTCACGTTTTGAAAACGGTAACACCCAATTAAAAGCTGAGACACTTTTTCATCTCATTGAAAAAATCGGTATGACAGCTAGTGAATATGATAATGCCCGTCGTCACTATCGGTTAAATCGTATGGATAAACTTTATGATAATTTAAATCATATCATGTTTTTAGGTAAGGAAAGTCTAGCTGAATCTGAAAAATTTATAATCACATCACCCAAAGATAGGTTTGAAAAACTATCAAACATTTTGATAAAAGCTGTTTTAGAAGATGTTACAGGAAAATCTTATATTTCGCCTGTAGACAAGCAACTAGTAGGAGATTATCTCTTTAATATTGAATATTGGTCAGAATTTGAGATGAGGGTGCTTTATTATACTCGCTTTATCTTAGATACAGGAGATTTATGCGACTTTGGGGAATTACTGATTAAGCGAACACAACATTTCTATCAAGGTGAGATTAAACGTTTGTTTTTAGCGACACTCAGTTCTCTCTATGGTGTACTGGTTGAAAGGCAAGCGTTTAGAGAGGCGAGTTATTTCAGAGCTTTTTTGCAAGAGAAAGTGACACAAAAAGAGTTGGAAGTGTTCATATGTTTTAATATTGAAAAACTTGCTCATGATTATCTACTGGATAGAACGAAAAAAAATCTTACTCAGATAGAAGATTATCTGAATAAGATTGAGACAATAGGTGTGACGGTTTTAGTTAAATTTTATCGGGAGTGGCTTAAGAAATTAGAGTCTAAGCCAGTTACGAATTAATGCTAATAAAGACATACTAATACCTACTTTCTTATTTAATATGTAAAGAGATTTTCTTTATGATTTATGATAGCCTAAAATTAGGAGAATATAGAAAACTTGCAAAAATGGGCAATTGTCTAACAATTGCCCATTTTTGCAAGTTTTCGGAATAGTCTCAATTTAGTGGTAAAATGAATTTGTAAGGTTGATAGAAAGCATTTTCCTAAATATCATAAAATCTGTCAACGCCTATCGAGAATTTATAAAATTGTGATGAAAAGGTTTCGTGAGGGTGAGGGAAAATTGTTTCTTGATAATCTTATTGCTGATATCGCGCCGTCAGTCATCTTGACTCGGATTGATTAGTTCAGAATTTGTTTCGTTGATGATGTAAACAAGTTTGGCTTATGAAATTTGAGATTATTGTAGTGAGCGAAAGCTTATGGAACACTCGTGATTAGATGATAAATTTTAGAAATGGAAGGAATACATATATATGAACAAAACAAAATTAGCGCTCATTTCAGCAGTTGCACTCTTCTCAATTGGTGTAAGTGTTGGTGTTTCGGCAGATGAAACAGTAAGTGAAGTAGTAGCTCAGGAGCAAATTGTTTCAGTTGAACAAAACGAATTTGATACAAGCAATATTTTAAGTGTCTTTTTCGATGGGAAAGATACTCATGTGTCACTTAAAAATGGGGAAAATTGGGCATTAGAAGATTATGAAGGGAAATTTGGTGATTTTGAATTTACATCGCAAATTACGCCTTCAAGACTGCGTGGTGTGCCGTCAAGTAAATATTTAACGACATCGTGGTATGGCTATGGAACGCCCCCAGCTAGAATGTCAGTACAGAGTGGAGTGTATACGTACAATGATTCTAGATATGGTGGAAAAGTTCAAGCTATCTTTGGAGGCAGCATACCTAGAACTGGTGGGTCACAAGGGACAGGAGGAGGCGTAGCAGCATATTATGGCGGTAATTGCCCAGTGATTGCTTTGTCGCCTGCATGAGAATGAGGAAAAATAATGAAAAAATGGCTAACCAAGAACAAATGGTATATCGTCTATACCCTTATTCCCATTGTCTTTGTCATATGTACTGCGGTTGTGATTAAGGGGCATCCTCAGACGGATACTAGTATCACGATTTATGGTGTTAAAACTGTTGAACATGATAAGGCTACTAGTTTAAAAATTTCTCAAATGGTTTTGACTGATGGTGAAATCATTGAACATCCAACCATGGCGGATATTCGTGAGCATAACTTACTAACTTATCACAATACTCAAGAATTAAATGATAACTTAGTATTTCCAAAGAGTATGTTAAATTAGGATACAGTCAAAAACGGAAAACGGGCTATTAAGTTAATTTGCCATCGTTACAGAGGGTAAAGAAGTGTAAGGAATATAAGAAGATATGAAAAAGTGAAAAAAATGATATTTAAGAAAACTTTGGTTGTTACCTCAGCAGTAGCTTTGTTGTCACTGACGGCAACAATAAATGTCAAGGCAAATGAGGTGACTAGTTCTAAGCAAGAACAGGTCGCATCAGAAACAGGCAATCAAAATACTGTCAAGGTTGAAACTAAAGATGAAATTGAAGCTAAACTTAAAGTATCAGAAGAAAAGGGTGAAGTTTCTATTGCATCAGAAAAAGATTTAGAAACATTAATTAATCTTGAAGAAGGAGTTCAGGAAGATTTATCAAACTTTATGGATAACAAACCTCTTGAGGCTGATAAACCATCAAGAGCTGTTAGGGCACGATATGGTTCGTGGTCTTGGCGAGATGGGGTTATTGCATTGACAGATGGTGGTTCAGGGAGTCAAGTTCCAGTTCTTGGTTTGGAGTGGTCATCTTGGCACGCAGCAATTGTTGCGCCCCAGTGGCTCTATGCGGTAGTCGAAGCAGGACCTGGTAATGGTGTATTTGTAACCTATAGTTCTGCAACAACTAATAATTTTGAAAGGCGCTATCCTAATAATCAAGTTTGGCAAGTTGCCCCAAGAACAACCTCTGTCTCGCAGGACTTAGAGGCAGGGCGTTGGGCTGGTAGACAGGTTGGTAAACCTTATAATAATGATTTTGCAGGCGATATTAGAAGAACAGATAAGTTTTACTGTTCCCAACTTGTTTGGGCGGCTTACTACTATTCATGTGGATTTGATTTGGACTTAACAAGATATAATACTTTTGGTACTTGGCGTATTCATCCTAAGGAAATTTATGATGCAGATACAGCTTTGATTTATCGTAAAAAATGATGAAGAGAAAACGATATTTAATCAGTCTATTGCCACTTGTCCTACTAGTTTTAATGATAGTCATTTGGTTGCGTTTAAAATCCAATACAAAGCAAATGAATACATTTTCAGCGCGTGACAAGTCACAAACAATAGCCGTTTTAACACGTGAAGCATTGCAAAGTTATCAAGTGATAGATAAAAAATTAGTTGGAAATGGCAGTGTACCTATTAAGACAGCTGATGTGGTTAATGATAGTCTTTTAATTGACAAGACACTTTTATTTTCAACAGGTCATGTGACATCATCGACTAAGGATTTTTATATCTATACCCTTGATTTAGATAATGGAAATCTTCATAAAAATAAACGTCAAGCCTTTCCAACAACTGGGGAGGTCAAAGATAGTCAGCATTTTTATACCTTGACCAGCGAAGCAGGACTAAAGACGACGGTTCAGCAATTTTCTAAAACAGGCAAGTTTTTAAAAGAAGCTGTGATTGATGCACCAAGTGTCGGTACGCAAGTATTTGAATATGGTGATGAGACATTTGTCATGGCTGGAACAGAAGACCTTGGCTACGATGAAACTTATTATCGAGGGCGACTGCACATTTTTGATACAAAAAATCTAGCCTATAAACGATATGTTGATTTAGAGACAGATGATGCTCCCTATAGAAAGAACTATTCAAGTATGCAGGTTATTAATGGGGTAGGTTATTGTTTCAGCGATGTTAAAAGAAAGCGTCATGACACTACACCAATGGAACCTGATAATACGCTTTTAAGCTATGAATTTGCGACGGGAGAGATGAAAGAAATATCTCTGACGGGTACGCCAGTCAAATGGCTGTCAAAGTCTAGTGATTATCTGATATATGTATTGGCAGATGAGGAAACTAAAAGTAGTTTACGACTTGTCAATATGACAACAGGAGATGAGTATATCCTTCCTGCTGATGAATTGATTGGCCAAAGCAGTCAGATTGATGTGATAAATAATCAATATGTTGTTGTTGCTGGAAAAAATCATTTGGGACTTTATGATTTATTGACTGGAACGTTTTTAGATGACATAAAGTTAAAGAAAAAAGAAGATGAAGCTGATATGCTTGTTAAGTTGAGCTATTTATCATAGTAAAAAATATAAGGGCAATCTTCAAACTCAATATTTTTTAAGTTTATACTCAAACCAAAAGCAAACATGCTTTTCAAAATTTGATAAGCTAGTTTGTTTTTTTCTATTTTCAAACATTCAGTTAGCATAATGTTTGAAATATGATATAATTAGCAATGAAAATAAATTTTGAAAAGGAAATTTTATCATGTCTAAAATTTTAGTTTTTGGTCACCAAAATCCTGATACAGATGCTATCGGCTCATCTTATGCCTTCGCTGAATTATCACGCTTGCGTGGTCTTGATGCCGAAGTTGTCGCACTTGGCGAAGTCAATGAAGAAACAGCCTTTGCCTTGGACTACTTTGGTGTGACAGCACCACGCGTGGTCACATCTGCTAAATCAGAAGGTGTTGACACAGTTATTTTAACTGACCATAACGAATTCCAACAATCTATCTCAGATATTCGAGACGTCACAATCATGGGCGTTGTTGACCACCATCGTGTGGCAAACTTTGAAACAGAGGCACCATTGTTCATGACTTTGGAGCCAGTCGGTTCAGCATCATCTATCGTTTACCGTCAGTTTAAATCAGAAGGTCGTGAGTTGTCAAAAGCAACTGCTGGCTTGCTCTTGTCAGGTTTGATTTCAGATACGTTACTTCTTAAATCACCAACGACACATCCAACTGATTTTAAAGTCGCTGAAGAATTGGCTGAAATTGCAGGTGTTAACCTTGAAACTTACGGTCTTGCTTTACTTAAAGCAGGGACAAATTTGGCAACTAAATCAGCAGTAGAACTCATTGATATTGATGCGAAAACATTTGAACTCAATGGCAACGCTGTTCGTGTGGCGCAAGTCAACACAGTTGATATTGCAGAAGTTTTGGAACGTCAAGACGAGATTGAATCAGCCATCAATGCAGCTATCACAGCAAATGGCTATTCTGACTTTGTTTTCATGATAACAGACATCGTTAACTCAAACTCAGAAATCCTAGCATTGGGTCAAAACATTGGTAAAATTGAGGTAGCCTTTGACTTCGAACTTAAAAATAACCATGCCTTCCTAGCAGGTGCTGTGTCACGTAAGAAACAGGTCGTGCCACAATTAACAGAGTCATTTAATCAATAATCGAATCGTATAAAAAGTGGTGCAGAACCACTTTTTTGCTATTTTTCAAAACTTTTGTTAGAATATGTTTACAAGTGTAAACAATTTTAGAGGAGAAAAATGGCAAAAAAATCAAAAATCGCAAAATTCAACAAACAACAAGCCTTAGTGGTGAAATATGCCCAGCGCCGTCAAGAATTAAAAGCAGCAGGAGATGTTGAGGGGTTGAGTAAACTCCCCCTTGATAGTCATCCCAATCGCTTGAAGAACCGTGATTTACTTGATGGTCGCCCACATGCTTACATGCGCAAATTTGGGATGAGTCGGATTAATTTCCGAAGGTTGGCTTATCTCGGCCAAATCCCCGGAGTAAAGAAAGCCAGCTGGTGAGTATCAAAAGAGTCGTCGACTGTATGCACACGTATTGACACAAGTGGGCTAAGGTATTAAAAAATCCTGAACGTATCAGGATTTTTTTGGTAGGACGAAATAGCTGTTGTTGACGATGTTGACGGTGACTGGCATCTGGTAGAAGTCGCTCAGGACGGTTTCGGTTAGGAGCTCATGTGGTGTGCCGCTACGCACGATTTGTCCTTGGCGTAGGAGCATGACTTTCTGAAAATCTGGTGTAATTTCGTCGGGATGATGAGTGATGTAGAGTAGGGTCGGGCCGTTTTCGAGTTGGGTGATGTGGTGGAGTTGTTCAAGTAGGCGTGCTTTGGCGAATAGGTCAAGACCGCTTGTTGCCTCATCTAGGATTAAAATTTGGGGTTGAAGGATTAGGCTGCGGGCGATGAGGAGTAATTGCTTTTCGCCCTGAGATAGGGTGCCGTAAATACGGCCAATTAAGGGTGCCGCCCCGATTTGATGCATGAGTGATCTTGCGTCGTCTAGGTCAGTTTCGGAGAAGGCACGATAGAGCATAGAGGAGTTATAGCGCCCAGTTAGAACGAGGTTTTCTGCGATGATGTCAGGCCTGAACCGTTCCGCAATGAAAGAGCCGACGATGCCGATTTTGGCGCGGAGTTCTGGGATGCGGTCGATGCCAAAACGTGTGCCTAGAACGGTTAGATCACCGGTTGTTTTCCAGTTTTCAGCCATAATGAGTTTTAAAAGGCTAGATTTGCCTGAGCCGTTGAGTCCTAGGATTGCCCAGTGTTCATTTTTATCGACAGTCCAGTTGATATTTTTTAAGATGTATTGCTGATTTCTAACAAAATCAACGTTTTTCATGTTAATTATCGCCATAGCTTATCCACTCCTGAGTTTTATCAGTCTTTTTTATTATTATACAATAATTATTCTGAAAAAGATGTTGTGAACTGAGTTTAAAAGTCTATTGTTTTAGGGCTTTAGTTTGTCAAGATGGCGCACGTAAATGAGAAGTATGTTTTTCCTTAAAATTGGAGAAAAATATGGTGAATCATCAGTGCATAAGGTATGATATAATAAGTAGGAAG
>Ga0334895_1000112_pt1 | contig 130532 bp, 102 predicted proteins | sample GraSluR3_MG_7_FD_207229 | JGI IMG/M metagenome (GOLD analysis project Ga0334895, IMG submission 207229) | Sludge microbial communities from methane-producing bioreactor in Wageningen University, Netherlands - Granular Sludge_31_05-R3 | ecosystem: Engineered > Bioreactor > Anaerobic >... | reverse complement strand
ACGGCAAGGAACAACGGATGCTGGGGTATATGTGAGTGGTGGTTTTGTATATTTATGCATAATGGAGTCCATGAAAAACCTATTTTGCAATTAGCTCTAATATATTATAAAGCAACTTATACAGATAACAAATTAGTATAACTAGTTTGATAAGACACTTTTTCATAATACATATCATGCGAATAAATAGTATTTGATTTGAAAAGCATACTAGTGAAGATTTCTATAAAACCGAGCAAAAATTCATAAGAGAGAATATAATCTTCCATAACTTTGCAGTGTGTACAGGTTTTTAAACGGCCGAAATGCAGAAAATCATACCTGGCTGATGAAAACCGTTTCTTCTCAATTCAACTTGCTACCCAGCCTTTGCCTGGGTCTCATGCAACACGGAGATACTTTTCAGCATATGTTCTGCCGGATCGAGAACATCCGTAAAGCGTTCAGGATAGATTTCCAGGGTAAAGAATCCGTGATAGCCAACCGATGCAAGTTGCCCGAGATAGAATTGCAGGGGTATGGTACCCACAGTTAACGGCCAATGGGTCTGATTGTGGTTCCCGAGATCATGGATATGAGTGTGGATGATATTCTGCACAAACTCTATTGGAGGATTCTGATCCAGATGACCATTGAGTACATTGGAATACGTATGACCGATATCCCATCCGAGTCCGAGCAGGGGACTGCTTACCCGATGGTAGATATCGAGCAGATTTCTGTAGGAGGTCCCCGGATCCTGAACTCCCTTTTCCCGGTTAATCTCCAATGCGATGCGAGTCGGAATTTGTGTACATGCCAGTCGATCTGTTACCAGAACGAGGTTTTCTGCTGTTCGAACCAAAAGACTTTCCAGTGGGACAGAAGCATCCTCTGCAGATAATGCGTGTAAATTCAAGATCAGTTCTTTTTGTCCACTCGCAATTAATTCCTGCTCAACTGTTGAAAACCATGGATAAACTGAAGCAATATCTGTTCCCATGATTTTTTCGGGTAAATAACAGTGAATGATCAAATTCAATCCACTGCGCAGTACAGTTTGACTTGCCGCAATAATCTGGTCTGCAGGAGCCTCTTTACCGAAGTGGGAAATCTCCACTCCTGCCAATACCTGCTTCTGTTTTGGAAGAAAGGTTTTCGCCGGACCGAAGATATCGGTGAGGATCATATCTCTTGTACTCACTGGTTTACCTGCGAGATAACTATAAGGAAGTGATAAAGAAATGCGTTTTCTGTTCATATTCTACCTCGTTATTTGCACGATTTTTTTGTATCACGCGGGTTATAAATATAGGTATCCCGCAGCTCTGCCAGCCGCTTCAGAGCATCAATCGCCTTGGATTTCAATTGGTCTTCCACTCCCAGTATCAGGGCAAAGGTAATCCCCATCGGTACAATGGGAGATGGGAAGGTTCCCTGGGGCCCCCGTTCTGCATAGAGCACATGATCTGCACAATCGGTACTTGCCGGAGTTCTCATATCAGTGATCAGCACTGAGGGAACCGCATGATCATTGAGAATGTTCATAATACGGAGAAAGTCGCTTGATGGGCGGGAAAAATTGTAGACTACCGCAGCATCACGTTCATTGAGGGTAAGAAAATGTTCACAGATATCACGTCCGCTTGCTGCTACCAGTTTACAGGGAATACGTAGTCGCCTCAGGCGGAAATGAAGATAGGTTGCCATATGTTCATTTGCCCCGTGCCCAATGATATACAAGGTCTCAGCTGAGCAGATTTGCTTGACTGCAGCCTTGAAGATCTCATTGTCCACGCTGGCAATTGATGACTGTAAAAACTGTAATTCACGTGAAGCAATCATTTCATATGACAATTCAACGTTCTCTATTGCTTCAATGGAGCGTCTCATCCGTGTTTCCGGAGAGAGAAATACACGATAATGAGAAAACAGAGCTTCTTTAAAATCATTGAATCCTTCATAGCCCAGATGTTGAGCAAAGCGAACCAACGTCGCTTTGCTCACCCCAATCTCCTCCACAAACCGGGACATGGGAAAATACATGATATTGTCAATGTTGTTCATGACGTAATCTGCCACTTTCCGCTGCTGCTTTGAGAAGGAACTGTACTGATCAGATATTTTCTGACTAATGGGTATCTGGGTCATAATTTAAAATCCAAAGGAACAGATCAGCTGTTCAGTCGTGCCACTGTACACATTTCCCCGTTTCGGTTGCACCGCAAACACATCTTCAATGGCAATATTCATGCATTGTTCTTCAGGAAACTTTGCAAGTATTTCAGGTCCATCCTGCTCAGAAACTAAATGGAGCAGTACCTCCGATCCGGTTGGTTGAATGGTATACACTCTATAATTCAGGCTTTTCGGATCAGCCGGAGCTAGTTCAAAATCCTCAGGACGGATATTGAGCACCACATCCTCTTCTCCCTTTAACGCATCAGAAAGTAAAGAGGCCTCGATAGGCAACTGGGCCCCACGGTCATTGGTGAATAGTAAGTTTCCTTCGACGATATGCGCTTTCCCCCGAAGCAGATTGGACTGCGGATTCCCCATAAAATCGGCTACAAAGAGATTTGATGGGAAATGGTACACTTCAGATGGAGAACCGATTTGCTGAATCACACCATCCTTCATTACGACAATCTTATCGGAAAGTGCCATCGCTTCAATCTGATCATGTGTAACGTAAACGGTTGTCGCATGCAGATCAATATGAAGCCGCTTCAATTCAGATCGAAGTTTCATTCGCAATTTTGCATCAAGGTTTGAAAGTGGCTCGTCAAAGAGAAATATTTGCGGTTCAGTGACCACCATCCGGGCTACCGCAACGCGCTGCTGCTGACCGCCGCTGAGTTCATGGGGATACCGATCCTCATATCCTTCAAGACCGACGATTTTGAGAATTTGATCAATCCGTTCCTTCAGTTGGGTCTGATTGAGATGATTTTTTCGTAAACCGAATGAAATATTCTGTCCCACTTTCATGTGTGGCCACAGAGCATAATTCTGGAATACGAGACCAAGTCCACGCTGTCCGGGAGGCACATTGATGAACTTTGTACTGGAAAAGACACAACGATCATCAATAAATATTTCTCCCTCTTCAGGTTCTTCCAAACCCGAAAGACAGCGCAAGGTCGTGGTCTTTCCACAGCCGGAGGGTCCAAGCAGCGTGATGAATTCCTGTTCCTTGATTTCCAGATTCAGGCTATCGACAGCTCGGACATCTCCGAATCGCTTTACAATATTCTTAAAAGTTATCGTACTCATACTCTACTCCGTCCTACAATTCGATTTTACCGCCGATGCGATTTAGTATTACGTGTCCACTGACCACGATGAAAATGATTACCAGCATAATGGCATATGCATGCTGCATAAATTCCTGCGATTGATACCGGAAGATGATAGAGGTCATCAATGGAGCTTTCGGTGTAACGAGCAATACCACAATATCGAGTGCACGCATGGTGGTAATGAAAGTGAGTAACATGGCCGAAAGTATTCCCGATTTTGAAAGCGGCATCACAATCCGTGCAAATCGCTTTCCCCACCCTATGTCATGGATAACACCGACTTCCTCGAGCGAAGGATCGATCTGGTGCATTGCTGCAATACCGGAACTTGTCGAGAATGGAAGATATTTAACCGTACAGGTCAATACCAGTAATGCAAAGGTTCCATACAGTGCCGGCATCGGTCCCCAGGATCGGGCAAACATGGTAAGGAAAATCCCTCCGAAAGCAATACCTGGAATCATATATGGAATAAATGAAATGCTTTGAAGCCATCGGGAGAATCTGTTTTTCCGGTTTCTTACCACCGTATAACCAATCAGAATTCCAACAACTCCACTGATAAGTGCCGTAATAACGGCAAGAGATACCGAGTTCTTGATTGAATTCAGAATATAGGGATTACGGAAAATTCCCGGCTGCCCTTCGGCAATTGAGGGGTCTCCTTTACCTATCCAGTAATGAAGCGTCAGATTGTCGAAACCGTACTGGCCAGCATTAAGCATGAGCGTCTGCCACCCGAGAAGCAACAGCGGTCCAAAAACAAAGAGCACAATGAACACAAAAATTGCTAGTGTGATCACCTTGCGCCATTTGCCGAGACTCTGAGGCTTTCGTGCAGACCCTTTCCCCTCAACGGTGACAAACCGCTTACGCGAACCGATCAGCTGCTGATTGGTAAAAACCATCACCACCGTAACCAGTATCAGCATTAAGGACATGACGTATCCCTCACCAAACAACTGATTGTGCATTGAGGAATAAATTCGTGTAGACAAGGTATAATATCGTACCGGTAATCCGAGGAAGGATTGTGTGGCAAATTCTCCTAGGCCTTTACTGAATGTGAGAATAAAGGCAGAACCGAGAGCAGGTAACGCAATGGGAAAAGTAATTTTTCTCAGTACTTCTGCCCTACTGGCTCCGAGAATATCTGCACTCTCTTCAAGACGTGAATCGATGTTTGCCAATACACCGCGCATCAGAATGAAAGTATACGGGATATAGTGCACCCCAAGTGAAATCACGATCGGAATATAGCCGTAGGCAAGCCATTCAGGAGCATTGACGCCGAAAAAATAATTCAGCATTCCCGGCGTTCCTCCGAACCGTTCACTTTTAAACAGCATGATCCACGCAAGTGCAATCGTCCAAGAAGGTGCAATATACGGAATGATCAGGACGATAGAAAAGAATCGTTTAAATGGAATATCTGTTCTTACTACAATGTAAGCAAGCAGAGATCCAAGAACAAGCGATATGGCAGTCATGCCAAGTGCAATCGCAAGACTGTGCAATCCCGGTTTTAAGAATAACGAATTCGAGAGTTTGCTGAACAGCACCCTCGCCCAATAGAAGAGTGTGAAAGTTCCCTCCTGAGCCCCCGGGACCAATCGTGATCCCGAGGAGTCAAAGAGAAACGAATTCACTATGATAAACAAAAGCGGAATGACGACCAGAAAAAACAGAAGAATAAGAAAAACAATCCCCCACACTTTCTCCGGTTTCCGCCCAAGTTTTCTCAAGCGATACAATATTGCTTCCATAATTTACCAACCCATCACATTTTGTTTCATTTCTCAGTTCGACACGTATGTATTAGAATGTCATCCAGAAGTCGCGTACCGGTAATCCATAGTTGTATACATAGTTGTAATCGATAAACCAGGTGTATTCGCGTAAGTCATCCAGACCCAAATCACCCTGCGGTTTTACATCACTTCTACTTGCCCATCCGTAAGGAACATTGAATGGTTCCATACCGCCTTGGCCATTTGCATCTCCAAGCAGATAGCGAATAAGTAATTTAGCTGCATTGGGATGAGGAGCGTTTGCTGCCATCACAAGGTGGTTAGCTTTAGTGATACCCACTTTCGGTTCCATTTCCCAGGCAACCCCAAGTTTGGCATCTTTAGATTCGTTGTAACGAATTTTTGATGAAGCGACACTCAGCGTCAGAGGAGGATCACTCTGTCCGGCGGCCCCTACTGCCATAGCAGCATCACCATCGGAGGTGGTAAGTACGATTCCATTATCCAACAACCGTTTGATGAATTCTTCACCAGCATTTTCCGCTTCGGCACTTAGCTGCAGCTTTTCACCAAATTCCAGTTCATAGGCAGCTTCCATTTCATCTGCATGCTGGACAATGGTCTGCAACAGGTTCAGGTTCTCTTCAGTGAGCATCGGATCTTTCATCTGGACCTTGCCACGCCATTCGGGTTTCGTCAGATCCCACAGGTTGTCCACGGGAGCTCCATCCGGATACACTTCCGTGTTATAGAACACGACTTTTGATTCCAATGAGTGAATCAGTAACGGTCGCTGAAAGTCTTCAGCAATAGCTTCGTCTGTGGGGACTCCATCAACAAGCACTGAAGGAACATAATTCTGTACATACCCCTTGGGCATCAGTTCGTTCAGCAGCGTTGAACCATTGGCAAGCATCAGGACATCGGCATTATAGACACCGGCATTCTGCTCACGGGTGATTTTGTCAATCTGCTCTACATCGGGCATATCGATTGCTTCCACTTCAATGCCGGGATACAGGTCGTTAAAACCTTCAAGCGCATCATAGATTCGGGAAGAAAGTGAATAGAGTACTACTTTCCCTTCTGCCTTAGCTGCTTCATAGATTGCATCCCAGTCCTCTTCTACTGCGGCAATCTGTGCTTCATCCAAAGTCTTCTGCTCTTCCTCGGGTTTCCCTCCAGCCCAAAGGATGCTACACGATACCAGTAGCACCAGCATGAGAATAAATACCTTTTTCATGTGGATACCTCCAAATTAGTTTTGTTCATTATATGGTCCGTTTGTTCCATTTGTCAAACTTTTTGTAACAGATATTTCATTTTCATAAAATGATGGTGCTTTAGGGAAAAAAAAGAGCCAATCACCTATGGTGGCGACTGACTCTGGAAAAACCGGAATATCTGATTACTGATTATCGAGTTGCATCCGCTTTATGACCTGATCCCGCGTGCCGCGGAACACTCCGGGATTCTCCATTTTCATGCTGCACAAGGCTGCAGCGAATTGAGTGGCTTCCTGAGCGCTGTGCTCAGCTCTCCAGGCTAGATAAGCGGCAAAGGTGGTGTCGCCGCGACCTGTTCGGCCACTGCTGTTTGCATTGGTATAGGGTGCGGTGTAGATAGCACCCTCACTACAAACCATCACTTCACTGTTATGGGTGAGCATCACTTCGTGTGCTCCCCACGAGTGTAGCAGTAATGCCGCTTCTCTTCGATCTTCCAATCCGGTAAGAATCTGTGCCTCGGCTGCGTCAGTTTTAAAATAAGTAATCAAAGGGAGCAGTTCCCGTTTACGCTTCCAGTCGTTAAAAGCAAGATTTTCCTGCTCATCAAGACATCTCAATACCCCTTGGGCATCGAGGGCAACCTTTCCTCGCTTGGATAGCGGTTCGATAAAGGTATCGGGGATCTCGCCAGCAAATAATCCAGCGAGGTGAAATACAGGGGCTTCCCCCTGTACTTCATCAATACTGAAAGGATCAGCCTGACTGATCAGCACTACTTCCCGTTTCTCCTTATCGGCAGTGAAGTAGGTATTCTTAATCGAAGTACTTGCAGATGAGGGCAATACCACCCATTCAATCAGCGGATGCTGCAGGGGATCCAGGATTGATCGATCTGCATCAGAAAGTTTCGTGATAACCCGAACCTGCTTTCCCGCTGCGGCTGCTGCATGAGAAGAATAAACAACAGCCCCTCCGGTCACATCCTGACGAAAATTCGTGTGATCAATCAGGATATCCTGAGATACATGTCCCACCATGATAATATCATTGGACATCTTAAACCTCCTTGGGGAGCACATGCAGACTTCTGCTCTTGAACTCCAGGCCAACCTTGTGTCCACGCTCGAAAATCTTGTGATACTGCGGGTCAGCAACTTCAATCTGAAGCACCTTACCATCAGCCATCTCAACCTCATACAGCATCTGGGAACCAAAATAGACAGAATTAACAACAGTTGCATCAATAAGTTCGCTACTTGGATCCTGGGGAACGATTGATTCGGGTCGCACCACCAGCAGAACGTCATCACCTTTAGCAATTTCCTGATTCCACCGCGGTGCTTCAATGGTTTTACCCAGGTAAGTGATGTGCATCATAGTATCAGTTAACTTTGCTACTTTTGCCTCGATGAAATTTGCTTTCCCGATAAATCCGGCTACAAACCGATTTGCCGGATGGCTGTAAATTTCAGCGGGAGAACCTACCTGCTGGATAATTCCCTTATCCATAATCACTACCTTATCAGAGAGCGTCATAGCCTCTTCCTGATCGTGTGTTACATACACACTGGTAATCCCTACCCGTTGCTGCAACTTGCGTATCTCAAGACGTGTTGAGACACGAAGCTTTGCATCCAAGTTTGAGAGCGGCTCATCAAAAAGCAGTACTTTAGGTTCCATGACCATTGCGCGGGCAAGACTGACACGCTGCTGCTGTCCTCCGGAAAGTTGTCGCGGCTGGCGATCTCCGAGGGTTTCCAATCCGATGAGACGCATGATTTCATTAACCTTATTCTTTACCACTTCCGGCTTCTCTTTACGGATCCGCAACCCATAGGCAATGTTTTCAAACACCGTCATGTGAGGAAATAATGCGTAATTCTGAAACACCATTGCGGTTGGCCGCTTGTTTGGAGGAATATCATTCATACTGACATCATCAATGAACACATCTCCATCGGTGGGTGTGTGAAATCCTGCAATCATCCGGAGGGTAGTGGTTTTTCCACAACCAGACGGTCCCAGCAGCGTAACCAGATCTCCCTCTTTCACTGCAAGATCAATATGGTCGACTGCTACCATCTGATTTGCATCCCTGCCAAATACTTTAGTTAAATTCTTCAATGCTAAATATGCTTCTTTCATAGTTGTCTATCCTTACTCAATAATGGAAACGGACTGCATGCCCTTACCCATCCGATCTGTGATGAATTTGATTAGTCCCAACGCCACCAAAACAATAGCGATCAACAGCAGACTCATCGCCGCCGCCTGTGCATACTGGCTATTATCGACAAAACCTAACACGGCTACGGTAATAAAGTTCCATTTTCCGCTAACCACAAAGATAATGGCACTGATTGCCGTCATTGATCGGACGAAGCAGTTTGCTAATCCCGAAAAGAATGCCGGAGTGATCATCGGAAGGGTAATCTTACGGAATGTCATACCGCTATCAGCACCAAGATCAATGGACGCTTCCTCTATGGAAGGATCAATCTGCTCAATAGCCGCTACACCGTTTCGAATACCGACGGGCAGGTTTCTAAACACCAACAAAGCCATAATAACAAATCCGGTTCCGGTAAGCGTAACCGGCATTAAGAGGCTTGGCGTGTTGAACGCAAGAATATACCCGATACCGACAACTGTGCCGGGAACCGCAAAGGTCAACATACTGGAAAATTCCATGACATTCCTTCCGAAGAACTGCTTACGGGAAATCAGGTAGGCGACAAACATACTGAGCACACCAGTAATCGGCGTGACAATACCGGATATATAGAGCGAGTCGATAATGTATCCCTTTCCAACCTTCCACATCTGTACATAGTTCCTCAGTGTAAGAGTTGAATCGACGCCCCAGAGTTTCTGGAATGATCCCCAGATAATCATGCCATAGAACAGCAGTACCACAAGCGCAAAGATGATACAGAATGCATACACCGGAGCCTTGATGTACCATTCAAGATTCTTGATGGTTGCTGAGGTGGGTTTCCCGGTCACTGTAACGTATGACTTCTTCGACAGCAGATACTTCTGCAGGTAGAATGCAATGATAGTGGGAAGCAATAGCAGTATTGCCAACGTAGAACCGCGGGCAAGGTCATACATACCGGTTATCTGCAGATATGCCTGTACCGAAAGGACGGAGAAATCACCACTGAGTATCATGGGGTTTCCAAAATCTGCAAGCGACTGGATAAATACTAATAACCAAGCACTCACAATTCCAGGAGTTGCCAACGGGAAAATGATTGTTCTGAATATCTTGATTCGCGAAGCACCGCAATCCATAGCAGCTTCTTCAAGAGCCGGATCAATAGCTTGCAACACACCTACCAGAGCCAAGAATGCAGTAGGTGCGTAGGCTATCACTTCAACAATGGTCAACCCGGTTAACCCATAGATATTCCCGATAGCGCCAGCAAATATTCCTGATCGACCGAACAGGAGAATACAGGCAAGCGCTACCACAAAGGGGGGACTGACCATAGGGAATGTAGCAATCATGCGAAACGCACGTTTGCCTTTCATAGGTGTTCGGGTAATTGCATACGCAAAGATAAATCCGACCACGGTTCCGATCGTTGCCACCAAAGCACCAAGAATCATGCTATTCACTAAGGGCCTGATATAGTAGGACTGTTTGAGCACGTCAGCGTAGTTTTTAAAACTGAAATGGCCATCATATGACAAGCTTGTCTTAAAAACCTGAACGATGGGGAAGATCACAAATACAATCAGCAGATAAAAAATCACCAAGATGGATAGCAGAAGAAACGGTTCTTTCACCAGCTTCTTGATTTCATTCATCTTCTGATTGCGAATTCTAGCAATTTGTTTCATTACATACCTCTGTATAGCAAGATGCAATCTCCACCTTGATGACTGATATGAGATTGCATCTTTCGTTTACGAGAAAATTATCTTACTTACCGATCCGATCTCTCCATTCCTTGACAAATTCGTCTTTGGCCAGACCCATCTTCACTGCATCGTAGTCGATCAGGTTGATATCACTGAGTTTGATTGCACCTTCTGCAACCGTAGCTTCAGGATTTACCGGAAGTCGTGAATACTTCTTGAACAGGTTCTGTGCATCTACTGAAAATGCCCAGTCAATGAAAATCTTGGCTTCTTCCGGCTGCTTGACTCCGTTGATCATGGAGATTGCTCCCACTTCATAACCGGTACCCTCTTTCGGGAATGACATAACCAGCGGATAACCCATGGATATACCCTTAGCTACGATGTCGTGTGAGAAAGCAATTCCCACGGCACACTCGCCAAGTCCAGCACGGGCAATACAGGCAGTTCCACTCTTGGTGTACTGATGAATGCTCTTGTCGAACTCTTCCCACCAGTCAAGTGCATCTTCAAGACCTTTCATCTGAATCATGGTTGCCCAAGTGGTATATGCGGTACCGCTGGTATAGGGATATGCCATTTCAACCTGACCTTCATAGACAGGATCAAGAAGATCATCCCAGCTATCTGGAGCTTCCAAACCATGCTCTTCTAAAAATTCAGTGTTTGTAACAAAGCCGATGGCGCCAGTGTAGAATCCATTCCAACTGTAGTCATCAGAGTGGAGCATGGGAGCCAGCTCGAAATCAGTGTTCGGCTTATAGGGAGTAAGAAGACCTTTAGACTCAGCATTGATGTGGTCGGTATTTGAACCACCAAACCAGACACTCGCCTGTGGATTGGTCTTTTCAGCTTCCATTCTCGCCGATACTTCTCCAGAACTCATCCGAACATACTCAACATCAATACCGGTTTCCGCCTCAAAAGCCTCAATGTAATACTGTGCTTCTTCTGTGTCGAACGAAGTATAAATCTGTAAGGTCTCATACTCTTTCTCTGCAGATTCCGATGCACCCTGTGCGGCAAGTGGCATCAGTACCACGGCAAATACCGCGAGCAAACAGAACAGTTTTCTCATGCTAATCCTCCTATAATTTCCCGGGTTACGGGATAGTGACCAGTAATTATGGGGGTAGATTGCCCCCAAAAAGGTAACGTTTTCTTATCGATTGGAAACGTTCTCATAAAGTATGGTCGCACCGATTACCTTTTCTGTCAATAAAAAAGATTATACAATAATATGCTATATTTGCGTATATTTATTCAAAATACCGTATAATCAGGCTAATAATCAAAGAGTAAACATCTCAAGATATTTAAAGGTATTTCGATACCCTTTGAGCTTAGTTTTTCTGGTATAACGGATACCGTTCCGCCTGGTACACACGATAACCACGGTATGAAGCTGGATCTGGATCTTCTATTATGATCCGCATCACCTCACGGGCAGGATTCTCATCTGTCACCTCAACCACATGTGCAGCAACCTTCATCCGATTGATACTCATCTGCTCAAAATCAAACAATTCAATCGGTGCCCCTGACAGATTCCGGGTAATCCCTCCGAAGGTGATCAACCGGTTTTGATTATCCAAATAATTTGCATCTCCGATAAAGGGAGTAAAGGTTTCTCCTTGATACTCCTTCCCGAATTCCCAGATCTGACGAACTTCCATGCGCTTTTCATCAATGTAATACTCTACTGCACCAGAATAGTTATCTTCAGGTCTCACTGGGTCAGTATACGAACGCTCATTTCCATTATCGTAAAGCAATATCCGATGCGGATCTTCAGGATGCACCATGGGAGCATGCTGTCCCCATTGCCAGGAAAACGGTTCGCCTACCGGAGCGAGCAGATACTGAAGAAACGCATTCTTCCAATAGGTGTGATTTCCCAATATCCAGCGAATTGCTCCGGTATCCCGATCGACTTTCACTACGGCACTCTGATCTCTTCCGGAAACGATAAAACTGTTATCGGAATCACTGGTATCGATACCGTTGAGATGCAGCCAGTCCAACGGCTCGAGATTCTTCGGTTGCGGTGGCCGGTCAGGATCCAGAATCGCCCGGAAATCATACCCGCGCAGCACTTCTGCACTGCTCCCATCAACTTCAACAACCCCATCTTCAAATGAATCTGGTGCAGATGAGAGTATGAGAAACCTGCCATCAGCTGTATAAGTCATATCATGATGGATTCCGGTGGGCACTTCTGCACGTACTGCGACTCTATTGCCGAGAAGATCCATTTCGACGAGTGTATTTCCGTCCTGAATGATGAAGTTCCCTGAGGGTATCCGTTTCATGATATGTCCGATAGTACCGGTGTAATACCAGCGAACCTCTCCATAGCTGTCGATCGCACAGGGAAGTGGAGTGAATCCTCCATCTTCCGCATAATGTCCCAGGTGCAAAAAGGTCATTCCCGGGGCAATCAGATCAGGATTATGTCGTTCTATCTTAATTTCAGGAAATATTTCCGGTAAGGGTTCAGTACGTACGATAATTGAACGTTCATATGTTTTCCCATCTTCAGTTGTAAGTAGAATAGTTACCTCATTTGCTGTTCCAGGATACAATCCAAGAACCGGAATTTCATGCTGCACAGCATACGAAGAAACATGAGTTTCAAGATCATCGTCATGTTTTCCCGCTATACGCACGGTGACATCTACCGGGTGCTTGGCGGTAATGGATGCCACGGCACTTAAGGGAGCTTCGTCAGCAAGCCTGACTGAAATAGAAACCGGTTGACTAATATACAAAATGATAATTGCCGTAGCAAATAACGCTACTACTAGAGTAAAAATGTATGTAATAGTACGTTTCATTGACGCTCCGATACTGATAGAAATTCATGTATATCGTACCCGGTTAGGATGTAAAATGATACTGCATCACGTCAAGGAATTTTTTCGATTGGAGTCTCTTGGTTTCGTTACACTATCACGAATTATGAGAGAGCCGTTGACCTCCAAGGTCCTAATATAGTCTCTATTTTCCAAGCTCTTCAAGGTAATATCGAGAACAGCATCTGCAATATCATCAATCGGAAAGTTTATAGTGGTAAGCCTGGGCACAAGAGCTCCAGTAAAGGGCATATTATCACATCCAATTACTGAAATATCTTCGGGTACCGAGTACCCTGCATCAACAATACCACGGATCGCCCCCAAGGCGGTTACATCATAATAAGCTAGCACTGCCGTAATTGCAGGATTGTTTCTAATAAGAGTTTGAACCGCCACCACACCATCTTGATAGTCGTATCCTTGGCAACGAATATAGTTATTGGGATTAATACTGATTCCAGCATCTTTCAGTGCAGCAATATATCCATCCTTTTGGTGCATGCTATGTGATAATTCTTTTGCACGGTCTATGTATCCTATTTCAGAGTGGCCGTTCTCAATGAGATAGTTTACGGCATTATATGTTGATGCCCGATAATTCACAGTGACGGTACTGAGCCCGATATTCCTGATATCCCGGTCAACGAGAATAATGGGAATGCCGCGATTCTTAATCTCGATGATCTTTTCTGCAATTTGCGTGCTCGGAACGATAATTATTGCATCCACACTTTTCATTATCAGTGTATTCAGAGCAGAAACTTCTAACTCGTAATCATTAGAAGTATTACAAATTATAAGGCTATAGCGTTCACGCAAAAATAATTTTTGAATCGTTTCTGCGAGTTTCCCAAACGTCTCGTTGGATATACTAGGCAGAACCAACCCAACAGAGAATGTTTGTTTGCTTCTCAAACCTCCAACTAACATATTGGGATAATATTCAAGCTTTTCAATGGCTGCATTCACCCGCCCGACTAGTTGAGGACTGACATATCGAGTCTTATTCAGTACATGAGATACCGTTGCAATAGAAACTTGAGCTTCTTTCGCAACATCTTTAATTGTGGCAGCCATCATTAACTCCTGATATTCCAACAGACCTTAAAATTCAATCGTACACTAATCGATCATATACTTGAATATATTGCCTTTGTTCATGATAATTTTCAAGTTGATGTCCTCATCAAAAACCAAAAGGTCAGCGTCCTTACCAGGTGAAATCATACCGATGGTATGTTCAACACCCATAATTTTTGCTGGAGTGGTGGTCATCATCATTACCGCTTCATGAATCGGAACTCCTACCTGTTTCACCATGGTCCTGATCAGTCTATCTGCTGTAGCTACACTTCCTCCAAAGCTGGTTTTCCCAGGCATATACGCTACTCCATCCTCGACAATCACTCTTTGTCCATTTTTCAGGCTTCCAATAATGCTCTCTCCCTTAATCATTCCTGCCGCTCTGATTGAATCGGTTACCAAGCAAATTTTTTCAGGACCTTTCATTTTATATATGAGTCGAATGAGATTTGGCGGGAGATGTTTTCCATCTGCAATTACTTCCACCGATAGAGCATCAAGAATTAAGGCCATCTCTGCAACACCAAGTTTAAATTCAGAATTTTCTCTCTTTAATCGAGACATGCCGAGAAATTCGTGTGTTACGAGAGAAAAACCATTTTCCACCGCATTTTCCATTGCCTGCTCATCTGCATTGGAATGCCCAATAGACATCACAACACCTTTACGTGAGAGAGCTGCTCCCATTTTTAAAGCATCAGGTAATTCAGGTGCTACGGTCCAACGTTTCACCATGGGAAACTTCTCGATGATATCGAGATATTCCTGTACAACAGGGTTCTTGATATACCCGACATCCTGAGCTCCGTGCTGCTCCTTAGCAAAATATGGTCCTTCTAAATGAATCCCAAGTATATGGGGCATGTTCGGATCAGAACTTTGAGCAGCAATTCCAATATTTTCAAGGTTTTGAAAGAGTTCTTCCTGTGTAGAAGTCAGTGTTGTGGGAAGAATACTCGTAGTTCCACATTCCATATGCGCTTTACATCCAGTGATGATCGCATCAACCGTGCCATCCATAAAATCAGCACCACCAGCACCATGCGTATGGAGTTCGATAAATCCAGGTGAAAGATAATGGTTTTTCACATCAATTACCACATCCCCCGCTTGTTTATCAAAACTGCCCTGAAATACTTCAATGATAAGACTGTCTTCTACAATCACCCCTGCGTTTTGTATTACACGGTAGGGAGTTATTACCCTACCGTTGGTGAATATTATTCTCTTTTTGATAATCAGCCTCCTTTCAATCCAAATCGATCCATGAAGGATCGATCAGCGATGCCGAATCGCGATCAAGATAAAGGGTTGCATTATGGTGTTTACGTAAAATTGAACCGGGACAGGCTGTGCTGATTTCCTCAGTAAGACATTTTTTAATAATCTCTCGTTTTGTTGCTCCTGGGACAAAAGTTAATGCAATGTCTGCGTTATACAACGCAGGCATGGTGAGGGTTATTGCAGACTGAGGTATTTCATCCACTTCGCCAAACCAGCCATCAGTCACCTGCTGTTGTCTGCACTGATTATCTAACTGCGGATTGATTTTTACCAATCGCTGGTCGTTGAAATCAGCAATATGAGGATCGTTAAATGCCAAGTGTCCATTCTCACCAATTCCTAAAAATACAATATCAACACCAAATTTATTAAGCAACCCTTCATAGCGTTGACATTCAGCCTCGAGATCCTGTGCATTGCCATCGATATAGAAGGCATTTTTCAATGGCACCTTATCAAAGAATCCCACTTTTATATAGTGACCGAAGCTTTGTTCTGCATCAGCAGGCAGTCCAATATATTCATCCATGTGAAATGCATTTACCCGGCTCCAATCAATAGTACTATCCAGAACTAATTCGTTTAAAACATCCATTTGAGAAGGAGCAGAAGCAAAAACAATACTTATACTCTCTTTTTCCGCCAACTTCTTTTTGATTGCAGTCGCAGCATCCTCAGCTCCAATTTTTCCCAACTCTTTTCGTGTATCGAAAATTTTTATTCGTAAAGAATCCTTTTTACCGGTTTTATACATGATTATAATCTCCTTTCTGTTTGTTATGCTTTGTGCATTTTATTTTTACGTAAGGTATCTCCAAGTACAGCAACAAGGAGAATTACTCCAAGAATCAGTCGCTGCCAGTAAATATTGACTCCGAGGATATTGAATGCATTCACTACAATTGCCATGATAAGAATCCCAAGGAATGTACCAAACATGGTCCCCTCCCCACCTGCGAGAGAAGCCCCTCCGATCACACATCCTGCAATAACATTCATTTCCATTCCTTGGCCTGACGTGGGAATTGCACCACCCATCCGTGAAGCCATAAGTAAACCTGAGAGTCCAGACATCAAGCCGACGAAAGTATATACACCAACTCGCAGCCGATCCACTCGGATTCCTGATAGTCGGGCAGCTTCCTCGCTTCCTCCAATAAAATAATATTGACGGAAAAATCCAGATTTCGCGTATATGGTCCCGAAAATTATCATGAGTACAAATGTTATGATGATAGGAGTTTGAATCCCAAAAATGGACGTTCTGGCAATTACATTAAATTCGTCAGGAAGATTCGGCTTACCTAGACCTCTCGTGAGCACATAAATAACTCCACGAACAATCGATTGCATGGCTAAAGTGGTTATCAACGCGTTAACTTTCAGTTTTGCAATGATCAACCCATTGAGCAGACCTACACCTGTTGCTGCTAGAAGACCAATAATAATTGAAAAAACTACGCCAAAATCATTGGAAAGCATGATACCTACCATGATGCCACTAAACCCCGCAACAGAACCAACGGAAAGGTCAAATCCTCCAGAGATAAAAAGAGCTGTCATACCGATGGCAATAATCAGTTCAAAGGAAGAACCTAGCAGAATAGAGTGAATATTCCCCGGTACAACAAAAGTTGGTTTAATGATCGTTAGAATAATGACAGCTACCACAATGACTAGAATCAGAGGGGTTTCCTTGAACATCATGATTCGACCTGCAGTCGCTCTAAAACTACTTTTATTTTTGATTATTTCTGTATCTGACATATCTTACTCCTTATTACCTATGCTTTATGAATTGATAGCAATACGTCTTGTAGTCTAAAATCTTCTCTATCAAATTCAGCAGTTATTCTTCCATCAACCATGCTTATTACTCTGTCACAAACATTTAAGAGCTCTTCCAGTTCAGAAGAGATCATCAGAATCGAGTATCCCTTTTGTGCAAGATCAGAAAATATCGTGTGAATGTCTTTCTTTGCTTTTACGTCAATTCCCCGAGTAGGATCTAAAGCAATCAATAATCTGGGATCTGCAGCAATGCATTTGGCTAACAATATTTTTTGCTGATTCCCTCCTGAAAGATATCGTACTTCCTGCCCTAGAGAGTGCAATTTAATATGCATCTTTTTTCGATATTCTTCAGAAAGTGCTCGCACTTTCTTTTCTTTGATCCATCCATTAACTGAAACCCTTTTAATTGCACTTGCGTAGATATTATTTTTAACGTCCTGATCAAGGAAAAGCCCTTCTGTTTTACGATTTTCTGGAAGTAAAATAATTCCGTTCTGCAGGGCTTCTACAGGATTACGAACAGAGACTGCCTTTTCGTTTATTCGAATTGTTCCTGAATTGGTACTCATGACACCTGCCAACGCTTTACACACAGCGTCTTTTCCACAACCCACTACACCAGCCAATCCAACTATTTCACCCTTTTTAATATGCAGATTGAAATCGGAAAATGATCCATGTTTAGAAAGGTTTTCAATAGAAATAAAATTCTGTAAATCACGTTTGATTCTAGTTTCGTAGGTCATATATTGATCAGCACTTTGATTGATCATAAGCTCAATAAGTTTTTTCTCATTTATTTCATCTGGATTGAAGACGCCTATTGAATTCCCATCACGTAAGACAAAGACTCTATCAACAATGGTGAACACCTCTTCCAGAAAATGTGTGATGTATATAATTGAGTAGCCTGATGTACGTAGGGATTGAATAAAAGAGAAGAGTATTTCTATTTCATTTTTTTCGAGAGATGAAGTCGGTTCATCAAGAATAAGCACTTTTGGGTTTTTAGATACAGCTTTTAAGATTTCTACAATTTGTCGCTTTCCAATGGATAAATCACCCACAAGTTCATTACTCTGAATATCAACATTAAACTGTTTAAGTAATGCAGTGGTTTGTCTATGTACTTTTTTCTTGTCAATTGATCCTAACTTATTCTGGGGGAAATTTCCGATAAAGATATTGTCAGCTACGGTTAAATTATTTGCTAAACTAAGTTCTTGAAATACTACAGATATCCCAGATTCACCAGCAACTTTCATATCGTAGGTTTCTTTCTGAATTCCTTCGATCGAGATGTTTCCTGAATCAGCTCTAACGACACCAGACAATATCTTTATCAGCGTGCTTTTCCCAGCACCATTTTCTCCAACAAGACCTAACACCTCACCCTTACGTAGGTCGAAGTTGATATCTTTCAACACCCTATTTCCATAATATGATTTATTAATACCGTTTGTTTCAATAATCGGAATATCCAATTGAAACCTCCTTTCACCTGCATTCTCTGCACAAAAAGTATTTTTACGGCAGGTGATTCATCAGGATGAACTCATTCAGGCAGGAAAGAGAACCCAAATACATTGGATTCTCTTCCTGCGTTATTCACCCTATTCTTGATAGAAATATTTTGCGCTATCCTGATTAATTACGAAGGTTCCAACATCAATGAAAGGAGGAAGAATCGTAACACCGGCAGCTTCGTCGTTTGTTGAAGCTGCAACTGTTGTATGGTTGTACAAGTAGAGCAATTTCAAGCCGATATAAGGCTCTAAGACTGTTTTGATGGTGATTGTAGATTCCAATTCTCCATCCTCAACGAGTTTCAATGTTGCATTATCTTTCCCGTCACCAATTATTTTCACCTTCCCCTGCATTCCGAGTTCTCTGACTGCAGTAGCGGCTCCGACACCACCGGAAGCCACAAGACTACCGATTGCATCTACATCAGGATTCGCCTGCAGAGCTGCTTTAAGCGCATCTGCATCCCGGGAGGTATCTGTCTCAGAAGCAACTTCTTGAACAATAGTGATTCCTGGATAATTTTCTTCAATTTCCATTCTGAATCCTAAAGCTCGCTGTTCCTGGCTATTTTGTCCCATCTTATAAATCAGGAGAACTTCACCCCTATTCCCGATGGACTCAGCAACCGTTCTTGCAGAAATTCTTCCATACTCGACAGTATCGCCACCAATGAAGGTTTGTCTCTTACTTACAGAAGAGTCCATGTCAATAGCAACAACAGGAATCCCTGCTTCTACAGCCTTATCAATTGCAGGTGCCAAAGTATCTTCGAAAGCCATTACTAATAGTCCAGCAGGTTTTTGAGTAATTGCCTGCTCAATCATATTCATCTGTGACTGCATATCGTAATTCGAGGGACCGATAAACCGCGTAGTAACACCAAGTTCTTCTCCTGCAGCTTCAAATCCGATCCGGTGATCGATGAAATACGGAAGTTCAAGTACAGCTCCGATGAGATAATACGTTTCATCATTTTCCTTCGGAGTGACTTTAAAATTACTCATATCAAACGGATTATCGGGGAGATAAAAATACTTTGCCGTATCTTTGTAGATAGGAAAGGTTCCGATATCAACAAATGATGGCAAGGGAGTAACTCCTGCGGCTTCATCATCAGTTGAAATGCTTACATTTTCTTTAATAAGTCCATCAACCAACATCGCAGCATACCAGTTCTCACTAATAGTATTGATTGCAATAGTTGCATACAATTCACCACTTTCAACAAGTTTGAGCGTGGCATTATCTTTATCGTCTCCTATGATAAGCACTTCACCGGATCGTCCGAGTTCTCGAACGGCGGTAGCGGCTCCTACAGCCCCAGAAGCTACCATACAACCGATTCCGGTAACGTTAGGATTTGCCTGCAAGGCAGCTTTCAACATATCAGCATCTTTCGATGTGTCGGTTTCAGAATTTACTTCCTGAACAATGGTTATCCCAGGATAGTTTTCTTCCATTTCCATCCGGAAACCTGCAGCTCGTTGTTCTTGACTATTCTGCCCCATTTTATAGATCAGCAGGACTTCCCCACGACCATTGAGACCTTCGGCAAGAGTTCTTGCAGAGGTACGCCCATAAGCGATAGTACTTCCACCGATGAACGTCTGCCGCTTACTCACTGTAGTATCCATATCGATCGTGAACACAGGGATTCCTGCATCAACAGCTTCATTTATCGAAGGCGCCAGAGTGTCTTCAAAAGCTGAAATAAACATTGCAGTAGGCTTTTGCGATATTTGCTGAGTAATTGCCATTTCCTGAGCAGCCATATCATAACTGCTGGGGCCTAACACCGAGGTGTCCGCACCATAATATAACTCCGCATATTTGAGACCCCTCTGGTGAGGAATAAAATATGGGAGTTCAAGTACTGCGCCAATCCAAGGATAGCTTACATCCTGGTACAGCTCCTTATTTGCTTCTGAACTCATTGATGGAGTAGCTTCTTTTCCACCCCCGGCAATTAATGGACTGACTACCATTACCAGTGCAACCAGAACCAGTAATAGAGTCGAAAGTTTTTTCCTTTTCATTTTTACCTTCCTATCGAATTAAATTCCCTGATTTCTCTATCGAGTAGCATGTAGTGTCAATTCGATGATTTGCGTACGCACTACATCTACTGATAACCTCTCCTTTCCATTACAATCTCTATCCTCCTTTTTCAATCATAATGTCTGCAAGCAAGAATATTAGAGTTAAACTATTACGTAAACATTTTCTTTACTCAAGTAAAGCACACCATAACTGAGTTGTCAATTAATTTTTATAGATGCTCATAACAACAAAAAAATACCTTTTATACATTAAAATTTTTATGTATTATGTTTAATATTAATATTTTATAAATTTTATATCTTATTTTGTTCTAGTATTTTTTGTTTTCAATATGTTGATGATAAAATTAATTAATTGATGTTTAAACATTTACTTGACATTACCGTGTACGCATACTAGCATATGAAAGTCTGCAAGTTCTTTTTGGTTAGCGATACAACAATTGAATTCGACACTTATTATGTGTGTAATACCTGTTGCTTGAAGAATGTTATTTTCTAATGGGTTACCATAACTTATTACAATTTAAAAAATATTCTGAAATGACTGACGACTTGGTCTTTTAGGAGGAAAATATGAAGCATTATAAATTATTGATTAACAATGAATGGGTTTCTGCTGATAGTGGTGAAAAATTCTCTACATACTGCCCTGCAACCGGAGAGGAACTGGCAACGTTCGAAAATGCAGGTATATCGGATGTTGATAAGGCATGTCTTGCGGCAAGAGCAGCATTTGAGAATGGATCGTGGTCTGAATTAGAAAATAATGAACGAGCAAAGATCATGTTAAGAGCTGCAGATATCATTGAAAATCGCTGGGATGAATTCTGTAAAGCAGAAGCCTTAGACGTAGGAAAACCAATTAGTGAAGTCACTTCTGCGGATATGCCATTCTCAATTTATGCGTTGCGATATTTTGCGAATCTTGCCAGGGAGATAAAGGGAGAATATATTCACATCCCGCAGGAACCCTATTTTCATGATTACTTAGTCTATGAGCCGTATGGCGTTGTTGGAATTCTCAGCCCCTATAACTATCCATTACATCTATTAACCCGTAGTCTGGCTCCCGCTCTGGCTGCAGGAAATACCGTCGTATGTAAAGCCTCATCTCTCACTCCTCTCACCACAGCTATGCTTGGTGAGGTTGTTCTTGAGGCTGGATTCCCACCAGGAGTTGTCAACATTCTTTCTGGCCCTGGTAGTACAGCAGGTGAAGCCTTGGCATCACACCGTGAAGTGGACATTGTGGCTCTCACTGGTTCTGAACGTATCGGTAGAAGGTTGCTGGAATTATCTGCACAATCTGAGCGCATGAAAAAGAACATCCTGGAACTTGGCGGTAAAGGGCCCGTTATTGTTGAGCCCGATTGCAACTATAATGCAACGTTAGAGAAAATAGCCGAAGGATTACTGAGTAACAGTGGACAGGTATGTTGTGCACAAACACGACTGCTCCTGCATGAATCTATTTACGATTCATTTCTTTCTGATCTCGTTACTGAAGTCAGTAAATGGAAACCGGGAGACATTCTGGATCCAAATACAAAACTTGGCGCTGTGATTAATAAAGAACAGTTGGATAAATTTGATGCGACAATTCAGGATGCGGTACAATCCGGAGCCCAGGTACTTTGTGGTGGAGAACGTTTTACCGGTGGATTCGCAGATAAAGGGGCTTTCTATAAGCCGACCATACTCGTTAATGTGCAAACAGATATGAAGTGTTATCGTGAAGAAATCTTTGGTCCAGTCCTTGTAGTGGTAAGATACTCGCAAATTGATGAAGCTATCAGACTTGCTAACGATTCAAAATTTGGTCTAGGCGCAGGAATATTTACTGAAAATTATCGGACTATTCACTATGCCTCAAAAAAATTGAATGCCGGTACAGTTTTTGTAAATACGCCAAATATGGCGAGAATGAATGCACCATTTGGTGGGAATAAAAATAGTGGTTTAGGTAGAGAATATGGGATAATCGGTCTCCATGAATACTTGAGAACAAAGAATACCTTCTGGAACATGGCCTTCGGTTATCCAGAGGAACAAAACACCATCTATTATTAAATCAAAGAATACCCAAGGATAGAGCATTCCTTCCTTGGGCAACTATTTTGTTAGCAAAAGAATCATACTAGCTGGGTTTTCCCAGCTAGTACTTCACGCTGCTTGAGTGAAACTTATTCTACACTGCATATTGTTCAATTGAAGAACGGGCCTGTGTCCAGACATGTTCGCAATTTCATGTTGAATAAGTCATGAGAAGCCACATGCATTATGCAACCTCTTCCAATTTCAATCTCTGTTCAGTCAACGACTGGACACTCACATATGCTCTTCCCGATTGCCACTCCTCCTCATACTCGATGAGGTAGGTGGTGATCAATCTGATGTATGAGTCTTTGTTTGGGAAAATACCTACCACCTTCGAACGTCTTCGAATCTCTCGGTTCAATCGTTCCAGGGTGTTGGTGGAGGATATCTTGCGATGGTCTATCTGGTCGAACCGATAGCATTGTAGAGAATCCTCCAAACCCTCTTCCAGACAGCGGATTGCTTCAGGAAATTGTTTTTCATAGGATTCCATGAATGATTGGGCATAGGACCTGGCCTGATTCTCATCAGGTTGCAACCAGATGTGTTTCAGCTGCTTGGCGAAGCTGTCCTTCTGACGATGTCCCACGTACGCAAGAATATTGCGCATGAAATGAACTTTGCAGCGTTGCCATGATGTTCCGATGAACTCTTTTTCTTGATGGCAGCCTGCAAGCCCTTGTGGGCATCACTGATACAGAGCCAGACCCGTTTGACTCCCCGACCTTTCAGATTCTGGAACAGGATACGATACGTTTCTTCAGATTCGTTGTGCATCGGTTCAACAGCGAGAATCTGGGCAGTACCATCAAGAGTGACCCCTTTTACTACCAGTACCGCCATACTCACTACATGACCGTTCTCGCGGATCTTCTCGTACAAAGCGTCAATCCAGAGGATAGGATATTCCGCTTGAAGAGGTCGATTCCTGAATTCATCGACCATCGCATCCAATTCCTTATTCACTTCTGATACCTGTGATGCAGAAATCTGTTCAATACCCATGCTCTTGGCAAGCCGTTCGATCTTCCGTGTAGAGATGCCACTTACCCAAGCTTCCTGGATAATCTGCATCAGAGCCTGTTCGCTTCGTTTCTTCGCTGTCACAAAGAAGGGTATATACCCTCCTTTACGCAATTTGGGGATGGTAAGATACATCGTACCCATCCTGGTATCGAATCGACGGATACGAGTGCCACTGAGATGTGTGGTTCGTTCTGTACTGTGTCTGCCTTTTTGAGCTCCCACTTTGTTGGCCACCTCGATCTCCATAAATTTCTCAGTGATCCACTGCAACATACGCAGCATTGGATCATCTTCAGTAATAAACGACAGTAGCTTTTTCTCCAGCTCTTTGGTAACATTTGAGTTGGTCATGAGATGTTTTCCCTCCTAGTTTTGTTTGGTTACTTACTAGTATGGGTCTTCTCATGACCATTTTCAATCTACTGTCAAATTGCGAACTTTAGTATACGTGATCAACCTAACCTACTTTACGTTGCATAATTAGCAGTATGTATCTGTATTTGGACGATAATTCATTCGGAAATTTTTGTTACCAAGGGAATTCAGTTTCAAGCTTTTCTCGTAAAATTCTTGCCTTGTCTTGAGAAAACTGTGCTCCATGTTGCCCGATGATCTCGCCTGCAAGTACCGAAGCTATATATCCTGCAGTTTCAACGGGCAGACCTCTGACCATCCCATATAAAAATCCTGCCGCATACACATCCCCAGCCCCAGTGGTATCTTTTGGGATGACCGGGCCTTGTACCGGGATGCGACTGACTGTTTGCCGATACGATATATAGGATCCCATTTTCCCATTTTTGACGATTGCTATTTCACAGAGCTTTCCCATTGATCGGCAGCACTCATAGGGATCGTAGTTGTCAAATAATATCCGGGCTTCTTCGCTGTTGGCAAACACCACATCAGCATGATCAGCGATAAGGGTACGGAAGGTATCACGATTTCTTCCTACGGCAAAGGGATCTGCGATATCGAAGGAAACTTTTGTTTGTGACTCATGGGCAATGGCAATAGCTTGCTGTACTGCCTCCTTCTGATTTTCAGTATCCCACATATACCCGGTGAAATGGAAATAATCGGCTTTTTGAACTGAATTTTCCTGTATTTCCTTTCGGTGAAAGAAGCGGTTGGCTCCGAGGTAGGTATTCATCGTTCGCTCGGAGTCGGGAGTAAGAAGAATAATAGAGGAACCGGTAGGTTCATCACCGGTTACCAGTTCGTCGCAGACCTCTAACGATTGCAGCCGATCGCGGTACATTTCGCCAAAGGAATCGCTTCCGACCTTTCCTGCCAGCACCGCAGTGATTCCCAAGGAAGCAAGCGTGATGATGGTGTTTGGACAGGATCCTCCACAGGAATATTCTGCGTGTTTTCCCTCAATATACTCGAGGAGTTCAGCTCTTCTTTGTGCATCAATAAGATGCATGGTTCCCTTGTGGATACCAAGATATTCGAGATCTTCTTCAGAGATCTGCACACTGATATCTATCAGAGGATTCCCAATACCGTACACAATAGGTGTTTTCCCGCTCATGTACGTATAGTACCCGCCTTTATCACTGAATTTCAACTGGATTGTAAAATCATCGGTTACCTTGTACGATGAATTATGGGTTCCTACAGAATTGCAGGCGGGAAGCCGCTTTCAGGATCGGTCACGATAAGTGGTAATAAGAATGCCGCGCTTCCCTGTATTGCGGCAGCTTTGCTCACTGATAAAGCGGTAACTCTGCATAATATTCCTGCAATAGAAGATGTCCGGGTCATGGTAAAACTCCTGCAGTGTCTTGGTGCTCATATTGTATGGCATGATGAACATACTGTAACCATTACTGCACATGATATCGATGATCAGGGAGAGCCGTTACCTCCTGATCTCGTGGATGCCATTAGGGCTTCGCTCTTATTGGCCGGACCGGTTACTGCCCGTATCGGCAGTATCATACTTCCTCCTCCTGGAGGCGATGTTATCGGGTATCGGCGACTCGATACCCATTTCCTTGCACTTGAATCGCTCGGAGCTACGTGCCAGATCACCGATGATGGATACGTCCATATCATGGCAAAGCACTTGTCTGGAGCACGAGTATTTCTTGATGAAGCTTCCGTTACTGCAACAGAGAATGTCATCATGGCAGCAGTGCTTTCGGAAGGAACAACGGTCATCAGCAATGCTGCAAGTGAACCCCATGTACAGGATCTCTGTATGATGCTTGTTGCCATGGGAGCTCATATCAGCGGTATCGGTTCAAACCTTATTACCATCACAGGAGTTTCTCAGTTAAGCGGTACAGAATTTACGATCGGATCCGATTACATGGAAGTAGGATCTTTTATCGGGCTGGCTGCCTCCACCGGAGGATCGCTGGAACTTCATGGGGTCGATCTTTCTCATCTCCCGATGATGGAGAAGGGATTTGCCCGTATCGGTATATCCTGGGAAATAACCGGAGAGCGTGATCTGCTGATTCCTGAAAAGCAATCCCGTGTTATCGCCCGAACCGTAAATGGACAGACACATAAAATAGATGATGCTCCCTGGCCGGGATTTCCTGCAGATCTGCTGAGTATCATCACGGTAGCAGCTACCCAGATGTCGGGATCAATTCTCATTCACGAGAAGATGTATGAATCCCGGATGTTTTTTATTGATTGGCTTATCAGGATGGGCGCCGATATCATTCTCTGTGATCCTCATCGGGCTATTGTACATGGGCCATCAAAACTTCGGCCGGCCGATGTTGCCAGTCCCGATGTCCGTGCCGGTATGGCTCTGGTAATTGCTGCGCTCTGTGCCGAAGGCACTTCAACAATTCAGAATGTATATCAGATTGAACGGGGGTATGAGCATTTTTCCGAGAAGCTGCTAGGTGTTGGTGCGGCAATACAGCGTTTGACCTAACCATATATTTTTCAAGGATTTCACTCGTCTTCATAGAACAATTCCCACAAACTGTCCAACACTATTCAACAGGTTATCCACAGGCTGTGAATATATATATCAGCAACAGGGTTTTTTGAGTTTTGTCAAGCGTGAAAAGACCTCCTGTGATACAGAATGCCGACAACCTGTCAACTTATTCTTTTCAAAAGAATTACTTGCAAAAATCACACCTATGATTTATCCAATACTTATATAAGAATTATTGGCTTCAATATAGGTACTTAGCCCTGATTTTACCCCCCTTTCTACACAAGTTATCCACAGGTTGCCCAATTGTTACATTGGAAACGAATTTGTTATATACATTTTGAATTCAACACTGATTCTGTAAGTATTTCCGTATATGAAAGCTCATGAGCCGATTGATCGGCAAAAATCGATAGACGCTCTAATTCATGAAAAAGTTCTCGAGCATTTCCCGGCCAGGGATAGTCCATCATCCGTGATAGTGTCTTCGCATCCGGATGTCTCGACTCTTCAAGACGAGAGAGAAAATGATTGATCAGAAGTGGAATATCTTCGCGACGATCTCTGAGTGGGGGAATTGCAATGACCAACCGCTTCAGGCGATAGTAGAGATCAGCTCGTAACCTATGTTCTTTCCGCAATTGATCCAATGGAATATTTGATGCGGTAATCAATCGGAAATTGGAATACTGCACAGATGTACCGCCAACCTTACGATATCGGTTCGTTTCCAGAAGTCGCAGCAGTTTTCCCTGTATAGACCGCGGCATATCCTCCAACTCATCAAGAAAGAGAATTCCGTTATGGGCTCGAGCTATATATCCGGGAGACGCTTCCTTTGCATCAGTATATGCTCCCCGCTCATTGCCGAACAGGTGGGTATCAGCGAGAGTTTCGGGAATGGTTGAACAGTTCACCACCACAAACGGACTTGCATTTCCCGAGAGATGACGAAGCAACTGAGCGACCACTTCCTTTCCGGTTCCAGTTTCTCCATAAATATGTACATAGGAAAAGATCGGGGCTATTCGGGTGATGATCGATCTGATGGTCATGATAGCTTCCGATACGCCTACCAGATGAGAACCAAGAGAATCTGTCTGCTGCTGCTGCTGCAGGATGCGCTGCATCTGGGCATCGGTGAGATGTTCATGTACAGCATGGATTCCCATGGCTTGGATAACACAGGAAAGTAACTGGTCGATGGAACAATTCCGATTGATCATACCAAAGGTACCGTCAAGGACAAACCCTTCCGGCTGTTCGATCCTCGGATGTTCTACCAGAATGATTTTCCTTCCCGGGATATGCTGTAACATGATCTTGCGTACCAGTGGCAGCTTATCCTGTCCGATATATGTATCATCGATGAGTACCACTGGAAACCGATCATCATGCATCCTTACACGCATAGTCTTCAGCTGGTTTTGATTGGTAGCAGTGATACAACCCTTCTGTAATTGGCGGTTGATACGTGATCGTAGTTTGGAATCTTTTGAGATAAGATAGAGAGACACACCTTCCTCCTTGTCACATGAAAGCACACAGGGTGTCTGGTCAGTGTAAGGGCAAGAGCAAGGATGGGGAATGTCTCAATTATGAGACAGCGTGTCTACTAGCATGTGTTGAACAATTGCTACGGCAGCCACTGCGGCAGTCTCAGCACGGAGGATATTCGTCTTTAGCAGGACAGGCGAGAAACCCTCTTCGATAAGATGCTCTACTTCAGCTGGAGAAAATCCTCCTTCAGCTCCGATCATTACCGCGATCGGTTGGGTAGTATCATGTTGGGCCAGTTGTTCAGAAAGCGATGGTTGATCAGCGACAGTACTCTGATGGAAGATGAGTGCAGTCCCCCGATGATCCCAATCCTGTATCACATCGCTGATTGCCAGTGGAGGATCAATGCGAGTAGATACAGGAGACCCGCTTTGTTGGATTGCCTCTTTTATCACCGTCTCATATCGAGCGACCTTTTCTGTGGCTTTTGCTGAGATATCTGCCACCGTGTGGGTACTGATAACAGGAATTATACGGGTGACTCCCAATTCGGTGACCTGCCTGATGATCTGGTCCATTTTCTTCCCCTTACAGACTGCTTGGTACACATGGATTTCCGGGAAGGGTCCATGAAAATCGGGAAGTGCATCTGTTTGTACCAAATCATTACCGGCACTCATCGAACAGGAGAGCGTACATGAACCTTTATCAATCTGGGTAAGGGTAAGGTTCCAGCTTCTCCCCGAGCGGTCTCTGCCAGGAAAGGAATCTCCTTCAGCGAGACGCAGTACTCGGGTGAGATAGTGGGCATCTTTTCCCCGTATGGTATATTGTTCACTTCCTGTGAAATTTTCGGGAAGGAGATAGATGCGCATCAGTTGCCGGTCTCCAGATACTCAACGGCCCGGTTGAGCACACGGTCGTACTCCGGGTCCGCAATCGGGCGGTCGTCGTATGGCATTTGGAACAGATACTCACGTCTGAGCAGCAGACGATAGATGTCTTCCTCCAGGGGTGGATCTTCTCCCACTACCGTATCAAGGAAGAGCTCGACATGCTCGTCGGTGAATTCGGGATACTCTTCAATAAATTCTCCGACGACACCGCTGTTGATAAATTCCATATAGGCATCCATATCCTCATCAGATACTTCCAGATCCTCTATTTCAATATCGACCGGGATACCCACTTCATGGATATCGTTGCCGCTTGGGGTACGATACTGACTCGTGGTCAAAGTGTAATAGCCATCACCAAATGGAGAGACAATCTGAATAAGACCTTTCCCAAAGGTGTTGGTACCGATGAGCAGCGCACGGTCATTATCTTTCAGAGCTCCGGCAAGGATTTCAGAAGATGAAGCAGAACCTTCATTGACCAGTATTACCACGGGCATCGTCGGTGGGACCAATACCTGTTCAGATGATACATACGTACGATTATCGGATGAATTTTTACTATTTACATGCACAATGGTTCTGTCGGCAAGTAACATGTCAGCAACACTCATGGTTGCATCCACAATGCCTCCTGGATTATTACGCAAATCAATAATGAGCGAGCTGATACCACGTTTGAGCAGTCCAGAAAGTTCCTTGCTTACCTGATTTCCCGTTGAGGTCGTGAACTGTGTGATGCGCAGGTACCCGATTGAGTTGTTGATCACATCCACGGATACCGTGGGGACCGATACAATTTTTCTGATTACCGTCACGTCAAACGTATTTTCACCGCGATGTACCGTGAGCACTACCGAAGTATTCGGCGTTCCTTTCAAATTATGAGAGGCTTCATCTGCTTCCCAGTCCTCCACTGATTCACCATCGATATGACTGATAAGATCTCCTGCCCGTAATCCTGCTGCTTCTGCAGGAGAGCCGGGGAATACTGAGGTGATATTCACCATGTACGTCTCTGGCTTGGTGAAATCGCGGTATTCAAGGTAGTTCTTTGAGATGTAGGCGCCAATGCCCCCGTAGGTGCCACTGGTATCTTCACTGAAATCTGCCGCATCTTTACTTACGATATAGGCAGAATATGTATCTTCAAGTCCAGTAAACAACCCCTTAGCCATGCTTTCGTATACTGCTTTGTGATCAATATCAAACAGAAAATCCCGTTCTACGAGACGGTAGAGCAACTCAAGTTTCTGCATATTAATCGAAATCTCGTCTTCAGCATAAGCTGCTCCCTTAATGTTTGCTCCTCCAGTAAAAAGGGCAGGGATTATTTGTTCGTCGACACCGGTGGCCATTGCTGCCGATCCGACACCAAAAAGTAAAACGATCAAGGTTATGACAGTTATGAGCTTTTTCATATAGGTAATATAAACAATTTCATGGTAAGTGACCACATGAGTACGGTTGACCATCGGTTGATCTCAGCGTACACTTCCGCCATGTCGCTATTTATGACCTATCCCTCCTGGATTTCTCCGTTTATTATCCCCGGGTTGCCGATCAGATGGTATAGCCTCATGTATCTGGTGGCTTTTGCCATCACGTTTATCCTGTTCATCCGTCAAAGGAATCAGGGACTAATCGCTATCTCAACCGATGATGCATACTCATTGTTCCTCTACGTAATTGCCGGTCTGATTCTCGGTGCCCGCCTCTTCTCAACACTGTTCTACGATGGTTCGCTCTATTATTGGACCCATCCCTGGCTCATATTCTGGCCGTTTTCCGATGGACAGTTTGTAGGGCTTCCTGGGATGAGCTATCATGGAGGCTTAGTAGGAGCTGTTGTCGGTGGACTCTTGTTTTCTCGAAAATATCATATAAATTTTCTCAACATCGCCGATACGCTTGCTGCTGGTATTCCGCTGGGGTATACATTTGGACGACTGGGAAATTTCATTAATGGTGAGCTATGGGGACGCGTTTCCACCGCTTCCTGGGCAATGATCTTTCCCCGAGCTCCCTCCTTCTCTACTACCTACGAGTGGGTACGGTCGGTTGCTGACACGGTTGGTATCGATTATGTTGCGGGTGAGCTGGTGAATCTTCCGAGACATCCCAGTCAACTGTATGAAGCGCTCTTTGAGGGAATTGTACTCTGGCTCTTTTTGTGGTTTATCATTAAAAAACGTAATCGGTTTCCCGGGTATACGCTCAGTTGGTATATGATTGGATATGGGGCTGCCCGATTTATGATAGAGTATCTGCGGGAGCCCGACCGTCAGCTTGGATTCATCCTTGCTTTGGGAAAACAGACTGAACCAACGGCACTCTTCCTTTCGCCGTTGAATCTTTCCATGGGACAGCTGCTGAGTGGAGCCATGATCCTTGCCGGGGTACTGTTCCTTCTTATCAGAGGAAGAAAAACGTATCAAAAAAATTCACAGAACTAGGAGTCAATATGTCAGAAATTGAACAACGGTTATCTGCCATTCGGCAACATATGCAGCAACAGCAGATTGATGCGTGGATCATAACAGGAAGTGATCCTCACGGAAGTGAATACGTTGCACCCCGCTGGCGAACCCGTGCCTGGATATCGGGGTTTACCGGGTCGGCTGGGACCGTGGTCATTACGGCAAATCGAGCATTATTATGGGTCGACTCCCGCTACTTCATACAGGCAGAGCAGGAAATAGCCGATACTTCCTTTGAACTGATGAAACTCGATACTCCATCGGTTACTGATTATAAACAGTTTCTTGTTGATTCGTTGGATTATGGGGCGGTTGTGGGTACGTGTCATCTCTATATGACCATGGCAGCAGCACGGGCTCTTCGTGCAGCTTTTGCACCTAAGAAACTGTCTCTGGTCTTTACCGATGATTGGTTTGACAACGTGTGGACTGACCGACCCGCAATACCCTGCAATCGGGTCACTGAAATGTCGCAGGAGATTGCCGGGGTTTCGGCACAGGAGAAAATCGAACATATCAGAGCTCGATTAGTGGAAAATACGTGTTCTCACACGATTATTTCCTCCCTTGATGATATTGCATGGATCCTCAATCTCCGAGGAGATGACATCCCCTATAATCCGGTCTTCATGGCATATCTTATGATCAGTCTCACTGACGTGGTTCTTTTTACCGATGTGGCGCATTTTGATGATGCTCTTCTCGAACACCTCACTCAGCTGTGTACACTGCGTCAGTACGATGAGGTTTTTTCCAGTTGCTCAGCTGCATGCAATCAAATTGATGTGTTATATCTCTGTCCTGAAAAGACCAATATGCGGCTTCAAAGCACCATTCCTGTCCGAGTTACCATCATGGAAGGGAGAGACATTTCCACCGAATTAAAAGCAAGAAAGACACCTGTGGAGATAGAAGGCATGCGTCGAGCTCATCTGCTCGATGGGATTGCCATGGTCACGTTGCTTGCACAGCTCGATCGTGAATCGACGGTGTTTACTGAAGTTTCTCTTGCGCAGCGGCTTGCTGAACTTCGTTCGATGCACGAGGAGTATATTGGTCCCTCCTTTGCTCCGATAGCCGGGTACCAATCTCACGGTGCGCTTAATCATTACAGTGCATCGGAAGCAAGTGACCGAGAACTTACCGGTAATGGATTGTTAGTGCTCGATACTGGCGGGCAGTACACGTGTGGTACCACCGATATTACCCGGACACTCGTATTCGGTGAACCTACCGAGCAGATGAAGCAGGATTATACACGGGTACTTAAAGGGAATCTTGCCCTTGCTTCCCAGCGCTTTCCGCAGGGGACCTTCGGGTATCAACTGGATGTTCTTGCCCGACAGTATCTTTGGCAGGCAGGTCTTTCGTACGGACATGGAACGGGTCACGGAGTAGGGTTCTGCCTCAATGTTCATGAGGGGCCACAGAACATTTCTCCCAAAACAATCACAGCCCCGCTGGATATTGGAGTCATTCTCAGTGATGAACCAGGGATCTACCGGACCGGTGAATATGGCATCCGATTAGAAAATCTTGTTGTCGTACAGAGGGATGCCACTACTACATTCGGGGATTTCTATGCATTTGAGGTTCTCACGCTCTGTCCGTTCGAACGAAAACTCATTGTAAAAGAAATGCTGAGCGAGGTGGAATTGACGATGCTCAATGCGTATCATCAATGGGTATATGAAGAATTATCCGACCGAGTTCCGGAAACAGTAGCCACGTATCTGAAAGAGGCGACTTTACCCCTCTGAGTACTCGCAGTATATTCAACACACAGAAGGAGAATCATTGTATGGTAGCACCATTACAGAAACACGGAAAAATAACGAGAAAAGGCCCAGTAGTGCTCGTCATCATGGACGGGGTGGGGTTTGGTAAATATGCTGAAGGAGATGCTGTTGCAGAAGCCCGTACCGGAACACTCTCAGCACTCTACGAAACTATGCCTTGGACAAAGCTGAAAGCTCATGGAACGGCTGTAGGTCTCCCCTCTGATGATGATATGGGTAACAGTGAAGTGGGACATAATGCCATTGGATGCGGACGCGTTTTTGCTCAGGGGGCAAAACTGGTCGCTCAGTCTATTGAAAGTGGGGCAATTTTCTCCGGTGAGACCTGGAAAAAGCTTATTGCACCGGTGAAGACGCATGAACATACCCTCCACTTTATTGGATTACTCTCCGATGGCAATGTACATTCCCATATCGACAATCTGAGAAAGATGATTGTTCAGGCAAAAAAGGAAGGCGTGAAGCGGGTCCGTATTCACACTTTGCTCGATGGACGTGATGTCGGGGAAGTGAGTGCCCTTGAGTATATCGATCCATTTGAGGAATTTCTTTCTTCACTGCGTGATGAAACGTTCGATGCCCGAATTGCGAGCGGCGGGGGACGTATGGTTATTACCATGGACCGGTACAATGCTGACTGGAATATGGTGAAACGGGGATGGGAAACTCATGTGCTCGGAGAAGGAAGGCAGTTTGCTTCCGCTCATGAAGCTGTTGAGACCTTGAGAAAAGAGACTGGTGCTATCGATCAGGACCTGCCCCCGTTTGTCATTGCAGAGGATTCGGTTCCCGTGGGAACTGTTGAAGACGGAGATAGTGTTATTCTCTTCAATTTCAGAGGAGATCGGGCACTTGAGATCACTAAAGCTTTTGAAGCTGAAAAGCTTGAGGAGTTTGACCGAAAGCGATACCCGAAAGTATTCTATGCCGGGATGATGGAGTATGATGGAGATTTACATGTACCGAACCAGTATCTCGTCTGCCCTCCTTCTATCGATCGAACGATGGCTGAATATCTGGTGGCAAGCGGCGTACGGCAGTTCTCCATAAGCGAAACGCAGAAGTATGGGCATGTAACGTACTTTTTCAACGGGAACAGATCGGGAAAATTCAGTGATAAACTGGAAAAATACGTTGAAATTCCTTCCGATAACGTCCCTTTTGAACAACGTCCGTGGATGAAATGCGCCGAGATTACCGATACCGTTATCGATACGATTGCATCAGGATCATATGATTTTATCAAACTGAATTATCCCAATGGAGATATGGTGGGACATACCGGGATCTATCAGGCGGTCATTTGTTCGATGGAGGCAATGGATCTCCAATTGGGGCGGTTGAAGAAAGCCGTTGAAGCTGCGGGGGGGATTCTTCTCCTCACTGCAGATCATGGGAATGCTGATGATATGTTTGAACACAAGAAGGACGGTTCGGTGAGTCGAAAGGAGGATGGTTCGCCCAAAGCGAAGACCAGTCATTCCCTCAATCCGGTTCCGTTCATCCTCTATGATGCGGCATACAACGGAGAATACAGTCAGGATCTGAAAGAAGATCTGGGGATCAGTTCTATTGCAGCTACCTGCATGCAACTGCTCGGGTACTGCCCTCCGGAAGATTATGATCCGAGTATCGTAGAGTTCAGTTGATAATACAGGAAGCCTCCACTGCGGAGGCTTCTCTATTGTAATTGACTGAAACGACCCCGTGGGATGCCGACAACGGTCCCCAGAGCAAACAGAACGACACCTGCCCATACCATTGAAGGATGGACCCGGTGCAGATACAGCAGATGCCCGACGATCACCAATGAGATACTGATGGCGCGAAACATGATATGTTTGGTGCGTTCCCGAATATAGAGGGCAATGTAGTTGAATATCGCCAATATTCCAAAGAGTAACGGAACAAAAATCAGTTGACGGTTAGTAATCCATTGGCTTGGTTCAAAGGGGTAGCGAGCCACCGATAGCGGAACTGTGGTACTGATGAGCAGACTTCCGGCTGCTCCCAGTACGGCAAATGGTATAATCTTGCCCGTATTGATACCCAGATGAAACAGACCAAGATATACCATCAATATTCCGGAAAATAACACAGCAAAAATTGCAATACGGGCGATGCAGGAGATACAGGGGAGCGTCAGGACCCCTCGGGAAACGAGATATATGATGATAGGAATATCGGTGAGCGCCATACAGATGAACAAGGGAGGCATAAGATCCCGTTCAATTTCATTACGGCTGGTCATGGGTAGAAAGAGCGCAGAAATGGTTCCTGCCAGAGTAAGTAACAGGTGAAGTCCTGTTGCCGGAAGATATGATACATAATCCTGGTCAAATTTTCCGGGGAGAAGTTGCCCGAGCCACAGTATTCCCACACCAAAGGCAAGAACAACTACTATTATCCCATGGATTGATATGTACACTAGCCGAGTAGTCTTGTGACTCATAACCCTACATCATATCTTCAACTGAAACCCGATCATCCGGAGAGACAATTCGGGAACCGAATACTGATCCATACACTGCCACCATAGTATCTACACTGAGCGAAGTAAGCTGAAGCAACGGCAGGAGAATAAGAATTCCTGATGAGAATAGGAGTGCATTATCTGCCTGCATTCCCTGCAACACCAGTACCATAATAAACGGCACTTCGATTCCCAGGGAGAAGGATGATGCTAGAGAGAAGAGCGCTGAGAACAGAGCAATAGTCGCCATACTTTGCACAGAGAGTTCAGCACCGCTACTTCGCAGTATCATAACTACAATAAATGTAGCAATCAGTGCACTTCCACCTCGACCAATAATGGTAAGCAGGGGAGTTGCAATTCCTCCCACCCGTTTTCTTACTCCACAGTTTTTCTGTGAAAGTGCAAAAATGGCCGTAGTACCAAACAGAAGATTTCCAGAAAAGCCACTGGATAAGAGAGCGCCAAGTGATCCAAGCAGCATACTGTAGGGATTTCCTCCTCTGAATCGCGTGAATATCCCGAAGAGCAGTGGCAGTACCACAATCAGGGCAACTACAGCTACCACTAGGATACTGACGGCAAAGAACAGATGGTGAGATAGTACCGTGGCGATAGGAAATTCGCGAGACCATTGAGCGCTGATCAACAGTACGAATACCGCCCCGAAAACAGTCATAATACGGGCGAGACGAAGCATCGCTTCAGCGAATGAATTTACTATCACATATGCCGGACGAAGCACTTCTCTATTCGGACGCATTGCCATGCCGAAAAGGAACGCTATGACCATGATAGGCAGCAGGGATGTTGCACTGCGGGTGAACTGAGTAAAAGCATTTTCGGAAACAAACAAATTGGGTAACGAGGAAAAATCAAAGAATGATAAAGAGGTTGTCTGCCCGCCTGGTATTTGGGTAAAGGGGATGGGAGAAACCATAGCCAGGGCCATCCCGAGAAAGCTCAGCACGATCGTGGTAAACAATCCCCAGAAAATTGCAGATGAAAATACGATAAAGGTATCTTTATAGCGTCTCAACGACGCAGCTGCTGCTGTGTACAGGGTAAATACAATCGGGTACAGCATAAAAATGCCGAGCTGGAGTGCAACCGGAACGACGGCATCAAGGAACGTTGCATAGGGTTGCCAGTCATGCAGTAGCAGGCTGGCTGCAATACCGAAGATAACCGCTACAGGGTAGGTGATCCATGTCTTCATATGTGCAACAGTATCCTATCAGTTTGCATAAGTCAATTAAGTTGTTCCAGCAGCTTCTGCACCTGATAACCAGCATGGAGATCGCTTTTCAACAGGGCAAGCAATATGCGCTTTGCTGCCTCAATAACTTCGGAACCACTGTGAATACAGACTCCCAGGAAGATTAGGAACACCGTATCCTGGAAATTCTCTTTATGGTACCATCGCACCTGTTGATACTCATTGACTCCGATAGCATGGCAGAACTCTGGGCTGTCAAGCAGCTGTTGAAGAATCTGCTTAGGGGACGGCTCTTCCTTGAGCAGTTCCCGGGAAACCTCCTTAACATCAAGTGTCAAAAAGATGCTTCTTTGCAGCATTCGCTCTAGTTGTGCGCTATCCCCGTTGATCTCAGCTGCGATATCGGCAAAGAATTCGGGAAGGAGCAGTGATTGAGCTACTGATCCAGCTTCATGCAGAGCTGTATCATGCGGGAGAAAGGCTTTGAGCATGAGCGATGCAATGACGAGCAACGGCAATTCATCCATGATTCTCGCACCATCAAGAAACAGATTTCCTGAGAGGTCTTCATCGAAACAGCTCATGAGATTCTGCAGTTCCTGAAGGACCTGTTTGGGGTCGATTTCCTCCCGGATGGAAGGGAGTGCGGCACGACTTGCATAATCGAGTGTTTCATATCGGGTTGAAAGCCGTGCATATCCTTCACCGGCAAGGAGAATGAACTTCCGTATATCTTTGCTTTTCAGTCTTTCTCCTCGTACCATCCTTCGTACGGTAGACAGCATGGCTTCACCACGAAAATTATCGAGAGCCTGGAAGATGGGCTGCAATCGTATCAATGCCAGATCACGTTCAAAAGTAGCCGTTCCCCGGCCGTTCAAATGACGGTACAGCGCCTCGTAAGAGCCGTCATGATCTTCAACCTCGCGAATATTGAGGTATACACGGGTCTCATAGCCATTCAACGAGACCCATAATCCCTCATCAAAAATATTCATGGAAGGAACTATGTATGTCAGTGCTTCGGGATATCGTTCATATATCGTGTACTGTCGGCCTCCCATGGTCAATCCAAGACTATCTCCGAGGGAAATGGTACGGGTGGAACGACTTCCATCGGAATAGCGGATCATCTTCGGTGCCGAGGTAAATATGCTGCCTTGAGCCATCTCATATTGGTTGTTATACAACACAAGTGCACGACGCTCAGCTGTGCCGTTTACATAGGCAAAAACAGATTCCTGCACGTGATTATTATCGGAAACATCAAAAAGTTCAAAGTAATCGACACCACTGAAGATATACCGCATCCGCAGTAATCCGAATATTCTTCGGTAGTGTTCTCCCACCAGATGTTCATCGGGATATTCATTCCAGTAGGCACGACGATACTCCATGCCGTACTTCTCTCGGAATCCTTCAATCTGACCATGTCCGAACATCGGCAGACCGGGCATGGTGGCAAGCAGTGTACACACACCGAAATACTTGTCCGCAGTTCCGAACTGAGCAACTGCAGTCTCTTCATCAGGGTTATTCATGAAATTGACAAATCGTTTCAGAATCTCCGGGTCAAAAGATATAGTATTTCTGATTGTGTCACGATATTTCTGATTTTCCTGATTTTTCAGCATATTCATAAAGGCACTGTTGTACACACGATGCATCCCGAGTGTGCGGACAAAGTATCCTTCCATCATCCAGAAAGCCTCTGCAAGCAGTAAAGTGTCGGGAACCTCCGATGCAATCCGGTCAACAACTTCACGCCAGAATTCCTGGGGAATTCTCTCGTGGAACTCTGCGTCACTCATGCCGGCTTCAGCGCGGCCCGGGATGTCTCCACCACTACCGGGCTGCGGATACCATAACCGTTGAATATGGCGTTTTGCCAATGTCATCGCTGCATCGAATCGAATGATATGAAAGTTTCTTGCGACATGAAGAATCTGTTGAATAACAGCCTCTCTGGTCTCAGGATTGAGAAAATCAAGCTGTGCGGTATCATTCCAGGGCATTGAAGTTCCATCATTTCCGTGAAAGATGTACTGAACCTCATGGTGATCACGATCAACTCTTCGGTATGTGACCGCAGCATCACTTCGATCGTAGTAGTGATCTTCTATCTTGATTTCAATTCTTGGATCGGGAGAAAGATCCTCTCCATGGTAGGTGTAGGATGGAAACGGCGGATACGAGGTACGTACAAAATATTCCGGATGGTACAATGCCCATTCACTATCGAGACCGGTGTGGTTAGGTACCATGTCACTTGCGAGACGGATACCGCGTGCTTTGCATCGTTGATCAAGCTGATGCAAAGCTTCCCATCCTCCGATGGAAGAGGCAATCTCATATCCTTTCAACGAGTATGCAGAAGCCTCGGCCTCAGGATTTCCACAGAGATTTTTTATCCGCTTTGAGGCATTGCTCCGTTCCCACAGTCCGATCAGCCAGAGGGCGGTAAAACCTCGTTCTGCAATTAAATCAAGTTCCCGATCAGGAATCGCATCAAGTGTCTGCACCGGATATCCATAATACCGAGAGAGCTGATCAAGCCAGACCAGAGTGCTCTTTGCCAGCATTACCACATTGGGCATCCAGTTCTGATCAGTACTGTATGCTTCATACTCCTGTTGTGAATAATCGTATGAGAGCACCTGAGATGGTCCTGGACCTCCACCGATAAACCGGGGTTTCTCTTCTTCCTGAATGAAATCAACCGCACGCAGCAATTGTTCCCGGAGTGTATCGGGGATGAAGTCTTTCCATTGGCGTAGGATATAGGAAATCTGTGCACTGAGTGAATCGGGATGAGCTTTTGCGGGGGAGGTGAGGAAGGAAAAGAGATCTTCGTCATCGGATCCGAGATGCGCAGCATTCTGTGTGTAAGCGCCCATGAGGGTGCTGATGGAGAGAGCGGCAGGGGGGAAAGTGACCCCTTCCGGTTTCACCAATGGCTTTGCCGCTTTCACGAGTGCGGGATTCTCGAGAAGCACCTGATGGATGAAAAATCCGCGCGTAGCTTCCTCAGTGAAATCGGGATCTTCCGGGGTTTGATCAGTCAGCAACAATGAAGGAAATTCCCGTGCATAGAAGGCAAGTGTCTCCTTGCAGGAATGCTCCCGCGTAATCTGTGGGGAGAGGCGAGAGAAGAAATCATGATCCTGCTCAGTAAGATAACGGCTTACGACACTTTGATAGAGAACGTGGAGCAATCCTGTTGCATGCAGTTTTGCCGCAGAGAGGTATTGTTCTCCCCCAGATCTGCGTTTCACCTCGTTATACCGGTATGCAAGCGATTTTGCCTGCTCATATAATCCCTGTATCGTTCCATTAGCTGCGAATACGGGTTTCTGAAAAACTATTTCCTGCCGGGTTTTCCGAGCGATTCGAAGATCTCTAGCTGTCATGTGAACCCCCTGTTGGTCTCGATCTTATCGGGAAAAAACCACCCTTTTAGTATCGCCTCCAGAGTCGACCACGTCAACAGGAATCCAGAGATCCCACCGTTCGGGTTATAGGTAATGCACTTGTTTGGCAGTTTTGATCAAACCACATCTGTAACAGGGAAGCAGCACAGGAGAATACAAGAGGAAGTTCTGCTTCCTCCATGACAGAAAATCTACTGAGTACATAGGAGGCTACATCCTGCCGATTAGGCCTCCCGATACCAATACGCATCCGATACCAATCGGTGCTTTTTAATTCCTGAGCAATGCTTCGCAATCCATTATGTCCTGCTGGAGATCCTCCCTGTTGCAGGCGAACGGTGCGAAAGGGGAGCTCTATGTCATCATGGACAATTAAGAGTTCCTGTGGATCAAGGGAAAAATATCGGAGGAAAGCCCCGACACTCTTTCCACTTGCATTCATAAAAGTCATGGGTTTGAGCAGGTAGAGATCCTGTGATGTATAACGCCCTTTTGTCCACTGTCCATGAAACTTTTCCTGCCACGGAGTCTGCAATGATAGTTCACGAAACGCGTCAAGAAAAAGAAATCCTGCATTATGTCGTGTCAGCGTATACCGTGGTCCTTTATTGCCGAGAAAGACGATCAATCGTATCATGATGGTTACATCATAGATGGTTGGCTCCTACGGAGCAAGGAGGTTCGATGATGTATGTGTTAGTCTTTCATGTGCCGAAAACTGATGCAGAACGGGTAAAAGATGCCGTTTTCTCTGCAGGAGCGGGACGTATGGGCAATTACGAACGATGTTGCTTTCAGGTCCCAGGCGTCGGTCAGTTCACTCCCATGGCAATGGCTCATCCTGCCATCGGTTCTGTTGGCCAGAAGACCATTGTAGATGAAATGCGTATTGAAATGACCGTAGATGAATCGTGCGTCAAACAGGTGATACAGGCGTTGCTGGATACGCATCCGTACGAAGTTCCTTCCTATCATCTGATTGCAGTGACCACACTTGAGCAGATCGGATGTGACTGATACACTGCCTCAGACCGGAGGGGAAACGCATGATACAATCAGCAGACCTAGAGGAATTAGCTAAAGAACGGGTACTGATTCTTGATGGTGCTATGGGTACGATGATCCAGAAGCTTTCCCTTGAAGATGCAGATGTCACCTGTGATGCTGTCGGACCTGTCTTTGGCTGTAACGAAGTGCTCAATCTGACTCGTGGAGACCTCATCTGTGATATTCATATGGCGTACCTGCGTTCAGGTGCCGATATCATAGAAACCAATACTTTCGGAGCGAATGCGTTTTCACTTGCCGAATACGGACTTGTCGAATATGTCTATGATATCAATCTTGCTGCAGTAGAAATTGCCCGTGCGGCAATTCAGACAGTACGTGAAGAGACAGAGACTCCTGCCTTTGTGGCAGGAGTGATCGGTCCGACAGGCAAGTCAATATCACTTTCTCCCTCTGTCGATGATCCATCTTATCGCGATGTGACTTTTGATGATTTTGTTGCTATGTACCGACAGCAGATTGCAGCACTTCTTGATGGACATGTTGATCTTTTGTTGATTGAAACGGTTTTCGATACCTTGGTGGCAAAGGCCGCTTTGACCGCAGCTCTTCAATTGTTCGATGAACGATCAGAACAGGTGCCGATTATGGTATCAGCAACCTTCAGCGACACCAGTTTGCGTACCTTGTCAGGGCAGACTCTGGAAGCTTTCGTTGCCTCCCTTTCTCCCTATCCTCTCTTTTCTCTTGGAGTAAACTGTTCCATGGGAGCACAGCAGATGGTTCCCCTTATACGAAAACTTCATGAAATTTCACCGTTTCGTACCAGTGCACATCCCAATGCAGGCTTTCCTGATCAGGAAGGCTTGTATCGCCAAACTCCCGAAGATTTTGCCCAATTGCTGAAGGAGGAACTAGAACAGGGACATCTGAATATTATCGGAGGCTGTTGCGGCACCACCGAAAAGCATATTGCATCCCTTGCAGAAATTGCTGTTGCCTCACCACCGCGGGCGGTTCAGCAGCAGAGTCAAGCATTACAGGCAAGTGGGTTGGAAATTCTTCAGCACAATCACAATCTATCATTTATTGCCATTGGAGAACGGGCAAATGTTGCCGGATCACGTAAATTCGCGCGATTGATCAGACAACGGAAATTTGACGAAGCTCTTGCCATTGCACGCGATCAGATAGCCCGGGGAGCGAGTATCATTGATATCTGTATGGACGATCCTTTGATAGATCCGGTAGAGGCTATGGTGACTTTTCTCCGACTTGCCGGAGCAGATCCCGAGATAGCTCGCGTACCCTTCATGATCGATTCATCACAGTGGGAAGTTATTGAAGCGGCTTTAAAAGAGATACAGGGTAGAGCATTAGTCAACTCGATCAGTCTAAAAGAGGGAGAGAAGATCTTTCTTGAACGGGCACGGCATATCGTACGGATGGGCGGTGGTATCGTGGTGATGCTCTTTGATGAGCATGGCCAAGCCGACACGTTTGCACGTCGATGTGCGGTAGCCGATCGAGCATATCATCTCCTCATTGATACAAAGACATGCAGAGAGCAGGACATTATTTTTGATCCGAATGTACTTGCCATAGCCACGGGCATTGATGAACATGATCAGTACGCCATCGATTTTATCCGATCTGTTTCCTGGATCAGATCGCATTGCCCGGGTGTTTCAATTAGTGGTGGTATAAGTAACCTCTCCTTTTCGTTCCGGGGAAACACCGAGCTCAGAGAGGCAATCCATGCCATCTTTCTCGAGTATGCCTCAGATGCAGGATTGAACATGGCCCTGGTGAATCCTGGATCACTTGTTGACCCGGCAAGTGTATCAGAGCCAGCCGGCTCGCTCATTCGCCATTGTCTCCTTGCCGATACCGACGATGTTGTCAGTGCACGGGAACAGTTGATTAATTTTGCTGCTGAACATACTGCAGTCGGAACCGTTAAGCAGACGGAGAGCACACCAGAGAGTTCTCTCTGGCGTGGCCTACCGGCAGCAAAGCGGATTGCTCATGCGCTGTTGATCGGTGATGAATCCTATCTTGCTCAGGATCTTCAGGAATTGGAAACAACTGCAGCAGTGGATATTATTGAAGGTCCGCTCATGGACGGAATGAAAGAAGTCGGAAGACGGTTTGGAGAGGGAAAGCTCTTCCTTCCTCAGGTGGTTCGATCAGCCCGGGTGATGAAACGTGCGGTGGATATTCTTCGACCAAGGCTGGAAATAACCTCCGGTTCGGATACATCGATCGGTACTATTCTCCTTGCAACGGTGAAGGGGGATGTTCATGACATCGGGAAAAACATCGTTTCGCTTGTGCTTTCCTGTAATAATTTCACGGTTATAGATCTTGGCGTGATGGTGCCGCCTCAGGATATTTTACAGGCAGTCGAAAAATATCACCCGATTATTGTTGGCTTGAGTGGATTGATTACCCCATCATTGCATGAGATGGCACAGGTGTGTCGCCTTTTTGAAGAGGCAGGAATTACCATACCCATCATGATTGGAGGAGCGACAACCAGTGAAGAGCACACGGCATTGAAACTTGCTCCTTTATATGAACAGCGGGTATTTCATTCAACTGATGCTTCTCATGCAGTATCGGTAGCGCGTGCACTGCTCTCTGTGGACCAATCTCAATATATACAGAATATTGAAGCACGATACGAAACCATACGTCATGCCCACCAACAGAAACAGGAAAAGCCTCTGATGCATATGGATGAGGCGGTACGCCGTCGGTTTATCAAAACGGAGGCAGCGGTTTCTCCATCGGAATATGGAGTCCGTGTTATTGAGGATCTTCCCCTAGAGGTGCTGATTGACCGGATAAATTGGGCAATGGTGGCATCTGCGTGGAGTGTGCCTGTTTCTTCTGAGGAGGCAAATCGGCTGAAAGCTGACGGACATGCACTGCTTAATCGTCCCGTGGTCCGACAGGCCTTTTCTCAGAGCATGAGAGCGGTGATCGGCCTGTTCCCGGCGAGAAAGGTCTCCACAGAGTCGATAGAAGTGCAGTATGAGTCTCGCACGCACCGTTTTGATTTCTTGCGGATGCAGATACCGGGAAACGATGGATTCTGCCGCTCATTAGCCGATTATGTCCATGATCAGGCCCCTGATGTCATGGGTATGTTTGCTGCCACCGCAGGAATCGGCATGGATGTTCTTATGGATCAGTATCGTGCGGATCATGATGATTATCATGCCCTTCTGTTAGGAATTCTCACCGACCGATTGGTTGAAGCACTCAGTGGTTATTTGGAGGAATACCTTCGGCATACCTGGTGGAACTTTGGCCATCAGCGAGTGATTCGCCCGGCAGTAGGATATCCTTCTGCCCCCGACCATGCCCAGAAACACCAGATATTTGATCTTCTTCAGGTAGAGCAGAGAATCGGGATCACGCTTACCGAAGGATATGCCATGGCTCCTCCTTCTTCGGTCTGTGGATTTTATTTTGTTGGATCGGGATGCACCTACTTTACGCTTGGACCACTTGGTGAGGACCAGATTGTGCGGTATGCTGAACACAACGGGCTTGAAGTTTCGCAGCTGGAACAGCGGATGCAGTACCACTTGGGAACTGCCTCTCATGTGTAGCAGGAGGGCTGAATCATGAAAGTGACTGATATCATCACGAGATCAAAGAGACCGCTATTCACATTTGAATTACTTCCACCACTGAAAGGTCATACCATGGAAGCTATCAATCGTGTGATTGAGACGCTTCTTCCCTACCATCCTGCTTACATCAATATTACAAACCACCAGATGGAAGTGGTGTATGTTGAGCGTCCGGATGGCTTGATTGAGCGACGCACAACGAGAAAACGTCCAGGTACAATCGGTCTTGCAGCCGCGATACAGCATCGATATGGGCTTCCGGTAGTACCCCATTTGATTTGTGGGGGCCAGACACGTGAACAGCTTGAAGATCAGCTGGTGGAATTGAACTTCCTCGGAATTGAGAATGTGCTTGCCCTACGGGGAGATCCGCCACACGGGGAGAGAAGGTTTGTTCCTACCAAGGGAGGTTATGATCACACCGAAGGTATGGTGGCGCAGATAGCGGCAGTAAACAAAGGTATGTATCTTGATCCCACATTGCGTGATCCTGTTCCTACCTCTTTTTGTATCGGTGTTGCCGGGTATCCTGAAAAACATGCTGAAGCTCCGAATATGGAACATGATATTGATATGCTGAAACGGAAAATTGATGCAGGAGCTGAATATATTGTGACACAGATGTTTTTCCTCAACGAAGCCTTCTTCACTTTTGTTGAACAGTGTCGAGCCGCAGGAATATCGGTTCCCATCATTCCCGGAATCAAGCCTATTCAGCGCAAGAGTGACATCGAGCTTCTTCCGCATATCTTCCATGTGGATTTGCCCGTTTCATTGGTTAGAGCGATCGAAGAGAGTAATTCTCCTGCTGATGTCAGGGCAATTGGATCAGATTTCTGTATTGAACAGGTCTCTCAACTCCTGGAGGCAGAGGTTCCGGGTGTCCATTTCTACAGCCAGGGGCGGGCCGAGCCGATTGCACGAATTGTTGAAGCGACCTACGGCAAGCCCTCAGCGTGAGGTGGCTACCTGACATTTCTCGCAGATATCGGAAACCGGGCACCGTGAACAGAACGGTGAGATGGGAGTACAGATCAGCTGTCCAAAAGAGACCAACAGTTCATTCAACGGTATCCAGTACTTGCGCGGCATGATCTGTTCCAGAGCTTTTTCAGATTCCTCAGGTTTCCTAGTAGTGATCCATCCCATGCGGTTTGCAATACGATGAACATGCGTATCCACACAGATAGCGTCAATGTTAAATCCGAGGTTCAGTGTCAGATTAGCGGTTTTTACTCCGACACCGGGTAGCGCGAGTAAGGCATTTTTATCCGAGGGAACTTCCCCGTGATACTGATCGATCAGTATTTGAGAAATATTGTGTATATGAGAAGCCTTCACCCGGTAGAATCCTGCAGGATATATTGCCTGTTCTATCGTCTCTTGGGAGAGCAGAAGCATCTGTTGTGGGGTATCTGCCAGGGCAAATAGGCGCTCGGAAGCTGCAAGAGTCACCGCATCTTTTGTTCGAAGTGAGATGATCGTAGCAATCAATACCCGGTATGGATCGTGCTTTTTCAGTGAAATGGTCGAAACGGAAGGCAACACAGTTTGCTCTTTCCGAATCGCCTGAGTTATGCGTGAGAAGATATCATCCCACTGTTTTTTATCATCTGGTGTATACACAGTTTCTCCCTCAGACAGGATAGCTGAATATGCCTTGATTGGACAACTGGCAAAGCTTGACAGTGGTAGGGAAAAGATTTAGCTTTCTCCTACCATGATCATTATTTTGAAACAACAGGTCAGCGACGCCCAAAAGAGCGCAGTGAGAGATTTCCTCAAATCAAAAGGATTCAAGGTCAAAGAGATTGTCGGCCAGGAAGAGACCGTACTCGGTGCCGTTGGGACTCATCGGATCGATATACGTGAAGTCTCGCTACTTGATGGGGTTGCAGATGTCATACCGATCTCTAAGCCGTACAAGCTTGCTTCCCGGGAGCTGAAGAAGAGCGATACGATAGTCAGTGTAGGGAAAGTAAAGGTCGGTGGTCAGCGGATCGTCGTCATGTCCGGGCCTTGCGCCGTTGAAAGCAGAGAACAGATTATGACCATTGCAGGTCAAGTGCGGGATGCGGGTGCGGTGATTCTGCGCGGAGGTGCTTTCAAACCGCGAACAAGTCCGTATGCGTTCCAGGGGCTTGGCGAAGAAGGCCTCAGATATCTTCGCGAGGCTGGGGATGCCTATGACATGCCGGTGACCACTGAAGTAGTTAGTCCTCGGGATGTCGATATGATGCTTGATTACATCGATATGTTTCAGATCGGTGCTCGTAATATGCAGAACTTTGAGCTATTAAAGGAAGTTGGGAAAACCGGCTATCCGGTTCTGCTCAAACGCGGACTTTCGGCTACCGTGGAAGAGTGGCTTATGGCGGCTGAGTACTTGATGGCCTCGGGTACCGATCAAGTAATTCTCTGTGAACGGGGAATCCGTACTTACGAAACAGCAACGCGAAACACCTTAGATATCAGCGCTATTCCTGTTGTACAGCGACTTACCCATCTACCGGTCATTGCTGATCCCAGTCACGCCACCGGTTTACGTGATATGGTCTCCCCGATGTCCCTTTCCATCATTGCAGCAGGTGCCAGCGGGTTGATAGTTGAGGTGCATAACAACCCTGATAAAGCACTTTCTGATGGTCCGCAGTCTCTGTATCCTGAGCAGTTTGAGAAACTGATGCATGATATCCAGGCGTTGTGTCCAGTGCTAGGGAAATCCCTTGAACGTATTCCCCGTCCTGCACGTATCGTACACACATCAGGCCAACCTGCGGTGATCAAACCCGCTGAAAACCTCACCATAGCCTTCCAGGGAGAACCGGGAGCCTACAGCGAGCAGGCTATCCGAATGGTATTCGATGAGACAGCTCAGGTACTGCCAAGACGGATGTTCTCTGATGTGTTTGAGTCGGTACTCAAAGGGGAAGCGACGTATGGCATGGTCCCGGTAGAAAATACCCTCGGGGGTACGATCAATGAGACTTTGGATTTATTGCATAGTTATCCCGACCTGACGGTGGTCGGAGAGAAACAGATCCGGATACGGCATAATCTCATCGGACTTCCCGGCTCTTCTCTGGATACGATCACTCGTGTGTTCAGTCATCCGCAAGGGCTGGCACAATGCGCTGACTTCCTTGAAAAGGAAATGCCGCAGGCTGAGGCCGTTCCATTCTTCGATACCGCCGGTGCGGTAGGCCATATTGCGCGTCTGCAGGATCCTACCTGTGCTGCCATTGCCAGTGCCACCGCTGCTTCATACCATCATATGGAGATTCTCCGTGACTCGATCGAGACTGACAGCAGTAATTTCACCCGGTTTTATCTGGTCTGCCGTGAAGAGCATGCTCCAGTGTTCAGAAGCACGATGCCTGTCGATCGTGTTGCCATGGTCTTTTCTGTTCATGATCATGCAGGGGCCTTGTTTGAAGTATTACAGGTATTGTCGACCTACCATCTGAATATGAAGAAACTCGAGTCTCGTCCGATTCCCGGAAAGCCCTGGGAGTATGCGTTCTTTATTGAATCTGAGCTCATTGCAGAACCTGCTTTCAGCCAGGCAACTGCACAGCTTGCCGAGATGTGTGCATCGTTCAGGATACTTGGGACGTTCAGTGGAGATCGTAGGTAACCGTTATGGGAACTGCCGGTTCATATACTTTGGTTAAATGGTTTGTGGGAGTCTTGTCTACCGAACCTTCGGTACATGAGCAACTCTTTGAACAGCTCAAGCAAAGGTTCGGAGATATTGAACAAGTCACAGATCCTGTTCCCTTCACTTTTACCCAGTATTATCACGAGGAGATGGGAGGCGAACCCCAACGATTTTTCATTGTGTTTAAAGATCTCGTCGATCCGAGCCGACTTGCTGACGGAAAGATCTATACGAATCAGATTGAACAGCAGTATACAGTCTCCGGTAAACGGCGGATCAATCTTGATCCGGGTCTGGTCTCCTCCGAGAATGTCATTCTTGCAACAACGAAAAACCGCAGTCACCGGATTCCGCTTCATGATGGTCTGTACGGTGAAGTGACGCTGTTATATCGGAATCGGACGTATCAGGCTCTTCCCTGGACTTATGCCGATTTTGCAAGTCCGGAATGGATCTCTTTTTTCTGCACCATACGAAGAAACTATCGTGAACAGATGAAGCGGGAATCCTGAGCAGCACGTTATTCAGGCATGAGAACTGTAATGATCTCGCTCGTGCTCATGTGTGTATGGGCCTGTTTTTCCTGTGATTCCTCCCTATGGGTCGAGGTAACCATCGGAGATGAACATCCCTGGGAATGTGCATCCGGGAGACAGTTTTGGTATACCGTGGTGTGTTTTAGCAAAAACGGTATTACGAAACAGCAGCTTTCCATAGGAAGACGAAGTTTCCGCATTCCGTTAACGCCTGGTCAGACTACCATTATTGCCGCTTATCCACTCGGGAGCACCTCTCCTCTTGGGGGTGCCTATCATCCTGGATCGGATAGCCCCTCTGTGCAGCTTACCTATCGGAAGGGGCCTTTGGCTCACCATCTATTACATGTGGCCGCTCAATGGCCAAAACCGATTGCTGCGTGTGATTTTTCATATCTTTATCATGAGATTACCGGTATTGATTTGAACGGGGCGGCAATTGACTGGAATCAGATGGCTGAAGATCTCGTTCGTGGAAAGCTTTCTTCAGATTCGTTTTCTTCGATGAAAACATTTGATGTAACCCTTTCAGATCTTCTTTGCGGATGGTGGATTCCCGAAAGTCCCCTATACCCTCAGTTCTATGCATTTTGCTTTACTGACACGGTCCTGACAGCACTGACTCCAGGAGTTCACCGTTACATCAATATGGAGCATGAGCTGGAACTGCGGGTGGTTGTCCCTGATGATCCCGATCAGGATACCTTCTGGCATGTCGTTCCGATGGATCCGCTTCTGCAACTCTCTGAAACGGCCTATCTACAGCTTCTTTCGGGGGAGAAGGCTTCACAGAAGTAGGGTAAATCAGTAGAGTGTGCCCATGGAATCAATCAGAGAGTTGTATCGGATCGGGCACGGTCCTTCGAGCAGTCACACGATGGGACCGAGGTATGCGGCACAGCGGTTTTCAGCACTTCAGCCTCATGCTCACCATATTGAAGCTGAACTATTTGGAAGCCTTGCGGCCACCGGTAAAGGACACCTTACCGATACAGCACTACGTGAAGTATTTGCCGATCGGGACCTCGTGATACATTGGCACCCTGAGACCTATAAGGAATATCATCCGAATGCGTTAGCTCTTCATGCGTATGATGCTGCAGCTCAAGTGATCGAATCAAAGGTCTATTACAGTGTAGGCGGGGGCAAGGTCCTCGAAGAGAGTGAGATACATCTACCGACAAAAGCGGTATATCCGAAATATCTGAGTCGATTAGATCATATTCTGGCCTACTGTCGCAAAGAGGGCATGCAACTGTGGGAACTGGTAGTGAAGTATGAGGGAAGGGATATCCTTGATTATGTCGAAGAAGTCTGGACTGTGATGACCGAAGCCATCGAACGAGGACTCGAGCAGGAGGGAGTTCTTCCGGGTGGATTAAAACTTGCAAGAAAAGCTTCTCAATACTTTGCCCAGGCTGCTGGAATGTCCGGTCCGGTGGGTACTCCGGCACGTGCTCTCAGCTACGCTCTTGCTGTTTCCGAGGAGAATGCAGGGGGTGGCAAAATTGTCACCGCTCCTACCTGCGGCTCCTGCGGGGTGCTTCCCGGGGTACTGCTCTATGTTCGCAACCAGTACAAACTGCCTAAGGTGAAAATTCTCCGTGCGCTACTCACTGCGGGGCTTATCGGTAATATAGTGAAAACCAACGGTTCGATATCGGGAGCCGAGGTAGGTTGTCAGGGAGAAATCGGCGTTGCCTGTGCAATGGCATCCGGAGCTGTTGCTCAGTTGCTCGGAGGGACAATTCATCAGATTGAATACGCAGCTGAGATGGGACTTGAGCACCATCTCGGCCTTACCTGTGATCCCATGATGGGCCTTGTGCAGATTCCGTGCATTGAACGGAATGCACTAGGTGCGATGCGTGCCCTAGACCATGCGGGGTATGCGTTACTCTCTGACGGAAGGCACAAGGTTTCTTTTGATGAGGTGGTTGAGGTGATGATGGAGACTGGACAGGCACTCCCTTCCCTCTACCGAGAGACCTCTCTGGGAGGTCTCGGTAGAATAAAAACCTGATATCAGCCTTTTACCACGATATTGACGAGCTTATCGGGAACAACGATAGTCTTGATGATTGATTTACCGTCAGTAAGTTCACGAATACGGTCATGTTCTGTAGCTAGAGTCTGAAGGGTCTCTTTGGACAGTCCCTTTGCCACTTGCAGCTTTGCCCGAACTTTTCCGTTTACCTGTATGACTAATTCAATCTCGTCATCGATCGTGAGTTCCTCCTGGTATTGTGGCCATTTCTGGTTTGCCACAGAGGGTTCATGACCCGCCATTTCCCATAACTCCTCAGCAAGGTGAGGGACGTAGGGAGCGAGAAGGAGAATCAGCGTTTCCCAGATTTCCCGAGGCAGATCATCAACTTTATACAATTCATTGACGAGAATCATCATCTGTGAGATGGCAGTATTAAAATCCAGACTGCCCGTATCATGGGTGACTTTCTTGATGGTCTTGTGCAGAACCTTACGCAGATCCGCGGATGGTTCATGATCACTGATTTCCCGCTCGGTAAGTCGCCAGACACGATCGAGAAATCGGAAGACTCCCGATAGCCCAGTGGTTGCCCACGGCTTGGACACCTCTAACGGTCCCATGAACATTTCGTACATACGCATAGCGTCTGCACCCCAATCACGGATGATTTCATCGGGATTGATAACGTTCTTGAGGCTTTTGGACATCTTTGCTATGACCCGTTCAAGCGGTTCTCCGGTAGCTTTCTCGATGTAGGTATCAGGGGCTGTTTCCTCAACTTCATCCACCGCAACGAGAGTTTTATCTGCCCGTTGATAAGCAAATGAGGTGATCATGCCCTGATTTACCAGTCGTTGGAACGGTTCTGCCGTATTGACGATTCCCAGATCATACAGCACCTTGTGCCAGAATCTGGCGTAAAGGAGGTGCAGCACGGCATGTTCAGCACCACCTACATACAGGTCCACCGGCATCCAGTAGTTGATTGCTTCATCAGAAGCAAGCACTTCGGTATTGTGCGGGTCAAGATACCGCAGATAGTACCAGCAGGAACCGGCCCACTGCGGCATGGTGTTCGTCTCTCGTTTTGCCGGTCCTCCACAATGAGGACAGGTCGTATTCACCCACTCAGGAATGGTCACTAGTGGACTCTCTCCCGTTCCCGATGGGGCGTAGGTTTCCACTTCAGGGAGCGTTAACGGAAGCTGATCTTCAGGAATCGGGACTGTACCGCAGGACGGACAGTGCACTAAGGGTATCGGTTCACCCCAGTACCGTTGTCGGCTGAATATCCAGTCTCTCAGTTTATAATTAACGGTCCGTTTGCCGATCCCTTGCGCTTCAAGCCAGCTGTTCATCGCCTCGATTGCATCATCCCGGTTCATGTTATCAAGGAAATCCGAGTTTACATGGATACCGTCCTCGACCCAGGCCTGCTGCTGGACATCAACTTCACTTTTCAACACTTCCACGATGGGAAGATCAAACTTCTTTGCAAACTCCCAGTCTCGGGTATCATGAGCGGGAACCGCCATGATGGCACCGGTTCCGTAGGAGACCAGTACATAATCGGCGATCCAGACGGGGATTCGTTTTCCATTTACCGGATTGATGGCATAACTTCCACTGAACACCCCGGTTTTATCCTTAGCCAGATCGGTTCGTTCCAAATCAGATTTATGTGAAGCCTGATGGACATAAGCTGAGACAGCTTCCCGCTGATCATCTGTGGTGAGCTTATCAACCAGCGGATGTTCGGGAGCAACCACCATATATGTTGCACCAAAGAGCGTATCGCTGCGCGTGGTATAGACTTCAAGGACTTCATCACTTTTTTCCAATGAAAAAGTGACACTGGCTCCTTCGCTTCTGCCGATCCAGTTGCTCTGCATGGCCTTGATGGAATCAGACCAGTTCAGGCCCTCGAGATCGGCGAGTAGACGATCTGCATAGTCGGTGATTTTTAAAATCCACTGGCGGATATTCTTCCGTGTGACCAGAGCCCCGCACCGTTCGCACTTACCCTCTTTGACCTCTTCATTTGATAATCCGGTGAGGCAACTGGGACACCAGTTGATCGGTGTTTCCGCTTCATAGGCGAGACCTTTTTTATAGAGCTGCAAAAATATCCACTGAGTCCATCGATAGTACTCTTCAGTATGTGTCGATACCTCTCGATTCCAGTCATAACAGAATCCGAGACTCTTTATCTGCTTCCGGAAATTATCAATATTTTTCTCCGTAGTGGTTCTCGGATGAGTTCCTGTTTTAATGGCATAATTCTCCGCGGGGAGTCCGAAGGAATCGAATCCCATGGGATGCAGGACATTATGACCGTTCATACGGAGGTAGCGGCAATAGATATCCGTTGCCGTATATCCTTCCGGATGTCCTACATGAAGACCTGCCCCGGAGGGGTAGGGAAACATGTCCAATACATACGTCCGTTTTTCTGGTGGAAACGATGGATCTTCTGTTACAGCGAAGGTTCGGTGTTCTTCCCAGTACGACTGCCATTTCTGTTCAATTTTGCTAAAAGGATAGGTGCTCATGCGCGCATCATACAATTGAGAGAAACGGGTGTCAATGCAATGCCCTGCCTCAATCTACCTGTTCAGGGGTATGTATATGCAGTCGTGCCGACTCAATCCGTTTTCCCTTCATTGAAACAATCGTGAACGTTCCATACGGGAAGGATATCTGTTCTCCTACGATAGGAATGGTTCCCAGGTGTTCGATGAGGAACGCTGCCAGAGTGCAGGAGAGATCGGAACGCTCGATCTCGAGATCAAGTTCATCTTTGACCTGCTGCATTGAAGTGTCGGCTTTAATTAAAAAAGTACCCGTCTCTTCTGCACGGATTCTCAGCAATTCGCCCGTCTCATGTTCATCATAGATTTCACCGAAGAGCTGTTCAACAATATCTTCCATGGAGACAATACCTGATAATCCACCATACTCATCGAGTACCACGGCAATCTGTAGTTTCCCCCGTTGGAATTGGAATAGCATATCGTCGACTTTACGGGTCTCCGGGACGAAAATCGGCTCATGCGTGAAATGACTCACCGGTTCGTCAAGTCGCCCTTCAACCTCTGCTGCTAACGCATCACGGACAAGCAGGATACCCATGATATCTTCGGGGCTCTCATGGTATACCGGGACACGGGAAAACCCGCTGGCAACGATGGGAGGGAAGGCCTCTTTCAGTGATATGGAGTCGGGAATACTGAAGACTTCAGTTCTATGGGTCATAATTGATTTAACGGGAGCCTCACTGAAGTGGAGCACCCGCTGTACGAGACTGGTTTCATATTCATCTACGATACCTTCGGTTTCGGCTACATCGACCACATGCATCAGGCTGTCAAGCGAGAGTGAAGATTTCTCCTGAGTAGCAAAAAGGCGGGTGATGAGCGAACTGAGCCAGCGTATGACTATGATTATCGGATACAAAGCAATGGACATCATCCGTATCGGATAAGCGGCAAAACGGGCCATTGCTGTATTGTAGGTGATTGATAATTGCTTGGGTGTTATCTCACCGAAGATCAGGATGAGCAGTGTAAGGATTCCGGTGGCGATGCTGATAGCGGTATTGCCCCAGAGAGAAAGAGCTAGCGTGGTAGTCAGGGCACTTGCCGTGAGATTCACAATATTGTTCCCGATAAGTATCGTAGTAAGGAGTAGATCGGGTTGTTTTGCCAGATGTGCAGCCGTACGGCTGGTACGTCTCCTATCAGTTTCCAGTTCCCGGATCTGTAAAAATGAGAGTGAAGTATAGGCAGTTTCCGATCCACTGAAGAAAGCAGACAGTATGAGCAGGATGACTATTGCACTGATATGGAGTGTCATAACAGACTCCCGGCGCACCACCTGCGATGCGGTTCACTGTCACTACACTCTGGGTCCGAGGATTCAGGTCTCGGTAACGGGTCTTCCATAGAGCTACACTATAGCGGAAAGTACCCCAATCGAGCAAGGTCTGAAATAACAGCTGTAAATTCATATGTACTATGGTATGGTTGTTTCAGCAGCTCAGGGAGGGACCACAAATGTTACCGCAGCGAATACAGATACTGAATACGCAAGCAGTATTATCTGAAAAGGCGTATGTGCTCTATTGGATGCAGGCTTCGCAGCGCGTACTGGATAATCCTGCGCTTTCCTATGCCGCTGAACAGGCAAACGAAGCGGGAAAACCTCTTGTCGTTGCTTTTGGTCTTGTCGCAGATTTCCCGAATGCTATCGAGCGGCATTATTATTTCATGCTGGAAGGATTGTGCGATGTGTCCGCAGCACTGCACACCCGACGAATCCGTTTTGTGATCACCCCAAAAGGTCCTGTTTCGGGTATCATCGAACTCGCGCTACATGCAACACAGGTGATTACCGATGCTGCTTATGGCCGTACCGAGCGGGTGTGGCGGAAAGCCGTTGCTCAGCAGATCGACTGTCAGCTGATCCAGGTGGAAGGAAATGTAGTGGTCCCGGTAGAGACTGCAAGTAGTAAAGAAGAATATTCAGCAGCTACTTTGAGACGGAAAATTGAGCCGATGATAGCCCATTTCGCACAGGAAGTTGTTCTTGAAGATATAAAAATACCCTGTGAGGATATCGAACTCGGAGTTGAAGAGATCACCATCACGTCCATTCCCGCAGTGATGAAAGCGATGGGAGTTGCAGAGGATATTCAAGGGTATCCACGAAGCGGAGGCGGAGAAACTGCTGCGCATCAACGGCTCTCGGATTTTTTAGACCGGCTCGATTGTTATGGGGAACACCGAAACGATCCAGCCTGGCCGTGCACATCAAACCTCAGTCCGTATCTGCATTTTGGTCAGATATCTCCCGTGACTGTGTATCATCAGGTAACATCGTATGATGATCCCGCTGTGGCTGATTTTGTGGAACAGCTCATTGTACGCAGAGAACTGGCGATAAACTTTGTCTACTATAATCCACACTACGATCAGTATGCAGCCTTACCCGAATGGGCAAGAAAAAGTCTGGAATTACATGTGCAGGATCCCCGGCCGGTCCGCTATGATGCACAGACACTTATCGCGGCAGCCACTGAAGACCCCTACTGGAACGCTGCCCAGAAAGAACTCATGTACCAGGGAACGATGCATGGATATATGCGTATGTACTGGGGGAAAAAGTTGCTCGAGTGGTCAGATACTCCGCAACAGGCTTTTTACCTTGCTCTTGATCTGAACAACCGGTATCAGCTGGACGGTCGGGATCCCAATGGATTTGCCGGTGTGGCATGGTGCTTTGGAAAGCATGACCGTCCCTGGGTGGAACGTCCCATATTTGGTGCTGTCCGGTATATGAATGATCGAGGTCTCAAGCGGAAATTTGACATTGATCGTTATGTACAACGTATTGAAGAGGCGGTGAATCCTGGATGAGAAGGTTCCTGATTTTACCGGTGCTCCTGTGTCTCCTGGGGACTTCCTGTTTACTCCCGTACGCTTTTACCGTCTCGAAAGCCATAGAGATTACTGATCTTCCCTATGAGCACTCTCATCGCCTGGTGATTGATGGTATCTCGCTACATTATCAACTGCTTGAACCTTCAGATGTACCGATAACGGGATCGGTATTGCTTGTACATGGGCTCGGAGCCTCTTCCTACTCTTTTCTCTCAATTGCTCCGGTGCTGAAGGATGCCGGGTATCGAGTGGTTTCGGTAGATTTACCGGGATTCGGATATAGCAGTCGTTCACCAGATATTGATCACAGTCAGATGCAACGGGCTCAGCTCCTTTGGCAGCTCCTCGACCAGATTGATGGCTTCTCGGGAAGTTGGCATCTGGTGGGACATAGTATGGGAGGAGGAACCGTTGCCGCCATGGCAACGGCTCAACCATATCGTACCGACAGTGTGGTGTTCATCGCCGGAGCACTGGACGATCAGCACATGGTGGGGCGGAATCTGATGCACTTTCCCCCCTTTGCCCGGTGGACGCAGCTGTATCTCGAGAGAATGCTTGGACAGGAAGATCGGGTAGCTCAGATCCTGCAAGAGGCCTATCAGCGTAATCCGACCGCTGAAGAGATAACAGCTTATCTTGAACCCTTGCAGCTTCCCGGCACTGCACGCAGTCTTACCCGAATGGTCGTCACCGCTGAATCGGTGAACCTCTCGGCTCTCAGTGATCTTACCCTGCCGGCAACCGGCATTTGGGGTGAATATGATACGATAGTACCACTGTCGCAAGCCTACACGATTGCTCAGTATATGGATCAGTTAGTGATATATGTCATTACGGGCGCCGGTCATATTCCTATGGAGACTCATGATGACATCACGGCACAGATTTTACTCGATCACCTCTACCATACTGATTGAGATGCCGCTACCGGATGCTCTTTCCAATAAGAAATAAAGCGTATATAATTATTACCTATGGCAAAGAAAAAATCCGCGGCAGGTCCTGTAATGGCCTACGACGAGAGCAAGATTCAAACCTTAAGTGCTCTTGAACATATACGGTTGCGTCCCGGGATGTACATTGGAAGACTCGGAGACGGTTCACATTTTGAAGATGGAATATATGTCCTGTTGAAAGAGGTTATCGATAACAGCGTTGACGAGTTCATTATGGATTACGGGGCGCGTATTACGATCCGATTGGAGCAGGATACCGTTTCGGTGCGTGATTATGGGCGAGGGATTCCCCTTGGGAAAGTGGTTGATTGTGTTTCCATCATTAATACGGGCGGAAAGTTCAACAACGAAGTGTTTCAATTTTCTGTTGGTCTCAATGGTGTCGGAACCAAAGCGGTGAATGCCCTTTCCTCCTATTTTAAAGTAACCTCCTATCGTGACGGGAAAAGTTTTGAGGCGGTGTTCGGTCAGGGAGAGCTGGTCAGCAGTAAGACGGGAAAGACCGAGGAGCCCAATGGAACACTGATTGAGTTTATTCCTGATCATGATCCGAGTATTTTTGGCGATTACCATTTTCAGGAAGAGTTTATTGAAGAGCGATTATGGAACTATGCGTACCTTAATACCGGTCTCTCAATTGATTTCAACAGGAGAATTTTTACGAGTAAACACGGGCTTCTTGACCTACTCGACAAACAAGTGGGTACAGAAGGACTGTACACGATCATTCATCATCGTTCGGACCGGATAGAATTTGCCTTCACCCACACCCAGAACTATGGGGAAAATTATTTTTCCTATGTGAATGGGCAGCACACCAGTGATGGCGGAACACACCTCTGGGCGTTTAAAGAGGGAATTCTCAAAGGAATCAATGAATTTTTCAAGAAATCCTATTCAGCTCCTGATGTCCGTGAAGGGCTTACCGGAGCCATATCCATTAAATTACAGGATCCCGTTTTTGAGAGTCAGACGAAAAATAAGTTGGGGAATACCGAAGTTCGTTCTTGGATTATTCAAGAGGTGAGAGAGGCTATCATCGACTTCCTGCTGAAGAATCCCGATGAAGCAAATAAGCTCTCAGATAAGATTGCCAATAACGAGAAACTGCGAAAGGAACTTGCTGCAGTGAAAGGTGCAGCACGCGAGGCTGCAAAGAAAGTTTCACTGAATATCCCTAAACTCAAGGACTGTAAGTATCATTTGAACCAACATGGAGAGAAGGGCGAGCGGTCGATGATCTTTCTTACCGAGGGTGATTCTGCATCCGGGTCCATGGTGAGTGTGCGTGATGTCTATACTCAGGCTATATTCAGTCTGCGGGGCAAGGTGTTGAATGTATTTGACCGAAAGCGCACAGATATCTACAAAAATGAAGAATTATATAATCTGATGATTGCACTTGGGCTTGAAAATGGTATTGATGGGTTACGGTATGGCAGAGTGATTATCGCCACTGATGCCGATACTGATGGATTTCATATTAGAAACCTGCTCATGACCTATTTCCTTACCTATTTTGAGGATTTAGTCCTGTCAGGTAAACTGTTCATCCTGGAAACCCCATTATTCAGAGTGCGGAACAAACAGGAGACCGTATATTGCTACAATGAACATGAACGTGAGGAGGCTGTTTCACGTATCCGTGGTGCTGAAATCACTCGATTCAAAGGTCTCGGTGAGATCAATCCCAGCGAATTCAGACAATTCATCGGAGAAGAGATGCGGTTGATCCCGGTTTCCATTGCCTCTTCGCGGCAGATGCATCAGGTCATGAAGTTCTACATGGGAGACAATACCCCTGAACGACGGGAATTCATCATGGAGAATCTAGTATAATGGCACATGCAGAATCGGTATTCAAAGAAAACTTTCTCGAATATGCATCATATGTGATCAAGGATCGAGCAATCCCCGATATCATCGATGGATTGAAGCCGGTTCAACGACGTATTCTTCATTCGCTTTTTGAAATGGATGACGGCAAGTTCCATAAAGTCGCTAATGTGGTCGGGCACTGTATGAAGTACCATCCCCATGGAGATGCCTCCATTGGCGATGCGCTGGTGAATTTAGCGAATATGGAGCTCTTCATCGACCGTCAGGGGAATTTTGGTAATATCATGACCGGGGATCCTGCAGCCGCTCCCCGATATATTGAATGCCGGGTGCTCCCGTTTGCGAAAAAGGTCCTGTACAATCCCGAACTGACTACGTTTGTCAGTTCGTATGATGGAAGGAATCAGGAGCCATCAGTTTTTCCGGCAAAGCTGCCGGTGGTGCTCATTCAAGGTGCAGAAGGGATCGCTGTGGGGATGTCCACCCGCATCCTTCCCCATAATCTGATAGAAGTTATTGATGCAGTTTCTGCTGTGCTAACCGGAAATAGCTTTGAGTTATATCCCGATTTCCCCACCGGGGGGCTTATGGAGGTCTCCTCATACGACCAGGGTGCAGGGAAAGTCCTGGTACGGGCAAAATTACAGACAAAAGATCCAAAGCGGATTATTATTGAAGAACTCCCGTTTGGCGTGACTACAGAAAAGATGATCAAGTCGGTCGAGGATGCAGCAAAAAAAGGGAAACTGAAAATTGCCAGCATCAATGATTTTACCACTGATCGAGTCTCTATAGAAATCGTGCTTGCACGAAATACCTACAGTGATGATATCGTAGATGCCCTTTATGCCTATACGGCCTGTGAACAGTCAATATCTGTAAATCCCTTAGTTATTTGTGATGGAATACCACGTATCATGCCGATAGATGAGATCATTCGGTATCATGCTAAAGTTCTTGTATCGGTATTGCAGCGAGAACTGGAGATGGAGAAAGGGCATCTTCTTGATCGATTGCACGCACGGACGCTGGAAAGAATTTTCGTTGAAGAACGGATTTATAAAAAGATTGAGCAGAAGAAATCCCAGGCGGATATCAATAAAGCGGTAATTCAGGGGTTCAAACCGTTTACTGATCAGATAGCTCGGGCGGTCACTGATGACGATGTTGAACGATTACTCAAAATTCCTATCCGCCGTATCAGTCTGTATGATATTGAGAAAAACCAGCAGGAAATTGAGGAGATCGAGGCCCGTCTGAAACAGATTGCCTGGGATCTTGATCATCTGGTTCCCTATGCGCTGGCATACCTTGATGAATTGAAAAATCTCGCCGGGATCAATGAGCACAAACGGAAAACCACTATCGGTTCCTTCAAGAAAGTTGATGTAAAAGAGGTCGCTAATCGGGATCTTGCATTAAAGTATGATAGTTCCACCGGGTATCTTGGGTATGAACTGAAAAGCGGCTCTACCCAATGCATGGTATCTCCCTTCGATCGGGTGTTGATTATTCAGAAGGAAGGGACCTACTTTGTTACCGATGCTCCCGGAAAGCTCTTTGTGGGGAAGGGGATGCGGTTCTGTGCCCTCGCAGATAAAGATGAGTTGGAAAAAACGGTATTTACCATCATTTATCAGGAAAAATCACTTAAGTATCTGTTTATCAAACGATGTAGTATCAACCAGTTCATCTTGAACAGAACCTACGAGTTACTCCCTGAGGGCAATTATAAACTGTACACGCTTTCTACACTTGATGATGCACGCATCACGCTCGTATTCAAGAAAGGAAAAGGATATAAGAATTTGGAAGATCGTACCTACTTCTCCCGATTTTTGGTCAAAGGGGTGAAGGCAAAGGGGGTTCGACTTACCACCAAAGAGGCTCAGACGATCCGCATCAGGCACGAAGCTGATCCGAAGGGAACAGAGGGGGAAGAACCTTCTTTATTCTCCGGGATCGATCCGTTTGACGATGAGCCAAGTGAGGAATAATCATTATGCATTCACTTTCATCAAGAATTCTTTATGAGGATAATCATCTCATAGTGATAAATAAACGTATCGGTGAGCTCGTACAGGGAGATAAAACCGGTGATGAGACACTTGCCGAGACGGTACAGGAATATTTGAAAACCACCTATGGGAAACCCGGTAACGTATTTCTCGGGATTCCCCATCGCATCGACAGGCCCACAAGCGGTGTGGTGGTATATGCAAAGACAGAAAAAGCTCTGACTCGCATGAACCAGCTCTTCCGGCAATCTGATGCCGTGAAGAAGATTTATTGGGCGGTAGTGGAGAAACTCCCGACCTGTGATGAGGGTCTGGTAGTTCATTATCTCACTCGCGATACGGTGAAAAATAAATCGGTTGCAACTGAGCACAAACGGAAAAACAGTCAGGAAGCACGCATGCGGTTTTCTGTGATAGCAGCTTCAAAATCGTACTATCTTTTGGAAATTGAGTTGCTCACGGGACGGCATCATCAGATCCGGGCACAGCTTGCTGCCTTGGGAAGTTGTATCAAAGGGGATCTGAAATATGGTGCGAAACGGTCCGATCCTGACGGAGGAATCCATCTCCATGCCCGAAAGATCTCATTTATCCACCCGGTGAAGAAGCAGCTGCTTACCGTAGCAGCAGCACCTCCTCGCGATGCAATCTGGGATTATTTCCTCTCGGTAGCAGGAGACTCTGACGGTTCAAATTGGACTCTCACTGACTTGTAGTCACAATCCCCAGACGACTTCTCCCATCCGCCTTTACAATCAGTGGATGGGCAGATTTGACCTGTCTGAAGTGTTTGGTTTCTCTTACAGGTGCAAGTGCGTCGAGCTGATCGAAGGCAAGAACTCCATCATGGTGAGATGGATTCACCGTGAAGTATATGGTCCCGAGTGAAGTGATATTCTGGAAGAAATGCGTTCCCTGACTCGGTTCCACCTGGAATCCCGGTAAGCTGGTTTCTATGATTACCGCAGCATGAGAAATCTGGGACCAGACCACCGGGATACCAAGCCATGGATCACTGGACCCCAGTCTCCCCGCAACCACAAGAATGTATTCCTTATCCTGATCGACGAATCGGGAATTGATCTCATCAAGTTCAAGAACCATCTCTGCAGTTCTTGCCGGGTTGAAATCTTCAGCTTTAATATAGACGATATCAGTAATTCGTTCATTGTGACCGTTGCCCATGACATGGTGAGATACGATGAATGCCCGTTTCCGTTCATCTTCGCTGACCTGTAACGTCTCCGATTCCAGTCCGGAAACAATGGGACGGATCTGTAGAAGACTGAATTCCGGTTTTTTCCACTTCGGCCGATTGAGATTACAGGCAAATTCAATTTCTATCGGCGTGTTCATTACCTGTTCCCCGAACTTCAACAGATCACGGATGATCGCTGCAATGGGATACGTATTATATTTGAGGATACTGTTGAAGGTAATCACTTTTTGCCCCTGAGCACTCAGTTGGTCAACAAGAGCACCCCGGGAAACATCAAAAGTTGATGCGACATGTCGCAGGCTGTCTGGATGTGCCTCTGCTTCGGAAAGTGGCAGTGATAACAGGTTTTCCGGATTGCCTTCAGGGGTATACGCCTTGGTCATATCGAGACCATAAAACTCAGTTTGTGAACTCGATTCCATTCCCCCAAGATACTGAAGATTCCGTTTTGGATAGGTAGGGGAGAACCGGAACGCCATGCCATTGTCGACTACTGTCTTTCCGAATCCAAAGCAGAGCATACCAACGCCATCTTCGGCTTTTTCTGTGCCGACAGGATAGAAGTTAAGTGATCGAGCTACCCCAGAAAAGTTGGGATACCAGTAATTCCCATGGGCACTTCCGATTACCTGCTGAATAATCACGGCCATACGTTCTTCTTCTACCATATGATTGGTAGCCCGCAAGTACTCTTTGCTCTTGTTGTAATAGGTGGAGGCATACACACAGATTACGGCACTGGCTAAAGCCTGCAGCCGTTCTTCTTCACTTCCCGTATTCGGTAGCATGCAGGTTTCATACACCCCTGCAAATGGTTGATAATGTGAGTCTTCAAGCATACTGGAAGAACGAACCGCAAGTGGTACTTTCAATGTACGGATAATTGTCCTCAGATCAAGCATGAGTTCAGCCGGAAGGGGTTTGGAGAGAAATATTCTTCTGAGTGTCTCATCGGGAAGCGATGCCGCAACGACATCATATAGCTCGTTGTCTTCCATGAACTGTGAAAACAGATCGGTGGCTATCACTACCGTTCGGGGTATCGAAAGGTACATAGAGGGATAGGTATCGATAATTTCACTTTGACGCAGTTTATAGTCAATGAAGGCAAGGCCTCGTCCCTTCCCGCCGAGTGATCCTGATCCAATCCTGCTGAAAAATGATAATTCATCAAAACTCTTCCGGTTGAACTGGGCTATTACTCCTTTCCCTCGGTTTGTTCTGAACTCACGGATCATCTCAACCATATGATCACGTAACTCTTGGGGACTCTTGAAGTCTTTCACCGAATAGGGACGGAACAAATTTGCCAGAACGTACAGACTTCGTGCTTTCAGCCAACGGGAGAAGTCATTTCGATTGGAGTGCCAGACAAATGAATCGATAGAAACCGAGGGAAGGGCATGCTGCATGTCTCTCAGATTTTCCGCCCGGGCAATCTCTTTTCCCGTTTCAGCATCTCTGAATATAAATGGACCGAACCCATAATTCTCGAACACATACTGTTTAAGATCTGTCAGCAGGGAGGGACTGAGTTTCCAGACGAAGGATGATCGTTCATGTCGTGCTGATTCTGCGTATCCATCCTTTGTTGACTGGAGAAGAATTGGAAGGTCGGGATTTTGTTGCCGGACATACTTGCAGAGCTTCAGGCCGGCCTCACTATCGGCAATTCCCTCCCGATCAAATGAAATGTCAGTAATAATTCCCAGCAAATGTTTTTGGAAGGTGTGATACAGATCGATAGCCTCTTCATAATCCTGTGCAAGCAGGATTTTCGGTCTTCCCCGTAATCGAAGCGCTGCTGCCCATGTATTCAGCCCTTCGCTCATACTTGTTCGAGTCTGTTGAATGATTGCCGTATAGAGCAGGGGGAGATAGGATGAGTAGAATCGTACCGAGTTCTCTACGAGAATGATGATAGGAACCTCTGCTGCACTTTGTGCATCGTGGAGAGCATTCATTTTATCTTCCAGTAGCTTTACGATAGCAAGAAAGACGTTTGCATTCCCCTGCCAGTAGTACAGATAATCCACTTCAGCGATATGGTGCTTCTTTAGGTGTTCATTGACACGATGAGCCGGGGAGGGAGAGAGCGCAACAATCGGAATGTTGGGATATTGATTTTTGATGGCTTGAGCAAGTTCCACCACTCCGGTGTTCCCGAGTTCAAGCATGGTGACTACCAGGTCAAACTTGTTGCTTGCCAGCAGCATGAACACGTCTTCAATGTTTCGCGCATAGGTGATTTTGGGAGGGTTACTCAACCCCAGCTGTGTATATTCACGGAATAATTCTTCTTCCACTCGACCATCCTCTTCGATAAGGAATTGGTCGTATTCACTACAAAGCAGTACTACTTTATAGATATGGCGCGGCATCAATTCTCCAAAAGGGTCACTGGCAGTCATCAATTTTCTCATAGTGGCAATCGTATCATGAATTTTTTCGAATACCTAGTAATTCGTTGACCGGTAAAATCTCCCCTCTTCTTGCAGGTATTTCGGTTATAGTGAATATAAAACACAATATTTGCCATATAATAAAAGATTATCGAACTTTATTCTGTATTCAGAAATATATGAATTAATAATTCATGAAATCAACTGAATATTTATTGACAACCGCCTTTTGCTGTTTTACACTGATATCGAAAGGTGCCCGTGTGAACTCTCATGCGGGATTGAAATAAGGGAGGATCCTCAATGTATAGATTAGAAGAGTTTATGGCCGATCTGGAACGTCGTAACCCCGGTGAGCCAGAGTTCATCCAGGCAGCAGAAGAAGTAATTGAATCCATTATTGACGTAGTGAACGATAATCCTGCATATGTAAATGCAAAGATTCTTGAACGAATCACGGAACCCGATCGGATCTTTACTTTTAAGGTCGAATGGGAAGATGACAACGGAGATGTGCAAGTCAACCGCGGTTATCGCGTTCAATTCAACAATGCAATCGGTCCCTATAAAGGAGGGCTTCGCTTCCACCCGAGTGTTACACTCGGTACCCTGAAGTTCCTCGGGTTTGAACAGACATTCAAAAACAGTCTTACCACGCTCCCCATGGGCGGAGGAAAGGGCGGCTCCGACTTCAATCCACGCGGTAAATCAAACAATGAGATTCTTCGATTCTGTCGTTCCTTCATGACGGAACTCCAGAAGTATATCGGTCCCCACACGGATGTTCCCGCTGGTGATATCGGCGTTGGTGGTCGTGAAATCGGATTTTTGTATGGACAGTACAAACGACTTCGTGATGAGAATACCGGTGTACTGACCGGAAAAGGTCGTAACTGGGGAGGTTCTCTTATTCGTCCTGAAGCGACCGGCTTTGGAACCATGTACTTTGCCGATGAGATGGTGAAGGCACATGGTGATACGATGGAAGGGAAGCGGATTTCCGTCTCCGGATTTGGAAATGTTGCCTGGGGTGCTGTGATGAAGGCTACTGAACTTGGCGCAAAAGTGGTTGCGATCAGTGGTCCCGATGGATATGTGCTTGATGAGGACGGAGTAAATACACAGGAAAAGTGGGATTACATGGTTCAGCTGCGCACTTCCAACAATGACGTGGTTGCTCCCTATGCAGCAAAATTCGGCGCAAAGTTCTTTGCGGGAAAGAAGCCTTGGGAAGTCCCGGTGGATATGGCGTTCCCCTGTGCCATTCAGAACGAATTATCACTTGACGATGCGAAGAAGCTGGTTGAGAATGGCGTGAAGTATGTTGTGGAAACATCGAATATGGGATGTACTGCAGAAGCAGCCGCCTATATCATTGAAAAGAAGATTCCATTCGGTCCTGGAAAGGCTGCTAATGCTGGTGGCGTTGCGGTCTCAGGACTTGAGATGTCGCAGAATGCTATGAAGCTCAGTTGGGATTCTGCTGAGGTTGATGAGAAATTGAAAGGCATCATGAAGAATATTCATGCTGCATGTGTTGCCCATGGAACCGATGCTGACGGCTACATCAATTACGCGAAAGGTGCAAACATCGCTGGTTTTAAGAAGGTTGCTGACGCTATGCTGGATCTTGGGTATTAATGAGTTTTCACATCCTTGCAAAAGGGTAGGTTATGTATCAAGGTCGCTCTCTTGTACAGGGGGCGGCCTTCTTCTTTTCTTGGGAAAACTATTGTTTGCAGCAGGGAAAAATAGGCGAAAAAACCATACAGATATAAGACAATTCTGCTCATATGAATATACCATAAGAATTATATATATACGCTATATATAGTGTTGTGATAAGGTAAATAACGCTAAATATCCCTATTTTAACCTTGCTTCATGCATCCTTATATGCTATCGTGGTTCCAGCAAATACAATAATAATCAGATATAGTGAGGGTTGGTAAAGTGACCACGAAAAAAAACACACTTACGCCATTAGGGCGTAAGATATTCTTGGACAGATATGCGTTAAAAGATGGAAAGAAGGATACCTTGCGTGTCGGGGATCTTGTCGTTGCTGTGAGCAATGTCCAGACCGGCCAGCGGGAAATCGGTACAATTTCCACTATTGACGGTGATGCAGTGGTCGTGACGCTTGAAGATGGAACTGAGATCAGGACCACCCGGGATCATGTTGATAAACCCATTGAAACGGAACCGGGCCAGATGCTTTCACGTGTAGCGAAAGGAATTTCCTCTCAGGAGGGGACAAAAGTCCGTTCGAACTGGGAGCAAGAATTCAACTGGCTTCTTGAAGATTGGAAATTTGTGCCGGGCGGAAGGATTCTCACCGGTGCCGGAACCGATCAGAATCTCACCTATTTCAACTGTTATGTAATCCCTTCTCCCAAGGACAGCAGAGGAGGAATTATTGCCTCTCTCGGCCAGATGACCGAAATCATGAGCCGGGGAGGTGGTGTGGGCATGAACCTCTCATCACTTAGACCGCGCCATGCCTATGTGAAAGGCGTGAATGGCCGATCAAGTGGTTCGGTTTCCTGGGGGGCTTTGTTCAGCTTTGTCACTGGGTTGATCGAGCAGGGAGGATCACGCAGAGGAGCTCTTATGCTCATTCTGAACGTTTGGCATCCCGATATCCTGGATTTTATCAACAGCAAACGTGAAATGGACAAGATCGTTAATGCAAATATCAGTGTGGGAATTACTGATGCATTCATGGATGCGGTCCGTGCCGACGAAGAGTGGACAACCTATTTTCCCGATACTTCAGACCCTGAATACAACGAGCTGTGGGATGGTGATATCGACCGGTGGAAATCTCTGGGAAAGCAGGTAATACCCTACCAGACTGTTAAGGCAAAAGAGATCTGGAATGCCATCATTGAGAGTGCGTGGGCTTCGGCGGAACCGGGAGTATTCTTTGTCGATCGTTATAATAGTATGTCAAACTCCTGGTATTACAGCAGTATTCAGTGTACCAATCCCTGTGGAGAACAAGGATTGCCCCCATGGGGTGTATGCAATCTGGGGTCGATCAATCTTTCCCGGTTTGTGAAGAATCATAAGGTGCTCTGGGATGAGCTTGGGCGTACGGTAAGAGGGGCAGTTCGATTCCTTGATGACGTAATTGATGATACGCCCTACTTCTATGAAGAGAACCGCGAACGGCAGCAATCTGAACGTCGTATCGGATTGGGAACCATGGGTCTTGCCGATATGCTGATCAAGATGGAATTGGCCTATGGAAGTGATCAGTCAATTTCGTTTATTGATGAGCTCTACCGATTTATCTGTGTGGAAGCATATAGCGCCAGTGCTGATTTGGCAGCGGAAAAAGGTTCGTTCCCCTTATTTGATGCGGAAAAATTCCTGCAAAGTGGATTTATGCGTCAGATGCCCGAGGAAATTCGTACACAAATAGCAAAAAAGGGAATCAGAAACGTTACGTTACTGACGCAAGCACCGACTGGGACCACCGGTACTATGGTAGGAACGAGTACGGGCATTGAGCCGTATTATTTCTGGGAATGGGAACGGGTTGGTCGAATGGGATCGAACATTGAGCGTGTGGCGGTCTACGATGAATGGGTAAAGGCGAATCCCGGGAAAGAAAAACCTGACTTCTTTGTCTCAGCAATGGATTTAGCTCCCGAAGGTCATGTCCGGGTTCAGGCTGCAATCCAGCGATGGGTTGATTCAAGTATTTCGAAAACTGGTAATACTCCTGCAGACTATACGGTGGAACAGACTGGTAATCTGTATGAACTTTTATACGATCTTGGCTGCAAAGGTGGAACCACCTACCGAGATGGTTCGCGTGATACTCAGGTACTCATTGCCAAAGCCAAGGAGAAAGAGAAGGAAAAAGAGGCTGAAATTGCTGCAAAATTTGTAGCAGAAGAACCAAAATCCCGTATCCGATCCAAGGTATTACATGGAACTACCTATCGAAAAGCAACTCCTATCGGCACTGCATACATCACCGTGAACTCCGATGGAGGGGCGTACGGTGAGCCGTTTGAGGTATTCATCAATGTGGCAAAGGTCGGGTCCGATGTTTCAGCGGATGCTGAGGGGCTTGGTCGTCTCATCAGCCTTATTCTGCGCATGCCGAGTCCTCTTACTCCCCGTCAGCGTGCACAGTCGGTAATTGCTCAGCTGAGAGGAATCGGATCGGGTCGGCCGATGGGCTTTGGGAAAAATCGGGTTATGAGTCTCCCTGATGCCGTAGCTCAGGTGCTTGAAGAGCATATCGGTATGGAGTCAGATGAGTCAGGGTATCCCCAGCTCCCCGATGAGGATGATGCAGATATTGTTGCAAAGCAGTTTGATCTCGGTCTCGCTGCGGAAGTTGCGCCGAGTGTTACTCCCGATATCTGTCCGGTGTGCGGAAATGTCACCTTTGTGAATATTGAGGGGTGCAAAAAATGCTTTTCCTGTGGACACAGTGAGTGCTGACAATTACATATAAAAGATGAAAATAGAAAAGTCCTCCCGTCATACGGCGGGAGGTTCATACCGATCTCTGGATCGAAATATTCATATTCTCTTTATTGCCCGGATCATCAATCGATTCGGTGATTTTGTGCAGATGCTGCTCGTCCTCATTCTGACGCTGTCGATTGGTATGGATGAGCATCTTGCCGGATGGTTCACTACCATGACCCTTCTTGCCGGTATGCTTGGTCAATTGCTTGGAGGATTTGCCGCAGATCGATACCCGAGAACCTCAGTGATGGTGAGCTGTCAGTTGATAGTCGCTCTGTTGTACATTATCTGCGGGTTGCTTGTTGGATCGCAGGCGATGGTGGTAGCGGTTTTAATTCTTGTTTCGGCTCCATTTCGCGGCGCTACCTGGCCCGTCTCACACGCACTGATAGCTGATTTCTCCCATGGAGAGATGGAACGTGCCCGCGCATTTTCTCTGTTGTATCTGGGATCAAATATCGGAGTTGCCGTAGGTCCTCTGGTTGCTGCATTCCTCTTTTCACGAAATCTTCCCCTTCTGTTTCTTATCTCTGCCCTGACGCTGGTGCTTTCCGCATCGCTGCTGGGGTTTTTCCTCCCGAAGCAGCGGCAGAAAGAAGCCCCGGACGGTCAGAGTGCTACCGATGTTACTACCGTCTCTTTGTGGAACCTGTTCTTTTCGAACCGTATGCTGTTGCTCTATCTCATAGCTTTCATTTTGTATAACCTGATCTATGTACAACATTCCTTCGCACTTCCATTGCAGATGAACCAGCTGTTTGGATCGCTTATCGGACCTGAGCGGTATGGATGGATTATGACGGTCAATGCCGTTACTGTTTTGCTTATGACTGCCTTTGTGACACGATGGACGCTCACCTGGTCCCGGTCGGTGAATATGGCTCTGGGTATGGTGTTCTACGTAATCGGGTTTGGGGTATATGCGTTCTGTTCTTCGTTTGCTCTCTTCCTTGCGGCGACGTTTATCTGGACCATCGGGGAGATTCTTCTGGCTACTAATGGGAACGTATTTGTCAATCAGCATGCCCCGGCTTCACATCGGGGGAGATTTAATTCCATCGTAAGTGTAAGCATGGGGTTCGGCTCTTCTATCGGTCCTGCCCTTGGCGGGCTGCTGCTTTCTGTCGCGTCATTCAGAACCCTCTGGTTGGGTGCGGTTTTGGTTGCTGGAATCATCGGATTATTATTTATCAGACTGCGGATACTGGTGATTCGTTCTTCGCAGTAAATCATTATTTCTCTTGCGATAAGTCAGGTTTCTCACGATGCAGAAAGGTTGCAAACACCCCTGTATTGCGTTATAGTCAAAGGGTAGAGCCCTGTAGTTACTGCAGGGTTGTATTGTGTGCAAATGGTTGTGGCCGTGTGCGGTCACAGGTAAATATTATTTCAATGGAGTGTAAATATGGGTAACAGGAAAATGGTTACTATCGACGGCAACTCCTCTGCCGCGCACGTAGCGTACGCGTTCAGTGATGTTGCTGCGATTTATCCGATTACCCCGTCATCACCGATGGGGGAATACGCTGATTCATGGGCTAGTACGGGAAGAGAGAATCTTTTCGGCGAGAAAGTGGACATCATGGAGATGCAGTCGGAAGCCGGTGCTGCGGGAGCTGTGCATGGCTCTCTTTCTGCCGGTGCGATGACTACTACGTTCACTGCAAGTCAGGGACTGTTGTTGATGATCCCCAATATGCATAAGATTGCCGGTGAAATGCTTCCCACAGTATTTCATGTTTCCGCCCGTTCTCTTGCTGCTCAGTCGCTCTCCATTTTTGGAGACCATTCTGATGTCATGTCCTGCCGTAATACCGGTTTTGCCATGACGGCAGCTTCGTCCATCCAGGAAACCATGGATCTTGCTTTGGTGGCACATCTGGCTACACTTAAAGCTCAGGTTCCATTCCTCTCCTTCTTTGATGGTTTCAGAACTTCTCACGAAGTGCAGAAAGTTGAAGAGATCTCATATGATGATATGAAGGGTCTTGTGGAACCCCAGTATATTGAGCAGTTCCGTGATCGGGCACAGCGTCCTGAAAAACCACGGCTCAAAGTGGCTGCACAGAATGAAGATGTCTATTTCCAGGGACGTGAAACGGTCAACAAATACTATGATGCGGTTCCTGAAATTGTTCAGGAGTACATGGATAAGGTTGGCGCCCTCACTGGACGGAAATATCATCTGTTTGATTACGTTGGAGCTCCCGATGCTGATCGTATTGTCATTGCGATGGGTAGTGCACTTGATACCTTTGCATGGACCGCAGATTATCTGAATCAGAAAGGGGAAAAAGTTGGTGTACTTAAAGTCCGACTCTACAGACCGTTTAGCGCAAAGGACTTTGTAGCGGCAATTCCCCAGTCGGTAAAGAAGATTGCAGTACTTGATCGTACCAAGGAGCCGGGATCAATTGGTGAGCCGCTTTATCTTGATGTTGTTACCGCACTTGCCCAGATGGGAAGAACTGGTATCTCAGTAATCGGTGGACGATATGGGCTTTCAAGTAAGGATTTTACTCCCACCCATGCAAAGGCTGTCTTTGATCACCTGAACGAAGGAAACTGGCATAATTTCACCGTCGGTATCACTGATGATGTCACAAATCTGAGTATCCCGGTACGGGAGAAGATTGATGTTTCTCCTGAAGGTGTAGTTTCCTGTATGTTCTGGGGTCTTGGATCCGACGGAACTGTTGGAGCTAATAAAGATTCCATTAAGATTATCGGTGGAAACACCGACATGAATGCTCAGGCATACTTCTCCTACGATTCAAAGAAGTCGGGTGGAATTACCATCAGCCATCTCCGTTTCGGTAAGAGTTCGGTGAATATGCCATGGTTGATCGATAGTGCCGATTTCGTTGCCTGTCATAACCCGGCTTATATCGGCCGATATGATATGCTCGCTCCCTTGAAAGAAGGTGGAGTTTTCCTGTTGAACTCACAGGTTCCCACCGAAGAGGTGTTTGAGCATCTTACCGCAGCTGATCAGCAGCAGATCATTGATAAGAAGATCAGATTCTATAATATCAATGCACTCAATATCGCCGATAAGGTGGGATTGGGGACTCGTATCAATACGGTCATGCAGGCTGCATTCTTCAAGATTTCCGGTATTTTCCCTGAAAAAGAGGCTATTGATCTTATCAAGAATGCGATCAAGAAAACCTTCGGACGTAAGGGTGAAGATATCGTCAAGATGAACTGGGCTGCTGTTGATGGAGCCTCCGATGCTCTTGAGGAAGTGAAGATCCCTCAGTCTATCGGGAAAGCCTATGAGCCGAAGAAGCTGATTGCTGATGATGCTGATGATTATGCTAAGGATATTATTGAGCCGATCATGCATTTAAAAGGCAATGATATCCCGGTCTCGAAAATGTCCTTCGATGGAACGCTTCCCACCAATACCGCACGTCTTGAGAAGCGGGGAGTCGCTCCATTCATTCCCCATTGGATCAGTGACAATTGTATTCAGTGTAACCAGTGTGTGCAGTCCTGTCCTCATGCTGCTATCAGAGCAAAGCAGATTGATCCCAAGGATCTGGAACAGGCTCCTGAAAGCTTTACGACGCTTAAATCTAACACGAAGAATGATCGTGAACTGCGATTCAAAATTCAGGTATATCCTGAAGATTGTCAGGGATGTGGCGTCTGTATCGAAACCTGTCCTTCCAAGGAGAAGTCTCTCAAGTTCAGTCCGATTGATGTGGAACGCAAAGCAGGTGAGACTACCAATGCTGAATTCTTTGATGCACTTCCCGATGATGTCACAGACGGTGTTTCTATCAACACCCTGAAAGGAATGCAGTTCAAGAAACCGCTATTCGAGTTCTCCGGTGCTTGTGCAGGTTGTGGAGAAACTCCCTATGTCAAGCTTGTGTCGCAGATTTGCGGTGAGCGGATGATTGTGGCTAATGCTACCGGTTGTTCTTCCATCTATGGAGGAACCTTCCCCACCACACCTTATGCCCAGCGAAGAGATGGACGTGGTCCTGCATGGGGAAATTCCCTGTTCGAGGACAATGCCGAATATGGTTTGGGAATGCGTCTTGCTGTTGAATCAAACCGCAGACAGTTACGGGCTAATATAGATCGACTGCTTGCAGCAGGAACCACCGATGCACTCAAGGCTGCTCTCGAAAAGAATATTGAGCTCTGGGCTGATAAAACTGAAGACTCAATTACCGCACAGAACGAGACACAGGCTCTGCTTGATGATGCACTGAAGGCTGCCGACAGCGATGAAGCAAAGAGTGCTCTGAAAAAAATCATCGAACTGAAAGATTATTTCTCTGAGAAGGATGTCTGGATCTTTGGTGGTGATGGATGGGCCTATGATATCGGGTATGGTGGTGTAGACCACGTAGTTGCCTCAGGAAAGAATGTGAATCTTCTCGTTCTCGATACGGAAGTCTACTCCAACACGGGTGGACAGGCTTCCAAGGCAACACCGATTGCTGCAGTTGCGAAGTTTGCCAATGCCGGAAAGCAGATGGGAAAGAAGAGCATGGGTCTTATGATGATGACCTATGGTCATGTCTATGTTGCCTCTATTTCTCTTGGTGCAAATCGCCTCCATGCGCAGAAGGCATTACAGGAAGCTGTTGCATATGATGGTCCTTCCATTATTTTCTGCTATGCTCCTTGTATCAACCACGGTATCAACATGATGAAGAGTCAGGTTGAAGAGAAGCTTGCTGTTGATGTAGGTTACTGGCCGCTGTTCCGGTACAACCCGAGCCTTGAAGAAGGCAAACGATTCTCCTGGGATACCAAAGAGGTCAAGGGTGATTATCAGGAGTTTATTAAGAGTGAGAGACGTTACTCATCACTGTATAAAACAAACCCTGATAAGGCAGAAGAACTGTTCAAGCTTGCCGAAGAAGATGCCAAGCGAAGAATGGCTGTCTACAAAAATGTGGGAGAACTCATGTAGGTTCTCCGGATGCGAAGATACACTATGCAGCCGCCTGAAAAGGCGGCTGTATGCTATTATTGCATCCATCGGTCGATGATGGCCTGTGCCGATCGGTTCATCTCCTGCATGAAGTCGCTTGTGTGCTTTCTGAAGTAGTAATAGTCGGCTATTGTACCGGTATTGGAAAACGGTAGCAGATTCTGTTGTCGGAGATGTTGTTCCTGTTTTTCATACGCTTGCTGCAATGCCTCAAGATGGGGTTCCTGATAGCTGTTTTCCATGAAAATTGCTGAAACAGGACACCGTTGTGCTGGATGGGCAAGAGGCTGAGGATTCTTTGGATATCCAAAGATGAGCAACGTTGCTACTGCAGTATATTGCGGGAGATCGAAAAGCTGCACAATCTGTTCATGCTGTTCCAGGATATCTCCAATATAACACGATCCGATTCCAAGAGATTCAGCAGCAATGACTGCCGTCTGGGCCGCTATCAGCGCATCGTTGGTAGCGAGCAGTAGATCTCCGGCTCCTGGTTTCCGCCAGGCAATTTGCTGTTTTTCACCGGTCTCGACCGTGCCCGATTCATGGTAATAATTGACCCATTTCCTCATGTCGGCAAGAAACAGCCAGACAAGTGGAGCTTTTGCAATCATCGGCTGATTATCACAAAGAAGAGCAAGTTGATCCCGCTTGTATTGATCAGTTACCTCGATGACTGAGTAGAGCATCATATTTCCCGCTGTCGGAGATCTCAAGGTCGCTTCCTGTAAGATTTTCTTATCTTGTTCACGTATCGGCTCACCGGTGAAAGAACGGTGAGTTCTTCGATTCATCAGAGTTTCCACCACAGAATTCATATGCATCTTCTCCTTCAAGTCACTCTGTACCAATCAGTGACATTGCTATAGTATAGCTAGCGGAAGGTCGTTATGAAAAGTGTTCGTGTCTATCCCTATCGATGGGTAGTCCTCAGTGCCCTCATGGCAGTGATTATGGCATCTGAGATGCAGTGGTTGGTCCTGGCCCCTATTTCACGAGCCGCAGCAGCGTTCTACGGCGGACAAATTCCTCCCGATTCTCTGATAGGCCCTGATATCCTTACGCTGATTCACCTTATCGTATTCATATTTTTCACTATCCCCGCTACGCTGATTATCGACAAGGCAGGCCTGAAGTGGACCTTGCGTTCAAGTGCGATTCTCATTGCAATCTTCAGCATGGTTAAGGGATTAGGTGCACATCACTTTACGACGGTTGTTATTGCTCAAATCGGTCTTTCTATCGCGTACACGTTAATTCTCAATTCAGTGACCTTCGTTGCAGCACGATGGTTTCCCCTGAGAGAACGGGGATTTGCCACCGGTCTTGTTTCGTTTGCTCAATATCTTGGACTGCTTCTGGTCATGATTATCAGTCCCCGGATAGTCGGAGTGAATCCACGCATCTCCGGATATGGAAACGGTATCCCGTCATTACTCTTGTATCTTGGCCTTATTACGGCGGTAGGGGCTGTTGCCGTACTTTTTTTGTTTAAGGAAAAACCACCGACACCGGCTTCCCGAGAACCCTTTACCGTGGAAAGTTATGCGACTTCTTTCCGGTTGCTGCTGAGAAAGAAGCACATGGGAGGGTTCATAGCAATCTTCGGCTTGGTATGGGGGTTATTTACCGTATTCATTGCAAAAATTGACAGTATTACTGCTTTTATCGGTATTGAGAACTCAAATGGGATTGTCGGGCTTCTCCTTGTTACCAGTGGACTTGTTGGATCTATCGGTATTCCATTTCTCTCAGATTATACGCGAAAAAGAAAACTGTTCTTCTTTATCTGTATGGGAGGAATATTTATTGGTGTGCTTATGTTCGCCTTCGTTCCTCTGGCGGGAAAGTCTTCTACCATCATGGGCTATATCGCTGCAGTGCTGGTTGGGTTTTTCTTTCAGAGTGCCATCCCATTAGGATATCAATATGCTTCAGAGCTCAGTTATCCGGTCAAAGAAGCGTCCTCTCAGGGGGTGCTATTGCTGAATGGCCACTTTATGGGAGCCATTCTGCTCATCATGATGGGACTTCAGGGAGGAGCGTTCCTGGAACAAGTGCTGATGATAAGTGTTGCAATGCTGTTCTCTGCCATGCTCGGGGTTCTTTTTTTAAAAGAGTCGCCGATGATTATCACAGAAGAGGAGCGATTGCAGGCTGCTGTGAATAAAGAATCCATTCGGCGTGTATAAAAAATGGACCGCACAAAGACGGTCCGATACTATGCAACGTTGGCAGACTATTCTTCAGGAGAGAAGTCCGATTTTGCAGCACCGCAAAGTGGGCATACCCAATCTTCAGGAAGATCTTCGAAAGCAGTTCCGGGCTGGACTCCGTTATCGGGATCACCTTCTGCAGGATCGTATACATAACCACACAAATCACAAATGTACTTTTTCATCATTATTCCTCCATTAAGAATCTTATAGCAAGAATACCGTGCTCCTCTGAAAAATGCAACGACAATCTCATTTACTGATATACTGCCAGTATTTTTTTCAACAGTGATACAAATTTCTTTCTGAATGATTCGGGACCGATAATTTCCACCGAATCGACACACTGGATCAGGCGCAGGTACAATTCGATGGAATTTTCTGCATCAATACGACAGATCGTACTCCCCTGATCATCAATGGTGAATTCCGGTGCGCGATGATTAATGGTACGAAAAGAGTTCAGTGCTGACTGTTCTTTCAACCGCAAAACTAACGGTATGAAATCAATGCTGTCATAGCTTTCTTCTTCATGCTGCCGGTGAAACGGTTTCAGGTTATCGGGAATGGTGTAGGTTTGATCAAGAATAGTGGCTGAGATGATCGTTCCGATATCGATGGTAGTAATAGCCGTCGTATGACGTAATCTTCCGGTAACGCTGATGGGATTTCGTCCATCATCTTCTTCTCTGAAGCCGATGAAGTATGGGGCAAATTCAGTTTCCTGCAGAGCTCCCTGTACTTCATGCTGAATGCGTACCATTTTTCCCGATACCCAGCTATCTATCAATACTTCCAGAACTGAGGTGAACTGTCCATTGATTTCCCGTTTTTTCTGGACTCGATGATCAATTGATTCTGCCAATTCTATGATATTATCGCTGATCTTCGGTGCGTACGAGCGCATATTCATCGCTATTTTTCGTAATCCAGATGCGAGGTGTGGATTTTGAAAATCCGTATTGGTCGCAAGTATCTCTGCCGAAAGGTTAAACGCAAGAGACTCATAGACACTCAGAGAGATCGCTTCTTCACCTTCTCGGGCCTTGATTTTTATGAGATTGTTATCTTCGTAGATATCAATGTAGTTCTTGAGCTCATCAACATACCGACTGATGGTGGAGCGGTGCACTCCCAATCTTCTCGCAATTTCAGATCTTCTGAGTCCTTCCGGATGAGAATGCAACAGCAGATCAAGTTGTGCAACACGTTCACCTTTCATGGTATTTTCCCCTTTTCTTCGCGCACCAAAATGCAACAAAACTCAGATAAGTATATCATGTATTGCGGGTAAAACAAGGAGAAACCTGTTGCATGAGAGATAAAACTGTTGCTACCATACAGCATGGATGAACGATTAACAGCAGTAGAGACAAAGCTCTCGTACCTGGAAGATATGGTAATGACCCTCAATGCATTGGTATCTGAGCAACAACGCGAAATTGATTTGTTGCGCATACAGAAAGAACGACTGGAAAACCGACTGTCTGAACTTGCAGAACTATCGTCGGATCTCCCTAACCGAAGACCTCCGCATTATTGATCTCGTCGTTTCCACCGGGTACGGGCTACACAGACCGACTCTGATGGAGCACGAAGGATTTCGTGGTAGAGGATAAGAGTATCATCGGAAAGCAGTGCCTGGTGTGATAATCCGGTTCTTACGGAAATTGCATCATCCCGATAGGTTTGAGCGAGATAGGCAATGTCCACCTCAACCGCAATATGTGTATCTCTGAAGGTAAAAGGGAGGGAATCAAGCATCCATTCCAGATAAATCACATTATTCACATGCTGATTCACATCACAATCGTGGTATCGGATGGTCGGTGTGTAGGTGATCATCTGTTCAAAATCATCCGGATCAAACATCGCTCGTCTGCCGAGATTTGGGTCTACAAAATCCTTAGTAGTTACCGAGCCAAACCGTTGTGCAATCGATTGCGGTTTTATGGGACGCTGAGTCTCCATGTCCATGACAACCCAATGAGTGAGAGACTGAAAAAGCGTCTCTCCCTGCTGCCCGTACAGTCGACAGACTCGGGGAAAGTAGAGCTTCCACGGTTGTTGAGGCCACGTTTCTACCTGCATATGTTGCGGCCAGGGGGCATACTGAAAAATCTGCATCCGGGTACGAGTTACCACCCAGGTTTTTCCTTCTTCGCGAAGTTGCGGAATACTGAGTCCGCGATGGTAGGCATGTGCTCCTGCAACATCCTGCATGATACGAAAGTAGCAGGAGGTTTGTGCATGGTTATATGGATCGGTATCAAAGCTGCTCAGTTCGAGAGTATCTCGATATATACCGTCAGTGATCTGCATCTAGTCCCTCACTTTCTTCATAAAATCGGAGCAGAGAACGACCGTACGTCCGTTCATCAGTACAGAGCAATGAGCCGATGGTCTGCGGCCAGAGCTTACGCTCTTCTGCCGGGTAGTGGATAATAAATCTTCCCGAACTTTTGAGAATATGGTGTTCAGCAACTAACTCTGCGATACGTACTTTATGTTTCATCGGGAAGGGTGGATCGGCATAGACGATATCATACTGCTGTTTTGCCTGTGGGATAAATCGTAATACATTTCCCATGAACAGACGAATATCACTTTCAACAAAGCTGATATTTTGCAGGATGGTCGATCGTTTTTTTCCATCAAGTTCCACCAGGTGTACCGGTTGCGCTCCGCGAGAGGCTGCTTCGATTCCCACGAGACCGCTACCTGAAAAAAGGTCGAGAAATGACAGATCAGAGATATCTCTGAGGATGGAAAAAAGGGATTCACGCATCCGATCCATAGCGGGGCGTATTTCGCCAGGCGGACAGGTGACAATCCTGCCACGATAGAGGCCTCCGGTTATTCTCATGCCGATACCATACGGTGAACAGCGATAAATATCAATAACTGGTCAATATTCAATGGATTCTTCTTCGAAAGGTGGTGCTTTAAGCAGCACTTCCCGAATAGGGGTATGGTTGATATGCATAATCGCCGGATCTTCTAAAATAAGCTGATCTATTTCCCCTTTCACCTGTTCGATGAGGTCCAGATCAGTCGTAAGGTCGGCAAATCGCAGCTTAAGATAACCCGACTGCCGGGTTCCTGCAACTTCCCCCGGACCGCGAATGAGCAGATCCTGTTCGGCAATCACAAACCCATCAGTAGTCTCCTTCATAACTCTCAGCCGCTTACGCCCATCTTCATTCATATTCGGTTCATATACGAGAAAACAGTATGATTGAAGATTACTTCTGCCTACACGACCGCGTAACTGATGGAGTGCCGATAGTCCAAATCGTTCGGCATGTTCGATGATCATACAGGTGGCATTTGGGATATCGATACCCACCTCAACCACACTTGTTGATACCAGATAGGAGAGTTCTCCAGAACGGAATCTGTTCAGAATATCTACTTTTTCCTCTTCCCGCAGTCGACTATGGATGAAAGCAGCGGGGATTCCCGGGTACATCTGCTCGGTCAGATACGTATACATCGACTGTACATCGCGTAAATCAGATTCTCCGGTATCATCTATACGCGGATAGACAAAATAGGCTTGATGACCGCGGGAAAATTCGACACCGACAGAGGCATACATCCGTTGCCGATGTTCACTCGATACCAGATAGGTAACAATGGGGAGTCTCCCTTCCGGCATCGTTCGTATGGTGGAAATATTGAGATCACCAAAAACCGTGAGGGCAAGCGTGCGGGGAATAGGAGTGGCGGTCATCATAAGTACATCAGGAGCCCGGCCTTTCTGCAGCAGAGAAACCCGTTGAACCACACCGAACCGGTGCTGTTCATCAATAATGATGTATCGGAGCGAGGCGAAAGAGATTTCCGGTGAAAACAGAGCATGAGTCCCGATGATGATATCAATATGGCCGTGCTTCAGAGCGTCAAGAAGGAGTGTCCGTGATCTGCCGGTCACCGAACCCGTAAGAAATGCCAGGCGGATTCCAAGTGGCTCAAGCAAGTGTGCAGCCATCTCTGCATGTTGCCGGGCAAGCAGCTCTGTAGGCGCCATAAATGCTACCTGACCTCCCTGCTCAATACACTGAAGTGCCGATACCCAGGCGATTAGTGTTTTACCTGATCCCACATCTCCCTGTAGAAGTCGATTCATGGAGACCGATTGCCCCATGTCCTGCATGATCTCAATGAGTACTGACTTCTGATCTTCGGTGAGGATGAATGGGAGGGAGGCAATAAATCGTTGCTGCAGTTCGCTCAGACGTACCGGAGGCCTCTCACCAGTTACTGGCTGGACAGCTTTTCGCCTGCTCATCAGCAGAAGATAGAACATCTCGATGAATGCCAGGGTGCGGGTTGCCTCTGCTATCTCGCTGATTGTCTTCGGCTGATGCAGTCCCTGTACTGCCCGATTGATAGGTAACAAGTGATGTTGTTGCGTGATGTATTCAGGAAGTTCTTCCGAAAAGGAGTTGTATCGTGCAAGGATGGCAGCAATATCCCTCCGGATAATTCGTTGAGAAAGAGTGCCTGAAAGCGGGTATATAGGAAGGATTTTCCCATAGTTGTTCGGTGGTGTGCCATCATTCTTAAGGGGAAGCATTTCAAATTGGCTACTTTGCAGTTCATGAAAACTGCGTTGAAACTGCCCATACAAGTAGAATTGAGCGCCGACTCTGAACACCCGTTCAAGAAAATTTCTATTGAAACAGAGCAATGAAGCCTGTGTGGCTTTTTCCCCGCTGATGTCTTCAATAGTTACTTTCAGTGTGCGTTTGCCACGGCCTCCGAAGTAACTGTGTGAGCGCACTTCAACGATAGTGTTTGCATACTCTCCCGGCTCAATGGTATCAAGTGGTCGTAATTGTGAGCGATCCTCATAGGTCCGTGGGGCAAGCAGCAACAAGTCTGCAAACGTGCAGACTCCCAGATTCCGGTAATCATCACTGAGACGTCTACCTACTCCCTTGAGGGTTGAAACTGGTTCAGTCAGTTCCCTGATAAACACAAAAAACCCCTAGAATGGGATGGAACTCAACAGCTGTACCAGGAGATTCACGAGCATGGCACACCCGATATAACAGGCAGCAACAGCTGCAAGAGCAGTCCACAGTAACATTCTATCGGATACTGCCCGTTTTGAAAAAATCAGCGACTGGACAAAATCAAGTGGTCGTCTGAGCCAGGAGTCTAGCATGGCAATGTACTGGATGGAGTTTGGCGATCTTCGATACGAGAGATAGATACGAACGCCGATAAGTATTGCCAGAATCCCCAGCAGGAGCGATCCGATGGACCACCATAGTGACTGCACTATGGTAGCAAGGGTGAACCCTAATGAGAAAGTGCCGCTGTAGGCGTAGCTTTGAAATATTCGTTGTATCGTATTGATTACCATGAGCGCGGCAAGAGGGGTGAAATCAAGTGCTCCCTGGCGAAGAAAAGAGATACGCTTGAATAGACCAAGAAATGGATCGACAATCTTTGCCAGCATGTCTGTTAATCCACCGCTGCGGGAATATCCCCGTGCCGGGTTAAACCATTGCATGAGAATTCTTACAATGATGAGCATGCTGTACACAGAAAGAAGAACTGATATCAGTCGCGCAACTTCTTGCATCCCGTTACCTCCGTATCCTTAATTGAACCAGATATCTGAAACAGCTTGGTGCTCTTTCAACGATCCGATGAATGCATCACTGTATGCCACAGCAAACTCTCTCCCTGCCTTGATCAGTGTTTCGTCATGGGCCAATTGCTGCTGTTCAGCATCATCAGGTGCCTCTTCGACTGCAACGGTATCCTCAAGAAGATGAATAAACAGAGAACAAGATCCGCGATAGGTAATACATGTATCTACAATATCTCTCAGAGCCGTTTGCGTACAGAGATTTTTCACCAATACCATATGTGCTTCCCGCACTGCCTGAGGCTCAAGAGTTTCGGGATCAACGACGGCTTCAGTAATAAACGAAATTTTATCCTGACGTGATTCAAACTTTCCCTTGAACCCGTAGATCTTATCGGCTTGAACACTCTCTTCACACTCTTTCCATGTGTTGGGGAAGATAACCGCTTCAACCGATCCATTAAAATCAGAGAGCTGAAGAAATGCCATACGATCTCCGTTGCCTCCCTTGGTCGTGATTTCACGTAGGGCGGTTACCATGGCAACGAGATTCACCGGTCGGCTGAGCGGGAGCCGTTCGAGCTGGCCGAGATCAACGGTAACTGAGCGTTTCCAGATATCGCGATACATATCCATGGGATGTCCCGAGACATAGAATCCCAGGAGGTCTTTTTCGATTTCAAGCTTTTCAAGTAACGTGGAATCTGGATGCTGTTCCATCTCAAAGGTTTCCATTGCGGCCTCTTCTTCAGCATCAAAGAGGGAAACCTGCCCATAGGCGATCTGTTCTCTCCGTTTTTGTACATACTTCAATGCCGCTTCTGCATTAGCCATCAAAGTAGGGCGATTGTCCCCAAGTCCATCGAACGCTCCAGACTGGATCAGCGATTCAAGGAGTTTGGTGTTCAATGCACGGGATTCACTGCGCATGAGAAAGTCGATGAAGTTATTATAGGGGCCATGATTGGTTCTTTCCGTGAGGATGCTTTCCACCGCAGCTTCACCGACATGTTTGATTCCCTGGAGCCCGTAGATGATCTTTCCATCCACTACGGTAAAATGTTTGTCTGATTTATTGATTGATGGGGGTGTAATCTCAATCCCCATGCTCTTTGTCTCTACGAGGTACTGGGCAAATTTATCGGGACTGTTGATTTCATTGGTCAGGTTGGCTGCCATGAATTCAGCGGGGAAATTTGCCTTGAGATATGCCGTATGGTAGGCGACCACTGAATAGGCAGCAGCATGAGATTTATTGAAACCATAGCCTGCAAAAGGGAGAAGCATCTCAAAAATACCTTCAGCTACCTCTTTTGAGTACCCTTTTTCTGCAGCTCCTGCTATGAAGTTCTGTTTTTCCCGCTGCATGACCTCAGCTTTTTTCTTTCCCATGGCTCTTCTGAGGAGATCCGCGTTCCCCATAGAATATCCAGCTATGGTTTGAGCGACCTTCATGACCTGTTCCTGATAGACAATAACTCCATAGGTGGTTTTCAGAATTTCTTCCAGATCTGGATGGTAGTATGCTATCTGCGTCCTTCCATTCTTTGAATCTACGAATTTTGGGATATAGGCCATCGGTCCGGGGCGATACAGCGCATTCAAGGCTACGAGGTCTTCAATGGACGATGGTTTGGCATCCTTGAGGACCCGCTGCATGCCAGCACTCTCAAACTGGAAGATGCAGGCGCTGTCCCCACGTCCGAGCATGGCAAAAGTCTGAGAGTCCTGTTCACTGATCTGCTGCACAGAGAAATCGGGATGGGTTTTACGAATCAGGTCCTCGGTATGCTTGATAAGCGTGAGCGTTTTAAGTCCGAGGAAGTCCATCTTTACGAGTCCGCATCCCTCAAGCATATCCATCGTATATTGTGTGGAGATTGCCCCGGTCTTTGCATCACGGTATAACGGTACATAATCGGTGAGGACACTCTGACCGATGACAACCCCTGCGGCGTGAGTTGAGGTATGACGATTGAACCCCTCAAGTCGTTTAGCCACATCAAACAGTTCCGCATAAATACCGCCGCGCTGTTCCAGCTCCTGCAATGCAGGGGTAAAGTCAATTGCTCCCTGTACGGTGAGTTTTCTTGATTTACCCGTGGTCTCGTCATCCGGGAGACTATCGGGAATGAGGTTTACGATGCGTGTTGCTTCTGCAAAAGGAATATCAAGTACGCGGGCGACGTCTTTGATCACCGCTTTAACCTTGAGGGTCCCGAAGGTCGCAATCTGTGCTACCCGGTCGGTTCCATATTTTTCTGTGACATAATCGATTACTTCCTGCCGACGTTCATAGCAGAAATCGATATCGAAGTCCGGCATGGAGACCCGTTCCGGATTCAGAAATCGTTCAAAAATAAGTTTGTACTTTATTGGATCGATATCGGTGATAGTCATCGCGTAGGCCACCAATGAACCGGCACCCGATCCACGGCCCGGACCTACCGGAATATCATGGTGTTTTGCCCAGTAGATGAAGTCCCATACAATGAGAAAATAACCGGTGAACCCCATACTGATGATAACGTCCAGTTCATAGTCAAGCCGCTGCTGCAGTTCTGGGGTAATCTCATCATATCGTTGTCCGAGTCCCTCCTGTGCTAAATGGCGCAGGTACTGATCAGGATTGTCAAACTCAGGAGGTATCTCGTATGCAGGAAGGAGCGGCCCAGGCTGACTGATTGATAATGCACACCGTTCTGCGATCCGCACCGTATTCTCGATTGCTTCAGGGATCCAATCAAATAGCTTTGCCATCTCATCGGGACTTTTCATATAGAATTCCTGAGACTCAAACCGCATGCGATCCTGATCTGATTTCTTTTTGTTCGTTCCGATACACAGCGCGATATCGTGTGCATTGGCATCAGAAGCTTCGATGTAGTGAATATCGTTGGTGGCTACAACTGGAAGTCCCAGTTCTCGGGCGAGCTGTACCAGAATGGGATTCGATTCTTTCTGTTCCTTCAATCCATGATCCTGCAACTCAATATAATAGCGTCCATCATCAAAAATTGAAGCATAGTAAGCTGCCCGTTCCTTTGCCCCTGCATAATTCCCGTTGAGTATTAATTGCGGGATTTCTCCTGCTAGACATGCTGAGAGGCAGATCAGTCCTTCATGATGCTGTTCAAGTAAAGCATCGCTGATTCGTGGCTTGTAATAATATCCTTCGGTATAGGAGAGGGAATTGAGCAGCATGAGATTTTTATACCCCTGCTCATTCATGGCAATCAGTACCAGATGATAATACCGACTTCCACTCATTGTCGTTGACTTTGTCGTATGCGATTCGGGATTTACATAGAATTCACACCCCACAAGAGGGTTAATTCCCATTTCTTTACACGCTTCATAGAATTTCAGGGCACCGAACATATTTCCATGATCGGTGATGGCGAGATGCTTCATGTCATACGCTTTTGCTTTGGCAATGTATCGATGTATGGGAGCTGCTCCATCGAGCAGCGAATAATCGGTGTGGTTATGCAGATGAACAAATTCAGGCATGCGGTACTCCTTAGCAACCCGCATTGTACCATAAGCGATGCATTGTGCGTAGACTACCGTTCAGAGAGGCTTTGGGCATTGAGGTTATGCAGAGCTGATTCAATAAAACTACGTGCCCGCTCAATTTGGATCGGGGGATTATCTTGTGAACCTGCCGAAAGGATTTCCTCCATCACACTGCGAATTACCCGGTTAATCTGTTGAGAGGTAAGTGGTAGGAGAGTTCCCTGCATCATCATGTCGATTTCCTGTGGAATGAGAATGAGCGATGCGGGAAATACCATGCATAATTTAAATTTGCTGATCACTGACTGATTGTAGGAACAGGCAAACGAGAGTATTACGGTTTCCCGGGGATTCTGCATGGGGTTTCCTGCTATCATACAGGTTGAGAAGTTCTCCCGTTCCAAACCAAGACGGATGCGGGTGATCAATTCATTCTTCTTCAGCTGAAGAGTTCCTGAACGATCGTAAAGCCGCTGAATTTCGACCCATCGAGTTTCAGTTTTCGGTCCCTGACATGATTTTACCTCAGCTTCTGCTTCAAGAGCTGCTAGTGTTCCCGATAGGGGCAATCTGACTCCCTGGGTACAGATTGCACCGCCCAGCGTTCCCTGTTTACGAATAATCATAGCCGCAGATTGTTCAATTGTTTGGTACATCAGAGCGGGAAGGACTTGTTTCCCGACCTGTAAAAGTTGTTCGAAAGTTACCATGGAGCCAATTTCCACATACCGGTCAGTTCTGTTGATCCGCTGCAGATCAGCTACCTCACTGAGACTGATGATGTTGTTGCTCTCCCGGGCTGGATAATAATCGGGACGACTCATAATAAAAGTCCCTCCAGCCCAGAGGGTAGCATTGGGGAACCGTGTGATGACGGAAACCAGATCGCTCATGGTTTTCGGAATATGGACAGCTGGAGATCTAATACCTTCGTACACGTCTTCTCCTTCGATAGGAAGCAGCGGATCTAAACACCGCGAGTATTTCATGTGAATCGAGGCATGGACACTGATTCAGGCTTAATTCCTTGATAATTGTTTGTTCATTCGGCTCTTCGTCACTCTTTGCTCCTTCTTCTGATTTTACAATCATTTGGAGAAGCGACTCGAAAATAAGCGTTTTTGAAGCGTAGCAATGTGGGCAGGGATGGCTTCCTGTATCCTGATACGCCCGTTCCAGATCATGCCAGAATCTCGTTTTTTTAAACCCTTCGAATGTGAGTATTTTTGTGCCTTTCAGTCTAAAAGCGGGTATGAGACAGGAAAGAACTGCTTCATCATTTAATAACACAACACAGTTACCGCAGAATCCATCACGGCACCGAGACTGCATTAATGGTGTCTCGATTTCATCCATAAGAATGAGATTAAGTGGTTTGTTCGAGTTTACCGTAAGAGAGACCGGCCGGTTGTCAATCGTACAATCGATTTTCATACATCCCTCCTCATCCATGTGATGATATCTTCTCCCGTAACAGGTAATGAGAGAGTTTCGCAATTGAGAGCCTGTGATAAGGCTCCTGCACAGGCAGCCATAACCATACCCCGTAGTGCAGATGTTGCCGACGAGGGGACGGTATCGGACCCAAGAGAATTTACGGTGATATCCATCAGGGGAGGGGCTGCGGGACGGTGAACCGGGATCACATGGCACTCCCACAAACTATGGTGAATTATATGACGAAACTTCACTTCAAGTTTCGATGCATTGGCAACATTGTTGAATGAGAATCTTCCCCATACCCGACGGGCTTCCACGGAATAAGTAACCGTATTCACCTCTAATTCAACCACCAGACATCCCCAGTTTCTGCTGGTAAATAATGAAGTCTCTGAAGAGGCGAGTGCACTCTTTGCTGTAATGGACTGTGTTATGGGAAGGGGTTCCTGAAACCGCTTGCCCTTAATTGCGGCACAGCATTGCTGAATCATAGTCACTGATCGTTCAACATCAAGGGAAAGCACCTCAGGTCCTGTATCGATCATATACGAAGTGTCGGGTTGGACAAACGAGATGTCTGCCTGCTCTACCGAGAGCTCCTGGGCTATTAATGATCTCCAGAGCTGCGCAGTCTTTTTGCTGGGGAAGAAGCTGGTATTCACCGATATCGAATTCTTTGCATCGAGTGTAACCGCAATCCTGGCCGAACTGTGAAATGGTGAATCACTGGAAAAGCCACTTATACCTGCCCCACAGGCAATACCCACTCCTCTGGTATAATTGAGAAAGGTGGAAAGAGACTTCCTCGTTTTACGTTGCAGCTCGTACACTGAGTAATGTCGGGAGAAATCACTCTCACTACAGGTGGTACTGATCAGATCTTTCAGTTTTGCCGCTGGCAAGGTCTCCATTACCCCATTTCGATTTTTGCTATCGATATAGTGCTTGATTCGCCAATTTGCTGGATTTAACTGGAGTTTCTCTGCAAGAGCAGATGCATGAGTCTCCGTGGAAAATAGTGCAGTACTGTACCCGAGATCTCCGAAAAAATGTGCAGGCCCCTGATGAGACTCAACAATGGTGATCGTGGCACAAAATGCCTGTAATTCATAAAAGGGAATGAGCCCTGCAAGAATCTGTTTAACCATTTCTCCTGAAAAAAGCGGGAAAGCCCCCTGATCGATCGTTGCCTCAATGATTTCTGCAAGCGGTTTCCCCTGAGCATCCAATGCGGTCTTTCGCAGTATGACAATCTGACTTTTCGAGGTGGGGAATCGGGAAGTGATTGTAGCTCGTTGACCGGTTTTTACGGTTGCGAGTGCAGCGGCGGCTGCCAGAACAGAGGGATGAATGAGCTTTTCATCTTTCGGAGAAAAATGATCTTCAGGTAGTACGACAACACTTTTCTTTGTTCTTCCACAGCAGGTCGCTACGGTATCACGCACATGAAACGGCCATTGCGTCGGTCCTTGCACATAGAGCACGTCATCCTGAATCCATGTGGTAACCCGGGTGACCGTATCTTCTCTTGTCCAGACTCTCCTGTCGGAATAGGTTCGTTCAAAGACCGAGTCGGCAGTGTCAAATTGCGACTTGATATCCCCCCACTCGTAGACTATAGGGGAATGTTCGTACGCATGCTGTTCGGTTGTAGAATCAGCTGGAAGCTGGAAATCAATTTCCACCTCACGTGATTTCACTTCCACCATTTCGGTATCAGGTCCGAACAGCGCAATGATTGGCTGACCGCGATAGCTGATCTCGTGAGATGCAAATAGTGGAAATTGATCATTGTATACCTGTACAATGTTTTCTCCGGGGATATCTGCAGGTCCTAAGGTGAAAAATCGCTTATCCTGTTTTGGCGGCGTTACACGCAATACGGTTCCCCAGTCAATATTCGACCGGATAATCATGCCGTGAAGTGTCTCAGGTGAGTTATCTGTTCTGCTTGGTTTATCCGCCATGAATTCTTTCAGTGTCCTTTGCAGCAAAAATACCATTTTACTTGGGAGTCCGCAATGGCAAAACAGCGGAAAGACGCTATACTAGAGGACACAGAGGATCAAACAGATGGAAGAACTTGCAGAAGTAAAGAAAGAAATCTCACGATTGTCGGATCAGCTACGCAAGCATCAGAAACACTATTATGTTGATGCGCGACCTACGATCAGTGATCACCAATACGACCGAATGCTTGATCGACTGTTGGAGTTGGAACGACAGTATCCATCATTGATTGCATCTGATTCACCTTCTCAGCGAGTAGGGAGTGATCTTGGTGCATCTTTTCCCGAAGTTTCCCACACGGTTCCCGTTCTGAGCCTCGATAAAGCCTATAGTACAGAAGCAATGATGCAATGGGTACAGCGGATTCGCAATCGGGGAACGCGGCATCTGGCCTGTATCCTCGAAGAAAAAATGGATGGGGTGTCTCTGGTATTATACTATGAAGAGGGGCTGTTAGTCCGTGCTGTTACTCGTGGGAATGGTTTTGTTGGCAATGATGTGACTCCAAATGCAAAAACAATTTCATCTGTCCCGCTTCGTCTCACCCGTCCCGTTACCATTGCGGTTCGTGGTGAAGTATTTTTACTGAAATCAGATTTTACTGAACTGAATCGCAATCTTGATGTTCCCTACGCAAACCCCCGTAATCTGGCAGCAGGAACCCTGAGGCGTCTGAAAAGTAGTGAAACAGCGAAAGTTCCTTTACGGATGTACGTGTATGAAGCATATGGAGAAGCGGTTTCCGGTCAGATTCATACGCACGCAGAAGTGCTTTCTCTTTTAAACGATCTTGGATTTCCTATCAATCCGCATTTCAGCATGTTCACCGATGATGTGTCCCGAACAGAAGATTCCCTTTCACATCTGTCCTGCAAACCGATGCAGATAGGAAACTACCATGATGTTGCTGCATATATCGAACAGATTACACGAGATCGAGCATCACTACCGTATGAAATAGATGGGTTAGTGATGAAAGTGGATGAACTTGCGATGCGTGATCTTCTGGGGTATACCGGACACCATCCGCGGTGGGCTCTTGCTTATAAATTTGATGCACCTGAATCTCAGACGGTGGTAAAGTCAATCGATGTTCAGGTGGGGAGGACCGGGAGGATTACTCCGGTTGCCCGGGTAGAGAAAGTGAAAGTGGGCAATTCAATGGTCTCAAATGTTACTCTTCACAATCAGGACTACATTGAAATGCTGGAACTGGCTATCGGAGATACCGTTGCCGTATCTAAACGAGGTGATGTCATTCCTGCTGTGGAGCGGGTAATTGAGAAGAATGAGGATGGGGCGACCACTTGGACGATGCCACTTTGCTGTCCCTCCTGCAATACCCCTCTTATTCGCAATGGTGCTCACCAATTTTGCCCCAATAGTGATTGTCCCGATCAGGTTCTGGGACGGATCAGTTTTTTCGTGGGAAGAGAACAGATGGACATTGATGGGATGGGACCTGAGACCGTGGCTTTTTTGTACCGTAAGGGGCTGCTGCAGGATATTCCCGATATTTATCGGATCAACTATCGTGATTTGATCGGAGAACCGGGTTTCGGTGAACGAAAAGTACAATCGCTCGAGACTTCCGTGCAAGCAAGTCGGCAACGTCCTTTTCGTACGGTGTTAGTATCGTTAGGGATCCCTGATTTCGGGAAAAAGGCTGTTGACCTTTTGTTATCTTCCGGAATAACGCATATGCAGCAGTTACTGGAAATGGTGGATACACAGCAAGTTGATCGCTTATTGCAGATTAAGGGATTTGGAGAAAAGACCGTCAGTTCCCTGTTTGCCTGGTTTTCTGATACGCGCATGCGTTCGAGAATTGCTGCATTGGCAGAATTAGGACTCCAGATGGAAGAGCATACTGAAATGCAGACAGCGGAGCTTCCGCAAATCTTTTTAGGACAAATCTGGTGTGTTACGGGCAGTTTTACCCGGTTTTCCCCCCGCTCTTTAGTCCTGAAGGAGATTGAAGCTCGTGGTGGAAGAACGGTGAGCTCGATAACTGGAAAAACTTCGCATCTACTCGCAGGAACCGGTGCTGGATCCAAGTTGCAGCAAGCGGAAAAGCAGGGAGTTGAAATCGTCAGTGAAGAGGCTTTTATATCAATGTTGAAAGAGGTGGCCGATGGATGATAGAGCAGCAAAGTTGAATAACATACTGGATTCTACCTTGATAGGACGTCTTTTATCTCCTTATGGGAAAAGAATATTTTTTCCAGAGGGGATCGTGGCTCAGAGTCAGATAGCAGCTCAACAGGCCTGGGCTATTGATGCCACTGCAGGGGTGGCAAAGGAACATGGACATTATATTTCTCTTTCTCAGTTTGACCGTCATGCTTCGTTGATTACCCGTGATCAAATGGTTTCCTATGCACCTACAGCAGGAGATCGTAAGCTGCGTGAAATCTGGCAGCAGGAGTTGCATCGAAAAAATCCTTCACTGGTACCTGATGTCCATACACTTCCGATAATCACTTGTGGATTGACTCAATCATTATCTCTTGCTGCTGAGCTGTTCATTGGACCTCAGGATGCGGTGATCGTGGGTGAACCTTGCTGGGACAATTATGAATTGATTTTTCAGGTAAAACAGAAAGCCACGGTGTACGCACCATCATGGTTCACACCTGAACGCCGTTTCACAACCGAATACCTTGCACAGACTCTGGATACGATATCGGCAAAAAAAGTAATTATCGTGGTGAATTTCCCACATAATCCGACCGGTTATACGCCGACAGAAGCGCAGCTGTATGAGTTGCGTGATCTGATCTTCGGCAAAGCAGATCAGGGAACCGATGTGATCGTGCTAGTGGATGATGCATACTTTGGACTCTTCCATGATGATCAGGCTGCACGTCAGTCCTTCTTTACGTATCTTTGTGGTCAGCATAAGCGTGTTTTGGCGATTAAGTGTGATGCTGCAACCAAGGAATCTCTGGTATGGGGGTTCAGGATCGGATTTATCACGTATGGATTTTCTCCTCTGAGCAGTGAAGCTGCTTATGCTCTGGAACAAAAAACGATGGGAGCATTACGGGCCTCAGTTTCCAGCTGTTCACGGATAGGCCAATCGCTGCTTCTTGCGGTCATAAACGATGCTTCTTATCATGAGGAAATTAACGCAGCACAGCAGACCATTGCCCGCAGGTATGCTATAGTGCAGAAAGAACTAAAGCTGCATGCTGACTCGGAAGTATTGCTTCCCTACCCATATAACTCGGGGTACTTCTGCACGCTGCATTGTGTCATAGATGCTCAGCAGTTGCGAAGAAGATTGCTTGACCAGTGTGGAATGGGGATTGTCGCTCTTGGAGATCACACGATACGGATTGCCTATTCGGCAATCGATGATGATCAGATACCGGTACTGATTGATGCGTTATACCGGGAAGCTGAGGCGTTATGGAGATAAAAACCAAGCTGTACCTGGTTGATACTGAAGGTGAAAAATTTATGGGTATCGGGGTTCTGTGGCTGCTCAAGGAAGTGGACAGGCAGGGCTCATTACGTGCTGCTGCTGTAGAACTCGGAATCTCGTATTCCAAAGCATATGCGATGATAAGAAATCTGGAAAAACAAACGAGTATTCCGGTTCTGGTACGGCGGAGGGGAGGTGCAGACCATGAAGGTTCATCCCTTACTGCATTCGGCAAACGCTTTTTAATGTTGTATGATACATTTCAGCAGAAGGCCAAATTGCAATTGGAGAAACCATTCGCCGAGTTTTCTCGTGATTTTTCCACGTTAGTACATGAATATGTTCAAATAGATATGCCAAAGGAGTCAACCCATGGAGCTTAAACCAGGAAAGAAGAAGTATGACTTTACCGTTCCTCGTCTCGGTACACCGAAGATCAATTCTCCGATTCAGATGTCAACTTCCCTAGATGACGGCCTTGCAGATTATGTAACAGAGGACAAACGGGTCTATTTCGGTATTGATGCAAAAATCAACGAGAAGGGAGAAGAAGTGCCCGAGTATCATGATACGGTTGAATTGGCCGGTCCTCGGGAGAAACTCTATTTCAACCCGGCGCATGTTCATGCCGCGATTGTAACCTGTGGAGGTATCTGTCCCGGATTGAATAATGTAATTCGTGCCGTGGTTCGCTGTTTCTGGTATCGATATGGCGTTCGTCGTATCTCCGGTATCCGTTTCGGGTATCGCGGATTGCTGGAAAATTCCCCGTATCCGCTAATGACCCTCGATCCTGATGTTGTCGATGATATTCAGGAGAAAGGCGGTACCATCCTCGGGAGTTCTCGCGGTGGCGGTGACCGGGTTGAGGAAATTGTCGATTCACTGGAACGTCTCAATATTAATGTGCTGATCACCATTGGAGGTGACGGAACCTTGCGTGGAGCCTATGAGATCGGTGAAGAGGTAAAAAAGCGGAATCTGAAGATTGCTGTTATCGGTGTGCCGAAAACCATCGATAATGATCTCTCTTTTATCCAGATTTCTTTCGGATTCGACACTGCAGTTATGCATGCGGTCCCCTCAGTCCGAGGCGCTCATACCGAGGCGAAGGCTTCAGTTAATGGGATTGGATTGGTAAAAGTGATGGGTCGCGAATCGGGCTTCATTGCTGCAAGTACGGCTCTTGCCATGAGTGATGTGAATTTCTGCCTCATTCCCGAAAACCCGTTTGACCTGGAAGGACCGAATGGATTGCTGCATCATCTGCGCAAGCGGATACTGGATCGTGGGCATGCAGTCATTCTTGTTGCTGAGGGAGCGGGACAGGACTTGGTTCCGAAAACAGGAGAAAAGGATGCCTCGGGCAATGTTCGTTTTACCGATATCGGAATTTTTCTTAAGGATCGTATCAAGCAGTATTTTGCTGACGAGGGAATTGAGATGAGTCTGAAATACATAGATCCGAGTTATATTATCCGCAGTGCTCAGGCGAATCCAAATGACTCGATCTATTGTTCACGTCTTGGAGCACATGCTGTTCATGCAGCTATGGCAGGAAAGACACAGACATTGATATCACTGGTAAATAATAAGTTTGTTCATATTCCCATCAAAGTTGCTGTTTCAGAGCGCAATCATGTAAACACTGAGGGAAGTCTCTGGCGGGATGTGCTGGAAAACACTCGCCAGATGGCATCAATGAAAAATAAATAAGCTGCCTGTTGAGTAAATTAATTTAAGCTCCGGGATATGTATCTCGGAGCTTGATTGCTTACTGCCATGAAGATGTCATAATTTTACATAATATTTTCTCTTTTAGTTAAATTATGTGAACAGAAACATATTAAACAAGAATTTTGAGTAAAATGTGGGAAATGTAATCGTTTCCTATCGATTGAATCTTAAAATCTTCATATCATTTAATAAATTTTTCAATATTTTATTAAAAGCTCTTGATTCTTTTATACGATTTCGCTAAATTTCCATCGAAAGGAAAAACGAATGGATTTATTCCTTCCGATACCATGGACTCCATTCAATTGACTTTTCATAACCTCCTTTTTGTTCCCCCTGGGTTTAACCTCCTTTTCCCCAGGGGGTTTTTTTGTTCACTGAGTAAACAGTTGCAGGTACGTCTGAAGTGCAGCATCACCGGCTCCACCCGCAAGGACCTGCTTTGCCAACACTTTGCCCAGTTGAACTCCTTCCTGGTCAAAACTGTTGATATTCCAGATAAACCCTTGAAACATCACTTTGTTTTCATAGTGAGCAAGCAGAGCTCCAAGTGTACAGGGAGTGAGACGATCTCCGATGATAACACTGGAGAATCGATTCCCAGGGAACGTCCGATTTGCGTTGGTATCATCTTTTCCCCGGGCGAAGGCAACGATCTGGGCAATTAAATTGGCATTCAATTTCTCTAGACTTGTTGAACCGTCAATCTGAATATCCTGTTTTCGTTGTGTCTGGCGGAATCCGATAAATTGCAGGGGTACGGTATCGGTCCCCTGATGTAACAGTTGATAGAATGAATGCTGTCCATTGGTTCCCGGTTCACCGAATAATACCGGGCCCGTTGAGTAGTTAACCGGGTGTCCTGACCGGTTTACCTGCTTTCCATTACTTTCCATATCGAGTTGCTGCAGGTGTGCAGGAAATCGTGAAAGTGCCTGCGAGTAGGGCAGGATGGCTGACCAGGGCAGATGCAGTACATTGCGCAGGTAGATGCCGATAAGAGCATCAAGGAGGGCTCCGTTTTTGGTGATATCTTGCTCAAGGGCCAAAGTATCTGCTTCGTGTGCTCCTGCAAGGAATTGAGCGAACACAGAATAGCCAAAAGCGATGGAGAGGATCACAGCCCCAACCGCGCTTGTTGACGAGTATCTTCCACCGATATAGTCATCAATATAAAACGATGCGAGAAAATCATCTGAAGAGGCAAGGGGACTTGAATTGCTGGTCACTGCCGCCATATGTTTTGCCGGATCAATACCTGCGATTCCAGAATCCATAATTGCCTGACGTACCAGCTGATAATTAGTAAGCGTTTCCTGTGTTGTGCCACTTTTTGAGACGAGAATAAACAACGTACGCTCAACATCTATTCCTTCCAGTACTGCAGCAGCATCATCGGGATCGACATTCGAAATGAAACGGGCCGCTATCCGATCAAGCTGTTCTCCTGCTGCCCAGCCCTCAAGGGCAAGGTACAGAGCACGTGGTCCCAGATCGCTTCCACCGATTCCGATCTGAACTACTGTGGTGAACGTTTTTCCTGTTGAACCGAGAAGGCTGCCATTCCTGATCTGTTCGGAAAAAACTCTTACCCGTTCAAGCTGTTCACGATAGAACTGCCCTTTATCGACTCCGTCAGCAAGCACTGAGCTCTCTTCTCCCAAGACTGAACCACGGGTGAGATGATGGAGAACCATCCGATTTTCTCCCGTATTCATGATTTGTCCGGCAAGCAGTGCGCGATATTTTTCCACCACTTCCTGTTCGTCTGCTAATGCCTGCAATAGTTTTACATGGCGATCATCCACCGGCATTGCTGCCCAGTGATACGTCAATCCAGCTCCGCAGGGTGCTGAAGCTGTTGTAATTCGATCAGCGAGAAGCGCTGAACGGATATCGACCGGAGGTGTCTTTGCCAGTTGCGAGAACGTGTTTGTGTTTGTTAAATCGGTAAATTGCATACCATAATCTCCTCTTGTATTATACATAAACTGTACTGCAGGAGAGCAAGGCAGGCAATAATGATTATTGGTTATCCATCAATTTCCGGAATGCGCAGTTTAAAGCTTTCGAGGAGATCTTCCTTGGTCACTCCCTCTCTGAGAATGACAAAGATGGTGTCATCACCGGCAAGCGTTCCCAGAATTTCGGGCAACGCAAGGACATCAAGTGCCAGTGCTACGCTGTTTGCATGTCCACTTCTCGTTTTAATAACACCAAAATTATAGCTGAATTCGATGGAGAGGACTCCTCTGCGTACATCCTGTATATAACTTTTCTCAGATTCCGAGATGAGGTCATTATCGGGTAGTGAATAATAATAACCTGACCAACCGTCAGAAATTTTTCCCACTTTGAGCATCTTTAAATCACGGGAGAGCGTTGCCTGGGTTACTTTATATCCCTCTTTCGCCAACAGTTCCAGCAAGGTATCCTGATTGTCTATACGGTTGTTTTTAATCAGTTCTTTTACCACAGAAAGTCGTGTGTTTCGTTCCTTCATGCCCAGCTCCATCGGTATATTTATTCTGCAATACCTGTATGAATATACAGTACAACGCGGGGAAATACAAGGACAATATACGCAGAGAATGAAGCTCTCATAATACAGTAGACGAATGGTATAAGTGGTTATATAGTGAGCGCATGTAGGGAGGTGCACTATGGTGGCGATCATCGTTATTGTGATAGTAGTTTTGGTTTTACTGTATGGAGTAGCAACTTATAATAAGTTGGTGCGATTGAGAAATCAGAGTGAAGAGTCTGCGGCAGCTATTGATGCCAATCTGAAGAAACGATACGATCTGGTTCCCAATCTTGTTGAGACGGTAAAGGGGTATGCAAAGCATGAGCAGGAGACCCTCACCGCAGTGATTGAAGCCCGGAACAGTGCCATGAGTGCAACTACGCTCACCGAGAAAAATGATGCGGCAAATGCCTTTTCTGCAACATTGAAAAGTCTATTTGCGCTCAGTGAGAGCTATCCCGATCTGAAAGCAAATCAGGGGTTTTTGGATCTGCAGGCTCAGTTACAGAAGATTGAAGATGATCTGTTACAGGCCCGTAAGTACTACAATGCGGTGATCAGTGATATCAATACTATGGTGGAAACTATTCCTTCATCAATTGTTGCAGGTATTGCACGCTTTACGAAATTACCCTATCTCGCTATTGAAGAGGAAGCTCGAAGCCGTGTAGACGTTCGATTTTAGGTAGGTATTCATGCGAAAACAAACATGGTTGAGTGTTTTGGTTCTGTTGTGTCTGTGTGCAATATCCCTGCATGCTGCTTCAGGGTACAGCATAGAGAGTATGCAAAGCGATATCACCATAACTGCTGAAGGCCATTATGATGTTCATGAGCAGGTTTCTCTGTACTTTCATGAACCATTGCATGGGTTTTATCGCGTGCTTCCCACCTATTATGACATCGTTGATGGATCTCGAGAGGATGTATATGCACGGATTTCCCGCATCAAGGCAAGCGATACCCTACAGGTGTCTCATGGATCAACGTATGTGGAGATTCGTCTTGGCAGTGCTGATCGGACAGTTCGGGGATTGCAGGAGTATGCGATCTCTTACCGATATGATATCGGGCAGGACCCGTATGAGAATTACGACGAATTCTACTACAATATCGTGGGTGAATATTGGGAGCAGCCTATCAAGCAGTTCTCATTTTCACTGCAGTTCCCCGCTCCAGTGGATGCAGATATGATCTCTTTTTCACGAGGAGTTTATGGGAGTACGGATGCCGAGGGTGTCAGTTGGAAGCTGTCACCGGATCGGATGCAGATTACCGGAGAGACTACCGCACTGCGGCCGGGCGAGGCTCTTACGGTTCGGGTGCAGATGCCGAACGGCTATTTTACCGAACGAACTGACTGGCAAGGACGTTTTCGCATTGTACTGCTGATTGTTTCGGCACTCCTGATACCTTTAGCCTGGTTTACCTGGAGTCGATACGGTAAGGATAAAGATCTCATTGTGGTTCCGAACCATGAACCACCTCGAGGCATGAGCCCGCTGGATGTGGGGTATATCATTGATGAGACACTCGATCCAAGGGATGTTACCTCCATGATATTTTATTGGGCAGACAGGGGGTGTTTGACCATAGTAGAGGAGGGGAAATCCTTTTCATTTATCCGGGGGAAAGACCCGGTTGATGCATCATCATATGAGCGGCAACTATTCAAGGCTTTTTTTGCTGCGGGGAGCAATGGCGTAGTGCGGGAAACGGATTTAAAAGGTTCATTTTTTCAAGCTTATCAGAAATTAAAAACACAGGTGGATGCGTTCTATCGGGGAGATCGTGCACTTGCAAGTGTGAAATCCCGCAATAAAGCAGTATTAATCGTCCTGTCAATGCTCCTGCCCGCGGCAGGGTTTGCATTAGCCCTCACAGCAAATTACGTTGGTATGAGTACGGGTGTTCTATTCGCTTTAGCCACTGGTGAGGGTGTTCTGATGGTGGTTCTTTGGCATCTGTTATTTCGTACCTGGCACATCAGAAAAACCTTTGGCAAGCTTTTCAGGATCCTGCTTATGCTCATAGTCGGTATCGTAGGCTGTGTTGTTCTTATGATTGGCGGTCTTTTTGTTGTCGGAAATAGTATGGATGCAGTTCTTGTCTCAGCTGGTGTTACTGCGGTAACACAGCTCATACTCTCTTACTTCGCAGTGATTACACGACAGAGAAGTGCGTATGGAAGGAGTATGCTCGAACAGATTCTCGGACTGAGAGAATTCATTGAGCGGGTGGAGATTGATGAGTTGAAGCGGATGATCGATAAGGATCCAGATTACTATTACCGTATCCTTTCGTTTGCCATTGTGCTCGGTCTGGAGAAGAAATGGGCGAAGAAGTTTGATTCCATTACAATTGAACCGCCTTCCTGGTATGCAGGTCCGCATACCATGATACACGCCCTTGCGGTGAGTTCCATGCTTTCCCGTTGTAACAGTGCCTTGACCGGTTCTATCGCTGCCCCGACAAATGGTGCCAAAGGTGGTCATTTCGGTGGTTCTTCTTTCGGCGGGGGAGGTTTCTCCGGAGGAGGTTTCGGTGGCGGAGGCGGAGGAGCCTGGTAGGCCAGAGAAAAAAATGCGAAATAATGTTTGACAGCTGTAATGGTGGGGGTTATACTGCTGCATAAATGAGAACGTTCTCATTTATAGAGGAAGTTGCATATGGGGACAACCATCTTTGATGTGGCCAGGATCTGCGGTTATTCAAAAACTACTATTTCACGTGCATTTTCATCTCCGGAGATGGTTTCCGAGAAGACACGAAATATCATCTATGCTGCAGCAAAACAGGTGAATTATACACCAGATGCGATAGCTCGAGCGATGGTACGAAAGAAAACTAATAATATTGGATTCATCGTCACCGAGCAGCAGTACCCGGTTGTTCTGAATCCCTTTTATTCTCCGGTTTTTGAGGGAGTTTTACAGATAGGACGAAGAAGAGGTTATTCGGTGTTCATTGCATCTGATGCTGATATCCAGTTGCCCACTGGTCAGGTCTACATGAAAAAGCAGATGGATGGAGTAATTATCTGCGGGCAGACGAACGAAAGTATTATCGAAAGTTTTAGAAATCAGGAAATACCTGTGGTGCTTTTAAACAATGTGTATGATTTGGAAGATCTCGTTTGTGTTACGCTCGACCATTATGGAGGTGCGGTAAAGGCTGTAGAACATGTAATTCAGCGTGGTTATCGGGATATTGCCATCATATCGGGACATTTTTCACCGTACGTCATGCAGGAACGATTCAGAGGATATACCGATATGCTCAAAGCACATGGTATCCCAATACAGGATTCATTTATCCGCTCAATTGAACCGACCATGGAGGAAGCAATACGGTGTACACAAGAACTGATTTCCCTTGAAAAACGACCTTCTGCGATATTTGCAACCAACGATGTGATTGCCATCGGTGCCATTAAGGCAGCCCTGCGGGCAAATCTGACAATCCCGAAAGATATTGCTGTCGTTGGTTTTGATGATAGTGATTACAGTGAAATTATCGAACCTGAACTCACTACCGTGAGAATTGATAAAGAAGAGATGGGAAGAATTGCAGCGGGAAAGCTGATAGATATTTTGGAAGGGCAACCGAGCACAAAACAGCTGATTGTCTGTAAAACTGACGTGATTGAAAGAAGAACAACGTAGGTGTAGCAATGGAAGTGACGTTTATCAATGTCGGATATGGAGATGCAATGCTCATTGAGCATAATGGATTGTGGGCTCTCATTGATGGTGGGAGCGGTATGCCCGAAGAATTTACGGGTAATCGTATTTCATTACGATCGTATTTGGAGAAACGGAATATTTCCCGTTTAGCGTGTGCCATCATCACTCATATACATGAAGATCATGTCTGCGGTCTGCTCGAAACTCTTGACCATGTACAGATAGGTGAGTTCTACGGACCGTACCTCCCCAGATTCGACAGTCGTGATGATGATCATTTTGGCAGTGATCTACCAGCAAATATCACCGGTTATATTTCTGCCTTGAACGCGTATCGTAAGATTTTCTTTTACGCACAAGATCATCATATTCCTTTTCATAATCTCATGGAAAAGAAGAGCATCTATCCACTTGGGGAAGAAGTGCCGTTCACCATTGTAGAACCCTCGACTCAGCAGACGCTCACGTATACCAAGCGGATCGAACAGATGCTGAGTCAGACTGATGCAGATTATCGATATGCTCTGTTAGCGGCTTTGGAGCGTGACTCGAACGATGCCAGCGTATGTATTCGTATTGGCTTTCACCAGTTTTCCTTTTTGCTCACAGCAGACAACTGTCCGACAAACTGGCGTGAAGAAACCTTTTCTTTACTCGAAAATGGGAACGTTCTCAAATTGCCCCATCACGGTCAGATAGATGCAGTTAATGATCGATTGCTAAAGCATTTAGGTCCTGATTATATCGTTACAAGTTCATCCAACGATCATAGGCATAACAGTTCGAACAAGAGGGTATATGAGAAGCTCAGGTCGGCGAAGGAGCATATTCAATTGCTGTTTACTGATGAAGTATCCTACGAACCTTTTACCGATACTAAACGGATGAATCTGCAGGATCTCCGATTTTTAGTGTGGGACAATGTTATTTCGGTTGAGTTGTAACCGTTGGTTACATAAAAATATTAAGAAGGAGAAAGTTATGAAAAAAACACTGATGATCTTGCTTGCCTTTGTGATGGTTGCAAGTATGGTTTTTGCTCAGGGAGGAGCCGAAGAGCAGGAATTTCCTACCAAAAAAGTCACGATAATCATGCCTTGGGGATTGGGTGGGGGACCCGACACTATTGCACGAAAAGTTGCTTCTTTCGGTGAAAAATACCTAGGTGTTCCCGTGATCGTTGAAAACAAAGTGGGCGGAGCCGGTACCATTGCAATGGACGCTTTGATGCAGGCAAAAGATGATGGATATACCATGGTGGTTTCCAATGGTCCATTGTTCTCATTAACTCCGGATTTTATCGATGTGAATTATACCATTGATGATATTACTCCTCTGATTGGAATGCGGGTAGTTGAATTTGTGATTCTATCGAATCCGAAGTATAGTGATGTTCAGACTCTTGATGATTTGATCGAGTTGAGTAAGAGTGGTCAGACCATCAAATATGCAACCACAGGAGGCCCGGGAAACGACAGCTACACCATGATCTCTGTACTGTTTAAAAAATTGGGGTTGAAAGCTCAGCCAGTTCCCTACGGTGGTGGACAGGATGCTATCAATGCGCTGCTCGGCGGCCATGTTGACATTGCTATTGGATCCCCTCCGGTATATCGGGATTATGTGAAGAGTGGAGAATTTGCCTGTTTGGGAACCTTTATTCCTGATGGAATTGAAGTGGAAGGTATTGGTAGAATTCCTTCATTCTCGGAACAGGGGATTGATGCTGAATTTGTTGGCATGGACTACTTTGCCGTGAAGAGCAGTGTAGATGAAGAGAAAAAAGCAGTATTAACCGAGTTCATCAAGCAAGTGTATGCTGATCCTGATTTCATTTCCTTTATGAGCAGTCTTGGAATGGAAGCTTGGGCAGCTACTGAAGATGAAATCGTTGATGAAATCCAGCGGCAGACAGCTGCCATGCGGGGTTATATCGACCTGATTAAATAGGAGTTTACAGTAGTCAGCAGTACACCTGCCGTGTACTGCTGATGTACTCAAAGAGTAGGCATATGAAGATTACATATAATTCAGAAATAGTGGCAGGGTTTTTGTTTACCGTGATTGCAGTCGTGTTATTCCTGCTGGTACCGAGTCAGATTCATACGCTTGAGACCACTGAGATAAACGCTCAGACAGTGCCGAGAATTGCCTTGGGGGGATTGGGGATTTTCTCGTTCCTTTTGTTCCTTCAGGGGGTCTTTCTTCTGCCAAAGAAGACCTTGGTTTTCAATGAAGCGTTGTATGCAACCAGAGACTTTCGGGATGCCATCAGATCAACGGTGTACATTGCCATCATGATAGTCTATGTGGTGCTGTTCAGTTTGCTGGGATTCATTGCCGCGAATGTGTACCTGATTTTTACAGTACTGCTGTATTATCGCTCAACTAAAAAATCTCACTATATCGTTGCATTTTCCGTGAGTGCCATCGTGTATCTGGTATTTACCGTTGGATTGAATATTTCGTTGCCATGATGTATGGGCATGATCATATAATTGGGGGAGTTCTATGGATTTATTTCTAGCCGGTCTGGATATTCTATTCAGTTGGCAAATACTTGTGGCAATTCCGCTTGGTCTTATTTTGGGTATTGTGGTAGGGGCCATTCCGGGACTGACCTCAGATCTGGGGATTATTCTCTGTATCCCGCTTACCTACACTATGGAACCGACAGTTGCTATCGTTACCTTACTGGCAATTTATGTGGGAGGAACCTATGGAGGTGCCATCACCGCAATTTTAATTAATACCCCGGGAACCTCAGCTAACGCAGCAACCCTGTTTGACGGATATCCCATGACGCAGAAGGGTGAAGCGTTCAAGGCATTGACTATGGCCTTGTTTGCCTCTACGGTTGCCGGAATTATCGGGGCCTTCGTGCTCTTGTTTGCTGCACCGCCGATTGCAAAGGTTACCCTGATGTTCGGTCCTGCAGAGTATCTGGCTCTTGCCGTCTTTGGCCTGTCAGTAATTGCCGGTGTTTCAAATGACAACATTCTCAAGGGACTGATGGGCGCATGCATTGGAATATTTGTCTCTACGATCGGATTGGACGTTATCAGCGGAGCAGTACGATTCACCTTCGATAATACGCAATTGAGACGAGGTATTGATTTGATCATCGCATTGATCGGACTGTTTGCGATCTCTGAGATCTTGATGAAATCTAAATATGATCCGCGAATTGATCGAAAGGTCATTGACCCTGCGGCAATTACCCGTTGTAAGGTGACCGCCCAGGAGTATAAACGCTGTCGCAAGCCGATAGCCCTCGGTACTTTGATTGGAGTAATAATCGGGGCGACACCGGGAACCGGAGGCGGTCTGGCAGGTTTTATCTCCTATAACCAGACCAAACAGTTGTCCAAGCATCCGGAAACATTCGGCAAAGGAGAAATTGAAGGGATCGCAGCTTCTGAGTCAGCAAATAATGGAGCCTGTGGAGCTACGATGATTCCCATGTTGACTCTCGGTGTTCCGGGAGATGGTGCCACAGCAATTCTGATGGGAGCATTCATGGTTCATGGTCTCGTGCCGGGACCCATGCTGTTTAAGGAACAGGGAAATATCCTCTATGCAATCATGTTGGGCTTGGTGGTAGTGAATGTATGTCTCTGGTTTGCCGGGAAATTTTTCACACGGTTCTATGCACATATTACCAGAATCCCATTCGAGTTGCTTGCCTGTATTGTACTTGCTTTCTGTACTGCGGGTGCCTATTCGACGAACAACAGCATGTATGATGTGTATTATATCTTTATATTTGGGATTCTTGCCTATTATCTGCGCAGATTGAATTTTCAGTTAGTACCGATACTGCTGGGTATTGTACTCGGACCACTTGCTGAAATGAATTTTAGACGCGCCCTTATGCTCTCGGATGGAAGCCTCTCAATCTTTGTAACGAGGCCTATCAGTCTTGCATTTCTGCTGGTTGCTTTCGCGTCTGTCGTGGTATTTACTATCAAAGGGAGTGCAGAGAAAAAGGCAAACCGATCATCACGATGATAATAGACAAATAAAAACCACGCTTGAGTCTCCTCTTGCGTGGTTTTACCAGATTCAGGATTACTGAATTAGTTGTGGTAGTTTCTGGTCGGTCGGGGTTTGGCAATGGCTTCGTTTACACGAAGATTGCGACCGCCGAACTCCTTACCGTCTAGTTGAGAAATTGCGGCTTCCGCAGCTGAATCCTCATCCATTTCCACGAAACCGAAGCCTTTGGGGCGATGGGTTTCTCTGTCAATGATGATGTTAGCGCTCAGTACAGTACCGTACTGTGCAAACAGTTCCCGAAGTTCTTCTTCGGTTGTGGCGTAACTCATGTTGCCGACATAGATTTTTTTTGCCATAAAGCATCCTTCACAGGTCCTGTGCCTGTTCTCATAAAATTGCTTCATTTGGCGGCATGCTTGAGTCAATTTAATCGGTCATTAAGAATACGACAAAGACGACTCGAAGAAAACTAGATTAAAAGAAACAGCTGCAACTCAAAAACGAAAGCAAGATTACCTTATCATGCGGCATAAGGTCTGTCAATAACTTGAAAAACGTCAAGCGATAGCCTATAGTGGTGCAATGAATATCCTTGGGCTGTTGCTCTCTTTCATTCTGGTGATTCTTGTTGTGGGACTCGGTTTTTTTCTGTCAAGACAGGAGGATGTTTCTTCGGAGACAGTACGCAAAATAATCCACATTGGGGTTTCAAACTGGTGGTTTATCCTTATCGCATTCTTTGATGCATTGTCCTTTGCGCTCATCGGACCAATCCTCTTTGTTATTACCAATGGGGTCGCGGTTTTATCTGGATTTGCCGATAGACTAGGCGTGAGTGACCGAGGAAGAAATTTTGGCCTGATCTATTTTCCCATATCATTGTTTATCGCTGTGTTGCTCGGTTATTCACATACTATTGAACTCTTTGCTTGCGGTATCGGTATTATTACCATGGGATACGGTGATGGGTTAGCCGCTTTGATTGGAAAACGGTGGGGGAAAAGAATCCTTTTTGGCCATAAAACGGTTGCAGGAACAGTAACAATGTTTCTCGTTACCCTCTTAGTGGTGTGTGGATTTTCATACGGCTATGCAATTCCCATGCTGTGGAGTCCGCTGTGGTGGATCAGTGCGGTGGGAATAGCTCTCGGGGCATCGTTATTTGAAGCATATACCCCAAAAGGTCTGGATAATCTTTCCGTTCCGATCGGCACGATGCTGCTTGCACATGTGCTATTGGGGAGTGTATGACTGCCATGCTGACCGTAACCATAACGGCATTCCTCGTAAATAGTGTTATGGCAATTGCCGCCTGGCGTCTTAAGTGGCTTACCCGATCAGGTGCGATCACTGCCTGGTGTATCGGATTCATCGTTTTCCGATTTACCAGCGTCTTCGGATGGATTATCCTGATGCTTTTTTTTGTCACAGCAACGGTGCTTGGTTTGTTCAGTCGCCGCGTTATGGCGCATACGACAGTTTCTGATCTGCAAAAGAAAGGGGGAACCCGGGATTGGGTTCAGGTATTGGCAAACGGAGGAGTTGCAGGATTAGCTGCCCTCCTGTACGGGATCAGCTCGAGCCCTCATGCCTTGGTGATGTTCGGCGCTGCCCTGGCAGCGAGTACCTCCGATACGTGGGCAGGGGAAGCCGGTATTCTCAGTCGGAAACCTCCCGTTTCTATTCGTACGGGAAAGCCGGTGCCTCCGGGTATGTCAGGTGGAGTAAGTTTTCTGGGAACAGTCAGCAGTATGGTAGGGTCACTGATGATAGCACTTGCCTGGTATGGCGCTTTTGCCGTTTATCATGATGCTGCTTGGGTGTTTCTTGCTTCCATAATTGCCCTCGCGGGCATAGTCGGTTCCCTTGTTGATAGCCTTCTTGGCGCTACGGTACAGGGACATTATTGGGATTCCCAGAAGAAGCAGATTACCGAACATGAGATGCGTGATGGAAAGAAACTAGAACTCTGTCGGGGAATTCGATGGATCGACAATGACGTGGTTAATGTACTGAGTAATATCATTGCAACAGTATTGGCCTCCGGGCTAAGTTTGATCATAGTATAACGGAGCATGTTCATGAAGAAAGTGATTCTCATTCCCGATTCATTCAAAGGAACGATGAGTTCCACACACATCTGTTCCCTCATGGAGCAATCGATTTTGCACTATTATCCTGAGGCTACTGTGGTGTCCCTGCCCATTGCTGATGGGGGAGAGGGAAGTGTTGATGCCTTTCTTTCAGCTATTGGTGGCGAACGGGTGACCGTATCTGTCACCGGTCCTAATTTTACCCCTGTGGAAGCTTATTATGGCATTGTGAATGGGGATACAGCCGTTATAGAAATGGCCGCTGCGGCAGGGCTCCCTCTTGCACAAACAGATGGGCGTCCTGATCAACGTACTACGTATGGAGTGGGTGAATTGATGCTTCATGCAGCACATCGTGGCTGCCGTAAGATAATCGTGGGGCTGGGAGGAAGCGCAACAAACGACGGGGGAGTCGGGGCAGCAGCAGCTGCCGGAGTCCGTTTTTTCCGTGCTGACGGAGAATCGTTTATCCCTGTAGGACAAACGCTTTCGCAGATTGCTTCGATTGATAGGTCAACACGGGATCCCCTTCTTCATGATGTTGAAATCATCACGATGTGCGATATCGACAACCCGTTATACGGAGAACAGGGTGCTGCCTATGTATTTAGCCCACAAAAGGGGGCTGATGAAAAGATGGTTGCATTTCTTGACGGGCAATTGCGTTCTCTCAGCGCAATCATTGAGCAATCACTTGGCAAGGATGTCTCGCAGTTACCCGGTTCCGGTGCCGCTGGAGGCATGGGTGGTGGAATGGTGGCGTTCTTTGATGCTACCTTAAAGATGGGAATCGAGGTTGTGCTTGAAACGGTGCGATTCGATGAACAGCTTGTCGATACCGATATTGTCTTCAGTGGTGAAGGGCGAATTGATAGTCAAAGTCTGAGAGGAAAGGTCGTGATGGGGGTAGCAAAGAAGACACAGGCACATCAGATTCCGTTGATTGCCATTGTTGGTGATATTGCCGATCCTATTGAAGAAATCTATTCAGGTGGAGTTTCTGCGGTCTTCAGCATTAATCGCGTTGCCAAAGATTTTTCACAGATCATGCATCGTGCACCGCAGGATCTTGCTCGCACCATGGACAATGTAATGCGGTTTTTGCAGCTGACCGGCTTCTAGCCCCGGTTGTACCATCATTATCACCGATGATACACTTCATGGTCAGGAGCTGTATATGAACGGACTATTCGTAGGATTGACCACATTAGATATTATCCAGTATTACACCGGTACGTTTGGTCAGAATGATAAAATGGCGGCTGATGAGACGCTTGTCTCCACCGGGGGACCGGCTGCTAATGCTGCCGTGACTTTTTCTCTGCTTGGGGGAAATGCGCATCTCGTGACGGATATCGGAAATACGGAACTCTCTTCAGTTATTGATCAGGAATTATCGCGTTATCATGTCATGCATGAGAGGGAAACGGAAACAGGTGATCGCCATCCGATAACCGCATCGGTATTGGTAAATACCCGTACAGGAGATCGTGCGGTAGCAGGGCAAAAACCGCAGCATTCATTTCTGTCAGGACCGTTTCGCTCTCCTGAGTTTCATGTGGATGTGGTTCTCTCCGATACCTATTATATGCCGGTTGCCTTACCGTATCTTCAGTGGGCGACAGAGCAGGGAATACCCACCGTCCTGGACGGAGGGAGCTGGAAATCCGGACTCGATCAATTACTCCCATGGATTCGTTATCCCCTTTGTTCCGAACGATTCTTCCCTCCTGGATGTACCTCTCATGAACAGACGGCACGCTATTTATTCCAATGGGAGAACATTGATGCAGTTGCCATCACACGAGGCGAGCGTTCTATGCTGTTCTATCTCCCCGATGGATCGGTTGAACACCTGGATGTCACTTCTGTGGGAACGGTAGTTGATACGCTTGGTGCCGGTGACATCTTCCATGGAGCCTGCTGTTTTTATTTAGCCACAGGCGCTGATATCAGGGAGAGTATACAGTCTGCATCAGCAATAGCTGCCAGATCAGTCTGTTTTCGTGGTCCTCGTGCGGGAATTGTATAGGTTATCAAGATTCGATTTGTACCGTTTTTCTCTTTGGTTTCTTCTGCGAAAAACCACCTGAGAGTGATTGGTGCGGACAGGCAGCAATACAATCACCACATCGAATGCATGCACTGTTGTCCGGGTCCGTGTAGATGGGGATGTCAAGTTTACATACTTTCTGGCAGATTCCGCAGGAGGTGCAGCTTGTTGTATCTACCGTAATACGATACACAGAAACCCTATTGAACAACCCATATATTGCACCTAGGGGACAAACATACCGGCAGAATGGTCGATACAGGAACAGTGAGGTAATAATGGTCACCGCAAGAATGGTATTCTTCCAAGCGAAGAGCCATCCGACAGCACTGCGTAATCCGCTATTTCCCGCGAGCAGGACCAGCCCGGACAGAGTTCCGGATGGACAGATCCACGAGCAGAAGTAGGGACTTCCCTGGCCGGTGAAGTCAACAAGATAGAGCGGCAGCAACAATACGAAGACAATCAGTACCAGGTACCGAACTTTAGCAAGATGTTTCTCTCCCGGTAGTTTTCTCAGTTTCTTTGGGAAGGGGATACGATACAGAAGATCCTGAAACCAGCCAAAAGGACACAGCCATCCACAGACAAAACGTCCCAGCATTGCCCCGACAGTTACGAGAAATCCCCCAACATACCAGGAGAAAAAGGTCCCTTTTCCACCGATTACAGCCTGGAGAGATCCAATCGGACAGGATCCGAGAGCTCCCGGGCATGCATAGCAGTTCAACCCCGGAACGCAAACAGATTTTGCTCCTCCCTGATAAATCTTTCCTTCAAGAAATCCGGTGATATAAGCATTTGAAATCAATGCAACGAGGAATTGAACAAGCGTACGACGCCGATCATGTTGGGTTCGTCTCTGTTTACCCAAGGCCGATACACTCCAGGCATACGAGGGTTGCTTTCTGCAGTACTGTCCGTACTTCGCCGTTCATCACCCCGATCACCATAGCGACCACTCCCACCACAATGAGCAGTATTCCTACTCGTCTACCAATGCCAGTGTTTTGTCGATTATCGCTATCCATCCTGCTTTATCCTTAGCTCCATATACTGTTTCTCCCACAATAGTCCCCCTGCTGTCAACAAAAAAGGTTTCTGGAACTACCTGAACCTCTTTGAGACGCAGGTTGTAGAGATCTTCTGAAGGAACAAGGTGTGTATAATCCGCTCCTGTCTCTGAAATGATATAACGTGCAGTGGCTACACTCTGGGATAGTGCCTGCTGAGTGGAAAAGTCGATATCATTGACGATACCGATGATCTGTACCCCCTGCTGTGCATATGTTTCGGACAGTTCAGCAAGAATCGGCATTTCGTGCAGGCATGGCGGACAATAGGTCGCCCAGACGTTGACCATGGTCAATCGGTAAGGAGCAAACAGGCTCTGGTCCACCTCTTCACCGTTGAGATCAAGTGACCAGAATTCATATAACCCTTTTGGTTCTGCTGTTTCAGCTGATCCGGCTGCTCCGATTACACTCAATACTAACGATAGGATAGTGATAACGAGGATTATTCGTTTCCCGGGAGTCTTCATCAGATACCTCACATATAATTGATATATCAGTTACCATACCAATGAGTGAGCCACCTTGGCAAGCTGTCAGACTAACTCCGGTGATTCAGAAGTTGCGATTTCAAGCGATGCTGAAGACTTCTTTTCAGAGAGGTAGAGACCGGCAAGAATGAGAAGGCATCCGGAAACTGCCATAAACGTAACCGGTTCTTTAAGTACTATTGCAGCGGTAATGAGAGAAACAAGTGGGGTAAGATAGATGTAGGCACTGGTTCGGAATACCCCAAGGATTCTGACGGCATGGTTCCAACTGACAAAACATGCAGCGCTGGCAATGAAACCGAGAAAGAGCAGCAATAGGATATGAAGGAGGGTAAAATCCTGCCAACTAAGTGCAACATCTCCCGTGAATGCAGATGGGAGCATGAAGAGCAATCCATAGAAAAATATTTTCTTCGTATAGGTGATTACGCCGTACCTGTCGGTATCTATCTTCTTCAGGATGATAGAATAGAGAGCCCACCCCAGTGTTGAGCCCAGAGCTAATAGATCACCTTTGAGTGAAACAGCTATACGAACAGTACCGTTAAACATAACGAACACCACCCCGATAGATGCAACCAGGAAACCCACGATCAGACGCAGATGAATAGGCTCATCCTTGAGAAAGAGGGGAGCCAGCAACGCTGTGGTAAGCGGTGCAATAGAAACCAGGATTCCCACATTCGATGCATAGGTCATGGTCAGTGCTACATTCTCCAGTAGATAGTACATAACCACACCGGTGAGACCAGCTCCAATGAAAAGCAACTCCTGCTTCCAGGAAAAAGGAATCGGTTTTCGTTTGGTGTGTAGCAAGTGATCAAGGACCGTGAGCGCAAAAAGGCCCATGATAAAACGGATGAGCAGGATCTCTATCGGGGTAAAGACAGAAAGGAGGATTTTTGTTGCAATAAAAGTGGTACCCCAGACGATGATGGTCATCAAGGCTGCACCATGGGCGATAGTTCTACTGGTATTCATGGCGAGACTCTGACATGGAAGTAAAAAAATGTATAGATGAGGGCAGTTGTCTTCAGGTGCATTTTTTTGTATTTTATTGTTGCTGTTCTGAATTTTTATTTGTATGTTACATATCGGTGAAGGGACTAGATTGTCTCGAATTCACCTGCGCCTGATTTCAGGCAGTAATAGAACAAAGAATTACACATATAAAGTGAGGGGTACACTATGGCAAAACAGCTACAGTTCAATGAAGACGCTCGCAAAGCGTTGGTCGTTGGTGTCGAGAAGCTTTCTCGTGCCGTAAAAGTAACACTCGGACCGAAAGGCCGAAATGTACTGATTGATAAAAAGTTCGGTGCACCGACGGTGACCAAAGATGGAGTCTCGGTAGCCCGGGAAATTGAATTGGAAGATCCGTTTGAAAACATGGGAGCTCAGCTGCTGAAAGAGGTAGCTACCAAAACAAACGATGTTGCCGGAGACGGAACCACCACAGCGACTGTATTGGCCTATTCAATTACCAAAGAGGGGATGAAAAGTGTTGCTGCCGGTGTCAATCCCATGGGCATCAGAAGAGGCATCGATAAGGCTGTTGATGATACGATCAAGGAGCTGAAAAGACAGGCAAAAATCATTAAGGACAAAGAGGAGCTGGCTCAGGTTGCTTCGATTAGTGCAAACAATGATCGTGAGATTGGTGATGAAATTGCCAACGCCATGGAGAAAGTCGGTAAAGATGGAGTTATCACCGTGGAAGAGTCCAAGACAATTGAGACTACCACCGACTTTGTGGAAGGTATGCAGTTTGATCGCGGGTATCTTTCTCCGTATTTTGCTACCAATCGGGATACCATGGTTTCCATTCTCGAGGATCCGTACATCCTGATCTACGACAAGAAGATCTCCAACATGAAGGATTTGCTTCCCATTCTTGAGAAAGTTGCTCAGGCAGGAAAGCCGATTCTGATCATTGCAGAGGATGTTGATGGAGAGGCTTTGGCAACCCTTATCGTCAATACGATCCGTGGAACTTTGAACGCTGTTGCAGTCAAGGCTCCTGGGTTTGGTGACCGACGAAAGGCAATGCTCGAAGATATCGCCATCCTCACCGGCGGTCAGGTAATTTCGGAAGAGATCGGATTGAAGCTTGAAAATACTGATATTACTCAGCTTGGCCGGGCAAAAACGGTAAAGGTTGAGAAAGATAACACTACCATTATCAACGGTGCCGGCAAACAGGCTGATATCAAGGATCGCATCAGCCAGATCAAGGTGCAGATTCAGGATACCACCAGCGATTATGATCGAGAGAAATTGCAGGAACGCCTGGCAAAACTTGCCGGTGGTGTTGCGGTCATTAACGTTGGAGCTGCTACAGAAGTTGAACTTAAGGAGAAGAAGCACCGGGTTGAAGATGCCCTTTCTGCTACTCGAGCTGCTATTGAAGAAGGAGTCATCGCTGGTGGTGGTGTTGCTCTGATTCAGGCTGCAAAGGCTCTCGAAGCAAAGAATCTTACTGGACTTTCCGAAGAAGAAGTGATCGGATATAAGATCGTTCGCAGAGCACTTGAAGAGCCGATCCGTCAAATTGCGGAGAATGCCGGTCTTGATGGATCCATCATCGCTGAAAAAGCAAAGCATGAAAAAGCTGAAAGCGGTTTTGATGCAGCAAAGATGGAATGGGTAGATATGTTCAAAGCGGGAATCACCGACCCCGCAAAGGTAACCAGAAGTGCACTCCAGAATGCTGCTTCGATCGCAGCTCTGATTCTTACCACCGAATGTTCTATCACTGACTTGCCGTCAGAAGAACCAGCACCTCCTGCAGGAGGCGGTATGGGTGGTATGGGCGGTATGATGTAAGTCCGTCGATACACGAGAGACGCTAACTGGATCCCGGGGTTTCTCGGGATCCTTTTTCTATGTGCTATGAACAGTTATATATAGCACGAGAGGAAAGAGTATCAAACTTGACTACCGTTAGGGTAACATGGTACGTTAAGCGGTACGAAAATTTTCAAACCCTATAGAGAGGTTATACGAGTATGAATGCATTGCTGACGACCATGGGAACTCAGGGCACTGCGACCAGTGCATCCGGTGGGTCCATGACAACAACCTTTATCACGTTTGGGCTTATCATCCTGATTTTCTATTTCCTGATTATCAGACCACAGAAGAAACGGGACAAAGAGACCAAAAACATGTTGGCTTCCATGAAAAAAGGCGACAAAGTGGTCTCCATCGGAGGAATCCGCGGAACCGTAGTTATGGTCAAAGAAGCCACAGTGGTAATAAAAGTGGATGACAATACCCGATTGGAATTCTCCAAGAATGCTATCGCCCAGATTCTCGACAGAAAGGCAGATGGAGCAACTTCTGCTAAGGCACAGAAATCTGAAGCCAAGAAAGAGACGGTCGAAGCTCCTGCCAAGAAGAAGAAGGGCGCTGCTAAATCTGCTAAAGCAGAACCAGTGGAAGATGCCGTAGTAGTTGAAGAATCTGCTGCTGATGAAGAGACAACCACAGAGAAAAAAGAGACCAAGTAAAGACATCGAAATCATACGGAGAGCATCATGAAAAAACGAGGGCGATTATTCATCGTTCTCCTGGTAGCGGTTATATGTGGAATTTTCCTCTATCCGACTGTTAAATGGTATGCATTTGTACCTCAGGAGACTAAGGATCTTGCGACTGGCTCTATGATCCAGATTCGGGAGTTTGCACAGGGAAGGGCAACACGGGACTTGCGAGAGTTGAAGTCGCTTGTAGCCTCTGATGCATCGGCTGCACTGCCGGATGCATATCAGTTCCTTATTGCAGAAGCAAAAGATAATTATAAAGAAACAAAACGCGACACCCCACGGTCTTGGACCATTGAATCGGTATTCCGTGGATTTTCCAGTGAGCAGGATCTATTTGATACCTTGGAAAACCATTATCGTACCGAGCTGCTTGATATCAAGACACTCAGTGCAAAAGTACTCCAGCTGGGTCTTGATCTCCGTGGTGGTATGAGCATCCTGTTGGAAGCAGATGTGGAAGCCTATGAAACAAAAAATGGTACACAGCTCTCTTCCGCACAGATTACTGGATTGATTCAGGAAGATATTGCCATTCTCAATGAACGAATCGATCAGTTTGGTGTTACAGAACCGAATATCCGACTTCAGGGTTCCGATCAGATCCTTATCGAGATTCCTGGTGCTGCAGATCCGGAACGGGTGAATTCGTTCCTTCGCGGTAAGGGTTCCTTGACGTTCCAGATTGTCGATGATGAACTTACTGATGAATTGAATACGTTCTATACCGAAAATCCCGGTGAAGTCTTTACCGATAGCGGTCAGATTAAACAGCCGGAGTTCCTCCCCGCAGGTAAGGTTGCTACCGCCTATTATGAAAATGATGCATATGGACTCGATCAGTTATCCCGGTTCGTAGTGTTGAATGAAGAAATCGGTCTTGATGGTATCCACATTGCCAATGCGGTAGTTGGAACAAATCCGGTTACCGGGCAACCTACCGTCAATTTCGAACTCGATGGGACTGGTGGCGAGCTGTTTTATAAACTGACTTCGACCCACACCGGTGAGTTGATGGCGGTGGTACAGGATGGCAAGGTTAAAGCTATGGCCACCATTACCGAACCGATCCGTAATAATGTCCAGATTACTGGATTTGGCCTGGAAGAAGCTCAGGATCTCTCAGTAGTACTGAAAACTGCAGCATTACCCATTGAACTGATTGTAGTCAGTCAGCAGGGAGTCGGTGCATCTCTTGGTGAAGATACCGTTCAGGCAGGGCTTATTGCCATCTTAATCGGACTGGTTCTCGTATTTGCTTTCATGGTTGTTATTTATAAAGGAAGTGGATTGTTCGCTGATGTGGCACTTCTCTTTAACCTGATTATTGTGCTTTCCGTCCTTTCTGCTTTCAATCTGACACTGACTCTGACGAGTATCGCCGGTCTCCTGCTTACCGTTGGTATGGCTGTTGATGCAAATGTTATTATCCTTGAACGAATTAAAGAAGAACTTGCCTACGGAAAAAGTGCAGAAGCAGCGGTGAAAGCCGGTTTTGCAAAGGCTTTCTGGACCATTATGGATGCAAACGTTACGACGATTATTGCCGCATTAATACTTAGTCAGCTTGGTTCTGGAGCTATCAAAGGCTTTGCCAATACTCTGGCCGTCGGTATTGTTAGCTCAATGTTCAACGCCCTCTTTGTGGTTAAGTTGATGTACGACGCAGTTCTCTCCGGGAAGCATCCTCGGCTGAGCATCAGTTGGAGGAGGAAATAGTCATGGCAAAGAAGATTTATCCAATTACTAAATTTCGTTTCATTGCAGTAGCAGTGTCTATTCTTCTGCTCGTTGTGGGAATTGTTTCCTACATTGCCTTTGGCGGGTTTAATCTGGGGATCGATTTCCAGAGTGGGTTCAGTCAGCGGGTGCAGATAGCTCCTGCAGCTGTTGAGTTTGCCTATGAAGGATCTGATACCGTTACGCTTAATGTATCTGGTGGTGTTGTTACGCTGGTAGTCCGGGATGATTCAGGATCAACTTACTACGAGTATACCCCGGCAGCCTACCCAACGGTAGGCGATCTGGCAGCGGCTGTTTCTTCTGAAATTCCTCAGGTGACAGTGCGGGCATTGGAAGCTTCCCGTGCAACCGGAACTTTGATCACGGGATTTGGTCTTCCTGCAACACTCTCTGCAGAACCATTTATCCTCAACAGTGCCAATACTGATGCTGCAACGGCTGTATCAATTGATGCAGTTCGTGATGCTCTTGGTGATGGAGCCCAGGTCCAGGTAGTGGGTGATGAGTATCGGCAGGTATTCCAGCTGCGGTTAGCAAATGATGACAACCTGTTGGAGGGAGAGCTTGCTGACCAGGTAGAAGGTGCTTTGCAGACTGCCTTTGGTGAGGATGCTGTGGTAGTACTCCAGTCCGATTTTGTCGGGCCGAAGTATTCATCAACTCTGGTTTCCGGATCGATACTGATTGTCATCGTCTCCATCGCACTGATTCTGCTGTACATCTGGTTCCGATTCAAACTCGCATACGCACTTGCTGCTATTGTTACCCTCATTCATGATACGTTCCTGCTTATCGGATTTATTGCTCTTTTCCGTCTGGAGGTTTCGAGTACCACGATTGCAGCCTTGCTCACGATCATTGGATACTCACTGAATAACGTAATCGTTATCTTTGACCGAATCAGAGAGAATCGTCCGATATTGAAAGATCTTGCCATGCCTCAGCTCATCGATACCAGTGTATCTCAGTCACTTTCGAGAACGATGTTCTCTTCCTTGACTACTGCATTGGCAATTCTTCCTTTGGCAATTCTCGCTTCGGGAGCCATTCAGCTCTTTGCCATTGAAATGGTGTTTGGTATCGTGGTAGGAGCCTATTCCTGTAACTTCCTTGCTCCGTCTCTCCTGTTGTGGATTACGAGCAAAAAGCAGAAGAAACACGCTGTTGTGGCTGAAGCTCCGACACCTCAACCTGAAGCAATTGCGGCAGAAAAACATGAAGTTGCAGAGGTGGAAATTCCTTCCGTCGAGCGCAAGCTGAAAGGCAAGCGCAAGCAGAAGAAATAATTTCGTGTTCTCACTTTTGCGTGATAACAAGTGATTCAGACCGCCTCGCAGCAACATCTGCGGTGGCGGTCTGCTGTATTATGGAGGGATTATGATACTGGAAAAATCGGCCATTATGGGATATTGCAATGGAGTAGCTCATGTAATTAATCTCGCGCATGAGTGTATCCGTCTTGCGAAAGAAGCTGATCTGCCTGCCTATTCCATTGGATGGTTTATTCATAACCCAACAGTTGTCGAACATTTCTCCCGGGCTGGGATGCGTCACATTGAGTTCCCTGAAGAAGGAACACCGGGAATTGCTCTTATTCGTGCGCATGGGATCGGCGATCCACTCCGAGACCGATTTGAACGTGCGGGGTACCAGCTTATCGATGGAACCTGTGGTAACGTCGCTTATTCGCAGCGGATGATCAGAAATAGTGATCCTTCCTATCATGTGGTGCTTGCAGGTCTCGCTGATCATAGTGAAGTGAAGGCTCTATCGCATGTATGGAATGCACAGAAAGAGATCATTCCGGTTTCAATCGTGGAGCATGAGCGAATGGTTGATGAGTTGCCCTCGTTCGGTGAAGATACAGTGCTCCTCATGGCTCAGACAACCTTTCCTTCGGTTACCTATGAAAATATTATTCAGCGGATGCAGCAGCGGTTTGGTGATCGTCTCAAGATGGGAAACCGGTTGTGTCCTATTACCTCTCGCCGGCATGAAGCAATAAATCAGTTGTGCGATAAGGTTGATGCGGTTATTGTAATAGGAGGAAAAATGAGTGCGAATACGGCTTCTCTGGCGCGTCTGGTAGAACGACGGGGACTTCCTGTTTGGCATATTGAGCGGGCCCAAGAAATCCCGCATGAAATTTATCAGTTCGACCGAGTTGGAATTACTGCGGGAACCTCTACCCCTCCGGAGGATATAGATGCCGTGTATGAAGCACTTAAGGCGGGAAGCGTATGACTGATGTTAGCCGACGATACTGTTCGTCAGAAGAGACGCTGCAGCGGATGCAGGAGAAACAGGCCTTCATCTGTGATATGGATGGAGTTATTTATCATGGGAATCGGTTGTTGCCAGGGGTGAAGCCCTTCATTGAGTGGTTGAAACAGACCGGTCGACATTTTCTGTTCCTTACCAATTCAAGTGAGCGCTCTCCAGTAGAATTGAAGCAAAAAATGAAACGACTTGGTATTGACCTTGAGACAGATCATTTTTACACTTCAGCCTTGGCAACAGCGGGGTTTCTCGCATCGCAGGTTCCCGGCGGTACAGCTTATGTTATCGGAGAGGCAGGACTCATCAATGCCTTGTATGAGGTCGGGTATTCTATGAATGATGTCAATCCCGATTATGTTGTGGTGGGTGAGTCCAAAACCTACAATTATGAAACAGTCATTCGGGCGGCAAATCTGGTGCGTAACGGAGCTCGACTCATCGGTACCAATCCGGATATGACCGGGCCGCTTGAAGAGGGAATTGTCCCTGCAACGGGAGCGCTTATTTTGCCTATTGCAAAGACTGCAGGGGTTGAACCGTATTTTGTTGGTAAACCAAATCCGGTTATGATGCGCCAGGCATTGAATCGACTTCAGTGTAAGAGGGAAGAGACTGCTATTATTGGTGATCGCATGGATACTGATATCGTCAGTGGTATCGAAAGTGGTATTGATCCGATCCTAGTGCTCTCTGGAGTATCCGATAAAGAGACTCCGGGGAGATTCGCTTATCGTCCACAGCTGGTACTTGATTCGGTCGGAACGTTGGTTCCAGACCCACAGAACAATGATTAGGAGGAGCTGATGATTTCCATTCCGACCATTAAACGATTCCCTTCATATCTACGTCTTTTACGTCAGTATCGTGCAGAGGGGCAACAGTGGATTTCTGCTACCATCCTTGCCGGAGAATTGGGGCTCACCCCGATTCAGGTTCGCAAGGATATGGCTGGGACCGGAGTTGAAGGAAAACCGAAGGTGGGTTTTGAAATTGATGCCCTGATTGCTGCCATCGTTCAGAATCTCGGATGGGATACTGCTACTGAAGCTATTCTTATCGGAGCTGGTCACCTTGGAGTGGCTCTTTCCCGGTATGAGGGATTTGCCAGCTATGGATTGAGCATAGTAGCGGTCTTTGACAGTGATCCAGAAAAATTTGGGAGACCTATCGGAAAGACCATTGTCTATCCCATGAGCGAACTCAAAGATTTTGTCACATCTCGCGGGATTACCATTGCTGTCATTACGGTTCCGAGCGAAGCGGCGCAGGAGGTGGCAGATACCCTCGTTGATGCCGGAATAAAGGCCATCTGGAATTTTGCCCCGAAAGATCTCCGCCTTCCTGCACAGGTGGTATTACAGCGTACTGATCTTGCAACAAGTTTTGCCGTGCTCTCTGCAAAATGCAAGCGATTATTTGAGCAATGTTGAGAAAAATGTGAATTAAATAATATTATTAAATGTTTTATTCACAATAAAAACAGAAAATTGCCCTTTTTAGCTAAAGAATAATTCTCCCGGTAATATTAATTGACATTCAATCGATAATTTATTATCCTTTGCGCATGGACGTAATTGAAGTTGATTTGTGTATGGGAAGTTCGTGTTTTGCCCGCGGGAATGCTCAGGCTCTTGAATACCTTGAAGCCGCTATTGCTGATCAAGGTCTTGAAAATCGTGTTCGACTCTCCGGGCATCTCTGTCTCGAAACCTGTTCTGGTGGACCAAACATCCGCATCGGTGGGACTACCCATCATCAAGTAAATCCTGAAACAGTTCTTGCTCTGCTTAATGATGCCTTAGAAGAACAGGAGAAGCTTAATGGGTAACGGAAATCCTCATCGCTATCCCATTTATACTGAATTCACTGAATGCCGAGATTGCTATAAGTGTGTACGCGCCTGTCCGGTGAAATCAATCCAGGTCAGAGAGGCTCGGGCTGTGGTGGTACGGGATCGCTGTATTTCTTGTGGGCGTTGTGTCGATATCTGTCCAGCTCAAGCAAAGAAGATCCGAAACGATATCTCTGCAGCAGCAGCTCTCATTCAGAATCGGCGAAGAGTCATCGTTTCTCTTGCCCCATCTTTTTCTGCCGAATTCTCAGAAAACCCTGAGGCTCTCCTTATGGGATTGAGAAAACTTGGCTTCAGTGATATTTCTGAAACAGCTATCGGAGCTACGCTTGTTTCTGCTGCGATTGATGAGCAGATACGCAGCACTGGCAGTTGTTCTTGGATTTCAACTGCTTGTCCGTCAGTGGTTGAGTTGATTCATCGGTATTATCCTGAACTGATTGATCAGTTGGCCCCAATTCCATCTCCCCTGCAGTGCCACAGTGCTTATTTGCGAGAACTCTATGGCCAAGACATCGGCATTGTCTTTATTGGGCCTTGTATTGCCAAAAAGGTAGAAGCCGATCAGAGTCCAGGTTATCCCGATGTTGCCCTTACATTTCGTGAATTACGCTCTTGGTTTTCTGATACACACATAGATCTTACTAAGCTACCGTCATCAGGAGCAGAAATGGTACCAATGATTCCCTTCCCTGCAGGAGAAAGTACCCTGTATCCGATTGAAGGCGGTATGGTCTCTTCTTTTGCCATTGGGAAAAAGATCTTCCAAGATCAGGCTATATCGGTTTCGGGAGTCCCTTATGTTATGGAAGCGTTAGCCGATTTGTGTACTCATCATGAACAGCGTTTGCCTTTTCTTGAATTACTCAACTGTGAAGGAGGGTGTATTAACGGTCCTGGTACTTCCAGTTTTCGATCCTGTGCAGTAAGTAAGGCAACCGCCTCCCGTTTTACAAAGAATCGTCTGGATTCTGATCAGAAAAATTTTGAGGCTCCCTTGGACTATGTAAAGAAAATGCTGAACCAGGGGTATGGTCTATTAAAGATGCAAGATTTCACCATAGTAATGCCTGTGCAGAAACTTAGGTATCAGCAAAGTCACATCACAGAGCAGGCAATCGCGCAAGCTCTGAAAGATTTGGGGAAAACCTCTCGGGGTGACGAGTTAAACTGTGGGGGTTGTGGGTACAATACCTGTCGTGATATGGCGATTGCCTGTCTTGAAGGGATGGCAGAACCAGAGATGTGTGTGACCAAGATGCGTAAGCTTGCTCAAAGCAAAATCGACGTACTATTACAGACTTTGCCGATGGGCGTGGTCATTGTAGATCGGAATCTCAAGATAGCCGATTGCAATAGTGCCTTCCTGACTCTGTTTACCGATCTTGATGGAGATCTTAGCGCTGTAGCTGTTGAACGGGTAGTGGGGTTGCCACTGAAACGGTTTGTTCCTTTTCATGGAGAATTCAGCCAGCAATTTGATCGGATTGATGTTCCCGGGCAGTATAGACTTCATTACCAGAAAAAAGTGCTTAAAGTGACCTTTTTTACTATCGAAAGTCATCGTTTAGTAGGAGCAATGTTTCAAGATATTACCACTCCCACGGTACGTCGAGAGACAGTGGTGAAGAAGGCTGATGCCGTAATTCAGAAAAGTCTTGAGACTGTCCAGCAGATTGCTTCTCTGCTGGGAGAAAATGCTGCTGAAACAGAAATTATGCTGAATTCGCTGATTGATGCGTTCCAAGTGCCAAACGGGGATACCGGCGATGGGTTTCTTCCTGATCGAGATGAAAGGATCTGAAGATGAATGATATCTTTATTGATGTAGATTATCATCAGATGTACAAATCAGGACAGAAGATTGGAGGGGATGTATTTCTTCAATCCAAGCACGCTCGGTCAAATCAGATTGTTTGTACCCTCTCCGATGGCCTTGGTAGTGGAGTTAAGGCTAATGTTCTGGCGAATCTTACCGCTCACATGGCGCATAAACTCTCATTCAGCCCAATGCATATCACGAAGTCAGCAAAAATCATTATGAATACCCTGCCGGTGTGCAGTGAACGTAAAATCAGTTACTCAACGTTCACCATTGCGGATATTCGATGTGATAATCCACATGAGATTACTGCGCAGCTCATAGAGTATGATAATCCGCCGGTCTTGCATTTCTGCGGCTCTGTGCAGCGAACTATCGGTGTAAAGCGTATTAATCTTGATCGGGAAGGGGCCTACAAAGAAGAAGTTGTTCGTCAATCGTCGCTAGCACTTGATATGGGCGATCGGTTGATCATGTTCACTGATGGGGTGACACAATCGGGGATGGGGAAAACCTTCCCTCTTGGGTGGCGCCATACAGGAGTAGCGAAATATATTTCCGATTTGATCGAACATAATCCTGACATCTCTTCACGTGAGTTGTCAGCAGCAATTATACGAAAGGCAGTCACCTTCGATGCATTTTCTGCGAAAGACGATATTACGTGTGCCGTGGTCTACGTACGGCGACCGAGAAGAACTTTGGTCGTCACCGGTCCTCCGTTTACCCGAGATAATGATGAGTTGCTGATGCAGAAAGTGCGAGATTTTGACGGGAAAAAGATCATTTCCGGGGGGACTACTGCACAGATCATTTCCCGGCTTACGGGTAAGAAGGTATCAGTTGATCTCTCTTCCTGGTCTGTTGGTGTACCACCGGTATCAAAGATGGATGGAATTGATCTTGTTACTGAAGGAATGCTTACCCTTGCAAAGGTTGCCACAGCACTGGAGCAGAAGATTCCGGTAAATACGATGGGCAATGATGCAGTACGGAGATTTGTCTCACTCATGCTCGATAGTGATCAAGTATCTTTTATTGTCGGAACTAAAATTAATGAAGCACATCAAGATCCCAATATACCGGTAGAGATCGGTATTAGACGTACCATTGTTGGTCGGATAAGGAACGCATTAGAACAACAGTTTCTTAAGGAAACGGTATTGGAATATTTATGATGAAGAGAAAATATCTGGAGGAAGGAAATGGTGCATAAGAAAGTGGTCGTGAAAATTTGTGTAGGAACGGCCTGTTTTGTTCAAGGTGGAGCAGATTTGTTATTGTATGAAGATTTTCTCGATCCGGATCTTCTTTCTATGTGTGAGATTGAAGGATCTTCCTGCATCGGAAGGTGTAAACTTGATGATTTTGAAGGAAAGGCTCCCTTTGTGGAAATTGATGGAACGGTATTTGGGCAGATGACGCCGAAACGGTTGATACAACTGATCAGGGAGGCTGTGAATGCTGGAAATAAATAATCAATACACTGTCATAAAGCGTAAGATTGATACTGAAGTATTAAAAGCCTTCTTTACCGGTAGATTGGAAGAGTCTGTAGACAGGCTTCCTATTAAGATTATTCCGAGAGATCGTGATCCAAATCGGTGTTGTGTATACAAGGAAAGAGCTATGGTTCGTTACCGTATTATGGCTCTTTTGGGAGTGGATATTGAACAGGAAGACGATGATTATCGAAGTCTTGCTTCATATGTGAAGCAGTCTTGGGAATCTCCTATGCCGGTATTTCCTACGCTCACCACAATTGCTCCTGGCTGCAGTAGCTGTCCTGATGAGCAGTATCGGATAACCGATTCTTGCCGAGGCTGTTTTGCACGTCCCTGTATTGCTAATTGTCCCAAGGAAGCGATCCGTTTTGTGAATGGGAGAGCTTTCATTGATGATCAACGGTGTATCAAGTGTGGAAAATGTCTTGATGTATGTCCATTTCATGCGGTGATACAAGTACCGGTTCCCTGTGAGCAGGCCTGTCCGGTTGATGCAATTCATAAGAATGATCAGGGATTTGTGGAAATTGATCGGGAAAAATGTATCAACTGTGGTCACTGTTCTCGCTCCTGTCCATTTGGAGCCATTGTAGAACGAAGCTCTTTACTGCAAGTAGCAGATATGCTGAAAGGAGAACAGGAAGTAGTCGCCATGATCGCTCCAGCAATTGAGGGACAATTCCCCGGATCATTGAATCAGATTATCTCAGGCTTGAAAGCTGTGGGGTTTTCCGAGGTTGTGGAAGTTGCTGAGGGAGCCCAAATCACCGCATCCCATGAAGCGCATGAAATAGGTGAACGTGTTGAATCAGGTCTCCCGTTCATGACCACAAGCTGTTGCCCTGCCTATATGCAATTGGTCGACAAGCATGTTACAACCCTTTCTGATTATCGATCGCAAGCCCGTTCTCCCATGGTATATACTGCTGAGCTCTGCTCAGATCGATATCCACAAGCAAAATTGGTCTTTATCGGCCCTTGTCTGGCAAAAAAAGTTGAAGCTGCCAGTATCCCGGAAATCTCATCAGTGATTACTTTTACCGAGCTTGCTTCACTCTTTGTTGCCCGAGATATTGACATTCGGGAGATGCCAGAGGATCCCATGGTATCACCCGAACAGATCTTCAGTGACTGCAGGGAGTTTGCGGTTACTCAGGGTGTAGCAAATTCAGTACTGCGCCGTTGTGATGTTCCGATACAGACCATGCATATCAACGGTATTGATCGAAAAACCATTCGTATCATGAAAACTTGGACTAGAAAAAGTCCCGATGCGCAACTCGTTGAAGTCATGTGTTGCGAAGGAGGGTGTCTTGCTGGTCCCGGTGTATTGGTAAATCCAAAGATTGCCCACCGCTTGCGTCAAGGCGTTGATGTGGCTACAGTGGGAACGCGACCAATCGTGGGGAGGGGTAAACATGTTCAAGCCGCTGGAGACTGAAGGGGCAGACCTGATTACATATGAGGAAGTGCTGCAACAGCTCAAATCTCTGATTGTCGAATCAGATACTACGTTTTTAGGAAGAATTGCATCGCTTGCAAATGCAAGTGCGCTTCTTGCACATTATCTGCAGGATATCAACTGGATCGGCTTTTACCTCGTCTCATCACAACAGGAAAAACAAACGCTGGTCCTTGGACCATTCCAAGGGTCTGTGGCCTGTGTCTCTATCGAAAGAGGTGCCGGGGTCTGCGGGACTGCATGGAAATATCAGAAGACACAAGTTGTTGCCGATGTGTTGCAGTTTCCCGGTCATATTGCCTGTGATGCAGCTAGTAGAAGCGAAGTCGTGGTTCCTTTGATGTCACACGGGACGGTTGTCGGAGTTCTTGATGTCGACAGTCCGATCATTGACCGTTTTACCCTGGATGAGGTGACCTTCCTGGAACAGGCTGCACATATTATCAGCAGAATATTTCCCGCCTGATCATGTGCGGGAAAATCATTCTTCTCGCTTGACATAACGCTAAATCATACACACTATTAACTCAGTGGTGACGACGGAGACGAGTAATCGATCAGTATGGTCTGTGAGAGGACGTCCTTCTGTTTTTGCAGTTGGGTGTGAGACGTCTGGCGTGCTTCGATGAAAACCCCTCCCGAGCCGCAGGTCGAACGGTATGATGGATCATCATCCCTGTAGACCTGCCGTTTACCTGTACGTAACAGGCGCAATGAGCGTCTGCAGTAGTGTGTAAGAGGTACTGCAGGAAGTAAGGTGGAACCGCGGAAACATGGCCTTCATGTTCTCGTCCTTACCGGTGGTGGTGTATGTATGTGCATCCCCTGTAAGGATGAGTATGTGGGGGCTTTTATATTTTAAAATAGCCGGTGTTTTGGCACAAGAGGAGTAGATATGGCACATAAAGAAGCTGTAGATGGAAAATTGGAACGGATACGGCACTCATTTTCTCACGTGATGGCAGAGGCGGTACTGCAAATGTTCCCTCAGGCCCAGATTGCAATCGGTCCTGCGATTGATCATGGATTTTATTATGATTTTGAGCTTCCCCGTGCTCTGAATGAAGACGATTTGAGTGAAATCACTGATCGGATGAAGCAGATCATCAAAGATGACAAGGAGTTCAAGCGGATTGTGGTCTCTCGCGATGAGGCAAAGAGTATGTTTGCCGATCAGGTCTATAAACAGGAACTCATCGATGCAATCCCTGCTGATCAGGAGGTCTCGTTATATAATCAGGGAGGGTTCACTGATCTCTGTAGAGGTCCGCATGTTGATTCCACCCGGGAACTGAATCCTGAAGCTTTCAAGTTGTTGAACATTGCAGGAGCATACTGGCGTGGCAAAGAGACCAATCCTATGCTCACCCGTATTTATGCAACGGCATGGAGTAATCCGAAAGAATTACGCCTCTATCTGAAGAAGCTTGAAGAGATTGAGAAGCGGGATCACCGTCGTTTAGGTAAAGAACTTGACCTGTTCAGTTTTCACGAAGAGGCTGGCCCTGGTCTTGTGTACTGGCATCCACGTGGAGCGCGTATCCGGATGGCTATTGAAGATTTCTGGAAGCAGCAGCACTATGCCAATGGATATGAGATGGTGTATACACCGCATGTCGGAAAATCCTGGTTGTGGGAAACTTCCGGGCATCTTGGGTTCTACAAGGAGAGTATGTACTCTTCCATGGAGATGGATAACGCAGAGTATTATGCGAAACCCATGAACTGTCCCTTCCATATTATGATTTATAAGAACTCTAAGCATTCGTATCGTGAATTACCGTTTAGATGGGCAGAACTAGGTACGGTGTATCGGTATGAAAAGGCGGGAGCGCTGCATGGGCTGCTGCGAGTCCGTGGATTCACCCAGGATGATGCCCATATTTTCTGTACTCCTGATCAGATGGCCGGTGAAATTCGTGAAGTGTTACGATTTTCTCTTTTCATGCTGAGATCTTTCGGTTTTGAAGAGATTGAAGCCTATCTTTCCACACGGCCTGAAAAGAGCGTCGGTGAGCCGGAACGGTGGGATGCTGCGACAGAATCACTGCGGAAGGCAATTGAGGCGGAAGGCCTTGATTATGCATTGGATGAAGGAGGGGGTGCTTTCTACGGTCCGAAGATTGATCTTAAAATTAAGGATGCAATCGGGCGGGAATGGCAGCTTTCCACGATCCAGTTTGATTTCAATGAACCTGAACGATTCAATATGACGTTTGTGGATTCTGATGGTGTTGAGAAACGGCCGTACATGATCCACCGGGCGCTTCTTGGTTCTATTGAACGATTTTTCGGGGTCTTGCTGGAGCACTTTGCCGGAGCCTTCCCGTTGTGGCTTTCTCCTGAACAGATCTGTGTCATTCCGGTTTCCGAGGCCTTCAATGCCTATGCTCGGGAAGTGACCGATTATCTGAAGCAATCAGGGTTGCGTGTATCTCTTGACGATAGTACCGATCGGATGAATGCAAAAATTCGTAATGCGCAGAATCGAAAGGTTCCCCATATGCTGATACTTGGTGAACGAGAGCACGAGGGACGTGCCGTCTCGGTCCGATATCGTGATGGGAAGCAGGAAAATGGAATAGAGCTTTCTGCATATGCTGCTCTGGTACGCCAGCGCATAGATAATAAGACATCATTCTAGGGGGAGCGTATGAATCAGCAGGAAGCGATACGCTCTCTTGAAGCGATCGATCGGGAATATGTGTTGCTTTCCCATATCAGCGGCGTGTTGGTGTGGGATCAGGAGCAGGTTCCACCTGCGGGCGCTGAAGAACGGGCAACACAACTCGGATTACTCGACCGAAAGATGTATGAGCTCACTGCCAGTGATACGGTAGGTGAGATTCTTGATGCACTTGGGGCTTCCGATGTAGCAGAGGCAGGAGATCCCTCCCTTGATGAACGAACGGGTGCCCTGGTGCGACATTACTGGGAAAATTGGAACCGGCAGCGCAAACTTGATGCCGACTTCGTGCAACAGTTTTCCGAATTGACCGGTAGAGCTCATCAGATATGGGCACAGGCACGACAGGATGATGATTTTTCTCTGTATGAACCGACACTGTCCGAAATCATCGAACTGGTCCGACAGAAGGCACAGCGGTTTGGGTATACGGATGACCCGTACGATCCACTGCTTAATGTATTTGAACCGGGAACGACTACTGCTGAGGTTTCACAGGTTTTCTCGGCTATGCAGAAGGATATTCTTGAAGTACTCGAATATGTGCGTGAAGAACATGCAGCGATTGATGATTCCTTCCTCTCTCAGAGTTTCCCTCAGGATAAACAGGCTGCATTTGCCCATGATATCCTCGATGCCATGGGGTATGACTGGAATCGGGGTGTCAGCGGAATTGCCACCCACCCCTACAGTATCAGCCTTGGTTCTGATGATATTCGGATAACTACCCGGTATACGGAACCGCAGGTTACCAGTCCTTTGTTCTCTTCAATTCATGAGGCAGGGCATGCTCTGTATGAGATGGGAGCATCAAATGCACGTACGCGGGGAACGAGCCTGGCAAATGGAGCTTCCCTTGCCTTCCATGAAAGTCAGAGCAGACTATGGGAGAATATGGTGGGCAGAAGTAAAGCGTTCTGGTCACGATTCTATCCCCGATTGCAGCATCTTTTTCCCTTACAGCTTGACAAAGTCGATACTGAACAGTTTTATCGTGCGGTAAATCGCGTCAAACCTTCCTGCATCCGCGTGGATGCCGATGAAGTGACCTATGGATTGCATATCATCCTTCGATTCAATCTCGAACGACAACTGCTTACTGGACAGCTGGAAGTCTCCGATCTTCCTGATGCGTGGAATACGGCAATGGAGGTTCTGCTCGGCATTCGTCCCGAAAGTGACCGAACGGGGGTTCTTCAGGATATCCATTGGTCAATGGGTGAGTTGGGCTATTTCCCGACCTATGCTCTGGGGAATCTCTATGGTGCTCAGATTCTTGATACCATGCAGCAGGACCTGCCGGTGGATGAAGTTATCGGATCGGGAGATTTTTCTCCGATTCGTCAGTGGCTTACCGATCATATTCTTCAACACGGAGCAATCTATCGACCAAAAGATCTCTTGATAAAGGTCAGTGGTCATGCGTTGGATGCCCGACACTTCAGGGATTATCTGCAGAGAAAATATATAGGGGAGAATTAATATGAATGTACCGAACAAACTTACGATATCACGATTGGTGATGGCTCCGCTTTTCTTTGTGGTCTTTTTTCTGCCTGAGTGGTTTGGCCCATCGTTACGAACTGTCTCGGTAATTCTGATACTCGTGCTTTACGTGCTTACCGAACTTTCCGATCTGCTTGACGGTGTGATTGCCAGAAAGCACAATTTAGTGACCGATCTCGGGAAGGTTATGGACCCATTTGCCGACACCTTAAGCCGACTGACCTATTTCATCTGTTTCATCGGGGTTGGGATCATGCCGGTGTGGGCTTTTGCGCTTATTATGTGGCGTGAATTCTCCATTGTGTTTCTCCGTATGCTGATGATGGGTACAGGGACTGCAGTGGCTGCAAATATCTGGGGGAAGAGCAAGGCTGTGATGTATGCAGTCTCCGGCATTGCAGGGATTGCCTATGTAGCTGCCATGCGATTATCCGATTCTACCGACTGGATGATCTGGGCTGAGCCGATATTGTACGTCTTTTTTGCTCTTGCAGCCCTCGCTTCGGTCGCTTCCTTTGGTACCTATATTGCTGCGGTTTTCCGTGCGGGGTCCTTATCACATCTAAGCCGGTAAGCATGATTTGAGGGTTTTTGCAAGTTTTTTCTTAAATCTGTAAAAACCCCCTAGACGGATTTCCAGAAAACAGGTAGTATCCCCCTCGTTGCTCAGGCGAAACATCAACCGGTTTTCTGGAAGATGACGTCGGAAACAGACAAAAATCGGAAATACTGGAACGTGAGACTTGACACTACGATTTGAAATCTGTTATAACGTTCGAGCGCTCCAAGGAGAACTCCTTGGAACGCGAGCCTGAGTGCTTGGTTTTTTGACAGAGATATGAGAGAAGAGAAGGAAGGATATGCGTGAAGACGATTACCGTTAGGTTGTTGGTCTGAACGCAGAGCAACGAAAGTTGTTCAGGAAGTGTAAGGGCTTCCAAGTCAATTCACGAACGAAAGTGAAAGCTAACGTTTGTGCGCCAGCTGGAGAGCTGGTGCAGCGAGATGACAGGGGAGAATTTGACGTTACAGAAGATCCGGCGTTCATCGTCGGAATTATATGACGGAGAGTTTGATCCTGGCTCAGAACGAACGCTGGCGGCGCGTTTTAAGCATGCAAGTCGCACGGTAAGGAGAGCTTCGGTTTTCCTGAGAGTGGCGGACGGGTGAGTAACACGTGGACAACCTACCCTTTAGTTGGGGATAGCCTATGGAAACATGGGGTAATACCGAATACGATTACGCTGACACAAGTGGGTGTAAGGAAAGGCGCTAAGGCGCCGCTGAAGGATGGGTCCGCGGTCCATTAGCTAGTTGGTGAGGTAACGGCTCACCAAGGCGATGATGGATAGCCGGCCTGAGAGGGCGACCGGCCACATTGGGACTGAGACACGGCCCAGACTCCTACGGGAGGCAGCAGCTAAGAATCTTCCGCAATGGACGCAAGTCTGACGGAGCGACGCCGCGTGAACGATGAAGGCCGTGAGGTTGTAAAGT
>Ga0334895_1000109_pt1 | contig 131211 bp, 105 predicted proteins | sample GraSluR3_MG_7_FD_207229 | JGI IMG/M metagenome (GOLD analysis project Ga0334895, IMG submission 207229) | Sludge microbial communities from methane-producing bioreactor in Wageningen University, Netherlands - Granular Sludge_31_05-R3 | ecosystem: Engineered > Bioreactor > Anaerobic >... | reverse complement strand
GGCGTTGTGCCTTCGAATCCGCTGCTCCAGCTCGTCCTGCGAGGCACCCACGTAGTGCTTGTCGAGGTGCGCCGAGTATAGTATGTACGTGTAGGCCATGCGGTACTTGATGGTAAAATTGTGTGTACAACAAAAAACCACCTACCTCGATAAACGCTGTAAGTGGTTGAATGTTAGTGTGGGAACTGCTGGATTCGAACCAGCGACCCCCTGCTTGTAAGGCATAATATTTTATAATTTCACTTTTTTTCAACTCTTATGATTAGTGTTTAAAACTATTGTAAATCAGTTGTATAAAAGTAATGTATTTTATCAACTGTTTATAATAATATTCGTATATTTGCAATAGTTGTGTATCAAATTGTGTATCAAAAAAAGATTTGATACACAGGAACGCTAAAAACTAGTAAATATGGATAACTTCTTAATTGGTAACATTACAGGTTCTGTTTACTTGGACACCAGACGCCCAAAATTGATAGATAATAAAATTTTTTATCCAGTAAAGGCAAGGGTAACTCATAACCGTTCTAGGTTGTATGTTGCTTTAGGGTTTGATTTGACTGAAAGCGATTTTAATAAACTACATAGCACAAAGTCAAGCGAACTTATTAAAACTAAAAAACTCATTACAGCCAGTTTTGAGCGTATTAAATCCATAGTTGAAGAGATACATAAAACAGAGGAGTACAGCCACGACAAGCTAAGAAACAAGCTCAAAAAAGGGCGCAAATCATACCTAGATGCTGCCTTTGATAACAGGATAGCAGAACTTACAGCCAATGGGCAAGCGGGCACGGCAGCCAGTTACATCACAGCAAAAAAGTTCATTGAGAAGTATCAGCGAGGTTTGCGCTTTGTGGATATTACCCCGCAATGGCTAACCAAGTTTGAAGCGTGGGCTTTGAACAAAGAGGGCGTAAACGAAACCTCATTATCAATTTACTTGCGAGCCTTACGGGCACTGTTTAATGATGCCATACGTGGCGGAGACGTACCAAAGGGAGCGTATCCATTTTATAGTAAGGATACGGACGGCTACAGAATACCCACAGGCACGGGCACAAAGATAGCGTTAACGGTTGAGCAAATTAATGCAATCGCTAAACTAGAATTGACAGGCAGCCCCGAGCGTTGCCGTGATATGTTTCTGCTATCGTTTCACCTCGGAGGGATTAACTTCAAAGATATGCTACTGCTAAAGTGGAAAAATATTAAAAATGGTGAAGTGCATTTTATAAGGGAAAAAACCAAGCATACTAACCGAACGGGCAAGACTATAGTTGTGCCGTTAACCGAACCAGCAAGGCGTATTGTTGAGCGTTGGGGTAATGCCGACCGTTCACCCGATGCCTATGTAATACCTCATTTAACCGATGGGCTTACGCCTGAGAAGTTGAGGGATAGCGTGAAGTCGTACACCAAGCAAGTTAACAAGCAGCTGAAAAAGATTGGCGAAACATTAAGCATTAACGGGTTGAGTACATACGTTGCCCGCCACAGTTTCGCAACCATACTAAAAAACAGCGGTGCACCCATAGCGTTTATAGGGGAAACGTTGGGGCACACCTCAACAAAAACCACCGAGAACTACTTAAAATCGTTTGAAAGCGAGCAGAAACGTAAGCACTTTGAAGCAATATCTAATATTGGAGGGTAAGAAATGGAAAAGAAAATCTATCTATTTAACGCATTGGCAAGGCTTACGCCCGACAATGTAAGCGAGATTTACAACATTGAGCTGAATAAATGGCGTTACTTAAATTCGAGTGAGGTTGCTATTAATGGCGAAGCGGTAAGCGATAGCATCGAGAAACAACTGCTAATGCTGCCAGACGAAAAGGGCGAACCTAATATAAAAGATTGTACCGTAAACGATAGGGATGCCAGCGGGTTTGAACTCGATGAACAACTATTCATTGATGAGCAAATTGCCAAGTATAAGCCACTTTTGGATAAATCTAAGGGTAGTGCTATCAACAGGGGCGCACACCTTAAAATAAGGGCTTATATTGAGTATTTAGAGAACCTTGCCGAACCTAAAGAGCCAATAGTTGACGAAATGGTTTTGAGCCTAATTTATCGCAAATACGGATTTTTGTTTGAAGCAGAAACAGAAAAATATTGGCTAAATAGGTTCGTACATGATGGGATAGAGCGTACACCAATAAAAGTACAGAAAAAAACAAAGGGCGATAATGATAAAGCGCACTTACTTGTAATACTTCATTTGTTGAATAAACATGATATGTTAAAAAAAACTGCTCCTTTTGATATTAATGATTTTGTTGAGACAAATTTTGGCATAAAGAATTTTACAAAAACTTACTTTGATTACAAATCAAATTATGAAACTGATTGCAACAGATTAAGTGACGAAATACGCCCATTATTATAAATGATGCTGTAAAATTGATGTAAAATACTTACCCGTATTACTCACATTACTTTTAATTTTTTCAATTATTAATTAACCAACTGTTATAAAGGCAGTTGGTTTTTTTCTTTTATTCTTTTCATTACCTTAACATTCCCCCACCTTTATAAATCTTGCAACTAGTGAAAATATTAAAAACTAGTGCAATGGATAATTACAACCCTTTTCAAACAATCGACCAGCGTTTAGCCAACATCGAGAGGCTACTGGCTAAGGTTACGCAGCCACAACACTTGCCTTTACCCAAAAAGGAAAGCGAGGGCGGTATTGAATTAGCGCAGGAAGTGCTAAAAGTTTACTCTAAATCCAGCATCTACAAAATGAGCATGCAGGGGCGTATCCCTTGCCAGAAGCGAGGTCGCAAACTTTGGTTTAGCCGTGCAACGCTCGAAGAGTGGATTAAGCAGGGTATGCCCGATGTCTCAGAACTCAATGCAGCCGACCGATTGGCAAAATCATTTAGACGATAAAAAAAAGCCCCGAGGCTGGGAGGCATAGGGGCAAATAAGGCAGAAACTTTAAACCAATAATGATATGAGCAAAGATAAACATTTTATCGCACAAGAAAAACAGGTTAAGGCTTGTTTTTATCGCAGACCCCTCACGCGGATGCAAGTAAGCCTACTGACAGGAATAGAACGGGCTAATGTATGCCGTTACGTCGCCACCCTCCGAGAGAACAACGAGATACGAGTAATATCTAAAGGCATTTGCCCCATTACCAAGCAGGGCGGTGTTGAGTTTCTTACCACTAATAAAAAGTATTGGCATGGAAGAGGTTAATCTAAAAGACTTGGACACCCTGCCTAAGCACCATTCAGTTAATGGGATGGAAACCGAGGGTACTTACGACCCTTGGGCGTTGCTCCAATCGGTTGAGGTTGACCCAAACGCCCATATTGAGAAGCCACCAACAGCCATAGAGATACATACAGGTGGGAACGTTGCCCCGAGTTTTACTTTAGGCGAATTCTCAATGGTTATTGGCAAGGCCAAAAGTAAAAAGACGTTTTTACTCACTGGATTGGCAGCTGCAGCCACCTCGAACAATTGGGCGTTGGCGTGCATCAAAGGCGTTTTGCCAGCCGATAAACGAGCCGTGTTATTCTTCGACACGGAACAAGGAGAATACCACTTAAACCGTACCGTAAGGCGTGTTTTGCGACAAGCCAGCGACTTATCCAACTTCAAAGCGTTTGGGTTGCGGAAGTTTAAACCAGCGGAACGGCTGCAACTCATTGAATTTGCCTTATACAACAGCCCCAATGTTGGCTTGGTATTCATTGACGGCATAAGGGATTTGCTCACTAAGGGAATTAACGATGAGGAGAACGCCACCGAGTTAACCAGCCTATTTCTGAAATGGACGGCAGAATTAAACATACATATTGTTACGGTATTGCATCAAAATAAAGGCGACCAGAACGCACGCGGGCACATTGGCACTGAGATGCTGAACAAGGCGGAAACAACCATATCTGTTGCCGTGGATAGCATCGACAAAGACACCTCGATAGTAACGTGCGAAAGGAGTAGGGATTTAGGCTTTGAGGACTTCGCCTTTAGGATTAACGAGGAGGGCTTGCCCGAACCTTGCGAGATGCCTATAAATGAGGCTTCGCAATCCAGACAGACCAACCCGCAAAACATAGCGGATGAAAAGCATTTTGAGGTATTGTCTGCAATCTACAAAGCGAATTCAGAGCCAAACTATTCAGAGTTGAGGGATGCCATTATTTACGGTTTTAGCGGAACGTTCGGGCAAAGCAAATGCCGTGAATTCATAAGCCACTACCTACAAAACGGATGGGTTGAGAAAATAAAGGACGGTAAAAAAGTTCTCTATAAATATACACGTGCAATATTCTAAATGATGGATAAAAAACGATTGTTAACAACGTATGTTAGTTACCCCTATACATAGGGGGTAACATAACTAACAAACGTTACGTGTGTTAGGTTAACACGTGTGTTAACAGACGTAACAAACATTAAGTAGTTGATACAATGAACATTAACGCCAAAATATCACTGTTTCGCAATTACTGGGATGTTACACCCGCTTGCGAACTTAGCATTTACCAGTTTTATGAGAATGTAGTTTATAGCGACTATGTGAGAGAGGTTAACGAGGTGCGTGCGGGTAACAAGGCAGTTAAAAAAACGCTCCCAGGCGTTACCATTAGCGGAACGTTCACTAAGCGTAATAACGATAGTTTGATTAAGCATAGCGGCTTCATCTGTATTGATGTTGACCAAGGCGACAATCCTAATATAACAGATTGGGAGGCATTGCGAGATACGCTCGGAACGTGGAATGAAGTTTTAATGGCTGCATTATCTGTTTCGGGCAAAGGGCTATTCTTGGTTGTGCCATTGGCCTATCCGCACAGGCATAGAGAGCAGTATTTAGCACTTGAAAAGGACTTCGCAGCGTTCGGCATTGTTACCGACACCAAGTGCAAAGATGTGAGCCGTTTGCGTGGCATTACAAGCGACCCGAAAGCAGTATGGAACAAAGAGGCGCAGCCATACCAAAAGTTGATAATTGAGCCGAAAAAGCACCAGCATAGCAGCGTAAAAGCCAGCCCCGAACTTAGCAAGTTGGTTGCATGGGTTGAGCGCAAATATGGCTCATTCACCAAAGGCAATAGAAACAACTTCATAACTCAACTGGCTGGAGCTTGCCACCGATTAGGCATATCACAGCATGAAGTTGAAAACTACTGTATAGGGTATAAGGAAAGCGATTTTAGCGAACGTGGCATTATCGCAACGGTAAGAAGCATCTACTCTAATAAAAGATATTCACTAACAAACTAAAGATATGAGAACACGAACCCGAAAATTTTACCAGTTTATGCTAATCATCCTAATCGGAGGGCTGGCTGGATTAATCCTATCAAACATTATTCACTTAATTATTCACTAAAACAATTAATCATGCTAACAATTTACGAAAACAAAAAATTTGAAGAGCAGACCTATTCAGAGCTGGATGAGGCTGCCGAAAAGATGCAAGGGCTAGTCGATGCCTTTAACGCCTTAGACTTGGGCGATGTGCAACAGGACGAAATCGGCTTGCTTGCTATTAATCCGCAACGGCTATACGATGCGAGGTTGGAAAAAATCGAGATACCACAGGGTTTTAGGCGTGACAAGTATTTACAGATTATGGACTTGCCCGACCTTACCGATGTGCTACGATTGCAAAAGCAGTACAGGCGGTTTGATAGGTACGGGGCAAACCTTTTCGACCTCCGAGGCGGTAAGATTAGCGTAAACGCCACCAAGGCGAAGCAGTTGGCCGAGCTGCACACCGTTTCAATAGATGAGAGTAGCCCTGCCTACGAGCCTGTAAAGCGATTGTTGGAAGTGATGCAAGCCGTTAACGAGGTTAACGATATGGTAGATGGGGAACTGGTGCGCACCCACAGCGTGAAACTTGAGGGCTTGTGTATGGACTTGGAGACGGTGCGGGACCATGTTCACTACAGGGCGAAAATAATGCCGTACCGTATAAAAGAGCTAATCCGCAAATTGGAGCGTAAGCACGTGGCCACAGTTAAGAACTCATAAACAACAGATGTTATGGCTAACCCATTTACAAAGAATGACCCGAGAATTAACCGAAAGGGGCGACCGAAAGGAAGCCCCAACAAATCGGTTGAGGAGGTGCGCAACTTGGTGCAACAGTTTGTTGAGAATAACCTCGAAACGTTACAAGCCGACTTTGAGCAGCTAGAGCCAAAAGATAGGTTAATGTTCATTGAGAAGTTGCTCAAACACGTGCTACCAAACCCTATCGTATCGCTAGAGCAGCTAAGTGAATCTGACTTGGATATACTACTGGATAAACTAAAAAAAACAGCGTAAAATGAGTAAAACGGATAAAATAAAGGAGTTGAAGCGGAGGCTCAACCCCGAGGCGCACCCGCAAGCCTACAGCCGTTTATGGGCTGTTTTTGGCGACCAGAAGAAACTGTTAGCCTCTAAGCCTATTGGCGGGTGCAACCATACAGATATTCACTTTCTATACCAAAGTGAGCAAGCATTTAATTTAGCAACTGAACATTAAAAACTACAAATGATGAGAAAAAAAAGCAAAGGGCTACAGCTAAAAGCCCACAGGCTAACCAAGGTTAGCAATGCAGACCGTGAACTGATGCTAAAGGCTACCAGCAAGGCACTAATCAGCATCAAGGCGTTTAAGCGTACGCAGGATGCTAAGTGTTTGGATGAGGCGATGGAATCCCTGCAAATGGTGAACCGTTGCGCCAAGGGCTACCACCTCAACGTGCTATCGTATGCCAGCACAAGGCTACTCGGTAACCCGCAGATGTAACTAATTTATTTTTCTTTTTCTGTCAATACCCCGCTACGAGTTGGCGGGGTTTTTCTATTTAACATAAAGTTATACCAAGGTTTTTCCTTAGTCACTACGCATGCGTATGCAAATAGATAAAATACCATATTTAGGGGGATGCAAAGATTTTTCTTTAGTCACTACGCGCGCGTAAGTCAAATAGGGGGAATTACCCCCATTTAGTATGATGCAAGGTTTTTCTAAAGTCATTACGCATGCGTATAGATATGGGATTTTACCCCTATGTAAACCCTAGAAATATAGAAATAACTGATTATCAATGGACAAATTTGTACAAGCATAGGGCGTTAACATCTTTACACCCCGTTTAATAGAATTATTCTTTGCTCAACAATTTTATTGAGCAAACAGCATCTTTATAACAAAATTGTTAATAAGTGGGTAACTATTTTTTTAGATACCCCTGTAGAGGTGTATGTAAATAGTAGGGTTTGGGATGGTGTATCGAGTAGAGTTGTGTATCAAATTGTGTATCCAACAAAAAACCACCTACCTCGATAAACGCTGTAAGTGGTTGATTGTTAGTGTGGGAACTGCTGGATTCGAACCAGCGACCCCCTGCTTGTAAGGCAGGTGCTCTGAACCAGCTGAGCTAAGCTCCCAAATACGTCTTTGTTTGTTGCGCTGTGCTTTTCGTTAAAAGCGTTGCAAAAATACGAGCATTTTTAATATCTGCAAAATTTATCGATACTTTTTTCAATAAATTTTTATCATTTTTTTGGTATCTTTCGCAATGGTCAAAGAGTCAGATATATTCGATAATCTCTGCTTTCTGTTCGTTTTTAATCACCCATTGTAGCGTTTTGATACACTTCATTTGGGTTTTATTTTAAACCAAAATTCGCTGCAGGTTGTAAGTTGTATGTAATCAGTTAGATGTATTTAAAGGCATATCTCTTGATATGTATTGGTTGTTGCATAAAAGGAACTATTGAGTATGATACGAAATTACCTTAAGTCTGCTGTTCGATTCTTTTTTCGAAATAAATCCTTCTCGCTAATCAACCTGTTTAGCCTTGCCCTAGGGCTGGCTTGTGTAATCATTATCTTTAGCTGGGTGCTTTTTGAGCTGCACTACGATACGTTTCATCAGAATAGGGATCGGATTTATCGGTTGTCGTCAGCATTAACCATGTCGGGTGAGGTAAATTACTACCCAACACACCATGCCCCTGTGGGGCAAATGGTGGCTGATGAATTTCCCGAAGTGGAGAGCATGTCGCGCTTTAGCCGAGCTCATAGCAAAATGTTTAAGCACGGCAACGAAACCGTTCTGATAGAGGATGTTCATTATGTTGATAGCAGCTTTTTCCATATCTTTTCCTTCCAGCTTCTGGAGGGTAACCCGAATAGTGCTTTGGTATCGCCTAACTCCTTGGTTTTAACCCAAAGCGTAGCGCGAACCTTTTTTGGCGATGAGAACCCCCTTGGCCAAGTATTAATGTCGGACAATGAGGTGTATACCATTACAGGTGTTGCTATGGATCCACCCGAGAATTCAACCCTTCAGTTTAAGGTGTTAGAACCAATGAGTACAGCAACCAAAAAGTTTGGTGGGTTTTCCTATGGACATGGAATGGCCTTTCAAACCTGGTTGCTTCTATCCCCCGATATCAATACAATGGAGCTGGAGTCCAAAATTGAGCACCTGATGGATCGTGAGGTTAACGAGCTTTTCAAATCGATAAATGTTACCATTGGAGCATATCTCGAGCCCATTGGAGACATCTACCTATACTCGAAAGTGCAAAGGCAAACCGTTAGAGGGAATAGGCGAACCATACTCATATTTACCATATCAGCTTTGCTGGTCCTGGTTATCGCATGCTTTAATTTTATCAATTTAAGCACGGTGAGTGCGTTACGTAGAGCAAGGGAGGTTGGGGTTCGTAAGGTTTTTGGGGCAACAAGAACTCAGCTGGTTCTACAGCATTTGGGTGAGTCGGTTCTTATTGTGGCTGTGGCTATGGTCTTTGCACTTGTTATGGCCGAGATTGCAGCACCGTTAATTGAGATGTTCTCGGGTAAAAGCCTAGTTCTATATTCAAAAACAGCCATCTATTTCCTGGTTGCAATTCCTACAATAGTACTATTTGTTGGGGTTTTGGCAGGGTGGTATCCTGCCTTGTTCCTATCGCGATTTAGCCCCATTGCAAACCTTAAACAACCACAAAAGAGATACAGTAGCAGGATTTCCTTTAGGAGCATCCTAGCGTTTTTTCAGTTTGCTATTCTTCAGTCCCTTGCCATTTGTACCATTGTTGTGTTCGCACAGCTTCAGCATATTAAAACGAAAGATTTGGGTTTCGACCCACGCAACCTTGTATCCATTAGGATTAATACCCCCAGCCTCGAGGGTAAGCACACTATACTAAAGGAATTGCTAGATGCCGACCCCAATGTAAAGCGTGCCACATTACATTCGTTTATTCTTGGGCACACCATTTTGGCTCGCGACTTTGTGCTTGAGGGTAGTCCTGAAGCCCTGAACATATCGTATATGACCATTGATGATACCTATTTGCAGACCTTTGGAATGAAGGTGGACCATGGGCGGATGTTCACCCAACCATTGGAGAACGAAGCTGGTAAAGTGGTGGTGAACGAGGCCTTTGTAAAGGATTTTGGCTACAGCAACCCCATTGGTCGCAAGATATTCCTTCCCAATGACCCTAACCATAAGGAGAATGAAATTATTGGTGTGGTGAAAGATTTTAACTTTCTCTCGTTACATCGTAGGGTTGAACCGTTGGTGATGATGACATGGCATGACCCCATCCAATTCGTTACGGTTAGGCTTAAGGATGATGACATGCAGAAATCGCTTGCGGCAGTGCAGGGTGTTTGGGAGGATATTGCAGCCGATACCCCATTCCTTTACTTTTTTGTTGATGATAAGCTTGGTGAACTTTACGTGAAGGAGAATCGTTTCGGGAGTATCCTAGGCGTTTTCACTCTAATAGCCATAGCCATTGCATGTGCAGGTCTGTTTGGGCTTACAGCCCATATCACTCAATCGCGGCGAAAGGAGATGGCCATTCGGAAAGTGCTTGGTGCTAATACATCGGCCCTTACCACTTTAATATCGTTAAGCTTTGTTAGGTGGGTTCTGTTCGCATCGATAGTTGCGTGGCCAGCTGCGTGGTTTATATCGAGTAAATGGCTCGAGAACTTTGCCGATAGAATTGCTATGCCACTATGGGCTTACGTATTGGCAACCCTAGTAGCTATTGTAATTGCGCTGGCCACAACTTTGGTTAAAACGTATGTGGCATCGAACCAGAACCCAGCACTAACATTAAAGTGCGAGTAAAATGCACCCTAGCCATTTTGATTTGGGAAGATTAGCATGAATACCGAACCCTGCCCCGGAGTGCTTTTTAGCTTAATGGTACCGGAGTGTAAGCGCATAATTTGGAGGGAGAGGCTAAGCCCAATGCCTGAACCCTCTGCCTTGGTGGAGTAGAAGGGTACAAATACACTATCGAGACTTTCTGGGGTAATTCCAATTCCATTGTCCGAAACGGTTACTATCGTTTTCCCCTCGCTTGCGTAAACCTCAACATCTATCTGGGCCGTGCTAATCCCCTCTAGTGCATCAATGGCGTTCTTAATAAGGTTTATAAGCACCTGCTCAATCAAATCTTTATCCACCCTAAGGCTATTTACAGCCCTGTCGATAATTAGCGAGCTTTTGATGCCCTTGTTGTCGAGAATTGGCTTAAAGAGCGAAGCAATGGGCTTAATTAGCCCGTCAACATCAATGGGTGCAATGTTGGGCTCCAGAAGCTTGGTAAGGCTTCTAAAGTCATTAACAAAGCGCATAAGCGCTCGGCTTCGGGTTTCAATGGCCTGGTATCCCTCGGCCAAATCAATACTTTCCTGTTGGGTTAAGTCGCTAAGTGGACGGGTGGAGCTGTCGGGAAACCGAAGCGTATCGTTCATAGCTTCGCTTAGCGAGAGGATGGGGGTTACCGAGTTCATTATTTCATGGGTTAGCACCCTTATGAGCTTCCGGTACGATTCAAGCTCCTGTTCCCGCAGAGGTTGGCTAATATCGTGCATCACCACTAGCTTACTTTGCTTATCGAGCAATTTTATTGACGAGCTGGTAATGGCATACTGCACGCGCTCGCCCTTGTGGGTGAAGGCGATAACCTTTTCTTGCCCCTCGACAAGCTGTTGTAGAATGGAGGGTAGCTGTGGATCCAGCACTTCGAAGCTGGAGATATGTTTTATTTCACTTCCCTTTAACAGTTTCCGCGATGCCAAGTTGGCTAGAATAACCTTCCCTTCCAAATCGAAGCAAACTAGCACTTGATTAACGTGGTCCACAATATGGTTGAGGAATTGGTAGTGTACCTCTTTTTCGATGCGTACCTCACGGTAACCTTCGGTAAGCTCGTTGAGCAACCGGGCAAGGGTTACAAAAATTCCATCCTTTTCGGCGGGTTTAAAGCTGATATTGAAATCCTTCTCCTTAACCGATTGGAGCATCCCGTTGAGCTGTCGGTACCCCTTCTCAATAAAGTAAATAAGTTCAATAGCCAGCAGGATGGCCAATATTAGGAGTTCTAGCGAGGTGAAGTAGTAATCCTTTTTCTGAATAAAGTAGGTAAACCCACCTATGGTTGCCCCCAGAAGAATAATTCTGGAAATTATCTTGACTCTGAATAGTTTAAAGCCCATACTTTGCCATTTTGCGGTATAGCGTTGTCCTTCCCAAACCAAGTTCCTTGGCGGCAAGACTTACGTTTCCCTTGTTAACCTTTAGCGCTTGTACTATTGTCTGCTTCTCTACATCCTCAATATTTAAACTTTTTTCACCTACTGAGCTATCTAAATTGGTTTTATTTTGATTTAGGAAGAGGGAGTCGGGTTCAATCAGCTTTCCATCGCACATTATTACCGCTCGCTCCAATGCATGGCGTAGCTCCCTAACGTTACCGGGCCAGCTATACGATTTAATTAATCGTTGTGCTGCTTTTGATAGCGATATCCTTGTTTTACCGTACTTCCCTGCATACATTTCGAGGAAATGGTTTGCCAGTAGAAAGATATCTTCTTCGCGGTCGCGAAGAGGAGGGATATGCACCTCAACGGTGTTAACTCGGTAGTACAAATCCTGTCGGAAACTTCCAACTTCTACCAAATGGTTAATGTTAGCATTGGTGGCAGAGATAAGGCGGATATCAATCCTTTTTGATGTTGATGAGCCCAAGCGTGTTACCTCCCTGTTTTGGAGCACGCTCAGCAGCTTGGCCTGTAGGGTTTGCGGAATATTGGCAATCTCATCGAGAAAGAGGGTTCCGTGGTTTGCTGCCTCAAAGCGCCCAGCCCGTTCCTCCTTGGCATCGGTAAATGCACCCTTGGTGTGTCCAAAGAGTTCGCTTTCGAATAGCGTTTCGGCAATCGACCCCATATCCACCGTCATAAAGACATTACTTGCCCTGCCCGAATGCCTGTGAATTGCGCGGGCAACCAGCTCCTTACCCGTTCCGTTTTCTCCCAGTATCAGGACGTTGGCATCGGTCTTGGCCACCTTTTTAATGGTGCTAAATACGCTCTCCATGGCTTTCGATTGGCCAATTATTTGGTTAAAGGGTGAGTTTGCAACCTCCGATATCACCCTTTGGGTATCGCGCAGGGAATTCACCTCTCTATTCGAAAGGGTAAGCTTTTGTGCAGCCGATACGGTGGCCAGCAACTTCTTGTTCTCCCATGGCTTTACCACGAAATCGGTGGCGCCGAGCTTCATTGCGTTTACCGCCAGGTCAATATCGCCATAGGCCGTCATGAGCACAACGGAAACCGAAGGGTCAACAGCCCTTATCCTTTCTAAAAAATCAAGGCCCTCCCTGCCACTGGTTGCACCAGCTGTGAAGTTCATATCCAGCAGCACGAGGTGTACATCATCGTTTGCCAAGGCTTGTTCGGCTTCGGCACATGGTTTTGGAAAGCAGATTACTTCATCGTAATACTTTCCCAGAAGAATTCTGAGCGAGAGAAGAATTTCTCGATTATCGTCGATTGCAATTATCTTGGTGCTGTTCATAATTCCTTAGTAAAAAAAGGTGTAAATAGCTATTGAATTGTTCCATTTCAAAGCTACAAATGTTTCAGTTTGAAACAAAATATATTGTAATAATTTTAATGCTATGTTGCTATAATGCAGATATACAGAGCAGTATGATGTGTGGTATACGAATTGATAATTGAAATTGATAACTTCATATTATTAAAGAGATGGTTAAAAATTTCCTCAAAACTACCCTACGGGTTCTCTATCGAAACAAAGGGTTTACTATTCTTAATATATTAGGCCTTACTCTGGGTTTTTCATGCTGCATTTTCATTGCATTATACATCAATCATGAGGTGAGTTTCGATAGGTTTCATAAGAATTCTCACCAAATCTATCAGCTGACGGTTGGCATGGAGCGTAATGGGGAGTTGCTTGAAAATACACCAATTACAACTCCAAAGATGGGAGAGGATCTTTTAGATTATATCCCCGAAGTAGAGAAAATATTAAGAATAGGAGGAGGTGGGGGTAACTTTATGGTTGATAACAAGCTTATATCCTCGGGCCATTTGATGTATGCTGACTCAACCCTTTGGGATTTTTTCGATTTCGAGCTAGTTAAAGGCGATCCAAAACAGGCGCTTAGGGAGCCTTTTTCGTTAGTGCTTAGCGAAAGCCTAGCCAATTCGTTTTTTGGAGCAGAAGATCCAATAGGAAAGGTAGTTCTGCTCGAGGGTGAAATCCCTTACACGATAACTGGTGTAGTGGAGGACTGCCCAACCAACACGCGGTTAAAGTACAACGGCTTTATATCTTTCTCAACATTATATAAAGTTAAAGGCGGTATAATGACTGAGTGGGATGGGAATTTTAGCTACCGCACGTTTATGCTATTGAGTAAGGGGGTAAATAGTGACGAAGTTGTTAAAAAGTCGAACGATTTTGCAGACCAGGGAATTAATCAAAAAATGGCTCAGGTAAATGTTAGATTTGATATGGGTTTGCAGTCAATTAGAGATGTGCACCTGTACAACAACCTGATGTATGAAAAACCAGGTGTAGCCAAAACCCTTCTTTTGCTATCGGCCATTGCGTTATTCATCCTTTTCATTGCTGGGTTTAACTTTGTTAACCTAACAACGGCGCGTAGTACTCGTCGAGCAAAAGAGGTTGGACTAAGGATGACAGTTGGAGCATCAAAAGGATTGGTTCGATTACAGTTTATTGGCGAGTCAATACTACTTGGGCTAGTCTCCGCTTTTTTGAGTCTGCTGGTTGTAGAAATGCTAACACCTGGGTTCAACAATTTATTAGGCTTAAGTTTAAGCCTGTATCAGGGTCAGGCAGTTATTATTAGCGCATTTATCCCCTTATTTGTAGTTGTTTTCGGATTTCTGGCAGGATTGTACCCCGCCTACTTCTTGTCATCCTTCAAGCCAATAAGGGTTTTAAAAGCCGATTTTGGTGGTGTGAAATCAAAATCAACGATCAGAAACCTATTGGTAACTTTACAGTTTGCTGTTTCATCGCTGCTAGTTATTGCTACAGCAATTGTGTTTTTACAGCTGAACTTCATTAAGAGTAAGGATTTGGGTTTTGATGACCAAAATCTTCTTACTGTAAGGGTTACGGGCGAAAATAAATGGCAAAGAGCAGATAGACTTATTCTAGAGCTGATGAAATTGCCCGAAGTTGAGGTTGCTGATGTTTCAAATCAGCCACTAGGCTATGGCTTCACCCAAAATGGATATGTGGTTGAGGGGATGGAGAATCATTTGATGATTAGAGCCTTAGCGGCAAGCCACACCTATTTACAATCCATAGGCACATCGATAAAGTATGGGCGGTATTTATCAGAGGATTTTACTACCGATGAGGATGGAGCAGTAGTAAATGAGACCTTGGTTAAGTTAGCAGGCTGGGACGATCCCATAGGTAAGAAAGTACTTAGGGGCGGAGAGAAGGAGTTCACTGTGGTTGGTGTGGTAAAGGATTTTCACTTCAGATCGCTTCATGAAAGTATTGAACCATTAATTGTTTTTCTTCCATTTAGTTACCACGCCTCATATTGGAATCCAAATATTCATATACGGTATAAGCAGGGTATGGTGCAATCGGGGTTAGATAAAACTCACCAGATTTGGCAAACGCATGAAGGTAACCCAATGGTTGGGTATAGTTTTGTAAGTGATGTCCTAGCGAATCAGTATAGGGCAGAGGATAGCTTTGGCAAGCTATTCATTTACTTTACCGTCCTAGCCATATTTATCTCGTGCCTTGGACTGCTTGGCCTTTCGAGTTTTATGTTAGAAAATAGAATGAGAGAGATTGGTGTTCGAAAGGTGCTTGGCTCCAACACATCATCCATCGTGGCTAGATTCTCAGTCGATTTCACCAAGTGGGCACTTATTGGAACGCTAATATCATGGCCAGTTGCTTGGTATTTTGCCAATGAGTGGTTATCGAATTTTGCATACAGGATTGATACCCCTTGGTTAGTCTTTGCGTTTGCTGCTGCATTTAGCCTTATGGTTTCCCTTGCAACTGTTTTTGTTCAAACCATTAGGGCAGCAAGAACTAATCCGGTGGAGACACTGAAGTATGAGTAGGAGGGGGGAGGAGGAAGTGCCTAAAGTTTAGAGTAGAAAGTCTAAAAGCTTGCCCTGAGCTCGTCGAAGGGTCTGAGAGTTGAAAGTCTGAAAGTCGGGAAGTCGCCTGTCTCAGCTTATCTCGGAAGCGATAGCTGACGTGATAAACCGTTAGGTTGACGAGAGAAGTTGGAAGTCGGAAGACAGAAAGTAAACAGATGGAAAGGCTTAGGATAAAGCAGAGGTATTCTCGCTTGTGCAGTTTTATGTGTATTTATAATGTTTGGAAATAAATAGTTTTTTTAAACCATAACCATAAATCAAAACCTAGTAGTATGAAACAACTTTTTTTATTATTTATAATTGCAATAACGTTGCTCTCTTCTTGTACAGTGTTTTACCGTGCTGTAAGGTACGGCAGTGAAGATATTGACGACCATAATGTTTTTCCTACCTACAATTATGCCGAGAGTACTAGCAAGTTCCATTTTATTGAGGCCAATTCCAAAATTTTCGATACGCTTGATATTAGTTGGAAGTATAATAATGTTCAATATCACAACCTCGACTCATTATTGAAAAACACCTCAACTAGGTCGTTTCTGGTTATTAGAAACGACTCAATTTTGTACGAGAGGTATTTCAGGGGATATAAGCGCGATGATATTTCTACCGTATTTTCTGTTTCTAAATCCGTTACCTCGTTACTTGTTGGTATTGCCATCGACGAAGGTTTTATAAACGATGTGAACGACCCCGTTGTGAAATATATTCCCGAGCTAAACACAGCCGACCCAATGTTTCAAAAGCTAACCATTGAGCATCTGCTCGATATGCGCTCGGGAATTGATTTTGATGAGGATTACAGCTTTAATCCTTTTTCAAAAATTGCGCGCTTGTACTACGGTACAAATCAGCTGGCGCAAATTAAAAGGCTCAATTTTAAATGCGAGCCCGGTACCAAGTACGAATATCAGAGCATATCCACCGCAATTTTAGGTATTGTTATAGAGAAGGCCACTGGGCAAAGCTTTGCCAAATACTTTGATGACAAGGTGTGGATTCCCTTAGAAATGGAAAATTCGGCCAAGTGGAGCCTCGACGACAAGAAGCATAAGTCGGCAAAAGCATATGGGGGTCTCGGAATTTCGGCAATCGATTTGGCAAAAATTGGACGACTTTATATACATGGCGGCAAGTATAAAGGCAAGCAGATAGTGTCGGAGCAATGGGTTAGGCAAACATTGACGCCCAATCCAGAAAATGATGGCTATAAAAATCAGTGGTACAGCTTTAGTGGGAGTGGGGTAGATACTACTGGAAATAGGCACTTTGCCGACTCGATAACAGCACTACAGGTATGGAAGAATAGATATTCAGAAAAATACCCTTTTTATGAAATAACCCATATTAAAAAGAGCGATATGTCGCCAAAGAAACAGGCAAAATATTGGGATTTAGAGGTTGATAGCTTTTGGCTTTTATCCTTATATACCAATCAATATTATGCAATGGGGATAATGAAACAGATTATGTTTATCGACCCCCAAACGAAAACTATTATTATCCGTTTAGGCGACGGCTCCGATTTTGGCAACTACTTAACGCTTATGTATAATATTAACAGAGTGCTGTAAGTAAAGGGACTGAGCTTAGTTGAAATGTTACGAAAAACCTGACAGCGTGCGAAGCTCCTGTCAGCGTTTTTTAAGGCTGAAGGTTAAAGGTCATAATTCAAAGGTTAAAAGGTTATGGTGGTTCTTCTATTGTTTCTTTCTTTTTGTTCCTTTTTCGCAAAAGTGCTAATATTGCAGCAAATCAGTACTTATGAAAAAGGTTCGGAACCCCTACGTGGGACATGAGGGATATGGGTGCTTGGGTTGCGACCCAAACCATCCGTTTGGTCTAAGGTTAAGCTTTACTTTTGATGAGGTTGAAAGGATATTATATGCTGAGTGGACACCCCATAAGGGTTTTCAGGGTTATACCGATGTTGTGCATGGCGGGATTCAAGCCACTCTGCTCGATGAGATTGGTGGTTGGGCTGTAAATACCATTCTTGGGACAGGAGGTGTTACCTCGCAGCTGCAAATACGATACAAGAAACCAACTCATATTTCCGATGGTCCTCTTAAGCTTAAAGCTTGGCTTGTTAGCTCGGAGAAACGTTTGGCCAATATTCAAACTCAACTTTTTAATGCAAAGGATGAGCTTTGCGCCGAGGCGCAGGTGCAGTACTTTGTTTTTCCGCCCGAGGTGGCCAAGCAGAAGCTAAATTTTCCGGGTGCCGAGGAGTTCTTCGAGAAGTAGCGCTACTCCTGATTTCTAAGGTTAGCAATGGTGCAAGCCACCACGCCTGCCGTTTCGGTTCGTAGGCGCGAGGGGCCTAGCCCTGTTGATGTAAATCCTTGTTGTAAGGCCATATCAACTTCATTCGGACTAAAATCGCCCTCGGGGCCAATTAGCATCATTACGTTATCGCCCTTTGATATTAATGTTTTGGCGTGGGGCTCATTAAAATCGCCACAGTATGCAATTAGCTTGCGCCCTTCGAACTCCAAGGCAGCAACGTCTTTAAATGGTGTTAGCGGGTTTAGCTTGGGTAGGTAGGCCTTTATCGATTGCTTCATGGCTGCAGCAATAACCCGTTCCAATCGCTCCATATTCACGGTTTTACGTTCCGAGTGCTCGCAGAGCAATGGAGTAATCTCGTCAATTCCTATCTCGGTGGCCTTCTCGAGGAACCACTCAAACCTATCAATATTCTTGGTGGGGGCAATGGCTATGTGCAGGTAAAAATTTCGTTTGCCAAATTGATGCTTTGTCTCAATTACATCTACAGCACATCGCTTTGGATGGGGATCGGTTATGCTGCAGGTTAGCATGGTGCCATGGCCATCCACAATATTTATGGTATCGCCAACTCCAAGTCGTAGCACCCGCACGCAGTGCTTCGATTCATCCTCAGGCAGCACAATGCTATTATCCGAAATCTGTGGAATATAGAAAATATGCATCTATCTTTGCGTTTGCGCAAATGTAGCTAATATTGCAAAAGAATGAAACGAATTGGGATTTTAAGCGATACGCACGGCCATTGGGACGAAAAGCTGGAGACGTTTTTTGCCTCTTGCGATGAGCTTTGGCACGCTGGCGACATTGGAAACATTCAAACGGCCGATACTATTGCTCGCTTCAAGCCTCTCAGGGCTGTTTATGGTAATATCGATGATTTTAAGGTGCGATCAGCCTACCCTAAAGTTCTCCAGTTTCGATGTGAGGAGGTGGACGTGCTAATGACACATATTGGGGGCTACCCCAACCGCTATGAGAGGGAGGCTCTTGCTCTTATTAAAGCGCAAAAGCCCAAGCTTTTTATATGTGGCCATTCCCATATCCTTAAGGTGATTTACGACAAGAAGTACGAGCTGCTGCATATAAATCCCGGTGCAGTTGGTCGATCGGGTTTTCATCAGGTTCGTACGGCGGTAAGGCTAACCATTGATGGAGCCAACATGAAGGATATGGAGATTTATGAGTTACCTCGATCCTAACCCCTAACCGACTGGAAAAATAGAGGTTATAGCAGTATTGCAACAGCTAGGCTGCTAACCATCACAATAATAGAAATTACGCTATAGGCCGATAGGAGCAGAGTCGATTTCCAGACACTGTATAGCCAGCCGGTATGGTAAAATCTTTTTATGGATAGCATAAGATATACTAGCCCTATGGTAACGGCTCCCTGGTAAACTATTGAGCTGCTGCGTCCTATTATCAGTTCTATTATCAGCACTATAGAGAAAATGCAGAACCCAAAGGTGTGTATATGAACCGAATGAACCAAGTGCTCGATGTAAACCCTCTTCTTTTTCCGAGTTAAAAGCATGAGCAGTAGCGCAAACAAGGGCATTAGTACAAAGAACATGTACGATAATGCCTTAAACACCCTAGATTTATACTTCTCGGGGTTTGAGATTATTTGCTGAATTTTTTCATCGAAGTGATTATCTATCGTTTCCTTATGGGCAATATGCTCTGGCTCTAGGGTGTTTAACAGCGAATCGGCCTTCGCAAGCTCTTCCTTTGCTTTTTCTGTTTCAATACTGTAATCAACAGAAGTTTTTCCTTCACTCATACCCAGCAAAAAGAAGTAAAGTAATGATGAGAACATAAAAAGCTTAAGGGGTGCGGTGTACCTAACCCTTTTTCCATTAATATATTCCTTCGATAGCCGACCTGGCTTGATAAAAAGTGGTGGCAACGTACGTAGCAGCTTATTATCGAGCGAAAACAGTGAGTCGAACAATGGAGCCATCACCTGTAAAAGCGGCTTTTTTATGTTAATATGTTTTTGCCCACAATTATGGCAAAACCCACCAACCAGCTTGGTATTGCAGTTCAAGCAGATTGATTCTTCATTATTATATTCTGAAATTTGGGTTTCTTTCTTTTTTCTTAGGAGTAGTATGCCTTTAAGGTTTAGTTTCTTTTTCATCCACATTTAAAATATCGTTAATATCTCGGGGTGGGCTTTCAGTTTCTTCTTCTTCCTGCAACGTTTCAGTCGCATTTTCCTCAATGTTTTCCACAGTGCTTTCTTCAACATTTTCTTGAGGTTCTCCCTCAGTCGACTCTACGTTCTCCACATTCCTTCCACGTAGCTGGTTATAACGCTCCTGTGCCCTTTGCAGCTCTCGGCGGGTACCCACCACAAAGTTGTATGGAATTTGTCCTGCCGGAACACGGACTCTTCTCTCTCTTGTTCGCATATCCTTAATGGGGTCGGTAAATAGTGGGTTATGCGATGATACCTGCATGGCTCCTCTGGCGTAGTAGAACACGTAGTACTTATCGGGCGATAGCTCCAGGTAAATTATCATCCAGTCGCCTGTGTTCCGCTTGTATATCTCCACAAACCCATCAACAAACTTATTAACCTGCATTCCACCAATTGTACCAACTCCAATTTTACCCTTCGATACAAACGAGGTGTTCTTTTGATCCCAGGTCATCTTAAGGTCAGCAAATGTAATTGAACTCTCTATCCCTTTTGGAATTTGGGTTGGGGCGCCAAACAGATTAATTTGATTCTTTGCCGTTTGGGCTTCACCCTTTTCGAGCTCTTGGTGAAGATATTTGTGGTAAATTTTTCGGTTAAGGTCAACCGTTTTTAGCTCAGGTAACGTAGCCATTTCGTTGGCCATGGCCTCAAGCGATAGCTGATTGAAGTGAAAGCTAAGCGCAAGTACCAGATCCATATTCAGGATGCTATCGGCCAAAATATGGGTAAGGCTACCTGACGTGGTGTGCTTTATCTGGCCAAGGTTTACAGGTAGTTTAACCTCGCCTTCGCTGAACAGCATACAGAAATCATTCGATAAGCTGATGAGATTCCCCGTAGTGTCGGGATCCATTATCTTCGATTTTGACCCAATAAGGAACCTACTTCTGTTTTTGTTGTAATGTAAATACCCGTGGGCCGAAACCAGCGTCCGATCGGTATGCTCTTTCCTCCCCGTAAGTAGCGAAGGGTAAAGGTGAATCGAATCAACCGTTACCACGCTACCGTTTATAAGTATATTCTGATTTAGGTTTCTCGGAAGCTCTGGAACTGGTATGTAGATATTTTGGGGATCGAGCTGCGCATTGAAATATATATTGCTTGAGTTTATCTGGCTACAGGGGTGTAACGGTTTGGCGCCACCATGAAATGTCCAATGCTTTTCGGGTGCAGAAATTGCCATATCGCCAATAAAACCAAAATGCGGACTTAATCTAAAGCTATCGGGCTCAGTTACGCTCGTTTCGGCGTAGGAGTTCCCTCGGTTATCTACCTTAATCTCTTTCAGAAAAATGGGTTGTATGGAGTCGTTCTCGTCAACATAATCGATGGTACCGCTTGCAGAGTATCGTTTGCGGCTAGTAACCCTTGTACGGGCATCGTAAAAATGGTGGTAGCGCTGGGTCTGATTGGCAAATATTTGCGAACCATCCATGGGTAACATCCTATTCTTCGCATCAATCTCAATGGGATCTTTCCCTGGAATTATCAGTGCATCGGCAACTAGTAGATGTTTCACCGAGTCGGCCGTTAGATGGGGTTTACTAAGGTTATACTTCACTTTTGGCGAGAAGAAGTACAGCGAGTCCTCATCGTTATGGTGCGAGTAGAATAGCGACCCGTCGAGCTGATTGTCGCCTTTGGGCATTCCCGCAATATTTACCTTTCCGAGCTCCACATCTCTTTGCCTATCGGGCGTTTCTATGGTTAAGGTGTTGTCGTCAATTGCCCATACAAATTTGTCGATAAGCGATTTGTACATCATGGGGGGCAGATCGGCAGCAATACTCTCGTTCACCTTGTAGAACTCTCCATGGCGGGTTTCGAAGCTAACATAAGCTTTAACCTGTGGTGCAGTGAATGCCAATTCCTCTGCCGACACCACGTTGAACTCAGCATTGGCCAAATCGGTGTTGTAATCCAAAGCATTGAATTGGTAGTTGTTGGCAGTTAATCGTGCCTTGTGCATATCCATTAGTCCATCGCCCACTAGTCCAAGTGGTTCAAGGGTTAGGTTACCCAAGAGCTTTGCCTCGTTGTTGAACATATTAAACGATTCTCGGCCCTTGTACGCGTATAGCTTTTCTTGGTAGGGGTACCATTTCACCGAGTGTACTTTACCCTTCACATCGGGGTACTGAATGCCATCGTTTTGCTGCGCAATGGTAAACTCGGTACTCATGGTAGCTAGCGAATCGGGGAAGAAATTGATGTCATCCGATGAGGTTGATGAGGTGATGTACTCAAACCGACCAACGCCTTTCAGCCCCCTGTTGCTCAGGTCGATGCGATTGTAGAATCGGCCTTTACCTTGGTAAATGGCGTAACCCTCAGTGGGGAATGTTCGGCGAAACCCGAGGGAGTTATCGGCTCTAAGCAGTAGGGTGTCTTGCATTGGGGCGAATATATCGGCGGAGTAGAATGTGCCCGCAAAAACCATATCCTCAATCTCAAAATTGTTTATGCTGTAGAATGTGAACGGGTCTAATCTAAAAAAGAAATTTTCTCTATCGTACACCCCGTTATGTATCGATTTATCGTCGTAGTAAACAAAGGAGTAGCCCTTGCTATTGAAAATTGGGTACTCCTCGTTCATTGCTAACCCCGATTTGTTATTAGGCTTATCGATAAGCACCTCACCCGCGATTACCTCAAGTGTACTGGTTACCCGGTTTAGAATTCGTTGCCCATAGAAGTCAAGGTCTTTAGTTTGATAGTTGAGCCTGAGGGAGTCGATAAGTTCCGAGTTTACCTTAAACTCGGTGTAATCGAACTCGAAATTGCTACCGTAGAACCTGAACATACCAGCATCAACCATTCCATCGAAAGAGAAATTCCTGTCCTTCTTAAGTATCAACTCTCGTCGGGCTGGGTAAAGGAATACATTCTGCGAATCGCTAATGGACACGTTTTCTACGCCACGTATGGCCACCTCAAGACTATTGAGATCGATTTTAGCATTGGCACCACTCTCAACGTAGGAGCTGAACTTGAGCACATCGTAATCGATAAATCTCCCCTTGGCCCTAATGGCATCGTAAAGCTTGGGGAGCACAAACACGTCGCCCGTTTCGTACTCGTATAGCAGGTAGCCCTGCATGGCCAATCGCATAATCGCAATTCTTACCTGTTCGGGGCTTTTACGGATGTATCGGGCAAAATCATCAACTTTAAACTCCTTTGAGCGGATGCGGCTGGTGAAGTTCGATACGGCAAAGATGGGATGCTGCTCGTCGCGTCCCATGAGCTCATCAAAAAGTTCCTCGTTAAAAAAGTTGTTCGACTCAAAAATGGCTCTACTCTGCGCTGACCCCATGGGGGCGCTAAACGACATCTCGTTTTCGCCAACACGCCACTGTAGCTGGGCAAATGTTATGGAAAAGTTGTGATAGGTGCTAAGTATTGGGCTTTGGGTGGTAAGCAGGTTTGTGGGGGCAATGGTAACCAGCTTGGCCTGATCGTTATAGGTGAAACCTAGTCCAGTGTGGTACAGCGAGTCGCTTTGCAGCTTAAACCGCACCCGGGCATAGTCCGATACAACAGTTTGCCGACGGAAAATGTAGGTTTGGGCTTCGACCCTCAGAAAATCTTCATTATTGCGCTTTATTTCGATGATGGCAGGTTGCTCTCGGGTACCGTTACCAATAAATTGCGAACCTATCATGTAGTAACCCCCATCAAAATCAACACCATCAAAAAAGTCAGTAATTTTATGGCGCAGCTCGTAGGTGTAGAATTCGGGGTAATTCACGTTTTGTGGATTGGTAGCTCTTGTAATCTTATCTTTTAAGCGGCCCATCGAGGGTTTGTCGAAGTAATCGAGGTTGGTGTACATCACCGAGTCGGCCTCGTACTCATTGCGAGTGGTGTTTAGCTTGTAGTTGTCAAGTGTGGCAAATATTATGTCGGTGGGTAACCCGCTTCTTACCCAGGTAACTTTTCCTCCCTTACCAATCCACTTGTCCTCAAGAGGGAAATACACGCCTTGGGTTGAATGAATGGTAATGGAGTCGTTGTTGTTGGTACATACTAGGTCGATATCGAAGAAGCTAATGGTCAGGGTTTGGTCGAACTTGTAATTAAAATTCTGGTTGCTAGCTTTCCACTCAAAGGCTGGATTGATGGCAAACGTGCCACGGGTGAACAGGGCCAAGGAGTTGTCGAGAAATCTGCTAATCCATGAAATGGGCAGGTTGTCGGTTTTGGCAAAAGCTTCAGCACCCAAAAGCCATGTGTCAACCTCGTTCTGAAACTTTTGGCTTTGGGTGTAAAGCATCAGAATTTTAGCGTAGGTAATAAGTGGCGTGGTGTTTACCCCTGTTTTTTTTAGAATATCGTTGGCTATTGAAACTACCTTTCCCTTTTGGTCTGTAGATAATGTGTCCGATTGCCACATCAGCGCAAACCTTTCAGGCAGATCTTCATCATCCTTTTCCAGCTGGCTTTTTACCAAACTCTCGAGCTCAGTAGCGAAAAGTTCCAACTCAGGCGAGAAGGTTGTTATCCTTTGTGAGAAGCCTTTTGCCGAGGCACCTGTAAGGATTGTGAGTATGGCTAATCTTATGGCAATGTTTTTCAGGAAGGATAGTTTCATCTGTCTAATGCATTAGCTAGTTTTTCTGGTATGTACCAAGGCCCAGTCGTCCTTGGTTTTGCTTTGCACCGGAGTAAGCCCATGCTGCTTGGCGGCTTGCTCTATGGAAGCGATATCGCCGGTTAGTATGCCGCTCATGACTAGCACTCCACCGGGATTTAGGCTTTGTACGTATCGCTCCATATCGTTTAGGAGGATATTGAGGTTGATATTGGCCAGAATTACATCGAATTTCTGGTTTCCAATGGCGGCAGCGTCACCCAGCACCACATCAATTCTGAAGCAGTTGTTAGCAGCCACATTCTCCCTTGCGTTCTCGTATGCCCAGCTATCGTTATCGATAGCTTTAACATGGGCTGCACCAAGTTTTTCGGCCACAATGGCCAGTATGCCCGTTCCGCTGCCCATATCGAGTACCGATTTCCCCTTCATATCAAGCGAGAAGATCTCCCTAGTCATTAGCCAAGTGGTTTGGTGGTGGCCAGTTCCAAAGGCCATTTTGGGCTCAATTATAATTTCCAGCTTAAAGCCCTCTTGTGGCTTGTGGAATGGCGCACGAACCCTACAGAGATTTTCAACGGTTATGGGCTCAAAGTTCGATTCCCACTGCTTGTTCCAGTTCTGGTCGTCGATATGTTGAACCGTGTAAACAGCCTTTACATCAAGGGTTAAATCGTTGAAAAAACTATTCAGGCTTGCATCGTTGTATAGATAAGTAGGGATGTAAGCCGTTAAGCCCTCAGGGTTTTCAGTAAAGCTGTCGAACCCCAACTCAGCCAGCAGGGCAGTTATAATTTCTGCTGCCTGCGGGTTGTATGGGGTAAGCTGTATGTCTACCTTGGTGTACTTCATTTACTTGGGAAATGATTTGGCTATGGCAATAAAATCCTCGGCTTTAAGCGATGCTCCACCTATTAACCCGCCATCAACATCGGGTTTGGCGAAAATCTCCACGGCATTGTCGGGTTTACAGCTACCGCCGTAAAGTATGCTGGTGGCATTGGCAACGGCATTGCCAAACTTTTTCACTAGGCATTTTCTGATGTGTGCGTGCATCTCCTGCGCCTGCTCTGGCGTTGCGGTTCGGCCTGTACCAATGGCCCAAACGGGTTCGTAGGCAATTATCACATTTTTCATCTCGCCTTCGGTGAGGTTGAAAAGTACCTCTTCTATTTGAGTTTGAACAACCTCAAAGTGTCTGTTGGCGTCACGCTCGTCTAGCACTTCTCCACAGCAGAAGATGGGGGTTAACCCTTTGTCGAGCGTAAGCTTCACTTTTTTAAGAAGTATTTCGCTGGTTTCGCCAAAGTATTCGCGACGCTCCGAGTGGCCTAGTATTACGTGACTGGCACCGGTTGAGGCAATCATATCAACAGAAATTTCGCCCGTATATGCACCCTTATCCCAAGCCGCACAGTTCTGGCTGCTCACCTTAACCTTACCGCCCTGCAGCTTGTTTGCCAGAGTATGTAGGTGTGTAAATGGAGGGGCAATAATAAGCTCAACATCCTGGGGTAGCGATTGTGAAAGCTCGTTTACCTGTGCGGCCAGCTTTAGGCCATCCTCAAGGGTTGTGTTCATCTTCCAGTTTCCTGCAACAATCTGTTTTCTCATTTCTTTTGATTTTTATGTCGGTAAATAAATATTTTTTTAGGAAATCAATCTTATCAAAAATACGAATAAATTCATTCGGTTAGGCTCACGACAATCGTATTCTTGGATCGAGGTACGTGTAGGCTATATCAACCAAAAAGTTGACCACCACAAATACGATGGATAGCGTAATTACCGAACCGAGTACCAGTGGAACATCGTAGCTGTTAAGAGCTTCAACAATTACATAGCCCAACCCCTTCCATCCAAAGATGTACTCAATGAAAACCACGCCGGCCATTAGTGAGGCAAACCACCCCGATATGGCCGATACCACTGGGTTTAACGAATTTTTCAGGGTGTGCCGCCAAATCACTTTGGTAAAGGTAAGCCCCTTGGCCTTGGCCGTGCGGATGTAATCCTGCGAAAGCGTTTCGAGCATGGAGTTTCGCGATAGCTGCGTAACAATGGCCAGTGGCCGAATGCCCAGCGTAAATGCTGGTAGGATTAGGTTTTTGAGATGGAGGTGCATCCCTTCGCCCAAATTATCAACCTCCATAAGGTTACCCGTTAGGTTTAACCCTGTAAAGTCGCCTAGCATAAATGCGAAAAGCCAGCCAAAAAGTATGGCGGCAAAGAATGACGGTACGCTCATACCAAAGGCTGAGAGTACGAGCAGGGTCCTGTCTATCCATGTATCCTTTTTTAGCGCAGCTACAACACCCAGCCCAATGCCTATGATGGTGGCAAATACCATAGCGGTAATGGCTAGGATAAAGGTGTTGGGAAGCGTTTCGGAGATAATGGCGGTTACGGTTTTTCCGCTTTGGAACGAGCGCCGTAGGTATGGCGCCTTAACTGCAATTGCTCTCGATGAGCTAAGCCTAATGGTTGTGGCAATGGAGTATACCGACCTATCGAGGTAGATATAGCTATTGGGGTTGTTGTGGTTATGGATTGATACGGGCGATAGGTCGTTGATGTATTTTAAGTACTGGTAGGGCAGGGGCTTATCGAGCCCCAGATCGCGACGAACAGCGGCCAGCGAGGCCTCATCGGTTCTTTGCCCCATTACCATTCGGGCTGGGTCGCCTGGAATTAGGTTGAACAGAATAAACACTAGCGTTACCACGCCCCAAACCACAAGGATACTGTACAAAAATCTTTTAACAACGAATTGAAGCATAGTAGTGCTTAGGGTTTGTCGAATGCTTTGGCTTGTTCCCAAATCTCGTTCATCTCGTCAAGGGTCATGGTTTTTAGCGAGCGTCCCTCCTTAATGGTTTTGCTCTCGAGGTAACCAAAGCGTTTTATAAACTTTTTGTTGGTGCGCTCCAGAGCCGTTTCGGGGTCGATATTGTAAAGCCGGGCGGCGTTCACCACGGAGAATAGCAGGTCGCCAAATTCGGCTTCAATCCTATTGCTGTCGCCTTTTTCAATTTCTCGTTTTACCTCTTCGAATTCCTCGCTCACCTTGTCCCAAACCTGATGGCGTTCCTCCCAGTCGAAACCAACGGCACGTACCTTTTCCTGAATCCTATTGGCCTTAATGAGCGCCGAAAGCGATTTGGGTACGCCCGAAAGCACCGTTTTATTTCCCTGCTTTTCCGACATTTTTATCTGTTCCCAGTTCTTCACCACTTCATCCGAATCATTCACCTCAGTGGTGCCAAATACGTGGGGGTGTCGATAAACGAGTTTGTCACAAAGCTGATTGATAACATCGGTTATATCGAAGGTATTGGTTTCCGAGGCAATTTTGGAGTAGAAAACGATGTGTAGCAGCAAATCGCCCAGCTCCTTCTTAACATTTTCCAAATCGTTCTCCAGAATAGCATCGGCCAGCTCGTAGGTTTCCTCAATGGTAAGGTTGCGTAAGGTTTCAAAGGTTTGTTCTTTGTCCCAAGGACACTTCTCTCGAAGTTCTTCCATTATATTAAGTAGGCGTAAAAAGGCCTCGTCGGGTTTTTTCATAAAATACTATTAGAAGTTTCTCATAAATTTTGACAACAAAGTTAGAAATTAATATTCCATCTTGGGATAAAAGTTCTGGGTGGGTACGATTGCTGTATACAAAAGAAATCACTTTTAAAGTGTACATCTATTAAAATAGGGGTAAAACTGCCTAGTAAAACCCAGAATATGAAATCTGTACTGAATTTATAGTTTTTTTTATACAGTAATATCATTCACTATCCTAATCTTACCATATATTTAGATATGACTAAAATATGCCTTTTATGAAGACCTCTCGTTGCAGTATTACTAGGTTCCGGTTTCCTAAATACTTATTCTTTTTTCTGGTTTGCATTATTGCAACAAATAGCTACTCACAGAGCACAGATTTAAAATTTAGTCGATTAACAGTACGGGATGGTCTTTCTCACAATAATGTATACGCTATTGTACAGGATAATTTCGGATATCTTTGGGTTGGAACCCAGGACGGACTTAATAGGTATGATGGTAAGAAGATTAAGGTATTTAGAAATGAAGTGGAAAATAGTAACTCTTTATCGACCAGTAATTTTGGTAAGATATTAATAGACAGGTCAGGTTATTACTGGTTTGGCACATTTGGTGGAGGCATTGATAGATACGATCCTGCTACTAAAACCTTCAAAAACTTTTCGTATTTACCCAACGATTCAAATTCAATAAGCAATAATCAGATAATTTTCATTTTCGAGGACAGCAAGGGCGACTTATGGTTTGGAACACCTGATGGAGGGGTGAATAGGTATAACCCAGATAGTGAGAATTTCACAAGATTTAATCATACAGAGAAGGATCCAAATAGCCTGAGTGGGAATAGAGCCAATTGTATGTGCGAAACGCCCGATGGAACCCTATGGTTTGGAACAGAAAACGGCCTTAACCGTTTTGATTCTGCTAATGAGAGTTTTCATCGATATTCCTATAACCCTAATACATGCAATAGCCTTAGCGGCAATTTCATTCAAAATATGATTGCCAATGATGACGGAACGATATGGATTGCTATTCATGGTGGAGGATTAAATCATTTCGCCCCAACTACCAATACCTTTACACGATATACCCATAATCCTTACAATTCGTCAAGCATTAGTGATGATAAGGCTGATTGCATCTTAAAAGATTCCAATGGAAATCTCTGGATAGGAACCTATGAGGGAGGGCTTAACAAGTTTGATCCAATATCAGGCAGGTTTACACACTACAAGAATGACCCTAACAACGATTTTAGCATCAGCAGCAATCGAATTGAGTACCTGTTTGAAGATAACTCAAGGGTTCTATGGATTGGAACCCGTGGAGGCGGTTTGAGCAAAATAGATTTAAAACCAAGGAAATTCAATAACATAAGGCACGACCCAACAGCAAAGCATAGTTTGCCTCAGCATAATATTATGGCTATTGCAAGTGATAGTAAGGGTAGCATTTGGATTGGAACCGATGGGGGTGGATTGACGCAGTTTAACTCAGAGAATGAACAGTTTCTCCATTTTACAAATATCCCTGGGAAGGAAAATAGTTTGAGTAACAATAGGGTATGGTCCGTTTTAGTGGATTCAAATGAGGTGATATGGGCAGGTACTTATCAGGGAGGGTTAAACAGGATAGAGAGGCGGGGAGGTGAGCTTTATTACAAAAATTATTTGTATGACCCTAGCGATAAATCGAGCTTAAGCAGTAATCAGGTTAATTGCATTTTCCAGGACAATGAGGGCCAGCTATGGATTGGCACAGCTCAGGGGCTGAACAAGTTGGTTGGGGATGAATCAAACCATACTTTCAGGTCATACAGGCATAGCCCATTTAATCATACTTTTCAAACTAACGACAATTATGTTAATTCAATTATTCAGGATAAGCAGGGTAAAATTTGGATAGGGTCTTACCAAAGTGGTTTGTATGAATTTGATCCTAAAAATGAGAAGTTTACGCATTTTGTCCCTAATGTAGGAAACTCTCTTAACTTTCTAAAAACCCTAAACCTAATGGCTCTTTTCTGCGATAGCCAAGGCGATATTTGGATTGGAACAGAATCAAGGGGTTTGCTAAAGCTGGACAATGAAAATCGATTAGCAGAACCACACCCTAACAATCAGGTGCTAAAGAGTAAAACTATTATTGGGATGCTTGAGGATGATTACCAAAATTTATGGATTGTTACCACTGGTGAGCTGTATAGGTATTCTCTTGTCGATAGTAGTTTTATTTCGTTCTCCTATGACGATGGTATTGAAGTCAATGGGTTTAATAGAAATTCATTTCATAAAAACTCTAAAGGTCAGCTTTACTTTGGCGGGAATGCAGCTCTAACATATTTTCATCCTAAGCAGGTTACAAAAAATCCATATATTCCCAAGGTTACAATCACCGACTTTAAGGTTTTGTCAGAATCAATTTGGGAAAACACTTTAATCCCTTTTGTACATAATCTGCATTTCGACAATAGTATTACCCTCACGCATAAAGATTACCTTTTTTCCATCGAGTTTGCCTCGTTGGATTTTACTAATCCTCCAAAAAACCAATTTGCCTATACCCTTGAGGGGTTTAGTAATGAATGGATAGAGGCAGGGACAGATAATTCAGTAACATTCACCAACCTTAACCCTGGGAAGTACACATTTAAGGTGAAGGGGAGCAATAACGATCTGGTTTGGAACGAAGAACCTGTTGAACTCCAAATACATATTGTACCACCATTTTGGAAAAGAGCATGGTTTATTATTTTACAAACAGTAGTTCTTGTTCTTTTAATTCTTTCGTACATAAGATATCGGACATATCGCCTAAGGAAGGATAAGTCCGTCTTAGAAAGTAGGGTTAAAAATCGAACTAAAGAGTTACACGATAAGAACAAGCAGTTAGAGTATGCACTGGAAAAATTGAAAAGCACACAGATACAGCTTATTCAGTCAGAAAAAATGGCCACAATTGGTGTACTTACATCAGGAATTTCTCATGAAATAAATAATCCCTTAAACTTTATTCATGGAGGAATTACTTTACTAGAGAAGTATGTGAATGAAAATCTACAATCACACCAAAAGGATATAATGCCATTGGTAGACATTATTGTTGAGGGTGTGGTTCGGGTTACTAATATTATTCAAACTTTGGATCAGTTTAGCAGAGAAACCGATAGCTATACAAACACATGCGATGTTAATAGCATAATTAATAATTGCCTATTTATGCTTAAGCAGCGATTTGTAGATAGAGTAATTGTAAAGACAAATTATTCCGAACACTTACCTCCAATTAGAGGAAATGAGGGCCGATTGCATCAGATGTTTTTCAATATTCTTTTCAATGCAGATCAATCTATAGAAAGTAAAGGGGAAATTTCCATTACAACCAAGGTTGAGGAAAGCAATGTTCAAATTGTGATAGCGGATTCCGGTTGCGGAATTAGGAAGGAGTTAATCTCAAAAATTACAGATCCTTTTTTCACCACTAAAGAGCCAGGAGAGGGCGTTGGCCTCGGCTTGTCATTGGTTTATGCCATCGTTAAAGAGCATCGTGGACATATTAGTTTCGAATCGGAGGAGCAACAAGGTACAACGGTTATGCTAAGTCTTCCAATAAGGTGCCAATAGTAAGACTGACTTGATATCAAATAAAGTTAATTCGCACACTGCCTCCTACTCTCAAGCTAAGTAGCTCGGCAGCATATCCATTTCTAATGGCAATCTCCAGCAGATTGGCGGAGTTGAATAGGGCTAGCAGCTCGCCGGCATCAACCTGATTGTAGCTGGTGCTCAGCTTCGAGATTTTATTGTGATTACTCTGTACAAAGATGTTGTAATCCCGGTTTTGCCTAACCCTCTCGAAAATGCTTCTTGATATGTTGGTAATGGCATTTTGGTACGAGTCGATGTATATGATGCTGCCGGTAATCACCGACTCGTCGATGGTGGCCTTAAAGGCTATTCGCTTATCATAATCTGTTATCTTCTCACCCAAGTTGCTAGCCAAAATGTTTTGGACAGCCTTTACATAGGCAGAAAGCGATGCAAAGCTGCCTTCGGGTGCGAAGGGTACCTCATGTACTTCTTCTGGAGTATCACTAATTAGTAGCCCAATGGTTCCGTTATCGGGGGTAACAAAGTAGTGTTCCTGCCATTTGCATATAAGGATGCGCGAGGTAACGCTGGCTTCGCTATTAACCATTATTAGATGAATGCTACCCTTTGGAAAGAAGCTAAAGCTATTTTTCACCACAAAGGCTGCATTGTGGATATTAAAGCTAGCCACATCATGCGAAATATCAACCACTTTAAGCTGAGGCATTGATGACAAAAGGCTCCCCTTGAGCATACCCAAGTAGTAGTCATGCTGTCCCCAATCGGTTGTAAGCGTGATAAGTGGTATATTGTTGGTCGATTCTAGCATCCAAAGTTATAAAGGAACAAAATTGGCTAAAAAAAAGCATTAGCCGAAATTTCTACACAGTCTTTTTGTAGCATAACTTATGGTGATCGATTTTTTTATGAAACAAATTTGTAGCAGCAGCTTTAGTACTATTGGAAAATAAAGTATTTTAAGGGTTTGATTTATATGATCAAATCCTTACTTTTAGGTAATTCTCAAATTGGTGAAAATGAAACAACGCTTTGGTTTTACGTTATCTTTTTTGGTGGTATTTGCCGGGATAACCTCTTATGGACAGATAAAGAGCATTGGTTTACCCAGCATTGTTAACCACAGTAAAAGTGTGTACAATGCTAGTACTCAGAATTGGAGTATTGCCCAGAATAGTAAAGGATTCATGTACTTTGGAAACAACGATGGCGTGCTAGAGTACGATGGCACAGGATGGCAGCTTTACCCCGTTCCCAATGCTTCGATTGTACGTTCAGTATTTGCTGTTGGCGATACTATCTACACCGGAGCGTTTGAAGAGGTTGGGTTTTTAGCACCAGATTCTAGGGATAAGCTCGAGTATCATTCCCTTAAAGGGAAGATTCCTAAGGATTATGCCAACTTCGATGAGATTTGGAATATTTACCAAGTAGATGGTGGGATGATATTCCAGTCCTTCAATTATATTTTCAGGTATAGCTCGGGAGCGTTTACTGTTATCAAGCCGCCGAGTAAGTTCAGCATGTTGCATAAGGTGAATGATTCGTTTTACGTGGTAGATTTAGAATACGGGCTTATGCAGCTTGTTGGTGATAGCTTGATTCACATTAGCGATCACCCAATATTTTTTAGAAATGAGATCAGGTGTGTGCTCCAACTCGACGAGAGAAATTTACTTATAGGCACTTCCAACGAAGGACTCTTCCTTTTCAATCGCAGCAGTAGGGCCATAAGGCCATGGCAAACCGAGGCTAATACTAAGATGCGTGAGAATAATCTATTCTCAGCACTACAATTATCCACAGGTGATTTTGCTTTTGGGTCGGTTAGCAATGGCATATACATAAGCAACCCCAAGGGAGAAATTCTTCAGCATATAAATAGATATAAGGGGTTGCAAAACAATACAATTCTTAGCCTTTTCGAGGACAAGAGGAATAATTTATGGTTAGGACTCGATAATGGGATTGACTACTTAGAGATAAGTTCTCCTTTATCCTTTCTAAATTACAACTATAATATTGAGAGTGCATACTCATCTATAGTTCACAATGGAATTCTCTACATAGGAACAAATCAGGGGTTATATGCAAAAAGGTTTAGCGAGGTAAACAACTCAACCATAGCATCCGATGGGTTTGAGCTAATTAGGGGTACCGATGGTCAAGTGTGGACTCTACAAATTATTGACAATACGCTGTTCTGCGGACATAACTATGGGTGCTTTACTATCAATGGGTTTTCTGCTCAGCAAATTTCCGATAGGAGAGGGTATTGGGCTTTCCAAAGGTTACCTAGTCATAGCAGTATTATTATTGCTGGAACTTATAATGGCCTGGTTGCCCTTGAAAAAGTAAACGAACAATGGCGATATGCCCACGAGATAACTGGCTTTGGCGAATCAAGCAGAAGTTTACACCTCGATCAAGAGCAAAGCCTGTGGATATCACACGGCTATCGTGGCCTTTATAGGCTAAAATTATCCTCAACTTTAGATTCCGTGGTTAGTATGAAACTTTATCGTTCAAGCGCAGGGCTACCTTCTCAGCTACCCTATAACTTAAATGATATCAATTCTAGAATGTACGTGTCCACCCATAGTGGAATACTTAAGTACGACTTGTCCTCAAACGCATTCATTCCTGCCGATGATATTGATAAACATTTAAACGGTAAGGGTTTCATCGATAAGCTGCATTTGGATAAGTATGGTAATATTTGGTATTATACCACTAGTTACCTAGGAATTATGCGATTGCTTGAAGATGGTAAGTACATTGATATTACTGCACCATTCTCGGCGATAAATGAGATATTACTCCCTTCGTTTCAAAATATTTATACCCATGACCCATATAATGTATTTATTGGTTCGCAAAAGGGGCTAATCCATTATGCCCCCAATATTATAAAGGACTATAAGGAACCCGAACAGGTTTTCATAACGGAAAAAGCATTCTATGGTAAACAGAATATTAGGGGAGAGCAACAAGTAGTTTCTAAAGATGGGGTAAGCGTTTACGAGATACCTTTTACCTTTAATTCTGTAACATTCCGATTTACTAGCCCTGCGTTTGAACGGCCCGAAAAAACTGTTTTTTCGCACCGTTTAGTAGGCTTCGATTCCCGGTGGTCCAACTGGGAAGGGGTAAACTTTAAGGAATACACCAACCTAAGGGAGGGTAGCTACACCTTCCAGGTTAAGGCTATGAACTCCTTTGGGGCTGAGACAGAAATTAAGAGTTTTCATTTTACCATTAAGCCTCCCTTTCTAAGGTCAAAGGTTGCCTATATCGCTTATTCAGTCATACTTACTTTAATCCTCCTGGGTAACTTTTACTACATCCGCAAGCGAATCCTCAAAACGCGATTGCGCGAAAAGCTCAGGCATGAGAAACGTTTAGCCCAGCGAGAAAAAATGTTTAAAGAGCAGTCTGCCCTTAGCGAGAAGGAGATTATGCACCTACGTAACGAGAGTTTACGTAACGAGATGAAGTTTAAAAATAAGGAGTTGGCCAACGCAACGCTACACCTTATTCAAAAGAATAAAACCCTAACATACCTTAAGGAGGATCTTACCAAGCTAATCAAGAATATACCCTCCGATAGTCCCGAAAAGCAAAACGTGAACAACCTTTTAAAGAAGATAAATAAGGATCTAAAGAACGAAAAAGGCTTGGAACTTTTTAATAGTTACTTCGATGACGTGCACCAAGACTTTATTGCAAGGTTGAAGGACAAGTACCCCGATTTAACCCCCAAAGAGCTAAGGTTATGTGCCTACCTTAAGATGAATATTTCTACCAAGGAGATAGCCCCCCTCATGAATATATCTGTTAGGGGTGTTGAGATTAGCCGCTATCGTTTGCGAAAAAAATTACAGCTTGACCATACTACCAACCTTACCGATTTTCTCATATCCTTTTAAGTATAATACACCAAAGCATAATATATAGATTATTTCCGTTTTTTCATTAATCCATCTTATCCTTAGCGCAAAGGTTTGCGAGAAGTGAAAACTTTCTGTGAGAAAGTTGTAACTCCTAATTAAGTTGAGTTAATGCCCAAATAATCAGTAATAAATAATCTTTTATGATGTAGTGTTGATGTAGCTAATTATTGCAGTGTTGTACTCTTGATGTGGATGTTTTTTTGCGTTTGGGATTGTTCCCACATTAATTTGTGATTAGGAAAATTCTGATAACTCAGCCTAACCTAATTACTAATTAAAAGTACTTAAACTATGAAAACAAGAAAAGTTAACATTTTTGCAAAGTCTTTTTTGCTATTAGGAATCTTTGCCCTTGCAATTTTTACTTCGTGTAAGGATGATAAGCCAGCACCAGATCCTATTGCAAGTTTCCAGTATGCTATAAGTGAGGATAACTGGAAAGAGGTAACCTTTACCAACTATTCGCAGCATGCCGAGAGCTATAGTTGGGCTTTTGGCGATGGTGAAACATCAACCGAAGAGAACCCTACTCACGTTTTCCCAGAAGCAGACAGCTACACCGTAACTTTAACTGCAACAAATAAGGATGGTGTAAGCATTGAGTTTAGCCAGTCAATAACCATTACCGATCCTTATGCTGCTCTCAGATTATTAGCAGGTGAAACCTCAAAAACCTGGAAACTATACAGGGAAGGTATTTCAATGTTAATGGATCCTCATTGGGAAGGATTATCAAACGATGGAGCACGACCATGCTTGTATTTACATGAGTTTACATTCCATATTGATGGTAAGTACGTTTTTGATGATAAGGACTCTTTTTGGGGTGAGTATGGCGTTTGGGGTGCTGTTGAAGGTTTTGATAATTCACCACTTTTTGAAACTTGTTTTGCAGCTATCCCTGAGAATATGTTTAATGCTAAAGGTGACGATGTTAGCGCATGGCTATCGGGAACGCATTCATACACATACAACCCCTCTGCTGGAACTGCTACAATAACAGGTGAAGGCGCATGGATAGGAATTCCCAAATTGGGAACAGATGGCGAGACTCTTGTGCCAGTATCCAGCGTAACGTTTAACCTAGCTTTAACTGAGCATACAGGTTACGATTTGATGACAGTTACTTTCAACTATGGAGATATTACTTGGCAAATTGTATATGTTAACTATTCTGATCCATCGTTAGAACCAGAACTTGTAACAGAAGCCGAAGAATGGGGTGAAGATCTTGAAAATATAACACCGACTGAACTTTATCATACATTTGAGTCTGAAACAAGTTTTGTTCATATCGGAGCCATTGGTGGTGCATCTCCTATTACTGTTGGCCAAGATGATCCCGCTGGCGGAACCACAAAGGTTGGTAAATTCGAAAGGATTGCTTCTGACTACCAGGAAGCTCAACTTCGCGTTAGCCCAGATCCTAAAGATATTCAGTTCGATAATTTTGAAACCGCAAAAATTGACATTTACATTCCATCTGGAACTGTATTTGCCGATGGTGGTCTTAAGAAGCACATTGTATTTGGTTTTGCCGATATGAGCCAGACTAAGGAATGGTGGACTAGCCCAACACAGTTTGTAGTTGAAGGGGAAGACGTTGTTATTGGTGAATGGAAAACTTACGAGTTTGACCTTACTGATGTTAAGGCCCGTCAGGATCTTGATATGATTTTCCTTGGCATTGGTGGTGGTGGTCACTCTGCTACCGGAACCTTCTATGTTCGTAACCTAACTTTCGAATAACAATAACTTACCTATGGTCGGTGTAATTGGCCGACCATAGGTTTTTTTTATACCACTATGCTAAAGCCCCTTAAGCAGATGAGCCTTATTGTACTATTGGCCTCCCTTGTTCTTATGAGCTCCTGTGGAAAGGATTCAGAGGTAACAAATGGTGATCCATCAAACCTTACGGTGGAGATTACTCAGTCCGAGGAGGAGCCTGGTTTGGTTATAATTCAGGCCACGGCTGAAAACGCCATTAGCTATCAGCTATGGATTGAACCTATTGACGAACCAATTGAAATCAACACTACTGGATCATTCGAGTATTCGTTTGACAGGCAAGGTAACTATCAAATTGAGGTTCGTGCCTACGGTTCATCAGGGCGTTTTATTAAAGAGGTGAAATCTGTTTTTGTGCCACTTGGCGATGAGGTAACGGTTGGCGATGGTTACACCACGCCAATGCAATACAATGGCTATACCCTAATTTGGAACGATGAGTTTACAGGCAACTCAATTAATACAAATAATTGGGTTTTTGAGACTGGAACAGGAAGCTGGGGCTGGGGCAATAATGAGCTGCAATACTACCGCACCGAGAATGCTTGGGTCGACAATGATGTTTTAACCATTGAGGCTCGCAAGGAGAGCTATCAGGGGAGCAACTTTACGTCTGCACGAATGAAAACACAGGGAAAGTTCTCATTCAAATACGGTCGGGTCGATATTAGGGCATTACTCCCCAAGGGGCAAGGCATTTGGCCTGCTCTCTGGATGCTTGGCAGTAGCTTTTCATCGGTGGGGTGGCCGGCCTGCGGCGAAATTGATATTATGGAGATGATAGGTGGCAGTGGTCGCGAAAACACTGTACATGGTACAGTTCACTGGGATTATAATGGTCACGTGTCGGCTGGTGAAGGCTATACCCTCTCTTCGGGAACATTCGCCGACGAGTACCACGTTTTTTCAATTATATGGGACGATACACTTATCAAGTGGTATGTTAACGATGTTAAGTTCTACGAGATTAACATTACGCCAACTCATATGACCGAGTTTCATCTTCCCCATTTCTTTATCTTCAATGTTGCGGTTGGTGGAAACTGGCCAGGTTCTCCCGATGCAACTACTATTTTCCCTCAGCAAATGAGGGTCGATTACATCCGTGTATTTCAAGTGGAATAAGCTTTAGTATTATCCCGCGTAAAACTTTAATAGTGAAACTTATGAAAATTAATTTTTTCAGTCTAAGTATAATAGTAGCTCTTTCGTTACTTTCAAGTATTGCTCAAGCTCAGCCGCACAGCATCTCAGGTATCGTAAAGGATGCCGAAACGGGCGAAGGCATAATTGGAGTAACTGTAGTGGAGCAAGGTACAACAACGGGCACTACCACCGATTTGGATGGAGCTTTTAGTTTTACCATTTCCAATCCAACGGCTACGCTTGATGTATCATTCGTTGGATACAAATCTGTTTCAGTTCCAGTTAACAGTCGGGCATTTATTGAGATTGTACTTCTTGTTGATATGATGGAGCTCGATGAGGTTGTTGTGATTGGTTACGGTGTACAAAAGAAAAAGGTGGTAACAGGCGCCATCTCTAGTGTTAGCGCCGAGGAGATTAGTGCTACTCCAGTGCTCCGAATCGATCAGGCTATGCAGGGTCGAACAGCCGGAGTTCAAATTACAAACCTATCGGGTCAGCCCGGTGAGGCTCCAACCGTTAGGGTTAGAGGAGCCGGAACCACCGGCAATTCCGAACCTTTGTACATTGTTGATGGAATGGCCGTAGGGGGAATTGACTACCTAAACCCCGGCGATATAGAGTCAATTGATGTTTTAAAAGATGCCGCCTCTGCGGCAATCTATGGAGCAAGAGCCGCCAATGGTGTGGTGCTTATCACAACCAAAGGCGCAAAGAAAGGCGACATGAGCGTAACCTACTCGGGTTACTATGGCATACAGAATGTAAGCAGAACAATTGATATGCTTAATGCAGATCAGTACCGTGAGCTTATGAACGAGGGTGCAAGAAACTCGGGATTAACCGAGCCCTTTGATTTGAACGAAATTCCCAAACACAATACAAATTGGCAGGATCATTTGTTCCAAAGCAATGCTCCTATGACCAATCACGAGCTTTCTGTTACCGGAGGTACCGACAAGTCGAGCTACGCATCATCCATGTCGTACTTCTCCCAGCAAGGGATTATCGGTGGCGAGAAGTCTCAATTCGATCGCATAACGGGTCGCCTAAACTCTAGGCATCAGGTAACCACAAAGTTTCAGTTTGGTAGCAATTTGGCCTACTCGCACATAGTGCGACGCGGAATTGCCAGTAACCAATCGTTTAATGGTGCATACAGCAGTGCCCTCAATCTCGATCCACTCACTCCCCTCTACATAGACGATCAGGATGTCCTGGCAACATTCCCTTACTCTACCGAGCCTGTTGTTACCACCAAAGATGGTAGGGTATACGGAATTTCAAATTATGTAGGAGCCGAGGTAGTTAACCCACTGGCCCTGCTCGAGATTGAGAATGCCGAAACCCGGGTTGATAAGGTTGTTGGAAATATCTTCGGCGATCTTGAAATAATTGAAGGCCTTAACCTAAGAACTAGCTTGGGTATCGATTTGGCATACGTGCTAAACGACTCCTACAGGCCACTATTCTACCTAAACGGGGCACAGCTTAATGTCGATAAAACCTCGGTGCAGAAGCATATCGACAGATACTTTACTTGGCAGTGGGAAAATACTTTATCATACGCCAAGCAGATTGAAGATCATAGCTTCACTGGCTTATTGGGAATGACGGCCAGCAAATCGAACTTCGAGGATTTGTTTGGGTTTAATGCTAAGGTGCCTATAAACGACCCTAGACATGTATACCTAAATATGGCTACCGATACAGTTTGGAATGCCCTCGGAGGAGCTGCACACTCAGCCCTTCTCTCTGGTTTTGCTCGTGTAACCTACGATTACAAAAGCAGGTATGCTTTTACGGGTATTATCAGAAGGGATGGATCTTCTAAGTTTGGTCCAAACCAACGATATGGTATATTCCCATCCCTAGGCGTGTCATGGGTGGTAAGCGATGAGGAGTTTTTCCCTGAGGTCGATCAGATAAGCTTTGTGAAGCTAAGGGCTTCATGGGGTGTTAATGGTAATCAGGAAATTGGAAATTACCAGTTTATATCTGTAATGGACAAGAGCAGGGGGTATATATTTGGTAATGGTCGAGAGTTTGGAGCATCGCCTGCCTATATCGAGAATAATGATATCCATTGGGAGGAGTCGGAGCAGCTCGATATTGCCCTCGACTTTGGTGCATATAACAATCGCCTAACCGCAACCATCGACTATTACATTAAAACCACAAGTGGCCTTCTGGAAAGAATCCCAATACCTGCACACGTGGGTAACGACCCACCTGTGGCAAACGTGGGGAGTGTACAGAATAAGGGGGTTGAGCTGTCCATCAATTGGCGACACTACTTCAACGATTTTGGATATTCTGTAGGCATAAACGGTGCTTACAACCAGAATAAGATGACCAAGATTGGTAATGATGAGGGAGTACTTCCAGGTGCCACATGGGCAGTAGCTGGTATGGTTACTCGCACCGAGCTAGGTTTGCCCATAGCTTACTTCTGGGGTTACGAAACCGATGGCATCTTCCAGAGTCAGGCTGAGGTTTTCCAACACATAGGTAAAACCGGACAAGTCCTTCAGCCCAATGCAAAACCAGGCGATGTACGTTTTGTCGATTCAAATAACGATGGCGTGCTCAACGAGAACGATAGAACAATGATTGGTAATCCAACGCCACCCCTAACCTTTGGTATGAACGCATCGATCGACTATAAGCGCTTCGATTTCTCAGTTCTACTAATTGGTTCATACGGAAACGATGTGTTTAATGGTGCCCAAAGGCAAGATCTCCGCTACACCAACCGATCAACAGCTATACTCGATCGTTGGACTCCCGAGAATCCATCAACCACTACCCCTCGGTATACTTGGGTCGATGTGAATAACAACTATAGGGTATCAGATCTGTATGTGGAGGATGGTTCGTTTGTAAAGGTAAAGAACGTTCAGCTTGGCTACACCCTTCCCGAAGTATTGCTCAATAGGATAAGCTCTAGAACTTGGCGTTTTTACGTATCTGTTGAGAACCTTTTTACATTCACCAAGTACACTGGTGCCGATCCCGAAATTGGTGCAATGAGTTCATTCAATATTGGTATCGATAGGGGGATATATCCTCAGGCCCGAACCATTCGCTTTGGAACTTCCATGACATTCTAATATTAAAGCAAACAGAGTATGAAGAAATATATTTTTAAATCAGCTAAAGCATTACTTGTTGTGCTACTATTGGCGGGTTGCGAAGATTTTCTCGATCTTAAACCCCTTGATCAGGAGGTATCCTCAAACTTTTACCAGACTGAGGATCAGGCCAAACAAGCTCTGATTGCCATTTACGATGTGCTAACATACCAATCGACTCCTGGCGTTTCATGGGCACCATTTATTACTATGTCCGATATTCTCTCTGACGATGCCTATGCCGGTGGAGCCGATGCCAACGATGGAATGGATGAGAATGAGTTCAATACATTTAACATACCCACAACCAGCTTAATTGCTCATTCCATTTGGATTAAAAACTACATTGGAATTTATCGTGCAAACCTATTTTTAGAGGTAATCGACGGTATTGATGCTTCCGATGAGTTCAAGGCTAGAACCATTGCCGAGGCCAAGTTCCTAAGAGCTTACTTCTACTTCGAGCAGGTTCGTTTTTTCGAGAATATACCGCTGCTTACCGAAACAGTAAAAGGCCCTTCTGAATATCAACAGGAGCAGAATTCACCCAAGGAGGTTTACGACCAGATTGCCCTCGATTTGGTAGAGGCTATCGATGATTTACCAGAATCGATTGTGCCTGCTGAGGCTGGCCGTATCACCAAGTGGGCTGCTCAAGCACTCTTAGCAAGGGTTTACCTGTTTTACAATGGGGTTTACAATGCCGACCTTGTTGCTGGCCAAGAAACAATTGGTCAGGCCGAGGTGCTGGCTTATCTCGAGGATTTAATCTCTCGCAGTGGTCACGACCTATTCGAAAATTACGAAGATAATTTTAGGCTCGCTGGCGAATTTGGTATTGAATCGGTTTTCGAAATCTCATACGGCGATACCCCTGAATGGTGGGATTGGGATTATGTTAGAGGAGGTAACGGAAACCTTTCGGCTCAAATGCAAGGGCCAAGGGTAACTGGATCGCAAAAGTGGGACAGGGGTTGGAGTTTTGCACCGGTTAACCATAAGCTAGCCCTCGACTTAGCTGGTGACCCCCGATTTGAACACACCATACTTACTCAGGAGGAGCTGGATGGAAAACTTTCCACCGGATATCAGCATACTGGATATTTCTCCAAGAAGTATTCCTCCGATGCCGAGCATTGGGGCGCAGGGGGGCAGTTTGAACTTAACAGAACTTGTAATCACCGAGTTATTCGCTACTCCGATGTGCTGCTTATGGCTGCCGAACTCGGAAGTCCAAATGCACAGCAATACCTCGATAAGGTTAGAGATAGGGTAGAGCTAGCTAGCGTGCCAGCAACAATCGAGAATATTATTCGTGAACGAAGGCTTGAGCTATCGCTTGAGGGTATTCGCTACTACGATGTGATTCGCCTTGGCCTTACCGACGAGTTGACCCACAATGTTCGAGGGCCAAACTATTTGGGCGATCAGCAAATATTTGATGTTAAGTTCAATCCTAGCACCAAAGGATTTCTACCTATTCCTCAGAACGAGATAGACCTCTCGGGCAATACTCTAGTACAAAACGATGGGTATTTGTAGCTGTAACTTCTAGATGAAGTGTTGCCTATCGGCAATAGCATAGGCAGCACTTCATTCTTTACAAACTTTTTATACTGAATCAATGAGTAAAATCGTAAAGGTTTTATTACTAGCCTTTCTTGCCTTTTCTCAGATGGCCTGCAGCTACATTAATTCGACAGATGATCTAGATAATCAGGTTGATAAGCTGCTAGCACAGATGACACTTTACGAAAAGATTGGTCAGCTTGTGCAGAAGAACGGTGATCATCCCAACCTCGACAAGATGATAGAGGAGGGAGGCATAGGGTCGGTTCTAAACCAGGTAAACCCCGATGAGGTATTAAGGATACAACGATTAGCCGTTGAGGAAAGTCGTTTGGGTATCCCCTTGCTAATTGCCCGCGATGTTATTCACGGCTTCAGAACCATTTTGCCTATTCCATTGGCTCAGGCTGCATCATGGAACCTAACTTTGGTTGAGGAGGGCGCTCGTGTAGCTGCCACCGAAGCGGCCTCGCAGGGTGTACGTTGGAGCTTTGCTCCAATGATTGACCTAACCCGCGACCCACGGTGGGGTCGAATTGCCGAGGGTTTTGGCGAGGATCCATTGCTCAATGGTGAGTTTGGAGCAGCTGTGGTGCGAGGCTTTCAGGGCGATAGCCTTTCCAATCCCACCTCAATAGCCGCATGTCCCAAACATTTTGCTGCTTACGGCTGGGCCGAGGGTGGTCGCGATTACAACACGGCCAATATTTCTGAGAGTGATTTGTACGATATTGTTCTACCTCCATTCATCAAAGTTTTCGAGGCTGGTGCGGCAACAACTATGACCGCCTTTAACGAGATCAATGGTATTCCTGCAACTGGCCACGCTCCGCTACTCCGCGATTTGCTTCGCAATAAGTGGAATTTCCAAGGGGTTGTGGTTAGCGACTGGGAGTCGGTTACTCAAATGGAGGTGCATGGCTATACACAAAACCCAAAACAATCGGCATTAAAAGCAATGCAAGCAACTGTTGATATGGAGATGGCAAGCACAGCTTACGAAACCCATTTAAAGGAGCTAATAGCCGATGGAAAGATAGAAGAAAAGGATATTGATGATGCTGTAAAACGGATACTTCGTCTTAAGTTTGAACTAGGACTCTTTGATAATCCTTACGGTCATACCGCTGAGTTTCCCGAATTACTCAACCCAAAACATTTAAACGTTGCAAAAACGATGGCGCAGGAGAGCGCCGTGTTGCTTAAAAACAGCAACAGGGTTTTACCCTTATCCGATGATATTAAAACCCTTGTAGTTGTTGGACCATTGGCCGATGCACCACACGACCAGCTGGGCACTTGGATTTTTGATGGACGAAAAGAGGATGCAATTACACCTTTACAATCGCTAAAAGCAATGGCCAAGGCGAAGGGGATAGAATTAAAATACCATCGAGCGCTAGAGACTAGTCGCTCAAAAAATATTATTGGCAAGCAAGCCATTTTAAACGATGTGAGGAGAGCCGATCTGGTTCTGCTTTTTTTAGGTGAGGAGTCAATACTGTCGGGCGAATCGCATAGCTTGGCAAATATTGATTTGCAAGGAGCGCAAATGGAGCTGGTTGAAATGGTGGCCACAGTAGGGAAACCCGTTGTGGCTACCATTTTGGCTGGGCGTCCGGTAACTTTCGAGAGGGTTGAACCCATACTCGATGCGGTACTGTACGCTTGGCACCCCGGAACTATGGCAGGACCGGCCATTGCCGATCTTCTGTTCGGCGTAGTTTCACCCTCGGGTAAGCTACCCGTTACATTCCCTCGGCACGTTGGGCAAATTCCCATTTACTACAACCATAAACGAACTGGTAAACCAGCAACAAACGAAACGTGGGAACGCCTCGATGATATTCCAGTTGAGGTACCACAGCTTTCAATCGGTAATACTTCGCACTACCTCGACTATGGCTTTGAACCTATGTATCCATTTGGATATGGGCTTAGCTACTCATCATTCCAAATATCCGAGGTGAAAATTGAGGGTAGTAAACTTAGCGTTGGCGATAAGCTGATTGTTTCGGCATTGCTAACCAACACTGGCGACCATGAGGCCGCTGAGGTGGTTCAGGTTTATACGCATCAACTTGTTGGGAGTCGCACTCGACCTGTTAAAGAATTACGGGCATTTCAGAAGGTGCTTCTTTCTCCTGATGATTCAGCCCATATCAAGTTTAGTATAAACACAAACGATTTAGGCTTTCACAATCCCGCTATGGAGTATGTGGTTGAGCCCGGACAATACCATATTTGGGTGGGGAATAGCTCCGAGCACGGTATCCAACTTAGCTTCGAAATCATCAACTAGTTCTAAATAGTTAATAAAACCTTTTACAATGAATAAAAAGACATACACCATATTTGTTTCCCTTGTGGTTGCACTCGGTGGCTTTTTGCTTGGATTTGATAGTGCAGTGATATCTGGTGCTACACCATTTTATCGCGAAACCTTTGGCCTTAATTCTGGGTCTATGCTAATTGGCTTTTCCGTAAGCTCGCTAATTCTTGGAGCTATTATGGGTAATATTGTAGCGGGTGGTTTAGCCGATAGGTTTGGTCGGCGCCGGGTACTTATGTTTACTGCCCTACTATTTGTTGCCAGTGCCATTTTTACTGCTTTCTCTTTTGATATAGTTAGCTTCATAATTGCTCGGGTTCTTGGTGGGCTAGGTGTTGGTATGGCCATACTTATTGCCCCGATGTATATTGCCGAGATAGCCCCCCGAAAGCTAAGGGGAACCCTTGTTACATTCAACCAGCTGAATATTGTACTGGGTATTTCCATTGCATACTTCTCTAACTACTATTTCCAGCAAACCATTGCCGACCCTGACTTTAAATGGAGGATCATGCTGGGGGTTGAGGCTGTTCCTGCTATTCTATACTTCTTGCTACTATTCTTTGTTCCTCGTAGTCCCAGATGGCTTATACAGAAGGGACAGGATGCTGAAGCACAGGGTGTGCTTGTGAAAATACATGGCAAGGAGCAATCAGTAATTGAGCAAAATGAGATAAACGAAAGTCTAAAGAACGAGATAAATAAGGAAAAGGCTCGCTGGTCCGATGTGTTCTCAAAAAGGATGAAGCTGGTACTAATTATTGGATTTGGTATTGCCTTCTTCCAGCAGATAACAGGGATTAACGCAATATTTTACTATGCCCCAATGATTTTCGAGATGGCTGGTGGTGGAAAAGACGCTGCGTTTTTGCAAGCTGCAATTCTTGGTGTAACCAATGTGGCCATGACAGTTGTAGCAATGTTTTTAATCGATAAGTTAGGCCGTAAACCTTTACTTTACATTGGTGCCGCTGGTATCTGCATATCCCTTGCCATTGTAGGATTCTCTTTCAACAACGCCAAGTATACTATCGACAGTAAGTCGATGAGCGAGTTAACCATTGAGGTGAAACAGATGGAAGCAGCAGAACATCATCTGGTTAATATCGAAAAGCTAAGCCAGCTTAAGGGGAATGCATTCAAAAGTGAGGTATCGTTTTTTAGCCTAGTAAAACAAACTGTAGGTATCGATACCTACAACAGCTATAAGGAGATCATCCTAAAGCACTCCATCTCTATCAACCCCGTATGGGTTCTTATTGGCCTAATCATGTTCGTGGCATCGTTTGCCATATCTATGGGGCCAGTAATGTGGACATTACTTTCTGAGATATTCCCAAATAAACTAAGAGGATTGGCCATATCTATTATGGGTTTTTGGAATTCCATTGTGAGCTTTTCAGTTGCCACCGTTTTCCCCGCTCAGCTTGAGTATATGGGGTCTAGTGCAACATATTTTATCTATTCACTTTTTGGTCTTCTCACGTTACTATTTGTATGGCGATTTGTACCAGAAACTAAGGGCAAGTCGCTCGAAGAGCTAGAAGCTAATCTTATTAAATAAATATCGCTATGAAAACAAGAATTCTATTAATTCTAATTGTCTCTGTGGGTATGTTTGCATGTAATACCGAGAGCAAGAAGCAGATTGACCCGATGGCTCAAGGCCCATCGAAGGTAGAACTCAAGAAGGTAGATGATAAGTATCGCCTATTTGTAAATGGAGAGGAGTTCTTTGTTAAGGGTGCCGGTTGTGAACACGGTGCGTGCCACTTGGTATCGGCTTACGGCGGAAATTCTTTCCGTACCTGGCGTGTCGATAATAGCCAAAGCACAGGGCGAGAGGTATTAGACCGAGCTTGGGAGAATGGCCTAATGGTAATGATGGGGCTCGATGTGGCAAAGGAGCGGCACGGTTTCGATTATAACGATGAGGAGGCCGTTGCCCAGCAGCTCGAGGCAATTAAAAAGGATGTTCTTGACCTTAAGGATCATCCTGCATTGCTGGGGTGGGGCATTGGCAATGAGCTAAATCTGCGCTACACCAACACAAAGGTTTGGGATGCGGTTGACGATATCGCCAAAATGATAAAGGAGGTCGATGGCAACCACGTGGTAACCACAATGCTTGCAGGCATTGGGAAGGACGAGGTAGATTATATTCGCGAGCATTGCACAAACATCGATTTTATCTCCATTCAAATGTATGGCGATATAATTAACCTTGCTCAGCGAATTGAGGAAGCTGGTTACGAGGGGCCATATCTGGTTACCGAGTGGGGTGCTACTGGCCACTGGGAGATGCCCTCAACCGAGTGGGGATCGCCCATTGAGCAAACCTCATCGGAAAAAGCCGATGCCATTAAGCTACGCTACCAAAAGGCCATTCTGGCCGACGATGCCAATTGTTTAGGTTCTTACGTGTTCCTATGGGGGCAAAAACAGGAGCGTACTCCCACTTGGTATGGACTATTTACTGAGTATGGCGAGAAAACCGAAGCCATAAATGTTATGGAATACATGTGGACCGGCAAGCAACCCGAGCATATGGCACCTCGTGTGGCCAATGCAATTATAAGAGGGAAAGGTGGCCGTTTCGATAATGTGAAGTTGAACCCTAACACCGAGTACTCTTCATTAGTTGAGGTTGAGCATCCCAATAACGTGGTTCTAAAGGCTAGAGCCGAGATTATGCCCGAGCCCATTGAGCTTAGCGATGGTGGCGATTTTGAACAGCGCCCGCAAACCATCGAGGGGTTAATTATATCTGTTTCTGTTTCGGAAGTGAAATTCAAAACCCCAGCCGAAAAGGGTGCTTACCGCTTATTTATCTACATTGTAGATGATAACAACAATGCTGGAACGGTAAATATTCCGTTCTATATAGAGTAATTAAATTATCTTGTTGCTGATGAGGATTCGCCTACCATTATATTTACTTGCCTCAGTTCTATTGGGCAGTTGCAATTTGCTTAGCACAAGCGATCCCGATGCGGTTTACTTTGCCAAGGCCGATAGCCTTTTAAATCTTCTTACGCTAGAGGAAAAGGCAGGTCAAATGACCAATATTGGCCTAACCGCACTCACGCAGGGTGAGTTTTGGACTCAAGCCGACACGCTTCTACTCGATTCAGCCAAGATGAGTAATCTGCTCATTACCCACGGCGTGGGGTCGGTTCAGAACAAGGGGAAGTATCCGCCTAGTAAGGAGGAGTGGTACCGAATCGTTAAGTCAATTCAAGATTTTACCCAAGCAAATAGCCGCCATCAAATACCAGTTCTCTTTGGTATCGATGGAGTGCATGGGGCAACCTACACCGCTGGCTCAACAATTTTTCCTCATCAAATTGCCCTAGCGGCAACTTGGAATCCCGAGTTCGCCCGCATTACGGGTGAGGTAACCGCTTATGAGCTGCGAGCCTCGTCCATCCCCTGGAACTATGCACCCGTTCTCGATGTGAGCATGCAGCCGCTGTGGGGGCGAATTTTCGAAACTTTTGGTGAGGATACCTACATTAACCGGGTAATGGGTGCTGCGTATGTTGAGGGGGCTCAGGGAAAGTCAATATCCGACTCCACAAGCGTTGCCGTTTGCCTAAAGCATTTTATTGGCTACGGAACTCCCGTAAGCGGAAAAGATCGTTCGCCCGCTTTAATTCCTGAGCATTACCTAAGGCAATATTACCTCGAACCTTTTCGCGATGCAATTGATAAAGGAGCGCTAACCGTTATGCTTAATTCTGGTGCGGTGAATGGCGTGCCGGGTCATATCGATAAATACCTAATTACCGATGTGCTCAAGGGTGAGTTGGGACTTAAGGGTTTTGTAATTACCGATTGGGGCGATATTGCTCGGTTGGTCGAGAATCACTTCGTGGCCAAAGATATGCGTGAGGCTACCAAGATGGCTGTTTTGGCTGGAGCCGATATGTGTATGGTTCCATACGATGCCAGTTTTGCTATGGATGTTGTGGATTTGGTGCAGTCGGGCGAAATTCCTATGAGCCGCATCGACGATGCGGTTCGTCGTATTCTATTCGTTAAGTTTAAGCTGGGGCTATTCGAAAAATCATACCATCACCCAGCTAGTTTCCCAAAATTCGCATCCGATTCGTTTGCCAACCTAAGCCGAATGGTTGCTCTGGAAGCCATTACCCTACTTAAGAACGAGGATAATATTCTGCCACTAAGGAGTAATGTTGGAGCTAAAGTATTTGTAACTGGCCCCACGGCCAATTCCCTAACATCGCTCAACGGCCCTTGGAGCCGAACCTTTAAGGGCGACGATCCAACATACGACGATAAGGGAAAGAAAACCTTTCTGCAGGCTATGCAGGCTAAGTACGGAAATGGTAATGTGCTGTACGCGCAGGGCACAGATTTTACCGGTGACATCATCGATAAAACCTCAATATTGTCCAAAGCCTCAAATTCCGAAGTGGTTTTTATATGCCTTGGCGAACAGCCCACCACCGAGAAGTTTTCCGATATCCATAGCCTCGACTTGCCACCAAATCAGCAGGAGCTAGTTAAGCTGCTCCACACAACGGGGAAACCTATTGTTCTGGTATTATTGCAAGGGCGACCTAGGGTAATAAGGGAGATTGAGCCTCTTGCCGATGCCATTTTAATGGCCTACTGGCCGGGGCATGAGGGGGGGGAGGCTCTTGCGCAGCTTATTTCTGGCGAGGAAAGTCCAAGTGGGAAGCTGCCATACACCTATCCACGATATACCAATACACTGCATACATATCAGCATAAGGGTAGCGATAAGCTCGACGATAACTTTGGGATGAACGGCTTTAATCCACAGTGGCAGTTTGGGTATGGGTTAAGCTACACTTCTTTTGGCTATAGCAACTTTACCCTATCAACCGATACAATAAATACAAATTATAGTATTAAGGGTGAGGTTACGGTTACCAATACTGGTAAGTATGCAGGCAAGGAGGTGGTGCAGTTATATATCCGCGATGTGGTGGCTTCCATTACGCCCGACGATAGAAAACTCGTTGGATTTGAAAAGATCAGCTTAAATCCCGGACAAAGCGCCAAGGTCAGCTTTACCGTTAGCTTCAACGATCTCAAATTTGTTGGGCTAAACAATAAGTGGATTGCCGAGGAGGGTGATTTTGAGCTGCTCATTGGTGGTAATCCCAGCGATATGGTTAAAAAGAGTTTTTACTATAAAACTTCTAAATAGTTTTTGCCTGTTGATGAGGCTGTGATTTGATGAATTTTAATGATACTACTTCAATATTTGTGAAGGATTTGTTTAGGTTGAGAAAAGTTGGTTCGAAGCCCAAAGACGAAAGTATGGACAATTCTGTCTTCCATCGTCAACCTGTGGTAGACGAGACAGGCATCTTCGGTCTTCCGTCTTCGATCTTCCGTCTTCGATCTTCGATCTTCGGTCTTCGGTTTTCGGTCTTCCGTCTTCCGTCTTCCGTCTTCGGTCTTCGGTCTTCCGTCTTCGGTCTTCGGTCTTCGGTCTTCTCTCGTCAACCTAACGGTTTACGAGACAGGCGTCTTCCGTCTTCAAACCTTTTTACTTACTGTTTAATTCCACAAAATTGGTAGTATAACCCTATAAATAGATATTGATGAGTGACTTAAAGGCTTGTGTTTCTGGTGCAAAACTAAAAGATTTTGAGAAGGATGTAAATGGTTTCCTCACGGAGATTGATGGCGAATTGATGTATTGCATAAAGAATTTCGATTCAATGGATCCGTTCTTCATGAGCATTGTGAGCAGCAGCGATCTGTGGATGTTCATTTCCAGTAGCGGAAGCCTAACTGCCGGAAGGCAGAACTACAATAATGCCCTTTTTCCCTACTATACCGACGATAAAATTCACGAATCGGCCGAAGTAACCGGGCCTAAAACCATTGTCAGAATTATTGATGGTACTAGGTTGCAGGCTTGGGAGCCTTTCTCCAATTTTTACCGTGGGCTTTACGAGGTTAATAGGAATTTGTACAAAAACACGGCGGGCAATAAAATCATTTTCGAGGAGATTAACAACGACCTAAAGCTTCGGTTTCGATACAGCTGGATGAGCAGCGATGAGCTTGGGTGGATTCGTAAATGCGAGCTAATCAATGAGTCGGGAAAGAGTATTAACCTCGATATCACCGATGGACTGCAAAATATTATACCCTTTGGGATAACCCGTGATACGCAGAGTCTCATGAGCACTCTAATGGATGCTTACAAGGTGGCCGAGTGGCATGGCGATGCAAGCCTTGCCCTGTTCCGTATGTCATCCATCCCGGTCGACCGTGCTGAGCCAAGCGAGGCGCTAAGGGCTAATGTTGTTTGGGCTACAGGGCTAACTCCTCAGAAAGTTTTGCTTAGCGCAAAGCAGCTAAAAATGCTTCGGTTTGGTGCAGATATTATTAGTGAGACTAATGCTTTTGGGCAAAAAACCTCTCTCTTTATTCAAGATAAATTTGAGCTCAAACCCAAAGAGGGTAAGGTTTGGTATTTTTTAGCCGATGTTGCCAAGGACAGCACCGAGGTTGTGGCGCTAAAGAAATTTGTTACCGAAAAGAAAAACCTGAGCCAGTATATAGAGGAGAACGTACGTAAAAATTCCGATAAGCTGAAGCGATTGGTCGAAATGGCCGATGGTATTCAGCAAACAGGCGATAAGCTAAACGATAGTAGGCATTTTGCCAATACCATGTTTAACGTGATGCGTGGAGGAATCTTCGAGAATGGTTACAACGTTAATCCAAGCGATTTTCTGAAGCATCTTGAACAGGCTAATCGTGAGGTGTATAGCAAGTTTAAGCACCAGTTTGGTAAACTGAATGAATCAATTCGGCTCGATGAGTTAATTACCATGGCCAAGCACTCCAACGACAAGGATTTATTGCGCTTAACCTTCGAGTACTTGCCCATTAGCTTCAGTCGCCGGCACGGCGACCCTAGCCGTCCATGGAACTTCTTCGATATTAATCTTAAAAACGCCGATGGTAGCCCCTCGCTAAGCTATCAGGGCAATTGGCGCGATATATTCCAAAACTGGGAGGCTTTGGCGCTGTCGTTTCCCGAGTATTTGCCCGGCATGATCTGCCGATTCCTAAACGCATCTACTGCCGATGGCTATAATCCTTATCGTATTACCCGCGAGGGCTTCGATTGGGAAGTGCCCGAACCCGATAATCCGTGGGCATATATTGGCTACTGGGGCGATCATCAGATAATTTACCTGCTTAGGCTACTCGAGCTGCATGAGAAATTTTACCCCAATCAGCTTTTCAAAAAGTTCAAGGAACCGTTCTTTGTTTACGCCAATGTTCCCTATCGCATAAAAAATTATAAGGATATTGTTAAAAATCCTCAGGATACCATTGTGTTCAATTGGAATCTGCATAAGGATCTTATAAGGCAAAGCCAAGAAATTGGTGCCGATGGTAAGCTGGTTACCTACCATGATAAGGCTATTGTTCGTGTTTCGTTTGTTGAGAAGATAATGGTTAGCCTTTTAACCAAGCTTAGCAATTTTGTGCCCGAGGCAGGTATTTGGCTCAACACGCAACGTCCCGAGTGGAACGACGCCAATAATGCCCTGGTGGGCAACGGAACCTCAATGGTTACTCTGTATCAACTTCGCAAGTATATTAAATTCTTTACTAGTGTAATTGGTAACGATCCTAAGGATAGTTTCAAGCTATCGGCAGAGGTTTATGAGTTTTTCAAAACAATTTTTGGTGCTTTTAAAAGTAGTGCTGATATTTTACCTAAAGGTTTCTCCGACAAAGCACGAAAAGCGTTAGTTGATAGCTTAGGACAATCCGGATCAGATTATAGAGCCAAGGTTTATGCTGGGTTTGAGGGAAGTACCATGGTTGTAACCTCCGATGAGGTTGTTAATTTTTTTAATCTCATTCTGGCATACATCGATCAGAGTATTGCTAAGAACAAGCGTGCCGATGGCCTGTACCATTCCTACAACCTTATTTCGTTCACTAACGATGCTGTACAAGTACATCATTTGCAGCTAATGCTCGAGGGGCAGGCAGCTGTTCTTGGCTCGGGTTATCTTAACCTCGAGGATACCGTTGGAATTATGGATTCGTTATTCCAGAGCGAGTTGTGGCGCCCCGATCAGCAGAGCTTTATCCTTTACCCATTTAAAGAGTTACCCAGCTTTTTGGATAAAAATCTAATTCCTGCGCAGCAGGTCGAAAAATCGGAGCTGCTTAAAAAGCTTTTACAAGTTGGTAATAAGCAGATTATTAACAAGGATATTCAGGGGAACTACCATTTCAACGCATCGTTTAAAAACGTAGCTCTTTTACAACAAGCACTTCATGAACTACCTAAGGAGATTGATGCTAGGCTAATCGAATCGGAAGCAAAGTTGGTTTGTGATATTTATGAGGATATTTTTCAGCATCGATACTTTACGGGGCGTTCCGGATCGTTTTATAAGTACGAGGGGTTGGGCTCTATCTACTGGCATTTGGTGTCGAAGTTACTCCTCACCTTGGGCGAGTATATTGTTGAGCAAGCTGAGCAAGATTTCGATCAAAATACTCTCCAGCAGCTAATTGATTACTACTACAGGGTTAAGGAGGGAATAGGGGTTCATAAAAACCCAAAGGTTTACGGTGCCTTTCCAACCGATCCGTATTCGCACACCCCATCGATGATGGGGGCGCAGCAACCCGGCCTTACAGGCCAGGTAAAGGAGGACTTCCTTAGCCGGTTCAACGAGCTGGGGATTATAATCAGTGAGGGCGAAATTCACATTCTGCCCACATTACTTACCAGTAATGATTTTACTCGTGATACCGAGGAATATTTACAGCTAACTCTTTGTGGTACGCCCATTAAGGTTGTGAAAGCTGGCGATAGCGCCATTGAGGTGTATTGGCGAAACGAGGTGGCTAAACCCAAACGTTTAGCCCTAAAAAGAATTCCCAAAGGGGTATCGCACGAGCTGTTTAGCCGATCAAATAAGGTTGAAAAGATTGTTGTGTATGTTTAGGCCGAAGTAACTGGGACTTTTCGGTTGTTAGTTAAGAAGTGGTTGTGATGGGAAAGGGTGGCTTCGTTTGAGGCCACCTTTTCTGTTTCAATATCATTATTGCCTTATCTTGCAACAACTTTACTCCCCTTTACTTTCAAGTTCATCCATGCTATTATCAGTCCAGCCGTTCCAAACATAATAAGGCTGTATATGGCGGGCGAGATTGTCATGGTGGGATTGTGCAGCAGGGTTGCTGCAAAGGCAATACCAAGCGTACCATTTTGAATCCCCGATTCTATGGAGATGGTTATGCTCTGCGATATCTTTAGGCTAAAAATTCGTGCTGAGAAGTAGCCAACAAGCAGCATGGCCACGTTTAGCGCTAGCGCAACTGGGCCAGCTTGGGCGAAAAAGTTGAAGAAGTTTTCTTTATCGTTTAGTATGGCCGCTAAAATAATTACTATAAGCAAGATCCCCGACATGACCTTAACGGGCCTATTCATCTTGTCTGAGAACTTAGGCGCTTTCGACCTTATAAGCATTCCAATACCAACAGGAACCAGCGTTATGATAATAACCTTAATCATCGTGTCAAAAATGGGTAGCGGAACGTATTCACCTGCTTGTAAAAAGTGTCGCATGGCAAGGTTAACGATTAGCGGTATGGTAAAAACCACAGCCATACTCGATATGGCAGTTAGCGTAATTGACAGTGCCGTGTCGCCTCTCGAAATATGGCTTATTAAATTTGATGTTGGCCCCCCTGGGCACGCCGCAAGTATCATTATTCCCACGGCGAGCTCCGGATTGCGCATAGGAATGAGCATTAGCAGCAAAAATCCAATAAGTGGTAGTATTATTATCTGATTTACTATTCCAATTGCGGCAGCTTTGGGGTATAGTGCTATACGCTTAAAATCATTAGGTACAAGCGAAAGACCCATACCAAGCATAATAATTCCTAGTGATAAAGGTAGCAATAGCTCCGTAATAAAGTTGGTCTCCATTGTAATCGTTTTGGTTTGTACTCTTGTCGTCAAGCAGTTTACCCCACAAATATATGTAAAATTAAACATATGTACAAGCATTAACTTTTTCCAGTTCGTGGGTAAATCCATAGAAGTAGATTGTATGAAGCCAATAGTATATAGTCTGTTTTTGTATATTTGTTAATCTGAGACATCTAAACTAATCGTAAACCAAAATTCATAATAATGAGTGAACTGATCAACAACTCACAGCAGCGTAAAGCTAAGCTCAAGGAGCTTATACTAAAACTTCATGCAGGTGGCTCGCAGGACGATGTTCGTAAGGAGTTAATGCAGTCCCTAAGCCAAATTCCCTATGGCGAAGTGGTAGAGGTGGAGCAGGAGCTAATCAGCGAAGGGCTACCCGAGGAGGAGGTGCTGAAGCTATGCGATGCGCACTCAGCTGTTCTTCAAGGAAATGTCGATTTATCGGGTTTTAAGGATGTGCCTCCAGGTCACCCAGTTGATGTGATGCTAAAGGAAAACCAGGAGCTTCGCAAGGCGACCACAGAGGCCCGCAACCTTATTGGCGAGATTACATCATCCGATACGGATGCATTTGCACAGCAAGTCCTTAAGCTTCGGGGTATTTTCAATGGCCTATTCGATGTGGATAAGCACTACCTCCGCAAGGAATACATGCTGTTTCCATTCCTCGAGCGCGAGGGTATTACTGGTCCTCCCAAGGTGATGTGGGGAAAGCAGGATGAGATTCGCGATTTGGTTAAGGGATCCATCGAAATTCTACAAACCGATGATATAACCCGCGACGATCTTTTAGCAACCGCCGAAATTGTGCTGTCGCCTGCGTTGGATGGCATTGATGATATGACCATCAAGGAGGAGGAGATTCTACTCCCCATGGCGCTCGACAAGCTTACCGAGACCGACTGGTACGAGATGTCGAAGCAATCGCTCGAAATCGGTTTTTGCCTTTACGACCCACCAGTAATTTGGAAACCAGAGTGGGCTACAGAGGATACGCTTATCGAGATGCAGAAATCGGGCGGCAATATTCAGTTGCCATCGGGTAGCTTCTCCGTTGAGGAGTTGCTGGCCATACTAAATACTCTACCCATCGATATGACATTTGTTGATAAGGACGATAAGGTGAAGTACTTCTCACAGAGCTCCGAGCGTATTTTCCAGCGTAACCGCGCCATCCTTAATCGCGATGTTCGGCTTTGCCATCCCCCGGCCAGCTCTCATATTGTCGACAAGATTATTGACGACTTTAAGAGCGGAAAGCAAAGTCGTGCCCCATTCTGGATAAATATGGGAGGTAAGTTTATACACATCGAGTATTTTGCCCTCCGCAACGAGAAAGGGGAATACCTTGGAACCTTGGAGGTTTCGCATGATTTAACCCATTACCGCTCACTCGAGGGCGAACAGCGCATTTTATCGTATAAATAAACAGACAAGCAAATGGAACATAAGCTAATAATTACACCTAAAACCAAGGTGCTCGAACTCATTGGGGTTTATCCCCAGCTCGAACAGGTTCTAATCGATTACGTACCAGTATTTAGTAAGCTCAAAAATCCGGTTCTGCGAAAAACCGTGGCTCGAATTGCAACCTTGCAGCAGGCCGCCTCTGTTGGTAATGTTAAGGTTGAGGATTTGGTCAATCGAATGCGTAAGGAGGTTGGACAGGACATCTATACGGAAGGGGCTGGTACTACTTACAACACCAGTAAACCTTCCTGGTACGATGATTCCAAGTTATTTATGGAACTCGACGTGAGGCAGATGTTAGCCGATGGAGAGCAACCCGTTGCACAGGTTATTGAGGATTTGAAGGGACTGGACGGAAATGGCATATACAAACTTATAGCACCGTTTTTACCAGCACCTCTTATCGATAAGGCCACAAGCCTAGGATTTGAACATTGGCTTTATAAGGAGAATGATGAACATTATGTTGTATACTTTTTCAAGAAGTAGCCAACGTGTTATTTAGCTTTAAAAAATCCCCCGCTGAGCTATATGCCAGTTGGGGGACTGTTATTTCATCCTGTTTGTAGCTTCAATGCGGCAATGGGTAGAGCCAAAATCAAAATATCCAAAATAATCAGCTATCTTAGCTTTCGAATATTTTGGTAACCTAACTCTATAAAGCCAATGGAGACAGGTGAGATAAAATCCCTAAGTATAGTCATTTTTGGAGCGGGCAATGTGGCCACACAGCTTGGTAAGGCGCTCAACTCGCAAGGTCATCGTATTGTTCAAATTGTTGGTCGATCCGAGACCAATGCCAAGGAATTGGCAAACGCTGTAGGTTCTGAGTATACTGTAGATATCTCAAAGCTCAACCGTAAGGCCAATCTATATATCCTGGCTGTTCCCGATTCGGCCATTAATGAACTGGCCAGTAGCATCGACAAATTGGAAGGATTGGTGGTTCATACCAGTGGCAGTACACCAATGATTGCACTAGAGCGTTTGTCTGATGAATACGGGGTTTTCTACCCTTTCCAAACGTTTACCAAAGGGAGGGAGGCAAACCTCTCGGGGGTGCCCTTTTGCCTTGAGGCAAACAGCTCCGAGGGTTACTGTGTAATGTTCCAGCTAGCCAAATCGCTTGGCGGCGAACCCCTTGAGATGAACAGCAAGCAGAGGGAAATGTTACACTTAGCCGGTGTCTTCTCATGCAACTTTGTTAACCATATGCTGGCCATTGCGCAGCAGCTGGCGCAGGAAAGCGAATTCGAGTTTAAACTACTTGAGCCGCTTATTGTCGAAACCGTTGAGAAAGCCTTGCAGGGCGATCCATTAGGCTCTCAAACCGGACCCGCCGTAAGGGGCGACTCCGAAACCATTAAGAAACATATTGCGCAGCTTAGCCGGATTGACGATGAATTGCGCGATTTGTACCTAGCAATTAGCACAAGTATACTGAATTTGAAGCAAGCAAACGAATAGATAAAGAATATACACTCCATGAAGAATTTTAAGGAACAGCTCCATAACGTAAAGGCCTTTGCATTTGATGTTGATGGTGTTTTTACCGATGGAATGGTTGTAATTCACCCCTCGGGCGAGCTGCTACGAACCTCCAATACCCGCGATGGGTATGCCGTAAACAAGGCCATTCAGCAGGGTTACCCTGTGGCCATCATCTCGGGTGGTAAGAGCGAGTCGGTGCGAGAGAGGTTTCGTGGATTGGGCGTAACCGATATCTATCTAGGTAGTACCGATAAGGTGGAAGACCTTGAGGATTTTCGGTTTAAATACGGGTTGGAACTCTCCGAGATTCTTTTTATGGGCGACGACCTGCCCGACTACGAAGCTATGTCCCGAGTAGGTTTCCCTACATGTCCTGCCGATGCAGCCACCGAGATTATCGAAATCTCAACATACATATCGAATTTTGGTGGGGGCAAAGGGTGCGTAAGGGATGTAATTGAGCAGGTGCTCAAGCTAAAAGGGGTTTGGTTACATGATAAAAACTTTAAGCGCTAGTGGTATGTTAGGAAAAGTACTTCGTCTTGTCCGCATTAAAAATCTTGTTATCGTGGTGTTTACCATGTACGCCATGCGGTTTTTCATTATGCAGCCATTGTTGCAGAGCAAACAGATGAGTCTGCAGCTGGGCGAGCTACTTTTTATGTTACTTGTTCTTTCAACTGTGTTTATTACAGCTGCGGGATACGTAATTAACGATTATTTTGATACTCGTACCGATCTGATTAATAGACCCAAAACAGTGATTGTTGGCAAAGATTTATCGAGGCGGTTTGCCATTATTCTGCATTGGTGTTTAAATGTGTTGGGTGTACTTATGGGGGTTGTGGTTGCTTTTGCAATTGGTAAACCTCTACTTACAATGGTATTTCTGTTTGTCCCCGGTTTGCTTTGGTTCTATTCAACATCGTACAAGCGTCAGTTCCTTACGGGAAATATTTTGGTGGCAACGCTAACGGCAATCGTTCCGTTAATGCCTTTACTTTTTGAGATGCCCTTGCTCCATGCTACCTATTGGCAGCGGTTGGCATTATCGTCGTCGGTTTTTAACGAGATAATTTACTGGGTAGTTGGGTATGGAATTTTTGCCTTTATTCTAACCCTTTTCCGTGAGATAGTAAAGGATATTGAGGATATTGAGGGCGATAACGAGTTTGGACGTAGGAGCCTACCCGTTGTGCTGGGTACCAATATGGCTCGTAACATTGCAGCGGCCATCCTTATGTTTACCATTGTGGTGCTGGCATACCTTTTTGGGGCATACCTAAACTACCTTGTCAATGGAAAGTTCGATTACTTCACCTTTACATACATGATAGTGGCGCTGGTTATCCCAATATTTATACTTATCCTAAGGCTGCTATCGGCCAGCACCAAGAACGATTACCATTGGATAAGCAATTTCTCCAAGGTAGTAATGCTTTTCGGAATTCTATACTCCATCCCTTTTCGGTTTCTGGTTGTGTAGCATTGTTTGCTAGTTTCTTTTTTTTCTGGCAAGGCTCACCTTTTGCCAGTTGATTTTATAATTTATAAAAAAGCTATCTCTTTATGATAAGTTTCGATAGATTCACTTTGGATAATGGTTTGCGAGTTATTGTCCATAACGACCCGTCAACCCCACTGGTTTCGGTTAACCTACTTTACAACGTGGGGTCAAAGCATGAAGATTCCAACCGTACTGGGTTTGCTCATCTGTTTGAGCATTTGATGTTTGGTGGTTCGGTTAACGTTCCAAGCTACGACGATCCCATTGAGCGTGCCAGCGGCGAGAACAATGCATTCACCAGCAGCGATATCACCAACTACTACATAACCCTGCCCAAGCAGAATATCGAAACAGCCTTCTGGCTCGAGAGCGATAGGATGTTAAGCCTAGCCTTTTCGCAGCAAAGCCTCGATGTGCAGAAAAGCGTGGTGGTGGAGGAGTTCAACCAGCGATACCTAAACCAACCCTACGGCGATGTTTGGCTTCTGCTGCGCCCTTTGGCATACAAGGTTCACCCGTATAGGTGGCCAACCATTGGTAAAGAGCCTGCGCACATAACCGATGCAACGCTCGACGAGGTTAAGGCCTTTTTCTTTAAACACTATGCGCCCAATAATGCTATTCTTTGTGTGGCAGGCGATTGTAGTGTGGCTCAAATTGAGGAGTTGGCTAATAAATGGTTCGGGTCAATTCCCCGCCGCAATCTTAGCCCAATGGTGCTACCCAAAGAGCCAGCGCAAGAGGCTCAGCGCCGATTGGAGGTTAAACGCAATGTTCCGTTCGATTCCATTTACATTGCCTACCATATGTGCCATAAGTTGCATCCCGACTATGCCACCACCGATTTGATTAGCGATATCCTGGCCAACGGTAAATCGTCGCGCCTGTTCCAAAGCCTAGTTAAGCGTCAGAACCTCTTCAGTAGTATCGATGCTTTTATAACTGGCGATATCGACGAGGGGCTTTTTGTTATCACTGGGCGGCCTGCCGATGGTGTAAACCTATTGCAGGCTGAGGAGGCAATTTACTCCGAACTTGGCAGCTTGGTTGATGAGCTAGTGGAGAACTATGAGCTGCATAAGGTACTGAATCGGTTCGAGTCAACGTTCACTTTTGGCCTAACCAGCACAACCGAGAAGGCAATGAACCTTTGCTACAACGAGCTGTTGGGCGATGCTGATTTGCTTAACCGAACTGTAGAAATATATCGTAGAATTAGCCCCCAGGATATTCAGCGTGTTGCTCGCTCACTTTTTCGTAAGGAGAACTCTTCAGTATTGCATTATTATGCTGAACAAGATAGGCAATAAATAGTAATAAAAGACATATAGCATAATCAAAATAAAGTTTTGTTATGATAAACCGCACAATTGCACCCCCCATATACTTAACCGATGGTATAAATTTCCCCAAACCCAGCTGCATTGAGCTACCCAATGGTAGCAAGCTGCTTATAATTAACGAGGGTGATGTGGACGTGTGCCGGCTTGACATTATCTTCAATGCGGGGTCTCGATATCAGCAGCGTAAACTTGTTGCCATGGGCACCATGTCGCTTATGGCTGAAGGAACAGCAAGTAAATCGTCGCAAGAAATTTCTGAATACTTCGACTTTTGGGGCTCATTTATAGGAATAAGTGCCGATAAGGATTTTGCCAAAGTTACTGCCTACTCGCTTACCAAATATCTACCCCAAACGCTTCAAATGCTCGAGGAGGTGGTAAAACAACCCTCATTCCCCGAAACAGAGCTGGATGTGTGGAAACGTAGGGGTAAGCAAACGCTAACCGTGGAAATGGATAAAACATCAACCTTAGCTCGAATGGAGTTTTTCAAAACCATTTTTGGGTCAGAGCATCCCTACGGAGCGTTTGCTGTGCCCAGCGATTACGATGGGTTAAGCCACATCGATATGGCCAATTATCATAAAAGCCACATCGGTTCTCAGGGAGCTACCATTATCCTGTCGGGCAAACTCTCCGATGGGGAGATTAATGCAGTAACCAAGCATTTTGGGGAAACGAATTGGGGGAGTTCCAATGTGAATCAAGGTAATTGCTTTGGTAATATTGAGTTGGGAACGAAGCAGTTGTTTGTTCCAAAACAAGGTGCGTTGCAGTCGGCCATAAGGGTAGGGCGGGAGCTATTCAACCGTTCGCATCCCGATTACCCCGACCTAGCCGTGGCGAATACTATTCTTGGGGGATATTTTGGGTCGAGGCTTATGAAGAATATCCGCGAGGATAAGGGTTACACCTATGGTATTGGTTCGTATCTACTTACTTTTCGAGATGGCGGTGCGTTTATAATATCAACTGATGTGGGAGCAGGCTATACCCAGCAAACGCTTCAGGAGGTACGTAACGAGCTGAATAGGTTGATATCGGAGCCTGTGCCCGATGATGAGCTGGACAGGGTTCGGAGCTACCTGTTGGGCGAAGCCCTACGAAGCCTCAACGGCCCTTTTGCCATTGCCGATAATATTATGAGCCTTCACAACTTCAACAATCTCGACTACGATTTTTACAACAGGCTAATGAACTCGATTAGAACCATTACTCCACAGCGCATCATGGAGGTGGCCACTAAATGGCTTAGCCCCGAAACGCTGGTTGAATGCGTTGCCGGGGCTGAAAATCCGTTCTAGAAAGTTACTTCTATAGGTTTTCCTGAAGATGTTTCTCTAGGTATCTTTCGTATAGCCGTTTGTGCTTGTCGGTCATATCAATTTTGCACCCCTGTATAAAAACCTGCTCACGGCTCGAGCTAAGCTCCAGTGGGTGCCCATCGGTTACTATTAGCGAGGCATCCTTGCCAACCTCTAGGCTGCCCACCATATCATCGATGCCCAGTATTTTTGCTGCATTTATGGTGATTGACTTGAGCGCTTCATCAGAAGGCAAACCAAATGCTGCGGCTGCGGCAGCGTGATGATGTATACGGTATGCGTATGGAGCAAAAGCATCGCCAGCAATGCAAAACTCAACGCCTGCGTTGAATAGGTGCAATGGGGTGCTATATCCCTCGCTGTAACCCTCCCACTGGCGAGTTGGGCCACCAATACTTCCTGCAACTATAACGGGAATTTGCAGTTGTGCCAGCTGCGGGGCAAGCAGACCCAAGTCCCGGTTTCCAACCAGTACCATTCTAATGCCTTCCTTTTGCGCCCAAGCTATGGCCGCTTGTATATCCTTAATGTTGCTTGCCGATATAAACATTGGCAGTTCGCCTTTTAGTACAGGTATCATCGCTTCCCATCGGATATTGTATTGATGATGAGCCTTGGTTTTTCCACCCTGCATTGCCTTTCGAGCGAGCATATATCGGCGTGCATCATCAATGGCTTTTTGTAGCTCATCAACCTGTTTGCAGTACTCCTTAGCGTTTCGTGTCGATGGCCAGTTCACAACCATTCCAATGCCCTCCTTCATGGTCATCTGCTCCCATGTCCAGCCCTCGGTAACCATCGCTGATGTAGTGCCCGCTATGGTACCCGAGGTGGGTGAGGGGACAATGGTAGTAACGCCACTTACCGCGGCGGCTGGTAAATGCTCGCTAACCGCATTGAATGCAACCTGTAGCCTTAGGTTAGGATTTATATTCCCCTCCTCGCTCATATCGTTCCCCTCGGCAATTCGGCTAATCTCCATCAGTCCAGTGCCGCTCCTTGCGTGAATTAGCCCTGGGTAAATATGCTTTCCGTTAGCGTTTATTACCTCTGCATCATCGGGAATGGTAATGCTGGTGCCAATGGCCACAATTTTACCTTTATCAAAAAGAATTGTGCCATTTTCGATAGGATCACTGACCATAGTGTGGATAGTGGCTCCAGCTATGGCCATAGGCTTTTGTTGTTTAGCAACGGGTGTTTGTCCCACGGCCAGTTGGTTTAGGGTAAGCAAAGCAACCATTAGCATGGCCGATAGTAAGTTTTTCAATGTTCTGTTGATATATATTGATTTCATCTTCAATCGATTTAAGTTGATAGCTACTTTACTCTGACTTGCTGCCCGGCTGGCTCTCGATTATCCTGTTAATAATTAGCATACGCTCCGCTCTCATCTCCTCGCGCAGTAGCACATCCTCATCCTTATCGAAATATTTTATACCATCAACCCAAGTTTGATCGGGGGTCGAGAAGGATGATAAGGGGTGTCCATTCCAAATTACAAAATCAGCATCCTTGCCCTCTTCGAGTGAGCCTACGCGATGGTCGATACCCATTATTTTGGCTGGATTTATGGTGATCAGGTTCATTGCATCTACCTCCGACACGCCATTCCGAAGCGACTTGGCCGCCTCCCAGTTCATTCGGGTGGATAGCTGCGTGTTATCGGAGTGTAACGATGTGAGTACCCCCACATCGTTTAGGAGCTTGGCGTTATGAAGAATGCCATCGTAAGCTTCGAGTTTAAACGACGACCAATCGCTCCAAACCACGGCAGCAGCCCCGTGGTTCTTCAATTCATCGGCAATCTTGTAACCCTCCAGGGTATGTTCAAATGAGCCCACTGTAAACCCAAACTCTTCGGCCAGGCGTATGGTCATAAGCATCTCGTCCTGTCTATATGCATGCACATGGGCTTTGCGTTTACCCCTAATAACTTCGAGGATGGGCTCTAGCTGTAAGTCTCTGCGTACGGGCATTCCATTTTTATTAGCATTCCATCGCTCTATGGCTTTTTCGTATTCTATCGCAGCGTGGAAAGCATCCTTAATAATTTGCTCGGTTCCCTGCCTAGAGCTGGGGTATCTGCCCTCAAGCCTTTTCACATTCTCGCCCAGTGCAAACTTCAGCCCTGGGGTAGCGTCGTCGATCAACATGTCGGAGGGCAAAGCGCCCCAGCGCATTTTAACCGCCGCATCCTGTCCGCCTATGGGATTGGCCGAGCCATGGAAAAGTTTCCCGGCGGTGAGGCCCCCGGCAAGCTGGCGATAAATCCAAATGTCGTTGTTCTCTAGCACATCCGTAATTCTAACCTCCGATGTTATGGCATCACCAACCTCATTTACGCCACCACCTATGCTCGAGTGCATATGCGGGTCTATTAGTCCAGGGGTAATGTGTTTGCCGCTTGCGTTAATAACTTGGGCACGGCGTGGTTCGCTTAGGTTGTGTCCAACCTTTACAACTTTTCCGTTCTCAATTAGCATATCAGCATTTTCTATAACACCTAAATCGCTTTGAGTCCAAATGGTTGCATCTTTTATAACAACGACCTTGGGCTGAGCCATAGGCTCTCTTAGTCCGTACTCCATCGAAGGATAGCGGGTTGGAAGGTCGAGTTTTGGCAAGTTCTTGGCTGTTGGTGTGCTTCGGGAACTCTTATCGGTTTTATCCGCTTGCCAGGTAAAGAACTCCCCATTGGCTGTTTCGCCTATTCCAAGCATGTGGTTGTTGTTGATATTTGCCGATAGCCTAATAATCCCATTAAGGCCAATGGAATCGGACTGAAGGCTAAACGAAATGCGCGAATCCTTAACCCTAATATTGCTTAGTTTGCCCTGTTTGCTATTGTGGCTCAACGTTCCTTTTAGGCGATTTTCTGTTCCCTTCAGGTCTATTTCAGCCTTGTTAAGCAATTCGCAATCTGCAATGGTCCATCTTCCTGCTGGGGTGTTTTGGTTGTTTTCAACCTCATACTTTTTGCCATCAACCCAAACCTCCACAATTTCTGATGATGATTGAAATACATTTCCAGCACTAACGGTTAGGCTTGCGGCTTTTCCCTTTTCAATCTTACCATATTTAGTTTCAATGCCCAGGTACTTAGCGGGAGTGGTGGTAAGTGCTGCTAGTGCATCGGTTTCGCTTAGTCCCCTTTCTACTGCAACCCTAAGGTTTTTCAAGAAATCTTTACGGCTGCCGAAGGCTGTTAGCATTATGGGCACTTTTGCCTGAGCCAGTTTGGCTGGGTTATCGGGTGCCAAATACCAATGTCTCAGGTCTTCAAGAGAAATATTTATCGATTCCTCAGGCGAATTTACATCGGGGGCCTTAGGAAAGTTTAGCGGCAAGATAATTGGCCGGTTTGTTGCTTTTACAGCATCTAGCCTTCGATATTCGAACCCACTACCAAGTATCCAAAGGTTTAAATTAAACTCATTGGCCAGCTCATTGTTTTTGAGCAACCATAACTCGTTGTTTGCCTCCACAATAAAGGGTTTCCCTTCCGAGCGAGCCAATTCAAGGTCGTGCAAAGCTTGGTTAAACTCCGGACGCGGTAGCAACGATTGCTCAGCGTATTGCTCATGTACCCGGTTGTGCCACTGTGCATCGTAGAACGTTTGCCTAAACAGGGCAATGGCTCCCATGACCGACGAGGGGTAGTTTCTCGAGAAGCTTCGATTCAGGCGAAACGATACAGCCTTCGAAACATCGGGGATAACAATTTGGCGATTTGCATCTCCTTCGCCAAGGCTAACCAAGGTGCTGTAGCCTTTAATAATTCCCCATTTTGGCGTGGAGTTGACCAGCACAAAGCCTTGCGAGCGAAAAATCTCTGCCTCTATACCATTTGGTTCAAAGCTAGGCGTTGCCCTATAGTGACTCCGGATTTGCGCATTCCAGTGCACAGAGTTTTTCATATCTACCGAATCGGGCATTCCATAGTTGGTATACAAATCGATAAATCCGGGGTAGATGTGCTTTCCCTTCATATCAATTTCAAAGGCATCGGCAGGAATCTTTACCCTTTTGCCCACATCCTCAATTACACCATCGCGAATTACAATGGTAGCTTGCGATAGAACATTGTCGGGCTCAGCATGAACCTCTGCATTCGTCAAAGCAAATACCCTGGGGGTGCTATTATGCAATCCAACCACTCTAGCGGTTTGCCCTACGGCAAGGTTGCATAACAACATGATCGATAGGGCTAAGCTAAAAAAATTGCGCATATTGGTATGTTTAGTAATGTGGTATAATGGTAGAATTCTATTTCTGGTAAAAAATCGATAACTATGTTACTAATTTTTTAACTTTGACCGTTAAAGTATTGAAGCGTTTAAATTTTTGCGAGTCCTTCTCGTTGGAGCAGCAGCATATGTATAATAATCAGCTCAGTATGAACTATAAGGTAGTCATCGCCACTATATTCATAACCTTATTCACCCTTTCTGCAGATTTGGGGCAAGCACAAAGTGAGTCCAAGCCTTTAGCCCCTTTCTTGGAGTTTGTTACGGTTAATCCCTTGAATGGGACAACATCAATAACCTGGACACCTCCGCGCGAGAACCCCTTAAATCCGTTACCTACAGGTTACATTATTTATCGGCGAGAAAGGGACGAGTTAGGCAATACCGATATGTTCGAAATAGCTAAGGTTGATGACAATACATTCTCATATCCCGATGTAGCTGTTAATGCCTCAATAGGTCCAATTTCCTACACCGTGGCTTCCGATGGTATATCCGAACCCAGCACGCAAACCGTTGAGCATAGAACTATGCACTTGACAGCCAATTACGATTCGTGTCGCAATGGGTTGTCAGTAAGATGGACTCACTATGTGGGATGGGGAAATAGAATTGAAATGTACCGGGTATTGTGGGGCGAAGGGAGCGATCTTGAAGCATTCTCTGTTGATACAGTCTCAGGATTTAAGAATGATCACCTTATTAAATCTATTCCAGTGAATAGGAACTTCAGTCTTTTTGTTGAAGCCATTAAGGAGAAGTCTAAGGACGATGATCCAGATATCAGATCTAGATCAAACCTCTCTACCGTTAGTACCAAAATAGCCATTCCTCCCAAATACATGAGTATCGATTCTTTGATTGCTGGGGATAGAGAAACCAAGATTTACTTTAAAATCGATTCCCTAACAGAGTACAAGAGTTTTTCTGTAGTCCGTTGGGAGCAGGTCGATTCGGTAAGATCTATCTTTTCAGCAAAAAACCTTTACCACTTTACTGACCCCAGAACTAGTTACTTTGCCGATACTACAGACTCATGGGCAGCACGGTCGCGTCAGTTTTTCTATAAAGTTAATGCCTACGATGGTTGCAATAGGTTGCAGAGAGTATCGGAACTGTCTAACACAATGATATTAAGGTTGTTCCCAAGGGATTTGTCGGTTAATCTTTCATGGGATCCTTTGTACTCAGCTAACAATAATAGGGTACGGTATAAGTTATACAGACAGGCTTATAACCCCGAACCACTGCCCCCAAATCTCATTTTTGATGAGATTAATCCTGCCGAGAATAAGTTTGTGGACAATTTGTCAATTTTTTCAGGGCAGGGGCTACACCCCCAATTTTGTTACTACATTGAGGCATACGAGCAGCTCGATAATTTTGGTAACTCTATGCTTAGCCGCTCCCGTAGGGTATGTGCCGAAGTTACCCCCGAGATTGTTATGCCTAACGCCATCGACCCAACCAGTGATTTGGTTTACAACACAATTCGACGAAACGATTTTGCGCCCACCATCTCATTTGAGGCCGAGTATAAGCTTATGATATACAATAGGTGGGGTGGGATAGTGTACGAAGGTACTAACGCTGGCTGGGATGGTCGGTTACCCGATGGTGCTATAGCAAAAGAGGGCACATATATATACAGACTCGAGGTTTATACCCCATCGTTGCGGTCTGTATCTAAAACAGGGTATGTTACCGTAATTTATGGCCCTAGGGGATACTAATGCCTACCCCTTTTTACTATCTTTAGATTTCGCTATGTTTATAAAGATATTATTTAATTATGGCTGTCATACTTAATATAGTACGAATTTATTTTTATGGATTTACAAAACCAAGCTGATAAGCAGCTGATTAAGGATGAATTTGACGATTTACTAAAGAACTGCCTTCGTTGCCAGAGCGATGACGATTTTAAGCTGGTGAATAAAGCTTTTAATCTGGCTAATGAGGCGCATAAGGGTGTTAAGCGTAAATCGGGCGAGCCCTACATTCTACATCCTATTGCCGTGGCTAAAATTGTAGCTACTGAGGTTGGCCTTGGCCCCAAGGCCATTGCCTGTGCCCTTATGCATGATGTGGTGGAGGATACCGATTACACCATCGATGATATTGAACGCCTCTTCGATAAAAAGGTAGCTAAAATAATCGACGGGCTTACTAAAATCGCTGAGGTTTTTGATGCCAACTCGTCGTTACAGGCCGAAAATTTTCGCAAAATGCTTCTTACCCTAACAGATGATATTAGGGTTATCCTCATAAAGCTGGCCGATCGCCTACATAACATGCGAACGCTCGATTCCCTGCCTGCACATAAGCAGATGAAAATTGCAGGCGAGACCATTTACCTGTATGCGCCCCTGGCGCATAGGCTTGGGCTTTACAATATTAAAACGGAGCTCGAAGATTTAAGCCTTAAGTATAGATACCCCAAGGTGTACGATGATATTCAGGGGAAGATTGCTGGTACTGAGAAACGAAGGATGCAGCTGATTAATTCGTTCTCGCTACCAATTATTCAAAAGCTTGAGGAGAATAATATCGATTTTGATATCAGCGGCAGGCCCAAGTCTATCTATTCCATATGGAAAAAAATTCAAACCAAGAATGTGGCCTTCGAAGATATTTACGATCTCTTGGCCATTCGCATTATCTTTAATCCCTATCCTCACATTCCCGAGAAAACCCAATGTTGGCATATTTACTCGCTAATCACAGATATATATAAACCCAAACCCGATAGGATTCGCGACTGGGTTAGCACACCCAAAGCAAATGGTTACGAGGCGTTGCATTGCACTGTTATGGGGCCTCACGGACAGTGGATAGAAGTGCAGATTCGTTCTCAGCGGATGAACGAGATTGCAGAAAAGGGATTTGCTTCGCATTGGAAGTATAAAGATTCGGACTTATCGAACCAAGAAAGCGTTTTTGAAAAGTGGATTACACAGGTACGCGATCTTCTGGAGAATCCCCAGACCGATGCCCTCGACTTTTTGGATGAGTTTAAGCTCAACCTCTTCTCATCGGAAATTATTGTTTTTACCCCCAAGGGCGATACTAAAACCTTACCCAACGATTCTACCGCACTCGATTTGGCGTATGAGATCCATACCGAGATTGGGAACAAGGCCATTGGAGCAAAGGTTAATCACAAGCTGGTTCCTTTAAGCCACACGCTTAGCAGTGGCGATCAGGTGGAGATTATTACCGCTAGTACCCAAAAACCCTCGTGGAATTCTCTTAAGTTTGTTAAAACAGCCAAGGCTCAGTCGGCTATTAAGGCCGCTTTTAAGGCCGAAACCAAGAATAGAATAGAGAAGGGCAAGCAGATGGTGGAGAAGAAACTCACAGAGTTTGGAATACAACCATCGTCGCGAGTGTTTAAAAAGATTTTGCCCGCCTACGAGGTGATATCAAAGGACGAGCTGTATAGCAAGGTGGGGTCGGGGTTAATATTGCTCGATAACCTAAAAAAAGTTCTGAAGAAGAACACCAAAAGTAAATGGATAAGGTATTGGGAGATACAGTTCTCAAAATCGGCACATAAAAAGAAGCTACAGCAGAAAGGTGCAGAGGATTTGGGCGCAAAGGAGAAAAAGTTCGATACTAAAAAGCCATACCTACTCCGCGAACTCGACGATGAAGAGACCACTTCCTATATAGTTGCTCCCTGCTGTAATCCAATTCCCGGCGACGATGTGATAGGGTATATAACCGAGGAGGAGAATGTTGTGGTGCATAAGGTTACCTGTGCCGAGGCCATTAGGCTGATGTCTCGCCATGGCGATCGAATTGTATCGGCCAAGTGGACAACCCACAAGGTTTTATCGTTTCTTGCTCGTGTTGAGGTGAGGGGGATGGATAGAGTTGGAATTCTTAGCGAGCTGGTAAAGAGAATATCTGATGAGCTGAGGGTTAATATTCGTAAGCTTCATATTGAAAGCCATGATGGAATTTTCGAAAGCTCTATCGATCTATATGTGCATAATGCAGCCAATCTCAATAACCTAATTGGTAATGTAATGCGAATAAAAGGGGTTGACTCGGTGAAACGAATAGAAAACTTTGATAGCTAACCCATTTTAATCCCATAGAATATTGCTTGTTAGCCGTATCGCTAAAATTTCCTCAAAAAATTTGACAGTATCCCTCACATTTACTATTTTTATCTGTTCTAAATTTAAACTACTGTCACCATGGGATGCGATAACACCTTAGACTCGGTAAAGAAGATTTTTATTGAATATCTTGAGAAGAAGGGACATAGGAAAACGCCAGAGCGGTTTGCTATAATAGAGGAGATATACTCCCGCGAGGGACACTTCGACATTGAGACGCTATATATCTACATGAAGAATAAAAACTACAGGGTTAGCAGAGCAACATTGTATAATACAATAGAGCTGCTACTGGAGTGTAACCTGGTGGTTAAGCACCAGTTTGGTAAAAATATAGCAGTTTTTGAAAAGGCTTACGAATGCCGTCAGCATGACCACCTTATTTGTACCCAGTGTGGTAGCGTTATTGAGTTTTGCGACCCCCGTATCCAGGAGATTAAGAATACTGCAAGCAAATCGATGAACTTTAAAATATCTCACCACTCGCTTTACTTTTACGGTATGTGTAGTAAGTGTATGAGTGCGAAGAATGAGGCCAATCAGGCTTAAGCGGATATGTTGATAACTTGCTGTGCTCAACTCTTTTTTTTACAGCAAAATTTTGGAAACAACCCCTAAAAAGCTGTAACTTTAGAACATGAAATTTGCAGGATGCCGGACCGTAATGGCCGGCATTTGTTGCGCATTTCCCAACCATTTAAGCGTTATAAGTATGAAAGTTGATGTACTTCTTGGCCTTCAGTGGGGCGACGAGGGCAAAGGAAAAGTAGTTGATGTGCTTACCCCAAACTACGATGTTATAGCTCGATTTCAGGGAGGCCCAAATGCAGGACACTCCTTAGAGTTTAACAACATTAAGCACGTTCTGCACACTATCCCTTCAGGTATTTTTCACCTCAGCTCAATCAATATGATTGGTAATGGAGTGGTGATTGATCCGGTGATCTTTGCAAAAGAGATTGCAGCACTACGTGCTTTGGGCATTGAACCAACTAAGAACCTTTTCATCTCCAAAAAGGCTCACCTGATTATTCCCTCGCATCGCGAGCTCGACGCAGCATCTGAGGCCGCTAAAGGAAAGGGGAAAATTGGCTCAACCCTCAAAGGTATTGGCCCAACCTATATGGATAAAACTGGGCGAAACGGCCTAAGGGTAGGCGACACCATTAGAGCCGACTTTAATGATCGATATAATCAGCTTAAGGCAAAGCATAAGGATATTCTTGCACAGTACGACTATGAGGCCAACATTGAGCAGCATGAAGCCGATTGGTTTGCAGGCCTAGAAATAATCAAGCAGTTTCAACAGATAGATTCGGAGTACGAAATCAATCGCTATCGGAATGAGGGGAAAAAGATATTGGCTGAGGGAGCGCAGGGCTCGTTGCTCGATATCGATTTCGGATCATATCCATTTGTAACCTCATCTAACACCATTTGTGCCGGAGCTTGCACCGGATTGGGTTTGGCGCCAAGCGCCATTGGCGAGGTGTACGGTATTTTCAAAGCGTATTGCACTCGGGTTGGTTCAGGTCCATTTCCCACTGAGCTGGAGGATGAGGTTGGCCAAAAGCTGCGCAACGAGGGTAATGAGTACGGGTCAACCACTGGTCGTCCGCGCCGCTGTGGCTGGCTCGATTTGGTTGCCCTTAAGTATGCCGTGATGATTAACGGGGTTACTGCTCTCATCATGACCAAAGCCGATGTGCTCGATACCTTCGAGTCCATCAAGATTGCAACATCTTACAAAGTAAAAGGTGAACAAACACAGATTATGCCCTACGAGTTTGATGCCGAGATTGAACCCGTTTACCAGGAGTTTAAGGGCTGGAATACGTCTTTAGCCGAGATCCGCTCCGAAGCCGATTTTCCAGCGGAACTAGTTGATTACATAAGGTTTATTGAAAAGGAAACGGGGGTTCCTGTTAAAATTGTATCGGTTGGGCCTGATAGGGAGGCCACTATTGTAAGGAATTAATTTCATTGTTCTAACTATTTTATACTAGAAAGAGTGGTCTATTGGGCCACTCTTTCTTGCTATTAATTTAATCTGCTCAAGATTTTGCGAAGTATGCACTTATGTTTTCGATTTTCATGTTGAGTAGCTAGAGTATGAAAGGAGAGAACCATTTTTTAGTCTGTTATTATCTTGGCTCTTTGTCCCAATTAATGATGTTTACTAATTGGTCTCTAATGCTGGATAAAAAAGAGAAGAGCAGGGTGTCGCAATGAAATGACACTGAAATTTGCAGCCAGGGTTTATTGTTTCCCCGCTCTTCTCGGTTTGGATAAGGGCAAAATCGCATCATTTCAAACGCCAGTTTCCCCAGGTGTCAACCACATCGCTGCTAATGTTGGTCTGCGGATTCTGCTCCTTTTGGTTAACTAAAACTGATCGGGTTGCCACATTGTGCTTTAGGTAGTCCGATAGCTCCTGGTAGGTAATGTCGCCTTTCGTTTCTTTTAGCTTTTGTAGCAAGTGGTATGTAAACATACCGTGGTTTTTTTCTTTCCATGGTAGGGCCGACTGATCGCCCGATGTGGCTGCAAAAACCACCAGGTTACCCCTTAGCACGTTTTCCCTAGGGCGTAGCTTTACTCCACGTGCAGCAATTAGCCCTTGCTCGCGACCACCACCACTAAAGCAAGCATCGAGGAAAACGGTAACCCGTTTCGATGGATGCTCGGTGAGCTTGGCGTAAAAATCGGTGAGCTTAATGGCGAATTGCAAGTCGGCACCGCTAACATCAACAGGGATTAGATATGGTTCCTGGGTTTTCTCATCGGGAAAGCCATGGCCAGCGTACATAACAAACACCTCCGATTTTCCCTCGCCAATCTTAATAATCGTATTTATTTGGCTAATGGCTCTATGCATCTCCATAGCGGTGGCGTTGGTTCGAAGTATCACATTCTCCTCGGGCACGCCAAAAATGTTAATGGCATAGCTCTTAAACGATTCAGCATCGCTTACTGCAAACTCAACATTCGATTCGGTCTTTAGTCCCCGTTGATACGAAGAGTAATCCTCGTTCCCTATGATAAGCGCATAGCGGTTAGGGTTTTTGTTTGCCACTCTGGGCACATCAATATCCACATCCGATTTTTGCGTTGGCTGTGGCCTAGAAACTGCAGCGGCCTGCGCTTGGGTAGTAGTTGCCAGCATGGGTGAACTCAGGTTTCCTTGTGCCCCTTCGTTTAGCCGGGCGCTGGCAATCTTCCTGTCGCCAAATTTCCCTGTCGATTCGGTAACAAAAACCTCTATGGGCACATCGGGACGGATGTACCGCGTGTTGGTCATCACCTCAAGATCGAACACCTTTGTTTCGTTGGGCGTTAGCTGAGCTACAAAGAATTCAGGTTCACTCACTATAAACGCATTTTCGGGTAGTTCAAACTTCACCTTTACGCTGTAGGCAGGGGCATCACCCTTGTTCTGAACCTTTAGGCTTAGCTTAAACTTGCTCCCTTTGGATATTATATCGGAGCCAATGGGAGTAAAGCTATGCTCATGCAGAACCACCAACGGAACTTCCTGTTTTTTTGTTGATATGGCGAGCTCTGCAGGTGCACAGCTATATCCACGGCTTTCGGTTATGGTGATATTGAAGCTTGCGCTAGTCGATGTTATGGATTCGTTGGCCTGTATGGATACTCTCGCCGATTTGGTTTGTCCTGCATCAATGTCGCCAACCTCTATGAATGGAGAGAAGGTGAGGCCGCTAACATTGTTCTGCTCGGTAACAAACAGCTTAACCATTTTGGCAACGCCCTTTCCCGAATTGCTAATGGAGATGTCGATGAATGACTGCTCGCCCGCATTGATAATGTTATTTCTGTTGGCATCGGAAAAAACCACCGATTTTAGGGCAAGCTGTGGCGAGGTAGTTTCGGCAACAGTCTGTACCACCTTTACTTCCTGTGTAGTTGCTCCCTTTGCAGGTGCTTGTGTAGTTGCAATTGTGGAGTAGATATTTAGTCCCCCAACATCCCATAGCGATAGGTTGCTGCTGCGCAAGTTGGTGGATAAAATGCTTTTGCCATTGGGGTTCATACCCACCGAGTAAACAATATCACCCAGCGAGGGCGATTTGTACACCTCAGCACCACTCTCAACATTCCAAACTATAAATGTTTTATCGTGCGATCCGCTAACCACGTACTTACCATCAGCGCTATACGAAAGGCTTTGCACCCAGTTTCGGTGACCCTTCAACTCGTATTTAAGTTTCCCTCCGGAGTTGTATATTCGAACAGATCTATCGTCGCCTCCCGTTGCAAACGTTTCACTGGTAGGGCTGTACCCAACGCACCTAACCCAGCCCCTGTTATCGCTAATGGTTTGTTCGGCTATCCATTTCGATGTATCCCAAATTACTACAGAACCATCGGCCGAACCAGAAATAAGCAATGAGCCATTGGGGCTAAAGTCGAGCGAGGTAATTGTTTTGGAGTGTTTGCTGAGACTTTGCAAAAGCCGGCCAGAGGATAGTTCCCAAATCCGAATGGTATTATCATCACCCCCAGAGGCTAGCAGGTTATTCTGCGGATTTATTGCCAATGCGCAAATATCACCAGTGTGGCCTGTTAGGTTTTTAATTACCGAAGATTTGTCAATATCCCAAATGTAAACCTTGCTGTCCTTTCCGCCCGAAACAAGCAGCTTGCCGTCGCGGCTAAAGGCTAAGGCTTTTGTCCATTGGTTAAGCCCTGTTAGTTTACGGTATAGGTTAGTATTGTTGTAATCCCAAACAATAAGCTCATTGTCGTCACCTGCAATTGCAATGTATGCCCCATCGTAGCTAATGGTTGAGGTGATTACGTTGTGCTTTTTATCTCCAAATGATTTTAGCTTGCTAACCTGTCCCGTAAGGGGAGTGCAAGCCAAAACCAGTGCGAGAAGTGCTACTATACCTTTTGCCATTGTGCATACGGATTAAGTGTTGCAAGTGTTTAAATATCCTTTGAGCGTAGGAAGCTGAATTTTAATCCAACTTCAATTTTGGCGGAGGTGAAATTTTCGGGTTCAAGATTGGCATCTTCCAAGTCGGCCTTGTTTATGCTGATAAACGAATAGCCCCCGTGTACAAATATTCCAATATTGCTGTTGATGTTGTAATCGAAACCTATACCAGGGTATAGGCCAATGCCAAAGCTTCGTTGGGGAGTGTTTTTGTAGGCCGATGGGCTGGTTAGGCTGTTGTACCATATGTCGTAATCCTGCTCCGATCCGCCCAACTCGATCCATGAATTGCGCCTATTATCGATGTAGTTAATATCGGTATAGTTAAAAGTAACCTCAACAAAAACGTAGGGGTTAAATCGTTTACCATAGGCCATATTAATGCGGGGGAAAACGCCAATCCCAAGGTTGTACATGTTGAGTTCGTTTACTCCCTCGTCGAGAATGCTACTTTCCTGGGTAATGTTCCATGACAGGAAGTTGTTCTCAACCCTCTCGCCATTCATTGTGTACTCGTCGATATATTCCCAGTTTCCTATCCGTTCCATTGTAACTCCAACCCCAAGCGAAAAGGTTCGGTTTAGGTTGAACATCACTGCGCCAGTAAAGGCTCCACCACGATCGAAATTTGAGAATAGATAGGGCATGAGCCACGTATTGAGGTATGCTCCATTTTGCGACTGGTAGATGTATTCCCTTTGCCCAACTGGTTGGATTGCTCCTAATGAAACGTTAAGAGTTACCTTATTCTCGAATTGGGCAAAAATGTTGCTTGATGTGAGTATTAGCAAAATGGCTAATACGTAGGTAATGTATGTTGATTTCATGGCTATCGAATTTGAGTTATTGCAAGTATTTGTCTGATAGGATATCGATGCTACTCTTCTCCTTTTTAAATTTGAGGGGTTGCGATGGACTTAGATCGAAGAGCGATTGCAGTTGGCCTTCTATTTCCCCAGCAGAGTCATAATTAGTGTTCTCCAGTCCTTTTCCTCCACAAGTCATCGAAATACTTTGGTTGTTAACATTGGGATAGCTAAAGTGAGTCCCATGGTAGGCATAGAAGTATTCTGTTGTGTTAACGTACCATCTCATCTCGTTCCCATACCTTGCATAATGGTATCCCAAGTTGTATTTTACGCCATCGGATGGTAGCTGGCAATTCACAGTAACCTTATAGGTTGTACCCCAATTTGAGTGAACTGGACCTAAGGTATAGCCACTGTAGTTGGTGGTGTGTAGGTAGTAAAACTCTGACCCAACATTCAGATTAAAAGTATGGGAGCTGCTGGTTAGCTCAATATCGCCTGTCCAGGTTACCGTTAATCCTAAGGGGTTGCCATTGGTAAACTTCTCGGTGGTAGAGGCATTGAGGGTAATGGTTGATGAGTATACCTGATAGGTGGTGCTACCGCCTACTGGTATGGTTCGTGAGCCATACCCCTCGATGGTGATGTCGATTGGAGTGTAGGTTGGGTTTGTAAATGTTACCTGGCGTGGGTTTAGTACATACAGGTAGAACTGGTATGCATCGTCCTTTTTATTGCCCGATTTAGAGTATCCCACCAGGGTTACGATGTACGCCCCTTCCTTGCTGTAGCTATGCGTTGGGCTCACAACAGTTGATGTAGTACCATCACCAAAGTACCATTCAAAGTGATCGGCATTAACCGATGAGTTTGTAAAAGTCACAGTTTCATTTACCGCAACAAGGGATGATGAGACGGTAAACGACACGTACGGATCCTCCTCGCAACCAGCAAAGGAGAACCACAACCCTACCAGCAGTAGGTGTAGTAATTTTAACTTTTTCATTTCAGCATCATTTAAATTAGTAATCCTTGAATTGACAGATACCCATTGGCTGCAATGGGATTCTATCTGCCTTTATATCAAAGTTACATCGCGCTGAAAATCAAATTGTAGCTACTGTATATCCGCTAGTTGATTATTGAAATTCGTGGCGTTTTAGTTTAAATGTGTATAACCACAGTGAAGACACGCTAAAATAGTTCTGTCGAAAAATCAAGCATTGTAAGGCTTTGCACTGTATAGCAGTATTTTAGATTTAAAAAAATGATGATTTACGAGGTGTTTTAAAAATATCGCTGTAAATTTATTCTTATTTGGTACTATGAACCTAACTTTCATCAGATCACTAAAGTTGGCTCTTATTGCACTTGCTTGCTGTTTTGCAGTGTGGTGTTGCAATAGTAGTCCCTCAAATAATTTGGCTATCAACCTGCCTGTTGATACGCTGCAGGTTTTTATTCGGAGTGCCGATTCACTAGCCGATATCCGTCCCGATTCGGCCATCCATCTTTACACGAGAATCATTGACGTTTCAACGAAGAGGTTAAATAGGCACAGCGATACCGATACCATTAGGGCAAAATTAACTCGTTCAAAAGCCTTGGCCCAAAGGGGACTTGCGGTTGCTCATAGCAACACAGGTAAATTGGCCAATGCTTTGAGCCTAATTGATCAGGCCCTGCTGGAAATAGAGGCTTACAGGGATATTTTACCGAGTATCTACTATCAAGATTATACTGCCATTGCAAACTCCAAAGGAGTTTTTCAGAAGAAGCTTGGGAACTACTCCGATGCTCTTAAAACCTATCAGGATGCAGTTAACATTGCTCTGCTGTATAACGATAGCGCAAGTATTGCCATTTTTCATACCAACACAGCTAACATTTATCAAGAGATTGGGGAGCCTGAGAAAGCTTTGGAGTATATAGCGCAAGCGTTAGATCTTCACAAAAAGCTGGGCAATGAGCGTGGCATTGCTGCCACTAGCCTAACATTAGCCAACATTTTAAACTCCAGCGGACAGTTTGCCGAAGCACTTCCGCACTACGAGGCGGCTTTAAACTTTTGTGAGGCGAATGGATTAACCGGAAATGTAGGTTTAATTCAATCTAACCTAGGTGTTCTGGAAAAACGTCTTGGTAACTATGCAAGTGCAGAGGTGTATTTTAATAAGGCAAAACAAAACTTGGGAAGGGTTGGCAATAAGCAGGGTTTGGCACTGGTTTATGGTAACTTAGCCGATTTGGAGGTAGCAAGAGAGGGCTGGGAGAATGCCATTGAATATGCCAAAATGCAGCTCGACTTGGCAAAGCAAACATCTGCCCTGGTTAATCAGCGGTTCGCCTTTAAGCACTTGTCCAAGGCATATGCAGCGCTGGGGAAATACTCTGAGGCATACCATAACCACCTGCAGTATTCATCGATTAACGATAGCATAATGTCGCTCGAGAAGCGCAATGAGATTTCAAGACTTGAGGCTGTTTTCCAAGATGAGCGAAAGACAGAGGAGATTAGCCATTTGGCAAGCCTATCGGCAGCTCTTGAGAAGAAAAATGAAACCAAGAACTACCTAATTATTTCAATATCCTTGTTGCTTTTCACTACCATCCTGCTAGCAATTCTTTGGATTTATAGTTCCAAACTAAAATCGAAACAGCAAAGACTAATTCTTGAGCATCAGCTGTTTCGTTCGCAGATGAACCCTCACTTCCTGTTCAACTCCCTTTCGGCCATTCAGAATATGGTTTATAGGGCCGACAAGCTGGTGGCTGCAGAGTTGGTGGCCAGCTTTGCCAAGTTTATTAGGCTTGTACTCGATAGTTCAAGAAGTAATCTGGTGCCACTGCAATCGGAAATTGAAGCCATCAAGCTGTTTTTAGATTTGCAGAAAGTTAGGTTTCCCAACCTTTTCAACTATTCAATAGCTCTCGAAACCGCAAACGATGCAGCTGAGATAATGATTCCACCACTGATTGTTCAGCCCTTTGTTGAAAATTCCGTAATTCATGGGTTTGAGAAGGATAGAACAGACGGTATGATTCAAATAAAGTTTGTTGAGGACAACGATATTTTGTACTGTGAGGTAGTTGACAATGGCATTGGTATTAGCAAGGCTATAGGGAAGAAGGAGGGCACACACAAATCGTTAGCAACCCAGATAACTCGCGAACGGCTTTCCGTTTTATGCAGGCAGCTCAAATGCAGAGCCAATTTTGAATACGAAGATATTGGTGCCGAGGATGGGGGAGGTACTCGCTTAATCCTGAAATTACCTTTGCTTTTTAGCGATAGCCTAAGTAGGCTAAACTAGTCCAACTAACAATTTGTATCGATGAGTGTGTTTATTGTTGATGATGAGCAAGCCTCGGTTGAAACGCTGACAGCAATGGTTAGCGATTTCTATCCTAATATCACAATTTTAGGTTGGGCGCACAGCGTTTCCGATGCCATAGATGGCATTAGGAAATTTAAACCTGATACTGTTCTCCTTGATATTGAACTCTCCGATGGTTCAGGCTTTGATGTGGTTAAAGCATTTCCTAATCCCGAATTCAAAATAATCTTTATCACCGCATTCGATCAGTTTGCTGTGCAAGCCTTTAGGCTTAGTGCAGTCGATTATATTCTAAAACCCGTTAATCCTATTGAACTTAAGGATGCCATTGGCAAAGCGATTCAACACAATGCTCGTGAGGGTAAGCAACTCGAATTGCTAACATTACTCCATAATTTAACCGAGAGTACCCGTTACGATAAACGTATTGTGCTTAAGACCAATGATGATATTCATTTGATTAAAACCACTGATTTATGTCGTATAGAATCGGATGGGGCCTACTGCCATTTTTACCTCGAGAGCGGAAAGCGCATAACTGTTTCGCACAATATTAAGCATTACGATGATCTACTTTCGGCATACGGATTTGTTCGTTGCCACCAAAGCCATATGGTAAACCTTAGGTTTATCGATCGATACCAAAAATCGGATGGCGGCATGCTGGTGCTAACCAGCGGGAGTCAAATTCCCGTTTCCTCACGTAAAAAGGACTCGGTGCTGTCATCCATTCAGCATCAGGGTATCAATTAGCAAGAACACAGGCTGCCCAAAAGGAAAGTACAGCAACATCTGGTTTTATAAGTTGCTAGGGAATTATCATCCCCTTTGTTACTCCCTTTTGGGCAGCCTGTTTATAAACCCTTATCAGGTTTAGCTTACCTTTAGCACATCGGCAAACGCCTGCTTAAAGGTATCCTTTGGCAATGCGCCGGCAGCCATCTGGGGCTTTTCGCCCATTGGAATGAATAGGATAGATGGGATGCTTCTAATGCCAAATAGTCCGGCAAGTTCCTGCTCGGCTTCAGTGTCTACCTTGTAGATATCAATTTTGCCATCGTACTCCTTCGATAGTTCCTCTAGAATTGGAGCAACCATTTTGCATGGGCCACACCAGTCGGCATAAAAATCAATTACGGCTGGCTTATTGCCCTCGAATTTCCATTCGGTATTCTTCTCAAAATCGAAAACCTTCGATTTGAATGTTTCCATTGTCAAATGTTCTAACATAATTTTTGTCTGTTTGGATTTTTAAAATGGGGAGGGGTTATTCTCCCTGTTAATTAAATTTCGTCGGTTTCAACTATTTTGGCCATGATGTCGGAGTACTGAATAAGAAGATATTTCTTCCCTTCGAACTCCGTTTCGGTGCCGCCGAAACCATTGTACATAACCTCATCGCCCACGGCGATTTCTGAATTATCAATATTGCTCATTGCCACAACGCGGGCAATGTTTTGCTTTTCCTTAGCCATGTCGGGTATAATAATTCCCGATGCAGTTTTGGCCTCTTCGCCATTGGACGGTAAGTCCAACAGCACGTTTTGGTTCACTGGTTGTAATTCTTTCATGGGTGTATCAAAAAAATCAAGTTACAAAATATTATTTACAATGCTTAAACTATTGCCCTTTAATGTTCAACAGTTCGCTAATTCTGGTCTGGTTAAAGCCCACAATCATCTCCCCGCCAATATCGGTTTGAGGTACTCCTCGTTGGCCCGATCGCCTTACCATTTCATCGGCAGCACTCTGGTTTCGCGACACATCAATATCGGTAAACCTAATGCGATGCTTACGCAAATATGCTTTAAGCGTGTTGCACCATGAGCAGGTTGGGGTGGAGTAAACAGTTACTGATTTTTGTGGTGTTTCATCACCCTTGCTCTCTACAATGAAAAGAGCATCATCAAAAAGTGCCTTGTAGTAATTGGTCTCGTTGCAGCCCTTAATAACATTCTTTGCCGTACCCTGGTTAAACTCAATTAGCGTGGGTACGGAAGTTACGTTGTATGCAGGATGAATATCCCTAGTGCTTGTTACATCGGCTAAGTAAACATCTAAACCCTTTACATCCTTTAAGCCAGCCTCAATGTTTTGAAGGGCGCAATCGCTCTTTTCTGTACCACTTTTATAAAGCAGGAGGTAGGCCTTTGCCCTATTGGAAACCAGTGATTTAAATTCCGCTAAAGAATTTACCTGATGCATAAACAAATCTATTTGCTAGTTCTTAAATATTCCGATGCGCTGAGGGCTGCAATGGTGCCATCGGCCACTGCGGTGGTTACTTGCCGATACCTTTTGGCTATGCAATCGCCTGCAGCAAATACGCCTGGGATATTGGTTCTCATCTCCCTATCAACCACTATCTCGTTACGCTCGTTGAGAGTTACCACTCCTTCTAACGATTCGGTATTTGGAAGGTAACCAATAAAGATAAATGTGCCATCCACTTTCTTATCGAATAGATCCTTGGTGGCAAGATTCTCGATGCTTACCTTTTCCAACTTTCCGTTGCCAAAGAACCCTCGTAGCTCCGACCCCATAACGAAATCGATTTTGGGGTTACTCTTTGCTTCCTGAACAGCATGTTCAAAAGCTTGAAATTGATTGAACTGATGAACAATTGTTACTTTCGATGCATATTTAGTTAGCGTTACGGCCTCCTCGAGCGCTGAGTTGCCTCCACCAACCACTACCAGCTCTTTATCGGTGAAAAACTCACCATCGCAGGTTGCGCAGTATGATATACCCCTGCCTTTAAACGTTTCCTCTCCCGGAATGTTCAAAGAGCGTGGACGCCCTCCCTGTGCAAGAATCACCGCTTTGGCGCTGAAGGTACGACCATCGTCTAGCACTACTGATTTTATCTTCTCGTTCAGCTTGTACTCAACAATCTTTACGTTCGATTTTATCTTGCAGCCAAAGTCCTTGGCTTGCTTCTTCATGGTATTGGCCAATACAAAGCCATTGGTTGTTTCTACACCGGGGTAATTCGCTATCTCGTTGGTTAGCACCATTTGCCCACCAATGGCCCCCTCGTTAAGTATTACCGTGCTTAGCTTGGCCCTGGAGGCGTAGATGCCAGCGGTAAGCCCCGCAGCACCTGCGCCTACAATCATTACATCAAAAACTTCGTCCATTTCTATTATCCTAATACCAAAATTAATTTCTTGTTTATGGTCGATTAGCTTAGGTGCTCATCGAGTATATCGGTAATTTGCTTCCTATTCTGAATACTAGTGGTAGCCTTTACCATTTTACCATTCTTATAGTACACTGTGAAGGGTAAACCCATAAAGCTGCTGCACATTGGTGCATTTCTAATAATACCAGCTTCGGGTGAGTCAAAAGCCATAGAGTAGAACTTCACATTCGTACGTTCCTCTTCAAGTTCTTCCATCACATCGTACACAGGAATACACATTGGGCCCATTCGGCCACAGCATACCATTACATTCTCATTCTCGTTAATAATCTTCTCAAGTTCAGCTGCTGTTTCAATTTCATGCACAGCGGTTTGCAATAGTTTCATAGTTTATTTTGATTAAATTAAGTAAATATGTAGATATATAGATAACAAATTGTGTTCCACAAATAATTTGAAAAAATTATTGAGCCAAATATTTCATAGTATTAAATGCGTTAGTATTTGAGAAATCAAGTAATTGAGGAGGCATTATATTCTTCCCTTTTCAATAACAATAAAAATTGGTATTACTAATTAATGCTAATAAGTTGTAATTTTGTCAGGTTTACCAATGGAAGTGTCAGTTAGCCTTATGCAAGAATATATAAATAGTAAGATTTTTAAAGCCGTTTCGGAAGTTGCCGGCGAGCTGGATAGGCCAACCTACGTGGTGGGTGGTTTTGTAAGGGATATTTTTTTAAAACGAGAGTCGAAGGATATTGATGTGGTGGTTCAGGGCTCGGGTATAGAATTGGCTGAGCTTGTAGCAAAAAAGTTGGGCGTAAAGCGAGTAACCGTTTTCAAGCGATTTGGAACTGCTCAGATAAAAGTGGGCGACTGGGAGGTTGAATTCGTGGGAGCTCGAAAGGAGTCGTATACTCCCGATTCACGGAAACCTATGGTTGAGGATGGCACCATTGAGGATGATCAGCTAAGGCGCGATTTTACTATCAATGCCCTAGCAATTAGCCTTCATCCCGATACTTTTGGTCAGCTGGTCGATCCCTTCAATGGAGTTTCCGATATTGAGGATAGGATTATTCGCACTCCCCAGGATCCCAACCAAACCTTTTCCGACGATCCCCTGCGGATGATGCGTGCGGTTAGGTTTGCCACCCAGCTTAAGTTCGATATTGAACGAAGTACCTTTAGGGCGCTGAGTGAGAATAAGGAGCGGTTGCAAATTATTTCCGTTGAGCGGATTGTGGATGAGCTGAATAAGATTATCCTCTCGAAGAAACCATCAGATGGCTTTTTGCTTCTTGAGCAAACCGGTTTACTTGAACAGTTTTTCCCTGAGTTCACAGCGCTTAAGGGCGTCGATAGGGTTCAAAATCACAACCACAAGGATAATTTCTACCATACGTTACAGGTGCTTGACAATGTGGCAGAAAAATCGGACAACCTATGGTTGCGTTGGGCTGCCCTTCTGCATGATATTGCCAAGCCTTTAACCAAAAAGTATATCAAGGGGCAGGGGTGGACCTTCCATTCGCATGAGTTTGTGGGGCAAAAGATGGTTCCTAAGATATTTCGCAGGCTCAAACTACCACTTAACGACAGGATGAAGTACGTGCAGAAGCTGGTTCATCTGCACCTAAGGCCCATTATCCTATCGAGCGACGATGTAACCGACTCGGCTGTGCGCCGACTTCTGTTCGATGCTGGCGATGATATTGACGAGTTGATGACCCTTTGCGAAGCCGATATCACCTCAAAGAACGATGCCAAGGTAAAGCGCTATTTGGCCAACTTTAAGCTAGTACGCAAAAAACTAGTAGAGATTGAGGAGAAGGATGCTATTCGCAATTTCCAGCCTCCCATAACGGGCGAAATTATTATGAGTGTTTTTGGTATAACACCAAGTAAGCCCGTTGGCATAATAAAGGATACCATTAAGGAGGCCATACTTGATGGAAAGATTAAGAACGATTTTGAAGAAGCTTACGAACTAATGCTTAAGCTTGGTGAAGAGCATGGGTTAAATCCTGTTAAATCAAAGAAGGATATTCTGGATTTGTTAGGCAGCTAATTGTTTACAGATAATCTGCAAATGGCTGATCCCCATTGCGACTAAGAGCTCAACCGTTTGCGTTTTTTTCACGCACTGCTGAGCTTGTATCGGGTTTAGCTATTTATATTTTTTGTATCTTTGAACTGAATTCTGAGACTTCTACTGCACACTGTTGTATTATATTAACTTAAAAAAACCAAAAGGCTATGGCAAAAATTAAAGTTGCTATTAACGGCTTCGGCCGCATTGGGCGCAATGTTTTCAAGATTGCTCTTGAGCGCTCCGATATCGAGATCGTTGGAATTAACGATTTGACTGATACTAAAACACTTGCTCATCTTCTAAAATATGACTCCACTCAGGGTAAGTTCAACGGAACTGTTAGCTACGATGAGACCTCGCTAATTGCCAATGGAACAAAGTATCCAGTGCATGCCGAGCGTAGCCCCATCAACATTAAGTGGGCACAAACTCCCGATGTGGTTGTAGAGTCGACAGGTATTTTCACCAAGCGTGAGAGCGAAAAGGGTGGATACGGCGACCACATTAAGAACGGTGCCAAAAAGGTGATTCTTTGCGTACCCTCGAAGGATGAGATTGACCGCATGGTTGTTCTGGGCGTAAACGACGATGATTTAAGGCCTGAGGATCAGTGCGTATCCAACGCTTCATGCACCACCAACTGCCTTGCCCCTGTGGCCAAAGTGCTTAACGATGAGTTTGGAATTGAGAATGGTTTGATGAACACCATCCACGCCTATACCAACGATCAGCGTATTCTGGATGCACCACACAGCGATCTTCGCAGGGCTCGTTCATGCGCTGTTTCTATGATTCCTACCACCACTGGCGCAGCCAAGGCTGTAGGTAAGGTGATTCCTTCGCTTAAGGGCAAACTCGATGGTCTGGCAGTTCGTGTTCCTGTACCAACCGGTTCGGTTGTTGACCTTGTAGCAGTGCTTAAGCGCGAGGTTACCAAGGAGGAAGTAAACGCAGCGATTAAGAAGGCCGCCGAAGGCCCTATGAAGGGAATTCTTGAGTACACCGAGGATCCTATTGTTTCTGTGGACATTATCCACAACTCACACAGCTCAATTTTCGATGCATCGGCCACTATGGTAAATGGAAAAACCATTAAAATCCTATCGTGGTACGACAACGAGTGGGGCTACTCAAACCGCGTAGTTGATTTGGTACCTAAGCTATTTATGTAGTTTTCTTCTTAGTGTAAGACAAAGGCTGCTATTTTTTAGCAGCCTTTTTTTTGCTGTTAGAATCTTTGCCCTCCCACAAAATCTTCAAATGAGGGATCCTTATATTTACCTACATTGCGAAGCAGCTCATCGAGTTCCTTAGTTTCTTGCTCCACAAGCTCGTCATGGTTTTCTGCAATTCCTTGGATATACTTTACCTGCTTAACAAGTTTTCCGGTGGCATCGAAAAATTTCCAGGTGTTATCCTTAACCCCAAGGGCATATTTCCCTTCAAGCCTAATTTCTCCATCGGGGTAGTACAGCCTAACCGGGCCGTGCTCGGTACCATCTTCGTAAAAAATTAATGATTTGATTTGGCCATTGAGGTAGTACTGAGTTGTTGCTCCACTTTTCTTATCGTTTTGCCAAAGTACTTGCTCAAAAATTTCTCCCGTGGGATAGTAAATAGTAAACTTGCCATGCCTCTTACCCTCGTTATACTCCTCCGAGAATACTTTTTGCCTTCGGGCGTTAAAGTAGTCCCAAACACCATGCTTATGCTTTTTTAGATACTTGCCCTGGGCAACTTCTCTTCCCAATGTGTTGTATAGGGTTGCTTGAGCAGTATCGCCACATTGGCTAAAGTGGAGCTTAGCGCTGGTTACACCATTCTCATGGTAACGGGTAAACTCACCGCGGGGCTTATCATCCTTAAAAAAGCCTTTGTATGCTACTTTTCCATTTTTGTAATGCTTTTTCCAATGCCCTTGCATTCTGTTTAGGTGATCGATTTGGTTAAAAACCGTATCGACCTGCGAGTAGGTGAGCATAGGCAAAAGCGAAATGAGTATAAGGTAGGTAATTCGTTTCATAGCTTGTTTAAACTGTTTTTATTAACAACGGCAAAGATAGTGATTCAGTATAAAAAAAGCCCCTGGATTATTCCAGAGGCTTATAATCTATTTGAAGGAATTAAATTTATTTAACCTCCTCAAAATCTACATCAGTCACTTCCTCGTTTGAGTCGGCTTTCTGATTGGCATCGCCAGAAGCTTGCTGCTCACCACCTGGCTGACCTTGCTGCTGCGCCTGAGCCTTGTATATTTCCTCTGAGGCTGCTTGCCATAAGCTGTTTAGCTCATTGCTGGCAGCATCAATAGCTTCAATATCCTGCTTCTGATGAGCATCCTTAAGCTTGGCTAGCGCTTGCTCAATAGGCCCTTTCTTGTCGGCGGGTAGCTTGTCGCCAAACTCCTTGAGCTGCTTCTCGGTTTGGAAGATTAGGCTGTCGGCTGTGTTAAGCTTATCAACCTTTTCGCGGGCTTGCTTGTCCGATTCCTCGTTAGCTTTGGCCTCTTCGCGCATCTTCTTAATTTCGTCTTCGGTAAGTCCCGACGAAGCCTCAATGCGGATGCGTTGCTCTTTTCCAGTACCTTTATCTTTAGCCGAAACGTTTAGTATACCGTTGGCATCAATATCGAAGGTTACCTCAATTTGGGGTATACCACGTTGAGCTGGTGGAATTCCATCGAGGTGGAAGCGGCCAATGGTTTTATTGGCGCTAGCCATGGGGCGCTCCCCCTGTAGCACGTGAATCTCTACCGATGGTTGATTGTCTGATGCAGTTGTAAATGTTTCGCTTTTACGTGTAGGGATGGTGGTGTTAGCCTCAATAAGCTTTGTGAAAACACCGCCCATGGTTTCAATACCAAGCGATAGGGGAGTGACATCAAGAAGAAGTACATCCTTAACTTCACCAGTAAGCACGCCACCTTGAATGGCTGCTCCAACTGCAACAACCTCGTCGGGGTTAACCCCTTTACTTGGAGTTTTTCCGAAGAATTTTTCTACCACTTGCTGTATTGCGGGGATACGGGTTGATCCACCCACAAGGATTACCTCGTCAATGTCAGATGCGCTTAGCCCAGCATCCTTAAGCGATTTGCGGCAAGGCTCAATGGTTGCCTGTACCAAATCGTCTACCAATTTCTCGAATTGTGAGCGGGTTAGGGTGCGAACCAAGTGCTTAGGTATACCATCAACTGGCATAATGTATGGCAGGTTTATCTCGGTTTGCGATGAGCTGGAAAGCTCAATCTTCGCTTTCTCGGCAGCTTCCTTTAGGCGTTGTAGGGCCATAGGATCTTTCCGCAGGTCAATTCCTTCGTCCTTTTTAAACTCTTCTGCTAGCCAGTCAATAATTTTTTGGTCAAAGTCGTCTCCCCCAAGGTGGGTATCACCGTTGGTCGATTTTACTTCGAAAACGCCATCGCCCAGCTCAAGGATTGAGATATCAAAGGTACCACCACCAAGGTCGTACACGGCTATTTTCTGGTCAACGCTTTTTTTATCAAGTCCGTAAGCAAGTGCAGCGGCTGTGGGCTCGTTTATAATACGGCGCACCTTAAGGCCTGCAATTTCGCCAGCTTCTTTAGTCGCCTGACGTTGCGAGTCGCTAAAGTATGCGGGTACAGTAATTACTGCCTCATGCACCTCTTGGCCTAAGTAATCTTCAGCCGTTTTCTTCATCTTCTGAAGCACCATAGCCGAAATTTCCTGTGGGGTGTACTTGCGATCGTCAATAACCACTCGGGGGGTGTTGTTATCGCCCTTTTCAACCTTAAACGATACCCTGCCAATTTCAGTTGACATTTTATCGTAGGGTTCGCCCATAAATCGCTTAATTGAGAATATGGTTTTTTGTGGGTTGGTAATTGCCTGACGCTTTGCAGGGTCGCCCACCTTGCGCTCACCATTCTCAACAAACGCTACAATAGATGGTGTGGTTCTTTTGCCTTCGCTGTTGGGAATAACAACTGGCTCGTTCCCTTCCATTACCGAAACGCAAGAGTTGGTTGTCCCAAGGTCTATTCCAATAATTTTACTCATTGCTTTATGTTTTTTTTAAAGATTAGTTTATTCGATTCAAAAATTCAGTTATCAGTTTCTCAATGATTATGCCAACTGATTTTTTTGTTGTTACTGGTGATATATTGGCATAGACATTTATTTGAATAGGCGTATTTGTCATAATTACTTCTTACCCCAATAAGCAGATAATCAGAATTATGTTTGGGTTTATTTGAATGCTTGTCAGTGGATTATGGTTTAATTGCTCTCGTGCTATTTTTGCTGACAAAAAGACAGGGGGTAAGTGTTCGATCAGCGTTCCTCCTTGCCATTCCCCGTTACCCTAAATTCTGGTGTTTAAAACCTTAGCATTTTGAGCGAACTATCTTTTTAATCCAGTATCTTTGTCAAATTCGTATAACATCAATAATAATAGCTATGTCTACTGAAGGTAAAGCCAAAATTGTAACAACTCACGTGCTTCATGAAATGAAGCTAAGGGGAGAGAAGATTGCGATGCTAACAGGATATGATTTTTCCACAGCCCGAATTCTTGATGCTGCTGGAGTTGATATTATTCTTGTGGGCGATTCTGCCTCTAACGTAATGGCGGGGCACGAGTCAACGCTACCCATTACGCTCGATCAGATGATATACCACGCCCAGTCGGTTGTTAGGGCTACTAAGCGAGCGCTTGTGGTGGTTGATATGCCCTTTGGTACCTATCAGGGCGACTCCAAGCTTGCGCTAAACTCGGCCATTCGCATCATGAAGGAGTCGGGTGCCGATGCGGTGAAGCTCGAGGGAGGCCGAGAAATTTTAGAATCGGTAAACAGAATTCTTTCTGCTGGCATACCCATCATGGGTCATTTGGGTCTTACGCCTCAGTCTATTCATAAATTCGGAACATATGTGGTGCGTGCTCGCGAGGAGGAGGAGGCCGATAAGCTGGTTGAAGATGCACACCTATTGGAAGATGCGGGCTGCTTCTCTATTGTCCTTGAGAAAATTCCTGCCAAGCTCGGCGCGCAGGTAGCCCGGGAGCTAAAAGTTCCAATTATTGGCATTGGTGCTGGACCCGGAGTTGACGGGCAGGTGCTGGTAGTGCATGATATGCTGGGTATTACCCATGAGTTCTCGCCCCGTTTTTTGCGTCGATACCATAATTTATATGCCGAGATGATGGGAGCCTTTCAAGCCTACATCAAGGATGTTAAAGGCTTGGATTTCCCCAACGAGAGGGAGCAATACTAATTTTTAAATGCTAGCTATGCAGAGTGTAAACGATAGAATTTTGTTCGAAGATAACCATCTAATTGCCATCAATAAGCTGTATGGCGAGATTGTTCAGGGCGACAAAACGGGCGATGAGTCAATGTTAGAAACAATTCGAAACTTTATTAAGCAGCGCGATGACAAGCCCGGAAATGTATTTGTTGAGGCGGTGCACCGAATTGACAGGCCAGTTAGCGGTGTGGTACTTTTTGCCAAAACAAGCAAAGGCCTAAGCCGGATGAACAAACTTTTCCAGGAAGGATCCATTAGTAAAATATACTGGGCTGTGGTTGATAAGATTCCCCCGAAGAATATCGATACCCTAAAGCACTATATGGTTCGCAATCCCGAAAAAAACAAATCGTTTGCATACACCGAGCCAAAACCCAGCAGGAAGGAGGCCCGACTAACCTATAAGTTGTTGGGGAGCACTGGCCGATACTACCTGTTAGAGGTGGAGCTGCACACTGGTAGGCATCACCAAATTAGGGCGCAGCTGGCTAAAATCGGTTTATCAATCCGTGGCGATTTGAAGTATGGAGCATCACGCTCTAACCCCGATGGGGGAATTAACTTGCATGCCCGCTCACTTCATTTTACACATCCTGTAACTGGTGAAGATATTACTATTATTGCTCCCCCTCCCAACGATAATCTTTGGAATGCATGTTGTAGCATAGCGTCAACCTAAACCTCACAATATGAAACACCCACGTAAAGCAGTTCACACAAAAACGTATAAATAAAATTGGGTGTTCCATCGTTGTAAGCACACTCAAATCGTAAACATACAGATAAGCAATAAACAACAAACAATTTCTAAATTTTATTCGGATGAAAATAGAATTTTTTGCATTGGGCGTGTTTTTACTCTCGCTGGTAAGTTGCCTACCCGATGATCCCCCAAGTTATGAATTTGAATACGATACAATCATCACCGATACACCGGTGAACCTCGAGAAGATTAATTCTGAGTTTGATGACTACAATTCTGATCTGCCATACAGCTACGGATCACTTCCTTTAATATTCTCCTCCAGCAGGAACAGCAATGGCGAGAACTTCGATTTCGTATTCAAGGTTATAGAAGTTACTTATCATAGCAAGGACGATGTGCTAAACTTTGCCTTTCCATTAGGTACAAGCGATAGTTTTATAGATAAGCTTTTCCCCTTAGTGAATAGCGATTTCGATGAGCTTGGCCCTATGTCGTACTACGAATACCCCTATGAATATTTCTTTTTCGCAACCAATGGCGAGGGTGAGTTTAACATCAACTATGTGTATACCCCTCGATCGGATTGGAGTTATAATGGGCTCCAAAGGTTGTATGGCCCATTCGAAGCATCAGCCATTAACTCCGATGCCGACGATCTGTACCCTGCATTTGATAAGCTAGGAACCTTGTATTTCTGTAGCAATAGAGACTCCGAAGATTATAGTATTTACAGCCTTGTTCCTTCGGCTGATTTACCCTTGCACGAATTTCTTAAAACGGAACAGGAGGTTGATGTTGATAAGGTACAAGTCCTTTCAAGCGAAGCTAACGATAAGTGCCCCTCCATTTTTGGCGATTTTATGGTATTTTCCTCCGACCGTGAAGGCGGGTACGGCGGATACGATTTGTATTACTCATTCCTGGAGGATGGCCAGTGGTCTGCTCCCCAGAACTTTGGCCCTCAAATTAATTCCGAGTACGATGAGTACAGGCCAATATCGTTCGATTTTGCAGGGTTTAGGGTGATGATCTTCTCAAGCAATCGCCCTGGGGGTAAAGGTGGCTTCGACCTTTACGGCGTAATTATTAATAGTCATATTGAGAATTACGATTAGTGCAACATTCACCATCTTATTTCATTAAGGTGTTTAGTTTTCACAATAATCTTTTCTATCTTTAGCAAGTGGAAATTGTTATGTAATGGGATATACCGTCTTATGCTTTTGTAGTAGCAATACTTTTTTGGAATCTTTGGAGTGCGTTCTTGCCAAGTCTGACATGAATTTTACTCTTCATGCCTTCGACTGCAACGATGATTCTAATTTTTCGCAACAGATATCGGATGTAAACCCCAACATACTAATTCTCGACTCATCCATAGGTAGGCAAAAGGTTTCCAAGGTACTTTCTATTATTCACTCTATTCCTTCCAGTAAGTGGGTTCCTATCCTGCTAGCTGTTTCTTCTTCTGATATTCAAGTTGAAGACTCTGAGTTCTTTGCGGAGTTTGACGATTATTTTGAGTACCCAAAGGATTTTGAATCGCTGCCCCAACGTATAGCAATTTCTGTAGCCCGAAGGCAATACACCAATAAACTATTTGAGAAATCGGAACAGCTAAACGATATCTCCTATGCTGCAAGCAAAGCGGGTAGCTCGCTTGCCATTATCGATAGTAGGGGAGAGATTGTGTGGGTTAATAAGGGGTTCGAAATGCTTTACGAGTGTAATCTTGATGAGTTTCGTGTTAAGTTTGGAGGCAATCTTTTTGAGCATGGCATTAATAGCAATACGGCAGAGTCGATGAAAAGATGTGCCGAAACAGGAGAGCACATTATATATGAGTCCATCTGGTATACCAATAGTAGTAAGCGTAAGAGTATCCAAACATCGCTAACCCCCATTTACAATCCGGAGGGTGTGCTTAGTAAAATTATCGCCATTGAAACCGATATCACGGAGCTAAAAATGGCCGAAGAGGCTCTTAGCGATAAGCATGACAACCTCCTCTCCATAATGGAGCACCTTGAGGAAGCAAACCGTATGCTCGACGAGCAGCGAAACGAGATTGAAAAACAGAAAGCATCGCTCGAGGATGAAAAGGATAAATCCGATGCGCTACTCCTGAATATACTGCCCGAGGTGGCGGCACATCAACTTAAGAAAAAGGGGTTTGTTAAGCCCAAAAAGTACAGTGAGGTATCGGTTATGTTTGCCGATTTTGTTAACTTTTCGAGCCTTTCAGTCTCGTACAATTCTATCGAAGATTTCTTGGCTGCTCTCAGCTTCTATTTCGAGGCGTTCGACGAGATTACCACTAAGCGCTTTATTGAAAAGATTAAAACCATTGGCGACTGCTACATGTGCGTTGGCGGGGTACCTCAGGTTAACAAGAGTCACCCCTTTGATACTGTGCTAGCGGCTTTGGAAATACAAAAGTTTGTGGAGGAAAAGGTAAAAACCGATCAGCTCGAAGACAAGCCTTTGTGGCGATTGCGTATAGGGATTCACACCGGGAGCGTTATGGCTGGAGTGATAGGTAAGAAAAAGTTTGCCTACGATGTTTGGGGCGACACGGTGAACGTAGCCAGCCGAATGGAATCGAAGGGAGAGGCCGGAAAAGTCAACATCTCCCAAACCACTTACAATGCAATAAAGGACTATTTCCAGTGTAACTTTCGAGGAAAAGTACACGCAAAAAATATCGGCGAAATCGACATGTTCTTTGTGGAAAGGATTTTACCTGAGTACTCCGAGGATACTGAGGGATACATTCCCAACGCTGCCTTCCGAAAGGAGCTGGCTAAGTACTAACCCATATATTTTTTTAAGCTTACCAACAGATAGGATTGCCGACTTCAGTCGGCTGGGATTTCTGATTATTCTTGGGTATATTTGTGTTTTATAACTATAAATTGAAATACTCAGCTTATGCTACACTATAGCATTGAACAGCTAGCACAGGTAATTGATGCACGTCCCTACGGGAATCTAAATCAGGAGCACATACAGGCAGTAGTAACCGACAGCCGTATGGTGATGCAAACCCAGCATTCGGTCTTTTTTGCTCTGGTAGGCGAGCAGCATGATGGACATGACTACATCCCCGAGCTCTACGCCCGTGGCGTGAGGGTTTTTGTGGTGAGCAGCGCCGTGAAATTTGGAGCCGATCAACCCGATGCCGCATTTCTTCAGGTATACAATTCGCTCGATGCGTTGCAGCAATTGGCTACTTTTCACAGAAAAAGCTACACCCTACCGGTGATTGGCATTACGGGCAGCAACGGGAAAACGATAGTGAAAGAGTGGCTTGCGCAGCTACTTGGTGCTAATTATCAGCTTATCCGTAGCCCAAAAAGTTACAACTCACAGCTGGGCGTACCGCTTTCGGTATTGCAGCTCGATAAGAGTTACAACTTGGCAATATTCGAGGCTGGAATCTCTCAGCCTGGCGAAATGGAGAAGCTTGAACCCATTGTATCACCTACCATTGGAGTATTCACCAACATAGGGATGGCCCATCAGGAGAATTTTGCTGATATTGAAGCAAAGGCAAGAGAAAAGATGAAACTATTTACCAATGTTGAAACTCTTATATACTCTACCGATTATGAGGTTGTAAATGAATTGGCTAAGAATACAGCTGCTAACGAAAAGGTAAAACTTTTTACCTGGGGTCGCAAGGGTGATGTAGATGTACTGCTCAAAATGGCTACGGTAGCACAGGGAAAAACAGAGCTAACCCTTAACTATAACCACAAAACTTACGACGTTACAATACCCTTTGCCGACGAGGCCGCAGTAGAGAATGCAATGCATTGCCTGTGCACCATGCTTATACTTGGACAAAGTATTGGTGAGATTGCAAAAAGGATGCTTAACCTGCAACCTGTTGCCATGCGGCTTGAGCAGAAGGAGGGGGTGAATGGATGTACCATTATAAACGATAGCTACAATTCCGATCTTGGTTCCCTATCCATTGCCCTCGATTTCCTCGCGCAGCAGCGGCAGCACCCGCAGCGCATACTAATTCTTTCAGACATACTACAAAGTGGGCAAACACCCGAAACCCTATACGCCGATGTGGCAAACCTTGTTACAGTTAAGGGGGTAGATAGGGTGCTGGGAGTTGGTACTGAAATATCTCGTTTTGCCGATCTATTCCCCCGGGGAAGCGAATTTTTTATCACAACAGAAGCCTTTATTCGTTGGTATACCCGAAGCGAATTTGTTGACTCTGCCATACTGCTTAAGGGTAGTAGACAGTTTCGGTTCGAGCGCATATCGGCATTGCTGGAGCAGAAGAGCCATCGTACTATTCTTGAAATCAACCTTAATGCGCTGGTAAGTAATTTGAACCATTTTCGTAGCTTGCTTAAGTCCGATGTCAAGGTAATGGCTATGGTGAAAGCGTTCTCGTATGGTACGGGTTCGCATGAAATAGCCAACCTGTTGCAATTCCACAGGGTCGATTACCTTGGCGTTGCCTTTACCGATGAAGGGATTGCCCTACGCGAGGCTGGCATTACCCTGCCCATAGTTGTGCTAAACCCCACTTTTGAGAACTACGACCTCATGATTGAATACAACTTGGAGCCCGAGATATTTAGCTTTGCTAGCCTGCAAAGTATCATTTCTGCTACGAGTAAGCAGGGCGTAAATAGCTACCCTATCCATATTAAAATTGATACGGGGATGCACCGGTTAGGCTTTATGGAGAGCGATATTGACGACCTTATCGCTCGCGTGAAGGATCATCCCTACATTCATATCCAAAGCATCTTTTCGCACCTAGCGGCTAGCGATGATAAGGAGTTGGATGAATTCTCCAGTAGGCAAATAGATTCCTTTGAACGAATTGCAAACCGAATATCAGAGTCTGTGGGTTATACCCCCATTAAGCACATTCTAAACTCGGCTGGCATAGAGCGCTTTCCACAGGCGCAGTTCGATATGGTTCGGCTCGGAATAGGCCTATATGGAATAAGCGCCAAGCAGGGGCAGAAGTTACAAGTTGTTAATTCGCTCAAGTCGTATATTGCACAGATTAAGCTACTGCCCGAAGGCGAAACGGTTGGTTACAACCGCAAGGGTGTGATCACAAGGCCATCAATTATTGCTACCATACCCATTGGTTATGCCGATGGACTTAATAGACGGTTGAGCAATGGCGTGGGGCATGTGCTGATAAATGGTACGCTTGCACCAATTATTGGTAACATAAGTATGGATACATGCTCCATTGATATTACCGAAATTCCCAATGTTGCAGAGGGTACCGAGGTGGTGGTTTTTGGTGATAATCCTACGGTTGAGCAGATTGCCCAGCAACTCGATACCATTCCATACGAGGTGTTAACCTCAGTTTCGCGAAGGGTTAAGCGGATATATTTACAGGAATAGCTATTGTATTAAAATAACAAGCTTCCTGAGCAGCTAGCTGCTCAGGAAGCTTGTTATTTACGGTGTCTTGATAATCTATTTGCTATAGTTAAAACGTCGGGTTATCTTGTGGTTGTTGTGCTGGAAAGTGATAAGATAAATCCCCTTCGATAGCCTTTCGGTGGGTAAGTTTATAATTATCTCATCGTTTGCATCAACTTGCTCAACCAGGAGCCTGCTGCCAATCATATCCGAAACAACTATCGATATTTTTTCGGAATGCTTTAGGCCTGTGAACTTGGCTTTAAAAATATCGTTGCTGGTTAGTGGGTTAGGGAAAACTGTTACATCAAACACTTTGGTGGATATGCTGTCGCCAACCAATACGAATGTACTATTGCCAATAGCCGTTGATGCATAACCACCTCCACTTCCACCAGCATAGTGTGCTTGGGCGCTTACAGCTGCCCCGAAAAGCATAAAAAATAGAATTGATATGTATATTTTCTTCATATTATTGCCTCCTACTGTTAATCAAATATAGCAATTATTTTATCGACCCCCTCTACCTCCAATAGAATTTCTTCTGCTTGCTGGTTTTAGGTGGGAGTAAAACCTATCGGAAATTGCCAAATCGCGCCATGATCCAACACTCGATATGGTGCTTTGCCACCCGCCACCTTTGAGTAATACGCCCGATGCAGTGCTAGGGTTACACCACGTTTGCACATTGGCATCTCCATTCTTGCTGAGCACTCCATCGCCAAAAATCTTTTCAAAATTCTCGCCACCACCTGCAACCATTATGGTTTGTTCCCAAACATTTCCGCTAATCTCCATTACACCATAGTAGGTTGCACCTGCTTGAATCCTATTGGTATTCTCGTTGGCGGCAAATCCAGTCCGCAGCACGCCTCGTAATCCCCACCCTTCGGTTGCAATAAAGGTTCCGTGATTGGCCAGTCCGCTCTCGGACTGAGGAATATCGCTTACAGACTCAAAAATTGTACCATCATTGGTCGGATTGTTGGCATTGCTTACCGTTGCTGTTCCCCAGGCAAATTCGCCCGCAATAGGTGTGGCGTTTTTTCCACGGCTTAACTTTTCGAACTCTAGTTCGGTAATGGGGCGCAGCGCAGCCCAATCGAGGTAGGCGCTTAAGTCGCCCCAATTCATAAAATTCGACGCTCTGTGTAAACCGTCATTATTATCGTTATACTGTTGGTTTTTGTTGTAGTCCATTGCATATCGAGCAGGTTTGCTCGACTCAACTCCCGGCTCCATTATAACAATTCCATTGCGGTATAGGCTATCGGGCTGGTATGGGTTCACCATTGCAAATGTACCTTTGGGTGAGGAGGGTAGGAGTGAGGTGCGGCTCTTCTGCTGAGTATATGTAAGCGTGTTCAAAAAATCGACATACTGAAGCTGCGATACTTCGTATTTCATCACATAGAATGATTCTGCTCCCTTGGGAAACCCACTGGGTAGGAGCTGTGGTAGCTCAGCTGGTGAAAACTCACTATTTGGGTTGTGAATTATAATTTTTGTGAGATCGATTTCCTGCTCCGATTCAACTAGGATTGGGTTGCCACTGGCATTGGCAAGCGATGATACCGATGCTCCATCGCCAAGGTAGAAGGGGCCTTGGGGTATGTGAACCATTTCGATGCCAAAGATTTTTATCTGCCTAAACTCTTCAAGGTTTACGGTGGTTTTAACCGAAACCTGTGCGGCCTCCACGTTGGTATAGCCTTGGGCTTGCAGTAGCAGGAACAGCCCTTTCCCGTCCGCAACGGTTTCAACTGTCAATGGTGATGAGGTGTAATGTAATGTGCTGTTTTGCTCAACATCTATATGAGTCCAGCTGCCCGTAGTCGTTTGTCCCTTCACAAAAATCCAAACCGCATCGTGGTTGCCGCTGTTTTCTGTAAGATTCCAGGCATTTTCCCATCCAATTTCAAAGGTAACCATGTTGCCAGCAATAGCGCCATTGGCAAGGTTTAGGTTGTTTGCCCTAGCTGGAAGAAAAAAACATAAAAATCCGATGAAAATTGTTATAAGTAATGCTATTCTATTATTAACCATAACAAATTCTTGTAATGAATTTAGCTTTGGATTAGTAGTCTATACGTTCAAAGGTTATACCCGATTTTAGCGTGAATTTAATTAGTCCCCTTTCACCAGAAATAAACGTTCTCACTGGGGTGTCTTCGCTTATCTTATCTTTTACATCGGTGTAATCAATTTCAATTATTCTGTCGTAGGTATTATCTTTAACCCTAAGTGAATCGTAGAACATAACTTTTGCCTTGGTACCATGAACTACTTTTTTCTTATCAAAGTTGTACCTGACAAAATCTTTATATCCCCACTCAACCTCTAGTTCAGAGTGATCAACGTCGGCCATAAGTACGTAAGTCATGCTGAAATCATTTAAAACAGAATAGTACTTTACGTAAAAAGTTTCGCCAAAGGCGTTGCCATCTACACCCCACTCGTGTAAGTATTTGTAGCTTGTACCCCAGCTATCGCTATGCAGGTAAAACTCTTCGGTAATGCCATAATTATCAACCATTCTGAATGATGTGATTGTGGTATCTATCTCGTACTTTAAAGCCTCTTCTGAAAGATAGAAAGTACCTACAATTTTATCGCCACAGCTTAATGCCAAGGCAAGTATACCAATAAGTGCTGATGTGTTAATTAACAAGCGAATACGTTTCATTGTTACTCATTTTTAGCATAAGTAATCCGAACTGTTTGTTGTAAAATACCGCTTTAGGTAATAAAAGGGTTGTGTCGTTAATGTAGTAATGCGAATCGAAATGTTTCTCCACAACGTTTTGGTAGTCGCTACCATTAATTTCCATCAACTCGTAAAAATAGGTTTTGCTAACTGAATCGGTCTCAAAGTTAAACCCACTATTGTAAAGAATTGTTGCTTGGTGCTTATTGTTTAAGGTGATATTAAAGCCTTTGTAATCGGAGTAAAAGTGATTGTTGCCCTCAACGGCAAACTCGAATGTTAGCTTAGGATATGATGATACAAGTTTTGCCCTAGCGGTTTGCACGGAGATGTAGGTTGGCGGGCAGCAAAACCACTCGCAAAAGTCATTACGTTTTTCCCAACAAACGGCACTTTCCTCAACAATCATATCAAAGGTATACCCATTGGAGTGTTTAAACGATAGCAACTCTCCCTGCTCATAGGGTATTATCAATAACTCTTCTTCTGCCAGTTCAAATCGAGCAGTTTCTACCGGATCCTCATTGCAGCATGAGTAAAAGAGTGTCAGCGAGAATATGATCAACGCAAGTTTAAGCCGCATAGGTTTGCTTTTTGGGGTGAAAGGTCAAGCGTATCCATTCGGCTGCTATGGTTGCCTAATGGATACGCAAGATACATTAATTCATGTATGTATACACCAAATCATCCATACAGAAGTAGGCTGGGGTGTTCATACCCCAGTCCCCATTATCGGAAGAGGAGAGATGGAAAACGATTTTGGTTACACCTTTTAGGCTACTTAAATCGACTTTTGTCCAATCATCAACTATTAAGCTTGCAGAGTTTCTAAAGTCAGCAAGATAAAACGTCTCCTGCCCTAAAATTTCGTCTTCGCTATTATGTCCAACTATGGTTAGTAAGAACCAGTCGCCATCCTCAAATTTGCGGTTGTACTCATCGCCATTAAGGATAGAGAGGTAAGCGTAGGTTGAGTTGGTAATCTTAACACTTCTGAGGTTAACCTCTGAGGTGAAAGTAATATTTGCTTCGGTGCCAGCTACGTACGATACTGCATAGTTATTGTTAGCGTTAGGTCCCGATGCAATATATGCGCTGTACTGGTTGGTCCAACCAGCCGTAGCAGTATCGGTAACGTTGCTGATGGCAAAGCCCGACCATGCCGCCCAGTCGGCATTGTAGCTGTTGTTAAAGGTTGCCATATTCAGGGTTATTCCACCCGAGCCATCGGATCCATTCCAAAATGTTTCCGATTCCAATTCCACCGACTGAAAATCGATGGTTTCTGTGGTAAACTTATCATCATTACATGATGATAGAAGCAATAAGCCAAGCGCTACTAGCGCGAGCGTTGATTGTTTTGTAAAACTTTTCATTTGGTTAAAGATTTAAATGGTTACACATTAAAACCTTCGAACCGTAAAATCAGGGGATTTAGAAAACCTATTGAAGATTGGTACCAAAATCTTCAGCTTTTATTCCCGAAAGCTTACAGTTGAGGCTTGTTTATCGGTAGGTCTTCTGGCTTACTCCCTGCTAGGGCGGCCTTCCCATCCACCAGTTGGCGGACAGTGGCAAGGATGCCTAGCAGTTGAATGGAGATTACAGCAGCGGGTACTGCTCCCGATTTGCACGGGATTCCCTTAACCGCAAACGTTGCAAATGTAAGTATTTTTCGTATTGCCTAGTGGAAATGATATAAAATTTTATGAATTTTGTCCGCTCAAGTACCTTATAATCCTATAAACCAAAGACTGCTTTTTTGTAAGCAACGCTTTTATAGACAGCTTTGGTTAAGGGCTATTAAGGCTTAATGATATATTTATTAAGCAATTACATAACCCTAAAAGTTTTTGTTTAAACTCTTTTGAGAAAATGTTGTTAACTTTGGTAATAGCCTTATTGTTGATTTTTTTTTAAACACATGTAAACATAAATAATTATGAAATCGGACATTGAAATTGCTCATGAGGGCACCATGCAACCCATTAATGAGATTGCGGCAAAGCTTGGAATTGATCAGGATGACCTGATACCCTACGGTAAGTATAAGGCAAAACTTCCTCTAAAGCTAATTGATAAGAACAAGCTGGATAAGAATATGCTGGTACTTGTTTCAGCCATTTCTCCAACCCCCGCTGGCGAGGGAAAAACTACGGTATCCATTGGCTTATCGCAAGCGCTTAACCGGATTGGCAAGAATACAACGGTGGTGCTAAGGGAGCCTTCGCTTGGTCCGGTGTTTGGTATAAAGGGAGGTGCAACAGGTGGCGGATATTCGCAAGTGCTACCAATGGAAGATATTAATATGCATTTCACAGGCGATTTCTCTGCCGTTGAAAAGGCTCATAATCTTCTGGCGGCTATTATTGACAACAATATCCAAAGTAAAACCCGTTCGCTCAACATCGACCCACGAACTGTTCATTGGAAAAGGGTGATGGATATGAACGACCGCTCGTTGCGTCACATAATAGTTGGTCTTGGTGGAACAACATCGGGTATACCACGCGAAACGGGTTTCGACATTACTGCAGCATCGGAGGTTATGGCTATTCTTTGTTTGGCCGAAGATTTAGAAGACCTGAAGAAAAGGCTGGGGAACATATTTGTGGGGTACACATTCGATAAGAAGCCTATTTACGCTCGCGACCTTAAAGCCGAAGGAGCTATGGCTGCACTCCTGAAAGATGCTATGCTGCCCAATCTGGTTCAGACTCTGGAGAACACACCGGCTATTATCCACGGTGGCCCATTTGCAAACATTGCACAGGGTACGAACACCGTTGTAGCTACTAAAATGGGGCTTTCGCTCAGTGATTACGTGGTTACAGAGGCTGGTTTTGGTTTTGACCTGGGTGCCGAGAAATTCCTCGATATCAAGTGTCAGTCCTCTGGCCTGTGGCCCAATGCTGTTGTGCTGGTTGCCACTATTCGTGCACTTAAATATCATGGCGGGGTGCCCGTAAAGGAGGTTGCACAACCCAATGTTGAGGCGCTTAAGAAGGGCATAAGCAATATGCAGAAGCACATTGAGAATATGTACCAATTCGGTATTTGCCCCATAGTTGCAATTAACCGATTTACTTCCGATACCGACGAGGAGATAGAGTTTGTGAAACAAACCGCTGAGAATATGAACGTTCCTGTATCGGTTGTGGATGTTTGGGGTAAGGGTGGCGAGGGAGCCATTGACCTTGCCGAAAAGGTAGCCAAGATTGCCCCCAATTGCCTATCGCAACGCCAAGGCTTATACGAGTGGGAGTGGACCCCAGAGAAGAAGATTGAAACCATTGCTAAAAAGATTTATGGTGCCGAGGCGGTTGACTTTACTCAACAAGCCAAGAGCGACCTTAAGAAGGTTTATGACCTAGGGCTCGATAAGATTGCAGTTTGCATGGCTAAAACCCAAAAATCACTTTCCGATAACCCCGATTTACTAGGGCGTCCAAAGGATTTTGTAGTTACTGTAAGGCAAATTGAGGTTGCCGCTGGTGCCGGTTTTATTGTGCCTATCACCGGACAAATTATGCGTATGCCTGGTCTTCCAGCCGAACCCGCATCGGAAAAAATGGATGTTGATAACGAAGGTAATATCTCAGGACTATTCTAAGTAGTATCCATTAGTATTGCTTAACAAAAGCCAAAGATGGGTTGCAGTCTTTTTTGCAACCCATCTTTTTTGCACTGACTTTAGATATTTTCTATGTTGGCTTAATGTTTGCTTAAAAAATATATTTTTAAACCCAAACTTTTAAAATAACTTTGCCAACACTGACAAACACTTACACTATATGAAAACTAAAGGTGCAATTCTATCTGCTTTCATCGTAATTTTTACGCTAACCTCATTGGAGCTAAAAGCTCAGTATATCGCCTTTGGCGTGTATGGCGAGCCTCAGCTATCATGGTATAGATCAGACACCAAAGCATTCTCATCCGATGGCGTTGTTGTTGGGTTTAATGCAGGTTTTAGCCTCGAAAGGTATTTTGCCGATAGGTATGCCCTAACCACTGGTGCTTCCATTGCCAATATTGGAGGTAATTTTGTATTTAATAATGCTGGCGACTCAATTGTCACCCTCGATGACGTGTACTATGTAAATCAAGGTGTTAGCGCCAAGGTTAAGGGGCAGTACATCAGCATCCCGCTGGGCCTTAAGTTCAAAACCAATGAGATTGGGTACACCACCTTTTATGCCGATTTGGGTTTAAAAGCAAATGTAAGGCTTAAGGGCTTTGCATGGATAGACGAAATAGATGTTGACCGTGAGGTGCTCGAGAAAACTCATATGCAGTTTGCATACATATCGTACTATTTTGGTGCTGGTGTACAGTATTCATTAGGAGGGCCGTCCGCTATCCTTGTAGGCCTCACTTTTTCCAATGGGCTTACCCATCCTCTTAAAGAGTCGTACAAAGGATTGAATGTGGGTACTTTTGGGCTAAAAGTGGGTTTAGTTTTTTAAAGTCAACTTTGTAAACTATCCCGTTTATGGATGAAAAAGAACTGGCTGGTCTGAAGTACGAGCTTTCAGTTAAGGCCAAAAATGGAGTTGATTTTATCATCTCATCAAGCTTTATTTGGATTCTAATTGCATTCATCTGGAGTCTTTCACTCGATTCGTATAACAAGAGCGTACTTACCTTTATGGTGGGTGCATTAATGCTTCCAGTAGCCTTGCTAATGTCGAAGGTGCTGAAAACCCAATGGAAAATTGCTGGCAATCCATTGCAACCCTTAGGCTTGTGGTTAAATTTTGCCCAGCTATTCTACTTTCCATTTCTGATCTTTATGCTCATTAAAATGCCAAGCCATTTTGTTATGACCTATGCAATTATCACTGGTGCACATCTTTTCCCATACGCTTGGTTTTACAACGAAAAATCATACGCTATTGGGGCAGGAGTTATCTCTGTGGGGTCTTTGATTTTAGGTTTAACCCTCAATTCCTCAAGAGCCTTCATTTTACCCCTAATGGTAGCCATGGCTATGGTCTTCTTGGCTGTGGTTTTAGCAAGGTCGTATCGAAATAAAATATCAATGTAAAAGGTTCTATTGCACAATATCTGGTACTATTATGAAAATTGCCCTTGCACAGCTTAACTATACGGTCAATCATTTTGACCTTAATGTTCAAAAAATTATCGACGCTATCGATTCTGCCAAGAATCGCGGTGCCGAACTTGTGATCTTTTCTGAGTTGGCTATATGTGGATACGCCCCACAGGATCTGTTAACTCGCCCCGATTTTATAGAACGTTGCGTAAAGGCTATTGATGAGGTTGCCCAAGCGTGTAATGGGGTAGCCGCAATAGTTGGTGGCCCCAGCTATAACCGCAATCCTACGGGTAAACCCCTTTTCAACTCTGCATTCTTTTTAAAAGATGGTAAAGTACAAAGCATCCATAGCAAGGCGCTGCTTCCGACCTACGATATATTTGATGAGTACCGTTATTTTGAGCCCAATCGTGATTTTAAGATAGCCGAGCTAAATGGCACGCGTATGGCCATTACTGTATGCGAGGATGTGTGGGACGACCAGCCTCCATCATCGGGAATGGGACGAGGTAAGCTATACCCAGTATCGCCTATGCAGGAGTTGGCCAAGCAGAATCCCGATATTATTATAAACGTTGCTGCATCGCCATTTGCCTGTGGCAATTTAAGCCGAAGGCTTTCGGTATTTCAGGGTAATGTTGAACGGTTTGGAATACCTTTGGTGTCTGTAAATCAGGTTGGTGCCAATACCGATCTGGTTTTCGATGGTCGATCGTTGGCATTAAATGGCAATGGCACTGTAGCCCTAACATTGAATAGTTTTGAAGAGGATATTCAAATTGTTGACACCGATGATTTGAAGCAGAGCAAACAGGAACAGCAAGCTAAGGATGAGAATTGTATCGCTTTAGTACATGATGCATTGGTTCTGGGTATTCGCGATTACTTTGCAAAGCTTGGCTTTACCAAAGCCACTCTTGGCCTTTCAGGGGGTATCGACTCGGCAGTAACGCTTGTTTTGGCTCAAAAAGCACTGGGTAGCGATAATATTAGGGTGCTTCTGTTGCCCTCGCAGTACTCATCGGATCATTCCATTGATGATGCCAAATCGTTGGCTGAGAACCTAAATATCCAGTACGACATTGTGAGCATTGCCAATACGTTTGATACCCTCCGTACAAATATGGGTAGTATCTTTGGAAGCGAACCAGAGAATTTGACTGAGGAGAATATTCAGGCTCGCATCAGGGGTGTGATGCTGATGGCCTTATCCAATAAGTTTGGTCACTTGCTTCTAAATACATCGAATAAGAGTGAAGCTGCTGTGGGATACGGAACTCTCTATGGCGATATGTGTGGCGCACTGTCGGTACTTGGGGATGTATACAAAACTCAAGTTTTTGAGCTGGCCCATTACATCAACAGCGACATGGAGATTATCCCCCTTAATACCATAACTAAACCTCCATCGGCAGAGCTAAGGCCAAACCAGAAGGATTCCGACTCGCTACCGGAGTACGATGTACTCGATAAAATACTTTACCAGTATATTGAGGAGCATAAGTCGCAGGACGAAATTATTGCCTTAGGATACGATTCGGCGTTGGTAGCAAAAACCCTTAGAATGGTAAATATAAGTGAATACAAGCGTTTTCAAACAGCACCAATCCTTCGCGTATCATCCAAGGCCTTTGGGGCTGGGCGTCGAATGCCACTGGTTGCCAAATACTAGTTATCCATATTTTTTCTTTTTTCTGCTGTAAAACATTTTTATTATCTTTGCAGATCTTTTAATCAACTATTTTATTTGCTTTTAATGTTCATGGTTGATTATTAGATGTTTAATTGCAATCGTTTGTTGGATCTAAAAAAATAAAATAAGTATGGCCCATCCAACCATAGATGTTCAGAGCGCATTTGAGGGGGTTTGCTCCTTGTTCCACAATTTGAGAGCACGCGAAAAAGAGCAGCTGTTTAAGGGGTTTTCCTGCTCCTACTACCGCAAGGGCGAAATTATTTATCGCGATGGCGATGTGCCCAAGGGGTTGGTTTGCCTAACAAAAGGAAAAGTTAAGATATTTAAAGAGGGTGTAGGGGGGCGCGATCAAATTGTGCGAATGGCCAAACCCGTAGGTTTTATTGGATATAGAGCTCTTCTTGCCGATGAGAATCATATTGCCTCTGCCGAAGCGCTGGAGGATTGTATAATCGCCACTATCGACAAGAGTGCATTCATAAAAATTCTTCAGTCGAATGCCCCGTTGACTTATCATATACTAAAATCCGTCGCAACGGAGTTGGGGATGTCCAATAGCCGTACCGTTACGCTTACCCAAAAGCACATTCGCGGTCGACTTGCAGAGTCGCTTGTTTTTCTTCGCGACACCTATGGTTTCGAGGAGGATAATCAAACCCTTAGGGTGTATCTATCGAGAGAAGATTTGGCAAACCTTTCGAATATGACCACATCCAATGCTATTAGAACCCTTTCGGCTTTTGCCAACGAGGAGATCCTTGAACTTGATGGTAGACGGGTGAAGATAATTGACCCCTATAAGCTTGAGAGAATAAGCGATTTAGGTTAATTACACTTACAACATACAGAAGAAGGGGCGCAAAATTTTGCGCCCCTTTTCTTTATTTCTATAGCAATGAGCTACTTCTTAAATATAAAGAATACTGCAAGTACTAGGAACACAAATCCGATTAGGTGATTCATCCTAAACGATTCGGTTTTAAAAACCAGTAGGGTAAAAATCATAAAAACTATAAGCGTAATAACCTCCTGAATTACCTTTAACTCCACTAACGAGAAAGGGCCTCCGTTTCCTTTAAAGCCAATTCTATTGGCTGGTACTTGGAATATGTACTCAAAAAAAGCGATTCCCCAGCTTATCAGAATAATTGAGAATAGCCCTAGTCCCTGCGACCAGCTCATCTCCTTAAATTTAAGATGGCCATACCATGCAAGGGTCATGAAGGTGTTCGATAGCACCAGCAGAATTATTGTGTAAATTGCACTCATATGTTTTTGAGAAAAAGTGAGCAAATATATGCAAAAAGCAATTTGGTTGTCCCTTTGCACATTATCATATGTAAACTTGTGAAATTATTTTCAACCCATACAACTAAATTATGGCATATAAGAACTGGTACGATATTTTAATATCACCCTTGCTTAGCGGACTAACTAAACGGATTGCTTTGCAAATTGAGGAGGGAGCCAATCTTCTTGAGGTTGGATGTGGAACCGGTGAGTTGGCCAGCGCTCTCCACTATAAGGGGGTAAAATCATACCTAGGCGTAGATTTAACTCCAAAGATGATTGAAGCAGCAAGAGGTAAGGTTGCTCATCCAAACTTTACATTTATTGCTGATGATTTTCTCATAATCAATATCAACTCCCAATTCAATTACGCTGTATTTTCAATGATTATTCATTCAGTAGATGAGTATCTTGCCAATAGACTTATTTGTAAAGCAAAGGCTTTGAGTAGTATGATTGTATTTGCAGATTATCTTGTGCCTCAGCCCAAAGGATTTAAGGGGTTTTTGGTTAAATTGATAGAAAGGCTTGCAGGCAAAGAGCATTACACAAATTTTACCTATTTCAAAAGTATAGGAGGAATCGACCACTTTGTGAGAACCAACAAGCTTACTATTGTTAAACAGCTCGATTATGAGGTATTCAGAATAGTTGTTACAGCAGTAGCCTAGATATTGCAGATTATCATTACGTAAAGGGCTGGAAATTTTCAGCCCTTTTTTTGTGAAATAATAGAAGAAAATTTTGCCAAACGAACATATGTTCATTAACTTTGCAGTGAACAAATGTCAATAATGCTATATGTCGCCACGAATAAAAAAGCCTAGAAAGGTTGTGAATCCGCCGCCCATTAAGGGCTTTAAGCCCTACGGTCCCGATTTGGTTATGGCAGGGAAAGAGCCAGTTCTTATGCATTTCGAGGAGTACGAAGCCCTTAGGTTGTGCGATTACGATATGTACAACCATCATCAGGCATCGGCAGCCATGGGTGTTTCACGGCCAACCTTTACCCGTATCTATGCTTCGGCAAGGCAAAAGGTGGCAAAAGCATTTGCCGAGGGACGACAGATAAGTATCGACGGGGGGAAGGTTTATTTCGATAGCGATTGGTACAGCTGCAAAAGTTGTAAGTGCTATTTCAACAATCCGCAAAAGGATGTTCAGATTACCCAATGCCCTCTGTGCGGAAGTGATAAGGTTTTAAGCTGCGATGTGGAGACCGACTGCCTTGATGCAGAAAATGAGCGTTGCGCCGATTTTTGTGTATGCGTAGGATGTGGATATGAGGTTTTGCACAATCACGGTAAGCCTTGCAATCACTACGTTTGTCCGCAGTGTGGTAAGCGTATGACCAGGAAACAGAAATCTAACTAAAATTATATATCCTATGAAAGTTGCAATTACATCAACAGGCGATTCTTTAGATTCTAAGCTCGATGAACGTTTTGGTCGCTGCTCATTCTTTGTGGTTTACGATACCGAGAGTAAATCAACAGAATTTATTCCCAACCCAAACAAGGAGGCTGAGAATGGTGCAGGACCCGCATCGGTTCAGGTGGTTGCTTCCCGCAACGTGAGCAAAATTGTGTCGGGCGAATTTGGTATGAAGATAAAATCGTTGGTAGATAGCCTGCAAATACAAATGATTGTTGTGAAAGAACCCAAAACCATTAGGGAGATAATACAGATGTTGAATCATTGATGAATAACGAATATCGATTGAAGATTTTTGATTTACGAGTTTAAAAAACATCCAAAATCAAATCTAAGATCTTCAATCTTCAATCGGTATTCTTAAATCAAAGAGGAGGAACTTATGCCAAAAATGGATGGAACAGGCCCCGAGGGGAAAGGTTCTCGCTCAGGCCGAAAATTAGGAGAGTGCGCAGATTTAGCTGAAAGCGAAAAACTTGCCAAACTTGGCAAGGGAATGGGCAAAGGCCGTAAATCAGGTTCTGGGCAGGGAAAGGGAAAGAGGCTGAGGAGCGGGGAGAAGGAGTGAATGTTTTTAAAATAAAATAATTTCGAATTTCGATTAACGAATTTTGATTTAGGAAGTTAACATCTCAAATAAATCATAAATCTAAAATCGTTAATCAGAGTTCTTAAATCAAAAGAGGAGGTTGTTATGCCAGGATTAAACCAAACAGGTCCAGTTGGACAAGGTCCAATGACTGGCCGCAGAATGGGAAAATGTACCAATTTTGGTGCTGGAAAAATTACTCAAACCGATGAGTCTAACCAGGCTCCCGAAAATATGCCTCAAGGCTTTGGCCGAGGAATGGGTTTTGGCCGAGGTGCTCGTGGTCGAGGTTTTCGTGGCCGAGGATTAGGCCAGCAGAATAGGTTTAGAGGAGTTTAAACTTAATTTTTTAGTATTCATAAGGCTCTCTAAAAAGTGAAGAATTAATTAAATTTTCTTTGGGTTCCTTTGAGACTTCTTTGTGTATCCTTTGTGCTATAATAGTTAGGGGTATCACAAAAGACACAAAATCCTCACAGACTCCCACAAAGTTACTTTTCAGACAGCCTTATGAGTGAAAACAAAAACCATTAACCAATTAAAATGAACAAAAAAATTGCCTTACCATTAGAGAATGGTATCCTTTGCGCCCACTTTGGGCATTGCCAACAGTTTGCTGTTGTTGAAGTTAAAGATGGAGCTATCGCCGATATTCAATTACACACGCCCCCCGAGCACGTGCCAGGCTTATATCCTCGCTGGGTTGCCCAGTTTGGCGTATCGGATGTTATTGCCGGCGGAATGGGGCAGAAAGCAATCGCCCTATTTCATGAGCAGAATATCAACGTGTTTATTGGTGCGCCTATGATCGAGCCCAAGAAAATCGTTTCACAATTTATCGAGAATAAGTTAGAGCTAAGCGCTAACTACTGTAATCACGGAGAAGGTCACGACCACGGTTGTAGCCATTAATTTTTTTTTATATGGTTGACCAAAGGTGCGTTCCCTGTTTTTTGAAAACTTATAAACGTCTATTTCAGAAATTTGATGTAAGCGAAACGCAGCAAAAGGTTTTTCTCGAGTATTTCTATACTACCATTGAAAATGATGGTAGCGGATTTGCGCCCATTATTCAAAGGAATTTGAATAGAACATTCTGTCGAATACTAAATATCGACGACCCCTTTAAGGAGGAGAAAGAGGAAAGTAATAGGGTTGCCCTTGAACTTTATGATAATTGGAAACCCAAGGTTATCGAATCGGAGAACCCATTCAATCTGGCTCTAAGGCTAGCCATAGCTGGTAATATTATGGATTATGGAGCAAGTGATAGCTTCGATATCCATAAAACCATAGATAGGGTTATTGCTTCCGATTTTGCAGTTGATAATTCGGAGGTGCTTAGGCAACAATTACTGAAAGCCAGCAAGGTGCTTTACCTTGGCGATAATGCTGGGGAGATTGTGTTCGACAGGCTTTTCATTGAAACTATTATGCACGGCAATATCAGCTTTGCTGTGAAGGGTGCACCAATTTTGAATGATGTAACTGTGGACGATTCAGTTCAGGTGGGAATGCACTACGCTGCCGATGTAATAACAAACGGCTACGATGCTCCCTCAACCATTCTCGAAAGGTGCAGCAGGGAGTTTCAGGAGGAGTTCCGCTCGGCCGATCTAATCATATCAAAAGGGCAGGGTAATTTGGAAGGATTACTATGCGAGAGCGACCCAAGGATATTCTTTTTGCTAATGGTTAAGTGCGATTTAATTGCCGAGACCTTAGGGGTTAAAAAAGGCGATTTTGTTATCTCTAATCAACATAAGCAAAGTAACTAAACCAATAATGTGCTGTGGAAAAAGTAAAGATTGGTATCATAATTTGCCACAGGTACCACACCTGTGCAGGAGGTAAGTGCTTTCGCTCGTTGAAGAATCGTGAGGGGGCATTTGATCGTTACAAGGATATGGATGTTGAAGTTGTTGGGTACACCACCTGTGGTGGCTGTCCCGGTGGGAATGTGGAGTATGCGCCCGAGGAGATGAAGAAAAATGGGGCAACCATTATCCATTTGGCCACTGGTTTGGTTGTTGGCTACCCGCCATGCCCAAGGTTAAAGCACTTTATGGAGTTTATCCCCGAAAAGTTTGGCCTCGAAGTGGTGGTTGGAACTCATCCAATACCTCAAAAATACTATACTACACACTCAAACCTTAAAACTTGGAACTCACCATTTTATCAAAAGGTAATTCAACCAAGCCTTACAACTGAGGAAATGAGACTTAAGTATGACTAGTAACACAAATTATAAAATTGCCATTGCCAGTGGCAAGGGAGGTACGGGTAAAACGCTTGTGTCAACCAGCCTTTTTTACAGCTTGCAACAAAACGGTGTACCCGTTAAGCTTATCGATTGCGATGCCGAGGAACCAAACGATATGGTTTTTTTCAACGCCGAGGCAACAAGGAAGTTGGATGTAACCCAGCTTGTGCCTGTAATCGACGAGAGCAAGTGTACCTTTTGTGGCCGATGCCATGACTATTGTGCCTATAACGCAATTTTCATCATCCCACCATCAAAAATAATAAAGGTGATTGAAGACCTGTGTCATGGTTGCGGCGCTTGTTCCGTAGCCTGTAACGATGGTGCCATAACCGAGAAGGTGGTATCGCTTGGCGAGATAAAATACTACCCAATGACCAGCACTTCGCAAGTGGTTGAAGCCAGGGTGCATGTGGGCGTTTATTCACCGGTATCGGTAATTAAAAAGGCAATAAATTCTGTCGATAGTAATCAGCTTATCCTTATGGATTCGCCTCCAGGGACTTCATGCCCGTTTATTCAAACCGTTTCGCATGCCGATTATATTATCCTTATTACCGAACCTACACCTTTTGGGTTAAGCGATTTAAAACAATCAGTTGATACCTTACGAACCATGGGGAAAGCTTGCGGTGTAATTATAAATCGGGCTGGTTTGGGCGATAAGACGGTTTACCAATATCTTGAGGACGAGAAAATTCCCTTGCTAATGGAAATCCCTTTTGATAGGGACATAGCATCAATCTACTCAAAAGGGAATATTGTAGCCAAAGAGAAACCCGAGTTGCAGCAAAAGCTAATTGATGTGTTTGAATTGGTGTGTGATAGTATAGCTTGCAGATGAATTTGACCTACTTATATATAGCCCCGACCTTTAGGTTGGGGTGAAATGAGGAAAGTTTTAAGCCTCGCAAATTTTAAGAATGATTGAAAATTGAATTTGCTTGCGACGCAATTAAGTTTTAAACATTGAAACATTGTTACAACATGGAAGTAGCCATTATTAGCGGCAAAGGAGGAACCGGAAAAAGTAGCATCAGCGCAGCGTTTGCAACGCTGTCGGAGCAAGTGCTACTAGCCGATTGCGATGTGGATGCTGCAAATTTATATATCATATTTAATCCAACGCACAGCGAGGAGCAGGTGTACATAGCCGGCCAAACTGCTGTTATCAATTACGATAAGTGTACCCATTGTGGTTTGTGTATGGATTATTGCCGTTTCAATGCCATTAGCAATAGCAACGGACGGATTGAGATTTCCGAAACATCATGCGATGGTTGCCAGCTATGCTGGCGTATATGCCCCTACGGCGCAATATCGATGATAAATAACGATAAGAGCAGAATGTACTCGGGCGATTTTCGAAATGGGAAAATGGTTTACGGTAGGCTTGCACCCGGCGAGGAGAACTCGGGCAAGTTGGTAAATATGGTGCGCGAAAAGGCAAAGCAGGTAGCAACGGAGAATAACCTTAAAAATATTGTTATCGATGGCCCTCCGGGTATCGGTTGCGCTGTAATATCATCAATAACTGGTGTCGATCACGTACTAATTGTAACCGAACCTACCATATCGGGTTTGCATGATTTGAAGCGTACCCTCGAGATGGTATCGAAATTTAACCTCAAGCCTTGGGTGCTGGTCAATAAGTTCGATTTGAATGCCGATATGACCCAGGAGATTGAAATGTACTGCACCCAAAACAATGTATCAATAGCCGGGAGGTTGCCCTTCGATAGCGTTGTAGTTGACGCAATGGTGAACTGCAAAAGTATTATTGAGTGGGCACCCGATTCGGAGTTTAGCCATTCCATTAAATCAATTTGGAACAAAATAGCTAGCAACTAGTATGATTTGTTTTGGCCCCATACCCTCTCGCCGATTAGGCAAAAGCCTCGGAATAAATAATATTCCCGAGCAAAAAATATGCTCGTATTCTTGCGTTTATTGCCAGGTTGGAGCAAAACAAAAGTATAGCATAAGTAGGGAGTCTTTTTACCAGCCAAAACAAATACTTGAGGGGGTCGAAAATCAATTATCCAAGTTAGCAGCAAACGATAAACCAGATTTTCTCACCTTTGTAGCCAATGGTGAGCCAACGCTTGATGAGAATTTGGGCGAATCCATTGAGCTGCTTAAGCAACTCAAAATCCCCATTGCCGTTATTACAAACGGTTCGCTCCTTGCTAACCCTGATGTAAGAGCCGATTTGATGCTTGCCGACTGGGTATCGATAAAGATTGATACCGTCAGCGAAGCTATTTGGAGAAAGCTAAACCGACCACACCCCAATTTGGATTTCGATCAGATTAACGAGGGAATAAGAACCTTTGCTAAACAATTTGAAGGCATGCTGGCCACTGAGACAATGCTTGTTGATGGCATAAATGATATTCCTTATGATCTGGAGCGTATAGCTCATAATGTTTTTATGGCCAATCCGTCCAAAGCATATATCTCCATTCCTACAAGGCCTCCAGCCATTTCAATAGTAAGACCATCATCGGCAGAATCAATAAATAATGCCTATCAGATATTTACTAGATTGGGACTAAATACTGAACTTATCCTGGGGTTCGAGGGTACCAACACCGGGTTTACTGGGAATGCAACCGACGATATCCTGAATATTTGTGCAGTTCACCCCTTAAGGGAGGATACAATGCGTGAGCTATTGGCCAACGATAAGGCCGATTACTCAGTTTTGGAGGGGTTGCTGAACGAGCAAAAGATTGTGGAGCTAGAGTACGACTCCATGAAGTACTATCTCCGAAAACGTTGAAATACTATGAAGGCAAAAGTGTTAACATACGGTTCGCCAACCCTGCGAAAGCATGCTGAGGATGTAAGTGATTTTTCTTCCGAGCTGGTTAAAAATCTATTCGATACCCTTGCTGTGGAAGGTGGAATAGGGTTGGCCGCTCCGCAAATTGGCGTGTCGCAAAGAGTATTCATAATAAGCACAGAGCCTTTGGCCGACGATGACCCGTCGGTTGAGAGTTTTAAGCGTGTTGTAATCAATCCCGTAATTATTGAGGTTAGTGAGGAAACATCACTCTACAACGAGGGCTGCTTAAGCATTCCCGAACTTTATGAAATGGTTGAGAGACCAAAATCCATACGGGTGAAGTACCTTGATGAGGAAATGAATGAGGTAGCTCGGCAGATAGATGGCATTGAGGCGAGAATATTTCAGCATGAGTTCGACCATCTGGAGGGAATCCTGTTTGTCGATAGAATTAGTCCCATTCGTAAAGCAATTATTGCTAGTAAGCTAAAACGCCTACATCGGATATCAAAAAACGCTAAAAGAGGATAGGCTATGAACAGTTTTATAAAATTTTGTAGAGATAGAGCGAAGCTAAACCTTACCATCGATATTGTTCTATTCCTGCTACTTATGGCAATGGCCGGGATGGGGTTTCTTATTAAGTACACCTTGCTCTCGGGTGAAAAACGTAATGCGTTGTATGGCGAGAACATTAACCTGGAGTTTTTGGGTATGGATAGGCATGAGTGGGGTACAATCCATCTTATTATTAGCTTAGCTTTCGTGGTTTTCATGGTGCTCCACATCATCTTGCATTGGAAAATGGTTGTTTGCTTTTTCAAAAGGCTGTTCCCAAAGCGAACCCCACGCATTCTATTCAGTATTTTAATATCAGTTGTTGGTGTGCTTCTTTTTGTGTTTGCATTCATCATTAATCCAACACAGGTGCATTACGGTAATTTATATCGTCATAGAACCATTGAATCAGCTGGAGTTGTATATAATATAATCGCTGATGAGTTGGTAAAGGAGGCAGGAGTAGATGCTGAAGTAGAAGTGTTTGACCAACCAACTGAATCAGCAAAAGGCAAGGGACAGAATAGTGATGAGCAAAAGCTGAAGAAGAACCGTAATAGTATTGAGGAGTACGAAGTGCTCGGCACTCAAACTATTGGTGATGTTGCAACTAAGTACAATGTTCCAAGCCAGTACATCTGCCGGGAGCTGGGTGTGCCATCCTATTCCGATAGCCAAAGGCTGGGACGCCTACGTAAACGCTACAACTTCTCCATGTCGGATGTAAGTAGAGCGATTGTTAAGTATAAAAGTGAGGAAGAGTAATGATTTCTGATCTGAAAAAACTATATGGGCCAAAATGTTTAGGCCTAAAGGTAAATTATACCGAGAGTAATTTCTACTCTCCATCGAAACCCATTAGGTTTTGTGAGGCTGTAAACGATGCCTTTAAAACACCCCTGTTGTTCGATCCCAAGAACCTTATTTGCCATGGGGCTAAACGTAGTATGGGTTTACTTATGGACGACAAGGATTTGATTAAGCACATTTCAGCCGAAAGCGATATTGCAATGCAAACGGTTAAAAAAGCGCTTGTTGATATACCCCGAATGAATACCCCAATTCACAATATCCTAATGGGAATTGATGAGAAGATGGAGAGGACCATTCGCCCCGATTTGTACATATTGTATTTAAGCCCTAGGCAAGTGATGAATCTTATGAGGAGCAATACTCTTAAAACTAATGAGTTCCCTGTTGTTAAGCCATTCACCTTCCTATCAATTTGCGGCAATGTTTTTATCAGCACTTTCAAATCGGCCAATATGAGCATCTCGTTTGGCTGTCCCGAGTCGAGAAAATACGCAGGGTTAAAAGATAACCAGCTGGTTGTGGGGCTTCCCTATAGTCAGGCAATTCAAATGTTTAGCTAGGTACTTATGGACGAAAAAGGCTACATACATCTATACACCGGCAATGGTAAGGGTAAAACCACTGCTGCCATTGGTTTGGCCATTAGGGCTGTTGGTGCTGGTAAGCGTGTTTATATTGGCCAGTTTGTAAAGGGAATGCACTACGCCGAGCTCGGTGCGCTCAAGCGTTTCCCCGAGATTGAGGTTAGGCAATTTGGGCTCGACTGTTTCATTAAGAATAAGCCAACCCAAAAGGATATTGATGCAGCCCGAAAAGGGCTCGATGCAGTGAAGCTAATTATTGACGAGAACATATTTGATGTGGTAATTCTCGACGAAATTTGCATCGCCTTGTACTACAAACTATTTGAGGTTAGTGAGGTGCTTGAATTGGTAAAATCAAAACCTAGCGCCATGGAAATTGTGCTTACTGGTCGTTACGCCCCGCAGGAGTTAATTGATATTGCCCACTTGGTTACCGAGATGAAGGAGATAAAGCATTACTATAAAATTGGAGTTGAAGCCCGTAAGGGTGTTGAGTATTGAATATTAACACTAAATAATAACAATTAATGAAGAGTACAGATGTTTTAATTATTGGTGGAAGTGCAGCCGGTATGGTTGCAGCAGTTACCGGGAGGGCTCATTGGCCTGAGAAGAGTTTTATTCTTGTAAAGAAGCAGAAGGACGTGATGGTGCCTTGTGGTATCCCTTACATCTTTGGTACGCTGGGTAGCAGTGAGAAAAACCTAATGCCTGTGGATACTATGATGGAGAAAAATGGGGTTGAGTCAATAGTTGACGAGGCAACTGCAATTGACACCCAGAAGAAGATCGTGACCTTTGCCAGTGGCGAGCAGATAGCCTATCAAAAGCTTTTGGTTGCAACTGGTTCAACACCTATTAAACCTAAGTGGTTAGGGGGAGCCGATTTAGAGAATGTATTTGTTGTTCCCAAGGATAGGCAGTACCTCGATGGTGTAAAGGATAAAATTGGATCAGTAAAAAATATTGCAGTTATTGGTGCTGGGTTTATTGGAGTTGAGCTATCCGATGAGTTGAAAAAGCATGGTTACAATGTTACGCTTATCGAGAAACTGCCTCATATCCTGAACCTAGCATTTGATGTTGATTTTGCCGAGAAAATTCATACAATGCTTACCGAGCGGGGAGTAAATGTAATTGCCGGAACTGGCATTAAGCGTGTGTTGGGAAATGGTAAGGTTGAGGAGATAGAGCTGGAGAACGGACAGATTCTATCAATGGATGCTGTTGTTCTATCGATGGGGTACAAGCCCAATAGCGAGTTAGCAAAAAGCTCAGGTATCCAAGTAGATGAGGATAACTTTATTGCTGTTGATGAGTACATGCGCTCGCATACCCCCGATGTGTTTGCCATTGGCGACTGCGCTCAGAAGCGCGATTTTGTTACACGTCGTCGTGTGCCAACTATGTTAGCATCAACGGCTTGTGCCGAGGCTCGTATTGCTGGAATGAACCTATTCAATCTGCACGTGGTGAAAACCTTTAGCGGAACCATTGCTATATACTCAACGGCGTTAAATAGCACAGGTTTTGGAACTGCCGGTCTAACCGAACAGAGAGCCAGCGAGGAGGGTATCGACACGTTAGTAGGTGTTTTTGAAGGCGTAAACCGTCACCCCGGCAATTTACCCGGTGCACATAAGCAAATTGTGAAGCTAATTGCAGCCAAGAATTCTGGAGTTATCATTGGTGGTGAGGTTATTGGTGGAACCGAAGCCGGTGAGCTTACCAACGTTATTGGTTTGGCAATTCAGAATCGTATGTCGGTTAACTCCCTGCTCACTATGCAAATAGGAACACATCCATGCTTAACCGCTTCGCCTGCTGCATATCCGCTAATTAAAGCAGCCGAGCAAATCTCAAATAAGATGCTTAAACTAATGAAATCGTAGTAAATATTATGAGTGCCTTTGAAAAAATTAGCTTACCCACAGTAAAAAATGTAATTGCCGTTGCCTCGGGCAAGGGCGGTGTGGGCAAATCAACCGTATCGGCCAATTTGGCCATTTCACTTGTTCGTCAGGGATTTAAAGTAGCCTTGGTAGATGCCGATATCTTTGGCCCATCAATCCCTCGTATGTTCGGTGTTGAGCATGCTCAGCCCGAGGTTTTAAATGATGGCGAAAAGGATATGATGTTCCCAATCGAAAAGTTTGGGGTAAAGCTTATGTCCATTGGTTTTTTTGTGAAAACCAATCAAGGTTTAATTTGGCGTGGGCCAATGGCTGCTAACGCCATGACCCAGTTGCTGGAGAATACCCAGTGGGGTAATATTGATTATATGGTTATCGATTTCCCTCCGGGAACTAGCGATATTCAGCTAACAACAGTGCAGAAATTGGAGATTAGAGGTGCAATAATTGTAACCACACCACAGGAGATTGCGCTTAACGATGCCCGTAAGGCAGCATCGCTATTCAATAATAAGGACTTAACGGTGCCAATTCTGGGAGTTGTGGAGAATATGTCATGGTTCACACCAAAACCTCACCCCGAGGAGAAGTACTTTATCTTTGGAGAGGGTGGGGGCAATCGTTTAGCCGAAGAGCTAAGTGTGCCATTGCTAGGCCAGATTCCCCTTATTGCCGAGGTGGGCGAGGCAGCCGATAAGGGCCTGAGCGTTTATAGCCAAAGCGATAAGGTGGCTGTTGATGCCTTCGATGGAATAGTGGAAGCAATAATTGAAAAGGTAAAAGTTTAATCTAAACAATCAATCAGCATGACCATATCGGTTCTAGTTGACAACACTCCCGGCGTGATTACAAGGGCTGAGTTTGGCCTCTCATACTTTATTGAGCATAATGGAAGACATATACTTTTTGACACAGCCCAAACCGATTTATTCATAGCAAACGCTAAGGCAATGGGTATTGATGTTCAGAAAGCAGATTTCATTGTCCTTAGCCATGGTCATTACGACCATGGCGATGGGCTGAAAAACCTACAGGGAGGCAACTTGATTTGCCACCCCGGTTGCTTTGTGAAGCGTTTTGGCAAAAATAGCCGGAACTATATTGGCCTAAACCAGAGTAGGGCGGAGGTTGCTATTCGGTTTAATCTTGTAACATCGGCCAAACCATACGAGTTGTTCGATGGTGCATACTTTCTGGGCGAAATACCTAGGCAAACCAGCTTTGAGTCGCAGGTTACATCGTTCTCATTTGAGGATGGTAGCCCCGATTTTGTGATGGACGATAGCGCCCTGGCGCTAAAAACCGATAATGGCATTATTGTGGTAACGGGCTGCGGGCATTCGGGCATTGTTAATACCCTTGAGCATGCCAAAAAGGTAACGGGCGATAATCGTATCCTTGGCATCATCGGCGGATTTCACCTTAAGCATAACAATCTGCAAACACAGGAAACCATTGCTTATCTAAAAAAGAACAACGTGAAGCACGTTATGCCATCGCACTGTACCGCTTTGCCAGCATTGGCAGAGTTTCACAGGGTATTTGCTGTAAAAGAGATTAGAACGGGTGATGTATTCTCGTTCTAAGCTTACTCAATATCCTTCTCGATAGCCATTACAAAGCCGCCAAGTGCGGGTATGGTATGCTCAAAATTCTGGTTGCTGTCCAATTCAAGTGTTTCGGTTTTCAAATCCGAAGCATTATCGCCATTAGTAATTAAAGATGCTTTGTACTTCTGATTTTTTAGGAAGGAGAGGGGAAACTTTACCGTTTGCTCTTTTGTTCCGGCCATTCCGCCAACGTACCATTTTTCGCCGTATCGGCGGGCAATAACTATAACCTCTCCAATTTTCCCCACAAGTGGAATCGACTCATCCCAAGTAACCGGCACTTTCGATAGGAAGTTCAATGCAATCTCGTCTTGTTCGTATAGGGTAGGCGAGTCGGCCAGCATTTGAACGCCACCATGGTAGATTATGAACATAGCCAGCTGTTGAGCTCGAGTGCTCATTGAATGTGGATTATCCCAAGATTTCTTAAAGGTTTCAGGGGGCATGTATCGCATCGATCCCGGTGTGTAGTCCATTGGACCCACTATGTTTCGTACAAACGGAATGGTGAGGTTGTGCTCGGGTGTACACTTATCGGAGAACTTGTTGTACTCAAGCCCCAACACAGCCTCAATATTTACCACATTTGGAAATGTTCTGTCTATTCCTGTGGGCTTGTACATACCGTGTAGGTTAAGCAGTAGGTTTCGCTTGGCACACTCCTCCGCAAGCCGATTTATAAAATCGACCATTCGCTGGTCGGTGCGGTCAAAAAAATCGACCTTCAAACCTGCAATCCCCAGTTGTTGAAACATATCGAGATTGGCTGTAAAGTCTTTGTCGATAGTATTCCACATGGCCCATAGGAATATGCCAACCCCTTTTTCGTTAGCATATTGAATTACTTTCTCAACGTCCAAATCTTTATTGATTCTGTTGAAGTCCCAAAGCTTCGACCAGCCATCATCGATATTAACATATTCAATACCATGCTTTGCCGCAAAATCAATTTTGTACTTGTAGGTTTGGGTGTTAATTCCAGGCTTGAAACTTACTCCCTGAAGATTCCAGTTATGATACCAATCCCAAACCACCTTTCCAGGTTTAACCCAGCTAAAATCCATTGTTGGCTCGTTGGCTAATTGATATACTAGGGTGTTGTTAAGAATATCAACATCTGAGTCAGCTATCATTATAACCCGCCAGGGGAAATCCCTTTTACCATCCGATTTGGCAATGAAATCCTCAGTGCTTTTCACAACCATTCTGGAGAGTTGAGGCCATTTTACCAAACGCCATCTACCCAGTATTTCCTGCTTTTCCTTTTTAGGATACTTTGGGAAAACTCCTGAAAACACCTGTTTGCCTGTTTTCTTTAAGAACATTCCTGGGTATTCAAACAGGTTCGATTCGGAAATTACCACCACATGCTGTTGAGGGGTGGTGTACATTATTGGCGTGTGCGCCAATTTGTCATTGTCAATCTTACTCACATCATTGGGTAAGTAGTTTGGCTCAAATGGGGTTAGAAAACTTTTGGTTTCGGGGTAATACACAGTTGATTCCAAGGGCATGTTGAATTCGGCTGTTTCGTCGAAAACCATAAGTTCACCATCAATTTCGGTAGTAAATCGCCATGCAGCACCACTATTGTAGGCGCGGAACTGAACCGATACATTCTCTGGATACGATAGAGTAATCTGAGAATATTCATCGGTAATACCTGAGGTTATACCCCACAAAGGTTTAATCTCACCCTTACTATTTGTTTGGGTAACTGTAGGCTTTTCGTTGAAAGTTGCCTCCGTAAACCTATTGGTTTTTAGTGCAATTCTCGAATTCTGGATTATTGTAATATCACTCTTCTGCACGGAGTAAACCAGTCCATTGTCAATGTTTATTGTAACCACTAGCCTCTCGTTTGGCGAGATAAGTTGATGGCTTTGGGCTGATATTGTTTTTGCAATTAGCAAAATTGCAATTATTACAAATGTGTGCTTCATATTATTCTATTTTTTTGAACACTGATAACACCGATTCAAATGATTGACAGTAATTATCATTTTATTTAAATCTAGTATCTGCGCGAATCTGTTATAAATGGCGAAAGGGTAAAGCTAAGCTCAAACTTTCTTCCTTTTACTATATAATCTTTATGATAGTTGTAGAAAAAGTTTTCGCTACCCAAGGCATTTTGAAACAGGTCGATATATAAATAATTTTTTGGTGATTCCTTTAATTGGTATGTATGGGTTGCATTGGTTAGGGTCTGTAATGAGTATGGATGAATGCTAAAGTTGAACCCATTACCATTTACCTCAATGCCCATAGTATCATTTGATACTATCACCCGGTCAACATCGTATCGATTACCATTCTCCTGAGGCTTGATGTATGGCGTAACCATTTCGCTTATGGTGCTATTGTAAAGCCCCCAATGTGCAGCATAGCTGCGGTCGCGGTAATTCTCGTGTGGGCCCCGGCCCAACCATTGAACCTGCTCAAATTCCTTTGGTAGGGTAACCATCATCCCCACCTTTGGAATGTTGAGTTTGCGCCAAGGACGTTTCACCTTAACTTTTAAATCGATATCAATTTCTCCGCTGGTACTTATTGAGTGGGTTATTGTATTCGAAAATTTCGATTTAGTTCCTCTCAATTCCTGCTTGGTGGTTACAATTACCCTGTTGTTATCGGTAACAATTGTTGTTTTTGATTTGGCAATTTCCAGATTGTTTAACCCATGCTTTTCCCAGATCTTTGCGTGGAAAGTAAAACGTGGATCGGGGTTGAAATCAGTGCCCAAATCGTTGCTTGTGGGTGCACGCCATAGGTTTACCTCTGGCCCTTTTTCTGCAACTAGTTTTCCATCAACAATCCATTGGCCTATGGTTCCTGATTCCTTATTAAATTCTATGCTAAAGTTGTCCCCTTTAACAGTCCAATTTTCGCTATTCTCTCCAATCTGTAGCTTGCTTGATACAGAAATCTCTCTTGCTCTCGCATCGCTTTTCCAAGGCAATTCGAACTGTTCCTTTGCCACTTCATGTCCTTTCCTTGCCCAAGGCTCATCTTCTTTCAACTTAACATTTAGATTTAGGAAGTAACGAGCGCCATTTTCAATATTTGGCTTCTCGAAAGGGATTGAAATATTCTCGGTTGAGTTTGCAGCAATACTTGGTAATGGGAGGGAGCCTTTCTTAACAGTAGTCCCGTTTTCAGTTACTTCCCATTCTAGGTAAAACCTATCTAAGTTGATAAATGAGTAGGTGTTGTATAGTTTTAAGTTGCCATTTGTGGGGTTATATTGGTTGAACTTAATAAATTGCTGAACCTTTTTAACTTCGGCCAATGCTGGTTTGGGTTCCCTATCGGGAAATACCAATCCATTCAAACAAAAATCTTTGTCATTTGGAGTATCACCAAAATCACCTCCATAGGCAAAGTATGGCTGTCCCTCAGGTGTATGTTTAACGAGCCCCTGATCTACCCAGTCCCAAATGTAGCCACCAATCATCCGTGGATGGCTTTCGAACAAGTCCCAGTACTCCTTAAAATGACCGTTGCTATTGCCCATTGCGTGTGAGTACTCGCAGATAAGGATTGGCCTTTCGGCCTTGTCGAGTTTGGCCATCTGCTTTAACCTGTCGAGGCTGGGGTACATGGCTGCATTAAAATCGTAGTCGGTAAGGGCTTTACCCCATTGTAGGGCAGAGATCATCCTCCTTAGCTTCTCAAAAAATCCCACGCCATCGAAACTTAATGGCCGCTTTAATGCCTTACTTTCGTAGTGAATGGGTCGGTTTTGTGGATCGAGTTTGCGTATTGTGTCGGCCATAGCGCGCATATTTGGGCCATCGCCGGACTCGTTACCCAGCGACCAGATGATTACCGATGGATGGTTCCGATCGCGCATTACCATCGATACTCCCCGGTCCACAATGGCCTTGCTCCACTCGGGGTAAAGCACTGGCGATTGGTTTAGGTTTTGCCACAGGTAGTGCGACTCCACGTTGGCCTCGTCCATAACGTAAAGCCCGTACTTGTCGCACATCTCCAGAAAGTAGGGGTGACTTGGGTAGTGAGCCATTCTAACGGCGTTGAAGTTATTTTGCTTCATCAGCTTAACATCAAGTTCCATCGATTCTTTGGTTACCGTGCGCCCGTTGTATGGGTCAACCTCATGGCGGTTCACACCCTTAATGGTTATCGATTGTCCGTTTACCCAGAGCTGCCCATCGGCAATTTTAACATCCCTAAAGCCAATGGTTTGATGGTAGTACTCATTATTTACTCTTAGTACTAGCTGATAAAGGTTTGGCTCCTCGGCGCTCCAAAGCTTTGGGTTGTCAATTTCTTTTGATATTTCGAAGGATAGCTCCCCATTTGTATTGGATATATTGGTTGCACCTTCAAAAACTATGTTCCCTTGGGTATCAATAAGTTTTGAGGTGATTTGTTGGGTTGGACTCTCGCTTGTATTTGTAACTAATCCTTTAATTATCAGATTCGATTTTGCGTAATTATCGCTAAAGGTTGTATTTACCGACAAATCCCATAAAGCTTGCTTGGGCAACGAGTATAGGAAAACATCCCGGAAAATTCCGCTCATTCGCCAAAAATCTTGGTTCTCGATGTAGCTCCCATCGGACCAGCGAATTACCTTGGCGGCAAGCAAATTATCACCTTTTTTTAGGGCTGATGTTATGTCGAACTCGGCTGGGGTCATACTCCCTTGGCTGTAGCCAATATACTGTCCGTTGAGGTATAGCTCCATGGCAGACTGCACGCCAGCAAAATGGATAATTACCTGTCGCCCGTCCCAACCACTGGGAACACTAAACAATTGTCTATACAATCCGGTTTCGTTGCCTTCAACAGGTACAATGGGCGGGTTTATTGGAAAAGGATGCACTTGGTTTGTATAGATAGGTGTTCCAAAACCCTTGGTTTGCCAGTTTGAGGGAACAATGATTTTGTCCCAGTCACTGTCATTAAAATTGGGTTGGGTAAAATCAGCGGGTGCAGTGTTGGGATTAGTTAAAAACTTGAATCTCCATTGGCCGTTGAGCATTTTTAAGTATGGCGATTCTTCGTTTGCTAAATTAAACGTTGGATGTTCTGCAAATGGTATAAGCAGCGCCTTGGCTGGCAACTTGTTTTCGCCAATAAATTCTGGGTTTTGCCAATTTTGTGTTACTGCATTAAAGAATGTGATACTCAGTAGCGATATAAGAATCAGTTTTTTCATACCCCAAATATTTTAGAATAAATACCCAATAGCTATGTACATACCCGATGTTCCGTAGTTTTTGTCCATTGCCAGGCCGTAATCGGCTGAAACAACAAAGTTCTCGTTCATAACCAGCTTTAGCCCACCGCCAATGGTGTAGAATAGCTCATTGGTTTTGTCTGCAAAAAAACGATCCTGGATGGCCTGTGGTACGCTCGATAGGTCAAGATTATAGCCCTGTAAAACGCTACCCGCATCGGCAAAGGTATTTAAGCCAACGTAAAAGTTTTGTCCAATGGCATTAAATCTAAATGCTTTCCATCGTAATTCAAAGTTACCTATTGCAGTATGCCTTCCAACTACTCGGTTCATTAACACGCCCCGAACGGTTTTCACACCACCAAAGCCCTCAATACAATCCCTTGTGGTTAGGTGTTGGCGACTATAGAATGGTACATCTCCAAAATTTCCCTCGTACCATAAACGATAAGCAAACGAGAGTTTCTCCTCCACTAGTGTGAAATATTGGCGATGAGTAAATGCAATTCGAGCAAAGTTGGTAGGATTGCCAAAAAACTTGGGCGCACCACGGAATAGTATTTCAGTCCACATTCCGCGCATGGGGTTGGTTAGCCTATCGCGCGAGTCGTATGCAACTCCAACTTTAATGCTGTTATCGAAACCTCCATCTTTAACGTTTTGGTCAATCAGACCCCATTCCACAAAATGGTCGTAAAGCAAATTGGCGTCGGGTAAAATATCATCACCCTCCTTCTTCTTATTAAGGTGATCAATATCTACTGTTGATATTTGGTACCAGCCCAAATCTACTCCCGCAATCCAGTTAAATTTTGAGTCGGCAATCTTATCCTCCACAAGCACATCAACCTTGGTTTGCCCGCGGTCGAGCCTGTAAAATACCTGCGAAATAAAATCGTCGGCTCCAATAGTTTCAAAATTGGTGTTGTAAATAGTTTGTGCTCCATTGAATCCGTAAAACGGGTAGGTTCTGTTGCGGTTGTAGCTAAACCGACCAATAAAATGCTTTTCAGGAATAAGCGAGTACGAATCGAAGAACGCAATGGCATCCATACTCCCACGGGTGTAGGCCGAGAGTTGCAGGTAAAGGCTATGGTCGTAATCGGGGAAACGCGAACCATCGCCGTAGTCGAAAAGGTTTACAATTCCGCCATACATTAGCCCAAGGTTCGAGTCGAATCCCAGGGCAGGTAGTACTCCAAAGTTCCATCCCGTTTTTGGCTCATTCTCTTGGGAGAACGCGGTTAAACCTATGGTAAATGCTAAAATAATTAGTAAGCCTTGCTTTTTCATTGGGTTATAGTTTAGGTTTTGCTAATTTTTACAAAATACTTTGAAGCTAAAGTATGTAATTTTTTTACAACAGGTATGAACTGGTAGGTAAAAAATAAATATTTTATGTATTACTTATATGCGCCATTTGTTATTATTACGGATTTTATTGACAAAAAATGTATTCAAAAAATAGATTTTATCTATATGTATAGTAGTTTATTATGTTCTACTTTTGATTCTGTTAAAGGGAAAAGATAAATTTTTGGCTTCATATTTCATCTTTCATTAAAAAAATGTAATATTGCCAACCGGTACATACTAGTTTAAGCATGTCGCAAAAGATTTTAAATATTGATAGGGATTCGCCAGAATCGAAATATAGGCAGATTGTAAACTCTGTTCTAGATTCAGTAGCAAGTGGAGATCTAAGCGTTGGTGATCAGTTGCCAAGCGTGAATGACCTTTGCAAGGCATGGGGCTATTCGCGCGATACGGTTCTTAATGCCTACGCCGAGCTAAAATCCATTGGAATACTAAAGGCCATTCCGGGCAAGGGTTACTATATTGAATCAACGCAAGCCAACATTACTCACAAGGTTTTACTGCTTTTCGATGAGCTAAATCCGTTTAAGGAGGAACTTTACAATTCCTTCCTTACAGCACTAGGCAACGATACTTTTGTAGATATTTATTTTCATCACTTCAATCGTAAGGTTTTCGATAGCCTGCTAAGCGAGAATAATGGACTCTACACCACTTATGTGGTTATGCCTGCTAAGTTTTCGGGTACTGCCCCGTTGCTGCAAAGCTTAAAGGGTAGGGTTATTGTTCTGGACCAGTTGCCCAATGATTTAGCGGGATTGTTCCCTGCGGTTTATCAAAATTTTGAGAATGATACTTACCAGTCGCTGCTATCGGGGAGGGAATTAATATCAAAATACAACAAATTGATAATGGTTTACCCAGGTGGTAAGGAGCCCGAGGGGCAATTTAAGGGCTTTATGAGGTTTTCTCAGGAGGAGGGAGTTCCGTTTGAGCTAATTAGCGATTTAAACAATAGGCAGGTGACCAGGGGAGAGTGTTACATTGTGATTTGGGATAGGGATTTGGTAAAGGTTGTTAAGGCATCGCAAGAGGCAAATATAGAGATTGGTCGCGATGTGGGGATTATATCGTATAACGATACCCCACTGAAACAGGTCGTTGCCAATGGTATTACCACCATATCGACCAATTTTGTTACTATGGGCAAAACGCTAGCTCAGCTGGTAATGTCTAAAAAACGAAATCAGGTTCAGAATCCCTCATCGCTAATTGTGAGAGGGTCGTTGTAGTGTAAATCATATTTTGTAGCTTTATAAGCATCATATTTTAACTAACAGACAATACTATGGGTTTCTCAACTCTCGATTACATCATCTTTGCAGCTTACGCGCTGTTAATTCTATCGGTAGGCCTTTGGGTGTCGCGCAGTAAGAAAGGCGAAAAGAAAAGCGCCGAGGATTACTTCCTCGCCAGCAAAAGTTTGCCCTTTTGGGCCATTGGTGCATCGCTAATTGCTGCCAATATATCAGCAGAGCAGTTTATCGGTATGTCGGGTTCTGGTTTTGCCATTGGGCTGGCCATTGCCTCGTACGAGTGGATGGCAGCTCTTACGCTTATAGTGGTAGCTAAGTTTTTCCTACCCATTTTTATTAAGCAAGGGTTATTTACCATTCCCCAGTTTATCGAGAAGCGTTTCAACACCAATCTAAAAACTATTCTGGCCATATTCTGGGTATCGCTATTCATATTTGTGAATCTAACATCGGTGCTGTTTTTGGGTGCCAAAGCGCTCGACACCATATTGGGTACAGGCGATGGATCGATGATAATGTACTTTATAATTGGGCTAGCCTGTTTTGCTGCGGCATACTCCATTTGGGGAGGGCTTTCGGCCGTTGCGTGGACCGATGTAATTCAGGTGGTGCTGTTGGTAGCGGGAGGCTTTATTACAACGCTCATTGCGCTGAACCATGTAACCCCCGATGGGGGTATTTTTGCGGGTTTAGATCATATCTACACTACGGCAGGTGATAAGTTTCATATGATTCTTAAGCGCGATAACCCTGAGTTTATGAACCTGCCTGGTATTGGTGTTCTCATCGGCGGTATGTGGGTAGCCAATATATACTACTGGGGGTTTAATCAGTACATTATTCAGCGAGCCTTAGCGGCCAAATCGCTTCGCGAGGCGCAGAAGGGCTTGGCATTTGCTGCTTTCCTAAAGTTATTGCTACCATTATTTGTGGTAATTCCCGGAATTATTGCCTTTGTAATGTTTACCCAACCCGAGGGAACAGCCATAATCGATGGCGTAAAAGCCGATTTTCTTCGCCCAGATGGATCGGTTAACTTCGATATTTCTTATCCATGGCTAATCAAATCGTTTATCCCAGTTGGGATAAAAGGCTTGGTTGTGGCAGCTTTGTCTGCCGCCATAGTTTCTTCCTTGGCATCAATGCTAAACTCTACAGCAACCATTTTTACTATGGATATTTATAAGCCATACATCTCAAAAAAAACAGATGGCTCCGATTTGGTTCCCGTTGGACGTATTGCCGTTATTGTTTCGTTGGCCATTGCGGTGCTGGTAGCACCAGCTTTGGATACAATGCCCCAGATGTTTCAGTACATTCAGGAGTACACAGGAGTGGTTAGTCCAGGTATCCTCGCCGTATTCCTCATGGGATTGTTCTGGAAGAAATCCAACAGCAAGGGAGCTATCATTGGAGTTATATCATCTATCCCTGTGGCATTGCTGCTCAAGTTTTTACCCATCGAAATGCCTTTCCTCGATCAAATGATGTATACCTGCCTAATCACTATGGTGGTTATAATTATGGTAAGCTTGCTAACGGCCAAAACCGATGAGGATCCAAAGTCAATTACGTTGCCAAAGGAAACCTTTAAAACGGGGAAGAACTTTAATATTGCAGCCTATGCAATACTACTAATTCTGGTTGTACTATACACCGTGTTTTGGTAGTGGCAAATTCATATTAGATAAATGCTAGTAAAACGTGTCCATAATCAAAGTTTTAAAGTGAATGATATTAGATAAAGTAAGGGAATCGTTTGTCGAAAGATTTGGTAAGGATTTTAGGCTATTTTCAGCACCGGGCCGAATTAACATAATTGGCGAGCATACCGATTATAACAACGGTTTTGTGCTTCCGGCAGCTATCGATAAGTGTATATACCTAGCTATACAGCCAAATGGGAGCGAGGCTTATAATATTTTTTCGGTTGATTTTCAGCAAGCCACAACTTTTTCTGTGGCCGATACAGCTGAAGATTTACCTCATTGGGCTAAGTATCCATTTGGCGTTATACAAGAACTCAAAAATCTTGGCCACTATATGGGTGGTTTTAACGCGGTATTCGGTGGCGATATTCCCTCGGGTGCTGGCTTATCGTCCTCGGCTGCTCTCGAGAGTGCTTTTGCATACGCAATCAGAAACATTTTTAATTTTGATATTGATAACCTAACTCTGGCTAAAATAGGGCAGAAGGCTGAACACAATTACGTGGGTGTAATGTGCGGTATCATGGATCAGTTCGCATCCATTTTTGGGAAACAGGGGCACGCCATTCTTCTCGATTGTCGTTCGTTAGAGTACAAGTACTTACCCATTAAAATTGACGATTATGAATTTGTGCTGGCCGATACCAAGGTGAAGCACAGCCTTGCCTCATCGGAGTATAACCGGCGTAAATGGAATTGCGAGGAGGGGGTTATGATGCTAAGCTCACAAATGCCCCAGGTTAGGAGTTTACGCGACGTGCGCTCAAAGGATGTTTATCCCTACAAAGGCATTTTGGGAGAGGAAGTTTTTTTGAGGTGTGAGTATGTAACAGAGGAGATTGAGCGTGTTGTGCAGGCTGCTGATGCCATTGACAATGGTAACTTGCAGCTGCTGGGTGAGTTGATGTACCAGTCGCATGAGGGCTTACGAGCAAAATACCACGTGAGTTGCGATGAACTAGATGCACTGGTAGAGGCCACAAAAAACATCGAGGGCGTGTTGGGATCAAGGATGATGGGCGGTGGGTTTGGTGGTTGCACCCTAAATCTGGTTAGGAAAGATTTTGTTGAGGAGTTTAAACGAGCAGTTTCTGTTTCATTTCAGCATAAATTCGGGTATGCACCCGGATTTTTTGAGGTAAATATTGGGGGTGGTGCTAGGGAGGTAGTATTATCTTGAAGTTGGCAACAAGCAGATTTGAAATCGTAAAGTACAGCATTACAGGGTTATATAAAATACATTATATGATTATCCGCTAATGTGCCTAAATTATTATATTTGTACAAAATATATTGAAAATGAATTTTATAGATTTTGTAAAGCAGCATCCTGATGAGAACAGTTGCATTCAACATTTCAGGAGAATT